>OGOU01000008.1_pt1 | contig 235132 bp, 193 predicted proteins | sample 1552721 | NCBI WGS metagenome assembly OGOU01 (sample SAMEA2580176, study PRJEB22360) | human gut metagenome | biome: human gut; feature: human-associated habitat; material: faeces | place: Denmark | collected 2008/2010
TTTTGCTCTGTTCAGGACGCTCGGTTTATTAAAAGTCTTCAAATTACCTATATATATAAGTTACTTGACGGTTCTTTTTTTATACCCAGATGCTGCGCTTTTATTATTAATTTTTAATCATTAATTTGCGAAGCACCTGCTCTTGTACTACTTGTATTGTTTATGTAAATTCTTCAAAGATCGCTTCTTTTTAAAACTGCTTTTCTTTTCAGAAAGCGGATGCAAAGGTAAGAACTTTTAAGTATATCTTCCAAATAATTTCGAAAGTTTTTTTTCTTTTTTCTTTTTCTCGTCGTCTCTCTTTGCGAAAGGGAGATAAAAGAAGAAGAAGTTCTTAGCGCCGCCTCTATCAGGGAAGCTGACTCAGCGTCAGCCTCTTCTCGGAAAGCGGGTGCAAAGGTAAGAACTTTTAAGCATATCTTCCAAATGTTTCCGGAAGTTTTTTTCTTTTTTCTTTTAGAACGCTGTATTCCTGATCGGAATAAAGGCTAAAGAAAAGAAAAACGTTGGAGTTCCTACGCCGTTTCTGTCAGAATGTCAATTTCAAGGCTGACCGTCTCTTGGTTAGCGGGTGCAAAAGTAGCCGATATATCCATTCACTCCAAACATATCTGACTTTTTTTCGAAACTTTTTTGAAACAATTTTGTAAATGGCTGATTGATAAGGATGTTGTAGAACATAATTTTGAAAGGAAGTATGAAAGGAGCTGGAAGGGGGTACATTATTATATATGCGTGCGCGCAATGTGCGCGTAGACAGAGGCGGGGAAAAGTACTGGAAGAACCTTAAAGCTGAGGATTGGAAGTGTAAAGCTAAGGTTTGAGAACCTAAAGCTGAGGTTTAGCGTTGCAGAGCTGAGGTTTAGCGAGGTAAGGTTGAGATTCATTTTTGCGGAGTTGAGGTATGGTTTTGTAATGGTGGGGTTGGTACACTTGGTACAGAGGTTCACCGTTCCCTTTGCCTCACACACACGTGCGCGTATAATAAGGTGTGAATCCCCACCACTCTGTCCCCACCACTGATCATTCCTCACCGCTTATCCGACTTTGTATAAGTTCCATTTACGGCTACGCTTTCCTACAGACCGTGTTTCCGCAAGTGCTTCAGACAAGTGGAAGCGGAGGTAATGGCGAGATCCCATAGGCCTTGAATTCCTTCTTCTGTTCGTCGGTGAGGCGAAACGTAAAAGCTCCCCCATGACAGCGGATTACTGTCATTTGCCACATTTTCCTCTTGAGTGTACACCTTATATATTACGCGCGTGTGTGTGAAGCAAAGGGAACGGTGAACCTCTGTACCAAGTGTACCAACGTCCGATGAAACTTCGGCTCTACGTTGTGAAACGTGGGGGAACTATTTTTTATTCATGCGATCATAGGCCTTCAATCGTTATAAAGAGAAAAATATTTTTGTTACATTTGCAGCCGATTAACAAGAATAATACCGAAAAACGGCATTGAACCAATCCGGAAACCTCGTGAGGAAAAGACAACTCTATAGAACGACCCTGCGCTTCAGGAAATGGAGCCGGAAAGCCTATGCTGCATTTGCCAGCCTGGGACGTTGCGTCACTATCGGTTGCCTGCCCAAAAGTGTGGCGGACTCTTCGCTCTCCAAACAAAAGTCCGGAACATCAGCCGGCTGCAAAAGCGGCAGGCAGAGTCTGGAAGATACAGACAACGGTAAAGGACAGGAAACTGACATAGGCATACCGTTGGGAAGCGAGAACGGATTGGGAACAAAGCTCGAAATCTTCGGTTTCAGAGGATTGACGCCTGTTTTGTGCCCGGCTACAATCGGTCCTAAAGGGAAAAAGTATGTAAATCCCCCCTATCTCAAAACAAGACAGGGGTTGGATATAAACACCATTATAAATAAGAGTGGAACACATGTGACGCGGATCATGCAAATGCTGTTTTCAGATTTGCACGATTCGCGTCACATGTATTTAGAGGTAAAGGAAGTAGCTCCCAAAAATCTTTTTTCAGGAGTATCGGCTTTACCTCCTTTAATTCCTAATGAAATGATAACTCCTATGAATTTGCTAAATTAGTAAGAATATGACAGTAGAAGAATTGAAAAACAAAGTACTGCAAGATGTCCCCGTCACACAGGCAGAAGCGGAATGGTTGGCCACACAGCCGGATAAGGAAGCCCTCTATGAAGCGGCACACGAGATCACCGCCGCACGGGCATCGCAGGAGTTCGATATGTGCTCCATCATCAATGCAAAGTCCGGCCGCTGCCCCGAAAACTGCAAATGGTGCGCACAATCATCACACTATAAGACGAAAGCGGATGTTTACGATCTGGTGGATAAGGATGAGTGCCTGCGCCATGCACTGCACAACGAATCACAAGGCGTAGCCCGCTTCTCATTGGTGACCAGCGGGCGGAAGCCTTCGGGGAAAAACATGGAGAAGCTATGTGAAGCCGCCCGATATATGAGACGGAAAAGCTCCATCCAACTCTGCGCTTCGCTGGGACTGCTGAATGAAGACGAGCTGCGCGCCTTGCATACGGCAGGCGTGACGCGCTATCACTGCAACCTGGAAACCGCCCCAAGCCACTTCCCCACCCTGTGCAGCACACACACACAGGAAGAAAAACTACAAACCCTGGCAGCCGCCCGTCGCGTAGGAATGGATATTTGTTGCGGCGGTATCATCGGCATGGGCGAAACAGCCGGACAGCGGATTGAATTCGCTTTTACACTGAGAGATCTGGAAGTGCCCTCTATCCCGCTGAATCTGTTGCAGCCCATTCCGGGAACACCGTTGGAAAGCCAGTCCCGGCTGACCGAGGAAGAAGTGCTGACCACCATCGCCCTGTTCCGCTTCATCAACCCCACAGCCTACCTGCGCTTTGCAGGCGGACGCTCTCAACTGACAAAGGAAGCCGTGAAAAAATCCTTGTACATAGGTGTGAACTCCGCCATCGTGGGAGATTTGCTCACGACCCTCGGATCGAAAGTCTCAGAAGACAAAGCACTGATAGAAGATGCAGGCTACCGTTTCAGCGACTCACAGTTCGACAGGGAACATTTGTGGCATCCTTACACATCGACCACCAACCCCTTACCGGTGTATAAGGTGAAACGGGGAGACGGGGCAACCATCACACTGGAAAACGGAGAGGTGCTCATAGAAGGTATGTCGTCCTGGTGGTGCATGGTGCACGGCTACAACAATCCGGTGCTGAACCAGGCTCTCCGGGAACAGACGGAAAAGATGTCACACGTCATGTTCGGCGGACTGACGCATGATCCGGCGATAGAACTGGGCAAACTGCTGTTGCCACTGGTGCCGCCATCCATGCAAAAGATATTTTATGCCGACTCCGGTTCGGTAGCTGTGGAAGTAGCCATGAAAATGGCTGTACAGTATTGGTATGCCAAAAGTCAGTCGGCTCCCGGACGGGCGCATCTGACAAAGAAAAGTAATTTCGTAACCATCCGTCGCGGGTATCACGGAGATACCTGGAACGCAATGTCCGTATGCGATCCGGTGACCGGAATGCACTCCCTGTTCGGCTCGGCATTGCCGGTGCGGTATTTCACTTCCCGTCCGCAATCGCGCTTTGATGGCGACTGGAATGCCGAAGACACACTGGAACTGTTGGACATTGTGGAAAAGCATCACGAAGAACTGGCTGCACTAATTCTGGAACCCATCGTTCAAGGTGCCGGCGGTATGTGGTTCTATCATCCGCAATTCTTGCGTGAAGCCGCCAGAATATGCAAGGAATATGACATTCTGCTGATCTTTGACGAGATAGCCACCGGATTCGGGCGTACAGGCAAGATGTTTGCCTGGGAATATGCAGGCGTGGAACCGGACATCATGTGCATAGGCAAAGCGCTGACGGGCGGATACATGACGCTGTCCGCCGTGCTGACCACAAACGAAGTGGCGGATTCAATCTCCAATCATGCACCGGGAGCTTTCATGCACGGCCCCACATTTATGGGAAATCCGCTGGCATGTGCAGTGGCATGCGCCTCCATACGCCTGTTGACCTCATCCGAATACGATTGGCAGGGAAAAGTGAGCCGCATTGAAGAACAGTTGTGGCGTGAACTGGAACCTGCGCTAGCACTTCCACAGGTGGCAGATGTGAGGGTGTTGGGCGCCATCGGTGTGATTGAAGTACAAGACCCGGTAGACATGGCGTGGATGCAAAAACGGTTCGTGGAGGAAGGAATTTGGGTGCGCCCCTTCGGCAAACTGGTTTACATTATGCCACCATTCATCATAGAGCCGGAGCAGTTGACAAAGTTGACAAGCGGATTATTGAAGATTATAGGAGAAATAGGATGAATGTAACAGATCAAATGCAGCAAGAACTGCAAGGACTGAAAGAGCGCAGCAACCTGCGAACCCTGCCCGCCCTGATCCATGAAGGACGGGAGGTTATCGCAGGCGGACAGCGTATGCTGAATCTTTCTTCGAATGATTACTTGGGGCTGGCTGCCGACCGCAACTTGCGGGAAGAGTTTCTGCAAGAACTGACAGCCGACAGTTTTCTGCCCACCTCTTCCTCCTCGCGCCTGCTGACCGGTAACTTCACCGTCTACGCGGAACTGGAACAGACGCTTGCACAGCTGTTCGGAACGGAAGCGGCACTGGTATTCAACAGCGGTTATCATGCCAATACGGGTATCCTGCCCGCCGTGAGCGATACGCAAACACTGATATTGGCGGATAAGCTGGTACACGCAAGTCTGATCGACGGCATCCGGCTTTCGTCAGCCAAATGTATCCGCTACCGGCACAATGATCTGAAACAATTGGAACGGTTGCTCGCCGAAAATCATGCGGCATACAGACAGGTGATTGTCGTCACCGAAAGTATTTTCAGCATGGACGGAGATACTGCCGATCTGAAAGAACTGGTACGGCTGAAACAGATGTACGAAAACGTATTGCTCTACGTGGACGAAGCGCACGCTTTCGGAGCACGGGGCGAACAAGGACTGGGCTGCGCCGAAGAAACCGGATGCATCCGGGAGATTGATTTTCTGGTAGGCACTTTTGGCAAAGCAGCCGCATCAACCGGAGCATACATCGTTTGCCGACGCACCATCCGGGAGTATCTAGTGAACAGAATGCGAACACTTATTTTTACAACGGCTCTTCCTCCGGTAAATATCGCATGGACTTTGTTTATCGTCCGCCGATTGGGTGGTTTCAGGGAGCGAAGGATACATTTGGAAAATATCAGCAATATTCTTCGCGAAGCTCTGAAAGAGAAAGGGTATGAGTGTCCGAGTGCCAGTTACATAGTTCCTATGATTGTAGGAAAAAGCTCAGAGACTATTCTGAAGGCCGAGGAGTTGCAACGGCATGGCTTTTATGCCTTGCCTGTACGGCCACCTACGGTTCCGGAGGGGACATCGCGTATCCGCTTTTCGCTGACAGCGGAAATAAGGGAGGAAGAAGTCAGGAAGCTTGTAAAATATATTAAACAATAATAATACAGGTACGCGGAAGACACGGATGAAACGGACGAACGCGGAGTTTTAATTTTTCATCCGTGTCGTCCGCGTACCTTAGAAAAAAGATACAGAATTATGAAGCAAGTTTATATCATAAAAGACAGACATCCCCGGTTATTACTATTCTTTGCCGGATGGGGAGCCGACGAAACCCCGTTCAAAGATTATCAACCTGCGGACAGTGACTACATGCTCTGCTACGATTACCGGACACTGGAGTTTGATGCTTCCTTGCTGAAAGAATACCGCGAAATCAATGTCATCGGATGGTCAATGGGAGTATGGGCGGCAACTCAAGTAATGGGTAAATTGCAGGAAACGGATACAGCTCTCGTCATCAAAAACAGTATAGCCATCAATGGAACCCCCTATCCTATTGATGATACATACGGCATTCCGACTGCAATCTATCACGGAACCCTGGAAGGTTTGACCGGCCCTTCCCTGCATAAGTTTCTGAGAAGAATGTGCTTCAACGGGGAGGCCTTCAAAGAGTTCCTGAACATTACACCCAGGCGGCCGCTGGAGGAGCTGAAAGAGGAACTGGCGGAAATAGAACGCATGTATCTCTCGCTGCCCGCCACTTCGTTCTATTGGCAACAGGCGGTAGTGGGAAACAACGACCGCATCATTCCTCCCGATAATCAGCTGAATGCCTGGCGAAAAGAAGCGGAAATCAGCCGGAAAACCTTACGAGTGCATTATACAGAAGATGCCCATTATCAAGTAGAACTGTTCCGATACTATTTACAGGAAATATGGACAAAAGACTGATTGCGGAACGATTTGCCCGTGCACGGGATACTTACTCGCACGAAGCCCGCGTACAGCAACAGGTAGCCGAGAAAATGCTGCAACTGCTGACGGAGCGCGCTTCTCCGCTCTTTCGCCGTATCGTGGAGTTCGGATGTGGTACCGGCAGCTATTCCAGGTTGTTGCTGCACAAGTTGCAACCGGAAAGCCTGCTGCTGAACGATCTATGTCCGGAGATGAAAGAGTGTCTCACCGATTTGCTTCCACAAGATACCGTGCAGTTCATTCCCGGAGATGCTGAAGCGCTAGACTTCCCCGAAAAGACGGATTTAATCACTTCCTGCTCTACCTTGCAATGGTTCAATGATCCGAAGGAGTTCTTCGCCCGCTGTCATCGTTTCCTGTCGGAAGACGGTTATCTGGCTTTCAGCACCTTCGGTACTGAAAATATGCGCGAAATCCGCACGCTCACAGGACATGGACTTGATTATCTGCCCATAGAAGCGCTGAAAGAACTCCTTGCTCCTCATTTTGAGACTGTGTATGCTGAAGAGGAAATAGTCTCCCTCCCCTTCAGCACCCCACTCCAGGTGTTGCAACATTTGAAGGAAACCGGAGTGACAGGAACGGAAAAGAAAGTATGGACACGGGGACGGTTACAGACTTTCTGCAACAGCTATACCGAACAGTTCAGACGGGAGGACGGAAATGTCACTCTGACGTATCATCCTATTTATATTGTTACACGAAGAAACAAGATTAAGATATATAAATGAGCTATTCACCACAGAGTAACACAGAGTATCACAGAGTTTAATCAGTTTGAAATCAAAAGAATAGAACTCTGTGATACTCTGTGTTACTCTGTGGTGAACTATAAGTATTAAGTATTAAAGGAAATGGAAAAGAATGTGTATTTTATCAGCGGTATCGATACGGATGCCGGAAAATCTTATTGTACAGCTTATTATGCCTGTCAACTGATTGGCAGCGGCAAACGTGTTATCACGCAGAAATTTATCCAGACAGGTAACATCGGTTATTCCGAGGATATAGACCTGCACCGCCGTCTCATGGGCATCGGCATGACGGAGGAAGACCGTGAGGGATTGACCATGCCTGAGATATTCTCTTATCCCTGCTCTCCTCATCTGGCTGCACGTATCGACAACCGTCCGATTGACTTCGGAAAGATAGAACGTGCCACACAAGAACTTGCCCGACGCTACGATGTGGTGCTCGTGGAAGGTGCAGGCGGGTTAATGGTTCCTCTTACCGAGGATTACCTGACGATTGACTACATTGCAGAAAAACAATATCCGTTGATATTCGTAACTTCCGGCAAGCTGGGAAGTATCAACCATACATTGCTCAGCTTCGAGGCAATCCGAAGCAGAGGCATACAACTGGATACAGTGCTGTATAATCTCTATCCTACCGTAGAAGATACTACAATACAAGAAAATACGATGCAGTATATCCACCGGTATCTGGATAAGTATTTCCCGAAAAGCAAGTTTGTGGTGGTACCTGTCGTATAATCATATTTTTTGTGTACATTTGCAACACAAAAAACGTCATACGACCACATGGAAGCATTAACATTCAATACTACAGAACAAGCATTACTTGCCGCTGTCGGTATCCTTTTCCTGATTCAACTCCTTTATTACTTTTGTCTTTATAATCGTATACATGCCCGTAGCCGTGCCGTAAAGCGAAGTGACATACATTTTTCACAGGAGTTGCCTCCTTTATCGGTCATCATCTATGCCCGCGAGGAAGTGGAAAATCTGCGCCGTAATCTGCCTGCTGTGCTGGAACAGGATTACCCGCAATTCGAAGTGATCGTCATCAATGATGGCAACACGGATGAAAGCGAAGATTACCTGACTCTGCAAGGGGAAAAGTACCCGAACCTGTATCATAGCTTCGTGCCCAGTTCTTCACGCTACATCAGCCGCAAGAAACTGGCCATCACTCTCGGAATAAAGGCAAGCAAATATGACTGGCTTGTGTTTACCGATGCAAACTGTCTGCCCGAAAGCAACCAATGGCTGCGCACCATGGCACGCAACTTTACCTCCCGTGCGCAAATCGTACTGGGATACAGCGGATACGAACGTGGAAAAGGCTGGCTGCACAAACGGGTATCTTTTGATAATCTGTTTACTTCCATGCGCTACCTGGGCTATGCACTGGCGGGAAAGCCTTATATGGGTATCGGACGCAACATGGCATACCGGAAAGAGTTATTCTATGCCCAGAAAGGTTTTTCAGCACACCTGAACCTGCAACGCGGAGATGATGATTTATTCATCAATAAGACAGCTACAGCCGAGAACACGAGGATAGAGACCGATGCCAATGCAGTGGTACGTGTGCAACCCGTTTACCGTGCCAAGGACTGGCGGGAAGAGAAAATCAGCTATATGGGTACAGCACATTTCTACCGGGGTATCCAACGCTATTTATCGGGCTTTGAAACTACTACACGGTTACTGTTTCATGCAGCATGGATAACCGCTCTGGTGATTGGGATACTGAATTTTCACTGGTTGGCAGCCGGCATTGCATTTCTGTTGTTCGCCTTGCGATACACCCTGCAAGCGCTGATTATCAATAAGACGGCAAAGGATCTCGGAGAGAAACGACGTTACATCTTTACGCTTCCGGTATTTGATATTCTACAGCCCATGCAATCACTCCGCTGGAAGTTGTATTGCCTATTCAGAAAGAAAAGTAGTTTCCTAAGAAAATAAGAGTAGGCTGGAATAATTCATTTCTTTTCGGTTATGAATTAATTCACCACAGATTACACAGATTCACACAGATTTATTAATCTAATAATCAGTAAAATAAAATCTGTGTGAATCTGTGTAATCTGTGGTGAGTCTTATTCCTTTCTATCCCGTTATGAATCAGCTACGAGCTATCCCGAAGGCACTTATCACTAACCCCTAATCACTTTTATTCGTATCTCATTGAGTTAGCGGGATGGATGCGTGTAATCAGGAAAGAGGGGCCTAACAGCATCAGGACAGATGCCAGCAGAGTACCTATATTCAGTAATAAGAACAGCAGAATATTGAAGGATACGGGAACGGTATCCATGTAATACGTCTCCGGATCAAGTTTGAAGATACCAAACCACTTTTGCAAGAAATAGAACGCCAGTCCGATGACATTGCCCCATAGCATGCCTTTACCGATAAGAAAGACTGAGAACCAAAGGAATACCTTGCGTATGGTGGTGTTATTGGCGCCCAGAGACTTCAGTATGCCGATCATGGAAGTACGTTCGATGATGATAATCAATAAGCCGGACACCATGGTAAAACCTGCTACGCCTGCCATCAGTATCAATATTACCCAGATATTCACATCCAGAATACTGAGCCAGGCAAATATCTGGGGATTCAGCTGCTCTACGTTGCGCACGCAATAGTCTTCACCGTACCGATCCTCCATTCCGTCCAGGTCGGCAGCAATCTGATAGGTGATCTCTTCAAGACGATCATAATCGCGTACCTGCAATTCTGCACCGCTCACTTGCCCCGGTTCCCAGTTGTTGAGACGGTTTACAAGATATAAATCGGTAAGGAGGAAAAGGTTATCGTATTCCGAGAAGTTAGTCTGGTAAATTCCTACAATCTGCAAACGGCGGGCACGAATATCATCCTGGATATAATAGGTATCTATCTTATCTCCAAGTTTCAACCTCAGCTTTGTAGCCAGTGCCTTAGAAATGACTACCCGATTGGAAGAAGCCGTATCACTAAACTGCGGTAACTCTCCTTCCACCAGATGTTCACGGAAAAAAGCAGGATCAAACTCTGGTCCTATCCCCTTCAGAACCATGCCTTGAAAATCCTCAGCAGTCTTTACCATGCCCGGTTTGGTGGAATAGCGCTGCACATGCTTCACCTCAGGATATTCAGATAAAATGGAGATGACACTGTCATTCACCACCACAGGACGCGTCTCGTAGGAACGTGCAGCATCCGAATTCGTTATCTGAATGTCCGCACCGAAACCTATTACTTTACCACGCACTTCGTTCTTGAACCCGACAATCACCGACACCGTGATAATCATCACCGCCAGACCGATAGCAACACCTATCAGAGCAATGAGCACGGCAGGACGAGAAACTTGCTTTCCCGCATCGCTGTCGCGATAAATACGTCGGGCCAAAAACAGGGCTAAACTCATGTCATAATAACTTGTGTTCTTCTTACGTATTTATTCAACTCTTCCCGGATATGCCTCCAATGCCTTTGATAAGACAAAAAGCGCACGGGTCAGGTCTTCCTTCTTCAGCACATAGGCTATACGCACTTCATTCCGACCGGAACCGGGAGTAGTATAGAAGCCGGAAGCAGGTGCCATGAATACGGTTTGTCCTTCATACTCGAAGTCAGAAAGACACCAGGCACAGAACTTATCGGAATCATCCACCGGAAGTTTTGCCACTGTATAGAATGCTCCCATAGGAATAGGCGAATACACACCGGGGATACGGTTCAGTCCGTCTATCAGGCACTTACGGCGTTCTACATATTCATCATACGTATCGCGCAGGTAATCCTCATCGGCATCCAGAGAAGCTTCGGCAGCAATCTGACCAATCAACGGAGGACTGAGACGTGCCTGGCAGAACTTCATTACAGCACTACGTATTTCCGCATTCTTCGTAATCAAAGCACCGATACGGATACCACATTCCGAGTAACGCTTGGATACGGAGTCAATCAGTACCACATTGTCTTCAATACCTTCCAAATGGCAGGCAGAGATATAGGGAGAACCCGTATAAATAAACTCACGATACACTTCATCGGAAAAGAGGAACAAATCGTACTTCTTCACAAGGTCACGTATCTGGTTCATTTCGCGACGGGTATAAAGATAACCTGTCGGATTATTAGGATTACAGATCAGGATAGCCCGGGTGCGCTCGTTAATCAGCTCTTCAAACTTTTCTACTTTAGGAAGCGAAAAACCTTCTTCTATGGTAGTGGCAATGGTGCGTATCTTAGCACCGGCAGAGATGGCAAACGCCATATAGTTAGCGTAAGCCGGTTCGGGAACAATAATCTCGTCACCCGGATTGAGGCACGCCAGGAAGGAGAACAATACCGCCTCCGAACCACCGGACGTAATGATGATATCATCTGCCGTCAGTTTGATGTTGAACTTATCATAATAGCCCACCAGCTTCTCACGGTAACTGCGATATCCTGCACTGGGACTATATTCCAGAACTTTCCGGTCGATATTGCGTATTGCATCAATCGCGACTTGCGGTGTGGGCAAATCGGGTTGTCCGATGTTCAGGTGGAATACATGCACTCCCCTTTGCTTGGCTGCGTCAGCCAGAGGAGCCAGTTTTCTGATAGGAGACGCGGGCATCTCCGTTCCGCGAATAGATATTGCTGGCATGTCTAAGTTTTTACAATTTGACAAATAAATATTAACGATTGACGATACACTTTCATATATATGCAATCGAAGGTGCAAAAGTAACACTTTATTTGAAATGACGGGAAAGCATTGGCAAAAAAGTTTAAAAACACTAGCTATGACTTAAAAGATAGTGATGAATTCAAAAGAAATTGTACCTTTGAGTGTCAAATCGTAAATCATATACAATGCCATGGTATTAAACCTGATAACATTTGCATCGTTGCTGCATAAACAAGCATCCATTCTCGGCTCACACGAACTTATATTAAACGAACTGGAGAAATATTTCACTGTAAATATTGTAGAATATCAAAACATAAACAAACTCACTAAAGACGATTTCAGCCTGCTTTTCATTGCTACCGGCGGTGTAGAACGGTTGGTTATCCAGCACTTCGAGTCTCTGCCCCGCCCTGCAATCTTACTGGCGGACGGTATGCAAAACTCACTGGCCGCCGCTCTCGAAATCTCGTCCTGGCTACGTGGCCGGGGTATGAAAAGTGAAATCCTCCACGGAGAATTACCCGAAATCATCAAACGTATCTTCGTACTTCACAGTAACTTCAAAGCTCAACAAGCACTCTCCGGATCGCGTATCGGCGTAATAGGCTCCCCCTCTTCCTGGCTTGTTGCCAGCAATGTAGATTACCTTCTTTCCAAACGGCGCTGGGGAATTGAATACACCGACATTTCACTGGAACGCGTTTATGAATATTACAATCAGGTAACAGACGACGAAGTGGGCGAAGCCTGCGCTGCTTTTGCCGGTAAAGCGCTTGCCTGCCGCGAAGCTACACCGGAGGATCTGATAAAAGCCATGCGCCTGTATCGCGCCATTAAACGGATTGTGGGGGAAGAAAAACTGAGTGCACTCACCCTGAGCTGTTTTAAACTGATAGAACAAACCGGAACCACCGGATGCCTCGCCCTCTCCCTATTGAACGATGACGGTATCATTGCCGGATGTGAAGGTGACCTGCAATCTATCTTTACCCAACTTGCCGTAAAAGTGCTGACCGGCAAGGCTTCTTTCATGGCAAACCCTTCCATGATCAATGCACGCACCAACGAAATCGTACTTGCTCACTGTACCGTAGGTATTGCACAAACCGAACAATACATCATCCGCAATCACTTTGAAACAGAGATGGGTATCGGTATTCAAGGAATCCTGCCTACGGGACACGTCACTCTGGTAAAATGTGGCGGAGAATGTCTGGACGAATATTACCTGAGCACAGGCACCCTGACCGAGAATACGAACTACATTAATATGTGCCGCACACAGGTACGCATTAAAATGGATACACCCGCAGAGTATTTCCTCAAAAATCCATTGGGAAACCATCATATCCTGATACAGGGAAATTACGAAATACTGCTGGATGAATTCCTGCAAGCGAACGGATGCAAAAGAGTTGAATAATACTATTCATTAAAATCAGGTACACGTACTGTAAAGCGTGTACCTTTTCCTAATTCAGAAGATACGTTTATTTCCCCTCTGAAACGCTCTACAATAGTCTGGCAGATACTCAGTCCCAGGCCGGCACCTTGCGTAAAGCTATCCACTTTATAGAAACGTTCGAATATGCGTCGCTGATTTTCTTCCGAAATGCCGCTTCCGGTATCTTCCACAAAGAAAACGGTATAGCCCGGCTCTTCTGTCTGGAAACCGAAAGTGATAGAACCTTGAGTAGTGAACTTCTTGGCATTGTTGATGAAGTTGTTAATCACCTGTTTCAGACGGACAGAATCCGTTACTATCGATTTACCCTCACCTTCGGGCAGCTTCATGACCAGCTCTACCCCCCGAGGCATACTCAGGCGCTGAGAGTCATAGATCTGCTGCATTACAAACGTGAGGTTGTATCCGGCAAAACGGAAGTCCATTGAACCGGACTCGATACGGGACAGATCGAGAATATCATTAATCAGTGCCAACAATAAGGTACAATTCGTGTTGATCGTATCCACAAACTGTTTCACTTCCTCAGGACTGAATGCTTCAATGTCCTTCAGCAAGTCGGAGAAACCGACAATAGAATTCAACGGAGTACGGATTTCATGGCTCATATTGGCAAGGAAAGCCGACTTCAGAGTATCAGCCTGCAAAGCTTTGTCACGGGCTGCTATCAACTCTTCTTCGGTAGCCTTATAACGCTGAATACTTTGACAAACACCCAATACCATATAAGGTGCCTCGGAATCCAAGCCATTGTAAGAAGCACTACGGAATTCCCACCATTCATATTTACCTTCTCCGCTACGCATACGGAAACTCATCCGGGTATCCATTTCCTCGCCTTTGAAAATAGCTGTGAAATGTCGACGAGCCTCTTCCAAATCATCCGGATGAATAAAAAATTCCAATTCTTTCCGCAAGATGGTCTGCTTGCCGGGAAGCCCGAAGTAATCGAGCAATGCACCTGAGAAGTGGAAACTGTGCGTACGTATGTCATATTGCCAGGGATATACGGAACTTGCATCCACAGCCAGATTAAAGAAGCGTTTATGCATTTCTTCCTCCGAGATATTCCGACAGCAAATAGCCATACCTGTCATCTTGTTCTTGGAGTAGATCGGTACAATCTCACCGGAAACTGGAAAATAAGTTCCTTTATGGACCTCCTGCATGAAAGCCTTCTCCGGAATAGGGATTACACGCCGCTCTGCCCTCACCTGTTTCAGTAAAGATTGCAGGACATCCTCTCCATTTAAATAAATGTGAAAGATGGAACCCGCCATCTGCCCTTCATAAGAACGTGCCGTATGAGTGTCAGGGTCCAATTCGAGCATCAACATCAAAGCACGGTTGACAAAATGTATACGGAAATCCGTATCATAAGTTATCAGTCCGTCACGGATAGAACAGAAGATATTATCAAATTCGTCACGCTGCTCCACCAAGCGGTTCTGTATCAGCAAACGCGTCTGGGCGTGCATACGACGACGTGATTCATGACGGTTCAAGCGATAGAGCCAGATAACAAGAAAGACCAATGCACCTACCACGACAGAGTAAAACAGCACAAACCAGATACGGTAGCGCTCCATCAGCGGTGCATTCATGATAATGCCACTATCACTCACTTTATCCGCGTTCACTCTAAAAAATTCCAACTGCTTGAAGTCATAAAGCAGTTTACCGGGAAGATCCACGACCCCTATCACGGAAGGGATAGCTCCTTGCAACACCTGTGCAGCACACTTTCCTGCCGCATTAGCTCCTTCGTAAGGTTCCATATCGTGCACGCAGAATACTCCGTTAGTCAATGCCAGACTTTGTCCGGCAAAAACCGGAGCTTTAGAGTTTTTTCCGATGAAAGAAAGGAAAGGTGTCCATTTGGGGGCAATGACAATGCGGTTATAGGCATTATAATCATAACAAATAGAGGAAATGACAGGATTAGGAGCCTGTGACTGTACATTCATTACTTTCATCTTATATTCCGGATGAAGCTCCTGGAAATTGGGCCATATACGCTCCAGTTCAGCAACACCTTTAAGTCCTAAAAGACTACTGTCCGAAACGCAAATAACTTCTGTACGATTGGGAAATACACGACGTGCATTTTCGAGTAGGTGCACGAAATCAATCTTGGATGTATACCCACAAACATTGGGTAACTTCGAGATCAGCTTTTCATTGGGATATTTGATACCCGATATCACAACCGGTAGTTTATAAGGCAGGGAATCTCCACAATGCATCAATGTATAAAAAGCCTCATCACTGCTTGTAATAATAATATCCGTGTTTTTTTGACGTGCCCGTTCACAAATACGCCGCATAATGACACACTCAGATGCAAAAGTCCAGTAATCAGCATCCAGATATTCTGTTGTGACTTTCGCTTTTATACCTCCACGTGACAGACCATCACGCACTCCTTCCGTCAAGCGGTCATTCCAGGGAGTACGATGATTATATGACTGGATGAAAAGCACGTTGTATGTACGTTCCGCAGCATAAAGGTGTCCGGCAAATACAATGCAAGGAAACAGGCCTATCAGCATCACGAGGAATAAGCGTCTCTTCATATCTCGTTTTTCTTCTGTTTTTGAATAAATGTGCTATGAATTTTCCTCGCAAATATACGGATTATATTGAAATACAGAACAGAATGCACCTTTTCTTTTACCCCATGCAAAAGAAAAGGTGCACATATAGAAGAAAACCTGACTATTCGTCGTGCAAGGCCTCAGCAGGTTGTAACTGCATGGCTTTATAAGCAGGATACCAGATGCCGACAATAATCATCAACGCCATAAGCAACCACGTAAGTATAGCTGCAATCAGGAACCGGTCGACTGTAAATTGCATTTTACTGATATCCACCAACTCGGCAATACCCACATTAAAAGCAATAATCAATGCAGGAATGGCAGCTACCGTCAAGAGTAATATGCCTTCTCCCATCAAGCGCAGAAAAATGCCGCGACGACTGGATCCCATTGCCATACGCAATGCCACTTCACGGCGACGATGTTGCGTACGGAACCAGAATGTACCAATCACTCCCAAGAAGATATTCAGCATCAGGAAGAACAGGATGCAAAGCTGTGTCTTCACTTCGTTCACATCTTCAAGTTCGCTGATATGACGAATATCGCTGAAAGAAGATGCCTCCAACAGAAAGATGTTACCTACCCGATATAAGCGGTCGGCATCTGCCATAAGTGCATCTACAAAGTCTTTGTCTGCATCAGGAGAAACACGGAGACTCACCTGGACATAGCGCACATTACCCAGCTCATTAATCAACTCATCTCTATTCAGATTATGCCCGATAAACGCCCCACCCCATTCGTGCGATGTTTCAAAATGGGAACGACGCACAGGAACGGCAATGGCAGCAATACGACGATGATACCCACGATCGGGATAAGTCAGAGCCACTTCACGATTCAATAGCGGACGTGCATCGGGTAAATCAAGTACCGGATAATCCTCAGTAACATTGGACGTGATAATCATGGTTTGGTCGGAAATAGCAGCAGCCAGTTGCTCGGAAGAGCCTCCATCAACTGCCTGATAACGGAAAACACGATAGAAATCCGGATCAGACCAAACCAGATAAGCACCCACATGAATACTATCCTGCAAATAAAACTGAGCGCTGTTACTTCCCTCATTATAAGGGTAACAGTTCTGTGAAATGGAGACAGCCTCCACACCCGGACGATGCCGTAAACGTTCGGTTATCTCAAGCAAAGCATCTATATTATCCTCAACTGTGAGTTCAGGATTATAAAGCGCCGACTTGGATGTCAAGGTACTGAAAGACAAATTATAGCAATGTTCCGTATCAAAGCCCATCGGAGCGCGATAAACGCGCGCAGTGACAGTAACCCAGTCTACAATGTACCAAAGTACAGCAAAAACCAGCAGTAACTCTACGAGTAGAAAGAGATTACTTCGCCATTCATTTTTAATTTGTGTAAGTAGATTCTTCATAGCTATCTTTGGTTTATTGCATCAGTAATATTCATCCGCGACGCACGCCATGCAGGAATACCTGCAGAAAGTACATTCATCAGGAGGCAGAATGCGAAAGCTGCTATAAAAGCCCACGGTGATAATAACATACCGGGAGTCAGTGCTGTCTCTCCACTGAGGTAGGCATTCGTCGAATTACTGAAAAGAAAATCATTCAGTAGGAATGTGGCTGCATAACTCAACGCTAATCCGACAACACCTGCCAGCAACGTCAGTACAAAATTCTCAAAGAAAACTTGCCGTATCAGTTCACCGCCAGTAGCACCGAAAGCCTTACGCACACCTATCTCCGCCATACGGCGACGCATACGTGAAAGAGTCATACCGGATAAGTTCACTGCCGGAACCAATAATAAGATGGCGATAACGATACCATAACGTAACATAACTCCGGGAACATCAGGTTCAGCGTACCAACGGCGATAGAGATAAGCCAGTTGTGTATCGGGTTGCCCGCGATAGAAAATCTCTACATCCCGTAATCCGTCATTATACTTTTGGCGTAAGAGTTCTGTTTCCTTTCGGATCGCATCAAAGTCCGCCGATGAGTGGGCAAGGATAACCGCATGCATAGGTCCCATCGTGTCATCCTGCCAAGAGAGGGATTCCGCATCGGCTGCGGTGTAAGGTACCCATATCTGTGCATAAGCGGCCGTAGCAAGCATAGATACGTCTGCCACAACACCTGCAACTGTGTAATCTATATAGTTTAATTGCACCGTATGCCCGACAACATCGGTAGTACCAAAGAGTTGGCGGGCAATCGTAGCACTCAGCACGGCACGCGGTAATCCGGCATCACAATCAGCACGGGTAAATCCTGTACCACTGAGAAAACGGAAACTAAAAACGCTCCAGAAAGCTTCATCAGTCTGTACCATATCAGCAGTAGCTTTCGATCCGGCAGGCACAGAGGCACGCACTTTGCCAGCACTACTGACTAAAGTCACAGCTTCCGGCGTAGTCAACGCACGGAAACATTCACGTCCAGTACGCACTGACATAGAAGCATTAGCCGATTCATTGTCCGATTTCCCCTTCAGCTTGACGGACATATAAGGTACGTAGAGTGTACGTGAGCGATTCACTTCAGGCTCACAATCTACGAGACGCACCTGGAAAGTGATGACAAGCACCATAATCATACAGATGGCCATTGCCGTACCCAACACGGACACCCAGGTAATGATAGGGTTCTCACGCAAGTGGTAGAGGGCTTGAAGGAAATAAAGTCGTATCATATTTTAAAGTAATTTAATCGTCATGTAAAGCCTCAGCCGGTTGTACCTTCATTGCCTTACGTGCCGGAATACCAATGCCAATGGCAATCATCAGAGCAATCAATACAAAGCTGATAGCTGCACAAAGTAATAATCGATCCCACTCCAGCGTGGTGTTATTTCTCCATGAATTCAGTTCCATGTGTGCCAGATTCCAGTCTATAACCAATGCTATAGGCGTAACAACTGCCAGCAACAGCAAACCCTCACTCAGCAATCGGCTGAAGATAGCACTGTCCGTCGCCCCATGGGCTTTGTGCAATGCAATCTCTGAGCGACGTTGCTGGGTACGGAACCAGAATGTACCAAGCAATCCGAGGAAGATATTCAAAAGCAGGAATCCCATACCCATTACATAGTTACGGATATCATTGGTCCATGCCTGCTGGAAGTTACGACGTATATCATGGAAAGAACGAATTTCTGAAATAAAGAGGTTACCTACGCGAAACTGAGCTTCACTGTCTGCTTTCAGCCGTTGAATGAAATCATGGTCCTGTCCCTCACGAACACGAACACAAAGCTCCAAACCTACATAGTAGAATGACTGCTTACATAAGAAACAGTACGAATTGCGGGCCTGATCATAGTCATGATAACGCACGTTTTGTAATGCAGCTCCCAGACGATAGGTCCTCGTTGTATCACCAAAAAGCTGAAAGCGTTGGCCTATGAATTCAGTCATTTTACGATTATATTTACTATAAAGGTTGTTAGAAGTAAGGATCTCACCACGCTCCAGCATTTCAGCCATTTGTTCGGGCGTCTCACCTTGTGCACCCTGATAACGGAAGACACGGACAAAGTCGGGGGTCACCATGCGACGGATAGTCCAACCGGGAGAGTTCAACGTGTCGATTTTCACCTCTCCACTACTGTTACTTCCATTATAGGGATAGGAGTTCTGTGAAAGGCTGACAGCTTCCACTTCCGGGCGACGACGCAACCTTTCTACCAGTTCGGCAATATCATTGTGAGTATCTTCGGATTTCCGATCGGCAATGTAATCCGGACTCTTTGGCGTCAATTCACCCAGCTCTATCAGGTAACAATTTTCTATATTAAATCCGCGTGGTTCCAGATAAGTGGCGGCACGGGTGTACAGGTAGTCTACCACATACCACATCACTACACTCACCACAAGTAGCTCCAGCGCCAGCCAGAGATTATTGCGCCATTCATTCTTTATTTGTACAAGAAGTTTCTTGGTCATTTTCTTTAATGATTAATGTTTAGTGATTAATGCAGGCGACCGCCCAATGCATTTACAATTCCCACTCTTGAAGCACGCCACGCCGGGAAACCGCTGCTCAACAAATTCAGCACAAAGCAGAACAGCAATGCCCAACCGAAAGTAGACGCATGCAGCAATATACCGGCATCCACTGCCGGAGGACTCAGCGTCTGACTGAATTCCTGTGCAAACAGCAATGAGTTACCCAGATAAGCAAACGCCACGCTCAACAACAAACCCAAAGCACCAGCCAGCAACGTCACTACCAAGTTCTCTGAAATAATCTGCCCCATCAGTTCCATCTTCGTAGATCCGAATGCACGGCGTACGCCTATCTCTGCCACACGTTGGCGTAAGCGGCTTTGAGTCATCGAACTCAAATTGATGGCAGGTACTATCAACAGGATTATAAAAATAATCATACGCTGACGGCGATGCTGCTCCACGTCGGGCTCCTGATTGGCACTGAACGCAATCGAACTCTTCTCCTGATCATAAGGACGATTACGATAAATCAGTTCATAGCCATCCTCGCCGAGAATGACATTGTACTCTTGCCTGCGTCGTTCCGCTTCTTCACGGATAGCTTCGAAGTCATCGCGGCTCCGTGCCAGGATGGTGCAACTCATCATACCCATGTGCTCATCACTCCAGGTATCCTTGGTTATTTCCGTTGAAGTATAAGGTACCCATACCTGCCCGTAAGCAACGGTAGCCAGTGTAGAAACATCCTTTACCACGCCCGCCACTTTGTATGGCGCATGGTTCAGGAGGAACTCACGACCGATAGCATCCGACGTCTGAAACAATCGGCGTGCTACGCTTTCGGTAATCACTGCTACCGGCTGTCCGGCATCGAATGTAGCCCGATCATAGGGTTTTCCGGCAATAAAAGAGAAATCGAACACATGCCAGAAAGCATCATCCGTTTGCAGCAGGTCGATACCTGTGCCGGGTTGTCCCGGCAAGTTTACAGGCGTAGAAACTACCATGCAGGTGTAGATAGTCACAGCTTCGGGTGTTTTCAGGGATTGGAAACACTCGCGTGCCGTCTTGAGTCCCATCGGACCGTTACTGCTACCACCACCCCAATTCTTATTCGTAATACTCATGTAGTGGACATGCAGAAAACGGTCACGATTGCTCTCCGGAGCAAAAGGCGCCACCTTCACCTGCTGCATCATCACCACCAACATAATGAGGAAGATGGCAAGTGCCGTACCGGCTATGCTGACAGCACTTATCAGCGGCTGTTGCCGAAGCTGTGCCCAGGCCTGAGTAAAATATTGCTTTATCATTATTCTCCAATCTTCAAGTTACGTGTATTCACTCCACCAATACCACCCTTAGAGATGTCTGCCTGACGTGCCCGTCCGCTCAGGGTAACGCTACCTACGCCTTCCATACTGGCACGCAAACGGTCACAATCCACATGGATATCAGCTTTACCTACACCTTCCATCTTTACAACTAAAGATTTACAGGTCAGGTCTTTCACATTCACTTTACCCACGCCTTCTATCTCGAACTTGACATCATTCAGTTTCAGCGCACCTTCGCAATTGAAAGAGCCTACACCAGTAAACTCTACATCTTTCAGATCGGGTGCACTCAGATAGATGGTCACCCCTTTGTTGCGATTATTATCACCATCTTTCTTATTCTTGAAACCGATAATCAAGCAATCTCCTTTCACTTCTGTAGTAGTAGTGGTTACATACTCTTCCCTACCTTCTATTTTCAGAGAATACGAATTACTCTGCGTGAAATACACCGTCGCTACAGATGTGACCTTTACAGAAGAAAAAGCTTCCACCTTACGAACTTCGCTTACCTGCGGGTCCTTTTCATTAGCTGCGTATACTGTGCCGGCTACTGCGGCAAATAATAAACTCAAAGTTATAAATAAAGTCTTCATAAGTTTTGCTATTTAAAATTGTTTTTACTATTCTCTTTTCTATTCTTCATGTAAAGCTTCAGCCGGCTGTATTTTCATCGCCTGCCGCGCCGGAAACCAAATACCCACCATCACCATAAGTGCTATCAAGAACCAAGCCGCTAAAGAACCAAGCAGGAAGCGTACAAAACTCCACTCTACCGGCCAGGTAGAAATAAGCTCCGTTCGTCCTATGGTGAATTCTGCGATTCCTATATTATAACAGATAATCATGGCAGGTATTGTTACTAATGCCAGCAACAATAATCCTTCGCCCGCCAGTAACCTGAACACCTGATTCTTTGTACTCCCCATTGCCAGTCGTAAGGCGATCTCACTGCGACGACGACGAGTGCGGAACCAGAAAGTGCCTATCAATCCTAAAAATACATTTACAAGCAAAAAAAGCACAACAATAGCCTGGCTATTCACTTTATCCGTATCACCGTTCATGACTTCAAATTGCAGTTGCTGTTCGGTATAAGGTACAGCATCAGCCACAAACAGATCGTCTACATCCAGTCTTGGCGCAATCTCACGAATGAAATTTGTACGATAATCCGGACCATCGGCAGCAGGTTTCACACGAAAGACTATCTGTGCCCACTCGTCGGTAAAATGTCTCTTAATCAGATTTTCATCCATACGATAGAAAAAGCAAGGAGCATCACTTCCATAGCGATAGGTTCTAAAAGCTTCAATCTTTCCACCTTGCGTGACGACTGATGTGGAGTCACCGTACTTGCTCAATGGTGTATCCAACGAGAACGTCGGCATCCTTTTCTGAAAACGGTCGAAAGCAGCCTGACTCAACATCACATTGTCCCACCCTGAAGGAGTCTCCACAAAGGGACGTTGCGGATCATCACTCATGCGGAAAACGTTAATGTATCCACCAGTGGTATTGATGATACGTGCATTTACACCTATAGTATCTTGTGCAGCCAATGAACTGTAACTGTTGCTTCCGTGCATCGGCAAACTCCAGTAACACAGGGCAGCTGCTTCAACGCTGGGTTCCTGCTCCAATTTCTTCAATGCACGCAGATATCTGTCGGCATTTGTCAAAGTTGTATCACTTGTAGCGCCGCCTATAATCGTTGTAAGTCTATATACGTGGTCAATGTTGTAACCAAGAGGACGGTAAAAGGTGTACTTGAGGCAACCCAATGAGTCACAAAGGAACCACATCACGACAAACACCAGGAACAGTTCAGCCAGCACCCATCCGTTACTGCGGAAACGCGACCAAATCATGCGTAGATTATGTAATATGAATTTCATAAGGTCTCCTTTTTATTTATCGTTCAATGAGTCTACAATTGTACGGCGGGTGGCAAGCCAAGCGGGTAATCCTGCACTCAACAGATTAATCACCAGACAAAAAACAAAAGCCAATACAAACACCATCGGACTGAACAAAGCGTCCATACTTAAACTGAAATCACCTGCCGTACCGATATTCTGGCTATTAGTGAACAGCCACGTACGCATAACGTAAACAGCAAGATAACTGAATACCAACCCTACTATGCCTCCTATCAATGTAAGTACCAGATTCTCATTCAATATCTGACGGATAAGCGTGCTACCGGTTGCCCCGAAAGCTTTGCGTACACCCAGTTCACTGACGCGTTGCTGCATACGACTATTGCTCAGCCCACACAAATTGAGCGAAGGTACCAGCAAAATGATGAAAAGAGCAATTCCATATTGCAGATAAAGCATCGGCAGATCCGGTCCTACATTAGCCCAAACATGGTTCACGTGCGCCACAATATTGTCAGGTTGCTCCATAATGTCCATCTGCATTTCTTCCAGACCGGCATTGACATCCTTCACTCTTTTCTCAACTCCTTGCCTGATAGCAGGAAAATCATCAGGAGTACGTGCCAATACTGCAATCGTTTTTCCACCCAGATAGCTCCACCAACCAGTTACTTTCAATTCATCGGTATGGTACAACCCCCATACTTGAGCATAAGCATCTTTGGCAGTAACAGAAACATCCTTCACAACTCCGATGATACGCGACAGTTCTCTATTCAGCAATATTTGCTGCCCAATAGCCTCTGTTGTTCCAAAAAGTTTTCGGGCCACAGAAGCACAAATAACGATAGAGCGCATATCTCCTCCCCGATCGGCTTCAGTGAGAGCTCTTCCACCAAGAAACTGCATACTGAAAACTTTCCAGAATTCAGGATCAGTATTCATTGCATCAACTTTCAATCGGTTGTTACCATCAGCTAAAGATACCAGTGCAACATCTGCCGCTGTAAATGCAGTACAAGCTTCCACTTCCGGAATTGGCTGTATGCACTCTTTCATAAACGCAGCCGAAGGAGTGCTATAATTATTCCTATCCTTATTCTCTTTTCCCTGCATGTGCATAGCAGAGAAATACAGACAGCGGCTACGGTTCACTTCCGGCTCCAAGTCAGCATACTTCGTCTGCCAGGTAATCACGATAGCCATAATCATGGTGATGGCAAAAGCCGTACCCAGTATGGATATAGTGCTCAGCAACGGATTTTGCCTCAGGATCGTAAAGGCTTGACGAATAGTTTGCATCATAATAATTACGAGTTACTAATTACAATTCTTATTCTACCTGGCGTCCGTCGAAGAAGCGCACGGTACGGCTTGTCTGCTTTGCCTGTTCCTCATTATGGGTTACCATTACAATGGTACGTCCGTCTTCCTTATTCAACTGATGCAGCAGTTCCATTACCTCAGCACCCATCTTAGAGTCTAGGTTACCGGTCGGCTCATCGGCAAGAATGATCTCAGGATTACCGATAATGGCACGGGCAATAGCTACACGCTGACACTGACCACCGGAGAGTTGTGTAGGCATGTGACGCATACGATGGCTCAAACCGACCTTTGCCAACACCTCTTCTGCCAAGTGGCGGCGTTCCTTTGCAGACACCTTTCTATATAATAAAGGAAGTTCTACATTATCGAGCACATTCAATGAGTTAATCAAGTGGAAAGACTGAAACACAAAGCCCAACTTCTTATTACGGAAAGCAGCCAGTTGCTTATCCTTCATACCATCTGTACGAGTACCACCAATCTCAATGATCCCACTCGTGGGGGCATCCAAAAGCCCTATAATGTTGAGCAATGTAGATTTTCCACAACCGGAAGGTCCCATGATACTGAGAAATTCTCCCTTTTCAACTTCGAGGTTCACATTTTCCAATGCCACGGTTTCAATCTCATTCGTACGATAAATCTTGTTTATCTCAGTCAATTTAATCATAATGGTAAGTATTTAATTGTTATTGATTTATTCAGTTCTCAATTTATAGATTCTTCACAGCTTTCAGTCAAATGGTATGCCAAAGCAAACATACATTCATTATCAATCATTTACATTTATAAGCAGCTGTTCGGAAATGAACACTCTGTCCGTTTTCAGCTGTCCGCATCGTTATTTTATTCATCTCTTAAAGCTTCAGCAGGCAATATCTTTGCCGCGCGGGTAACGGGTGCATACGTACCCAGCAATGCAATAATAAGCAATACGATATACGCCAGTACACTGACTATCAGAAAATGCGTCAGTGGCTGGTTTTGCCAGTATACAGGATTACCATTCTCAGACGGATTGGCAAAACCTGATACATAGATACGGTGCATAGTCAAAGGCAGAGAAACTGCAAATGCGATTGTTACCAGTAGCCATGCCTCCATCAGAAACTGATTGCGGATAACTTTCTTTGTAGCTCCCATACTGCGCATCAATCCGATATCTTGCCTCCGTGCATTACAGCGTATCCAGAATGTGCCTACCATACCAAGGAACACGCAGAGCAAAGCAAATCCTGCCAATGAATATTGCAGGCGTAAAGTATTCGTCACTCCACTCTCATTTTCATATTTGTGGCGGATATCTGCAAAACGTCCCAGCTTGGTAAAATAGAAATTACCTACATTCAGTTGGGGAACCACTTCCGCCTTGAAGCGTTTCTCAAAAGTCGGGACATCCACATTGGGTTTCAATTTGAAAGTCAACATATACATCCACTGAATCCAACTGTGATTCCCTACCTTACTATTTACCTGTATCAACAGATTACCCGGTTGTTCATTAATCCGGTGTTTATAATCCTGCAATACTCCCATAACCTCATGGAAAGTACTGTCATTATACCTCACCCTTTTACCTACCGCATCTGTGGTGCCAAAAAGCTCTTCTGCCATACGTTCTGTAATAAATACCCCTTCACGAGCAGCGCAATCTTCGGGCAAAGACATTATCTGTCCGCTCTTGGCATCCTTCATACCATACGTACGGAATACATCTCCCCCCTCTGTCTGTACAAACTGGTAATATTGCGAATGTACCTTCAATGTGTCATTGAAGTATTCCGCGCCATTCCACGAAGAGCTGTTTGGGAAGCTGGCACTGGTCACCAAAGCAAAGCTTTCCACTTCCGGACAGTTCTTCACCAAGCGGGTAATACGATACAGATTCTCCTGCTTAATCGCAGTACTGTCCTGGGTTTTGTCATACTTACCATGCAATTCATCATAGTATTCCATATAAAGGGCATACGCCCGTTCCTCATTATAACCGGGATCAATGGCAAGATTGGATGTCAATACATAAATAGGATCTATTACCGTCCAGAGAAAAAAGCTCACGACCACCAGTTCCACAAATATCCAACCATTCTGCCGGCGCTGATTCCATAATTGGTGTCTTATTATCTTCATCATAGCATCTTAACGTTTAGAGTTCAACGACTGAATAATGTTTCGGCGCAATGCCCATATTGCAGGAATAAGTGCAGATATGAGGTTCAGTAGCACGCAAAGTCCGAATGACGCACAGAATACCGTCGGATTGAAGAGCATCTCGAATGAGAGGAAAGGAGTTTTTTCCACATCTGTATAACTGTCAAAGAGAGTTAGTATCCAGTCACTTGCTGTCAGCACAATCAGATAAGAGATCAGTAATCCCAGTAACCCGCCAATGCAGGTTAGCAAGAGATTTTCCCATAATACCTGCCCTATAAGCCTCATATTAGTAGCACCATAAGTTTTGCGTACTCCCAACTCGGAAAGGCGCTCGTCCATACGTGAAGACATCATACCACTCAGGTTCATTGCAGGAATGAAAAGTAAAGCAAGCAACATATAAAGATACATTCTCAACTCAGAAGCCAAATCAGGAGCTGAACAAGAGTCGAACCGGAATGTACTGGCCCAATAATCATCGGGCTGCCCCATTAAATCATTCATGTACTTATCGGAGGCAAGATTCAATTTTCTGAAAACTTCACGCACTTCTTCCTTTAAGGCTTCTTTATCCTCAGCATCAGGAGCGGTCATATATATACCGACACTACCTACCAATTTCCCGGTAGCATCCGAAGTAACCCAGGAATTAAGCGTTATCGGTAACCACATATCTCCCACAGAAGAAGGCGTAGCGGCAGAAACATCTTCCACCACTCCGCAAACCCGATATTCCTGTGCATCCATATTAAAGCGCCTTCCCACTACGTCATCTGTAGCAAACAGTTTCCTCGCCACGCTCACCGGAAGAACCACTTCCCTGCGTTTCGCATCGATATCCGCTTGCGTGAAAGGTTTTCCATGCAGAAATCGAAAAGTGAAAACCTTCCAGAAGCCGGCATCAGTATAAAGCGGGGTTACGCTAATCGGCTCATTATTATCTGGAACCTCTACGTAATTTTCACGATAGTTACTTGCTGTTGCACCAATGGCTTCCAGATGTGGCAAATCTTGCAGCATCTTCACTACATCATAACTAACGGCAGAGCAGTTCCAACTCTTATCATTATCTTTAGGATAAGACTTCATTTTCGTCACTGTCAGCATCCGGTTGCGATTATATTCGGGATATATGGGCGCAAACTTCACATAAAAAATAATGAACAATGTCATGACAAGGGCTATTGAAAGTCCTGTACCCACCACGTAGATTCCGGTAAAGAGCCGATGCTGCTTTATCATGGTCCACGCTTGTTTAAGATAAAGTTTAATCATAGTATCATCGTTTTTAATGATTATCACATAGGAGGATACACTATAGGGGATATAAACCTGTGCATAAGATTTATGTATCAGGTTACTTACAGCTAATTCAGTTTCAGCTTATTCTTATTTTTATAGTTGCTCATATCGCTCACTACCACCTGGTCGCCCGGTTGTAAGCCGCTGGCTACTTCCACAAACTCAAAGTTACTGTCTCCCAACTGTACCTTACGTTTCACAATCTCTTTATCAGAGTTACGAACGAAAAGCTCATACTCACCGCGTCCCACATAATAAGAAGCATTAGCAATGCGCATTACATCTTCTTTCACTGCATTCATCACATAGACATCCGTTTTCAAGCCCGAACGCAAACGACGGTTATTATCTTCATTCAACTGTACCGTAAAAGAGATCACTCCATTCTTCGACAACGGTGTCACACTGCTAACCGTACCCTCCAGTTTCTCACTGCCTATTTTTACAATCGCTTTGCCTCCCGCTGCCACACGGTCACCGTATGTATCAGCTATTTCACCTTCTACTTTGAAGTGGCTGAGGTCGGAAATCACTGCAAGCTGACTACCCTGTGAAACCTGCGCACCAATCTGATTATTTATATAGGTAAGAATAGCTTTACGCGGTGAGCGAATCTGTGCATCATCCAGCGTACGTTTCATCTCGGCAAGTCCCTTGCGGAATATGCTGAAATCCAATTCCTGAACTTTATATTCGGCAGCAAGCACTTCCTTTTCATTATCATACTGCTGCTCCAGCTGCTCATATTCCAACTGGGCCACATTATAGCTGAGTTCAGCCTGACGCACTTTATCCGTAGTTCCCGAACCCAAGCTGTCGAGATACTGCTCATTACGCAATTCCACTTTTTTACGGTTCAACTGCATGGCCGATACTTTAATCTTCATTGCCAGATCATTCAGTTTGGTCTGATTATTCACCCGAAGCTGATTCAACTTATAGCTGCGCATCTGCTCTTCATCCAGCAATTTCTTGTAGTCCGTCTCCACGCTCTGCAAGTCAAGTTTCAAGATTGGTGTACCTATATCCACACTGTCTCCACCTTTCTTATATATCTCGACAATACGGGTATTAATAGGTGAATTGATGATTTCCTCAAAAGCCGGCACCACTTTTCCTGATGCACTAACACTGACTTCAATCGTACCCTTATCAACCGTAGAAAACACCAGATCTTTTGTCTTCACTCCCGTACGCATAAATGAGATGAGTACGCTGATAACGATTACACTTGCCACGCCGATGCCACCGTAGCGGATAATTTTCTTGTTGCGCTCTTTGTTACGCACTTCTTTCGGAATTTCTCTGTCCATGTTGAATATTGAGTTATTTATTATTTTATCAGTTTTCAACCTGTTCCGCTTTCAAAAACGAACAGGCATATTATTCACATTATTTATATATACTAAATGCGTGCCAAAAATGTAAGTAACTGAAAACAAGACGATAGAGAAAAAAGAAGAGTGTCCGATATCGAACACTCTGTACATTTTCGGATAAGTATATCATACTTCAGGTAGTTCATCCCATGCCATTCGCAATAAAAGCATCAGCAGTTATTTAGCAACAGACAGGCAGTCGTTTACTTTTGCCCTGCTTGTTCTTCATCTCCACAGTAAGTCTTATTGGGTGTTGACCTTGGTTAACAGGCCTATCAACCTTGGCTAACGAATCCGTCAACCTTGGTTAACAAGCCTGTTGACCAAGGTTGGTACCCAATTGTTCCTATGGATAAACATACTATTCATTAGTCCCGAACCAAACAATCACCTGATATAAAACGAATGAACAGTGGCAAGGATCTCATGAAGAGCTTTAATTGAAGAAAGGCGCTACATATTCCGAAGATTTATTCTGTACGATAATCCGGTTCATATTATATTTAATCACAACCGTTTTCGCTTCCTTATCCATTTCAAAAGCATCCATATCCTGATTCAAAGGAATGAAAGAAGGAATTTGTGCAGTGGTATATTCTGCTGCCGAAGGTGTATTTGCGGCTTCCGTTTCACATACCGGGAAACGAATGCCCAAGTCGGCTGCACGTCTGCCTTCTGCCATAAAGATTTCTTGTCGCATCAGATAAAGAACTTCTAAAAGCCCATCGACTGTGGTTGGAGCATCAATCATTTCTTCTGTAACGGAAGTACCGGAAATATAAGGAACAGAAATCAAATGAGGTGACTGACGGTCGAGCACAAGTCCGCTCCTGAATTCATCCTCCGAAGATGCGGCTACCCGGTATTCCGAACTGTTAGGATATTCTTTATACCCTCCGTTATAACGTCCTTCCAACTGATCATTAATGTCTGTTGCTACCGGACGATTGCTAACAAGCGTCAACAATGTTTTCAGAAAACCTTTTGCTCCGTTTACATCGTTGTCAGCTAAAGCAGCTTCAGCCAAAATCAGATAGGGTTCTTCCGCTTTGGCAATACAGATAGGACGTGCCTCTTTTGCCTTAGTCTGAAAATATTTCGGATCAAGGAAATCCAAACGGGGCAGTGGTTGGAAATTGGTGCCATAAATATATCCCTGAATAGAACTTATCACATTATTCTCTCCATCAAATGTCACCTGTTTTGTGAAATCCGTCGACAACGTCAAGACATTGCTGGCATACTTCACTGCATTTACTTTATTTCCGAGCCGATAATAGGCACGGGCTATCAAGGTGTTGATAAATGCTGTCTCATCCGTATCACTTGTAAATTTCAGAGCCTCCGTAAATGTAGAGATAGCCAGATTCAGGTTCTCCTTCCAGCCCTTTACCTCTCCCCCGTTTTCAACAGGGAGCGCCCGGAAATATTCTCCTGCCAGGAGATAAGAATATCCCTTGATATAATAGAGATTATAGCGTTGTTCATCTGTAGTAGTTGCATCGGCCTTAGCCACTACTTCTAATCCCTGGATCGCCGTTTCCCGCAATGTACCTACGTGACGCTGCAAATTGGTTACATCTATATCCGTATACAGGATAGTGGGAAAATCGAAAACCTTACTACTCTGGCTATAGTTATTAAAATAATTATCGGAGAGTATTTCAGTCAATTCCACATACGAACCGATAATCGTGGCAAACGAACGGTTGGCTCCGTTCACCCAAGTACTCATGGCATTAGGAGTCTTCAGAAATGTATCTTCATCTACATTCGGATTAATGATCTCATTCGGCTGTAAAAGTTCACAAGACGAACAGGCACAAGCCAGGGAAGCTATCAATATATAATTCTTAATGTTCATATCTATATTTATTTATGAGTTAAACTAATGATTAAAAAGAGACACGTATCGTTCCCACGTACTGACGAGGAGTGGAATAAGAAGAGTAGTTCAATCCACCTACCGCTACTGCACCTTGCGAACGGGCACCTGCCAGGGCAGCTTCCGGGTCTACCGATGAGGCTGTAAAGGCAAACGGATTATAAACATTGAAAGCCAGATTGACTGATTTCAGATACTTCTTCGGCTTATAATCATAAGCTATTCCGATATTCCTAATTTTCAGGAAATCTGATTTCTCTACGAAAAAGTTAGTGAAATTAAGCCAGTTAGCCCCCTGATCAAGTCCTTCCAGTGCTTTCTCTGGAATAGCATTGTCTTTCAGACCCTTTGAGAAACGGAACTGGCGGTCGAACGAATGTACATAAGCTCCATATTGATAATCCCCGCTGAACATGAACGAAAGATTCTTATAACTTGCCGACAAAGAGAAGTTACCATAAGCTGTAGGAAGTGTAGAGCCCAGATTCTGTAAAGGAAGAATTTCCTTCAGTGAGTTATCCGGATTCAGTACGGCTTTATAACCACGGATGAAACCTACCGGTTCTCCTTCAGCTACCACCGTTTGAACCGTTCGCGAAGAGAAACCGCCAATAGCAAAAGGCACTGCATTACCAATACTCAGTACTTTATTATGATTCGTATTATAAGATGCATTCAGGCGAACATTCCAATCTTTTGTATCCACTAATTGCAGCCCAATGCTCAATTCAATACCTTTATTCTCTATTTCACCGACATTAGACAAATAGTTGGCAGACTGACCGGATGAAGGAAGGGACGGGATACTGAAAAGAGCATCTTTGGTCAGAGCGTAATAATAAGTAAATCCCAAATTCAATACACGGTTGAAAAGCACAGCATTAAAACCGGCTTCATACGAATGTTTCTTTTCAGGTGCCAGATCCGGATTTCCATATTTACCAAAAGAAGCGGCTTGTCCTCCCTGGAAAGAATTGAACGCCACAGTACGTTGATATTCAAAAGCAGGAGGGTAACTACCGGCAATACCATAATTGGCCAGAATACGGAAACTGCTTACAAGATTATTCTCTTTCAGTCTCTGCATAAAAGGTTCTTCAGAGAGAACATAAGAAAGTCCTACTTTGGGATAATATTGCCAGCCTACATTGTCACCAAAAGCAGTATTATAGTCCGAACGCAATCCCAAATCAATGTAATAGCGGTCCAGGAAACCGATATTTTCCTGAATAAAGTAGCCGTAATTATACAGATAGCTTAGCCATTCATTAGAAGTTAACGTTCCCGCACCCTCTATTATCTGGGCACCATCACGTACGTTTGTTCCATTATATACCGACTGGTGGTCATAAGTGCTAAAGAACTGGAAGCCTGCCGTAGAGATCAGACTAAAAACATCTTTATAACGATATTTATGCTGTCCGTTCAAATCCAAAGTCAGACCGAAATAGTTGCGGTCGAAGTTGGAGATACTGCCTGCATCTGAAGTTCCTTCCGGCTTCTGCTGGGTGTGAATCAGATATTCATTAGTTATGATGTTCTTATTGGTATTCAATCGATAATCTACTCCTAATACCCCTTTGAAAGTCAGATTAGCCAGAGGAGCATAGCTCAGAGATTGGGAAGTTTGAAAACGCTTTACGGACTCACGGTTGTTTTGCAATGCCTCCGCTTTCGTAACAAAAGCCTTCATCTGAGCAAAAGTATAGTCATCCAAAGCGTCCAGATCAGCGCCATAATTCACCAGTTCGCCCGCTGCATCCGTATACCTGAAATTAGTAGCCGCAGCGCCTTCCGTAAACCATAATCCGGTATATCCTCCCTGGTTACCGTTGCGGCTTCTCGCAAAGTCTTCTATCACCATACCAAATGAGTTCTGATATTCAAACTGTTCATTGAATTTCATTCTTGAACCGAAGCGCAAGTCATATTTACGATCCTCGTTACCGTTCTTTATCAGAGTTCCCGTACCGTTACTCATGCTGCCGCCAAAACTATAACCGAACTTCTCTGTTCCACCGTCAAAGCCGACACGGTACTTCTGTGTGAATCCTGTCTGATGCAACAATTCTTTGGTACGTTTAAAATGATAAAACTGGGAAGAAGCAATATCCGCCTCCAATTGAGTTTCGGCAAAGAACGTAGTCTTCTGCTCCGCTCCTTTCTTTGTAAAAATCTGAATAACGCCATTGGCTGCATCTGAACCATAGAGGGTAGTGGCCGCACCACCCGTCACATACTCAATGTGATCGATATTCTCCATCGGAATATCACCGATAGAACCGGTCACTGCACTGTTTCCGCTTAATGAGTTATTCAAAGTTGCACCTGTGTTCATATTATCCACACGCACTCCGTCTACATAAATCACGGGAGTAGAGTTAGAGAAAGCAGAAGATAGACCTCTTGACTTTACCAATGAAGTTGCACCTGCCTGGCCACTGGACATCGTTATCTGCACATTGGGGAGAGCATTTTGCAACACCTGGTCTATACGCCCCTGTTTCATACGTTCCAGTTCCTTACTGCTAACAGTGGTTACATTCGATGATAACCGGCGTTTTTGCACCTCAGCCCCCTGTCCTGTTACCACAACCTCATCCAATTTGAAGTTATCCTGATCAAGTTCCACTTTCAATTCATCGACCGGACTTATAGCAACCAGCTGCGTTTCATATCCTATATAGGACACTTTCAACTTGCTCCCCTGGGCAGCAGTTATTTGAAACACTCCATCTATATCGGTAATGGTACCTACAGACGGATTATCATTCAAAACCAGTGTTACACCTGCTAACCGTTCCCGCGTCTTCTTATCAAAAACAATTCCCTTCATCCTGACTGTAGAAGCTTTCTTGGAAACTTCTTTTTTGAATATCAGGATTGAACTGTTTTCGATCTTATACCCTATTGTAGCGGGTAGCAATTTCTCCAAGACTTCTGTTATTTCCGCATTCTCTGTCTCAATACTGATTTTTGTATCTACATTAAGCACCTGCGAACTATAGGCTACCGTCAGCCCTGTCTGTTTCGTAATTCTAGCGAAGATTTCCTTTAAGGCAACTTCCCTACACTTCAGAGTTACTTTCTGAGCAGCCATAACAAAAGTCAAGCCCAGAAAAGCCATTAAAACAATCAAAATACCTCGTTTCATTTTTATACGTTAAATGATTAATGAAATTAATTCAATATGATCTTTATACGTACTATTGACACAAAGGGTAAGCTAAAGTGTATAACGGGAACATGTCTTTTACATGTCAATGCTATTTCATCCGTACCCGGATGGTATCTCCCTTCTGAAAACGGACAGGGGAGATTATTTCAAGTGTCCTCATCACTTCTTCCAAAGAGGCTTTCTTCACGCAAAAAGTATAAGAATACTGATAGACAACCGTATCTCCGACACAAAAAGGGACACCGTAATGCAAATCCAATTCTTTCAGCACTTCCTTCATCGGAGTATTCCGGAAATCGATCTCCTGTTCTTTCCAACGAATAAGCCCGCTTACTCCTTCCTGTAATTGAAGCATACAAGCGTTTTTCACCTTATTATATATAAGTGATTCGCCCGGACGCAAAGAGTATTCTTGCCGGTCACCATATAGTAAATCTACCTGCCCTTCATCCAGTTCAACTGTGATGTCCGGTTCGCAAGCATAGGCCTGCAAATGAAAAGAAGTTCCTGTCACTCGGATAGAAGCTTTATCCAAATCAACAATGAAGGGTCTGTGAGAATTCTTGCTCACTTCAAAATAAGCTTCCCCATCCAAAGTCACCCTACGCTCCGTCAGACCGAATTTATCCGGATAACAAAGACGGGAACCGGGATACAAGTAAACACGGGTACCATCCTGAAAAGCTATTTGCATCCGTTCTCCCTTCGCCACATGGATATCCTGGTAAAACGGAGGTTCAAAAAGAGAAACCTGCGTATTAAGATAGAGTAATATGGCTATAACAGCTGCAACGGGTACCATCGCCGCTACCACTTTTAGAGTTAGTCCGGCAAAACGTCTTCTCGAAATTTTCTTTTGCAGATTGCAGAATACCCTTTTACGGGATTCTTCACAGATACCATCATCCATATTTTCTCTTTCCTCAAAGAAATCGGCATCCATTTGCGCAGCAAGATACGCCTGCCCTTCATCCGTAGCCAGCCAACGTCCCCACTCACGTGCCTTTTCCTTACCGGCTTCACCAGCAAGTACCTTATTCATCATTACATCTTTTATTGCATTCATCAATATAATTCTTTGAGGTAGTATTTTAATAACTGTATGGATTGTGTATAATAGTTCTTCACTGTTCCCACAGGTATATTCAGTCTATGAGCTATCTCTTGATTATTCAACCCTTCATATATCTTCAGCAAACATATCTCCCGCTTAGCTCCCGGCAATTGCTTCACAGCCCGGTAGAAGCAACTCAGTTTTCTTTCTTCCTCCAGCTTTTCCTGCAAACCATCGTCTGCAATATCATTTTCTTGCTGGATGTTTTCATATTGCCTGACTATCCATTCATTTTTATCACGAATCATATTCAAAACATGATTCTTCGCCATTGTATAAAGGTAATTTTTCAGACTCGCTGTAATGCAAACAGAAGAACGGGATTCCCATAAACGCAAATATACCTGCTGAACCACGTCTTCAGCAAGTTCTCTGTCTTGCAAATACCTGCAAGACAAGGAGTATAGCATAGAATAGTACTTATTATATATCTGCGTAAATGCATCCTGACTGCCTTGCCTGAGCAAGGAAAGCAAGTACTCGTCCTCGTAAAAAGAGTCACCTGTCGCCATAACCGGAATATTTTAAAAGAAAATGCAAAAGTATGCCCAAGAGAAGGATTTTCCGGTTACAAGCAAATTATATTTCTGTTACAAGCCTCTGCCATATACTAAAAATGACCGCTTATGAGCAGTCATTTTTAGTATATGCAATCTGTTTTTATCTTAATCTTAATCTGTCACCTACTTCCGGTATATATTCATCATCTTTCCGATTCATCTTGTACAGGTTCTTCAACCGTATACCATATTTTTGTGAAATGGTATGCATGGAATCACCATCTTTCACAATGTAAACTGTATGTGGTTTAGAGGCTTTCTTTTTCTTACTTTTCAAATAGATAATATCACCCGCTTCCAATGTATAATCCTTATGCAAATCATTATACTTCACCAGTTTCTTCCAACTGATATCGAATTCCTTACCCAGGAAACGGAAAGTATCGCCATCACGAGCTACAACATAAGCTATGTCATTAGCTATATATACCTGATGCGGATTAGCCAGCCAGGGTTTCTTCTTCAATTCCTTCTCCCAATTACGGGCTTCACGCTTACTCATGCCACGACTGTCATACTTATAAAGGTCATAATCCTCTATGATTGTTATCAGTCGATTAGCATAAGAGGGATCAGTTGCATATCCGGCTTTCTTCAGACCGCGTGCCCAACCTTTATAATCTGTAACTTTCAGATCAAACAGGAAAGCGTAACGCGCACCCCTTTTCAGAAAAGCGGAGTGATCTTCATAAGAATCCCTGGGATTGCTGTATGCACGAAAACATTCATTGCGGGCATCATCATCATGACGCACCGTACGTCCACGCCAGTTACTACCGCATTTAATGCCGAAATGATTATTACTTTTGCGTGCCAGTGCACTCTGTCCGGCACCACTTTCAAGAAGCCCTTGTGCCAGGGTAATACTGGCAGGTATCTTGTGTTCCTTCATTTGCTGTACGGCAAGCGGAGCATACTTCTCTATATATTCCACGTAACGGGTATTCCGGCGCTGTGCCTGGGCGGCAACGGTACAAACCAGAAGTGCCAGGATTGCAGTGAGTCTGATAGCGTTAATTCTATTCATATCAGTAAAAGTTGAGGTACAAAAATCTTAAAAAGAATTGGAATTACCAATCTCTTTTCTAACTTTGTAACATTAATTACAATATACATCACTGCCTTATGAAAGATTTGACCTTACAAATTGATATTAAAATATACGATTATAATGAATTAAGTGATGCTGACCGCCAACTGATGGATGCCGCACGCGAAGCTACCCAACGCAGTTATGCCCCCTACTCGCACTTCTCCGTGGGTGCCGCTGCACGTTTGGCAAATGGTACGGTTGTCACAGGTACCAATCAAGAAAACGCAGCTTATCCATCGGGACTTTGTGCCGAACGTACTACCTTGTTTTATGCAAACTCCCAATATCCTGATCAGGCAGTAGAAACACTTGCCATTGCTGCACGCAATGAACGGGATTTTTTGGATGATCCGATTCCACCCTGTGGTGCATGCCGTCAAGTGATGCTTGAAACAGAAAAACGCTTCAAACAACCGATGCGCATTTTACTCTTCGGGAAAAAGGGCATTTACGAAATGAAGAGTGTGGGCGCTTTGCTGCCTTTGTCATTTGACGCGTCTTCTATGGAATAATACTTCCAAAACTTATTTCCCTATCCATTTACTGACCATCCTGCGTAACTCGAGTGGCGAAACAGGTTTGGTCAAAAAGTCATTGCAACCCACATTAAGTGCCAATGCCCTATCATCGTCATAAGCAAATGCCGTAAGTGCAATGATGGGCACCTGAGCACCGCCTTCCCTTAACATAACGACTGTATCTATCCCGTTCATACCCGGCATCTTCATATCCATAAAAATGAGATCAGGAGCTTGAGTATTGAAAAGGTCTATAGCTTCATTGCCGTCATGTGCTCTCAGCAGACGGTAATCCTTTCTGAGAAGCGCCTCGATCAACAAGTAGTTACTATCTATATCCTCGGCCACCAGAATTAGAGGTTTATAGTTCCTTGAAACGATCTTTATAACTTGCTCTCCACCCTTTGTTACAGCATCCGAATCCAATGAAGCATCAAGTGTATATGGGTGTGTAAACCAAAAACACGAACCTTCTCCTTCACGGGAGTTTACTCCAATCTGTCCTCCCATCCGTTCTACTAAACTCTGACATATAGACAAACCAAGACCGGCACCCTGTGAGAATGAGTCGAGTTTTACAAAACGGCTGAAAATCTCATGCTGCTGTTCAGCAGGAATACCTTTACCGGTATCCGTTACACAGAAATGCAACAGACCGTCATCTTCCAATCTATAGGAAAGAGTGACCGATCCCTTGGTTGTAAATTTTAAAGCGTTGGTTATGAAGTTAGAAAGCACCTGCATAATTCGATTCTTATCGGCATCAACCATTATCTGCGGTGAACTTTCGTCAAAACGTAACCCCACCGCCTCCTCATGTTTTTTATGCGAACAGGTGGAAATGACTTCGCGGCAAAGTCGGGCCACATCCACTCTTGTTATAATAAGCTCTACTGTACCGGCCTCTATTTTAGAAATATCCAAAATATCAGAAATAAGATTAAGCAGCAGTTCGTTGTTCTCCTCTACCAGAGACATGTATGATTCACGCTCATCATCATCAGCTTCGGCAAGCAGGCTTGAAAAGCCCACGATAGCATTCAAAGGAGTGCGTATTTCATGGCTCATGTTCGCAAGGAATGCTGATTTTAGTCTATCCGACTCTTCCGCTTTTTCCTTTGCCAAAATCAGCTCCAGTTCTACCTGCTTACGAGTAGTAATATCAGTGGCCAATTCCATGATTGCCCATCGTCCGTCGAGCCATTTTATCGCCATACTCTGGATGGTATACCAACGTTCGGTAATCGGATTATAGTCTTCCCAGAAATGAACACCTGTAAATTTGCGATCAGCATCGAGCAACTGTGGTTTCGGGCAATGCGCACACAATCCATTCAATCCTGCATTCAGCATTTTCCAGCATTCTGCATTTCCCGAAACCTGTCCGGCTTCTTCCCTGAAAGGCTTATTTGCAAAAAGCACCTTCTGTGTATCATAATCACAAACAAAGATATTTGCATTGATATTATCCAACACCTTTTGCATGGTTCGCTGAGACAATTGCAGGGAAGTTTCTACTTGCCAGCGTTTCGTAGCGGTAGATACAATTTGCGATATTTGGCTCATTAGTTCCACATCTTTTTCGTCCCACTGCTTATTCCAGCAAAAGTTAAATGACAGGAAACCGAAATGCACCCCTAACTGCGACAAAGGAAAAACAGCAATAGCTTTTACACCCTGAATTTCAAGCATCTGAGTAATAAAGGGATCAAGTGAATAAATATCAGACGTACAGATGATATGGTTTTCTTCGAGCATGTCGAACCAAGGCTTCCCCGCTTCAATAGTCATACTCCGCAAGTAATCTATAGCCGGTTCAATACCATCGTTACACCATTCATTGGTGCATCCGTACGTAATTCCGTCAAGGTGGTTTTCCCATGTTGCCAAACGATCAACGCCGGTATAACGACCGATTTCTGCAAGTGCCATATTCATGGCTGTGGGTATGTCCGGTTCCAGTTGTAATATTTGCAATACTTTTATGAATAATGCCTGCCGCCGGTTGGTTGCTTCCAGATTTTCTTGGATGGCAATCAGGTCCTTAGATTTTTCTTCGACCATTTGTTCGAGCCGGTTACGGTACTGTTCCAGTTCCATGCCGACTCCTTCTTGTTCGGAATCAGTAGATTTCATACGAGATTTATTGAGATAAATTAAATATAATGATTAATTGTTCTCTCACGAGATACACCCTATATTTTGCAAATATATGGTTTTATTTGGCAAACATATGGTTTTATTCTACAATTTAAGAAAATCTTCTTAAAAACGGTATTTTACCTAAAAGTCTAATAATCGAAGGCTTATCGAAATACTCAGAATATCCACCTTTTAATAGTAATATTGCAATATCCAAAAGAAATACCTATCTTTGCACCCACTAACTAATAATTACTACGATGAGAATTTCCAAGTAAAGACAAACATTTCGGTAAACATCACTTTTTACATGCTTTATAATTCAGAACGCTGAGCATCACAAACGTGAATGTTTAGCCAATACTGTGTTTGTCTATCCCTTCCACAATCGAGATTTTATTGTATCCAAAGCATTTTTGGGTACAGTGTATTCACCTCTTTAAACACAGTATTTACCATGAGTATTATTATCAGAGATCTTAGCTATGTCCATTCCGACAAAGAAGTCTTATTCCAACATTTGAACCTTGTTATCAACCCAGGAGATAAAATAGCGCTGACTGGAAACAACGGTTGCGGAAAATCCACTTTAATGCGGATTATTGCAAGTGATTTATCTGCTACAACCGGAACGGTCAGCCACCCGGAACATCTCTATTATGTGCCTCAACATTTCGGGCAATATGATGACCGGACCATTGCACAGGCTTTAAGGATAGATGGCAAACTGAAAGCCTTACATGCCATTCTAAACGGAGATGTATCTGAAAAACATTTCACCACACTGAATGATGACTGGAATATTGAAGAACGTGCCCAAGCTGCCTTGTCGGCCTGGGGAATGGATGATATTCCCCTCTCCCGTCTGATGGGCGGATTAAGCGGGGGAGAAAAAACACGTATCTTTCTTGCCGGCATGGAATTGCACTCACCTGTCGCTATTCTGCTGGATGAGCCAACAAACCATCTGGATGCAACAGGACGGCAACGGTTATATGATTTTGTACGGCGCACTCCGGCCATTGTACTTGTTATCAGCCATGACCGTACCCTACTAAACCAGTTACCTGCCATTTGTGAATTAGCCTCTAACGGACTAACTTTTTATGGCGGCAATTACGATTTCTTTAAGGAACAAAAAGGAATCCAACTGAACGCCCTGCAAGAGCAACTGGAAGAAAAGCAAAAAGCCCTGCGACTTGCCCGGAAAACTGCCCGTGAATTGGCGGAACAAAAGGCAAAACAGAATGTACGGGGTGAAAAGGCTGCTATCAAGAAAGGTATTCCCCGCATTATGATGGGTACTATGAAAAACAGGGCGGAAGTAAGTACTAATAAACTAAAAAGTGTACATACCGAGAAAGCTGAAAAGTTACAGCAGGACATGCAAAACATAAAAAGTACTCTTCCCCTTGTAGAGAAATTAAAAACAAATTTTAATGCCTCCACTCTGCACGAAGGTAAGGTATTGGCTACTGCAAAAGAAATGAACTTTCAATATCCGGATGCTCCCCAACCCATGTGGACAACACCGTTAAGCTTTCAGTTACGGAGTGGCGACCGCTTCTATATTGAAGGCAATAATGGCAGCGGCAAAACCACATTGTTGAAACTACTTTGCGGAGATCTTTCTGCCGTCAGTGGAACACTTGACCGTATTGATTTCAGCACAGTTTATCTGGATCAGGAATATTCTCTTATTCATAATGAATATAGTATTCTGGAACAAGCGGAATATTTCAATCGGCGCCATCTGCCGGAACATGAGCTGAAAACGATATTGAATCGTTATCTCTTCCCGGCAGCTACATGGAATAAGTCTTGCAGGTTACTTAGTGGTGGAGAAAAGATGCGCCTTTCTTTCTGTTGCCTGATGATTGCAGATAACACCCCGGATGTTTTCATACTGGACGAACCGACCAATAATCTGGATATTGAAAGTATCGAGATCATTACAGCAACCATTCGGGACTATACAGGAACGGTAATCGCCATATCACATGATAAGGAATTTCTGAAAGAAATAAATTGTAATCTATTGGTGAATTTAGTGATAGAAACTCGATAATAATAGTATGCCGACACTTCGAATTAAGTAATAATAGACTACAATTATTTAATCTGGAATATCTTTTTATGATAGATGAAAAGGATATGCTTTTAAATGCGTTTAGAACATAGTTATGTTCTAAACGACTACTATAAATACTAATTTCATCCTTTCCACAGCATATTGTAGGGCATGTTAACAGATTCCATAAAAAAGATTATCTAAAATTGAAGAAAGAAATAAAATAGAAAAACAATTGAGAAACAATCATTCTGAATTATCAACAACCAATATTTCATATATAACTGAAATACTAAAATTCAGGAATCTATTTTAGTCGCTATTTCCGAGTTTCGTCTACAAAGCCATCCGGTTCGTCTCAAATAAAAGAGTAGCGTATTGCAGAGACCTATCTTTGTCGCATTAAACCAAAAACGATAAAGATGGATAAAACTAAAGTATTAGTAATAATTACATTACTAATTTCAATTTGCTCTTTCGGAAAAGAAGTTTCTAATATCCCCGGACAAGCATCGGCTGATAATGAGAATATCCCACAAAGTAGTGGACGCCCCGTACAAACACTGCGAGGAGTAGTCAATGATCGGGCATCAGGACATCCTATTCCGTATGCTACGATACAGTTGACGGATATTCCGGGATTAGGGATGATGTGCGATAGTCTCGGACGTTTCGCACTTCCAAAAGTTCCGGTAGGCCGTCATTCTGTACAAGCCTCTTTCATAGGATATGAGTCAGCGACTGTACGGGAAATTCTGGTGACTTCCGCTAAGGAAGTTTATCTGGAAATAGCTTTGCAGGAAAGCGTAAACGAACTGAGCGAAGTAGTGGTCCGTGCACATAACCGGAACGAAGCCATGAATAAAATGGCTGTCGCAGGAGCACGTATGCTCAGCGTGGAAGAAGCGAGTCGCTATGCAGGTGGATTTGATGATCCGGCCCGACTGGTTGCTTCATTTGCCGGAGTAACGCCAAGCGTTTCCAACAATGGTATATCTATCCACGGTAATGCCCCGCATTTATTGCAGTGGAGACTGGAAGATGTGGAAATTCCCAATCCAAACCATTTCGCAGATATCGCCACTTTAGGAGGTGGAATTCTGTCCTCACTCAGTGCACAGGTTTTAGGAAACTCCGACTTCTTCACGGGTGCTTTTCCGGCAGAATATGGCAATGCTGTTTCCGGTGTATTCGACATGAAGCTACGCAACGGAAACAACCAGCGAAATGAAAACACATTCCAGGTAGGTATCATGGGAATAGATTTCGCCTCCGAAGGGCCGTTAAGCAAGAAACATAAGGCTTCGTATATCTTCAATTACCGCTACTCCACTACAGGATTACTGAACGTTGACTTAGGTGGAAAGATGGACTATCAAGACCTGAACTTCAAACTAAACTTCCCCACCCGCCACGCAGGCACTTTCGCCGTATGGGGCACTGCATTACTTGACAAATATAAAAGCTCACTCGAAAAGAATCCGGATAAATGGGATTATCTGGAAGATGCCGGACAGGGACGTTCTACGCAGTACATGGCAGCCGGAGGTGTTACCCATCGCTACTTCTTTAATGAAAACACGTTGCTGAAAACCACACTTGCCGGAACCTATTCCGACCAAGAAGCCATACAAACCACTTATGACAGAGAATTTAATCCTTCACCTAACATCGATCAGAACAGCAGAAGCACAAACCTGATACTGACTTCGTCACTGAACCGGAAAGTAAATAACCGTTTTACCAATAAAACCGGATTAACCTTTACACAAATGTTCTACAACATGAATTTAGAACTTGCTCCATTCATTGACCAACCGTTGGAAACAATCTCAAAAGGAGACGGAAACACCAGTTTGATTTCAGCCTACAACAGTTCCGCATGGGGAATAAACGATAAACTAAGCCTGAACTTCGGCCTGCACGGACAACTACTCACACTAAATAATCGTTGGACCCTTGAGCCACGTGCCAGCCTGAAATGGCAAACAAATACCCGGACTTCCTTTGCTTTGGCTTATGGTATGTATAGCCGTATGGAAAAAATGGACGTTTACTTTGTAAAGACACAAAGTACCGGTGACCGGTCAGTAAACAAAAACCTCGATTTCACCAAAGCACACCATCTGATGCTTTCATTCGCCTATAAGGTTTCAGAAAATACAAGTCTGAAAGTGGAACCTTACATTCAGTTCCTATACGATGTGCCCGTCATGCGCGACAGTTCTTTTTCAGTGCTTAACCGAGATGAGTTTTTCGTGGAAAATGCTTTAGTGAACAAAGGACGAGGGCGCAACTTCGGTGTAGACTTCACATGGGAACGAGCACTGAACAAAGGCCTCTACTACATGATAACTGCCTCCCTGTTCGATTCCCGTTATTGCGGTGGCGACGGTGTCTGGCATAACACACGCTTTAACCGAAAATATGTATTGAACGGGCTAATCGGCAAAGAATGGATGCTGGGACGCAATAAACAAAACATTCTCAGTGTCAATCTGAAGCTCACTCTGCAAGGCGGAGAACGCTATGCTCCGATAGATGTGGAAGCAACGATGGATCACCTCGATAAAGAAGTGCAGTATGATGAAACGCGGGCATATTCCATTCAACGTTCTCCGATGTTGATTGGTAATTATACAGTAAGCTACCGCATCAATAAACGACGTGTATCTCATGAATTCTCTGTGAAAGGCCTCAACTTTACGGGCAGCAAAGAGTTCATTCAGCACCTCTATAATATAAAAACAGGAAAGATAGAGGTAAGTGAACAGAAAACAGGTCTGACCAATATCAGCTACAAAATAGAGTTTTAATTTAAAATAATCCAGTGTTTTATATGAATTTATTCTATCTTCGTCACCTCAAATGAAAGATACTTCCATGAAAGTAATACCTATTATAGGCAATGATAATTCTTTTCTATACCGCTTCCTCGTCAGTTCGCGCTTCCGGGTAGCCAGACATATCACTGTCATCGTGGCACTGCTTGTCATAGCCTGTAATCTGGTATTATTCAGTTGTCAGGGCTATATAGAGATGTTGGGAAAGTGGACCTATCTTCTTATCTTCAATATGTTTCTGCTCTATGGTTCCATTTTCTATTTCAATTTGCTCTATCTGGTACCCCGTTACTTGCTCAAACAAAGATATTTGACATATATTCTTTCCCTCTCAACCGCTTTAATCGTAGTTTTTATCTTTCAAGCTACACAGGAGTATATTGTATCCGATATCTTTTCAGTTCCTAACATTTATGTCGGATACTCTAAAGTGGCATTTGTGATGGACTATCTTTCCTCTTTCCCATTAACGCTCCTCAGTATCATGGGCGGTGGCATGACTGTCTTACTGCGGCTTTGGATACTGGAAAACCAACGAGTGATGCAATTGGAAAAAATCAGATTGCAGTCTGAAATAGAACATCTGAAAGAACAAATTAGTCCTTCCATGTTATTCCGGGTACTCCACTATTCAGGAGAGCAGGCATTGGTAAATCCGGGAAAGGCTTCGAAAATGTTAATGAAACTGAGCCAGATACTCCGGTATCAGTTGTATGACTGTAACCGGGAAAAAGTGCTGTTAAATACAGAAATCAAATTCCTCACCAATTATTTGGAACTGGAACAACTTGTCTCTGGCAAATTTGATTTCCGCATGAACGCATCGGGAGAGATAGGACGCACTTTTGTATTCCCATTGCTTTTCATCCCTTTTATACAGTACACCGTAAAACAAATCGAAACACAGGAGGAACATCCTGCATCCATTGACATCCATCTGCACGCAGAAGATGAGAATATTCAGTTCAACTGCCAGGTATCCATACCTTGCTTGGAACCGGAACAGGAATTAAATAAAATCCGGCAACGTCTTGATTTGCAATACGGAGAGAACTACCGGCTGGAATTAACCGGCCAAAGCATTCAGCTTGAATTGAAAGGAGGTGGAAAATGATCAATAACCGTTTTACCAATTTCCTGCTTGCTCCACGTTATCGGACGGCAAGGCATCTGTTTCTGCAATTCGTGGTATTTATGATTACAGTAAACATACTTTGGAATGTCCCCATGCGACCACTCAGCTTCCCTCAAAGGTTGCTGGGATGGGCCATCTATTTTATTTCCATCGATGCAGTTTTCTATATCAATCTTTATTGGCTATTCCCTCGCTTCCTGTTGAAAAATCGCCTGTTGATATATGCCCTCGGTGTATCCGGAGTTAGTCTGATAGTCATTATAGCTGTAGCCATATTCCAAATTTTCACCATAGATATTTCTGTTCCCTCATCCGATAACGGTCTGTTGCCTATCGTGGTAAATGCCATATCAGGAGTATTAGCCATGGGATTTACCGTAGCTGGAATGTCCGCCATACTCCTGCTCCGTCACTGGATACTCTATAACCAGCGTGTAGATGAGATCCAATCTGCCACTCTGCATTCTGAATTGAAGTTTCTCAAAAACCAGATAAATCCTCACTTCTTATTCAATATGCTGAATAATGCCAATGTACTCATTCGAAAAAATCCCGCAGAAGCATCTAAAGTATTATTCAAGCTTGAAGATTTATTGCGTTACCAGATGAATGATAACTTCCGCGAACATGTACCTCTCCGTTCCGATATCCATTTCCTGAACGATTATCTGAATCTGGAGAAAGTACGGCGCGACCACTTTGACTACAATATTACAGAGGAAGGTAATATCGATGGCATACAATTGCCGGCTTTGCTATTCATTCCTTTTGTAGAGAATGCAGTGAAGCATAATTTCGATAGCGAACATCCGTCATACGTTCACCTTTTCTTCAAAGTTGATGATAATCAATTGGAATTCCAGTGTGAAAACTCCAAGCCTGCCATAACAACAGGCAAGAGCCGTGTAGGCGGAATCGGACTAACAAACATCCGACGTCGGCTCGAACTCTTATATATCGGTCGCTATTTACTGGAAGTGTCCGAAACAGAAAACAAATATGTAGTAAATTTAAAGCTGAACTTATGAATTGTATTATAATAGATGATGAACCCCTGGCACGCGAGGCTATGGAAATGCTGGTAGAAGAAAATAAAGAGCTCTGCTTACTGAGCATGTTCAACAATGCAGTGTCCGCCGCACGGTTTATGGAAGAACATTCTGTCGACCTGATCTTTCTGGATATCCAGATGCCCGGTATCACCGGCATAGAGTTCGCACATACTGTCTCCAAACGAACACTTATCATCTTCACCACTGCTTATACGGAATATGCACTGGATAGTTATGAAGTCGATGCCATCGACTATCTGGTCAAGCCGATAGAAACAGAACGTTTCCAGAAAGCTGTACAGAAGGCTCTCTCCTATCATTCCTTATTGATGAAAGAAGAGAAAGAGGCTATTGAAGCCAATGTATCTTCCGAGTATTTCTTTGTCAAGTCCGAACGGAAATATTTCAAAGTAAACTATGCCGATATTCTCTTCATCGAAGGATTGAAAGACTATGTAATCCTTCAATTACCGGAGCAGCGCATCATAACCCGTATGAATATGAAAGGCATCTCCGAGCTCTTGCCCCAGGATCTGTTCCTCCGTGTAAACAAGTCCTATATCGTCAATACCCGTCACATCGATTCATTTGATAACAATGACATCTATATAGGCAATTATGAGATTGCCATAGGCAACAGCTACCGCGATACATTCTTTGAAGAATTTCTAATGAAAGGAAGAAGAAAAGGATAATATAAAAAATAATAATGTACATTTGTATTCCAGAATTAAGCAACTTAACAGGTTTACAGATATGATACAAATTCGTCCCAGCCAACTTTCTGACTTAGACCGCCTGATGGAGATATTCGATCATGCCCGCAAGTTTATGGCATCCGTAGGAAACGGAAACCAGTGGATCAACGGCTACCCGCAGCGTGAACTGATTGCCAAAGAAATCACCGACGGACATTGCTACGCATGCGAAGATGAACACGGAAAAATCGTCGGAACATTTTGTTTTGTTCCGAGTCCCGACCCCTTTTATTCCATTATCGAAGATGGAGCCTGGCTGAATGATGATCCCTATTATGTGATTCACCGTATCGCTTCCGACGGAAGTTACAAAGGCATTGGCGATATCTGTTTAAATTGGTGCACCAAGCAATATCCAAGCTTACGTGCGGACACACATAAAGACAATATCATCATGCAAAATCTCCTTGCGCGAAACGAATTTATCCGTTGTGGGACGGTTTATGTCTCAAATGGGACGCCCAGGATTGCATACCAAAAAATATCACGATAATCTTCGTTTTTTTTCTGCTGAGAGAAAGACTGAAAATGATTTTTTTTATATATGTTTGCGCCTTGAAATAAATTATTTCAAGTAATAGCAACAGAGTATGATAGAAAATCGTCTCAGCCAGCTTTCCAATTCAGCTATGCAGCATGTCATCATGCAGCATTTGTTTATACAAGACGGATTTATCCGTTGTAGAATGATTCATGCAGCTAACGCAGCGGCATGCATAGCCTTTCTCAATTAAGAATCCTTAGCCAGTATTTTTTTACTTGTATAGATGCATCTTTATGTGTGTATTTACGAACTTAGACAAATAACAGCTCAAACGCATGGAAAAAGAACAGAAGCACTCACTAGCAAACGATATTGCCGAACATGTTAAACTACAGCAGCAATATGATAGTCTTTATAACCAGAGCATGACTATCCTCAACTCACTTCCGGTAGCAGTAGCTGTCTATAACGCTAAAGGAAAGATATTGTATTTCAACGAACGTTTCTGCCGCATATTTGGGACAGATATGGAAGAGATGGCAGAAAGTCATCCAAACATATACGACAGTCCGGTAGTGACCGACGAAATTAAAAATGCAATAAAAGCAGGATTACCCATATCCACCTCCTTTCCGTATGATTTTGGAAAAGTAGACGGTTACATCACTACCGTATATACCGGCATTCGTTACCTGGAATGTAATGGGCAACCCATTCGTAACCCAAACGGGGAATTGGCAAGTTATGTTATTATCATGGAAGACATCACAGAGTCTTTGGAGAAAGAAGAGATGCTCCGCCAAAGCCGTCTGAAGACAGAGATAGCCATAAAAACAGCAGATATCATGCTTTGGGAGTTTGATGTCAACTCCCGGCTATTTTTTAGTGACAATGAGCCTCTGAACGGATATGACAAATCACGTCCCCTGTCAATAGATCTTTATTTAGAAACGATTCATCCTGAAGACCGTAAAGAAATGGTCAGCATCATGCAGAGAATGAATAGCGGTGAAGACTTCTCGTTCACATTCGAAGGACGCATCAAGTTATTCGGTTCTTCCGAATGGCAATATTGCTTCGTCAACGGCTCCCCCTACTCTTATAGCGAAAGCGGACAGGTACTTAAATACGTGGGTACTCGCAAAAACAATACAGATATCCATAAAAAGAAGCAGCTTCTGGATAAGATATTGAATAATATTCCGCTCTCCATCCATATAAAAGATGTAGAAGATAACTTCCGTTATATATTCTGCAATGAAGAAAGTAAACGTATGTTCGGTACGAGCGAAGATACGACAACATACGATGTCATGGATGAAGAACAAGTGGCACGTATTCAAAAAACAGATCTTGAGGTCTTCAATACCGGTAGTCCTTATCTGGGACTAGAGCGTGTAAACCTGAAAGACGGGCGCAGTTATGATACAATCGTGCGCAAGAGCGTTATCGAAGATGATGGAAAACGTTTACTACTGAATACCCGTTGGGATCAAAGTCTGCAAAATGAACTTAAACGTCGCGCACAGATTCTTTCAATCACTCTGGGAGCTATGAATGCCTTTACTTGGTTCTTTGAACCGGACAAAAACAGGATAAGTTTTGGCGAAGGGTTCAATGAAGTTACCAAAAAGGCTTCTGAGATCTGTTCGGTGGAGAAATTTCTGAGTTGTGTGCATCCTGATGACAAACAAAAATTCCATGATTCCCTGCAAGCCGTTGTTGAACAGGATAATGGTATTTGGGAATTGGAATACCAACTCGATTTAAACGGTGACGGAGTTTATCAATGGTGGCAAACCCGTGGCATGCTGGAAACAAGCACCCTGAATGATGCTCCCTATAAATATATGTTTGGCATGACCATCTGCATAGATGCACACAAACAAGCAGAACTGACATTACTCAAAAATAAAGAAGAACTGAAGAAATTGGTTACCTTGAATGAATTAGTACTCAACAATACCAATTCCGGCTTAGCATACATCACCCGAGACTATCGCGTACAGTGGGAAAATGTCTCCTCCTGCTCAAAAAGCTTGTCTTTCGAAGCCTACAAGCAAGGTGAACTTTGCTATAAAAGTGCCCACAACCGAACTTCACCGTGCGAGGAGTGTATATTATCACGTGCTTTCCAATCCCGTCAGACAGAACTCATCAAATTTAAACTTGATAATGCACACGTCGTCGAAGTATATGGAACTCCAGTTTTTCTTGAAGACGGTACAGCTGATGGCATTGTCATCCGTGTAGACGATGTGACCGAACGTGAAGAGATGATTAAGGAATTGCAGATAGCAAAGATGCATGCTGAACAATCAGACAAACTCAAATCCGCTTTCTTAGCTAACATGAGTCATGAAATCCGTACCCCGCTGAATGCCATCGTCGGTTTCTCCGGACTGATGATGTATGCAAGCGATGAAGAGAAGGAGGATTACATGCAGATTATTAATAATAACAATGAAATGTTACTGAAATTGATCAGCGATATTCTTGATTTGTCCAAACTGGAAGCCGGCTCTGTAGAATTGAAATATGAAGAATTCGACCTGACGGACTATTTCAACTCCATGTTTGCTTCTATGAAGCAAAGGGCCACAAACCCCAAAATACAAATAGTAGCTGTCAATCCTTACCAACACTGTTTAGTTACTCTCGACCGTAATCGCGTTGCACAAATCATTACCAACTATGTAACCAACGCCATTAAATATACCCCGGAAGGAACTATTGAAATGGGCTATGAATACAGAGAAGAGGGAATCTATTTTTATGTAAAAGATTCGGGAATCGGCATACCGGATGAAAAGAAAAACAAAGTATTCCACCGGTTTGAGAAATTAGACGAATTTGCACAGGGTACAGGTTTGGGACTATCTATTTGTAAAGCAATTGCGGAAGCAATGGGAGGTAATGTAGGATTTGAATCAGAATACGGTAAAGGCTCATTGTTCTGGGCACTGTTACCTTGTGAAGTGGAAATACCATCCGAAATTACTCAGCAAAGAGCAGAAAGGGTAACCTCATCAGATAAAAAAGATATAGTTGCCGGAACCTCGTCAAGCAATACTCCCGGACGTAAAACAATCCTGGTTGCCGAGGATATTCAAAGCAATTACCAGTTAGTGTCAGCTTTGTTGCGGAAACGTTTTAATCTGGTGCATGCCGCCAACGGTCAGGAAGCCATAGAAATACTACATAAACGTCACATAGATCTGCTACTCATGGATATGAAGATGCCTGTTATGGACGGACTGACAGCTACAGCTGAAATCCGTAAATTCAATGCAGAATTACCCATTATAGCATTAACTGCACACGTTTTTGAGAATGACCGCCTAACTGCTATGGATGCAGGATGCAACGAGTATCTTGTTAAACCCATAGACCGGGCTAAATTAATGGCTGTATTGAAAAAATATAGCTAATATATAATCTTTTAAACAGATATTTTATCAGGAATGAAGAATAGTAAAAAACAGGGCCCTACACAGTGGTTCATCTTTTTCAAAGACCAACTGTTGCTGAAAAAAGAGAAAACAGAAAAAGGAGAGATTAAATACAGTGTACCTTATGGTACAGAACCACCGTTGGTCCCCGGCTCAGGTAGTACGATCCATGAAGTCTTTCTGCCCACGGATGAAATGGTACATGCATTCGCCATTGAACAGCTCGTTACTGAAACTGAAGAATGGGTTATGGTCAACCTCCGGGGTTCCTACGAATACACCACTCTGGACGAATATAAAGCTGCCGGAAAAGCATATCAGATACTGTATTGGGATCAGCATAGCCGTTTTTGTCCCGCGTGTGGTATGCCTACGGAACATAAGACCCCTATCATGAAAAAGTGCCCTTCGTGTGCTTACGAAATATATCCACCTATTTCTACAGCTATCATTGTACTAATACGCCGCGGGGAAGAAATCTTGCTGGTACATGCCCGCAATTTCCGCGGAACATTCTATGGTTTGGTAGCCGGTTTCCTCGAAGCAGGAGAAACTCTGGAACAATGCGTACAACGCGAAGTGATGGAAGAAACCGGATTACGAGTGAAGAATATCACTTATTTCGGCAACCAGCCCTGGCCCTATCCCAGCGGACTGATGGTAGGCTTCATTGCTGATTATGAAAGTGGGGAAATCAAGTTACAGAAAGACGAGCTCAGTGCCGGAGCATTCTATTCAAAAGAAAATATGCCGGAAATTCCACGAAAACTGAGCATAGCACGAAAAATGATAGACTGGTGGCTAAGCAATAATTAAAAGACGGAAATCATTCAAATAAAAACAGATTGCGGAGGACATGCATTCAACAAACGAACAACTACGAATGAAACGACTCTCATTCACATCAACCAATTAGCATGCAACCGCAATCTGTATATTTTCTCATCTCCCGGTCATTCGACCTCCATCAAGTAATTCTAAAATATATCCATCAGAAAAAAAGAGGATAGTAGCAATTTATCTCAACCGATGCTTTCACTATTGAAAACGCTCTTACGCCACTAATTGCCAAAATCCCCTTTTATCATCCTGATGGATATTACTAAGGTTTAGGTTAGGTTTATACGTTGCATATAAAACGGCATTTAACAGAGAATGATTTCAGAGTTGACTTAAAGAAAGCAAAAGAACCTTAAAACGGAAAGAATGTCCACGCTAACGGATAAAAAACAAAAAAGGTGCAACCCTTCGCAGGATTACACCTTTCCTTCTGCCTTACAGCAGTTTATCTTTCTCAGATGCCGAGTGACTTACGTACCGCCACCACTTTTTCTTCTGCTTCAGCATCAGCACTGGCGTAGCATTTCGGGCAACCCATTTCGCCCTTCACCTCGATATAGAACTTGATTTTCGGTTCTGTACCCGACGGACGAACAGAAATCTTTGTACCGTCTTCCGTGAAATACTGAAGAACATTTGAAGTCTCCGGCATATCCAGATCAACAGCATTTCCCTGAGCATCGATCATCTTCAATGTCTTATAATCCTTGATCAATTTGACAGGTGAACCTCCGATTTCCTTCGGTGGGTTAGCACGGAAGTTATCCATCATGGCTTTGATTTCATCCGCACCGCTCTTACCGGGTTTCACTACGTTTACAGTCGTTTCTTTAGAGAAACCATACTCTACATAGATATCCATCAGCACATCATACAGCGTCTTGCCCTGATCCTTAGCCCAGGCGCAGATTTCAGCCAACAATGAACAAGCAGAAACGGCATCTTTATCACGAACAAAGTCTTCTGCCAGGAAGCCGTAGCTTTCTTCACCGCCACCAATATATTGCTGCTTGCCTTCGCTCAAACGGATTTCACGTGCAATCCATTTGAAACCGGTGTAGCAATCACGCATTTCAATCTTATTCTTATCAGCAACAGCTTTAATCAGTTCAGTAGTTACAATGGTCTTCACAATAAAGTCATTCGGCTGCATCTTACCCATCGCAATACGATTCTTGATAATGTAATACAAGAAGATCAGGCAAGTCTGGTTACCATTGATAAGCACCCACTCACCTTTATCATCTTTGCAAGCCATACCTACACGGTCAGCATCCGGGTCACTGGCCATTACAATATCAGCATCGATCTTCTTCGCCAATGCGATAGCCATAGAAAGCGCCTCAGCATTTTCGGGGTTCGGAGATACCACTGTCGGGAAATTACCATCCTTCACCATCTGCTCGGGTACGCAATTCACATTCTCAAATCCCCATTCCTTCAGAGAAGAAGGAATCAGCACACGACCTGCACCATGCAGAGGAGTATAAACAATGCTGAGATCTTTCTGACGCTTGATAACTTCCGGATCTATAGAAATAGAATGAACCATATCCAGATAAATCTTATCTACATCAGCACCAATGATCTGAATCAACTCTTTGTTACCTTCAAACTTGATATCATCAACAGTCACCTTATTTACTTCGTCAATGATAGCGGTATCGTGCGGAGCAAGTACTTGTGCACCATCATCCCAATAAGCCTTATAACCATTATATTCTCTCGGATTATGACTTGCTGTGATATTGATACCACTCTGGCAACCAAAGTGACGGATAGCAAAAGAAACTTCCGGTGTAGGACGCAAATCGTCGAAGAGATATACCTTGATACCGTTTGCAGAGAAGATATCTGCAGAAATCCGGGCAAACTTGTCGCTATTGTTACGGCAGTCATAACCTACCACTACAGAAATCTGTTCTTTATCCTTGAAGCATTTGTTCAGATAGTTGGAAAGGCCCTGTGTAGCTGCACCTACCGTGTAAATATTCATACGGTTAGTTCCTGCGCCCATTATACCGCGCAAGCCACCCGTTCCGAACTCCAAATCCTTATAAAAGCAATCTATCAATTCGGTTTTATCTTCATTCTCCAACATGCGTTTCACTTCCGCCTGAGTTTCGGCATCATAAGCCGGGGTGAGCCATCTCTGGGCTTTCTCAGTTACCTGTTTGATAAGTTCCTGATTTTCCATATAATCATTGTTATTTTAGAGGTTAAAATATATCTGTTATTTACAAGACACAAATGTAGGCGAATAAGTTCAAATTTCCTACATTTTCATTAAAGATTTACACTGTATTATTCCGGCATCTTATAGCGATCACCGGTTTGTTTTACGTATTCCTCAAGGAATTCTTTCGGATATCCGGGACGTATCACACCAGCCGGCTGACCGATGGAATTACGTTCGAACTTACCGTCTTTCATACGTTTCACCACACCATCGTTGTATTTTACGATAAGGAATTCGCCGAGACGTTTCCAGGTATCGAGCGTACTCTGTGCAGTCATATTCGTGTAGTTAGTCAGAAACTCTTTTGCCCGGGCAGGATCTTTGGAATACAGCTTGGATGCAGCTGATTCGATTCCTTCCTGTGCATCATTGAAAGTGGTTTCCATCTCCGACTGGCTTGCACGTACATCGCCAATCATCAGATCGTAACGGGGATAAACCATATTCGCCACCCAGTTGAAGATCCAGAAAGAAGAATTCCAAGAGAAAGTAATATAGTCGGCGCCATCTACGCGAGAGTAGCATACAGGCACTTTATCGGTACAGCAATATACAGGTGTGAACACTGTCATATTAGCATCATCCGTACCGAACCAGAGCACACCACCGATAGCATCGGGCATGGTAGAGCGCATCTGAGATACGAAAACAAAACCGGACTGCTGGGTAGAAATAGGACGTTCGTTGAAATATTCCTGACCATTCACTTTAAAAGAAAGCGGAGAAAGACGATAGGGAGTATGATAAGGACCTGCACCAAAATCCTTGCTGATATCCAGCGGAGTACCTTCGTAATGGTCGCGCATGGCATTCTTCACATCTTGTACGGAGATTTTGCGGTTTGCCTTCAAATAGAGCGGCATGGGTTGATTAGTCTTACCTTCTATGTATGGCAGAAACTCCTCACCACGATCGGTAAACATATTGAAATAGCTCCATACGCGGGCTTCGCAATAGCGACGCGCACCGAAATCCAGAGGAGCATACGCATCAGCAAAGCTGAAATCCTTATTCACACCAGTGAAGTAGCCTTTTTCACGAGCGAAAGAAATCACATCGGAAGAATAGAGGCAGTTATTCTTATCATTCATATCGAACTGGTGGATACGGGACTGGTTGGCATGAGCCGAGATACAATCATCCGGAATGCGTACGGCCACCCATACGGCACCACGTACACCAGGACCTTTACCTATCATTTCCATAATCCATATTTCGTTAGGATCGGCAATCGTGAAAGATTCCCCACTGCTGTAATAACCATATTCCTGCACAAGATCAGTCATCACCTTGATAGCTTCGCGGGCCGTACGGGCACGTTGCAGTCCCAAATAAATCAGACTGCCATAATCGATGATACCGGTAGTATCTACCAATTCCGGACGACCACCGAAAGTGGTCTCGGCAATGGTGAGCTGGAATTCGTTAATGTTACCAATAACATTGTAAGTCTGACGAGCCTGCTCTATCTGGCCCAGATATTTACCGGTATCCCACTCGTGTACATCCATCAGAGTACCTTTCTTATGTACGCCGGCAGGATAATGGTATAACTCACCGAACAACCCGTAGGAATCGGCAGAATAGGAAACGATGGTAGAACCGTCAGTAGAGGCATTTTTACCTACAATAAGATTGGTACAAGCCAACGCATGCGCTACGGCTGCCACCATACATAAGACGGAAAGAGTCAGTCTTTTACTTTTCATACTTCAGTTATTTTAATTATCAATTAATATATTCCATTACCAGACAAACTCAAATCGCTCCGTCGTCTGATTACCGCAACCATCCGTTACGGTCATCTCCACAACATGCCGCCCCCCTTTCTTCACATGTTTCGGATCGAGTTCGCAAACCAGATTTCCACTGATGGAATTGGGCTTGCCAAACAAAGCATATTTTCCGTCTATGGTTCCCCGGTAGCTACTGATACCGGTTTCTCCATCTTTTGCCTTGAAAGTGATGCGTCCCGCGCTCCCCCATTGTTTTGGATTGAGCGGAGTGATTTGGGGCGGTACGGTGTCAATGGCAACAGTATAAGTACCCAGTTCACGGATCGTCGTCTTCATGAATCCGTCTTCATACTTGCCACCTATACTATATTTCTTTCCACGATTACTCACACTTGCTACATAATATTTCGTCATATCTTCCAATGGACGGCGGCGCAATCCGATAGTTAATTCGCAACGTCCATGCAAAGGTATACGGGTATCGTTCAACTGATAGGTAAAAGCAATGTCTCCACTGTCAGCCCGCACGGCATAATTCAGATATGCGTCATCATAGAGCATTCCTCGGGGGATAACCAGATTCAAACCGGGCTCTTGCAGGATATTTACTTTATTCCAGTGAAAAATGTACTTCTCCCGGTGCTCCACAGGTTTTATTTCCGCACGCTTTCCATGTATCGTAAAACGTACTTTGGAAGTATTTCCCAGCGCATCTTTCAGTGTATAAACGAAGCGGTAGGGACGCTCTTCATTAATATCAACCAGTCCCCGGTTTCCATTGGGAGCATGCAGCATACGTAATGTATTTCCCGGCTCGATGAACGACTTCATATATTGCCCGTATGTCCACGAATTAATCATCCGGTTTTCATATTCCGAGAAACGGTCTACCACACTACGAAACACTTCCACACTATCTACTTCCAGAATAACAGTATGTACTCCGTAACGATTGCTCACCCCGTCCATATAATCATAGGCACGGATAGCGGAACCTACCAATCCCCAAACAGTAATAGGTTGTTTTGGGGTAAGCGGAAACGCCTGATGCTTCTGGTTTCCGTCTACTACTCCCCTGCCCGGTTGAGGAAAGAGCATAATGCCCTCGGCACGGGGAGCCGTATTGTCTTTCACTTTCTTCTTAAAGAAGGGCAACGGGTCGATATAATCGTCCGTATCCGCCTCAAACATATCCAGATGCAGGTGTGGCCCGAAAGAATAACCAGTATTACCACTCAGAGCGATCACCTGCCCTGCCTTCACCGGATATTCACCCGGTTCGGGAGTAATCTCCACTTCCCATGATTCCTTTTCATATTGCAGGTCTTCCACACGGCGGGCCACATCACCCACAAAAGCACTGAGATGCCGGTTGATGGTTTTATATCCGTTATTATAAGCTACATCGAGCACATATCCCGAACCATGAGTGACGCGAATACGCGAAATATATCCTTCGGCCAGGGCATGTACCGGTTTGCCGATGGTTCCTCCTGTTTTGAAATCCAATCCGCCATGAAAGTGGTTGGCACGTATCTCACCGAAATTCCCGGAGAAGGTGATGGGGAAATCAAAAGGAGGGGTAAAAGTAGCATCGGAAGGCACATTCTCCATTGTTTGCGGATAAGCCTGCGCTCCCCATGCCAGAAGTATAAGGGATAATATAGTATGTTTCATATAGGTCGATAAATAATTTGTCGGGCAAATGTACATTATTCCGGGTAGATTATAAAGAAATGTGAGCAAATATTACCCGATAAATATTTATCTTTGCAGGGACAAATAGCTCTTAGCGACTCATATTTATCCTTCTCACCAAAGTAACCGACGGGTTGTGGAACGTAAGCGTCACCACCCAATACAGCAGCAACCGCACCACCGTGAAGGTACCCCGCACCTATCAGATGAACACACGCCTCAGCGTAGGCACCGCATATAAACAACCTGAAGACGGAAACGAAGGAGAAGAAGGAGGCGAAGCTTTGAACACTCTCCCTTGAGATAACCAAGAGTACGTATCCGAACGCTTACTACCATGCGCACCTGTAGACTTAGTACAACGCCACCGTCAGTATCAATCCCTGGCAGGAAAGTACGAACAGCGAAGGAGACGCAGGGATGGAAATTTGATTAGGAATATGCTTGCAGGATCCGCCAAAAGCCATATCTTTGCAGCACAAACTAATTAAAAACACCGTACAGAAGTTTATGAGCCATACTATTTTTATTTATGCAAGCATTGTCTTAGTAGTGCTTATCATTTTAGGCGTCGTATTTACGATTATTACTATGCGCCGTTTGCACAGTACACAAAAACAGTTGCAAAAACAGGATAAAGCAAGTACCAAGGAGAAAAAATACGACTGGTATGGGCACTAATCATTTCATATTCATACAAGAATTACCTCCTGAGCAAAATATTGAAACTCAGGGGCATTCGATTATTCCAGATTAAAACCTGTATAAAAATACTGTTGTAAAACACCTATTCCCGAAGTACACCGAAACACGGAAATCGCTACATTGCGACATGTTTAACCCCCAATTAAAATTGCAAGGTTATGATTATCGGAGTACCTAAGGAAATCAAAAACAACGAGAACCGTGTAGGAATGACCCCTGCCGGAGTAGCCGAGTTGGTGAAAAGAGGTCATACAGTGTATGTACAGGCATCTGCCGGTGCAAACAGCGGTTTTCCTGATGAAGAGTACATTGCAGTGGGTGCGAAAATGCTGCCAACCATCGAAGCTACGTATGCCGCAGCTGAAATGATTGTGAAGGTGAAAGAACCTATCGCCCCCGAGTACAAACTGATTAAAAAGGGTCAAGTGGTATTTACCTATTTCCACTTCGCCGCCGATAAAATACTTACCGAAGCCATGATAGAAAGCGGTGGTATCTGCATCGCTTACGAAACCGTAGAGAAAGAAGACCACTCCCTCCCATTGCTCACCCCCATGAGTGAAGTGGCCGGACGCATGGCTACACAGGAAGGTGCCCGTTTCCTGGAAAAGCCGCAAGGCGGAAAAGGGAAATTACTGGGTGGCGTACCCGGTGTTCGTCCCGCACGTGTATTAATTCTGGGTGGCGGTGTAGTAGGAACCAATGCTGCACAGATGGCTGCCGGAATGGGTGCGGAAGTACTGATCACCGACATCAATCTGACACGCCTGCGCTACCTCAGTGAAGTGTTACCAAAGAATGTAAAGACTCTCTATTCTTCTATGCATAACATCAGGATGGAATTGCCCAACATAGACCTCGTGATTGGTTCCGTACTGATTCCGGGAGATAAAGCGCCACATCTGATTACCAAAGATATGCTGAAGATGATGAAACCGGGAACCGTTCTCGTGGATGTTGCCATAGATCAGGGCGGATGCTTTGAAACCTCTCATCCTACCACCCATAGCGAACCGACGTATGTAGTGGATGGCATCGTGCACTATGCAGTAGCCAATATTCCGGGAGCAGTACCATTCACTTCAACTATGGCACTTACAAACTCCACACTACCTTATACCGTGGCATTGGCAGACAAAGGCTGGCAAAAAGCATGTAAAGACGATCCCGCTCTGGCACTGGGACTGAACGTAGTGGAAAGTAAAGTTACTTATAAAGCTGTAGCGGATGTATTCGGACTGGAATATGAACCGATAGAACTATAACAAGTAGCTATAAATACAAAGAAAAGGAGTTCCGTTTTTATGGAACTCCTTTTCTTTGTATAAATGATCAATTACAATTTATCCCTGAACAGAAAATCCGTCTTCCTCCTATACGCCCATATCAATGCAAGTATCGTAATGCAAAGGTTAAAGATAAATGGGAACTCCTGCGAACGTACATGAAACAATGATTGGAAGAAATCTACGATAAACGGACAAAGCAGCACAGCCAAGTAGTTCATTGCCATCACAAAAGCCAGTGCCAGCGTGGTTTTCTGGGGAACAGCCGTATCCACCGTTTTATCATAGATCAACGGTTGGATAACACCATAGCCCAATCCTACCAGTATGCAGCCCGGTATGATCAGCCATTCTTTGGGAGAAATCCATATCAGTGCCAACCCCAGTGCAATACACAGCAGGCTGTAAAACTTCGTCTTTTCCTTCAGATACTTTACAACATGCCCCAGAAAGAAACCGGGTGCCATGATAGCAAGGAAGAAGAGGGAAATCATCATCCCCGAGTTCCCGCTGGAAAAGTGATGTTCCTCCATCAGGAACGGAAGGTTGAACGTCACGATCAATACGATATAAGTGGTAAGCCCATAGAAAAGCATCAGTTGCAACAGATGACGGACATGGATACCATACTTGCCGGGGATAGCGGGAGCAGCCGTTTCTGCCGAAGAAGAAGTATCAGCAGGAGATTTATCCGATGAAGTGACTTGTGCTTCACCATCCGCATTTTCGTCTTTCAGATGGATGGTGAGTATGATGGCTACCAAAGGTAGTAAATAGACCAGGAAAGGCAGATGCCAGTTCACTTCTGCCAGATAGCCGGTAACAGCGGTTGCCACCACCAGCGTAACATTTGTAATGGCGGAACTGTATCCAAATTGCTTCACCCGGTAGGTTCCCGTGAAATAACGGGAAATCAATCCGGTAGAAAGCGGAATAATCAGTCCCGCACCAATTCCCAGCAGGGCGCTGACAGCTATTAATTGCCACATTTTTGTGGAAAACAGGTACAGCACCCCGCTCGCGGCGAACATCCAGAGCCCCGCGCGTAACAGACGGACAAAGTCACGTTTCTCAGCCAACTTGCCCGCCAACAAAATAAAAGGTATAATCAATAACGACGGTAAAGAACTAAGCATCTGAATATCCAGTTCCGAAGCATCCGGAAAAGTAGTGGAAAGCTGTCCCAAAATAGGAGAAACAGCCAATCCCGGCAAAGAGGTCAATGCAGAGATAGACCAGATGCCGATCAATGTAATAAGAGGAATGGTTCCCCGGCCGGTATTGATTTTCATATACACATATATATTTATAGGGTTTGAAATAGTGCAAGAGAAACAATTATGGTTATAGAAAGTTCAGAAAAGGAGGAAAGGATAAATAATCATTTAACGGAGAGAGAATGTCAGTCGGGAGTATCTTAAACTCTCCTCCTCCTCGGAGGAGGAGGGGAATTGAGATAGTCAGAATATCAATAACTACACTCCTAAATTATCATTTACCTTCCCTTTAATAAACGCCAAAAGATGTAAAACGTCGGAACTTTCCTCTGCAAACGCCGTTGTTCTGGGAAATTCGACGGGGAAAATCCTCGCCGCCTAAACCTAAACTAAAATATTAGTAAAATGGAAGATGTAAATTTCAGAAAAGGTGATGCCAAAACAGAAGTGTTTGGATCAAACAGAATGTTGCAACCCTCTCCGGTAGAGAAGATCCCTGATGGACCTACTACTCCCGAGATTGCTTATCAGATGGTAAAAGACGAAACTTTCGCTCAAACTCAACCCCGTCTGAACCTGGCCACTTTCGTTACCACTTATATGGACGATTACGCCACCAAGCTGATGAACGAGGCGATCAACATTAACTACATTGACGAAACGGAATATCCCCGTATCGCCGTGATGAACGGAAAATGTATCAACATCGTAGCAAACCTGTGGAACTCTCCGGAAAAGGATACTTGGAAAACAGGTGCGCTGGCCATTGGTTCAAGTGAAGCATGTATGTTGGGCGGTGTGGCAGCTTGGCTGCGTTGGCGTAAAAAACGCCAGGCTCAAGGCAAACCTTTCGATAAACCTAATTTCGTTATCTCAACAGGTTTCCAGGTAGTATGGGAAAAGTTCGCACAGTTGTGGCAGATTGAAATGCGTGAAGTACCTTTGACCCTTGACAAGACTACTCTTGATCCGGAAGAAGCCTTAAAGATGTGTGATGAAAACACCATTTGTATCGTACCTATTCAGGGTGTGACATGGACCGGACTGAACGATGACGTAGAAGCACTGGACAAAGCTCTCGATGCTTACAACGCCAAGACCGGTTACGATATTCCTATCCATGTAGATGCTGCCAGTGGTGGTTTCATCCTACCGTTCCTCTATCCTGAAACGAAATGGGACTTCCGTTTGAAGTGGGTTCTTTCTATCAGTGTCAGCGGACATAAATTCGGTCTCGTTTATCCGGGTCTGGGTTGGGTTTGCTGGAAAGGTAAAGAATATCTGCCCGAAGAAATGTCATTCAGTGTAAACTATCTGGGTGCAAACATTACTCAGGTGGGATTGAACTTCTCCCGTCCTGCTGCTCAAATCCTGGGTCAGTACTACCAATTCATTCGCTTAGGATTCCAAGGATACAAAGAGGTACAGTATAACTCACTGACCATCGCGAAGTATATCCATGATGAAATCGCTAAGATGGAACCGTTCGTCAACTATTCAGAAGAAGTGGTGAACCCGTTGTTCATCTGGTACATGAAACCGGAGTACGCCAAGAATGCTAAATGGACGTTGTACGACCTTCAAGATAAACTGTCGCAACATGGTTGGATGGTACCGGCTTATACTCTGCCTTCTAAACTGGACGACTACGTCGTAATGCGTGTGGTAGTACGCCAGGGCTTCAGCCGCGACATGGCAGACATGCTGCTGGGCGACATCAAGAATGCCATCACTGAACTGGAAAAATTGGATTATCCTACTCCTACCCGCATGGCTCAGGAAAAGAACTTGCCAGTAGAAGCTAAAGTGTTCAATCACGGTTGTAAAGCTCACAAAGCAGCGAAATAATTAAGGGAACCAATCAACAAGGGGACAAGCCAATTCGTCCCCTTGCCAATTCTAAAAAGAAAACTTATGGATAAAAAGATTTCAATCTCTCAACTAAAAGAGGTTGCCCAGGAAGCCTATGAACAGGTGAAGGGTAACACCGGGGGAAAAAATGCCGATTACATCCCCTACCTTGCCAACATCGACAAGAATCTGTTCGGTATCAGCATCTGTCTGATGAACGGACAAACCATTAATATAGGTGACACTGACTACCGTTTCGGTATAGAATCTGTTTCCAAAGTACATACAGCCATCCTCATCCTCCGTCAATACGGAGCACAGAAGGTGCTGGATATGATTGGTGCAGATGCTACAGGACTACCTTTCAACTCAATCATCGCCATTTTGTTGGAGAATGATCACCCTTCTACCCCATTGGTAAATGCAGGTGCCATCTCAGCATGTTCCATGGTTGAGCCTGTGGGCAATTCAGATAAGAAATGGGAAGCTATCGTTCAGAATATTACTGATTTGTGCGGTTCAGCTCCACAATTGATTGATGAGCTGTATAAATCGGAAACGGCTACGAACTTCAACAACCGCTCTATTGCATGGTTACTGAAGAACTACAACCGTATCTACGATAATCCGGATATGGCACTCGACCTGTACACTCGTCAATGTTCATTAGGCATCACTGCCGGACAACTGGCGATTGCTGCCGGAACCATCGCCAACAGTGGTGTAAACCCTGTCACCAAGAAAGAAGTGTTTGAAGCTTCATTAGCTCCGAAGATTACTTCCATGATTTCTACCGTAGGTTTCTACGAACATTCAGGTGACTGGATGTACACTGCCGGTATACCTGCCAAGAGCGGTGTAGGTGGTGGAGTTATGTCTGTACTGCCCGGTGTATTCGGCGCAGCTGCATTTGCACCTCCTTTGGACGAAGCAGGGAATTCTGTTAAATCACAGCTCGCCATCAAGTATATCATGAACAAATTAGGTTTGGGCGTGTTCAATGGTGACCGTGTGACTATTGTAGAATAAGACAATCTCTCTTTTTCATAAATAAAAGGCGTCGTCAGTCCGGAGAGGATAGGCGGCGCCTGTACTTATATATACTCAATATACGGCTTGTAAACTATAGAAGCTATCAGCTAAATTAATTCATTTCTATAGGGTTATGAATCAATTCACCACAGATTAGCACAGATTTCCACAGAATTTTATTTCTCTGATTTTTAATTAATTAAACTCTGTGAGAATCTGTGTTAATCTGTGGTGAGCAAATTCATTACTATACCAATATGCATTATATTAGGAGTGAACTGAAGAATATAACTTCTTGTGTGATAGTCTACTTGGTGTTCCACTAAGATCAGTCGTAGTGGAACACTAGTTCAGTCGTAGTGGGAAGTGGCTTCAGTCGTAGTGGGAAGTACGTTCAGTCCTAATGGGAATATAGCTCATTACCGCACCAATATAAATTAATACCTCCAGCACATAACCATCGCCATAGCGCAGCACCCCACCGCGCAGCCCTCCGGCATAGGCGTAGGTGCGTAAGCGTAGGCACTGTCAGGCGCAGGTAAGGGGCGATCTGTCTGAGCGAAGCGAGTTTGAGCCCCGTCTGCGAATGGCAGTGTCGGAGTAGCACCGGAGACGTAGCCGGGGTCCCTTTCTTTTTGGTATCTTTTTCTTTCGGGACAAGCCGAAAGAAAAAGTACACACACACAACATTACTTTATATCCCCTCCCTGCAACTCCTTATAATACTCTTGTTTCTCCTGATTCCTCTTTTGCACCAGACTCGTCACATACACCGTAAATATCGGAAACATCATCATCCCCAATGCTGCCAGCAGAACTGACAGTACACGCCCCGTCACCGTCACAGCAATAATATTGGAACCAACCGTCGTTACATCCATAAACGCCCACCACAAAGCATCTCCATAACCCGTAACTAATGTATTCACCCCATGCTCCATAACATAGAAAGCCAGACTGGAGAAATAAACCGTAGCAAGCAAAGTCGTCAGGTAAGTAACAAACAAACCGGATGCCTTATTATACGTCAACCAACCTACCACAATGGCCAACGCATAACCACCGCGCACTAAAGGAATAAAACGCAATAAATAAGTGATTTCCTCTGAAAACGTCCATCCGGCCCAGGAAATAATACTCTGGTAAGGGATGGCTACCAGAAGAAAAACGAAGTGAGTAGCAAAATAACGTCCTTTATGCTTTGCTAAAAACCACTCCAAAATAAAGTCCAGCAAAAACAGGATGCACACGGCAAACTGAACCTTCATAAATACCGTCTGAGTATAGAAAGGAATACCCTTGAATGTATCTACTGAAATACTAACCACTAAAAATAACGAAAGTAACAGAATCACAATGTGTAAGACACCATAAATTCCCTTCTCTCGTAATGCAAATTCTGAAAGAGCCATTTTCATAATAATACCTATTATTTATTCTGATTTAATATATTATTGATTTCTGCCCGATTGCCCTAAAACGTCTTGCACAAGACATTTGTTTAAGTGTTAATTTACCAACTTTCACTTTATCCCTGAAAACAACTCCACCGGGTCGTTGTTATAGAGACTGATTTTAAAACATATTTTTCACCTAAAACCTTAACTTATGGCAAATATTAAACAAACAGTGAAGCTGGGTGTGTTCACCCTCGCAATCATGAATGTAACGGCAGTAGTATCCCTACGTGGACTACCTGCCGAGGCCGTGTACGGAATGAGTTCGGCCTTTTACTATTTATTTGCAGCTATCGTATTCCTTATACCGACGTCACTTGTCGCTGCGGAATTGGCTGCGATGTTCCAGGACAAACAAGGTGGTGTGTTCCGCTGGGTAGGAGAAGCCTACGGTAAGCGGCTCGGTTTCCTTGCCATCTGGGTGCAATGGATTGAGAGTACTATCTGGTACCCTACCGTATTGACATTCGGTGCTGTATCCATCGCCTTCATTGGAATGAACGGCGCACACGATATGTCGTTGGCAAGTAACAAGTACTACACACTCGCCGTAGTGCTCATCATCTACTGGCTCGCCACTTTCATCTCATTGAAAGGTATGGGATGGGTAGGTAAGGTCGCCAAAGTCGGCGGTATGGTTGGTACCATTATCCCGGCAGCCTTGCTGATTATCCTGGGTATCATTTATCTGGCTACAGGCGGACACTCCAATCTGGATTTCCACAGCAGCTTCTTCCCCGATCTGACGAACTTCGACAACGTCGTACTCGCCGCAAGTATCTTCCTCTTTTATGCCGGTATGGAAATGGGCGGTATCCACGTTAAGGATATAGAAAACCCCTCCAAGAATTATCCGAAAGCAGTATTTATCGGTGCAGCTATCACAGTTATCATTTTCGTACTGGGTACTTTCGCACTGGGTGTTATCATTCCGGCCAAAGACATCAGTCTGACACAAAGCTTGCTGGTTGGTTTCGACAATTACTTCAAGTACATCCATGCTTCCTGGTTATCACCGATCATCGCTATTGCTCTTGCATTCGGTGTGCTGGCAGGTGTATTGACTTGGGTTGCCGGTCCGTCTAAAGGTATTTTTGCCGTAGGTAAGGCAGGTTACATGCCTCCGTTCTTCCAGAAGACAAACAAACTGGGTGTACAGAAGAACATCCTGTTCGTACAAGGTGGTGCTGTAACAGTATTGAGCCTCTTGTTCGTAGTAATGCCTTCCGTACAGAGCTTCTATCAGATCCTGTCACAGTTGACAGTAGTTCTTTACCTTATCATGTATATGTTGATGTTTACAGGAGCTATCGTATTGCGTTACAAGATGAAGAAGTTGAACCGTCCGTTCCGTATCGGTAAGGGTGGTAATGGATTGATGTGGTTCATCGGCGGACTCGGTTTCTGTGGTTCTCTGTTGGCATTCATCCTGAGCTTTATCCCGCCCAGCCAGATTTCAACGGGTAGCAATACAGTTTGGTTCTCCGTATTGATTATCGGTGCCATCGTTGTTGTGGCAGCTCCGTTCATCATTTACGCTTGCAAGAAACCGACTTGGGTTGATCCGAATACTAACTTCGAACCCTTCCATTGGGAAGAACAACCAAAAGTTGCAGCAAACGCAGCAACAGCCACTGCAACAGCAGCAGGCACAACAAGCACAGCTACGGCAACACCAACTGCAAATCCTACCGTAAATCCAACTAGTACAACAAATAATTCCGGTACACCTAAATCATAGGGATACAACCGGAAAACATAAAAATGGGACTGTACAGATTGACGTACAGCCCCATTTTTTATTTTGGACGGTAAGAAAGTGAAATGACTCCATTTCATTCCCCCAATTCAAAAAAAATCGTCCCATGAGATGAATCTTTTCGACCCACGAGACATTTATTTTTGCCTCATGATACAGATTTTTTCATCTCATGGGACGAATTTCATCGTCCCATATAGCTAAATTCTTATTCCTTTAGCGCATCCCACGCTCTTCTATATCCTTCCGTAAGTTCCTGCATCACCTCAGCAACCGTCTCTATCTGTTTACCATAAAGTAGTGCAGAAGCCTGACCAATCTCCAGTTCTCCTTCTTCCAGATCTCCATAGAAAATCCCTTTCTTGGCACGTCCATGAGCCAGAAGAATACGAAGTTCATCTTGTGTAGCCCCCACGGCTTCGGCTGCCTCTACAGCGTCACGGAAATTATTCCGCACCAAACGTACCGGAGCAAGCTTCTTCAACAATAACCGGGTATCCCCCTCCTGCAAACGCAAACAATATTCCTTGAAATATTCATGAGCTGAACTTTCCTGAGTCAATGCAAAACGCGTACCTATTTGTACTCCTTCTGCTCCCAACACCCGTGCAGCAAGCATAGCCTCACCCGTAGCAATTCCTCCAGCAGCAATCAATGGTAAGGTAGTAGCAGCACGCACGGCAGGCATCAGGCACAAAGTGGTAGTTTCTTCCCTTCCGTTATGCCCACCGGCCTCGAAGCCCTCAGCAACAACAGCATCCACACCCGCCTCTTCGGCTTTCATCGCAAAGCGGGAAGAACTGACCACATGCACCACTGTCACTCCCCGCTCTTTCAGCCATCCCGTCCATTTGGCAGGGCTTCCGGCGGAAGTGAAAACTATATTGACTCCTTCCTCTACCACTATCTGCATGATTTCTTCAATCTGCGGATACATCAATGGAATATTGACTCCAAAAGGATTATGTGTAGCAGCATGGCATTTACGGATATGCTCACGTAACGTTTCAGGATGCATGGAACCTGCCCCAAGCAAGCCCAGTCCACCCGCATTACTTACTGCCGACGCCAAGCGCCAGCCACTGCACCAAACCATACCACCTTGGATTATTGGATATCGAATTCCGAAAAGGGAAGTAATTCTGTTCATAGTTTTTCCGTTTAGGGATTATTAGGAAGAAACAAGAAAAAAGGATGAAAGGTTCGGAAGAAAAGGCGAATTGTAATAAAAAACACACCCGGAAATACGAATTTACAACATACATATCACCGGATGTTCAAATTATACAAATCCTTAATTCTTAATCGTCTTGACAGGTTCTTTACCCCGTACCGTTACCGAGTCTCCGTATGCACGTAACACTTCCAGCGTACGGGCACGGCGCTTACGCCCCTTGACGTTCCAGAATTCTTTGGTAAAAGGTGCCATAAAATCACCGGAAAATCCCATACCGCCACTAGCACCCTGCCAGCTACCTACAGCCATATTATTAGCCCGTTCTGTCATTCGGTAGCGCATTCCGGTTGCCTCTATTTCATCCATACTTTTACGGACACCCTTTTCGAAAGGCGTCTTTGCCCAATCGGAATAAATGCGAAGTATTTTAAGTTCATAGAAAGGATCCCCTCGCCACGTGTCCTTATCTATTTTAATCTTCTTCTGATACACCGGATCCCAATTGTACTTCGTAGTTGCAGTATACGGGCGCAAGGTAAGAACAACTTTCTTCTTCGGTGTATTTGGTATTTCGGGAAGTGTTGTGTTGAAATCCAGCCATTGTTTCTCCATCGATATCTGCTGTTTACCCAGAGGTTCCTGTACTCCCATCTCTTTCAGAACTTCCGGATTCAGCTTAATCTCTCCTTCTCCATCCAGCAGACGGCGCAATCGCAGAGAGTCCTGAGGTGTCCAGTTCTGAGCGCAAACGGGAAGGACTACTACTAAAAGCAGTCCGATTATAGTGCAATATTTTCTCATTTATTTATTTTCTTACCACCACATATATCCGCTTCCACAAAGCGGTTCATCATAACAAGGGTCTATGGTCCACATCGTACGGGGGTATTTGCGGTTTTCCCACCAGCGGCGATAACGGGCGGAAGCATCCAGAACTTCATCATCCGATAAGAAGTAAATGCCTTCATAATTCTCTGCATCCACATGTACCATTTTACACCCCATCGAAGCATTCTGCCCCAGACGGATTGTTTCTACTGTCCACAAAATACACTCACCTAAACGAAGCTTGCCACCTGCGGAATAAGAAACCGGAGCCAATGGGAAAGAAGGAATTACCGTTAAATCTTCGGCATACTTCAACAAGTCCCCTATGTCATCAACAGTAAACCGGGGAATAGTGTTCAGACCTTCCGGACTTTCGACAGAGTATTTTCCAGCTTTTAGTTGCTTGACGAATAAATCCACGTCAGGATTATTGTAGTCCAACGTTTCTTCCGTACATGATACAAAAGAAAGAGAAAAGAAGAATATCAAAATGGCCATTACGGCACGTATATTAGAAATTGCTTTCATTGTTGCATTGTATTAAGGTTAATATGTCATACGAACACCGCAAAGTAGATTAAGGTTCGTTGGACGTTCCGTTCGCAGCGTTTTTGTTTGCGAATCCGTATCAAAATGATGAGATACCGTAGGCTCTGCAAACAGAGCAATCCGGTCGTTCAACTTATAACGGACTCCCAAACCTGCCGCAATGGAAAGTTGTATAGGCTCCGCTCCAAAACCATTGTCCCCGGCTCCGGCTATGCATTTCTCGGCAGCACCACCCAATGTAGCGTAAAAGTCTACTTTAGAATTGCTTGCCAGCACCGCATTCAGTTTTACCGGAACAGCCAGTGTGTGTATCGTATGGTCTCCGTCAAGACGGTTGTATTGCAAACCTGCCTCCAGAGAAAAATGTTTGTTCAAACGACGTTCAGCAGAAACTCCTGCGGTGAACGGCATCCCGAAATCCCCCTTTGGCAACGCTGTACCTATACCTGCTTTGAAAGCCCATTTTTTAGCAGAACCACCCGCATTGGTAATGGGGAGCGCCTTATCGGAATCTGAGCCAAGCTCTGAATTTGTGGCAGCGGGATCAGTAGCCGTGGCATGATGATTATTTTCATTCCTTGATGAAGCTGTTTGACCATACATTCCGTTACCTTGGTGGTGATTACCATATACGCGTTGGGAAATTGTAATGGAGACAGTGACTGATACAGTCTCTTCATCATCACCATTCGCAGCAAGTATGCCTCCGGATGATACTGGTACAGGATTCTTATGACCAGGATTTTGCGCTGTAGGTTTAGTCTCATGAATAGAGGGGAACTTTTCCTGCACCACATCTCCATTCAAGTTACCTTCCGGTGTCAGTGTAGCCACCTTGGTGAATGCTTCCTGAATCTCATCTTTCGGAGAGAAGTACCAGAATGCAGCGGAAGCAGCTCCAAGCACTAATACTACAGAAGCCGCCGCAGCCACCCGGTAGAAGCGTGGAGTAAGGACAGAACGTTTCTGTTTCTGTCCAGACAAGTTCCCCGCCTGTCCGAAAGCAACAGTTGCAGAAGTATTGGTTGCATCGGTTTCAACTCTTGACAGGTCGCCTTTCAGCTCCTCCCAAAAGCCATCCCGCACCGTCATCTCTGCACCAGAGAGGCGACTGCGGAACAAACCGGTTATTTCATCATTTCCTTTCATACTCTGTATATTCTTTAATTCTTTTTGCTAACAAATTCTTGGCGCGATGCAGTTGCGAGGTGGATGAATGTACCTTAATACCAAGCATTTCCGCTATCTCCTTGTGTGATTTCTCTTCAAACACATACAAGTTGAAAACGGTTCGGCATCCATCGGGTAATTCTGCCACAAATGCCATCAACTGCTGTTCGGAGAGGCGGCTACCGCTATCGGCTATACTTGCTTCGTCGGGTATGTCAGGCAATTGTTCTTCGTTCACCACCAGTTGGGTGATGCGTTTCTGCTTTCGCAGATAATCTATTGCCTGTGTCACCATTACTCTTGTCACCCACGTTGCCAATGCACATTCGCCCCGGAAAGTGAAATGGGTAAAGATTTTGATGAACCCATCGTGCAGTACGTCATGCGCGGCATCTTCATCGCCCGTATAGCGGTAGCATACCGCAAGCATCTGCTTGGAATAAAGGGTATACAATTCCTTACGTGCGGAATCCTTTCCTGCCCGGCAGCCCTCTATCAGTTCTATTTCATTTTCCAATGTCAGTGCTATTTTTTACGGACGCCTCTTCGCGTCGTTTGTTAGTTAGACGCAGCTTTCCGTAGAATGCTGCAATGTTATATCTAAAAAGAAGTTAAAGAATGGAGATTATTTATACTTTGCTTCTATAATTCGTATTTGTTCTCCCAACACTTGTTCCAAATCACTAAACTCTTCCCAGTCCAGAAAATTCGGAACTAGAGCCGTATAATTAACAAATGTATCATTATTCAGTAAGGATAGAATATTCTCTTCAAAGTTCCCTTTACTGCTGATAATCCTAAGACGGTGTTCTTTTTTTATAGAAGATAAATGAGTCATTACCGCATCATTTTTCATCTGATAATACTCAGTCACATTCTTTTGTAGCTTTCCCATCTTATGGTAAGTTTGCAATATACTTTGCAATAACCGTTTATCAGGAATATATTGCATCAGCGAAGAACCTTTCAACACATCCAGTGCATCCGTACTATAATCGAATGTGCTCATGTTAGAGAAGAATTTCTTATATTTGACTAAAGTATCTGATGGAATAGTTGAAATATCCACTCTATGTTCTATGAGTAACGCACTCATGTGTATATCGATATCCAGCAAAGATTTTACTCCCATCAATGATTTACGGTTACTTTTCAATTCATCCGCTACCAGTTGCATTACCGACTGTACTTCCTTCTGGCGAGCATGTGCAGTAAGTTTATCACTTCCCCAAAAAGTTACAATGATACCTGCCGCCACAATACTGAACTGACGGAAATAGTCTCCCAATCTCCAGCCTTTAATCGTAGACTTTATCTTATCTATATTTCCCATAAGTATTTATCTTGAACCATATTTCTGCTCAATAGCCTGAATCATTTCATCAATCTTTTGCTCTATGCGTTCTTTATAGCCGGGAATAAAATATCCCTGTGGAATTCTCAGAAAGTTTCGTAGCTTCCTATCTGAAAGATATATCTCCCATGCTTCCCATTTTCCCTCATTAACCATATTTGTCTGTTCATCAGTCAAAGTCAAATAAAAAGGAATAGCCGTATCTTCCTTCATATCATAATACCCATTCATTGATAATTTGACCCCTTCCAATGCCTCATAAACATCAATCAATGAAAGCAAAAACTCTTTATCAGATATTTTCTGCATCAGCATAGAGTTTTTGAGAATATCCAGTGCATTCCGAGTATAAAAAAAACTACGAATTTGCCCCATAGAATAGCGAAATTGCTTCAGCGAGTCTTCCGGTATGGTCCGAACATTCATATCATGCTCCACCAACAAGGCGGAAAGGCGTTCATCCGCACTGAATTCAGACACAATCTTTTCGAAGTTCTTCCGATTATTTTTCAGTTCATCCCTAATCAGCAGCATAGTAGATTTAATGTCTTTCTGCTCTGAGCAACGAGTCACCAGTTCACTGCCAACGAAGGTTATCAGCACACCGATCACAACAATAGAAGTTTGCCGTATATACTCGCCAGGCTTCCAATTTCTGATAGTAGCTTTTACCCTATTCCAATCTATCTTTTCCATACTTTCCAAGTATCTATGAAAAAAGCCTCTCATTAAGATTGCAATATGATGGCAAACTTATGAGAGGCTTCTTGCTATTTTCTAAATACAGCCTTTCGCCTTTGTCAACATGCTTTAAAACTCATATCCAATCCTTTTACAGAATGGGTCAGAGCACCTACAGAGATAAAGTCTACGCCACATTCGGCATAATCGCGCAGCGTATCGAAAGTGATACCACCCGAAGACTCAGTTTCATAACGACCGCCTACCATATCCACAGCCTTCTTTGTCATTTCAGGCGTGAAGTTATCAAACATGATGCGGTCTATGCCACCAAGATCAAGCACTTGTTGCAATTCATCGAAGTTACGTACTTCAATCTCTATCTTGAGGTCTTTACCTTTTTCCTTGCAATATTCTTTAGCACGATTGATAGCCTTGTCGATGCCTCCGGCAAAATCCACATGATTGTCTTTCAGCAAAATCATGTCGAACAGTCCGATGCGATGATTTACACCACCGCCAATCTTTACAGCCATCTTCTCAAGGATACGCATACCGGGAGTAGTCTTACGGGTATCGAGCACACGCGTATTCGTACCTTTCAGTTTCTCAGCATATTTATGCGTCATGGTAGCAATGCCACTCATGCGTTGCATAATGTTCAGCATCAGGCGTTCTGTCTGCAACAGAGACTGCACCTTGCCTTCCACTACCATTGCTATATCGCCCGGCTTCACCTCAGCTCCATCATTGATGAAGACTTCTACCTTCATAGTAGGGTCGAAACGACGGAACACTTCTTTGGCAACTTCGATACCAGCCAGAATACCCGGCTCTTTAATCAAAAGTTTGGATTTACCCATTGCCGTAGCGGGAATACACGAAAGGGTGGTATGATCTCCGTCACCTATATCTTCTGCAAAGGCGAGATCTATCAGCCTGTCAATCAGTTCTTCTTCCTTATTCATTCGTTTTATCTATTCTTATTTGATGTATAACATATTTGTTCTGTACTTTTCTGAAGAAACAATTCACTCGAAAGTTTCCATTTGCGGTTCCCAAAGTGCCGATGATGAAACTTGATTCATCCCGCTTTCCTTCGTGATTCACATTGAAGCTACTGACTTTGTTCTCGGCAAAAAAATTAGCCATAGTTCCTTCTGCCGTTTGCTTGTCAGCATTGGTCGTGCGATTATGGATAATCAGATCCACCTTATCACCCAGATACCTGTTTAGTTCCTGAGAGTTTCCCTTCTTGAAGGCCACAACCACCCCCACAGGTACGTCCTGAGCAAAGATCGAGGACACCCATAAGAAGAGGCAGGTCAACAATAAAACTACTCGTTTTTTCATAATCACAAGTATTAATGATACGCAAAGGTAAGCATTTATTGTAAAATACAATAAAAAAGCGCTAATTTTGTGCACAAATCAGAATGTAAGCAGCATGAAAACAACATTACTCGTCGTAGGAAGAACTGTAGAACAGCACTTTATAACTGCCATTAACGACTATGTACAGCGTACTAAACGCTACTTATCCTTCGAAATGGAAGTTATCCCGGAATTGAAGAATACGAAAAGTCTTTCAATGGAAGTTCAGAAAGAAAAAGAAGGGGAATTGATATGCAAGGCATTCCAGCCTGGCGACGTGATTGTATTGCTGGACGAAGGAGGAAAAGAAATGCGCTCCATAGAGTTCGCGGACTATATGAAGCGCAAGATGAACACCGTAAATAAACGGCTTGTATTTGTTATCGGTGGACCGTATGGTTTCTCACCCAAAGTATATCAGGCAGCACATGAGAAAATGTCCCTTTCTAAAATGACTTTCTCGCATCAGATGGTGCGGCTGATTTTTGTAGAGCAGTTATACCGGGCCATGAATATACTCAATGGCGGTCCTTACCATCACGAATAACGATCTTAATTAAGATCTTGACACCTGGAATCCTGTTCCCGACAACGCCATTTCTACAAATCGTGCTCGAGGGTTCGGTACATCCTGCGTCAGTATCTCACGGATGCGCAATGCAGCCTGCGGATCTTTCGCCACCATATACAAATAACCTCCCCCACCTGCACCCGGCAATTTATATCCCAGTGTGTAGTCCTTAATCTTATTGATAATTTCTTCTACTGCCGGAGGATTAGTACCGCAATCCAGAGCTTGGTTCTGCATCCACGTTTTACCAATCAATGCGCCATAGGTTTCAAAGTCGTTCCTTTGAATGGTTTCTGCCATATCCAATGCATGCGCTTTCATATTTTCCAATATAGCCAAATGCGCAGATGAGTTTAGGAACATGGAACGCACAATCTCTGCCAGGATACCTTTAGCAGTACGTGTAATTCCCGTATAATATAATAGGTGGCAGTCACGATATTCAGGATGCGTAAAGAGATGTTCAGGCAACCAGTGTATTAACGGATTCTGTACAAACCCGGTTTCTGTTTGCAACAGTTTGATGCCTTGTAACACTCCGCCATACTGATCTTGCCAACCACCGCCCGTTGTTAGTAACTGTTCCAAAGCAAGTGTACGACGGCATATTTCATTCTTATCCCACATCAAGCCACAGAAATCGCTCAAAGAGCCTAAAACCGTAGAAGCTAATATAGAACTGGTTCCCAAGCCCGAGCCTGCAGGAATAGCAGACAATAAAGTAATCTCTATACCTGTGCCGAATGCCTGCAACTGTTTCTCCAACGAAGGATAAACCACTTCTGAAAACGCCGGACCAAAACCAGCCAATGTCAACGCTGCTTTCGGAATAGAGAAAGGAGAACCTATCTTACAGTAATCCTGCAATTCCTCGAAAGTATTCACTACTTCCATCGCTCCCATATCAATAGAACGCAACACAACGCGATACTCTTTGCAAGGTTTCACATAAACCTGCAAAGGAGGTTGTCCATTCAGTTCAATCGCCAGATTCACTACATTTCCACCGGCAAAAAGAGAATATGGCGGAGTATCCGTCCAACCACCTGCAACATCAATACGTACGGGACTGCGCCCCCAAACAATCTGATCGCTGTATACATTCAGATATGGGCTGCTTTTCTTTTCATATAAATCAGAAAGTAATCCTTCGCGCAGTAATCCGAAAGCCTCTTTTTCATCATTCTGAAAGTCTTTTCCGTTCAGTTTATCTATCTGAGCCCGAAGCATCCGATTATGAATACGCTGCATCTGAGGTGCATCAGCCGGCAACACATCCGGTTTATCTATCTTCAAACAATGGAAATCCTCGGCAACATCAGCCAAATCCAACTGATAGAAGACACTCTTCTCATAATTGCGTGCCAGCAATTCCCAATTACCTTTCCGGAAACTCTCGCGCTGGGCATATAATTGACGTAAATCAGCTTTCGCTGAAATTTCATCGGCAGAAAGACGTTGACTGTTCAGCCAGATTTCCTTACCTTCTGTCAATTCCGGCTCCGAAGTCATCCAGCGAAGTACTGCGCCCATCTGCTCAACACCTTCTACCACAGGGAAGATTCCGGCAGCCTGTAAGTCATCTTTTCTTCCAGTTACATCATCCGGAGTCAGTCCACGCTCCGCTAACCAATCAGGGAAGGAAATCCCCAGATACAAAGTTTTTTCATCCCGGATATCTCCTTTAGATACATCATCGAAACCATACGGACGAACTGCCCAATGCTTCTCTGCAAGAGGCACAATATCTATACAAACCCCATCCGGTAATTCTAACGTCCAGTCATTTTCCGGTACTCCCGTAATGATTTGCCGGGAACCTATCTTCCATGATGTACCAACAAAGCTATTTTCAATCCAAAGGTTATCATTATTGGAAGAAAGAGAGATACCTACTTCTGCATTCTGTACAAATATTGCAGGATTTGGCTTTACTTTCCGGTGCATGATCTGACGCTGATCGTACACCCTATTTTGTAAAGTAACAGTTGAGGAAAGTAGTTCACGACTCGTGCCGTAGTGGTAGAATTCTCCACCGGGTAATGGCAATATAGCTACAGACAGCCTATTCAACTCATCATCAGTAATGCGTGGATGATTACCAAGGGATAAGCCGAAGTCTGAATACAAGTCATAGTACTTTAAATCAGAACCCGAACCATCTTTCAGCGAACGCTTCATCAATAGCTCTACAGCCCGATCACTCAGTAACCAGATTCCTATATCCATCAGGAAGAGATGAGTCTTGGAAAGATTCTCCAGTTCCTGCAATGACGGTTTCTGCAACATAAAATCCAATGCTTCCGGTTGTTTCCGGTCAGAAACAAACACTCCATGATGTGTCGCTAATACCGGATCTACCCAAAGTCCGTAACATACCACATCTGCATCCGGTATGTCCTGCAAAGGTTTCTCAGCACGAATATACACATCTCCACTCGCAATCAAAGTACGCAGTTTTTCCGGTGCCTGTTCCATGATTTTCTCATAAAGTGGAACTTGCAAAGACAATAAATTCTGTCCCAACTTCTGTCCACGTGCCCAGCGAAATACAGGTATCGGAGTTAATATTTTCCCGGAGGGAGCGTATCCAGGGAGGCGGCGGCTTTGTCCACCGGCATGCAGCAGAATACGTTTCTCTGTTGAGTGTTCTGTTTGTTGGTTTCTATACCATTCCCGCAGAAGCCAAGTGGTTCCACCACCCGACCCCAGTTTCATCCCTATAGGGTCAGATGTACAAAACCATTCCGTACGGTCTACATTTTCCAGTTCATAGAATGCCGACACAAGATTAGGCGGCAAGGATAATAATTTTTGCATATTCAATTGCTATAATGCTTAATATATTAGCTGCAAATTAAAGCAATCTTAAGCAAAATCCACGAAAAATTTTAATATTTTTGAAGATGGAGATAAAATTATCTCCATCTTCTATTTTTCCAGCAAACCCACTATTTGTTGTAAGAGTTCAGGCATCTCATGAGTAGTACTTTTGATCGCAGTGATTTGTTCTTTTCCTTCTGCAGTCAATGAAAAATGCATTTGGCGCTTATCCACTTTACCAATAATACGGGCTATTAACTTCTTTTCTTCGACAGAACGTATCAACTTGGAAGTATTAGAACAAGTTAATCCCAAGGCTTCTGCTATTTCCCCGGAAGTAAGCCGGGGAGTATTCAGAAGTGTACAGAGCAACATTCCTTCATTCAGCGAAAGATTGTATTGCTGCATAAATTGGGTTTCAAACTCAGCTATCGCCCGGTAAACATCACGTATTTTACATAAGTCTTCCATATATTTTTCTTCTTTATTTGTTAAATAACAAATAACTATATGAAAAGGTTGACATTGGCTTTATCTGCGCGCTCCATGTAAGTTGCAACACCACCGATAGTTACCTCATCCAACAACTCTTCACGACAGATTCCCATCATGTCCATAGACATCTGACAGGCTATAAATTCCACTCCTTGAGCAAGCGCCTGCGAACGAAGTGATTCCAAAGAATCTACCCCTTTACGCTTCATTAAAAAGCGCATCATGCGACTTCCCATACCGAACATATTCATCTGAGACAATTTCAGTTTCAAAGAACTGGAAGGAAGCATCATGCCGAACATCCTGCCGAAAATATCTTTCTTTACTTTCGGTTTCTGCACTTTTTTCAAAACATTTAATCCCCAGAAAGTGAAGAATACCGTAACTTTTTGCCCGGTTGCCGCAGCCCCGTTTGCCAATACAAAAGTAGCTAAAGCTTTATCCAAATCATCACTAAAAAGGATCAATGTTTTTCCCCTACCCGCTACTACAGTTCCGGTGGAAGAAGGGCAGACCATATTCGAATTACCTTTTTCTATAACTACCGTATAGCGTCCTTTATCCTCATGGCTCCCCACCAAACGATTACCCGTCGTATCACACCAGGCAGAAGCATCACGTGCAAATCCGGCATCAGTTGCCACAATCTCCACCTGTTCTCCCGGTTCAAGAGTATCCATTGCCTTCTTCACTTGCATGATAGGTCCCGGACATTGTAAACCACAGGCATTGATTTTCAATGGTTCTTTAGATGAACCTCCAGCTGATAATATAGAATCGGATTGCACAACAGTTCCCGAAGTTTCAGTAGAGCCAAAAGTTACGCGAGCATCAACTGAAGCAGCCGCTATAGAAGGTATCGGTACCGGAGCAACCGCAGCAGAATACAGTTTGTATCCTCCCGAAAGATTACGCACATTCTTATATCCATTTCCCATCAGGATACGCTGTGCCAGATATCCACGCAAACCTACAGCACAAAACAATACAATGGGCTTGTCAGTAGGAACTTCGAGCATACGCTCTCTTAAATCATCCAACGGAATATTAATTGCTCCCGGAATAGTTCCAAAAGAGAATTCTTCAGCCGTACGGGTATCTATTAACATTACTTCATTCTTATGCTGCACCAGTTCTCGCCAAGTTACGACAGGCATTGCACCACTGATAATATTAGAAGCAACATATCCGGCAATAGCAATAGGATCTTTTGCAGAAGAAAACGGAGGAGCGTAAGTATGCTCCGTTTCCATCAAGTCATATACCGTTCCACCACGCTTAATCAAGCCGGCAATCTGGTCAATACGTTTGTCCACACCCTCATAACCAATACCCTGCGCGCCATATAATTTTCCCGTAACAGGATGAAATGTTAATTTTAAAGTCAAGGGTAATGCATCCGGATAGTACCCTGCATGAGAAGACGAATGAGTAACAGAACTTTGATATTCCATCTCCCATTGCTTCAGACGCTTAGCAGCAAGTCCCGTAGAAGCAACCGTCATATCAAATACTTTTGCGATGGAAGTACCGATAGCACCTTCGTAAGCAACCTTATTACCAAATACCATATTATCAGCCACAATACGTCCCTGACGATTAGCCGGATTTGCCAGATAATTCAACCACGGTTTCCCGGTCAATGGATGCGGATATTCAATAGCATCCCCTACAGCATAAATATCTTTTGCAGAAGTTTCCAGATATTCATTTACCCAGATACCACCTGCTTCACCTATCTTCAGTCCAGCTTGTTTAGCCAAAGCCGTTGCAGGGCGCACTCCGATAGAAAGCAATACCATATCTGCCGGAATTGTTTTTCCACTTTTCAAAAAGACGGTAATGCCTTGTTCTGTACGCTGGAAATGAGTTACTCCTTCTTCCAGATAGAGCGACACACCTTTCTGTATCAAATGTTGATGAACAGGCGCAGCCATCGAAAAATCAATAGGCGCCATCACTTGATTACCCATTTCCACAACAGATACGGCAACTCCGGCATGATGCAAATTTTCTGCCATCTCTAGTCCAATAAAGCCCGCACCTACTACAACCGCTCGCTTTACGGAGTTTTCCGTAAGATAAGCCTTTATATGATCGGTATCTTCAACATTACGGAGAGTGAAAATTCCTTCAGAATCGATACCTTCCAGTGGTGGTCGAACAGGTGTAGCACCCGGAGACAACAAAAGTTTATCATAGGTTTCTTCATATTCGCGACCGTCTGCAGTGCGAACAGTAATCGTTTTATCTTTAGGATGAATAGCGATAACTTCATTCTCCACACGTACATCTACACGAAAGCGTTGGCCGAAAGAAGTCGGCGTTTGCACCAGCAATTTCTCACGCTCTGCGATAACACCACCTATATAATAAGGCAAGCCGCAATTTGCATACGAAATGTATTTCCCTTTCTCAAATAAAAGAATATCAGATTTCTCATCAACTCTTCTTAAACGTGCCGCCGCCGTAGCTCCCCCGGCAACACCTCCAATAATTATATACTTCATACTTCTTTATTTTAGTTTTGATAGTGCAAAGAAAAGAATATTTTCTAAAACAAAATAATTTCCAATGGAAAATAATGTTAAATCACAATACAACAACGCAATAGCGCACATTAAGTCCATTAGAAACATGTTATATATTCAAAGAAAAAAAGTTCATATACCCTTAATTAGGCACATAAGGAGAGACACAGACACCTGGTTTGAGGCTAATTTACAGGCTCAAACACCACACTTATATATTAAAAAGAAAATATTACCAGCCTAATGCAGCAAAGCCAGCGGATGCATACCACTCAGTAGAGCGATATGCTTTATCAGTAACAGTATTAGGTACTGAAGGAATATAGCAGGACACTCCATTAGTGCCTTCCATAGAAAACATACCAATATAAGCAGAATAGTTCATAGAAGTAGTCGCCCAATATACTACAGTTGCATCAAAAGCCTGCCTCCACGTTAGATAGCCACCATTATCAGTGATTTTTTTCATCATATTTGCCATATCATAATAACCTACATGACCATCCTGAAATCCATCAGAACCACGACGTTTATCATAATCAAAAATCAAACTGCGCAATTGCGCATTATCAACTGATCCAGGCAAAACCTGTTTCGTTATTCTTGCCAGATCAACCAATTTATCTGTTCTCAGCGCACACACAGAGGCACCCGCTGTCCAATTACTATTTGACAAGCCTTTACCTTCATCATATTTAGCCGCATAAGGTTCATAATAAGCCTTAGCAATATTCACTGCCGCATTCTCAGCAGAAAACATAGCGGGAACAACTGCATCATACGAAGCACCAGGACCTGGAATTTCAGTCGGAGAACCTATACAATAATCCGTATAATCACGCAACTCATAGGCAACCTCCACTGCTTGCATGAAACAAGCATCGAACAATATAAAATCAAAATGAGGAGCAGACTTTAATATCTCAACAAATTCAGAGATATTCATTCTGTTATCACCATTACCTTTATCCTGGCCTACCCAACGAGTACCAGCGCGCAACGGATAAGGTAGCCACCCATCACCATGTGACCAATAAACCAATCCATAACTGTCAGCCTGATATTTGGAATTCGAAAAGACTTTTGCAAAAACTTCCTGCGTTTCAGATACACCTACAGAGTTACGACTTCCATAAGTTTCCACTACCGTTTCCACTACTGCCCCCTTTTCATTCTTCAGCTCAAGTAGACGAGGAGATTTACCATCATCTATATAAACCAGAAAATGCACATTAGAATCTTGAACTTTCGCCATACCCGCTTTCATCTCCGCTAAATCCAAAGAAGCAAATGAAGCAAGGGTATTATCCGCCGCAATATATGCAAGAATCGTACGAGTTCCTTTGAGGAGCGCAGCCGGCTCAACAATCACTTTACAGGAAGCAGTCATCGCACCATCCTCTGTTACAACTACAATGGTAGTACTTCCGGCCTTTAAAGCCGTAACCTTACCATTTACATCAACCATCGCTACACTTTCGTCATTCGAAACCCAAGCGACTTTTTTGTTTGTAGCATCGTCCGGCGTAATGATGACTTGCAAGCTTTCACTTTGCCCTTCTATTAGCGAAAGAGTACTTTTATTCAATACAACATCGGTTACAGGTATCTCAGGTTCCACAGCCCCATCACCACAAGTAACAGTACATGTCGCAACCTCCGCACCATCTTCCGTAATCACCACTACAACTACAGTTCCAGTTGCCTGGGCTGTCACTTTTCCACTTGCATTCACCGTAGCCACACTAGTATCGCTAGATTTCCAGGTAACCTTTTTGTTTGTAGCATTATCCGGAATAACAGTAGCTATCAAACTCTCACTTTCCCCTTCATCTAACGCAAGGGCAGTCTTATTCAATGACACACCTGTTACAGGAACAACATCCGGTTCTATATCATCGTCAACACATGCAATCAGCAATGTAGAAAGACAAACCCACAAAAAGAAGTAAAGTTTCGTTTTCATGACTACGGTCTATTATTTAAGTAAATTCCTTAAGTTCTTAAGGAAATAAAGCAAATTACTCTTCCGGCTTCTTGAATCGGAAAGCTTCAGGAGCAATAGGCATCAATACTATCGTTTTATTCTTCTTATACTTGCTCTTCACTTTTGCAGCCTCCTTTTCTAACTTCTTCTTGTTTTCAGAAAAGTAGATCATACACGTATAATCAAGAGATTTCAAATCATATTCCAAATAATTCTTCAACTGATACGTATAAAGATCACGCTTAGGCAAGAAGCCACCCTTATCCAGCTTCACACTGTCCAATACCTGAATATCAGTAAAATACACTACTGTGTCATTGAAAGAGGCAGCAACACCAAATGCATACACAACTTTTTCTCCTTTACCCTTCTTGAATGAGAATGCCGAACATACCATAAAAACTAAAGCTACAGCAAAAAGTATACGAACGTATTTCATAATCTGTTTTTTATTATATATTGTTGGCGACAAAGATAATGCAAACCGAGAGCAAAATAAAAAGAATTCATTCATTTTTTATGCTGAGATACAGCTTATCTTCACTTTTATAATAATGATAACAAAAAAACCGGTGATCAGATCATGACCTACCGGTTTTTAATTCCTTCTATTTGTCGGAAATTGATATTTCTTACTTATCCTAAATAAGACTTGAGCAATTTACTACGATTACTTTGTCTTAATCTTCTAATTGCTTTTTCCTTAATCTGGCGTACACGTTCACGGGTTAAACCGAATTTGTCGCCGATTTCTTCTAATGTCATTTCTTGTTGTCCGATACCGAAAAACATCTGTATGATTTCTTTTTCCCTATCGGTTAACGTAGAAAGTGCTCTATCAATTTCCCTCGCAAGAGACTCGTTCACCAAAGAGCGATCCGCCATAGGAGAGTCGTCGTTCACCAACACATCCAGCAAGCTGTTGTCTTCTCCTTCTACAAAAGGTGCGTCCACCGAAATGTGGCGTCCGGATACCTTCAGCGTATCGGAGATTTTATCAACAGGGATTTCCAGTTCATCTGCCAACTCCTCGGGAGACGGGCGACGTTCATTTTCCTGTTCGAACTTGGAGAATGCTTTGCTGATTTTATTCAGCGAGCCTACCTGATTCAACGGAAGACGCACGATACGCGACTGCTCTGCCAAAGCCTGCAAAATGGACTGACGTATCCACCATACTGCATAACTGATGAACTTGAAACCACGTGTTTCATCGAACTTTTCGGCAGCCTTGATCAGTCCTAAATTACCCTCGTTAATCAAGTCGGGCAAACTCAAACCTTGGTTCTGGTACTGCTTGGCCACAGATACAACGAAACGCAGATTGGCACGTGTCAACTTCTCCAGTGCGATACGGTCACCCTTGCGGATGCGTTGAGCGAGCTCTACCTCCTCCTCGACAGTTATGAGGTCTTCGCGACCGATTTCCTGCAAATACTTGTCAAGAGAAGCGCTCTCTCTGTTAGTGATACTTTTTGTAATCTTAAGTTGTCTCATTCTTCTAAAACAGATTTGGGTTGCAAAGTTACGACAAATTATTTTGTTACAAGCAAACTTGCCCTAACTTTTTTATCTTATTCACTATACAATATAAACAAAAAGAATGCCGACAAGTTAGTTGTCGACATCCTTTTTCTTCTTTGTTAGCTAATATTACAATCTTCTTACCTAAAAAATATACCTTTTATTCTTGAGTCAAATCTACCGCATAGTTAGCACGTTTACCTGACGGGAACATACCTGTAATAAAGAGTACTTGATCCGGAGACTTCGTAGCTTCCTTCATTACTTTTTCCAAGTCTTCTACAGTTCTCATCTGCACGCCATTGGCTTTTAAGATAATGAAACCTTTACGAATACCTGCGGCTCCCATTTTACCGCTGTTTACACCTGTCACTTCAAGGCCATAACCAAGATTCAATTGCTTCTTCAATTCATCAGGTATAGGACGGAAAGCTGCGCCAAGAATATCCATTCCAGCATCTTTTACTACTTTTGTAGTACCTTGCTCATTCTTCAACGTCACTTCAACGGTCTTTTCCTTCTTATCACGTATCAATTTCACTTTTACCTTATCACCAGGGCGATGTTTTGCCAAAGCTTCCTGCAAATCGGCAAATTTGTGAATAGGTTTATCGTCAATACCAATAAGAACATCATCAACCTTAATATCAGCACCTGCAGCAGAACTACCTTCAACAATTTCTCCTACCAAAAGACCATCAACAACACCTGATTTTTCACGAGCTTCCTTTTTATATTCACTCAGCTTCTTACCACTCTTATCTATCGCGCGTTGAGTATCACCCGGTTCTTCTACAAGTGGAGTAACAGCAACACCCAATTTCACACGTTGAACTGTACCGAATTGCTTCAAATCAGCAACAACTTTCTTCATGATACTGGTAGGAATGGCAAAACCATAACCTGTATTTGATCCCGTCGGGGAGAAAAGAGCAGCATTGATACCAATTAATTCACCACGCGCATTTACTAAAGCACCACCGCTATTACCTTGATTAATTGCAGCATCAGTTTGAATGTACGACTCAATGCTTTCCGTACCAGTCTGCTGCCCCATTCCTAAAGAACGTGCTTTAGCACTGACAATCCCCGCTGTCACCGTAGAGGTAAGATTAAACGGATTACCTACAGCAAGCACCCATTCACCAACTTTCAATGCATCAGAGTCACCTACCGGAATAGTTGGAAAATCATCTCCTTCTATTTTGATCAAGGCAAGATCTGTGACTTCATCCGTACCAATAATACGTCCTTTAAGCTGACGATTGTCATTCAACGTCACACTGATTTCATCTGCACCTGCAATTACGTGATTGTTCGTTACGATATATCCATCTTTAGAGATGATAACGCCGGAACCAAAGCCTGTACGTTCAGGGGTCTGTACCTGACGTCTTTGCGTACCGCCCCGACCACCGAAAAATTCACCGAAGAAATCAGAGAACGGATCTCTAACTTCTACTTCCTGAACTTTGGAAGTCTGAGTAGAACGAATATGCACCACAGCGTGAACTGAATTTTCTGCTGCTTGCGTCAAATCTACTGGTTGCGCATCAACGGCATTATAAGAGGCCAAACGTACGTTCGGATTTTGCTGGAACATTTCATTGAATGCACTGGTACTATCAGCAGGCATATTTTTTTGCAGCATCTTATAGGTGGTTAAACCTGCTACTCCTGAGCTGAGAAGTACGATAGCTGCAACCCCGAGAATGTTTTTTGTTGTCTGTTTCATACTAATTTTCTATTCTTTTAATTGTTAATATTCAAGTTTCGTTTAACATTTCGACGTTAAAATAACGACAAAAATCGTTCACTTATTCCGCTTGTCACTCTTTTTTGTTCTCTTTTAACAGTGAACTTTTGGGGCTTAACAGCGGTTAACGACAGAACCTGACAATTTTACATTTATGCACGTTTACTGACGTGAAAATAAGGCAGATAGGCGTTAAAATCAAACAGACCATCTATCCGTTTAAAATAGATGGTCTGTTTTCAGGGAAAAGTACCTCTTTAATTATCGAGATATTCTATATCCATGTGATAATCCCACTTCGGAAAATAAAGGTTACCTCCCTCCCATTCCACTTCACCACGCTGGAAATCCACCGTTTCACTACGAGGATATTTTTTCTCGGGTATCAGAGGCATACCGTAATCGCTGTTGACTATCATACGCCAGGAATCAATGCCACCCAAGAAGAAATATTCTTCATCCGCATTACGGGCAAAAGTAGGGATGCCAAATGATTGGTCTACAGGAACCCAGCCAATGCCTTCAAAATAGATTTCCGCCCAGTCGTGCAGGTTCCATGCTTTAGGATGCATCATAAAACCACTCTGGAAATGGGCAGGAATACCACTGATACGACAAAGCGTAATAAACAGCAAACTAACCTGCCCACAATCACCTTTATGATTATCTAACACGTATTCGGGAATATTTTCTATAGTAGAATATTCCCGGGCAGAAGCCCAAGGGAAGTTATCATTCACCCAACGGAAGATGCGTTTAGCTTTCAACAAAGGATTGGTTTCCCCAGCTGTCAATTTGGCAGCAAGTTCGCGCATACGTGGTGAGAAAATGACATGCTTCTCACGTTCAGCCGTATATTCCTTATATATAGAAGAAGTTGTATCATAAGGCTGAATATCTTTCGGTTTCAAATTATGCCATTCAGCATTAGTTGTATACTCAAAACTTTCAGAGAATACGGTTGGTTGATCTTGCACTGCACGTTTTTCCATGTAGAGAGTGCTATGAAGGCAATCCTGTGGGGATAAAGTATACTTGGATTCGCTGGCAGAGATGAATTTTACATCTTGCTGACGTGACTGGTCGGTACGTGGGTAAGGAAGCCAGCAACGGACGAGTTCTCCGGCAGGAACGGCATTACTGTCTACCGTGAGCGTATAGGTGACTCGCATTCGTTTGGGAGCAGTGATAGGATTACCACTCTTTTTCACACTCGCAATGATTTCGGGCAGGTTCTCCATATTTACTTTTTCACTGCCACTGAAGGAGACGCCATCTTTGGCAGCCTTTATCTGATAGCAGACAGAGTCTACACGGAATAAATTAGGCGCGGCATTACGGAAATAACGCTTCTCACCATTCAGAGTCATACACTCCAATGCTTTGGAGGCTTCCCATTGGCACATCTGCTCATCGGAAACATCAGGGATATACTTACGAATATACTCTTTCACTTCATCTTCCGTACGAGAGAAATCAGTGAGAAGGCGTTGGTGCAGATCATCTTCCCAGGTATAGGGCTTGCTTTCCGGTTTTGGAGTACAGGCAGTTACAAGGAAAAGCAAGGCAGCAGCATACAATACTTTTTTCATAATAAGCTAATTTATAGATGATAATTGAGAACGGAAATAGAATTACGATTCAGGATCCTTAAAGTTTCACAACTCCGATGCCAGGCAAATCTGGTAACGTGATCTTGCCCTTTACGACCTCCATTCCCTTGAAACGGTCGTTGGCAATAAGCAGATTGCCATCCAGATCAGCAAAGTCAACCGCAGGAGAAAACTGGGCAGCAGCAGAGCAAGCACAGGATGTTTCCGTCATACAGCCCACCATCACTTTCATACCCAAAGCACGTGCTAATGTCACCATCTTCCAGCCTTCACGCATACCGGTACATTTCATCAACTTGATATTGATGCCATGAAATGCACCTTTCAGACCGGCCACATCACTCAAACGCTGCAAAGATTCATCAGCAAAGATAGGCAACGGACTCTGTTGTGTCACCCAGGCAATATCATCCAACTGGGTTTTAGGCATCGGCTGCTCAATCATGACAATCCCTTTTTCTTTCAGCCATTGTATCATATCAATGGCATAATGCTTATCCGTCCAACCTTGATTGGCATCGACGGCAATAGGCAGGTCGGTCACCGAACGGATTGTTTCAATCATCTCTTTATCATTCTCACGCCCCAGCTTTACTTTGAGAATATTGAATTGCTCGGCACATTCCTTCGTTTTTTCTCGTACCACATCCGGCGTATCGATACCAATGGTAAAAGTGGTCGAAGGAGCTTTTTCCTTATCCAATCCCCATATCTTATACCACGGAGCTCTCAGCAATTTGCCCACAAGATCGTGCAAAGCAATATCTACAGCAGCTTTAGCGGCGGCATCTCCCGGTGAAAGCTTATCTACATAAGCGAGAATATCCTCCAATTGGAAAGGATCGGGAAACTGCCCGATAATATCCTGAACTTTTTTCAGGAAAGCCAGTACACTTTCCATCGTACCCAGTTCTTTCTGTAAATAAGGCGGCATGGAAGCTTCACCATAACCGATAACACCATCGTATTCAATCTCTACTTGCACATCAGGAGTGGTAGTGCGTGAGTAAGTAGCCACTGTAAAGACATGACGTAACTTCAACTCATATGGAAAGAAGCGCAATTTCATCCTGGCATTCACACCACTTTTATTGATATTGAACAGTTTTGGAGCGCTTTCTCCTCCAAACACATCATTGATAACCACACCGGAGCCCAATGCGGCAAAAGCAGCTGTTTTCAGGAAATCTCTTCTGTTTTGCATAATATTTTTTTTTAAGTTAGGAGCTACTAGCTACGGAGCCACAAGCTACAAGAGCTTTGCAGAATGAGAGCATTGTTACTTGAAGCTTGTAGTTCGTAACTTTATTATTTATAATAAGGATTCGTTTCCGTAGTATTCAAGGATGCTTCCTTATTTATATAAGGTAGCACGCGCGTAGCAAACAGAAGGCGTCCGAGGTTATATTCATCAAAAAGCTCATCGGCAGAATCAAAACTACTGACGTGTACATCACCTTGCGAGTGAATGAAACGTTTGTTGCCAATATACATTCCCACATGCACCACACGTTCTTTACGATCTGCCGTAGCTTTACGTCCGAAGAAGATCAAGTCGCCCGGTTGCAGGTTGCTAAAATCAGGAGCGATATCAATATGCTCGCCTACATACGCTTGCTGTGAAGCATCTCGGGGAATGATAATATCATGAATAAAAAGAATGGTACGCATGAAGCCACTGCAATCTATCCCTTTGGAAGAAGTGCCTGCCCAAAGATACGGAACTCCCATCAGCGTATGTGCCGTGCGAATAATGCTGGCAGCATCCTGTTTCAAAGCGGCACGCCATTTCTTTTCCGGCATGGAGATAGATTTGGAAATATAACCGGTCCGCCCGTCAGGATATGCAACCTTATAGAATGCACCTTTCGTTCCCTCCCACTTCAAGCGATTGCCTGCAACTACATCCGAAACAGTCTGCGAAGACTGATTGGGTTCAGAATACACAAACCCATAATGAGAAGTCACCACAATCTTCTCTGCTGTGTTCCAGGCATGAAGTTCTTCTTTCGTTACCGGATTAATGCCTACACGATGTACCCAAGCGATATAATTATCCGGTGTCTGAATGCGATACCAACCGTCGCGCTGTAATACACGGACAGGCATTCCCATCAATCCCTGGGTCGTCATTTCGGATGAGAAGTCAGGATCAACCCTAAGATTGGACACCGATACATTTATGATACCATAAGTTTTTCCTTCCAGTACAGCCTCATCCGGCAATACCTGTAAGCAGTCCATTACTTGATAGTCAGCTTTCGACAGCCCGTTCAGTAATGCAGCTTTCGCCTCGGCCGAAGTAGTCACACCACGTAACATCACATTTTTACCGGAAAAGGAATAATCTACATTAAAGAGTGCTACCCGTTTATCAGGAGCATACTGACGCTTCAAGCTGTCGGACAACTGTGCTACATCCGCAGGAATAGTCCTGTCCCCGATTTCCGAAGCTACCGAATACAACGAAGCAAAAAGGAACAGGGATACGATAGGAATAAGTTTCTTCATTAGCTAAAATGATTTGGGGGTTATTAAGTGTTAGCAAAGTTAGAAATAATTTCTACTTTGGTTATATATTTTCAGGAATATTAAGAAAGTGTTTAGAAAAGGAAGCTATCCGGAGGTTATCTACCCCGTGCCAGGTCCGTATCTATAATTATGGAGAAGATACGGAAAAAGCCCTCCCTTACACAAAAACTCTACAAGTTTCTGTGTCCGCTGGCATAAAAATCGTATCTTTGCCGGACAAAAGCAGCCGGTCGGTCTGTCGCTTACGCTTCGGCGTATGAGGAAAGTCCGGGCAACATAGAGCATCCTACTTCCTAACAGAAAGCTGTCCGCGAGGGTAGAGTAACGTAGAAGAAAATAACCGCCGGTGTCCTTGGGCATGGGTAAGGGTGAGAAGGTAGGGTAAGAGCCTACCAGTCTTGTGGTGACACAAGGGCTGTGCGTCTTGGGAGTTGTAAGGTCATGTAAACCGACGCTATGAGAGCTGCTCGCTCCATGTCGGAGGGTAGACCGCTAAAGCCTGTATGGTAACATGCGGCTCAGATAAATGACAGACACTTTGCTGAATGAAGAATGATGAATGAATAATGAAGATTTCTTCCTGAAAACAGAGAACAGAACCCGGCTTACAGACCGACTGCTTTTTTTTAATTTAAGAACAGAGAATGAGGAATGAAGAATTTCTGCATGATACAACAATTTGATAGAGTTCTCCGTTCTATATTCATAATTCTTCATTCCTAATTCTTCATTGATTATGAATAAACGTATTACTGCTCTTTGGAAATTTCTTACATACGACATCTGGCGTATTACAGAGGATGAAGTCACCAAAACGACTTTTTCCCTCTACAATATAATCAAAACCATTTATTTATGTATCAACCGCTTCACCAAGGACAGACTAGTAAACAATGCCTCTGCACTGACTTATAGCACTTTGCTTGCCATTGTCCCTATACTTGCCATATTATTTGCCATAGCACGTGGATTCGGCTTCTCCAATCTGATGGAGAATCAGGTGCGAATGGGATTCGGAGGGCATAACCAGACCACAGAAGTCATCCTCCAATTCGTAGACTCTTATCTTTCTGAAACTAAAAGCGGCATATTTATCGGAGTAGGTTTAATTATGTTGCTATGGACGGTTATCAACCTAATCACCAATATTGAAATAACCTTCAACCGCATCTGGCAAATAAAAAAGGCACGAAGTATGTACCGTAAAATTACGGACTATTTCTCTATGTTCCTGCTGATGCCTATCTTAATTGTAATTTCGGGTGGTCTCTCCATTTTCATGAGCACAACGCTGAAGTACATTGAAGATTTTGTACTGCTTGCTCCTATTCTGAAATTCCTGATCCGCCTCATACCTTTTGCCTTGACCTGGTTCATGTTTACGGGACTATACATCTATATGCCTAATACTAAAGTAAAGTTCAAGCATGCGCTCATTGCGGGGGTTCTTGCAGGAACGGCACACCAGGCATTCCAGTTTCTATACATCAGTGGTCAGTTGTGGGTATCGCGTTACAATGCTATTTATGGTAGTTTCGCCGCCCTTCCCCTATTCCTGCTATGGTTACAAATATCGTGGACAATCTGCCTGTTTGGTGCAGAACTGACGTATGCGGGACAAAACATACGGAACTTCAGTTTTGACAAAGACACCAAAAATATCAGCCGGAGGTATCGGGATTTCGTGGCTATCCTTATCATGTCCCTCATTGCCAAAAGATTTGAGGAGAATGCAAAACCATATACAGCAGAAGAAATATCCGAAGAGTGTCAGATACCGATCCGGTTGACACACCAGATTCTATATGAGTTACAAGAAATAAATCTATTGCATGAAGTAGTGGACGAAAACAATGAAGATATCGGCTATCAACCCTCCATGGATATCAATAAGATGAACGTCGCACTGTTGTTAGACAGACTGGACACGCATGGTTCGGAGGATTTCAAAATAGATAAGGACAAGGAGTTCAGCGAACAATGGGAAGTATTAATGAATGCACGGGAAGAATATTATAAGAGCGCAAGCCATGTGCTACTGAAAGATCTTTGATAAGTGGAGAGTTGAGAGTGGAGAATTGAGAGTTACTATGCAGCGTGACAGCGCAGCCAACTCTCAATTCTCCACTCTCAACTCTCCACTTATCTCAGTATTTATTGTAAGAAACCACCTTTTCCTTCGGTTTCCTCGCCTTCTTTCTCTTCTCTTTTACAGAGTAGCCGATGGTGATAACCAATAGCAAGCGCTTAGAAGATGGAATACCGGTCAGCTTCTTAATCTCTTTCTCATCAAACCAGCCAAGAATACAAGAACCTAATCCCTCACTCTCGGCAGCTAAAGTGATATGAGCAGTGGCAATACCTATATCTATCAAGGGGAAATACTTATCCTTAATCTTTGCACCCAGAAATGAAGTGACATTCATCGATTCTTCCACAACCAGAATATGAACGGGGGCATCCTTAGCAAATTTATTCATCCCCAGCCCGGCAGTAGCTTTGCCTACCTTAACGGAAAGTTCCGGATCATTGATTACGACAAACTTCCACGGTTGCGCATTACAAGCCGATGGGGCCAGACGGGCAGCTTCCAGTATCCGTTCCAGTTTCTCGGGCTCTACAGGACGTGTCATATCATAAGCGCGGTCACTCTGACGGGAGGCTACTAATTGTAAAAAGTCCATTTGATATATGTTTTTATTGCACCACAGATTACACGAATAAACACTGATTATAAAAGGATAATATTTCTGTACTATTTGTGTAATTTGTGGTGAACTATTATTTAAACTGGAGCATCCGGCTGATATATTTGCCGATAATGTCAAATTCAATGTTCACTACGCTATCAACTTTGATATCGTGAAAATTGGTATATTCGAAAGTATAAGGAATGATAGCTACCTGGAAAGTATCGTCCGTTGGATTACACACCGTCAGACTGACACCATTCACCGTTACAGAGCCTTTGTCCACAGTAATGTATCCCCGCTTTGCCATCTCCTTATCGAAAGCATACCGGAAAGTGAAATAATAACTTCCTTCGGCATCTTCTACACTGATGCAGGTGGCAGTCTGATCTACATGCCCTTGCACAATATGTCCGTCGAGGCGACCGTTCATCATCATGCTGCGCTCTACATTCACCTTGTCTCCTACGTTCAACAACCCGAGATTGGAGCGCTCCAATGTTTCCTTCATGGCTGTAACCGTATAGGTATCCTCTGTCATGCTGACTACCGTGAGGCATACACCGTTATGAGATACACTCTGGTCTATCTTCAATTCATTTACAAATGAGCACTTGAACGTGAAGTGTACGTTCTCTTGTTCTTTTACCAATGCCACAAGAGTGGCACATTCTTCTACTATTCCGGAAAACATAATTCAGTTTACGATTTAATGATTTATAATTCCTTATTTGGAGAACACAAAGATAATGCAAATTGATCGCAGAATTTTCATGCTTGCATGAAAAAGTTATGCCGAGATGCAGCTTATCTTCTCCAAAGATACGAAATAAGGGGAATATAAGTACAAAAAAAATGGAGCTTTTCACAAAGCCCCATTTTTCAGTTTTCAATAGGTATTAGTTTTTTTTTAAGGTAAAAAGATTGTTTTCAGGATAACGCTGCAAATATAGCGGCTTTTCAGGTTACTTACCAAATTAAAAAACATGTCTTATAACATCTTTTTGAAATTTCTTTGGTTTTATTACCACTTCTATAGCCTTTCCACATCCGCAATCGTTTTCAATGGACAAATATATAGCATTTTTCTAACAAACGCTAAATTTTACCTAAAAAAGAACTCATTTCTTGCTTAAAGGATAATGTTCGTCCGTTTTTCCGCTATGTTTTAACACTTTCGCATCGATAAAGAAGACTATTTCTTCGGCAATATTGGTAATATGGTCGCCGGAACGCTCCAACTTACGGAAGACACTTACCAGGTTCAGGCAAGGAAGAACACTGTCCGGATGTTTAGCAATATAACCTGCCAGAATCGTAGTAGCTTCAGCATTAATTTCATCCAACAAATTGTCTTTAGCAAAGACTGAAGTTGCCAGATCCTGACTCTCTTCCTGAAGAGCCTTTTTGGCAAGTTCCAGCATGGCAAGTACTTGCGCCTGCATTTCTTCCAGACGTAATTGCTTCAAAAGGTCCGGATCGAGGACAGGCTCCTTACAGTTCAGCACGAAACGGGCTATACCTTCGGCAAAGTCCCCCAACCGTTCCAGATTTGTATTGATCTTCAGCATGGCAAGCACAAAACGCAGATCAATGGCTACGGGATTGTACAGGGCAATAATATCTTCTACGTCACTGTCTATTTTCAATTCCAAGGCATTCACGCGACGTTCGCGCACCAACACTTGCTGCGCCAGTTCGCGGTCGAAGGTCAAGACTGCCTCCCCTGCCCGGTCGAGCTGGTTATATACTAAGGTCCACATTTCGTCTATTTCCTTTTTAAGTAAGACGAGTTCCGATTCGATAAACTTTACCATAAATTTCTATTTTAAGATTACTTATATGATTAATTAGAGGAAACCTGTCACTCTTTTGAGTCTTGCAGCGAGCCACCTTTAGTTTCTCTGTGTGAAACTCCCGGTTTCATGCCGTGAAACTCAGAGTTTCATCCTTTGAAACTGTTGGTTTCACACCGAGAAACTCAGAGTTTCAAGCAATGAAACAAATGCCTATCCAAAACGTCCCGTAATATAGTTCTGGGTCTCCACCTTCTCGGGGTTCGTAAATATCTTCTTGGTATCGTCAAATTCTACCATTTGCCCCAAATAGAAGAATGCTGTTTTATCACTAACGCGCGCAGCCTGCTGCATATTGTGTGTAACGATAACAATTGTATACTGTTCTTTCAACTCGTGAATAAGCTCCTCTACTTTAGCCGTAGAAATAGGATCGAGCGCAGAAGCCGGCTCGTCCATCAGCAATACGGAGGGAGACACAGCCATGGCGCGGGCTATGCAAAGGCGTTGCTGTTGTCCGCCGGAAAGTGCATAAGCGGAAACTTTCAGCTTATCCTTTACTTCTTCCCACAAGGCGGCACCCCTCAAGGACTCTTCCACACGCTGGCGGATAAAACTATTGTCCGTCACCCCGTTCACCCGAAGGCCATAGGCCACATTCTCGAAAATACTTTTAGGAAAAGGATTAGGACGCTGGAACACCATACCTACTTTCTTACGAAGCTCATCCACCTGGACATCTTTTCCGTAGATATCCTTTCCGTCAATATGGATTTCACCTGTCAGGCGGGTATTGGGAATCAGATCGTTCATACGGTTGAATAACCGCAGGAAAGTGGACTTGCCGCATCCCGAAGGACCGATAAAGGCTACCACCGAACGTTCTTCTATCGACATACTAATACCTTTCAGAGCATGAAAGTCACCATACCAGAAGTTTACATTATTTGCTTCTATTTTACCAATCATTTCATTTACTGTTTATTATTCCCGTTAGTTCATCTTTACTTTCTTCTCAAAATACTTCCGTAAGGCATTTGCCAGAAGATTTACAAAGAGAATGATTATTATTAAAACCAAAGCAGTGCCATAAGCCAGCGGAAGCTGAGCTTCCATATCCGTACCACTGGTAGAAATAACATATAGATGATAAGGCAATGCCATGCACTGATCGAGGATACTTGTGGGCAACTGAGGAAGAAAATAAGCGGCACAAGTAAACAGGATGGGTGCGGTCTCACCGGAAACACGTCCCAAAGCAAGAATAAGCCCTGTTATCACATTCGGCATGGCCATTGGCAGAATCACATGCCAGATGGTCTGCAATTTGGTAGCTCCCAAAGCCCGGCTTCCTTCACGCAGGGTATCGGGAATAGCTTTCAGCGCTTCTTCGGTAGTACGGATCACCAAAGGCACGCAGAGCAATCCCAATGTAAGAGAGCCGGCAAGGATACTATCGCCAAACCCCATATAGTTAACGAACAGGGCCATACCGAAAAGACCAAAGACAATGGAGGGTATCCCGCTCAGATTATTCGTCATCATGCGGATAAAACGGACGATCCAGCCCTTCGGAGCGTATTCATTCATATAGATACCACTCATTACTCCCACCGGAAAGGCAAACAGGGCACTGCCTATCATCAGATAGAATGTGCCGACGATGGCAGGCCAAATACCACCTGCCGTCATGCCGTCCTTCGGCGCGGTAGTCAGAAACTCCCAACTGATAACTCCTATACCTTTATATATAATAAAGCCGAGAATGGCAAAGAGTATCCCTACCACCGTCAGGCTCAGCAAACGGAATGTACCGAATGCAATGCGTTGCGAAAGATGTTTCCTATCTATCATACTCATTTTACTTTTCTCTGTAAAACACTATCTTTTCCGGGCCGATACAGCTTCCACCGTGAAGTTGATCAGCAAACTGATAAAGAACAATACTACTCCCAGAAGGAATAAAGCTTCATAATGAGCTCCTCCGGCAGGTGCCTCTCCCAGTTCCGCTGCAATCGTAGCGGGAATGGTGCGCAACGGCTCCAGAATGGTATGCGGTATAACAGCCGCATTGCCTGTCACCATCAATACCGCCATCGTTTCTCCGATGGCGCGTCCGATACCCAGCACTACTCCGGAAGTGATGCCCGATACAGAATAGGGTATCACCACCTTATATATAGTTTGCCATTGCGAAGCTCCCAATGCCAGACTGGCTTCACGCATGGCACGGGGACAGTTGCGCATGGCATCTTCTGTCACAGTAATAATCGTGGGCAATGCCATTATTGCCAATACGATGCTTCCCGCCAGACCGCTTTCGCCAACCGGCAAGTCGAACACTTTCTGTATGAGCGGCACAATGACTATCAATCCGAAGAAGCCATATACCACTGACGGAATACCACTCAGCAACTCAATTATCGGCTTCAACAAATTGCGTACCTTAGGATTTGCCACTTCGGACATATAGATAGCTACCGAAAGACCGAACGGAAGAGCTATTAGAATGGCAAAAAGACTCACCCATAATGTACCCGTTATCAGTGGCAAAAAGCCAAATTGCGCGGCAGGTGTAGCCGTAGGAAACCATTCGGCACCGGCAAAGACGTCTTTCACTGAAATCGTATTATCGCGCAACAAGTGTACGGAGTCTTGCCGGACAATAAACTGTTGCGGCACAAAAGCAATGATGCCCGGTGTACGCTCCACCAACTCGGTAATTCTTGCTCCGGCGTGTTCATAAGAAGGGCCCAGTTCTTCTTCGGTATAATACTGGGTGATATCCTCCAAACGGAAAAGCCGGATAGGCATATCCTGCCCTCCGACCTCATTCCAGTTTGTTATTTCCTCGTCGAAAACATCTTTTATCTGAGCCGGTGTCAGCTCAGTAACCTTATTATCTTTATTCAATGCCAATACATATCCCTCTTCAATCACCCGGCTGTTGAACAACCCCAACGCCTCGGAAAAGAGAAACAGGATGATAAGCACAATGGTAATGCTTGTTACGAAACCACTGCAAGCCAATATACCTTCTACTATTTTTTCAAAAAGTTTCTTCATAAATACCTGTTGATATTCTGCATGCAAAGAAACGGGGCTGATGTTAAGAGAGTGTGACTAACATTTGAAAGAAATGTTTCAAACATATTACAAAAGCGTTACAACCCGCAAAAACACAAGCTTTGTAATAGCATCGTAATACACGATTGCTTTATTTGCAGAGAATAAACAAAAAGAGTAGTATGAAGGTTGTTATACTATCATTAGTTTACTACATAAAGTAATTATAAACAATACCTATTATGAAAAGAATAAGTATTATCCTACTCCTGACATTAGCTGCAAGCAGCATGCAAGCACAGCGTATTAAAGGCAGCGACACCGTACTCCCCGTAGCACAACAGACCGCTGAAAGGTTTATGGCGCTCAATCCCGATGCCCGGATTACCGTCACGGGTGGCGGTACCGGCGTGGGCATTTCCGCTTTATTGGACGGAACAACGGATATCGCCATGGCATCCCGGCCCATCAAGTTCAGCGAGAAAATGAAAGTAAAGTCCGCAGGCAAGGAAGTAGAAGAAGTAATCGTCGCCTACGATGCCCTCGCCGTCGTAGTACACCCTTCCAACCCCGTGAAACAACTGACACGCCAACAACTGGAAGATATCTTCCGGGGAAAAATAACAAACTGGAAGCAAGTGGGTGGAGATGATCGTAAAATCGTAGTATATTCCCGTGAAACATCTTCGGGCACCTATGAGTTTTTCAAGGAAAGCGTTCTCAAAAATAAAAATTATATGAGCAGTAGCCTTTCCATGCCCGCCACCGGAGCCATTATCCAATCCGTCAGTCAGACGAAGGGAGCAATAGGGTACGTAGGGCTGGCTTATCTCTCCCCTCGCGTCAAGTCACTTTCCGTATCTTATGACGGCAAACACTTTGCGCCGCCCACAATGGAAAGTGCCACAGACAAGAGTTACCCCATCGTACGACCTCTGTATTATTACTATAATACGGAAAACGCCGGACAAGTAAACCCACTCATCAGTTTCATCCTGTCACCTGCCGGTCAGGAAATCATTAAAAAGAGTGGATATATTCCCGTGAAATAAGGATAAACGAAAAAAATGTCTTACTTTTGTAGCTTGATTTTTAGAATATATACATACCATTATGGCAGATATTAAGAGCGAAGAAGTAGGCGAAAAAAAGAGCCTCAACTTCATTGAACAAATTGTTGAGAAAGATTTAAAAGAGGGTAAAAACGGTGGTAAGGTGCAAACGCGTTTCCCGCCCGAACCCAACGGATACCTCCACATCGGTCACGCCAAGGCTATTTGCCTTGATTTTGGTATTGCAGCCGACCACAATGGCATCTGCAATCTGCGTTTCGATGATACCAATCCTACCAAGGAAGATGTGGAATATGTAGAAGCCATCAAAGAAGATATTCAATGGCTGGGTTACCAATGGGGTAATGAATACTATGCGTCCGATTACTTCCAGCAATTGTGGGACTTTGCCATCCGCCTCATTGAAGAAGGTAAAGCATATATTGACGAGCAGACTTCCGAGCAAATCGCACAGCAGAAAGGTACTCCTACCCAACCGGGTGTGGAAAGTCCCTACCGCAACCGCCCAATAGAAGAAAGTCTCTCCTTGTTCAAGAAGATGAATACAGGTGAAATAGCAGAAGGTGCTATGGTGCTCCGTGCCAAAATTGACATGGCGAATCCGAACATGCACTTCCGCGATCCTATCATTTATCGTGTAGTGAACCATCCGCACCATCGCACGGGCACCACTTGGAAAGCTTATCCGATGTATGACTTCGCACATGGACAAAGCGACTACTTCGAAGGCGTAACCCATTCTCTCTGTACGTTGGAATTCGTTCCTCACCGTCCGCTCTACGATCTTTTTGTAGACTGGGTGAAAGAAGGACAGGATTTGAATGATAACCGCCCTCACCAGTATGAGTTCAATAAACTGAACCTCAGCTATACGCTGATGAGCAAACGTAATCTGTTGACTCTGGTAAAAGAGAAACTGGTGAACGGATGGGATGATCCCCGTATGCCGACCATCTGTGGTTTCCGCCGTCGCGGATATTCTCCTGAGTCTATCCACAAGTTTATCGATAAAATCGGATATACCACTTATGATGCGCTCAATGAATTTGCTTTGCTGGAAAGCGCCCTGCGCGAAGACCTTAATTCCCGCGCAATTCGTGTATCTGCCGTTGTGAATCCGGTGAAGCTGGTTATTACCAACTACCCCGAAGGACAAGTGGAAGAACTAGAAGCTATCAATAATCCGGAAAAACCGGAAGAAGGCAGTCACTTCATTGAATTCAGCCGTGAACTGTGGATGGAACGTGAAGACTTCATGGAGGATGCTCCCAAAAAATATTTCCGTATGACTCCGGGACAGGAAGTGCGCCTGAAGAATGCTTATATCGTAAAATGTACCGGTTGCAAGAAAAATGAAGCCGGAGAAATAGTCGAAGTATATTGCGAATACGACCCGAACACCAAGAGCGGTATGCCCGAAGCAAACCGTAAGGTGAAAGGTACTTTGCATTGGGTCAGCTGCGACCATTGTCTCGAAGCCGAAGTACGCCTCTACGACCGTCTGTGGAAAGTGGAGAACCCACGCGACGAGCTTGCCGCTATTCGCGAAGCTAAAAACTGCGATGCCCTGGAAGCGATGAAAGAAATCATCAACCCGGATTCATTGCATATACTGCCCCATTGCTACATTGAGAAATATGCCGCAGGCATGAAACCGCTTACTTACTTGCAGTTCCAGCGCATCGGTTACTTCAATGTAGATCCGGACTCCACACCGGAAAAGATGGTATTCAACCGTACTGTAGGGTTGAAAGATACCTGGGGCAAGATTAACAAATAAAGTAAGGATTATAGGAGTAAACTATTAATGAGCAATAAAAACCTGCTGTCCGGCAGAGATAAAGAACTTCAGGAACTTGCCGAACAATATGAATCGGCAATGTCCGCGAAACAACCATTTTATCTGGACGCAGACGATTTGGCTGACCTTGCCGACTGGTATGGCACCAAAAAGAATTATGATAAGGCTTTAGAAATTGCAGAATATGGCCTAAAGCTACATCCCGACAGTACGGCATTAATGATAGAATATGCTTACCTGCATCTGGATAGCGGAAAAAGAACAAAGGCACGTGAAATCATCGAAAACCTTCCCGATACCTATTCGCCGGAAGCCAAGGTGGTACGTGCTCACTTGCTGCTGAGTGAAGGTAAGCTGGATGATGCCGAACAGTTACTCGATACGATTGAAGATAAAGAGGATCTGGCAAATGTAGTCGATGTATCTTATATGTACCTCGATATGGGCTATCCGGACAAGGCTCTGGCATGGCTCAACCCGGTAAAGGAAGAATATGCCGATGAAGAAGCTTACATTGCCGTAGTTGCAGACTGTTACTATGGGAAAGGCATGATAGAAGAAGCAATTCCTCTATATAACCAACTGATAGATCAGAATCCATATTCGGCTCCCTACTGGTTCGGACTGGCAAGATGCCATTTTGAAGATCTGAACTTCGACCAGGCAATTGATGCCTGCGACTATGCATTGATAGGTGATGACGAATTTGCAGACGCCTATGTAATGAAAGGGCATTGTTTTTACCAGTTGGGTAATGAGGATGCAGCTCTGGAATGTTATCAGAAAGCTGAGCAAATGCATGGACTGGCTCCTGAGTTTGTCTATACCTATATCGGTTTATGCAAGGTATCCAAAGGCGAATGGGAAGAAGGATACGAAAATCTGGAAAAAGCAATCCAGGCTAACGAAGCAGAAGAAACTCCCGCACCTACTCTACCCAGCCTATATGCCAATGCAGGGCTTTGCCTTTCCAAAATGAAAAAGAAGCGCAAAGCGCACCAGTATTGTAAGAAAGCCCAAAAGCTGGAACCGAAAGATCCTGAAGCCTACCTGATTGAAGGCCGCATGTACGTCGAAGAAGGTGACTACGAAAAGGGAATAAAGCAATGGGCAAAGGCCTTGAATTGTGCTCCTAGCGCTGATACCTGGAATGAAATAGGTATGCACAGCATGGAAATCGGGTATCTGGATTATGCGAAAATAGCTTTTGAACGTGTTTGTGAGTTAGAACCGGAATTTGAAGGTATCAATGAAAAGTTGACCGTTCTCTACATGACGCTGCATGATAAGGAAAACTTCATAAAGTACAATCAGAAATGCACCCGCCCCTTTGATCTGAAAGAACTGGAGAAAATGCAGGCTATGATGGAAAATGAAGACCGGGAAGATCTGGCTGTTTATATGCAAAATATCATAAAAGCATTGCAATAAAAAAACAGAGAGTAAAGCTGACCGCTTTACTCTCTGTTTTTTTTATATTGTAGAGGGTATCCTTATTTAGCGCTACGTGTAGAAAGCTTCTCCAAAAAATATACCAGGAAGAAACCAACAATCATCAATACTACAGCTTCAACAATATATTGATTAGGAAGGATATTCGCTTCAACCAGTGGCTTCACTACTCCATGACTGTCTGTGAACGTTTCAAGCGTTTCTTTCCATGGCCATACCTTATTAAGAGACCCCAGCATAAAGCCGGTCAATACCGCCAACGTAATATTACGAAAGTTCTTTAGTGCATATGAAAGAACTCGTGAAAAAATAGTTATACCTATACAGGCGCCTGCCAAGAATACTAATAAAGTCGCTATATCAAATGTCTTGACCGCTTCCATTATATAGAAGTATTTGCCTAACAGTACCAAAATAAAACTACCCGATATGCCCGGCAAGATCATTGCGCAAATAGCAATCGCACCGCAAAGGAAAATGAAAAACAGATTGGATGGCGTTTCAGCAGGAGTTGCCACCGTAATGTAATAAGCAACTGACACTCCTATGATAAAAGCCGGAATTGTTTTCTTATTCCACTCCTTTATATCTTTCCCCACAAACCAAGTGGAAGCCAGCACCAGTCCGAAAAAGAAAGCCCAGACCATTACCGGATGATCCGTAAGCAACCATGTAATAATCTTAGCCAACGAAAATACACTGACAGCGATTCCAGCTACAATGGAAATTAAAAAATTACCATTAATAGCTTTCCAGAACGCTCCCCATTTTCCTGTAAAAAACAACTTTAAACTTTTTCCGTTGATGCTTTTTATCGAATCTATCAGTTCATCATAAATTCCCACAATAAAAGCAATTGTTCCTCCCGATACTCCGGGAACCACATCGGCTGCTCCCATTCCCACACCTTTCAGCATGAGTAAGGCGTAGTCTTTTAAACCTCGTTCCATTTTTCTTTGTTATCTATTAATACTTGATTTCATGGTACAAAGTAAAACAAAAAAAGTCAGTTACTCACCATAAAGCAAATAAAATACACAAAAGATAATCCACAATCAATTCACACGCCAACTCACTATATAAAAAACAAATGGTGCACAATAGCTTCACGCCCCTTGTGCACCTTATCTTTTTTATTGCTATTTAAAAATCTGAATTTACTATTTCTTCACAGCCTCTATTGCTTTGTCATAATCCGGCTCCTGAGTGATTTCGGGTACCAGTTCAGTATACATCACTTTTCCATCTTTACCAATGATAACTACTGCACGTGCCAGCAAACCGCCCAATGGTCCATCTGCCATACGTACGCCATAGCTTTCATCGAAATCCGAAAAACGGAAATCAGACAAAGGAATTACATTTTCAATACCTTCCGTCGTACAGAAACGAGCGTGAGCAAAAGGCAAGTCTTTGGAAATCGCTAGTACCACGGTATCAGGCAGACTTGCTGCCAACTTATTAAACTTGCGCACAGACGTTGCACAAACACTAGTGTCCAAACTCGGGAAGATATTCAATATCACATTCTTTCCTTTCATATCTTTCAAAGAAAAAGAAGAAAGGTCAGTCTTTACTAACTCGAAATCAGGAGCAACTGTTCCTGTTTTTATAAACTCACCGATAATCTTAACCGGTTGTCCCTTGAATTTTGTTGTAGCCATAGTTTTCTTTTTTTTATATGTTTATATAACAAACGAACTGTTAGAAAAGTTCGCTCAAAACTTTTCCAACTGTAAATTGTTACTCTCACAAACATGATTACAATAACCATTTAAAATTCAATTTGCATGAAAACTTTATTTGACGAACTTCAATGCGAAGTAAAAAACTGGTGGCTCTCTCTCTTGCTTGGCATACTCTACGTAGTAGTTGCCGTCAGCCTGATGTTCGCACCGTTGAGCGGCTACGCAGTTTTGAGTATCCTGTTCAGCATATCCATGTTATTCAGCGGTTTGCTGGAGATTTCTTTTGCTGTAAGCAACCGGAAAAATGTATCCAGTTGGGGCTGGTATCTGGCCGGAGGTATCATCGACATGATATTCGGTTTTTACCTGATAGCTTATCCATTACTCAGTATGGAAGTTATTCCTTTCATTATTGCATTCTGGCTGATGTTCCGGGGCTTCTCATCTGTCGGCTATGCCATGGATCTGAAAAGATATGGTACAAGAGACTGGGGCTGGTATATTGCTTTCGGCATATTGGCCGTAATTTGTTCGCTCATCATCTTATGGCAACCGGCAATAGGCGCCCTCTATGCAGTTTACATGATTTCATTCGCATTCCTGATTATCGGATTCTTCCGCATCATGTTGTCATTTGAACTGAAGAGTTTGCATAAACGTGGAAAAAGCATGAAAGAGAAAAACGAAGATAAAGAAATTCCCGTAGGATAATTAAGAATTCCACTGCCCGGAGAAACGAGTTGACTAAAGTGCCTGGAAACAGGAACTTGTCAACTCGTTTTCTCATTAGTTACACTTCAGGAAACGATGCATAGTAGTTCGGGATACTCCCATCTGGCGAGCCAGCTCCGAACAGGAAACACCTCGTTGAGCATCTTTTATCAAACGTCTTTTGTTCTCACGAAGTACCCTCATAGCAGGACAGGTTCCTTTCTTTCGTCCCAATTTTACCCCTTCTTGCCTGCGCCTTGCCAATGCTTCTTTTGTTCGCATGGAAATCAGATTACGTTCTATCTCTGCCATTAATCCGAATGCGAACCCCAATACCTTGCTGTTCATGTCATTTTGAAATACATACCCCTCTTTTGTGCTGTACAGAACAATTTCTTTCTTGATACAAGAATTAAGAATCGTCATGATTTCCAACATTGTACGACTTAATCTTGAAATTTCCGTCACAATCAGCGAGTCACCTCTTTGCATTCGGTTCAACACCCCCGATAGCTTCCGGTCTTTGCTTCTCACACTACCACTCACCGTCTCGGTGTACCACTTGTCAATCTGTAATCCATTCTTCTCTGCAAAACGCAGAAGTTCTTCACGTTGATTAGCCAGAAATTGTTTTTCTGTACTTACTCTTAAATAAGCTACTACCATAATTTTGTTGTTTTTATAGGTTTAACGCGCCAAAGAACAGCAATAACAGCGAGAAATCACACTCCCTCCAATCAATGATATACAGGCGATTGCCTCTATTTAGGCTCTTTTATTTGACAACACATATTTCTGATACTATGAGACAAATTATGTAGAAGTACATTTTCAAGGATGAAGCACCAGTCATAAAAAGAAACAATAAAAAATCTCAGCATAACTTTTTCATGCGAGCATGAAAGTTATGCACTCAAATTGCATTATCTTTGTAGTCAGTTTTATAACAAGAATATAAATTCATAATTAAAAAAACAAAGGAATTATGGCAATGCATACATGGTTTGAGTGCAAGATCCGTTACGAAAAAGTGATGGAAAACGGTATGAACAAGAAAGTTACAGAACCTTATTTGGTGGACGCACTCAGCTTTACGGAAGCGGAAGCACGCATCATTGAAGAAATGACGCCGTTTATTTCAGGCGAATTTACTGTATCAGACATCAAACGTGCCAACTATAGTGAATTATTCCCCAGCGAAGAAGAGGCTGCCGACCGTTGGTTCAAGTGTAAACTGATTTTTATTACTCTGGACGAAAAGAGTGGAGCTGAAAAGAAAACATCCACTCAGGTATTGGTACAAGCTGCCGACCTGCGCGATGCTGTTAAGAAACTGGATGAAGGTATGAAGGGTACGATGGCTGATTACCAGATCGCTTTAGTATCCGAAACACCCCTTATGGATGTATATCCGTATAGCGCGGAACCCAATGACAAACCGGAAGTTTAATCTTTTGAGAATTGAAAGTTGAAGTGATTAGCGTAAACACAGAATGCTTTGATCTTCAACTTTTGAATTTCATATTTCAATTTTCTAATCATGAATATTGCAGAGAATCTTCAACAAGTGCTAAGCGAACTGCCTGATGGGGTGCGACTGGTAGCTGTCTCCAAATTTCACCCCAATGAAGCGATAGAAGAAGCCTATCGCACCGGACAACGAATATTCGGAGAAAGCAAAGTACAGGAAATGACTGCCAAGTACGAAAGTCTTCCTAAAGACATTGAATGGCACTTTATCGGGCATCTGCAAACCAATAAAATCAAGTTTATCGTGCCCTACGTGGCTCTGATCCACGGAATTGACTCATACAAACTCCTTGTAGAAGTCAATAAGCAAGCTGCAAAAGCCGGAAAAGTAGTCAACTGCCTGTTGCAACTACACATTGCAGAAGAAGAAACCAAATTTGGTTTTAGTTTTGGCGAATGTCGGGAAATGTTAGCAGCCGGTGAATGGAAAACTCTCAGTAACATACAATTATGCGGTCTGATGGGTATGGCAACAAATACAGACGACAATGAACAAATAGAGAAGGAATTTTGTTCATTAAGTAGCTTCTTCAAAGAAGTGAAAGACTCATGGTTTGCCGACACGGAGGCTTTTCGGGAGTTGTCCATGGGAATGTCCCACGATTATCACCAAGCTATTGCTGCTGGAAGTACTCTGATACGCGTAGGAAGCAAAATCTTTGGAGACAGAACGTATTAATCATTATTCATTAAACATTATTACCATGGCAACATTAAAAACTACTTTTGCCGGGTTAGAATTAAGAAACCCGATTATCGTCAGCAGCTCAGGTTTAACTGATAGTGCTGAAAAAAATCAGAAATTCTATGAAGCCGGTGTCGGTGCCATTGTTCTGAAATCTCTTTTTGAAGAGCAGATCATGTTGGAAGCTGACTGGCTGGGAGATCCGAATATGTATCCTGAAGGCAGTGATTACTTGGTAGAATACGTCCGCCAACATAAACTGTCAGAGTATCTGGAACTGATTAAGGATACTAAAAAAGTATGCCCCATTCCTGTTATTGCCAGCATAAACTGCTATCAGGATGCTGAATGGGTAGGATTTGCGCAACAAATGGAAGCGGCAGGAGCTGATGCTATAGAAATCAATATCCTGGCTCTCCAGACAGATATGCAATACAATTACGGTTCATTCGAACAACGCCATATTGATATTCTCAGCCACATCAAAAAGACGGTACGCATTCCGATCATCATGAAGCTGGGTGATAACCTGACTAATCCGATAGCTCTGATAGATCAGCTATATGCCAACGGAGCAGCTGCCGTGGTATTGTTCAACCGCTTCTATCAACCGGATATTGATATCGAAAAGATGAAGCAAATCTCAGGAAATGTATTCAGCACAGGAGCTGACCTGGTTAAAGCCTTACGCTGGATCGGTATCGCTTCCGCAGCTGTGAATAAGCTGGATTATGCAGCATCAGGTGGTATTCACTCTCCCGAAGGCATTGTAAAAGCAATTTTGGCAGGAGCTTCAGCTGTAGAGATTTGTAGCGCATTCTATCAGAACAGTTATGCCCTTGTAGGAGAATATATCCACTTCCTGAACTTATGGATGGATCGCAAAGGCATGGAAAACATCCCTCAATTCAAGGGAATGCTGAATGTCAACGACTTGAATGGAGTAAATACCTTCGAACGTACTCAGTTCATGAAATATTTCTCCAGTAAAAAATAAACAGGAACCGCACAACATATCATTATAAGTAATGCCCCGTAACATATATTGTTAGCATATCTAACATATATTGTTACGGGGCATTACATATATTGGCGTTTCCTTTACATAGGAACTTTTTCTTTATTCGGGTTTCTTATCCAAGGCTTCAAAGCATGAATTCTTGCTGATAAACTCAGGAACAATATCCTTCATAGCAGCTACAATCTGCATCTGATCATACGTGTAACTAACCTCTATCAACTTCTGAATGCGTTGCTTCACCTCATCATAATCATATTCGCGAACTGTAGCAATCATAATCTTCTCATGATAAGTCGGCTTTGTCAGTTCTTTCACATTCAGCAACTCTTCATACAGTTTTTCACCATGACGCAATCCAGTGAACTCAATCTTCACATCCGTACGTCCGGAAAGGCTGATCATACGCTTGGCAAGATCCACAATCTTCACCGGTTTACCCATATCAAAGATATAAATCTCACCGCCATTCCCCATGCTACCGGCTTCAAGTACCAGACGGCAAGCTTCGGGAATAGTCATGAAATAACGGATAATCTCAGGATGTGTCACTGTTACAGGACCACCACGTTGAATCTGATCACGAAAACGTGGAATTACCGAGCCATTAGAACCTAACACATTACCGAAACGTGTTGTAATGAATTGCGTCACATGCCCGCCTTTCTCCTGAAGTTTCTTAGCTAAAGACTGCACATAAATCTCACAGATACGCTTGGAGCATCCCATTACATTGGTCGGATTTACAGCCTTATCCGTAGAGATCATTACAAACTTCTCAGCACCGTATTTTACAGCCAGATCAGCCAGTGTACGCGTACCGAACACATTGATCTGAATGGACTCGGAAACATTATCTTCCATCATCGGCACATGCTTATAAGCCGCTGCATGGAAAATGTATTGCGGTTGGTATTCCTTGAAGATATCTTCCATACGCGTAGCATTGGAAATATCCGCAATAATAGTCTCTGCATCAATGTCACGCCAACGATCCTGCAATTCCAGACGAATATCATGCAACGGAGTCTCCGCCTGATCTACCAGAATTAGCTTATAAGGATTGAAGGAAGCTACCTGACGCATTATTTCGCTACCGATAGAACCGGCGGCACCGGTAATCATTACGCGCTTTCCTTCGAGATGGGAAGCTACCTTATGAATATCTATTTCAATAGGATCGCGTTGCAGAAGATCTTCAATCTGAATTTCTTTCAACTGAGTACGGTTCAAAGTCTGTCCGCTCCACTCGCTCAAAGGAGGTGCAGTCATAAGCTTGATGTTGTGTGCCAGAAGACGATCGGCCATATCAGACTTCTTCAGTTCTTCCATTTTAGCCGGCGAAATAATAATTGTATGCACATCGCGGTCATTCAATACATCAATCAGAGACTCGTCATTCGGGAATACCTTTACGCCCATCATCACCTTATTAATCAGTTCCGGCTCATCCGCTATGAAACCACGCAGACGATAGTGATTACGCAGGTTGACGCGCAACGCTTTCGCAATGTTCACTCCCGCTTCCTTAGCACCATATATAAAGACATTGGCACTATGACTTCCATCAAAATTCAGAAGTTCATAGAACATCTTCACAACTATACGTGAGCAAGACATAATGGCAAAGCTAATGATATACGCCATAAACAGTACACTCACAGGTGCCAGACGAATATCCAGATAACTTGCCAAAAGCACACTCGAAATCATTAACAGTGCATAAGACACCGTCAATGAAACAAAAATGCGCATAATGTCTATAAACGAAGAAAAGCGCAATACGTTGGAATAGGTGCGGAACACCCTAAAGAAGACTAAGTTGACAATGACCGTCCATACAATCGTTTTGTCAATGGTAGAGGATTCCAGGAAAATACTCCGGAAATCATATCGAAGCGCATAAGCCAATAAGCTGGATACGACGATTATCAATACATCGATCAACAGAATAGTCCAAATCGGCAATACCTTTGCTGAAAGGTACCGATGAAAAATTTTATGTTTCATTTCGTTTGACAGTTTTGTTTTAGGCGAGGCAAAGATACATTATTTTTTATCAAATAGGACAAGAAAAAGATAAAAATGTGTGATAAAATTAAATGGTGGCAAAGTTACAGGTATAACTTTGCCACCATATTTACGACCTATAAAGCTCTGTTACATCAAATTACTGGCTAATTCACTTAATTGGCTACGTTCTCCTTTTAACAAATTTACGTGAGCAAAAAGGTTCTGATCTTTCATACGATCAATCATGTAAACCAAGCCATTGGACTGACTGTCGAGATAAGGTTGGTCTATCTGTTGGATATCACCGGTAAATACCATTTTCGTACCCTCACCCGCACGGGTTATGATGGTTTTGATCTCATGCGGAGTCAAGTTTTGTGCTTCATCAATAATGCAATAAGTTTCACTCAAACTACGTCCACGGATGAAAGCTAATGCTTCAATAACCAGTTGCTCACTTTTCTGCATATCTTCCAAACGTTTTACCTCAGTTGAGTTAGAAGCAAACTGACGTTTGATCACATTCAGATTATCAAACAAGGGTTGCATGTAAGGAGCTACCTTTTCTTTGGCATCACCCGGCAGGAAACCGATGTCTTTATTGGATAAAGCAACAATCGGACGCGCCAGCAAAATCTGTTTATAGTCATTCATTTGACTAAGGGCAGCTGCCAGAGCCAACAATGTTTTTCCTGTACCGGCTTTACCTGTCAAAGCAACCAATTTGATGTTTGGATCGGTCAACACTTCAAAAGCAAAACTTTGTTCGGCATTCCGGGGTTCAATGCCATAGTTCTTTGTTTTATTCACCCGACAAATGGAATGTGTAAAAGGATTGTAACGGGCAAGTACACTGTTCCTGTCACTTTTCAAGATAAAACATTCATTCGGATGGATGATATCTTTGAAATCAAACTCACTGATATCCAGTCCTTCTCTGGAAGAATAAATCCGGTCTATCAAAGCAGGATCAATTCCCTCAAACACCTCATTTGACTTTTCAAATATATCCACATTTATCACCTTGTCGTTGATATAATCTTCGCAAAGTAAGCCTATGGAACGTGCTTTCATCCGGAGGTTCACGTCTTTTGTCACCAGGATGGTTTTCATATCCTTCTTTTGGCGCGTCAACCAGTCCACTACAGCCAGAATCTTATGATCGGGAATACGCTCAGGGAATGAATCGAACACATCCGGAGCATCCACCGAACCGGCAATTACAAACAAACTTCCCAGTCCTTCGCCCAGAGAAGCACCCTTATTAAAAAGATTGTCATCGGTAACTAAATCGAGCTCGCGGAGAAATTCACGGGCATTGAAGTTTATCTGTTCATTCCCTTTCTTGAATTTGTCCAATTCTTCAAGAACTACGATGGGAAGATAAATATCGTTCTCTTGGAAATTCTTAAGACAGTTATAGTCGTGAAGGATTACGTTCGTATCAATCACAAAATTTTTCTTTGCTCCCATACTCTTTTAGATTTAAATTGTTGATATTGCCTCCAAAGCGAAGATAAGCTGTACTTCGGCATAAAAAATGAACAAGTTCATTTTATTCTGCTCTCAGTTTGCATTATCTTTGCAGCTTCTAAGATAGGAATTAAAAAGAGAGAATAGTTTGCTTTCTCGTTAAATATTTTAAAAGATGGATTATCAGAACACTTTATTATACTTATATAACAGTGTCCCTATGTTTCAACAGGTGGGAAGTTCGGCATACAAGGAAGGTTTGGAGAATACATTGGCACTGGATGAACACTTCGGACACCCGCACCGGAACTTCCACAGTATCCATGTAGGAGGTACGAATGGCAAAGGTTCATGCTCGCACACTCTTGCTGCTATCTTGCAGGAAGCGGGGTACCGGGTAGGCCTCTACACATCTCCGCACCTCGTAGATTTCCGCGAACGTATCCGAATAAACGAACAGCCTATCCCGGAAGAATATGTAGTCCGGTTTGTAGAAAAAGAACGTGATTTTTTTGAGTCTCTGCATCCTTCTTTCTTTGAATTGACTACCGCTATGGCATTCCGGTATTTCGCTGACGAACATGTAGATGTAGCGGTTATCGAAGTAGGACTTGGCGGAAGACTGGATTGCACCAATATCGTACACCCGGATCTATGTATCATCACCAATATTAGTTTTGACCATACCCAATTCCTGGGTAATACATTAGAAAAGATAGCGGGAGAAAAAGCCGGGATCATTAAAAGTGGAATACCTGTCATAATCGGAGAAACGACTCCTGAAACAAAACCTGTATTTGCAAAAAAGGCTCGCGAAGTAGGTGCTCCCATTCTCTTTGCAGAAGAAGATGAAAAGGATGATTACCCCGGATTGGAATGTGAGCTGAAAGGATTATATCAAACTAAAAACACCCGCACGTTACTCACAGCCATCCCAGAACTACGGAAAGCCGGATACAATCTGAGTGAGCAGGCTGTTCGAAGTGGCTTCGCCCATGTCTGTGAACTGACCGGCCTGATGGGACGCTGGCAAAAATTGCAGGATGCCCCTACCCTGATATGCGATACCGGACACAATGTAGGTGGCATCACCTATATCACAGAGCAGTTGAAACAGCAATCTTACCGGAAACTACATATGATTATAGGTATGGTAAACGACAAAGACATACACGGTGTATTAGCATTATTACCCCAAGAAGCCGAATATTACTTCACAAAAGCCAGCGTAAGGCGTGCATTACCTGAAAGCGAACTTGCCCAACTTGCCTCTGAGGCCGGATTGCAAGGAAATTGCTATCCAGATGTTCCCTCTGCCGTGCGGGCTGCACAAGAAAAAAGCCTCCCGGAAGACTTTATCTTCGTGGGAGGCAGTAGTTTTATTGTTGCCGATTTGTTAGCGAACCGCGATGCACTCAATCTCCACTAAAGCATCTTTCGGCAGGGCTTTCACTGCAACAGCCGAACGGGCAGGGAAATCACCATCAAAATAGGTAGCATATACTTTATTCATATCTGCAAACAATGACATATCCTGTAGGAAAACAGTAGTCTTGACGATATTTGCCATCGTCAAACCTGCTTCTCCAAGGATATGCTTGATGTTCTCCAATGACTGACGTGCCTGTGCTTCAGCACCTTCTGCCATCTGTCCGGTAGTCGCATCAATAGGTAATTGACCAGATACAAATATCATTCCATTTGCTTCGATAGCCTGGCTGTAAGGACCAATAGCTCCCGGAGCTTTCTGACTGCAAATTACTTTTTTCATTCTAATATTATTTTAGTATTCAACAATTTATGATTCATTCAAGAAAAAAAATTGGTATCTTATGCAGTATTCTGCAACTTCATGCATTTACTTAATAGGATTATACACAAAAGAAAAATTCACTTATACCTGTTTTAAAACCTAGACTTAGCTAATTCTTTTTTGACACGGGAGTTTCCCGATAAAGGCTCGGCTTGTGAAAGCCGAGCCTTTTTTATAAAGATATCATCTGCAATACTATCACTTACAGTGTTTTTCTATTAAAGCATCAACATTCGGATCACCCAGTTCCTTGGCTTTTGCGAAGCTGGCACAAGCCTCTTTGTTTTGCTTTAACTGTAGCTGGGCAACTCCTATCAAACGATAAGCTTCAGCATATTTAGAATCAATTTCCAAAGCATCTTTCAGCACCTTGATCGCTTCTTCATTTCTCCCCACACGAATGTTCACCACCGCAAGTTCCGAAAAATAAGTCAGCTCTTTCGGATTAAGTTCAATAGCTTTTGCCAAATCATCCAACGCACGCTGAAACTGCTTTGCCTGAACGGCCGCCTGTTCGCGATAATAATAGAACACATCATTCACATTGCCACGAACCGCTTTATAGTATTCATCATAATCAAGCATCGCACCTCTTCCTTGTCCGGCATTCAGGCGCATCTGGGCACGTTCCAGCAGATAAGGAGCAGCTTCTTCACTATACGGTTGCACGAAACGCGCCATACAACTATCCATCAAAGCCAACACTTCTTCCGGAGCTGCTTCCATCAATTCTTTCGTCTTAGCGGCACTAAAGAATGTAGCCGGAGAGGCAATATTGGAATCATTCACCTTCTCATAACTGGCAAGAGCAGCCGCATAGTCCTTCTTGGCAAACTGGATATCACCTTCCAACTGAACATAAACCGGAAGAGCTTCGATTGCAATCGCTTTACGAACCTCATCCAAAGCCCTGTCATATGTCCAATCTTTATAGGTTTTTTCAGGTTTATCCAACTGATAACCATAAATCAGTTTGGCACGATTGAAGTATGCATCATCTTTCTTTTGTGCCACTTCAAGTGCCTTATCCATATCAGCAGCAACCTTATCCATTGAACTTGCCTCCTTCGACTGGAAGATTTGATTGTTTGCACGACGAAGATAACCGTCAGCACTGTTGGGATACTGAGATATAAACTCATTCAGCAACTCGGTGTATTTCTCCGGTGCAAGCTGTGAAGAAGCCATATAGAGATAAACCAATGCTTGTTTTTCCGTTTCAGGCAATGCTTTCTTAATGCCGATACTCAATAAAGTATGATCATTGAAAGAAAGAGGACTTATCTTTTGAGCCATAGCATAATCGGCACCTACTGCATAGCAAATGGTAGCTGTATCTTTTCCAGAAGATTTCTGTGCCAGACCGAATACTTGTCCCTCAGCAGTCATTACCGGACAACTTACCATTTTGTCTTTCAGCTGCATATCAAGTGTATAATAATGATATTGTCCCTCTACCTTAGACTCTTCTTTCACCTGTCCGGTAGTATAGGAACGATCTTTCTGTGTAGAATAAGGTAACAGATAAATGCTTGCACCTACAGTCGGGGCCACAAGAGCTACCACTAATGCAGGTACTTTTTTTCCTGAAATCGCTACACGGAACTTCACAACATCATACATGTCATTTGCTCCCATAATAACTTCCACAGGCATTTGTGTACCCTCCGAATTAATGACAACGGCACGCTGCGCACCTTTAAACAAGCTATAATCAGACAGAGCAATTCCGTCCTCGGTAACAAAAAATCCATTTCCCGTATTAAGTATCTTATCACTCTCGTCATACGTGACCACCGAGAAAACAGCACGCTTGGCTTTTTCCACCCATTTGGGTGCCTGAGCTACACTCCACTGTGCCAGCAAACAGAGGGCGAGCGTCAACAACAAGTTCTTCTTCATATCTTAGTTGGTTCTTTGTTTCACAGCTTCATAAATCAAAATACCTGCCGCAACAGAAACATTGAGCGACTCGATAGTACCCAGCATTGGGATTTTCACCCACTCATCGCAAAGAGCCAGGTTCTCATAAGAAACACCTTTATCTTCAGCTCCCATTATGATACACATCGGTCCTGTATAATCAGCTTTGGTATAATCATAGTCACCCTTCTCTGTAGCTGCCACAATGCGGAAACCACTATCTTTGAGATATTGCAATGTAACCTTCAGATTCTGCTCACGGCAAACCGGCAGAACATGCAATGCTCCGGCAGATGTTTTCATTGCATCAGCATTCACCGTCACGCTTCCTTTAGCAGGAATGATAACAGCATCTACAGCTGCACACTCACAGGTACGAGCTATAGCACCAAAGTTACGAACATCAGTCACACCATCCAACATGACGAACAGCGGGTTCTTGCCTTCTTCGAAAAGAAAAGGTACCAAGTCTTCTGTCTTCTGATACGTAACGGATGAAATAAAAGCAATCACCCCTTGATGATTCTTACGGGTAATGCGGTTAATGCGTTCCACCGGAACACGTTGCACCGGAATCAAAGTTCCTTTTAGCGCAGCAAAAAGTTCTTTGGATAAATCGCTCTGAATGTCTTTCTTCACCAGAATCTTATCGATTTCCTTTCCTGCCTGTATTGCTTCTATCACAGCGCGAACGCCGAAAATCATTTCACTCTTATCAACCATCTTTGAGAAATTAAAATTAGAAATTAAAAATTAAAGGCTATCTTTTGATACCAAGAAGTGCCTTTGCATTATTCAAAGCAGCTTCTGTCAAAGTAGCCCCACTGAGCATATGGGCTATTTCCTCTACCCTCTCCTCATCTGCCAGACGGCGTATGTGGCTATTGGTTTCGGTTTCGTTATCTTGCTTATATACTTTATAATGTGCACATCCGCGCGCAGCAATTTGCGGCAAATGGGTAATACTGATTACCTGACGATCCTGTTCTCCCATTTCCTGCATAATGTCCGCCATACGGTCGGCAATCTCACCGGATACTCCTGTATCTATTTCATCAAATACAATAGTGGGCAATTTCACTGCACCGGCTATCATCGCCTTAATGGACAACATGACACGTGCAATCTCACCACCGGAAGCTACCGATGAAATATTTTGCAATGAGCCGTTTTTATTGGCAGAAAAGAGAAAGTTGACGGTATCTTCACCGTGCACACCAGATTCTTTTCTTATTCCCATCTCCACCTGAAAACGCACATTAGGCATACCCAACGGCACCAAGCGGGAAGCCATCTGCTTTTCAACTTCACGAGCGGCGCCGGTACGGGCCTTGGTAAGAACAGCAGCCTGCTTTCTCACCTTATTATGTAAAGTATCGCAAAGAGTTGTCAACTCACCAATACGTTCATCATAAGAAGTAATGGCCGCCAACTTTGCTGCATATTCTTCAGCAAGTGCCAGTAACTCCTCCACAGTGGTTGCCCTATGTTTTTGCTGTAAGGTATAAATCAGATTCAACCGATCGTTTACCTCTTCCAGACGATCAGGATTAAACTCAACATCCTCTTCCTGAGAAGAAACTTCCTGGGAAACATCTTTCAATTCAATATATGTACTTTCCAGGCGTTCAGCAAGTTCAGTAGCCGGAGAATAAACTTTTTGCAGACCAAGCATTGTATTCAGACTTTCCTTCAACCCGGCCAGCAGACCACCTTCATCAGAGGTCAACAATTGTCCGACACGGAACAAACCGGCCTTTATTTCTTCAGCATGACTCAACATATCCGTCTCCTGTTCCAGTTCCTCCTGTTCACCTGCAGACAAATTTGCTTCTTCCAACTGCTCCAACTGGAAACGGATATAGTCTTCATCTGCCTTATTCTGCTCAGCACGGGCTATGAGGTCTGCCAGTTCCTGTTGTGCCTGCTTCCATTCTCTATACAAAGATTGATAAGTAGAAAGTTGTTCATCATTATGAGACAATATATCGAGTACATTCAACTGGAATCCTTCTTTATTCAACAAAAGATTCTGGTGCTGAGAATGCACGTCAATTAACTGTTCACCCAACTCCTTCATTTGTACAAGCGAAGCCGGAGTATCATTGATAAATGCACGACTCTTACCAGATGCATAAACCTCACGACGCAAGATACACTCTTCTTCATATTCCAGTTCATTATCTTCAAAGAAAGGCTCCATACCATAAGCTGAAATATCAAAACGGGCCTCAATCACACACTTCGATGCACCCTGGCGAATGGCTTTTACTTCGGCACGCTGACCAAGCAACAAGCCGATAGCACCCAGTATAATAGACTTACCGGCACCCGTCTCACCCGTGATAACGGAGAAACCTGCACCAAAGCTAATATCAAGCTTTTCTATAAGCGCGTAATTCTGTATGTAAAGCGAACGTAACATGACTTATTTACAATTTTAATCTTACTCACTTCCTAATTATTGCTTTATCTTTTCCCACTCGGTAGTCAGTGAAGGATTGACAGATGATAGTAGTTCACATATTTCTTCCTTTTCCTTCATTGCAGCACGGGAATAAAGATTAATCAATTCATCTTTCTTTATTTCAGTAAACAAACCGGGCAATGCCGACATTGGCTTATTCTGTTGCGCCTCTTTCAGACCGCTAAGCATAGATGTTATTACAGCGCGGGCACGGGTAACATTCACAGAGAGTTCATCCATACCTGTACGATGATATCCATACATCAGTTTGCGCAAAGGCGTCATGCCATCTTCCAGATAATCAGAAACTAATGCATAACGATTCCGACTGCTATCGAACGCTTTCCAACCGGTTTCACCAAGGTTCTGTGCGGCCGTTACAATGTCTTCAGCTGCCCGAAAAACCTCCGTACCACCCTGTGGAGCCATCGTGTCCATGTCCAGTCCGATAATCATATAAGCATAATAAGCAATTACTGCCGTCAGATTACTGTCAATAACATTATCCCTCAGTTGCAGCGGATCGAACTCACGATAGTTGAAAGCAACATCCGTATCTTTAAAGCTAAAAACTACCGTCTGATACCCGGATTGCCAGACGGGGCGTGTAGACTGTACAATCAGCTCACACTTCCAACGTCCGTCCTCCTCATTATATTCTTTCACGGTCAGGTTCATAGAACAACGAATCCGTTCATTCACTTCATACTGCGCCTGCGTCCACCGACGGGTATTGATAAACTCCATCAAGGCGTTTTCAAGCGTAGTAAAAACCTGTGTACTCGTACCTTGTATCTGAGAATAATTCACCGTAAATTTACAATTCAATTCCTGGGCAGTGGACTTTAGCACCACAGCAACCAGAAGCAGAATCATATAAAGTGTCTTATTCCTCACTATCTATATTTACTTATTCTCCAATACTTCCACCAGACAATCTACAATATCCGCAGCTACTTCCGCCTTTGATTTCAACGGAAAGTCCGTCTTGCTTTCACGGTCAATGATACTGATTTTATTCGTGTCGTACCGGAAACCGGCTCCCTTATCATTCAGAGAATTCAGAACGATAAAATCCAGATTCTTCCGTCGCAGCTTATCCTCAGCGTTATGCTGTTCGTCATTCGTTTCCAGAGCAAAACCTACCAATACCTGACGTTCTTTCTTCATCTGTCCCAGACAGGCGGCAATGTCTTTCGTAGGTTTCAAACGCAACGTCATTTCTCCTTCCTTTTCCCGCTTTATCTTAGCATCAGCAACCTGTTCCGGTGTAAAATCGGCAACAGCAGCCGAAAGAATAGCAGCATCAGCCTCTGCAAAAAAGCTACACGCAGCATTATACATCTGATCTGCCGATTCCACAGGAAACCAACGTACTGGATATTTCAATTGCTGTTGTACAGGACCTGATATCATAATGACCTTAGCACCGCGGGCAGCACATTCATCTGCAATAGCAAAACCCATCTTACCGGAAGAATAGTTCCCGATAAAACGTACCGGATCGATCTTCTCATAAGTAGGTCCGGCAGTGATCATAATGGTCTTACCTCGCAAATCACCTTCTTTCTCGGCAAAATAATTCGCCAGATGTTGAATAATGACTTCCGGTTCTTCCATACGTCCCTTGCCTACCAGATGGCTGGCAAGTTCTCCCGTACCCGGTTCTATAATATGATTTCCATAAGAACGGAGCGTATCCAGATTCTTTTGTGTAGAAGGATGGGCATACATATCAAGGTCCATGGCAGGTGCCACAAATACCGGAGCCTTAGCCGACAAATAAGTCGTAATCAACATATTATCAGCCACTCCATTTGCCATCTTGCCAATAGTTGAAGCAGTTGCCGGAGCTATAAGCATAGCATCCGCCCATAAACCCAGATCCACATGGCTATTCCATGTGCCGTCACGTTGGGCAAAAAACTCACTGATAACCGGCTTACTCGTCAATGCCGAAAGCGTAATGGGAGTTATAAATTCTTTTCCTGCAGGAGTTATGACTACCTGTACCTCAGCACCTTGCTTTATAAGTCCCCGGATAATATAACAAGCTTTATAAGCAGCAATACTTCCGGTTATTCCTAATACAATTTTCTTCCCTTTCAGTGTATTCGCCATGATACTACTTATTGGTTAATTCACGTAGACGGATCTTTGTCAACATAGCCTTGGTATTCAGTGTAAAATCACTGTTTAATATCCAGCTATAATAGCCCGGATCGCGCTTCAACACATCTGTCACCGACATTCCCTTGTATTTTCCAAAGTTAAATACTTCTACACCATTATCATCATAAATCATACGTCCTGCGAAATCCACGTTTTTGTTAAAGCTGGAATAATCTGCCAGAAAAGCAACATCATTCTGCAATTCCGAATAACGGTCCAACTGTGCCATTAGCACCTCATAAGTTGCTTGCGTATCAGCTGCCGCCGTATGTGCATCCTCCAGATTCTTTCCACAATAGAATTTATAAGCAGCAGAAAGTGTACGCTGCTCCAATTTATGGAAAATGACCTGCACATCCACAAACTTGCGGCGGCTCAGGTCAATATCTACATCGGCGCGAAGAAATTCTTCCGCCAGCACGGGAATATCAAAACGGTTGGAATTAAATCCTGCCAAATCACATCCTTCTATATCATTGGCAATAGTACGGGCCACTTCTTTGAAGGTAGGACAATCTGCCACATCCTTGTCATAGATGCCATGAACAGCAGACGCACCTTCGGGAATATGCATTTCCGGATTGATACGAAGTGTTTTTGCTTCCTCATTACCATTGGGGTGTACTTTGAGATAACAGATTTCAACGATACGGTCTACATTGATACTCGTTCCGGTCGTCTCCAAATCAAAAAAAACAATCGGGTTTTTGAGGTTTAATTTCATTATTCTTCTATTTTACAGTTGACAAGGGAACGAGTTGACAAGGGAACAAGGCATTCCCAGCATAACAGCACAGCCCTTGTCTCCTTGTCAACTCGTTCCTCGTTAACTCTATTATTTTTTTAATCATTTAGCATCATCGGCATCAGTAGCATCAACAACTCCTCATTTTCTTCTTGTTCAACGGGAATGATGACACCTGCACGTGACGGATCTGCCAGTTCAATTATCACTTCATCAGCGGCGATATTATTCAAAATATCAATCAGAAAAGTCGATTTAAAACCGATGCTCATCGGGTTACCATCATACTGGCAAGCCAGTGTTTCTTCGGCAGAAGTAGAGAAATCAATATCCTGAGCCGAAATAACAATCTGATTGGGCTGCATACGCAGCTTAATAAGACTGCTTGCCTGTGATGAGAAAATAGATACACGACGCAATGCACCTACCAACTGCATACGGTCCACAGTCACTTTATAAGGATTATTCTGCGGTATCACCGAATTATAATTAGGATAACGTCCTTCAATCAGACGACACACCATGCGGTATTTTTCCAATGTAAACACAGCATTACGTTCATCAAATTCAATAACAACTTGTCCTTGTTCTTTAGGCAACAAATTCTTAATCAACGAAGCCGGCTTTTTGGGCAGAATAAATGCTGCGCGTTCATTACCTTTGGCAGCCAGTGTTTTGCAACGCACCAATTTGTGGCCATCAGATGCCACCATTGTAATATCTTCTGTGGTAATATCAAAATAGATACCATTCATCACCGGACGAAGTTCATCATCAGCTGTAGCAAATACAGCGCGATTAATTCCGCCCAACAATACGGATGCATCCATTTCTACGCGTACGGCATTGTCACCCAGCATAGCCGATTGAGGAAATTCATCTGCATTCTGTCCCATCAGGCTATACTTACCGTTTTGATACTGTACTGTGATTTCCAAGGAATTGGTATTTACTTCAAATGACAGCGGTTGTTCGGGGATTTCCTTCAATGCGTCCAGAATTGTTTTGGCAGCTACGGCAAAGCGTCCGTCAGCATCACTTTCATTCACTTCAACTGATGTCACCATCGTTGTTTCACTATCAGAAACAGTAATCGACAATGTTCCGTCTTTCAGTTCAAAGAGGAAACAATCCAAAATGGGCAACGCATTCTTCGAATTAATCACACGGCTGATAGCCTGTAAATGGCTGGAGAGCGCAGTACTCGAAACGATAAATTTCATATGTTCTGTGTATTTAAGTTTTATATTATTCCCTATTCGTACTATAACTTCATAGTATCGGACAAAGTTACAAAAAAAGATCTTCCCACAGCAAAGAAAATTAAGAAAAAACACCCGGAACCTCTCCGGATTTCCCTAAAAAATTGTAACTTCGCCGCATCATTAAAAAAGAACGCAATGGAATTTACAGGAAAAATTATCGCTATACTCCAACCAAGAGGCGGAGTGGCAAAGTCGGGCAATGAGTGGAAAGCACAAGAATACGTGATTGAAGACCACGGCCAATATCCCCGCAAAATGTGTTTCGATGTTTTCGGAGCAGACAAAATAGAACAGTTTAACATCCAGATGGGCGAAGAACTGACCGTATCATTTGATGTGGACGCACGCCAATGGCAGGATCGTTGGTTCAACAGTATCCGCGCATGGAAAGTAGAACGTGTTAGTGCAACAGCCCCTGCAGGCGCACCGGGCGCACCTGTTCCGCCACCGGCACCGACTGCCGCACCGGAATTCCTCACAGGTGACGCAAAAGATGATCTGCCATTCTAAACTAAAAAGAATTTAACACAAAAAAAGGGAGAAAGTTTCTCCCTTTTTTTGTGTTAAATCTTATATTTTTCTCCTTTGTATAAAAACACCAGATTCGGATATACCACCTCCTCCACACAAGTGAATTGTATTGAAAGCACGAAATGCCGGAAGAACTTTGCCTGGCGAAAGAAAAAGTTCGGTATCAGACGCACATAAGTTTCCGGTTGCTCCACCATCTTTTCCATATCCACCATCATTACAAAACTATATGTGGGTGAAAGACTCCCAATCCCCTCTTCATACAACGGAATATCATCCAATACTTCCTCATTCTCCATGGCATCTATATAAGCCGTAAGACTGACAACATCCGGTGCCATCAGCAGATGCCCGCGATAAAAACACACATACGTATAAAGAGCAGACTCTGTGATACCTGTCAATTGAGTCAGCAAGGTATTACGAGGCAATATATAATAACGATATCCTTTCGCCTTTGGATAAAGATGATAATCAGGGTATGCCTGCGGAACAGGAGGCGCATCCACTTCCTTCGGAGAAGTATAAAGCAATGACTGCAAGCGGCGTTCAGCCTGCAACACATTCTTCACCGGAACACTCATCACCGCACAAGGAATCTCATTTACTGTATCTTTCGACTGAAAAAGACAGGATATCACCTGATCTCCTGCATACATTTTCAAGAAATCCATCCATTCTTCATCTCTTTCTTTAATATAATCGGAATAAGTCGCCTTGGCATATTCCTGTTCCGCCGTAAAGCTGCACATGGCATCCATGTCCGAAATGGCCCAACAATCATAAAAGAAAGTAGAAAGTGGAAGCCGTTCTCCCGGAAACCCCTCTACCGGCTGCTGGCGACGCAAAGCATTTATAAAAGTATGTGTAGTGTCCGATCCGTGACTAATCCCCGAACAATAAATAGCATTCTCATTCAGCTTCAAATCAAATTCCGCCCAACTTCCCAAATAGGTCTGCGAACGAATACCATCTGTATTTTTACCCATCTCCACCGATTTAATGCGCACATACACCGTAGCTTCCACGTTCGCATTCTTCCCGGCATGCATCAGTTTGAATGAAGGCATGTTTATCAACGACTTTTTGGAGAGCCGCGCTTCAATCACCTGTTCTATCAATCGCTTCTGAAAGCTGATCGCCAGGAAGTCCGATGTGAAATACGCTGAAAGGAAACGTCCGTCAGGCATAGGATAAATGCTGATTTCCTCACCTCTGTAATCAAAGAATTTAGAAGGGAATGAACTGGAACAATATTTCCTGATGAATGACTCCACCAACTCATAATCACCTGATCCCAGACTGCAATACAACACTTGGTTCAATGGCGTATCCGGCTCATGAAAACTGATAAGCATTTTGTTCATCTGCTTACTAAGTCCGTGCGGAGTATCCTCAAGCAAGGTATGCAGATAGTTTTTCAGATAAACAAAAAGTTCGGAAGCATAAAGGAAGTGATTATCTTTACTGCAACTCAACTGGTTGATGTCATCCACCAATTCTGCCATACGGTCTGTTTCCAGCACAGCTATTGCGCTTTGAGGCACTAGAGTATAGAGATTAAAATCTTTCTGACTCTCCACCTCATTCAACCTAAAGAATGAATACACCCCGAACCCCGTACATAGCAACACTATGGACACAATCATGGCAATTCTTATGATAAGGCGTAACTTCATGGTTTTTCAGGCATCAAGTTTCGGCAAAAATAAGTATTTCTACTAATAAAACAAAACAAATGTTTCAAAAACTTTAGTAGATATAAAAAAAGTTTTAGAATGCCCGCCTTTAAAACTCTATTTCCATTCCATCAAAAGTCAGATGCACATCAGGAGGAAGCTGCTTTTCGAGTTCGACATGCAATCCGGCATGATGACTCATGTGAATAAAATAAGTTTCGCGCGCACCAATGCGCTTTGCCGTCTCCAATGCCTCGGAAATACTCTGATGCGTAGGATGCGGCTTGACACGCAAGGCATTCACAACCAAAACATCCAAGTCTTGCAATTGTTCATAGGACTCTTCAGGCATGGTCAGCATATCTGTAATATAAGCCAAACGTTTACCTATACGATATCCCAGAATAGGTAGACGCCCGTGCATCACCTGAAAAGGAATAATCTCCGTATGATTGATAAAGAAGTTTTTTCCCGGCTCCACTTCTTGCAAGAAAATCTGAGGTACACCGGGATATTTATGTTCCAAAAAACAATAGGGCATTCGCGCACGCAAGTGAGTTGCCGTATAGTTATCGGAATATATGGGAATCTCGCCGAAACGGCAGAAAGGACGAAGATCATCCAGTCCTCCTACATGGTCATAGTGCTCATGAGTAATCAGTACTCCATCTATTTTTTCAAATGAAGCTACCCTCAACATCTGTTCCCGGAAATCCGGTCCACAATCAATCAGTATCACCGCGCCATCCGTATGCAACAAAGAAGACGCACGCAAGCGGTTATCACGCGGATCGGCAGAAGTGCAAACTTCGCACTTACAACCTATTTCAGGCACTCCTGTCGATGTTCCGCTTCCTAATATTCTTAGTTTCACTTTAATTACATATTAATTATCAATCATCAGTTCATTCAAAAGCGACCTCTGATAATCATGATTACTTCAAATAAAATTCACTTCGGGATGTATGTCAATGCCAAACTTATCGCGAACTGACGCCCTTACAGCATCCGAAAGAGCTACGATATCGGCCCCCGTTGCCCCACCCCGGTTTACCAACACCAATGCCTGATTATCATGCACGGCGGCAGGTCCCAGCGATTTCCCCTTCCAACCACACTGGTCTATCATCCAACCGGCAGGAATTTTTATCCGGTCAGCACTCATTTCATAAAAAGGCATCTGAGGATATTGTTCCCGTAAGGCTTCAAAAACTTCACGCGCAACGACAGGATTCATAAAGAAGCTTCCGGCATTACCCAATACTTTCGGATCAGGCAATTTACTTTCACGAATATCGATAATAACCTGTCGTAATGTCTTCAAGTCAACTTTCGGGTATTTCTCAAGTTCCTGACGAATAGTACCATAGTCCAATGTATAAGACTCTTTCTTACTCAAAGAGAAACCAACATATGTGACAAACACCTGCTTCATTTCCGGCCGTTTAAAAACACTGCTCCGGTATGAATAATCACATTCATCCGTTTGGTAAACATGCTTCACGCCTTGTATGTTCACCGTTTCTACGAAAGAAATCAGATCTTTCACTTCCACGCCATAAGCACCAATATTTTGTACAGCCGAAGCCCCCACCTCCCCGGGAATAAGAGACAGGTTTTCAACTCCATACCAACCCCGATCCGCACAATAGCCCACGAAATCATCCCACACCACACCGGCACCTACACGCACCGAAACCTTTTCTTCATCTTCAGCCGTTACTTCAATGCCGCCAATACGCGAATGCAATATCACCCCCTCATAATTTCCGGTAAACAACAGATTGCTCCCTCCGCCAATATGCAGATAAGGAGAAGTGATGCGTCCAGCGGCAATCAACTTCTCCAATTCTTCTACTGAACTGTATTCCAAAAACACGGCAGCTTCTACATCAAGTCCGAATGTATTGGGTATTTTTCTCATCTCATGCTCTATCATTCGTCATTTGTAATTCGTAATTTCCTAAATACTCGTATCCTCATATTTATATAACTCCCACTCTCCACGATGTCTGCGAAAATAGAAAATATTGGTATATCCATTTCCAATCCCATTTACTTTCAGGATTTTCGTATTAGAGTAATCGCTATTCTTTTGTCCGTAATTGATATTGGACAGTCTGTCTACAGGCAATACCGGACGGAAAGCATACCACTGATTCAAGTCGAGTGTAGTCTCCAGGATAGAGAATTCATCATCCGGATCTATCGTAATATATTCTAAAGGTTCGCGAATATGCCGGCTCTGATAAACACTATCAGTCACAAAACGCAAATAAAACGCAACGAAGTCTTCATTCTCCCCCTGCTCTATCTGCCGGAGATTAATAGCTTCCAGCATCCAGACCCCCTTGGTACGTTCGAAATAGTATTTCTTCACCATACGGTTTTCCAGCAAAATCCATTCCACCTGTACGGATGTCAAGGCAGTATCTCCCACCAATTCCAAGTCATCTTCATCATCGAAGAGCAATGTGTAATAGCTCTGCTGGGTAAACAGATAATCATGTTCCCACTCCCCCTTCTCTATTTTAGAAGGTTTATCAACGTCGTAAAAAGGTAATGGAAACTTAGTCCGTTGCCGTTGCAAAGCGTCATCCGAAGCGTAACTATAGACGAAATCATCAAACGATTCATCCGCTTCTATTGGCTTAGGGTCATTATCAACTTCAGCCTGTGGTACAGCATCAGCTTTGTGTGCAGCTGAATCCACCAAATTGGTGATTGTCGCAAAAGGATCCATCTTCGTCTTCTTGTTGCCGCACGACACCAAGAAAACGAGAAGAAAGAACCCCAATCCTATTTTTCTCATTCTTTACCGGCCCCTAAAGGTCACTTATTTAGTTTAGCTCTTAACTTCTCAAGCATGTCCACCGTCATGGACTCTAAATCATATTGCGGTTTCCAATCCCACTCTTCACGAGCACAACTGTCATCCAAGCTGTCGGGCCAACTGTCGGCAATGGATTGCTTCAATGGATCAATCTCATATACCATTTCAAAATCGGGCACATGCTTTTTTATCTCCCGGCAGATTTCCTCCGGATCAAAACTCATGGCAGCGATATTGAAAGCGTTCCGATGCTTTAGACGTGTTGGAATTGCTTCCATCAACGAAATGGCTGCATTCAGCGCATCAGGCATATACATCATATCCATATAAGTACCGGGTTTCAAAGGACATACGAACTTTTCACCTTTCACTGCGGAGTAAAAAATATCGACCGCATAGTCTGTAGTCCCCCCTCCTGGAGGAGTTACATTGGAAATGATGCCCGGAAAACGAACCGCACGAGTATCTACTCCATATTTAGTATAATAATAATCGCTCAACAATTCAGTAGTTACTTTGGTTACCCCATACATCGTACGAGGACGCTGAATCGTATCTTGCGGCGTCTTTACATGAGGTGTAGCTTCTCCAAACGAACCGATAGAACTCGGAGTAAACACTGCGCAACCATATTCACGCGCTACTTCCAGCACATTCCATAATCCGTCTATACCAATTTTCCAAGCCATGGCCGGGCGGCTTTCGGCAACCACCGAGAGCAAAGCTGCCAGATTATAAATCGTATCAATCTTGAATTGGCGCGCCACCACTTCAATAGACTGACGGTCGGTTACGTCGGCAATAGCAGAAGGCCCCGATGCTTTCAATTCTCCTTTAGGCATAGCACTCGGAATGTATCCGGCTATAACATGGTCATCTCCATAACGTTTACGCAATTCCAATGTGAGTTCCGAACCTATCTGTCCGGTTGCTCCAATTACCAAAATATTCTTCATACGACTTATTTATAAGGTGCTCCATCCTTAGAGACGTGCAAATATACATACTTTTTTTTCATTATTCTATCATTTTGCTATGGTTATTTGAAGAAAAATCGTGTCCTTTGTATCGTTTAGTAATAAGATGACAAACTTTTAATTTATAAAGCTATGTACGGGAAAATGAAAGAACACCTCAGCAATACGCTTGCTGAAATTAAAGAGGCCGGACTCTACAAAGAAGAACGCCTGATCGAGAGTGCGCAACAAGCCGCCATCACCGTAAAAGGGAAGGAAGTGCTGAATTTCTGCGCCAACAATTACCTGGGTTTGTCCAACCATCCGCGACTGATTGCCGCTGCCCAAAAGATGATGGATCACCGTGGCTACGGCATGTCTTCCGTACGCTTCATCTGCGGAACACAAGACATTCACAAAGAACTGGAAGCTGCTATCTCCGACTATTTCAAGACAGAAGACACCATCCTCTATGCTGCCTGCTTCGATGCCAATGGCGGAGTATTCGAACCCCTTTTCACTGAGGAAGATGCTATCATCTCCGATTCACTGAACCATGCCTCCATCATCGACGGCGTGCGCTTGTGCAAGGCCAAACGTTACCGCTATGCCAATGCTGACATGAGCGAACTGGAGAAATGTTTGCAGGAAACACAGGCCCAACGTTTCCGCATTGTTGTAACAGACGGTGTATTCTCCATGGACGGCAATGTAGCTCCGATGGATCAAATCTGTGATCTAGCAGAAAAGTATGACGCTTTGGTCATGGTAGATGAGTCTCACTCTGCCGGTGTAGTAGGGCCTACAGGCCACGGTGTGAGCGAGCTATTCAAAACTTACGGACGTGTGGATATTTACACCGGTACACTGGGCAAGGCTTTTGGCGGAGCCATGGGCGGATTCACCACCGGACGCAAAGAGATTATCGACCTGCTGCGCCAACGCAGTCGCCCGTATCTGTTCTCCAATTCTGTTGCTCCTGCCGTGATCGGTGCAAGTATCGAAGTCTTCAATATGCTGAGAGAAAGCAATGCCCTGCATGACAAATTAGTAGAAAACGTTAATTACTTCCGCGAGAAAATGACTGCCGCCGGATTTGACATCAAGCCTACACAAAGTGCTATCTGCGCCGTGATGCTGTATGATGCCAAACTTTCGCAGATTTACGCCGCCCGTATGCAAGAAGAAGGCATTTACGTCACCGGATTCTATTATCCCGTGGTTCCGAAAGACCAGGCACGCATCCGTGTACAGATCTCTGCCGGACACGAAAGAAAACATCTTGACAAGTGTATAGATGCATTCATCAAAGTAGGAAAAGAACTTGGAGTATTATCGCGCTAAAGCACGATAAGCTACGGGCTACAAGTGACGAGTTACAAGTTGCTACGTTTATTCGTAAGCGAATAATTATTCGCCAGACTACCACACCGAAAGGAACTTGCAACTCGTCACTTGTAGCTTGTAGCTTTTACCACCGGCAGCACCACCGTAAACCTGCTTCCTTTCCCCGGTTCCGACCACAGTTCGATTTTGCCCCGCAATTTTTCTACAATCACCTGACAGATAGAAAGTCCCAAGCCGGCTCCTTGCGAAAACTCATCCTGTTTATAGAAACGGCTAAAGATCATTTTCTGTTCTGAGAGTTCAATGCCTCTTCCGGTATCTTCCACATAGATAGCCACTCGGTCCGATTCAGAAAGATAACGGTATCCCAACTTGATATATCCGGTTTTAGTAAACTTAGAAGCATTATTCAGGAAATTAGTGATCACCTGTGTCAAGCGCCCCTTATCAAGCATCACTTCTACCTGCACCGCATCCAACTCTTTGATGAATTCCAGTTGTTCAGGAATCAGCATCTGATGAGTCATATAAATACTGTCAACCAATTCTGAAACGAAACACTTCTCGTATTCAAATGACATGTATCCGGATTCGATGCGCGAAAGTTCCAGAATATCATTGATCAGTTTCAGCAATAAATCACTATTCTTATTAATACTGCCGATATATTCCAACCGTTCTGCCTGGCTCACATCTTCATCAAGCGCCAATATATTAGAGAATCCTACAATCGCATTCAGCGGCGTGCGAATCTCGTGACTCATATTTGCCAGAAAAGATTGCTTCAATTCGGCTTTCTCGGCCAGTTGGCGCGCCTCTTCCAGTTCTTGTTCACGGTCTTTAATCGCCTGTATGTTCAGCAATAAGCCGGCAGCTTTATACCCTCCTCCAGGAAGCAAAATGGTCTTATAACGGAACTCCCACCACTGATACCCTCTACCATTGAAATCACAGCGCACCCGAGATATTATCTTGCCCGCTTTAGAGATATCCTTCCAATATCCCTTCACCTCTTCCCAATGATCGGGATGCATAAACAACAATAACTCTTCAAAACTTATCGGTCTGAATTTCAGCTCCTGCGATATCCAGAAGTCTTTCTCAAAAAGAAAACAATCATTCTCCAGCTTCCACGCATATGTATCTCCGCCTTCGAGAGCCAGTGCCAACGTTTCTTTTTCACTTTCCAGTTCATTGAGCGCACGTTTCTTCCGCCCCTGTTCACGGCGATACAAGAAGAAAAGCCAGACAAACAAAGTGGAAAAAAGAACGACAATCACCACAATACCGACTCCCCATGCTACCGGATATTTTTCACTGATAGGAATATTTATAATCGTGCATTCTGCCGGAATACGTGTCTTCGAAATTCCCCGTTGCCGCATCACGTTCCAATCCACCACATATTTCTTGCGGCTTTCCGCAACGGGTATATCCGAAGGATTTTCACCATGCAAAATACGCACAGCGACACTCACTTCCTCTTCCGCCAAAATCGGGTATGTCGTAATATATCCGCCAAGCAATCTTTCATTATACCCGAATGCTTCATTGATCGCAGTCAGACTAGGACTTGCACATATATTTCCGATATTGACCGTCGTATAATCGCGCTTCATCTGGAGATAACACATTCCGGTGGAATATTTACTCAAGGTCCAGATAAAATTGGCAGTTTCCTGCTCTCTCCCAATTCGCACCGGCAGACTGGTAAAGCGCGTATACCCCTCTTTGGAAGGATAATGCAACCGCCTTTCGCGAGGGGTGCCCGAATAGCCCACCAGGCAAGTCACTTTCTCACCTTTCACCTGTTCTCTTACATCAGCACGTATCTGTCTGTCTATATACGTAGAATCGAGCACCGTAAAAAACTCCACCTCTTCACCAAAGAGCTTTGCTCCCAGACGTATATTCTTCATAATATCCATCCGGTCATGAAATCCCGTCACATTGGGATATTCTTTCAGTAATTTCCAATTAGGATAGTTCACTCCACCAAAAACCACCGGTGTCTCTTTCACCAAAGGATGACGGCACTTGAACAGTGAATAAGCAGCCTGATCATCATTCACCAGGATAACCTCGGGCCTCCAACCACTGGAAGCTGAATCAAGCAAGTGATACATGTGCCTCAATTCCGGTTCTTCCTGAAACGCTTCACAGTCCAGATAAACAATACGGATATCCGCATCGATCCCGTTTCTTCTGAATTCTTTATCTATCAAGCGATTGAAATCAGGATAGCCGACATAGCTTTCCTCATAAGAATGCACGATTAAAATTCGCCGTTCTTCCCGGTTCGAACAGCTGCTCAAAACGAAAAAAAACAGAAAAATCCATGCATATATAGGCAGAAATGCGTTTTTCATGATTCGACTATCTGATCCATAAGTGGAACAAAGGTAGAATAAAATATGTATAATCCCAAGAAAACAAAAAAGAAGCTGTCTGATTTTTTTTTCAGACAGCTTCCCTACTTAGTGATTCTATATCAAAAGATTATTAACGTTCGCCCAATTTCACATCTACAAAGAAGATACCCGTTGCACCGGCTTTCTTAATCATATCAACGATGCTTGCAGCGGTTGCCTCTTCTTCCACCTGTTCGCGTACAAATCCCCACAGGAAGTCCTGTGTTGCTTTATCTTTTTCGGCGGCAGCCACATCCACCAACTTATCGATCATTTCGGATACACGGCACTCGTGTTTGTAAACCTGTTCAAATACTTCCAGCGGAGTACCGAAATCGTTGGGAACTACATCCAGCTTATCAACTTTGGCTTTACCACCACGCTTGATTACGTAATCGGCCATTGCACAGGCATGTTCGTTTTCTTCTGCCCACTGTTTCTTCAACCAGTGTGCCATACCGCTAAAACCTTCTTTCTCCATATAGAAAGACATAGCCAAATACATGTTAGCCGACCACATTTCAGCCGTGATCTGCTCGTTAATTGCATTCTGTAATTTTTCAGTAATCATAATCGTATTTTTTTAATTAATTTGAAATCATTACAAAAGTAACAATGATACACAGACATTGTTCATTTAATAACATTTTTTATATAAAACAACCCGGATTGGCAGGCTTTTCCCGCAGAATTGCAGCAGCATCGAAACACGGACACTGTTTAATCCATTCTTCCGGTTCTATTTCACATTACCATTCAAGTCAGCACTGAGGTCGCGATGCCCCACCAGTCGGAAATGCGGATAATCTTTTAGCAGCAACTTGGCAAGCAGCCGGAGGGAATGTTTCTGAAAGTCAGTTCTCGTATCGGCAGAGCATCCGTTCACATCCAGTCCACCTTCATAGCACGCACCGATTGAGCGAGCGTTGTGACTCCGGGCGTGCGCACCGTTTTTTAAAACCGGGCGAAGACTTTTGATATCTCCGTTCTTCCTTAATATAATAATGATAACCTGCGCCATATATAACGCAAGGTCCATACCGCCTTCATCTTTCTCAAATCTTTCTGTATTCATAACTTTTGGGTTGAAAGTTGCACACTACAAAATAACTCCTGAAAACAGAAATCAAAGGCGTAATGTTTGTGAATACAAAGTAAAGAAAGTGAGGATAGGAAATAAAAATGAAAGCGTACAATCATCAAAAGGATGATGTGCACGCTTCATATATATAGTTTATACTTTTAGGAGTTCTTACGCATTTTTTACAATGTCCGTAGAATCGGACCAGTCATATCAAAACTTATAACAAACATGTTTATTCTTTTAATGTTATGACAATAAAGATAGCTTTTTCCTCTAATCTCCAACCTAATGTGGCTGAATCATGAAAAGATTAAGTCTTTATACCAACTCGTCCGAAGTATACCCCTTCGGCAACTCGCGGCAATTATAGCTTGAAGCCATAATCTCACCATAGGCACCTGCAGAACGCAACGCTATCAGATCTCCGCGCTTCACCTTATTCAAATCTATCGCTTTCCCGAATACATCCGATGACTCACAAATAGGACCTACCACATCATAAGTTTCAACTGTATCTTCTGAAGTGATATTTTCTATCTTATGATAAGCCTGATACAATGCAGGACGAATCAAATCCGTCATACCGGCATCAAGGATAGCAAATTTTTTGTTTGCTCCCTGTTTTACATAAAGCACCTGCGAGATAAGTGAACCACACTGCCCCGTTATGGCACGCCCCAGTTCAAAATGGAGCGTTTGATAAGAACGCAGCTTCAAATGCTCAGCATAAGTCGAAAAATAGTCTTTGAAATCAGGTACCGCCTGACGGTTGGGATGCTTATAATCAATGCCCAGTCCGCCACCTACGTTGACGTGCTCGATACGGATGCGGCGTGCCTCCAACTTATCTTGCAGTTCATTCACACGATTGCAAAGAGCCACGAAATCACCCATATCCAATATCTGCGAACCGATGTGGAAGTGCAGTCCGATAAACTTCACATTCTTCATCTCCAGTGCCACGTCTATCACATCGTTCATATCCTGCATACTGATACCAAACTTATTCTCTGCCAGCCCGGTAGTGATGTTGGCATGCGTATGTGCACCTACATTGGGATTGATACGGAAAGCGACATTAGCGATCTTACCTTTAGCAGCCGCCAATTCATTAATTACTTCCAACTCAGGAATAGACTCCACATTGAAACAGAAGATATTGTAGTCCAAGCTCAGGTTGATCTCCCAATCGGACTTACCTACTCCTGCAAAAACAACCTTATTCGCAGGAAAGCCAGCCTTGATGGCAGCGCGCACTTCTCCCCCACTCACACAATCGGCACCCAGTCCATTCTCACGGATAATGGTAAGTACCTTCGGATTAGCATTTGCTTTCACAGCATAATGTACCTCAAAATTGCCATACTTAGCGGCTTCTGCACGCATGCAGGAAAGAGTATCACGCAACACCTTCGTATCATAATAATAAAAAGGGGTATGCAGCTCACGGAATTTATCTATGGGGAATGTTCCTTTCATACTTCAAAACTTTGTTTATAAAGAAAAGAACGCAAATTACGCGAATTACACAAGAGCCTTTATCAGCGAGTTGTGTAATTTGTGTAGTTTGCGTTCCATATCATATTATATCTGTACTTTCTTATTTCTCTTATTCTTCGTTGAACAGTGCATCACTAAGCGACTGCAATGCCTTATTCTTGTCGCATTCACGGATGAGGAAAGAAATATTGTAGTTACTACCACCGAATGAGATCATTCGTACCGGTATGTCGCGCATGGCATCCAGTGCCTTCGCTTCGAAACCGACATTCTCCCATTCCAAATCACCTACCACGCAGACAATACACATATCCTTATCCACCGTAACGGTTCCATACTTCTTCAGGTCGTCCAGAATCTCGTTGAGATGCTTCGTATTATCAACAGATACAGATACTCCTACCTCAGAAGTACAAATCATATCGATAGAAGTCTGATAGCTCTCGAAGATTTCGAATACCTTGCGCAAGAAACCGTGAGCAAGCAACATACGGCTGGATTTAATCTTGATAGCTGTAATGTTATCTTTTGCTGCAACTGCCTTAATCTTGCCCTTCTCGGTATCATTGGAAATCATAGTACCGGGAGCAGTCGGATCCATCGTATTCAGCAGACGCACCGGGATATTGGCATACTTGGCAGGCTGTATACAAGTGGGGTGAAGAATCTTCGCACCAAAATAAGCCAGCTCGGCAGCTTCTTCAAAATGAAGATGACGTACAGGAGCAGTCTTATCAACGATACGCGGGTCATTATTGTGCATACCGTCGATATCGGTCCATATCTGGATTTCAGAAGCATTGATAGCTGCACCGATCAAAGAAGCGGTATAGTCGCTTCCACCACGTTGCAAATTGTCTATTTCTCCGTAAGCGTTGCGGCAGATGTATCCTTGTGTGATGTAAATCTCAGCACCGGGATGCAATTCCAACTGCATCTGAAGTTTCTCCTTAATATATACAGGATCGGGCTCCGCATTCTTATCGGTGCGCATATATTCCAAAGCCGGAAGCAAAATGGACTTCACTCCACACTCTTGCAGGTAATAGTTCATCATGGCAGTAGAGATCAGTTCTCCCTGTGCCAGAACCACTTTCTCCTCAAACAGCGTGAAAAGGTCTTTGGTATAAGAACGGATGTAGTCAAAATGAGATTTAATCAGTTCCTGACCTTTCTGTTTATACTCGGGAGTGGAATACAACTCATTCACATGCTGTTTATATTTAGCCTCCAGCTTGTTAATGATCTCGTTGGCACCCTCCGGATTTTTCTTGTACAGATAGTCCGAAATTTCCACCAATGTATTAGTTGTGCCCGACATAGCCGAGAGTACAACTATCTTCTGTTCACCATCAGTGATCAATTTGGCTACTTCCTTTATCCGCGCTGCAGAACCTACGGAAGTACCTCCAAACTTTAAAACTTTCATTTTCGTTCCTGTATTAAATGATTATATATTATTATTTGTTTCTTCTACAGTCGGCATGACATTCGAATATTCGGATGTCACATCTGTTATCTGATGACCTGCACAGCGATATACCTGTCCCGGAAACTCGTGAAGCAGATGGAGGTTGTGCGTAGTCATCAATACCAGCGAGCCACCCGTGCGGCTGATGTTATGTAACAGTCCTACAATAGCACGTCCCGTTTCCGCATCCAGATTACCGGTCGGTTCATCCGCCAGGATAATCTCCGGAGAGTTGAGCATAGCACGGGCAATAACAATGCGTTGTTGTTCGCCTCCAGAAAGTTCGTTAGGGAACTTGTATCCTTTATTACCCATTCCTACCTGCATCAGCACTTCAGCAATACGGTCTTTTATTTCCGATTTGTTTTTCCAACCCGTAGCCTTCAATACAAAAGCAAGATTATCGTTCACCGTGCGGTCCGTCAACAGTTGGAAATCCTGAAACACGATGCCCAACTTACGACGCAACTGCGGAATATGCTTGCGCTTAATGCGGCTCATATCATACCCCAGTACCATTGCTTCGCCGGCAGTGATATCCAGTTCTCCGTAGAGGGTCTTTAGCAAACTGGTCTTACCCGAACCTACCTTACCGATCAGGTACACAAACTCTCCCTTCTGCAGCTCGAGGTTTACCTCATTCAGCACGCACAAGTCCTGTTGGTGTACTTCCACATCTTTATATCGTATCAGCGGTTCAGCCATTCCCGTTTAATTATTAATTATTAATTTTTAATTAATTAGTGTTTCTTCCACGAAGCGCTATGACGTTCCTGCAATTCGCGTGCCAAATCTTCCAGACTGTATCCTTTGGATGTTAGCAGCACGATGAGGTGGTATATCAAATCGGCTCCTTCATAGATCAACCGTTCATCAGTTCCGTTGCAAGCTTCGATCACTGTTTCCACAGCTTCTTCACCCACTTTCTGTGCCATTTTATTCACACCAGACTCAAACAGACTGGTTGTGTAAGAACCTTCCGGCATCTCTTCATGGCGCTTAGTAATAAAATCCTGAAGATGCTTCAGAAACATTACAGGCTGTTCATTCTTCTCACCCCAGCATGTATCCGTGCCTGTATGGCAAACAGGTCCCACAGGGTGTACCTGAATCAGCAATGTATCCTGATCACAGTCTTCCTTGATAGAAACGACATTCAGGAAATTACCACTCTCCTCACCTTTCGTCCAAAGACGGTTCTTGGTGCGGCTGAAAAAAGTCACTTTACCGGTTTCTACCGTTTTGTCGTAAGCCTCTTTATTCATGAAGCCCAACATTAACACCTTGGCGGTGTCTGCGTCTTGTATGATTGCCGGAATAAGTCCGTTCATTTTATCAAAATCCATTTTTATATAATTACGAATTACAATTTACGAATTATAATGCGGTATAAGCATCCTATCATCTTACCATTTTATCATCCCCTTACACCGTTCGCATCGAGATTCCCTGGGCGCAAAGATACGATTTTAAATCGGGAATTTTAATTTCTCCGAAATGAAAAACACTGGCTGCCAACGCTGCATCAGCTTTTCCTTGCAAAAATACATCACGAAAATGCTCTTTTGCTCCTGCTCCGCCCGATGCAATCACCGGAATAGAAAGGTTATCAGACATTTCAGCAAGTGCTTCATTGGCGTATCCGGTCTTTACGCCATCATGATTCATGCTGGTGAAAAGTATTTCTCCGGCACCACGTTCCTGGGCTTCTTTTGTCCAGGTAAACAGCTCCTTATCTGTTTCTACACGGCCTCCATTCAGATAACACCACCAGCCTTTTTCAGTCTGTTTGGCATCTACCGCCAGCACACATACCTGCGAACCGAAGTTCTTAGCTATTTCATCAATCAGTTCGGGACGGCGAATTGCAGAAGAATTGATAGAAATCTTATCTGCACCGGCATTCAGCAGACGGTCTACATCACTCAATTCGTTGATACCGCCACCTACCGTAAACGGAATACTGATATTGGCAGCAATGCGCTTCACCAACTCTGCAAATGTCTTGCGACCTTCAAAACTGGCTGTTATATCCAGAAAAACCAATTCATCAGCACCTTGCTCACTATACGCACGCGCCAGTTCCACCGGATCGCCCGCTTGACGCAAATTGACGAAATTGGTTCCTTTCACTGTTTGTCCGTCTTTGATATCGAGACAGGGAATAATTCTTTTCGCTAACACTTCTGTTTTGTTTTAACGATTTATATTCATGAGGATATATAATCTAAATCTAACTCAATTTCCCCTCCTCCCGGGAGGAGAATTGAGAATGATTCGTCAATAATCTTGCATCATTCTTTCAATTTCCTTCAAAGTAATACGCCCTTCATACAGAGCCTTACCAAAAATAACAGCCGGTACCCCAGTCGTCTCCAATGCACGTATATCTTCCATACTGCTGACACCGCCACTTGCTATCAGGTAAAGGTCGGGATGTTTTTCCAGCATTACCTTATACAGTTCAATAGAAGGCCCCTGCAACATACCGTCACAACTAATATCCGTGCAGATTACTTTCTGAATACCTTTCTCTACATATTCTTTCAGGAAAGGGAACAATTCACAAGCACTTTCATCCTTCCAGCCATTCACAGCTATCTTCCGGTCTTTCACGTCCGCACCAAGAATTATCTTCTCACTGCCGTAAACTTCCAGCCAATGACAGAACAACTCAGGATTTTTCACCGCAATACTGCCGCCTGTAACCATCTGTGCCCCATTCTCGAAAGCGATCTTCAAGTCTTCATCACTTTTCACACCACCACCGAAATCAACTATCAGGGAAGTCTGTGAGGTGATTCTATTCAAAACATTATAATTGACTACATGATGAGAAGCCGCTCCGTCCAGGTCTACCACATGAAGCCGGCGAATACCGTATGCCTCCATTTCTTTGGCCACTTCCACCGGATTTTCGTTATACACCTTCTTACTGTCATAGTCACCTTGCGAAAGGCGTACACACTTTCCGTCGATAATATCTATTGCAGGGATAAGCTCTATCATATATTTATCTACTTAATTATAATTCTAAAAAATTGCGCAGGATACGTTCTCCCACACCTCCACTCTTCTCCGGATGGAATTGGGTAGCATAATAATTATCCTTATGCAAGGCAGCGCTAAACGGTTGTATATAGTCCGTCACAGCAGCTGTATATTCATTGACCGGAACGTAGAAGCTATGCACAAAATAGACAAACTCTTCTTTTGTAAAGCCTTTGAATAAGCCACTGTTCGTCTCTGTGAGCGTATTCCAACCCATGTGAGGCACTTTATCCTCATGCTTCTGTGGAACGAAACGCTTCACTTCCGTATCAAAAATACCCAGACAATCCACATCTCCCCCTTCTTCAGAATGGCGACACATCACTTGCATACCCAGACATATCCCTAAAAGAGGCTGTCTAAGTTCCTTAATCAATGCATCCATACCACTGGCACGCAGAAACTTCATGGTTGTTTCCGCCTCGCCCACACCTGGAAAGATCACTTTGTCCGCCGCACGCAATTCATCTCTATCCGCCGTTACCACAGCTTCCACGCCCAAACGCTTCAGCGCATAATCCACCGAATAGATATTGCCCGCATTATATTTGATAATCGCTACTTTCATGAATATACCTTAACTAAATATCACTGTTTTATTCTTATATGCCAGTACCTTGCGCTCAATATGCTTCTGCACGGCACGCGAGAGAACAATCTTTTCCAGGTCTTTCCCCTTATTTACAAGATCTTCTACAGTATCTTTATGAGTGATACGAACCACATCTTGTTCAATGATCGGTCCTGCATCCAATTCTGTTGTTACATAATGACTGGTAGCACCAATGATCTTCACACCACGCTCAAATGCTGCATGATAAGGTTTTGCTCCCACAAATGCAGGAAGGAAAGAGTGATGAATATTGATAATCCGATTGGGATATGCATCAATCATCCGCTCTGAAATCACCTGCATATAACGCGCCAGTACAATAAAGTTCACCTTATGTTTTGCCAGCAATTCCATTTCTTTTTTCTCCTGTTCTTCTTTAGTCTCCTTTGTAATAGGGAACAGATAGAAAGGTATTCCGAAACGTTCAGCAACATGTTGCAAGTCGGGATGGTTGCTTATAATAAGAGGAATCTCGACATTCCACTCTCCTGCCGTATAGCGTGCCAGCAAATCGAACAGGCAATGTGACATCTTAGACACAAATATTGCCATGCGTGGTTTCGTATCCGAGAAATAGAGACGGAAAAACATTTCATATTTCTGTGCGTACAGCGTAGCAAAATAATCTTCAATTTTCTCTTGCGGTATCAGGAAGTTCTTCAATTCCCACTCGATACGCATGAAAAAGATATTCTCCACATGATCGACATATTGGTCCAGATAGATAATATTTCCCTTGTTTACCGTTATAAAGTCTGTCACTTCTGCCAGAATTCCCGGTTTGTCGGGACAGTGAAGTAACAGTTTGGCCGTTTTCATCATCCTAAATTATCGTTTTTATCGTTTTCAAATTACAATTTTCTCGATTTGAGTTTGCAAAAATAACGATTTATTGTAAAATAACGAAGTTTTCGAGCAAGAAGTTTAAATCAAGCAACAGAAAGCTTCGTTTTCATTACAAAACCATCCCAATCCCCTTTCACAAAAAGCTCTGCAAGAACTTATTTTTTTTCATATTCCAATGTTCTCAAAATGAGGATATAAAAGGAAAAGTGATAAAATCAAGCAAAAAAATTTCATCGTAGCTATTGCAGGTTTCAAAGAAATGCCTACCTTTGCAACCGCAATCGAGAGAGAAAGCAATTAAAGAAATGAAATTATGGTGCGTTAGTTCAGTTGGTTAGAATACATGCCTGTCACGCATGGGGTCACGGGTTCGAGTCCCGTACGCACCGCTTAAAGCTCTGAAATCGAATGATTTCAGAGCTTTTTTGTTCAATATACCAGGTGTTCCACCTAATAACAATTACATTCCAAACCTTGATGTATCCACCTCTTTCAGATTCTTTTTCTTATACCCTCCAAAGCGATAACTGAGATTCAGAGTAAAAGCCCGCGAATAGAAAGCACTGTTCATATCTAAGTCCTGTCCCTTGAAACGAACTTTTGTCTTAGGCATCCCTGTATTAAGAATATCATTACAACGAGCGGAAAGGCTCATCCTGTCGTTTGCAAAACTCCATTTCAATCCGGCAGTAAGATTAAAGATGGATTCAATATCGAATGTTCCTTGTATAACCGGTGTCTGCACATTCCCCATCAATTCAAAAGCCAGATTTTTATTCACTTTAAAAGTATTATCCAGCATAGCACTGAACACCCACTTTTTTCGATTGAAAGGTATATCAAAGAAATCATCACAACGTTGCCTCATCTGCATACCGGCTACAGTCAATCGAGAATCCAACCAATTTCCTGTTTTGAAAGGTAATATGATACTTGCTCCCCACAACTGCATATAGTTCCAGTTTGTATTTTTATAAATTAGCGCCAGTCTGTCGGTAGATTGATAAGGAGTTTGTATAAAGTAATCTGGAGTATGCATAAAGAACAGGTTAAAAATATATTTTTGCTTCAAGATATAACTCCCGTTCAAATTGTAATTAGTCATAGGTTTCAATCCCGGCGTTCCCCACAGTTCAGTGTACCCGTTGAGATAACTAACAGACGATTGCATATCCCAATAGCCCGGATACGTCTTATCTGTAGATAAGGAGAATTGGAATGTATGCTTTGGCGTTTTAAAGTAAGTCAGCGATGCCTGTGGGTAAACCGCCCATTTATGATAATTGCCGATAGTATAATATTCTCCCGTAGCCGATACAGAGAACGAAACTCCTGTCTCGTAGTTTTTACTGAGTGACACATAAAAATTAGTAGTCTGTTCTTTCAGATCAGAGTACATATTCTGAGTATGAATATCCCCCACTACCTTATCATAAATCTGAAAATCACGATCTTTTGCAAACCGATAGGACACCCCATATCCTAAACTCCATCCTTTAGATAATGAATGTTTTTGATCTGCATAAATAGAATAGCGATCTATTCTTTGTCCGCCAACCATTGAGAAACTGCTTTGCCTGCCATCCTGATAGTCGGCATAAAGACTTTGATGATTGTCGGATTTATAATGCGTATAATCACCACCTATTTCAAGTCCAAATCCTGAATGATACTGCAATGTGACATTATTCATCCGCGTATCAAGATATTTATCCACATTACTGGTTTGATAATTCCCTGTCGTTTCGCTGCTATTATACTGATCGGGGCTATAGCTACCTGTATATATCACATTAATCGTATGATTGTCATTGAAATTATACTCAAACGCAGTTCTGAAATTGTGATTCCAATACTTACTGCGTAATTGCTCATTCTGGCTGATATCGTACCGTTCATTCTTCAGTGCATGCCTGGAATCGAGGTCTATATATTCCATATTCTTCACATCATTCGCTCCATACATCACATCAAAAGCCATTTTGGGTGTCGATAAACGGAAATTCCCTTTCATGCCACCGCTATTAAAATATTGATTCTTATAATCAGCACTTACTTCTCCTTGAAAAGAATAGTCATTCGAGCGTTTTAAAACAACATTGATAACCGCTCCCCGTACATGATATTCAGGGGGTGCACTATACATTACTTCCACTTTCTCCACCCTGTTTACCGGAGTATTACGCAAAAGAGTTTCAAGCTGCCCGACATCCATTGTGGTAGGTTTTCCATTCAGGATTACAGTCAGATTTCCTGCACCGACCAGAGTCAACACTCCCTTACTTTCTTGCACTCCCGGTAACCTCATCAATGCTTCATAAGCATTATTCACTACTTGCTTTTCAGATAAAACAGCGAGATTATAACCTAAACGTCCATTCTCCACTTTTACAAATGGGCGTTCCGCCTTTACCACCACTTCATCTAAGGCATAATCCTGAGGTTGTAACTGAATAGTCCCGGCATTTTTCCCATTGCCGGTTACTTGCTTCGTATGAAATAAAAGATGTTGAATAATCAAGCGGTATTTTTCTTGTTGGCCATTCAAAGTGAATATACCGTCAGCGTTTGATATCGACGCATCTATATAAATAGAGTCTACCGTTTGCAATACAATGGTTACCCCCTCTATGGGGCGCTGTTCACTGTCTATTATCTTGCCACTAATGGTTTGTCCCCATACGACTATTTGAAAACTGCCTACTACAATATAGCTGATTACAGATAAGATTACTTTATTCAATCGCATCATTCTATGTCATTTACAGATACTAATGCCACCATTAGCTCGGATTACAGAAATTTCATGTTTTGATTTCTCTGTTTATAGACGAAGCGAAAAAATCATATTTGGTTTATAAAGAAGAAAAACATTTAATATTCTTAAATATAAGATTCACCCACAACTCTTGATGCATCCGCTAATATACTCTCGCTGCCTTACCAAGTCCATACCAACTCCGTATCAACTCCATACCCGCTCCGTATCAACTCCCAATAAAGGTACCTTTATACGGACCAGGTACGGAGTTGGTACGGACCAGACACGGTTCAGGTATATTTCAAATATTATTTTAGAGTTTATTCAGCAAATGTGCCTGTAGACATAAAGACTACCGAATACATAAAATAATCCTCACCCTCTGTTTGCGGTTGTTCAAACAGTTGCTTATAAATAGGCTCCGGCTCAGGTCCGAAAAGTAAATCTGCATCCGGAGTGTAAATACCACAATACCATACAGGAGCCGCTTTCATATTAAAACGCGGAATACCTTCTATTACAAATTTATAAAACCCAACCTTTTCACCATCTTTTACGACTCTTGTCAACCCTCCGTAATTGGTACCCATATTATATCTCAACCCTTTTAAAGGAATATACCTATCTTCAACCAGACCACCCTCTGCAAATTTCTTCGCTTTACAGGTAAAAGGTATTTCATATTCACCACCTTCGGGAGACAGGATAAAAGGATTAGGGCCATCTACTTTTATAGTGTATTCATACTCTACTTTTGCCTTCGATATTACATCTATCAATTTGTAGACAATGCTACTCCCATCAGCAGGAGGATCAACCAAAGTTCTTTTCTCAACCCATAAAGCATACTCATAGCCTTTTTCGTAAACGAAATCAGTAATACCTTGAAAATCCAGCGTTTTGTAGTCGCTTTCACTTTCTTCTTTCACCAGCATACAATCAATGGGAGAATCACTTCCCCAAGGCTGATAAGTACCTGTTTTGTCAGAAATAAGCATTTTTACAGTTTTTACTTTGTCTTGCGGTTCATCATCACTACAAGCAACAAAGCCAGTGATTGACAGGATTAATAGCAATAATCCTAATAAGCGTTTTGTCTTCATAATGTTTTCTTTAAGTCTAGTTTTTTAATTATGCAAAGATATACAAAATCTCTTTAAGCTTATTATAAACAAAGCCTTTTATTTCTTTTCTCAGAAGAAGCTTGAATAGAATTTTAAAGGAGATAGGCTATATGAAGATATAAAAGCGTACCTTCGTCAACAGAATGAGATATCGAAGAATAACAACCACCGGACAAATCCGGGAAAAAAAGAAAGAGCGCAGGCAATCTATATATGTCTGGCTGATAGTAATTGTGATCCTGGCAATACTTGTCGGAGTGGGTTATCTGGCCACTCCCAGTACTGTATTGCTCCAGCAAACAGCATTTCGGGGTATCAGTTATCGCCCACTCATGGCATTCGTGATGCTTTTCACCGCCATTTTTGTCATTGTTATTGGCATACTACTGGCAGATAAATACACAAAAGTCGGATATTACCTGAAAACCATCGCCTTTGGCATTGTTATAGGAATGCTTTTTCACGGTATGGGTGTCAATCTGTTACTGAATATGAATCATTGGTTGGCAAGCAGGACTCCCGTACGCAAAGAATACAGAGTAACAGAAATCCGTTTTTTAAAGCCCAATAAATTGGCTCGTTATCGGACCATATTGCCTGAATGTAGAATTCTGAAAGCTATCGATCAGGATAATCCTGACGACTGTCTTTACTTCCATGTCCCCATAAATGCACAAGTAGCTATGGGATGTATACTGCATGTTACAATAAAAAACGGTATCTTTGGATGGAAAGCAGTGGATGAATTAGAGTTTTACAACCCATAAAAGAGGCCGTATCAACAAAGGATTATCATCCATTCTGATACGGTCTTTTCTTCATTTAGATTTTCTTTCCGATATAGAATACATAACCATAAAAGTCTTTATACTTATAGTATAATTGTTGCTCATGGCGCTGATTGGCAATCAGTTCTTCAGCCGCCTGGTTACCCGCATATTTTCGTAGAAAGTTTTCTTGGGCTTCAACCTGTGGCATATAGAAATGCTCGATCCAGCAATTTTCCGGTATACAGAAACAGGCTACAGGAATATATCCGGCCTTCTGCATCTGTGCCAGCTTATTGGGAATCGTATTTATTTCAGGATAAGCATCCATCCAGAAATCATTGATCTCAGCCGGACGTTCGTCAGTGAACCATGATACCTCTGATACGGCAATATAACCACCTTTCTTCAAAAACGAACGCCATAGATTCAACCCGTATTCAAAACCAATATTATAGATGGCTCCTTCCGACCAGATAAGATCTAATTCTTCATTCCGGAACGGGAGTTCATCCATTGATCCAATAATACCTTTCACTCTATCCTGCAGGTTAAAGTGCTCGGCATTACTATTGAATTGGTTGATAAAATCAGGAAACAAATCAATGCCTGTAATTTGCCCCGGAGTATGTTGCGCCAGCGTAATCGTTTGGCCACCTGTGCCATAACCCAGATCAGCAATCAGAGATTTATCCGTAAGCCCCTCAACAAAGCTAAGAGCCTTGATTGTTGTTTCAGCACTTCCCGGTCCCTGACGTTCTACACTTGAAAAGTATTCGCAGATTAAACTAAAATCGAATTCGTGAATAGATTTATTTTCGTTACTCATGATGCCCACAGTTATTTACTTACCGAATCCTTCTTAACTTTAAACATCCAACATTTTTTTATATCGCCACAAAGATAGGCAGACTTTTTACTCCTGCAAATTATCGGAAGAGAAAAAAGAACACCACCCTTGTGACCTGTTCCTTTCGCCATAACTATAATTTAAGTTGTTATTATATTTTCCTTATTTTCTGACACTCAGGACAATAGTAAACCGACCCTCCAAGATAGGCTTCTTTCACAATCACACTGCCACAGCGCGGACAGGGATTTTTCCATGTTCTGGAAGAAAGAATCGTTTTATACCCTCCCTCATTTCCATAAAGATCAGTCTGGGTATCACGCCCTCTTCCGGAAGTCATAGCCATTAAGGTATCCTTCAGAGATTTGAAAAGTGCCCCTTTCTGTCCATCCGACAAGTCAAGCACTTTTTGTTTCGGATGAATCCCGGCATTGAACAGAATATCCTGCGTTACCCCATTGCCTACACCCGGAATACGTTGTTCGGTAGCCAGCAGAGCTTTAGCCGTCAATGTCTTTTTGGCTGAAGCAAATAATTTCTCAAATTCCGCTTCCGTATAAGCATCACTCAACGGAGAAATACTTTCACGACTTATCGTATAATATTTATTGTCGATAACGCCATCGGGATAGGCACTGATAAAACCATACATGGCAACCGTGAATACAAGAAACGATTCATCTTCAAAAGTCAGCAGCAACTGGTAATTGGCAGGAACTTTATCACCCGGATTATAGTAACGTGCGCTCACCCCATCACCGATATTCATTATCACATTGCCCGACAGGTAAAAATCAACAAACATTCCATATCCCTTAGACGACAGAACCGTTTTTCCGACGAGCAACTTCCCATACTCCAGTGGATCGCCACTATAGAATGTGAACTTATGAGGCTTGGTAGCATTGAACACTTGCGTAATCGTTTTACCGCTTAAAACATCATTGGCTTGCTTACTCAGTGTAAGTACTTCTGGCAATTCTAACATACTCTTATATCATTTAGTTATTTATCAATAGGAATATAAATCTCCGTCAGCAATTCCTCAACCGGCGTTTCATCCGGTGCATTAAGATACACCTCAAACGTCAACGGACGTTTCTGATGATACATACTGTAAGGAAACCATTGATTATAGATCGTCTTATAAAATTCTGATAAATCAGAATAACTGCCTTTATACCTGAAAACAGCGTACATCCCTCCGGGAATTTCCCGAAGTAATAATTTCCCTTCGGACTTGGCACTCCCTTCAACAAGAACCCCGATATAGAACCGCCGTTGTTCCATCGGTGTAACCCAAGGATTATCCTGACTTATACTTACAAAACGATTACCGGGACCATTCTGCAAATGAACTGCTTTATAATGCAGTAATTGCTTCCAGATTGTAGTGTAAGCATATTTATCACGAAAAGTATCACCTACTTCTATGCAAACGGCTTTCAAAGTATTGATACGTTTAATTTTAGCCTCGGGCATACTATCCGGTTCTTGTTTCGCATTGACAGATTTATACTTTTCGCGATAAGCTGACATTGAAATGCCGAAATGCTTCTTAAAAGCCTTTGCCAGACTAAACTTTGTCTGATAATTAGTCTGCATACCTATCTCTTCAATACTCTGTCCGGTAGCGATAAGCAGATGGGCAATATATTCCAGCCGTAAACGTTGAATATATGTACCGATATTCTCACCGGTAACATTTCTGAAAACCTTTCGGAAATGGAAGAATGAAAGGTGAACCATTTCAGCCAACTGTTCGGGATCAAGCTCATGAAAGAGATTTTGATCAATATAAGTCCGAACCCCATTGACAGCTTCATAGTGAACATATTGTGTCATCTCTTTCTGTCGCCAGCGTTTCAGGGTGGGAAGACGCTTGTTCAATAAGGTTTTTAATTCTTGTGGAGTATAGTCGGTTCCCGAATACCAATTGTACTTATCCGTGTATTTCACCCAGATATCCACCATTTCATTCATAGAGACATCCACCGTATAGTTCCCATCTTTCAGACAATAGTAACAATACTCGTCACTGCAGGAGTGATCGGCATTGGTACCTAAATACTCTTCCACATCGAAACGGAGGGGCATCCCACAACTTTGGCAGTACTGTTTGTCCACTGTTTGATTCATGGCACAAATATACGATGCCTATTCCGGATATGATTATCCAAAATAGGCATCTTTTATGATTTGCTCCTGTTTTTCAGAGTAATTGTCTTGATTTCATCTCCAAATACTTGTTTATCACATCAATCGAGAGATTTTCAGGTGTAGTCAATAACGAATAGATACCATTCTGTTTCAGTGTAGATACAATCAGACGCTTCTCAAAAGCAAACTTCTCTGCAATGACATGGCGGTAATATCCCTCCGTATCCTTCGCAGGAGAGGCAATATACGTTTTCATATCAGCATCTTCAAAGAAAACAACAAGCAAGCGATGCTGACGATTCAGTTGCTGCAAATAAGCCAATTGGCGATTCATACTTCCCATACTGGAGAAGTTGGTATATAAAACCAAGAAACTGCGTTTACTGACATGTTTATTGAAATGCACGCAGAGAGAGGAAAAGTCCGTTTCACCAAAGGTAGTCTGCTGGCTATAGAGATTCTCAAGCAGAGTTTGCATCTGACCGGGAGCCTTTGAGGCCGGAACAAACGAATCGAAATGTTCATTGAAAGTCACGATCCCTGCCTTGTCCTCTTTCCGCATGGCAACGTACGAAAGAACTAAGGAAGCATTGATTGCATAATCCAGTAAAGTCATTCCGCGAAATGCCTGCTGCATAACCCTTCCCTTGTCTATCACACTGTAAATCTGCTGTGAACGTTCATCCTGATATACATTCACCATAAGTTCATGCCGACGGGCACTGGCTTTCCAGTTGATTGTACGGTAGTCATCCCCCTTGACGTACTCTTTTATCTGTTCAAACTCAGTATGATGCCCCACACGACGAATACGCTTGATTCCCAGCTCCGTCAGATTATCGCTCATTGCCAGCAATTCATAGCGATGCAGCATCAGATAAGAAGGATACACTTTAATATCCTGCTCCTCTCCGCATGTATAACGCCGGGAGAGCAAACCTATCCGACCGGTTACGAATACGCGAATCTGTCCGAAACCATAAATTCCCCGGCTTGTCGGACGTAACTGATAACAGATTTGTTTTCCTTCATTCGCCTGAAGCTGCACCCGAAAACTAATATTTCTCTGCTGAAAAATGAAAGGTACTTCATCGATAACCTCCGCAAAGACGGGATACGGATAGCAGCTTTCCACCCGAAGATTCACCGCATTTTCGTCCCCATTGGAAAAACGAGCGGAGCATTGACGGAATGCCCGAATCCCACGAATCCGGTAAAGCATATATCCGTCTGCCAGCACCGACAGCAAGAGGAGAAAAAGCAACCCCTGCCCGATGGTAAACAACGGAGCAAAAGCATACCCACTACCCATCAACAGGATAATCAGGATGAGAACCATATAAAACCGACGGGTCAGAATCATTTCGGAACTTCTACCTTATCAATCAGGCGTTGCGTTACTTTCACTGGTGAGTAGCCCTCCATTTCAGCTTCCGCCGTCAGGATGAGACGATGCTGAAGTACGTATGGAGCCACAAACTTGATATCCTCCGGTGTCACAAAATCACGTCCCTGCAAAAGCGCATAGGCTTTCGAAGTCTGCAACATGGCCACGGACGCACGTGGAGAAGCCCCCAGATATACAGCTTTACTTGTACGCGTCTGCTGTACAATCAAGGCGATGTACTGAAGCAATGTACGGTCTATAAACACCTGCTTCATCAGATTACGAAGCGACAAAAGCTCCTCTTTAGTAATAGCCGGGGTAATGTCCTCCAGCTTCACAAATGCAGCATTCGTATGGTGACGCTCCAGAATATTCACTTCTTCATCCAATGAGGGATAATCCATCGTCAGCTTCATCAGAAAACGGTCAAGTTGTGCTTCGGGCAATTTATAAGTCCCCTCCTGCTCCACCGGATTCTGTGTAGCCAGAATCGTATAAAGTTCTCCCATCGGATAGGTCGCTCCGTCAATGCTGACCTGACGCTCTTCCATAACTTCGAACAAGGCAGCCTGTGTTTTGGCAGGAGCACGATTTATTTCATCTACCAGTACAATATCAGCAAAGATCGGACCGCGATGGAAATCAAAATCATTGGTTTTCATGTTGAATACCGTTGTACCCAGCACATCACTCGGCATCAAATCCGGAGTAAACTGGATGCGGCTGAAATCTGCGTCAACCAGACGGGCAACCAGGCGTGCCAACAATGTTTTCGCCACTCCCGGCACTCCTTCTATCAGCACATGCCCATTTGCCAACACAGCGGTCAGCACCAAGTCCACCATCTGTTCCTGCCCTACAATGACGGAAGCAATCCGGTCTTTCAACTCTTGTATCTTCTCGGAAAAGAGAGTTAGATCCACCCGTTTTTCTGTATTCTCTTCCATAAACTTCTTCTTTATATATGATCGATTATTTCATTCATTTTATCAATAAACTGCTTCATTTGCTCCGCAGTTATCGTTTGCCCTCCATAAATCACCGGTCTGACCGTACGGATAAACTTACCGATTTCTTCCGCACTCATGCCGGTCTTCTGAGCAATCCTATCGAAAGAGCGTTCATCATCCGCCACGTCTTCCACATCCACCTGGATTTCTCTTCTCAACTCTTCGGCAAAGTAAATATACTTTTTATGAACCAAGTCGGCATGGTCTTTCTTCTGAAAATAAAGCGTACCGATCAGTTCCGTAAACTCCATGGATTTATTTTCCGGTTCATGAATCACAGGTATCACACGTTGTCTTCTTCGCGCAGTAAATGTCATAAAGAGCAGAATGGCAATCATTGTCAGATACAAAGCCCAGCGAAGCGGTCGTTGAGAAATAAAATAGCGGAAAGGAGACATCTGTACCTGTGCAGCTTCCTCCAGATATCCCTCTGTGCGTATTATCGGAAACTCTCCTATCTGAGACAGCAGACGGAAAATATAAGCTGCATTCTTTCCGTCCAGTACACCATAATTGGTAAAAAGCAGCGGAGTAGAAACCAAAATAATTTCCCCTTTTCCCCACGAACAAGACATGGCAACCGGAACATTGCAAAGGGTATCCACCTGCAATGAATCAAACTTCACTCCAAAGTCATATCTGAATTCATCTGATGAAATAGATTTCTCCGCTAACACTTTCACAGAGAGCGAGTCCTGCCAGAAATAAGAGGAACACAATTGCGGATAAAAACGAAAGATCCGCCGGGGATAGACAGTAGAATCTCCTACCCAATGCAAACTATCCTTCGACAACAATGAAGCGGCATACTTTCTCAACACAATCGGATTAAAATAAGAGTAGCTACTCTCAAACCCCAGTGTATCCCGTAAGTTTCCTGTAAATGAATTACTCACCAACATTATTTTATTTCCCCGCTCCGCCCCTTTCAACAATGCATTCACATCTACATCTGTCAGAGCCAGATGATTGTTAACAACCAATATCGCCCGGCGGGAAACCGTATCTTCCTGCTCCAACTGATAAAAGGTTTTCCCGGATACCGAATATCTCATCGGCAATGAAGCAGAGAGTAAACTATCAAAAACAGCACATCCGAAAGGCTGTTTATCATAGTGGCTAAAAGTAGGAGTCCATACGAATTTCTTCGGCAACCGACATTCTATTGCAAACATCAGGACCAGAAAAGATACGATACAGATAATAAACCAATGGCTTCCTCTCATACAGCGCCTCCTTTCTTCACCTCTTCCTGCAAAGACCGCATGACATGAAACAATGCTTCCGTAGCTTCAAAATTTCCATAACGCACTCGCAGGAAATGATTGGTCAATTGTCGGAAAGCGGGCATCCGCACTTCATAAACATATTGTGTAGGCGTTTTGTAGAGCTGCCAGTCTATACGCTTTTCATCACTGAGTTGTTTCAACGTCTGCAAATACAGCAATCGTACCGCTTCCCGGTAATCACTACGCGAAAGCGCGTCAGCAATACCTCGCGCAAAGTCAACTCCATAAATAGTGTCTTCTTCCACTGCATAAGGCAAAGCATTTTTACGGGAAATCATGAATAACTCCGGTCGCTTCTTGTAAACGAACCAGATTATCAAAATTAAAAGAAGGATAGCAATGCCTATCAGAATAAGCTCCGAGTATTCCTCAGCAAAATGACTGCCGAATATTTTTTGCAGAATCTTTCCAAACCACCTGTTGAACCATTCAAACACATTAATATCAGGAGCCATCAACTCACGGCCATAGTCATACGCCGGATCAGATTGCCACACGGCAAGCTGGGTAGTATCACATACCAATGTATCAGCCGGAGAAGTTATCATTTATACAATTCTGTTTTTAGAGCTTATCAAAATTATCGATATCACTTTCCACCATGATATTGTCCACCTTTTCCGAAGCATGCCCGTACTGATACGCCAGACCTACAAGTGAAAAGATCATAGCAAGATAAGCACCGAATGCCTGGACAATGGCCAACAGATAAAGCATGAAATTATATCCTACCGATACCGTAGCCTCACTGCCTCCACTACTCATTGCAAATATGGATTTCACAATAGTGCCTATATACCAGGGCATCATCGTCACTCCCTGCAAGATACCGGCAATCAACCCCATAATAAGGGAAATCAGGAAAATACCTCCCCACGTAGCAAAACCCAGACGAAAAGTCTTCTTCAAAGATTCCATAACGGAGATATCCTCAAAGAGATAAATCGGTGCCCAAAGAGCAAATGGTACAGCCAAAATAATCACAAACGGAATCACCAAGAACAGGACGGGCCAAAGCAATGCCGCCATGAATCCCATAATCACCCCTAAAAGTACCATTAAGAGCAATCCGAAAAGAGTCATCACAACCAATCTTTTCACATTACGGAGCAACATCGGTCTCAACATCCCCAAAGTTACGCCTTGCAGACGCTCGTCACGTTCATTGTAGGTTCGGATCAATGCATAAATCAAAGAAGTCAGCGCAATTGTTCCTATCAAAAAAACGAACATATACAGACTATAATAAGAAAAGAATGACATCATTAGAGATGCATCAGAAAGCCCGCCACCACCTGATAAATCAGTCAGCACCGCTATATATCCCATCAGTCCGTTCAAACTCAGCGCTTGAATAAGACAAATCGGTAAAAGCAGATACGTAGTAAATTTCAGCATCAGCTTCCAGTTTTCTTTTATAAAATCAAAAGACGCACTCAGTTTCTCACCGAAATTACGTTTTACATACATTGCGATTTTAGGCTTTTGTGATTCCATGTCGTTTTCTATTAGGTAAATAAATATAGTAGAATAAAATAAATGTCAGGGATGTAAGGATCAGGCCGAGTCTCAACATATCCGGCAGTTGGGTATGGCGTGTGAGAAAACCTTCAATAAAACCTGCCATAATAAACACAGGGACTGTCCCCACCACAATTTTCAATCCTCTTTTCGCTCCTCTTTTAAAAGATTCCAGTCTTGAATAAGTTCCGGGGAAAAGCCATCCGTTACCTAAAGCCAAACCGGCAGCGCCGGCTACAATGATAGCCCAGATTTCGAGCGTTCCATGCAACCAGATGGCAAGCATAGAATCCCAAAGCAAACCGTGCTGATAAAAGAATGTTTGGAAAGCTCCCAACATGACTCCATTACTGAAAAGCATATAACCTGTACCAAAACTGGTCAGTATCCCCATTGCGAAGCAGTTGAAAGAAACCATAATATTATTCAACGTGATTCCCAAAAACATCGGAACCTCAGATGAGCTATTGTACACCGCCATGGGTTCGCCATTCGCAATATTGTCCAACGTCATGTCTACATAAGAATTCCCCATAATCAGGCGGACAAAATCCGGATCAGCGGCAGCGGATATAACACCGACCAAGGCACTCACTATAAAAATCAGGAATGAAACCAGCAATTCCCGGCGTGCATCGTGCATAACCTGAGGGATTTCCTTCGTCCAGAAAGTGATGACTCTCGACCATTTCTCACGCTTGTTCCGATAAATTTTATTGTGTAAAGCAGAAGCGAGATTATTCAGATAAATAGTAATACGGGAAGTCGGGAAATGCGTCTGCGCAAATGCCAGATCGGCAGTAAGATCCGTATACACATCGGCAAGCCGGTCAGGAGACGAGTTTGTGGCTTGCTCCACCACGCCTTCGGCTTCTTTCCATTTTTCTATATTCCGACGAATAAACGTTACTTCTTTCATATTTTTACTGACTTCGAATGAGTTTTGTCTGAAATCAATAACAAAAGTAAGAGAATAATGATATATTTGCAACGAAATACTTAGAAATATTCAATTAGCAATGGCAGAATCTACTATTCTTACAGGGCAATTTGTCCGCATCAGCCAGACGCCCGCCAGTATTGGCGAGCGAATCATTGCTTTGATTATTGATTACGTTCTGATTGGATTCTATATATTTTCAACTGTAACGGTATTATCCAAGCTCCGCCTGCCTTCGGATTTCACTATGATTTTCTTCCTGGCGGTAATCTATTTACCGGTGCTGTTCTATTCTTTTCTATGTGAGATGTTCAATTACGGACAAAGCCTTGGGAAACGACTGATGAATATCCGTGTTGTAAAAGCTGACGGTTCCGTTCCGAGCATAAGTTCCTACTTACTCCGGTGGCTCCTCTTCCCTATCGATGGTCCGATTACCGGAGGTCTCGGACTGTTAGTCGCTCTATTAACCAAAAACAGTCAACGGATGGGAGACCTTGCCGCGGGTACCATGGTTATCAAAGAGAAAAACTACCGTAAGATACATGTCAGCCTTGACGAATTTGATTATCTGACCCAGAACTACCAGCCTACTTATCCGCAAGCCGCTGACTTATCGCTGGAACAGATAAACGTAATTACCCGAACCTTACAATCCGGGAAAAAAGACCGCATACGATACATTGCACAACTGACAAAAAAAGTTCAGGAACTTCTTTCTGTGACACCCCGTGAGAACAATCAGGAGAAATTTCTCCAGACCGTTCTCCGCGACTACCAGTATTATGCATTGGAAGAAATCTGATATCTCCCAAGCAATACGTAATTACACCACAACAAAGTTCTCCGATTTAAAGTTACTGTAAAATCTTCCGGAAGTTGCCGTAAACTTCAGTACACAATAGTCGGGATCAGTAACACCTTCTTTATAATACATGGTATCCCCGTCCTCCCATATCATTTCTTTACTGGCACTGTCCGTCAACACCTCTACCGTGCCACGCAGCATTGCTCCTCTATAAAACCTCGAATCACAGAAATACATACAGGCACGATTGTTTTCCCGGAATTGTGCAACACGCATCGATGAAGTATTTGTCGACAGATAAATCGTCTTTATCCCTTCCCGCTTCCGGGGTTGCAACATAGCCTTTACATTTGGGAAGCCTTCTTCATCCACCGAACCCAGGAAAGCGATTTTCAATTTATCAATCATATTCCCGATTGTTTTTTCCACATCTCTCATTTTATTATTATTTTAATGGTTATTGAATGAGACAAAGATAAGGACACTACAGAAAACCGGCATAATAAAAAACAAGGCAGAAATAGTACTTTTCACGGTTTATGTATGCTCCGATAAGCCAAAGGAGTCTCGCCTGTACATTGGCGAAAGCAGCGCACAAAATAAGAAACAGTAGAGAAATGAAGTTCAAACGCTATTTCCGAAACAGGAAAATCGGTATAAGCAAGCAGCCTTTTTGCCTCCTCCATAACCTTATTCCGGATGTATTGCTTTGCGCTTATTCCCATAGCTGAATTTACAATCTCATTCAGGTAATTGGGAGTGATGCAAAGCTTGTCTGCATAATGCCGGACAGAATGGTGTTCTCTCATATCTGCCCCGACTAATTCAATAAATTTACTGATATGTGTACCACCCGCTTCTTTGTTCCCCTCTTCCATCGAAATCATATTCTGATAAGCCCGGTTCAGTAACATCAGCGCCTCGTAAAGATATGCCCTCAACACATGTACATCGTCCTGTCTGTATTGGTCAATTTCTGCCTTAATATCATGCAAGAGCTGAAGCATGCGCTTATATAGTTCATCGGGCAAGTGCAATCCTGATGCAGTTTTTTCCATCTTGAAGAATGGAAGATGCTGCACAAACAGAGGATCTTTAAAGAAAGAGGACAAGAAGTCATCTTCAAAAATCAGAGCATACCCATTTACAATCCGACCGGTATCCCAATTCCGCACCTCACCCGGTTTGGAAAAGAAAACATCACCGGGAACAGCCTGATAGGTCCGGTTATCGATAGAAAAACTCCCTTCCCCTTCTGTTACAAAAGTAATGTCATAATAAGTCAACGTGTGTACGGCGCTTTCAGCCAGGAACCTCTTTACATATTTCAGTTCTACCACATCTATCAGAAGTTCACTTCCATACTTATTCTTATAGAATGTATACCGGGGAATTGAGTTTTTCATCTTAGAGTGTCGTTTAACAGAAAAGACTATATGATGATGGTGTTGTTACAATATTATCTGTCCAGCCTTTTCCGCATCCTTAATTGCTTTTATGTGATCAAAAAGAGTGCTGAATTTTTCGTAAAAAGTACTATCTATATTCCCTTTTTTACAATCTTTATCCAAAATACTTTTAAGACCTTCTTTCCCTTTTACAGTATCGAGTGAACTAAATGAAAAAATATACTTACGGAACAATTTACAAGTGAAATAGTCCTCTACATTGAAGTGTTCTTTATTTCTTCTGCGAGCATAGGGTGGATAGAACGAGAACCATGTGTTGCCATTCTTGCGGGCCTTACCAAAATTTCCAACGTCCCATTGAGTTTTTCCACTCAGTGTACATGGAATAACATTATTCATACTGCTCTCACCAGCTTTATCCCCATCGAAGAATGCAATAACAGTCTGCCCTTCTTTAGGAGTGAACTTCTGAGCGAAGGCCTTGACATTAGATGCACCGCCACATGGTATATATTCAAATGCTAAGTCTACATATTTACCTTGTTTCTGAAAACACTTCAGTGCCGCTGAGATAAAAGTTTCATCTGTAGGTCCTTCAACAATAAGAATGTCGTCATGTGAGGCTAAGAATAGATTCTGCTTCTGCGATGTCCAAATACCTTCTGTCAATTTCTCAACCAAATTCACAATACCTCTATCAATTACTTTTATTGTTCCATCAGCATTTCTGTCAAGCATAATGATTGACTCCTTTGCACTTTTCTCAAACGAAGCGGTTAATGTTGGTGAGTGGGAGGTTATTATGTTGCTACGATGCTCCATCTGATGAAACATTTCATTCAGCTCCGCTTTTCTTGATATATGGAGATGACTATCAGGTTCGTCCATCAAAACAAGAGTTCGCTCATCCGCAATAGCCTCCAATATGAAAAGTATAACCATCATTTTTTTTCGCCTTCGCTGAGGAACGCAGATTCAATACCTTGGTTATAATATATATTCAAGCTGTCTATAACCTGACTAGCTCCAATAAATTTGTTGAATAATTCACGCGCATCGTCTTCATTCGGGTTAAAGTCTTCTACATTACTTGAGGCTAAGACCTCGTTGCTTCCCAGTCTATGTCGCAGCTGATTTAGAAAAAGTGTAATCTGATTTTCCGCACGCCACCGCCTCAATTTAGCTTCATCTAATTTCATTTCTACAGTATTTATTCCATCGGAAGCTATATGTAGTTTTTCTTTTAAAAACCGGTCAAATGCAACATTCATATTTCTTGTTGTCAACATACATAACAACACATATTTCCACATGGTTTTGTCTATGTAAACCATAGACAAAACATCAGGAGCAGCAGCAGTACGCACACTGTTCATGTAGTCTTCATTTGGCTTTTTGTAATAGTTATTCCACATGCGGGTATCCTCACCGCTGTAGTTGCAAACTATACGGTTGGGATATGTCATCCCTGCCTCATTCACTACTTCATTATTCTTTTTATATTCTGTAGTCTTTGTATCTATTTTATGTCTCACCCAATACTCAACATCCCCAATATTGTATCTTAAAACAAAACTGAATAGAAAATCTTGTGAATGGGCAAGCAGAACAGAGAATACACTACTAAGTGCCTCTAAAATATTTGTTTTCCCCGTCCCATTATTACCAATAATGACGTATGTATCATTTGCAGGATCAAACTGCAGATTGACACCTTTAAGATTACGAAAATCAGAAGTTATCTTTAAAGAAAGTAGTTTCATGTTTATTGAATATTTTACGATTGAAAGAGTCTACATTTGCTTTCATGCGATTTTCTAAAACTTTCTGCGACTTTCGTATTTGAATAATCTCAGCAACAAGATTGTGCTGTTCCTCTAAAGAAGGAAGCGCAATCCGTGTATCTTCAAATACCCTTTGAGATAATCGTCGTCTGCCTGTCGTACCGCTGCTTGAAGTCGCAAATTGGTTTAGTATTGCCTCATTTTGCAGTACTAACTCCAAATATTCTGGTAGTACTTTACTCCTATTAATGTCATACACCATGAAGTCAGGTGTAACGATAGCACCATCAAACATAGCATCTACTATTCCGTAGGCAGCACTTTTTCCATCTATTTTTGATATTACAAATTGTCCTTTTGTAACACGAGTTTGTCGTTTTGTACCGATATCAACACCCTTTACTTTGTCTCGCACGCTTATCCCTTTATTATATAATTTAACGGTCAGTCGAGTGTATTCCACATCCGGTTCTATAACTATCACGTTTTTACTCATTGTGAGCAGATTACCTATTTTTGTTGTCTCATACTGCGGATTGAACTCTGCATACGTTATATCAAAAATTTGTTTTACACTCCAATTTACTAATTCTGACCGACGGATAGCTCTCGTATAGATCATTTCCTGCATAGGGGTACCCAATAAAAAGCCACATACCTCTTTTGCGGCTATTGGCAATTCTTGGTTCTGTGATGGTAGACCTGTAGATGAGATACCAGCATCGGTGACTTTTGTTACCGTCAGCATATAATCCTTTTCCGGGATTTCGTTCTCATGGTATTTCTGAATGAAGATAAGACTTGGTTTGATATTGGCACCTGACGAGAGGAACACATCAGCAGGAATAGAAGTAATATTTAGAATACGAGCTTGCTTTTCAATAAACTTTCGTACACCCTCCAGAGCCGTATTATCCAATACCCCTTCCGGGAGTACAATACCGGCACACTTTCCGGGCTTAAGTAAGTTGATACAACGCTCCATGAACAGTATCTCCGTATTGTTGTTTTTTATACTGTACAACTCCAAAATACGCTTACCCTTTGTCTTGTCTTTATACACTTTTGCAGCGTATTCTTTCATAGGGTTATAAACACGCTCTAAATATTCCGAACCGAAAAGTTTTGTATATAATTCTTTCTCTTTTTCCGTTGGCACATCAGAATCAGTGATACGCATATCCTTCTCCACATGAGCACCAAAAGGTGGATTAATGAGAACTATATCAAAACTGCTATCATAAACACCACCAACGTTTAATAGACCATCATGTAAATATACCCCCACATGACCATCACCGTGCATAATCATATTCATCTTCGAAGTACGAGCCATACGCGCGTTGGCATCTACACCAAAAAAGTAATTATGACAAAGCTTGTGGTATCGACTACCATTAACCGTTTTATCACATTCACGTAGTAAATCATTTATTCTCTGTTTTCTTTCACTCTCTGAAATTGTCACATCGTCCATCAGAGTGTTGATTTGTTGATGAATATCTTGATCAATCAGATTTTGCACGTGCTCAAAAGTCTGAATTAAAAAACCTCCACTGCCGCAGCAAGGGTCGCAAACACGATCACCTTCCTTTACATTGAGTACCTCCACCATATAATTTACTATGGTACGAGGAGTGAAGAATTGGCCTAATTCACCTCGAAAAGTCTTTCCAAGAAACAGTTCGAAAGCTATACCTTTTATGTCGTCTGAAGTATCATATAGCTCCACATTACCTAATTCTTCTAATATCAGCAAGAAACTATCACGACGGATTCGTATTTTATCCTCAATTTCAAATAAACCATCAGCAGCATACGTTTCTTTCACTTGATTAAAAAGAACCTGAATGTAATCCCCAGTTCCCCCATAAGACATTTCATCTTTTAGAAACTTTTCCTTACTATAGACTAATTCATCTTTAGCATCCCGTTCATAAAGCATCTTGATGAAGAGTATCTTGCTAATCTCATCAAAGGCAGCCTCCGGCGAAAGCTTATCGACATTTCGTATTATATTATGGCAACGAGTAAGAACCTTTAAAAAATTATCTTTGGAATAGCCGCGCACTTTGTTAACAAACAGAGCTAAATTCTGCTCCGAAGCTATATCGGTTGCAGTAGGAAAATCACTGATTCGTTCAATTCTGAGTGGCCGAGCATTTTTATCAATATAAAAAACTTTCGTTTCTTTAAGATTATGAGCAACATAAAAAGCCATATCATTTAAAACAGCTTGTTTAAACTGTTCGGAATAATCCTCTGCTTTTATCTTTATATGCTCTGCTTTACACACTACAAGGACATAAATATTGGGAGTAAGCCCCAACTTTTTCTCGTCAGCACTACGCCAAATTGCAATATCTGCAACAGATGATGCTGATATCTCTACGTTAAAATCCAATTGGTCTGGCAGATAGCCATATGACTCAACCAAACGATGGTAAAACGCTTCTATCAGTTGATGTTTGCTTTGATCCACACCCATATTTATAAAGAATTTTACTATTATTCTTTTCTTTATTATTTCTATCTATAATCAAGTTAAGCCCTTAAAAACAGCTCTGCTTAATTAACCGCAAAAATACTCATTTTTCGCCGCATTCCCAAATTTTTTTCAATCAAGTGTTTTTGAGCTAGTATTATTGATCCTATAACACATTAGAAACACATTGAGTTTTTACTAAAATTTATTTATTTACAAACTTAAATTCATGCTCATTATATCTGTTGCCAACATTGGGATACTTTTGCAACAGCTTTTCTATATCCGCCATATCCTGAACTGACAAATCCACATCAACCGCCCGAACGTTCTCTTCCAAATATTTCATCCGCTTAGTACCCGGTATCGGAATGATATTCTCACTTTGTGCCAGTATCCAGCTTAATGCAAGTTGGGCAGAAGTGACACCTTTCTCCGCAGCCATACCGGCCAAATCAGTAGCCAGACATTGGTTATTTACCCAGTGCTCACCAGTGTATCTCGGCAAACGCCTGCGAAAGTCATTTTCACCCAATGTCTCTACACTGATTGCATTGGCAACCAGCCCCCTACCCAATGGTGAAAAAGGAACTAACGTAACTCCCAGTTCCTTGGTCAGCGGCAGGATTTCTTTCTCCACATCGCGGGTCAGCAGAGAATATTCACTCTCTACAGCGGCAATGGGATGCACAGCGCAAGCTCTTCGCAAGGATTCGGGCGAACACTCACTTAAACCTAAATATCGGACTTTACCTTCGCGTACCAGTTCAGCCATTGCTTCCACAGTCTCTTCAACCGGAACAGCAGGATCTATCCGATGGGCATAATACAAATCAATGGTTTCTATTTTCAATCGCCTCAGACTGTTTTCTACCGCTTGTTTAATATACCGGGGAGAACCGTCCACATAACTTTCACCATCACCAAATACACTGCCTTGATTATTACGTAAACGAAAGCCGAACTTTGTGGCAATAAAAATCCGGTCTCTTTTTTCACTTACCATCTTCGAAAGCAGTTCCTCATTGGCTCCATTGCCATACACATCAGCCGTATCCCAAAAGTTTATGCCCAATTCCAAGGCACGGTGCAACGTTGCGATACTCTCTTTTTCGTCCGCCGCTCCATACGCAGCACTCATTCCCATACAACCCAGTCCGATAGCGGAGAGTTGCACATCTGTTTTACCTAATTTTCTGTACTTCATAATTTTAATATTTCATTTCGGTGCAAAGTTAGGTGTTAGCGTACGGACGGATGAGCGCTATTCAAATCATCCTTTGTACAAATCAAATAGTTACCTTCCCTCTGACTTCAGTCGGCGACTTACCTGTATGTTTACGAAAGAACTTACTAAAATAGGAAACAGACTCAAAGCCCAGTCCAAATGCCATTTCTGAAATAGAGAGATTGCTATGTTGCAGATATTGAACAGCTTCTTTGACGATTCTTTCTGCAATAAGTACGGAGGTCGTTTTTCCTGTCGTTTCTTTAACAACCTTATTCAGATGGTTCACATGCACAGACAACCGATTGGCATAATCAGTCGGCGTACGCAGAACTAATGCAGCGCGAGGATAATCTATCGGGAATTGCCTTTCCAGTAACTCCATAAACAATTCTACAATACGCAGTGAAGCATTCGGATGCGATTCATACTGATTAGCATCCTGCATCCTCATGGCCGTATGTATCAGTAAATGAAGATAACAACGCAACACATCAAGTGTACCTGTGTAACCGGATTGTATCTCTTCCTGCATCTGAGCATATATATTTTGTACTTTCATCAGTTGAGATTCATCCAGGAAGAAGACTTTGTCACCCGTCAGTTTAAATAAAGGTGTATTCGCCAAAGAGCCGTTCTTCTCTTCGGATTGCACAAACTGCTCATTAAAAATGCAGAACATACCCCTCTGCTCTTCACTGACAGACTCCCAGGCATAAGGCACAAGAGGATTGGAAAACAGCAGCGCCGGACGATCTACCAGAATCCATTTATCAGCATAATATAATTTCCCAATACCCATGATTAAAGTTACTTCATAGAAATCCCGATAACTGAATTGCACAGTACCGAAATTGCACTGGCGGGAAAAGATATTGAAATATTCTTTCCCTTTAGAATAAGTTGCATCCAGTTTCGGATCGCAACGTTGTATTCTCTTGTAGAATTGAGGAATTGTTTCAGCCATTATCCAAGTCTCACTAAATGATACACCGTCCCCCTATTCGTCTTCTTGCAAGGGATATCCAATTTCTTCAGCGAACGACCGAAGTGCCCTATTTTGCTGACCGACAGTTTATCGCGGGTTTTCTGCTGTAGATAATTGAATATCTCCATTGCGGTCAGCCATTCCCCTTCCCGTTCTTCTTCCGTCACCCGGAAATAGCAGTGGAAAAGCTGTTCGAGCGGACTGATCTGTTCAAAATCCCGGTTGGTCTCTTTCAGGATAGCTTCGTCCTCATCATTCAGCCAGTAGCGCTCACCTTTATAAATGGCATCCATGGCCTGAGCATACAATTGCTTGTAGTTGATGGTGACATTCGTATCAATAGGTGCAGTCACTTCGATACAGATAAAACGACGACTGCCGCTGGGATCGGTAAGCAGGTCCATCTGATTACTGGTACCAATAAACGAGGCATAACGGCGCACTTCCTGAATGGTAGAACCGTAAGGTTTCCGCAAATTTGCCACAGGTTTCTGCAAAAGATGTTTCAGAAACCCCTGCTGATTAGAGCTAATCTGATCAAACTCATCCAGGTTCACCAGCAGAAAACGCCCCAGATAACGCTCCGCATCCTGTTTGCTCTTAAAATCAAGACTATCCGTATATCCGAAACGCAGTTCAGGAGGCAAAATAATGCGACAATAGGTAGATTTACGATACCCCTGTGCCCCAACCAGCAATGGCGACGTACTGTTTCCATGTTGGCGGTCGAGCCCACGCCAGTGAGCCACCATACTGAGAAACCAGCGATAAAACAACTCCCGCCAATGCGGATTATTGCATGGCACAAGATTGGCAAGCGCCCGGATGCGGTCTTTTCCGTCCCAACGCCCCACACTGCAAAGGTATTCTTCAACAGGATTGTACAAAGACACATACTCTGATGTCAGATAACGCTCCACGTCACGGTCCCAGGCACGAATCCCCTCTTTCAGGGCATTAATCGCCACCGTATTGCGTACCCTCCGATCCACCGGTCTGAAATAGAAATGAATGGAATTCCGCTGACGGTATTCCAGATCGTTCAACACCGTGTTATAACGAAACTCATAGCGCCGTTCCATAAACTCTTCCAGGCGCAGAGCGGTATCCTGCTCCGGAGTCAAAATAGTTTTAGAGCCAAAGCCCTTAGACTCTTGGTAAATATTATGAACCATAGCACGTACCGTTTGCTGCTCCGCCTGTGCATAATAATGAATAATCGTCTGCCTCACAACTTCCTCTTCCGGTATGCCCGCCTTGTAGCAATACTCCGCAAGGCGGACAAGCAACGGTTGGAGATTATTTCCCCGTCGCCAGTTCTCCATATCCCGGAGCGCCTTATCGAGGGCGGTTTCAAAAAGCATGGTGAAGGTCTGCGATGTTTCAAAGCCCGGTTCCAGCCTCAGTAACGGATTTTTCTCAGCCAACTGCCGTTGCCGGAAGGTCTGTTCACCGGGCATGGAGAATGGCTGCTCCAGACAGAAAGGTACTGCATGAGGATTGTATCCGGGATGTTCATCGAGCGTCATCCGGCAGCTTTGCATCAGTGAAGACTCTTTCAAGGCAATGGGAAATGGGAACAACGGTTGATAGCAACTCACCGCCAGGCGATAGGCATGGGCATGAAACAATGCGGCTTCCTGTTCACGCTTCGGTAAGTTTCCATCCGGTAAGGCGAAACACACCCATATTTTCACACTCCTTCCGCTGGAACCGCAAAAAGCGGCAAACGTCTGAGGAAGCAGCATCGCCTGACGTTTTACCAGTTCAGCTTCCGCCAGTCCAGCCAGCTTCTTCACTTCAAGCTGAACCAGACCATTGTATCGTTTCACCCTTCGCCCTCCGTCTTTAGTCCGGGCGCACTCCACGGCAGGATAGACACGTGGAAGTTTGTCAATATGAGAGAATGCGGATTCAGTACCTTCCAACTGAGGGATGATAGTCCGTAACCCCGTCACATACCCGTCTCTGGTTTCCGTTTTCATCTTCTCCATCAGCACGTCGGCATCATAAACGGTCATCATCTCTCTGCCTGCATCTTTGTCATGTCTTATTGAAGTGATTTTCATATCATTATCTGTTTTGAATTTTATTTATATAGTATAATTCCTTTAAAGAGTTACAAAGATACTGCTCCAAAAAGCGAAAGTCAAGTATTTAAGCATATTATTCTGCATTTATTTCAAAAAAGTTCAGCTCATACATTTTGCAGTAAAAGCTTCAATAATAATTGAGAAATAAACAGGGAATCACTTGACTTAGCCCTGCTTATTTTGTATCTTTGTAGTAAGTCCTATTGGGTGTTAACCTTGGTCAACAGGCCGTGCAATGGAGGTCAACAAGCCGAGCAACCAACGTTGACAAGCCTGTTGACCAAGGTTAATACCCAATCATTCCTAAGGGTAAAAGGGATGTTCCTTAGGAGGAAACAGAATAGTCCCTAATGTAAAACAAATTAATACCTTATAATTAAAACAAGCAACTATGGCAATCTTATTTGAATGGTACGAAAACCCGGTGGCTCCCAACCAGCCACAAGAAGAAACAAAACTGCATGCACGCATCACACTGAACGGAAAAACAGGAACCGACAGGTTGCGACGCAAAATCCAGGAACGTTGTTCACTGACGGAAACTGATGTATCGGCCGTGCTCGACGCCCTGTCTCATGCAATGGGTGAAGAACTGGCGGAAGGCAGACAGGTACATCTGGATGGTATCGGTTACTTCCACCCTACCCTGACCTGCACGGAAGAAATAAAAGAAGATACAAAACGGAAGAATACGAAAGTAAGGCTGAAAGGCATCAAATTCCGGGCGGATCAGGAACTGAGAAGTGAAATCGGAAATGTGAAACTGAAGAATATAAAACACAACGGACACTCCAACAAATTATCGGATGAAGAAATAGACAGCCGGCTAACCATCTACTTCAGTCAGCACCACATGATGACAAGAAGTGACTTCCAAAGGGTATGTGGCATGATGAAATCGACCGCAATGGGGCATATCCGCCGCTTACGCGGGGAAGGAAAGCTAAAAAACATCGGATTACAGAACCAACCGATATATGCGCCAAACGTGGGGTATTACGGTATAACAGAAGAAGTTATGATGTAGAAATGTAAAAATCCGGCGTGAGAGTAAGCGGTTTACTCTCACGCCGGTTTTTTACTCTCACCTACACTTAATATTCTAATTATCAATAAGCTATTTAAAAAGTGAGGGTAGTGAGAGTAACCCGAGCCAACTTTTTATTGATCTTGAGCAACACTAAATTATTGTTAATTACCCTTTCATACATCGAACCATGTTTCAAAGATTATGTTGTTACAAATGAACAGCAACCTTAATTATGAATTTAAAATAATGAATTATGAAGAAGAAAATTAAATTTTGAAAGAAAGAATCGCTGTTACGTTAATGAACGGGATTCGAGAAAGAGTAGATTATATGATTAAACTAACTTTAAACTTAACAAAGATCAAAGCAAACAAGAAATCTGCAACCTAACCCTCCCGCTTTATTCCTGAAAAGAGCAAACAAATAAACTACTTCAGGGCATGTTATATTTTATTGTATCAACTATTAATGCATTTCAATTATGAAAAAATCAATTATTTTAGCAGCATTTGTTTTAGCAGCATTGGCTGCAAATGCCCAGACTACCGTACAAGGCAGCAAATTCACAGACAATTGGTCTATAGAACTAAAAACCGGTATTATAACTCCTGTAAGCCACAGCGCTTTCTTCAAGAATGCCCGCCCGGCTTTGGGAATTGAGTTTACGAAGCAACTTACCCCCGTTTTCGGACTGGGAGTTCAAGGCATGGGATATATAAACACCTCGAACAGTAAGACAGCTTTTGATGCTTCAGACCTTAGCTTATTGGGTAAAGTCAACCTGATGAACCTGTTCGCAGGCTATACAGGTACTCCGCGCATATTCGAAGTAGAGGCCGTAGCCGGTGCGGGATGGCTGCACTACTACATGGACGGCCCTGGAGATGTGAACTCCTGGTCCAGCCGTTTCGGAATGAATTTCAACTTCAATCTCGGAGAAGCTAAAGCCTGGACGATAGGAGTCAAACCGGCATTGGTATATGATATGCAAGGCGACCACAACCGTAGCCGATTCAATGTAAACAATGCCGCCTTTGAACTAACAGCAGGTGTAGCTTACCACTTTGGTGGTAGCAACGGAAGCCATCACTTTACCTTGGCTAAACTCTATGATCCGGCCGAGATTAGCGACCTGAACAATTCTATCAATAATCTTCGCTCACAAGTGAATGAGAAGAACGGTCAGATCAATGTCGACGCACAGAAGATCAGCGCACTGCAACAAGAAGTAAACAACTTACAGAACCGGGTAATCCCTGTTGAGACGGTAGTGGAAACCAGCCGTATTCCGGAATCCATCATTACTTTCAGACAAGGTAGATCTACAGTCGATGCCTCTCAGTTGCCAAATGTGGAACGTGTGGCTTCTTACATGAAGAAATACGCAAATACAACAGTGGTGATTAAAGGCTACGCTTCACCGGAAGGTAGTGCCGAAGTCAATGCAAGAATAGCTAAAGCGCGTGCCGAAGCCGTAAAGACAATCCTGGTCAATAAGTATAAAATCAGCCCGTCACGTATTACTGCCGAAGGTCAGGGAGTGGGTGACATGTTCACAGAACCAGACTGGAACCGGGTTAGTATCTGTTCTATTATTGAAGATGCCAAATAAACAAACTTAAAATCCCCCTCGCCACAGATAGTTGTAACGAGGGGGATTTTAAGTTTATGAGAGTTCCGACACACCCTCATTTCTTATTCTATCATTTAAAGTACCCTACAGGATGATTCAGCATAGGAATCTGACTATCTTTCAGTTTTAATACTTTCTTCAACTGAGTGGCATCCATCGAACCTCGTGGCACTGTAGCCAATTTAGCATTAGCACAGAATAAAGAGATATTCTGCGAAACGATACCAACATCCATAGCTCCAACAACCTGATTTTGTGGTTTCTGAGCATCGCCAAAGAGAGAAACATCACTGACCAGTACCAAAGATACCGGAGCCGCTTTTACAAAAGTCTGACCACCTGCAACAGCATCGCGGTGATCTCCTTCAGAAACCAGATTTAACTGATGATTTTTCGCATCGTACACATAGCTCCCTTCGGGTAATATCACGTATACATCTACATCCTGCTTATTCAAAGCCGATGGAGCTGTCCGCTTTCCAGACTCCGGACGATTGATTCCGTTAGCAGCCCACAATAAATCCGACAAGTCAGCAAGGCTCAATGCTTTCGAAGCATATTCACGTGTAGACTGACGTTCAGACAATGCTTTCATTACCGTACCGGCACGACTCAAATTGGGCTTTGGTAACTTAACTACCTTATCAGCAGCAGAAGCAGCCACTGAAAGCACTAAACAAACTAACAATAGTTGTACTTTTCTCATAACTGTGGTATTTTAAAAGTTAAGAGGCAAATATACGAAAAAGAATGGTATTGATTCAATCCTCCATTACAAACTTCAACGTATAGACTTAGCGATTTCTTCCATATGTGTATCATCCGTTCCGCAACAGCCGCCAAATATCCTAAAATCATATTCTGATTTCAATTTCATCATACCTTCAGCCAAGTCGGCAGGAGAAGAAGATTGCAAATCAGCGGAACCGTCCAGTTCACTATAAGACAATGCGGAAGTATTGGCCTGAATACCGATAAACCGCGTCCGGACAGCCTCGGTTTGGTTGAAGTTGTGCGCAAGAGCTTCATAGACGATGCAGGGATGTACACAGTTTGTCATATAGCACACCGGTTTGCGAGATACATTATCGTCAATAAACCGGATAGCATAGTCGATGGTATGCCCATCAATGAGTTTCCCGTCTTTTTGAATGGTAAAACTAATGATATAGGGGATTCCGGTATCGGATATGGCCCTCGCCATACCCGTTGCCTCAGTCAACACAGGCATAATTCCCGCATACAGAAAATCTGCTTTCGCAAGTTTAAATAGTTGTGCCTGCCAATGATGAAAGTCGTGAGCTTCCTCAATGTTCAGAGCACCGGCGCCTGTATAAGCATCTCCTTTACACCCCATCAGACCGCCAATATACATTTCAATATTTGATGTCTCCTTTATCTTACGGAGAAACCTGACATTATCCTCAATAATAGCCTCATCATATCCGGCCTGAATAACTTGCTGCTTATTAGCCCGTCTGGTCGGAGTGGTAGCCAAGAACGGTAGATTGTATTTTTCAGCAATCCCCATGTAGCCCCGCCAAAGAGTTTCCAATGCCAGCCGCCCCTGTTGACTATAAATCAAATCAGCCATAGCTACACTGCCATTAATGGTGAGACCATACTCACGCTTCAATCGTTCTCCCAATGCCCCCTCCATCAGAACTGAAGAATGAGAGGCTATGCAAGTTTCAAAATCCATACAAGTCGGTTTTATATATTACTCGCAGGTATGTGATGCCTGTTGCCGCAAAGTTACAGAATCTTTCCCGGCTTTAAGAATACGGATCAAATGATTTCCGGTAAAAACAGAAAACTCTTCTCTTCGAAAAATCTGAAAAACAGAAAAAAAGCATTATACTTGCAATCTAAAAACACACTAATAGCTGACTAAGATTATCATGTTATTAAATCTAACAGAAGAACAAATCATACAATTAGCCCCGGATGCAGCCTCCGTAAAAGCCGGAAAAGGGTTGGCGACAAGAGCCAAGTGGGTGTTGCTGGAACACAGTGACCGTGCTATCTGGGGGCATTGCCAAGGAAGTGGGAAAACTCCATACCAGACCGTAATCGATACAAAAAACGTAGCATTCAAATGTTCCTGTCCCAGCCGGAAGTTTCCATGCAAACATGGATTGGGACTCTTATTTTTATATGCCGCACAGGCTGAGCAGTTCAAAGAAGCGGACGAACCGGAATGGGTGACTTCCTGGCTTTCCAAGCGGGAAGAAAAAGCCGAAAAGAAGGAACAGAAAGCCAAAAGCGACACGCCTGTAGATGAAGCAGCACAAGCCAAACGTCAGGCTATGCGCCACCAAAAGGTGCTGAACGGTATTGATGAACTGGAGATTTGGCTGAAAGACCTGCTACGCAACGGGTTAATCAATATACCGGAACGGGCTTATACTCTTTTCGACGGTATTGCCCGCCGTATGGTCGACGCCCAGGCTCCCGGACTTGCCAATCGGTTGAAAGCCATTCAGGAAATAAACTTCTACGAGGAAAGTTGGAAATACAAGTTAACCGACCAACTCGGAAAACTCTACCTCCTGATGAAGAGTTACCGGAACCTGGACCTGCAACCGGAAGAGTGGCAACAGGAAATCCGCACACAGATAGGTTATCCGCAAGCAAAAGAGGATGTGCTGGCGGGTGAAACAATTACCGACCAGTGGCTGGTACTCCATAAGAGAAGTCAGAAGATAAACGAGCTGAATAATGATATTTACTGGCTATACGGATGTCGGAGTAATCGTTTCGCCATCTATCTCAGTTTCACAGCTCCCGGAACCTTGGCGGAATTCAATCTTGTTCCCGGAAGTACCTACGACGGAAAACTCTGTTATTATAAAGGAGTAGGCAGTCTTCGAGCCTTATTCAAAGAATGTGAATTATCCGAAGAAGCGGTTACCCCGCATTTCTGTGCGAATCTGCAAGAAGCAACCGCCCGATACAGGGAAGCCCTGCAACAGAACCCATTTGCCGAAAATGTACCCGTATTAGTAGAAAATCTGCGACTGGCTGTTCAAGGGAAACAGCTCTGTGTGCAGGATGCAAACAACGAACTGATGCCTGTGCAGATGCAAGACATCACCCGAACAGACATCCTATCCGTCACGGGTGGAAAGCCGTTTGCCGCCTTCTTTCTGGCAGACGCCAATTGCTGGGAGCTAAATTCAATGTGGTATCAATCTGACTATTATATTTGGAGAGATGAACGTAACTGAACCAATCATTAATGCAGCCTTATTGGGAACCGCTGCCAAAGAATTCATTCCGAACGGTTTACCGGAAACTCTGGAAGAAAACTTCCGGCTGCTGCAAGAAAAGAGTGAAGATGCGGAAGATGCTTTCTATCAGTTTTCAGCCCTGACTTTCGCCTACAGCCGTGCCGGAATGGAACCGTTACCTGCCGGAGAAGCTATCACCATGAATGAAGCTCCGGATGACAGTCTGCCCTATTTCGACCGGAATATCGGCGACCTGCTGATTCAGATAGTCAATGAACAGAACCGGCATCTTTTATTATATGCTTACCGGAAAGCTGCCCGGTGCAACAAGCTTATTCCGCCATTCTATCTGCGAACGCTAATCTCACATGCCTACGACCGCAATAATCCCGATAAGCACGAAGAGCAAGCACTGCTTTCTTCCTTAACAGGTAACCGTGGACGCTGGCTGCTTACCCACATGGAATTACCGGACTGGGGAGATACCGGAAACGAAACTTGGGAAACAGCCTCGCATGAAGAACGAAAGCGGATGCTGCAACGCCTGAGAAAAGAGAACCCCGGACAGGGACTTGCCTTGCTGCAAACCGAACTGAAAAATGAATCTGCCGCCCACCGTGACGAATTGATACAATGCCTGCGCACCAATCTGAGTAAAACGGATGAAAACTTCCTGCAAGAGATTGTCACTACCGACCGAAGCAGTAATGTAAAAGAAACCGCCCGTCGCCTGTTATGCAGTCTGCCCGACTCGGAACTGGTAAAAACATACTGTGACCTGTTGCGTGGAAAACTTCATTATAAGATGTTACTGGGTTGGTCATACGATAAAATCACCTTTACACCTGAGATGAAGAAATTGGGCTTGGAAGAGGTCAGTTCCAACAAGAAAGAAAAAGATGAAGAGTTTCTGCTCCGCCAGCTCGCCGAACGTGTACCGCTCAGTTTCTGGGTAGAGTTCTACGACTGTTCACCGGAGAAAGCCGCCGCAAAACTGGCAAAGAAGCCACCATTCGGTTCCTACTTCAACTTATGCCAGCCGATAGAAAACTTCGGTGACAATCTGTGGGCGTATCAAACCCTGAAAGAAGATGCAAATGAAGCCTACGCCTCCTCGCTGATGGGATTACTGACACCGGAGCAACGGGAGGGAATCAACTTCCAGACAGACAGCAAGAGCAATTATATTCCCGAACCCTGGTATAATGCGGACGGGACGCAATGGGGAATAAAATTCTCCACACGAGCTTTACAAAGATTGTTCCATAGCAATTATTACTATTATCCGAAAGAGATGGCAGAACGCCTGTCGCTATACTTTCCTCCGGAGATGTTGCCCAAAGTGGAACAACAGGCAGTGGCATACGATGCCGACCATGCCATTGCCAAATTCTGCCGACTGACAGCAGAATATATGAGAATGAAAGAAAAAATAAACAGCTTGTTTAATGACAATAAATAATACAAAACAATATGAGTACCTTACTTAGACAACATGCCGAACAGCAATTCGCAGAAGAGCTGCACGAACTGAAAAAGAATGAAACAAACTCTGTTCCCGAAAATTGGGAAATGTCTCCGCAATCGGTAGTCACCTACCTGATGGGTGGCAAACTGAAGAACGGATTTGAAGTTTCACCTAAATATATAGGTAACCGCCGCCTGATGGAGATAGCAGTAGCTACCCTGGTAACAGACCGCGCATTGCTGCTATACGGACTTCCCGGTACGGCGAAAAGCTGGGTGAGCGAGCATATTGCTGCTGCCATTTCCGGCAACTCCACACTGATAGTGCAAGGTACTGCCGGAACAGGAGAAGAAGCCATCCGCTACGGTTGGAACTATGCCCGACTACTGGCAGAAGGACCCAGTGAAGGTGCACTGGTGCAAACCCCAATTATGAAGGCTATGCAGGAAGGTAAGATAGGACGTATCGAGGAGTTGACACGTATCGGCTCTGACGTGCAGGATACTCTGATCACGATTCTTTCGGAGAAAACACTTCCGGTTCCGGAGTTGAATAAAGAAGTACAAGCGATACGCGGTTTCAATATCATTGCAACAGCAAACAACCGTGACAAAGGAGTCAATGATCTGTCGAGCGCCTTGAAACGCCGTTTCAATACTGTTATTCTCCCTTTACCGGATACGATTGACGAAGAGATAGACATTGTACGCCGCCGCGTGGAAAGCTTTGAAAAGGTGATGCAACTTCCGGCAGAGAAACCGGCACTTGAAGAAATCCGTCGTGTAGTAACCATTTTCCGTGAGCTGCGACAGGGAGCTACCAATGATGGAAAGACAAAGTTGAAAGCACCCAGTGGTACATTAAGTACGGCCGAGGCTATCTCGGTAGTAAATAACGGTCTGGCCATGGCAGGTTATTTCGGAGACGGACAGATACATGCCGAAGACCTTGTTTCGGGCATTCTTGGAGCAGTGGTGAAAGACCCGGTACAGGATAAAGTGGTATGGCAGGAATACATGGAGACGGTAGTGAAGAACCGCGACGGATGGAAAGATATCTACCGTGCATCAAGGGATATGATCTGATACCTCCCACTCCATCATACGAACTAAAAGATTAAAAGAATGGCAATTCACTTATTAGGAATAAGGCATCACGGTCCCGGTTCATGCCGGAACGTACTGGAATACCTGCAAGAGCTTCAGCCCGATCTCATCTTGCTGGAAGGTCCGGCAGAAGCCGAGACTCTGCTTCCATGCGTACTGAATGAGCAGATGGAACCACCCGTCGCCTTACTCGCCTATCAACCCGACCAGCCACAAAATGCGGTGTTCTATCCATTTGCCGAATTCTCTCCGGAATGGCAAACGATAGTTTACGCCCTGCGGAACGAAGTACCGTTACGCTTCTTCGATTTACCACTGGTACATTCGATGGCGCAAAATCAGAAGCCCCATAATACAACCGAAGAGCAACAGGAGGAGATTATCCCCACCGTATACAGAGATCCTTTTGACTATCTGGCAGAAGCGGCCGGATATGCAGACGGGGAGTCATGGTGGGAAACTACCATTGAGCACCGCAAAGACAGTGCCGATGTATTTCAGGCTGTGAAAGAAGCCGTAACCGCATTGCGGGAGGAACTTCCCGAACATACCTCTCCCCGTGACCAGCTCCGCGAAGCCTGGATGCGTAAGATGATCCGCACGGCACAGAAAGAAAACTTCGAACGCATCGCCGTGGTCTGTGGTGCCTGGCATGTGCCCGCCCTCGAAAATATGCCTAAAGTAAAAGAGGATAACGAACTGCTGAAAGGACTGCCCAAAATAAAAATAGAATGTACCTGGATTCCCTGGACATACGACCGGCTTGCTTTCCGCAGCGGATACGGAGCCGGTATAGAATCTCCGGGCTGGTATCATTATCTTTGGCATCATCCGCAGGACGACGGTACCCTCTGGATCAGTCAGGCTGCTTCCCTTTTCCGCAAGAAGAATATGGATATCTCCGTAGCCCACGTCATCGAAACTGTGCGTCTGGCACAGGTGACGGCTGCTTTACGCAATCTCCCAGCCCCTTCACTGGCTGAGTTTAATGAAGCCATCACCACCGTCATGGGCTTTGGCGACGATATCCTTTTACAGATAATCAAGGAAGAACTTATCATCAGTAACCGTCTGGGACGTGTTCCCGATGATGTACCCAAAGTTCCCTTGCTGGTAGATGTGGAAAAGACTCAAAAACGGCTGCGTGTTCCATTTACAGCCGAAATCAAAGAGCTGACTCTCGACCTTCGTAAACCGAATGATCTGGATAGAAGTATCTTCTTCCATCGCCTGCACCTGCTCGACATAGATTGGGCAATTCCGGGCGGTACTGACGGTAAAGGTACTTTCAAAGAAAAATGGACACTCTACCACAAACCGGAACAGATTATAAGCATCATCGAAAAGGCTATCTGGGGAAATACACTGGAAGAAGCAACGCAGAAGTTTCTGCTCAAACAGACGAAAGAGATACGGCATATTCCGGAACTCACCCGGCTGCTCGACCGGGTAATCCCTGCCAATCTACCGGACTTAGTGGAAGCCATGACGATGCAACTCGACCGCCTCTCGGCTGCCTCCACTGATATTATCGAGATGATGGAGGCAGTACCCGATCTGGTAAATATCGTCCGCTACGGCAATGTCCGCAATCTGGATTTCTCAAAGGTAGGCGATATGCTCCAAGCTATGATTGCCCGTATCCTTGCAGGTGGAGTACTTGTTTGTATCAATATAGACGAGGAGGCCGCTACGGACATACTCAACAAACTGGTGTCTACGGATTACGCAGTTTCCACTCTCAATGATCCGGAGCTGAACAGGATGTGGCTGGAGTTTATCCGCCAGGTGCGTACATCCGTTAATGTACATCCGCTGTTATCCGGCTATGCCACAAGACTGCTGAACGACAAGGGAGACATTTCAGCCGAAGAAGCACAGAATACCCTTAGTTATTATTCTTCCATCGGTAATACTCCGGCAGATATGGCTTACTGGTTCGAGGGTTTCCTCCGTTCTTCCGGTTCCATTCTGCTGCTGGATGATAATTTGTGGAACCTGGTAAATAACTGGGTATGTTCGCAGGAAAAAGAAACCTTCATGGAACTGCTTCCCATACTGAAACGCACATTCAGCGAGTTCAGTCCCGCAGAACGCCGGAAGTTGGGTGAGAAAGCCAAGGCGGGCGGTGCAGGCGGCATACAGGCTGCAACAGCCTCAGCAACTTCACACAATGAAGAGGAAGCTGTGAGGGTGATTCCCTTGATTCACCGCTTATTAGGAATTGAAACGAAGTAAAGAGAAAACAATGGAAGAAGAATATCTGAAAAGGTGGCGCCTGATACTGGGCGGAAACGAAGCCGACGGAACGGGTATCACACTGACACCGGAAGAACAACGCATCGACCAGTCATTAGAAGCCGTATATGACAGCGACCGCCGCGGAGGACTCGGATCATCCGCCCCAAAGGTAAGCCGCTGGCTGGGAGATATCCGTGAATTCTTTCCGCAGACTGTGGTACAGGTCATTCAGCGCGATGCCATCAAACGACTGAATATCACCTCACTGTTAACGGAAAAGGAAATGCTTGAAACGGTAGTGCCGGATGTGCATCTTGTAGCTACACTGATGTCACTCAGCCGGGTTATTCCTGAAAAGAATAAGGAAATGGCACGGCAGATAGTCCGCAAAGTGGTGGACGAACTACTGCGAAAGCTCTCCGCCCCTACCCAACAGGCTGTGACGGGAGCACTCAACCGTTCTGCACGGCGGAGAAATCCACGTTATAACGAGATAGACTGGAAGACCACCATCACCAAGAATTTGAAAAACTACCAACCAGAATACAAGACTATCATCCCGGAAGTCCGTATCGGTTACGGCAGAAAACGGAAAGCGATGAAAGACATCATCCTCTGTCTGGACCAGAGCGGTTCAATGGGGACATCCGTCATTTACTCCGGAATCTTCGGGTCTGTACTGGCTTCCATTCCTGCAGTGAACACGCGGATGGTGGTATTTGATACGGCTGTGGTAGACCTTACCGATGACTTGCAAGATCCGGTAGACTTACTCTTCGGTGTACAGTTGGGTGGCGGTACGGATATCGCCCGCGCCCTGACCTATTGCCAGGGAGTAATCACCCGTCCGCAAGATACGGTACTGGTACTGGTGACCGACTTGTATGAAGGGGGCGATCCGAGAGAAATGCGAAAGAAGTTCGCATCACTGGTGAATAGTGGCGTGCAACTTATCGTACTGCCCGCCCTGAATGATGACGGCGCCCCTTCTTATGACAAAAATCATGCAGAATTTCTGGCAAATATCGGTGTACCTACCTTTGCTTGTACGCCCGATAAGTTCCCCGACCTGATGGCGGCAGCACTCAGTAAGCAGGATATAGGAATGTGGGTATCGCAGAATGTCAAGAGCACTTAGTTTTGTGACAATCTATATTCGCAGGGAGATACCCCTACCAGTTTTCTAAACAGGTTGCTGAAATATTGTACGCTTGGATAGCCCAATTTTTCAGCAACCGAGCTTACTGTATAACCTTTGCCTAATAGCATCTCCTTAGCGACTTCCAGCCTTTTCAACTGGAAGTATTCATCCAGATTCTTCCCCGTTTCAAACTTCAATAAATCGCTGAAATAACGGGGAGATAAATGAAGTATATCTGCGCAGTATTTTGTAGAGGGTAATACACCGTTTTTCAATTGTCCGGACTGGATATAGCCATCCAATGCAATATCCATCTTGTTCAATATCGCCTTATTGACTTCATTCCGAGTGATAAACTGACGGTCATAGAAACGGGAACAATAATCCAACAGGAGTTCTATATATCTTGAAATCAAGGTCTTGCTATGACAGTCTATTGCATGTTGCAGTTCCTTCTCAATATTGTACATACATTCAATTGCTTTATCCTTTTCGCGCAAGGAAAGGTGCAACGCTTCATTCAGATGATAAGAAAAGAAAGAGTAATTCTTAATATTCCGCCCCAATGAAGTGCTGCAAAGCAAGTCGGGATGAAAAGCCAACAACCAGCCCTTTCGGGGAAATGCCTTTCCTTCGTTGATATTGATGGATTGTCCCGGAGTCAGGAAAATCATTGTTGCATTAGAATAGTCGTAATACTTACGCCCGTAGATGAAATCCTCACATTCGCATTCCAACAGTAAGATGGTGTAGAAATCGAACTTGATAGTACGCTGCATCACATTGGCTTTAGATAAGTCAATGGCGCTCACCAACGGATGTAAGGTCTTATTTCCCAAACAGCAATTGCACTGGTGTACGGTCTCTATGTTCAATATATCCTTTTTCAAAACTGTACATTTTGCAGTCTATATTCATTGGGCGTACAGCCGACACGTTTTTTGAACAGGCGGCTGAGGTGTTGCGGATATTGAAATCCCAAGGTGTAAGCAATCTCGCTGATTGTCTCGTCCGTTTCAACGATATGTTCTTTAGCCAGTTCAATCACTTTCATCTGAATATGTTCCTGAGGCGTCATACCAGTTTCTTTCTTAATCATGTCACCGAAATAATTGGGTGAGAGATAGATTTTATCCGCAAAGTATTTCACGGACGGCAAGCCATCCTGCACAGGAAGATTGCTTCTGAAATATTCATCCAGAAGTTGCTCAAACTTGGTAAGAGAGTCTTTATTGATGCCGCTCCGGGTGATGAACTGGCGTTCATAGAACCGCATACAGTAATTGAGCAGAAGCTCGATATTCATGGCAATCAATGCTTTACTATGCTTATCGATAGGATGCTCCAGCTCGATACTGATCTTTTTCAGGCAATCCATCACGGTCTCTTTTTCCTGATCGGACAGGTGCAAAGCCTCGCTTACTGAATAAGAGAAGAAAGTATAATCCTTTATTGTCTTTCCGAGGGAGGTTCCGCGAATCAGGTCGGGATGAAAGAGGATACCGTACACTTCTTGCTGCACTACATCATTCAGCATCTCTACTCCGGCAGTCTGGCCGGGAGCAAAGCAAACGATGGTTCCTTCCTGATAGTCATAATGCTGGCGACCATACTTGATATCACAGTTCTTAGCTCCTTTCAGAAAGAGTGCATAAAGGCCATAGGTCATTTGGATATGATTGACCGATTTGGTTGCTTTGGTAAGATCCACCACACTCACCAGAGGATGCAGGGTTTCCAGTCCGTAGAGACTGTTATAGTGATCTACATTATCTAATTTTATAACTCTATCCATATTCATAAGTATTTGAACTGCAACAAAGATAGAAATTATTTCAATTGAGAAATCAGGTATCTGTAATTGGGGTTATCATATCCGTAATAAGGGTACAAATTTCAGGATACAGCTTCAAAACAAAGACAACATTCGCATATCATCCAAAGCTTTCGGCTGATATTTTATCTCACTGAATACTCCCGTAAAGCCGTCGCCACGAGAACCGTGTGCCGCGAAACCTACTTTAATCTTCCCCTTCGTCCCAAGATTGAAATTCCTGACCATCAACCAGTTTTTATTGTCAGAGGAGTAGAAGAATGAATATTCCGATCCCCTCTTCACTACTGCCATATATGCGTAATCGCCTGCCGGCATGGAGTTGCAGTCATCAGAGAAAGTACGGGTGACAACGGAAACAATTGTCGGCTGAAGATGAACCGAGTTCTCATAACAGAATTTCGCCCAGACATCATCATCCTGATAAATGACAAGGGCAGCTACATCATAAATCGACTTCAATTTGCCTGTAACCCGTGCACTCATTGTAAAATCGGCTTCCGGCTCAAACAGAATAAGTGGAGCGTTCGCAACCTTCGATTTCCCGGAAGGGCTGTTGAAAAGATTCGTCTTTCCTGCCGCAGTTATGCTGATCCGGTCTTTTTCTATTTCGTAATCAACAGGGCGGTTGTGGATAATCAGATTGTGCGGAATAGTGGAAATACGCTTATTAATATCTGTCATCTGAAAGGATTTAGACGTGTTATGCCAGGAAAGAAGAAAAGGAATAGAGCTCAACTTGAACTGATTCTGCGCCGATACAGGAATAGCTAACAGGAAAAATAAAACAAGATAGCTAAGTTTTTTCATAAATGTATTGTATTAGTTTCGGACAAAAATAGACACATCCATCGGCTTTCTTCGTAAGAGTATACTAATTAAACGGAAAAGAAACTAAAACATCATTTACGATGCCTATTGGCGAACAGCAGGAATAGGTTATTCTTTATTCTCATAAACATTGCTGAACTTGTGCCTGTTTGGATGAAGATTAATTTTAGTACCGTTATGGAAGATAAAGAAAAGAAAAATGTAGTGTCAGCAGGTGATAACCTGACTGACTACATGGAGACGGTAATTGCCGACTTGGAAAAAGAAGGGAAATTTCCAGCAGCACATGTTTACCGGAGCGTACTGCGCTCTTTTACCCGTTTTTGGAATGCCTCTGCACCGATGCGAGATGATCCGACATCAATGTCGAACGCCCTTGCACCAATACGGGATGTCTTTACGCCGGAGCGACTAAAGGAGTATGAGACATGGCTAACGGAATGTGAATGCAGTCCGAACACTATTTCCACTTACATGCGCACGCTTCAGGCAGTTTATAACCGCTGGATGCCACCCGGCATGGTAGACTACAATCCGATATTGTTCAAGGAATTGTATACCAAAGTAGAGTCGCGCACCAAGCGGGCACTGACGGCGGAACAGATGCGGCAGTTGGAGACTACGGATTTCAGCGCATTGTCGTTGCCCCAACAGCGTGTGCTGGCCTACTTCCTACTGATGTTCATGCTTCGCGGTATGCCTTTCATCGACCTGGCACATTTGCGGAAACAGAACTTGCAAGGCAGGCGTATCGTCTACCGGCGTCACAAGACAGGTAAATTGATGATGGTGGACGTGCCGCCGGACGCATTCCGGTTGCTACAGAAGTACAGAAACAGGGCTGAATCGGAGTATTTGTTCCCGATACTGAATGAGACATCTCCGGGTAAAGAACGGTATCATCTTTATCAGGATACACTGCGCCGCTTCAACCGGGAACTGGCACGGTTGATGAAGAAACTCCTGCCCGGCGTTTCCGTGAGTTCGTATACCGCCCGCCATACGTGGGCGACACTGGCTTATCATAGCGGAACACCTCTTGGACTTATCAGCCAGTCGTTGGGACATTCGTCCATACGGGTGACGATGAGTTATCTGAAGCCCTTTGATGCGGAGGTGATAGACAAAGTAAACAGACAAGTGATTGCCTTAGTGAAAGGAAGTAAAAAGAAGAAAGTAGATAGCATCAATATGCTGTACGGCACTTTATTAAGGTGATATTACTTGCATAGTAACGGCAAAAGTCACATACAAAGATGCATACTTTTTGACAAAAAAGCAAACAAATGCTAATAAAAAAGCTATTTAATCTTATATTTTACTATCTGGACTCCTCTTTACTATCCTAATAGATATACGAAATATAATTCCGCCTTCAATCCCTGAAAACGGATGCACTATTTGTGCGCCTTATTACCAAGACAACTTCTGTTTATATGCTCATTCCTGGGTTGGGTGCCGTCCAAAAACGCTTTTTCAACCTGCACCGCTATAGTTGTCTGCCGTTACTATGCAAGTAACCCCACACAATCACATTAATTATACAGCTTATGAAGAATCCAGAACTACACATCAAGAAAGGAGACCATGTATGGGTACAGATATACAATGGACGGGATTATTCCTTTCATCCGCGCCTTGCGGAAGTGATTGCTACCTTGCATCTGCGCATCTCCTGTGAAGTAGTTCCTTATGTGGCACTGCGTTATCTGGACAACCGTAGCTGTGCATGCGTCCTTTATGAACAAATCAGTGGAATATGCGAAAAATCCCCCTAATCATCAACTGAAATACTTTCAACAAGCAATAATTAAATAAATCCTGACAGTCAAGATGAACCGTAGAAGAGCCTAAAGACCGTTGTTGATACTTAGTACAAGTATGCTCGACACTTAGCACAAGTATCAGGTATACTTAGCACAAGTATCGATGACACTTCTTATAAGTCTCCCACCTCCTTCAGAATGGTCTACAGGGCATGTTTTACTTAAAAACCATAACGTATGGCATTTTTCAAACCTATTTACAAAAAGATGTCCAAGAAGTGGCATCCCCAAGCCGTGAGCGTGGGTAAACCTATCGAAATGGACGAGCTTTGCAAGCAAATCGCCCTCATCTCCACCGTGAGCAGCGCCGACAGCAAGGCCACGCTCGAAGCCCTCGGCCTGGTGCTGGGAAGCAGTATGAACACCGGTCGCACCGTCCATGTAGAAGGTCTGGGCACCTTCTACTACACCTGCGTCTCCAACGGCAAGGGCGTGGACAGCGCCGAGAAGGTGAACGCCAACCAAATCTCCGGTACCCGCGTCCGCTTCATCCCCGAGTCGCGCCGCCAAGGTAGCGCCGTCACCCGCGCCCTCATCGGCGAGAATGTGACGTGGACCAACGTCAGCTCCATCAGTGGTCTTGACGGCACCGGTTCCGGTAAACCGAGCGGTGGAGACGGTGGCTTAGAAGAAGACCCGTTGGGATAAGAAGACAACGCACCGCACCTCTATTCAAGCAAAAACGCCCCGCTGCACAATGATGATGCAGCGGGGCGCTTTGCTTGAATAGAGAATAATAAGTATCAGCCGTGACAGGAAGATAGCGAAATAAATGTTATCTTTGTTGCCCTATGATAAGTATTAGGTTTTAAGTATTAAGCATTAAGTAACACCGTTGAATTATGGAACAGAATAGCATCAAAGGCATCCCCTACGGACTGAGCGACTACGAGAGCCTCACCCGTGACAATTGTTACTACGTGGACAAGACCCACTTCATCCCCCTGATAGAGCAAGAAGCTCGCTACCTCTTCCTCATCCGCCCCCGCCGCTTCGGCAAGACGTTGCTCATCAACATGCTGGCCGCCTATTATGACATCAACAACGCCGACCACTTCAAGGAGCTCTTCGGAGAGCGGTGGATATACGAGCACCCAACGGCGCTGAGGGCGAAGTTCATGATACTCCGGTTCAACTTCTCCGCCGTCAACTCCACACCCGGAAGGCTGGAGGAATCGTTCGAGGAGCATTGCACAGGGCGTCTCGTAGAGTTTGCCGACAAGTACGAACACCTGTTTCAGCCCGGCTTCCGCCAAGAATTGATGAGCCGAACCACCGCTTCAACACGGCTGGATTATATCAATAGCACCGCCAGCCGCCTGCGCCTGCGCATCTACCTCATCATCGACGAGTACGACAACTTCACCAATACCATCCTTTCCACCTTCGGCAAAGACGAGTATCGCAAGGCCACCCACGGTGAAGGCTTCTTCCGATACTTCTTCAACGTGCTCAAGTTCCTCACCTCCGGCAACGGCATGGCACTGGAACGTATGTTTATCACCGGTGTAAGCCCCATCACACTGGACGACGTGACGAGCGGTTTCAATATCGGAACCAACATCACTACCTCACCGTTGTTCAACGCCCTTGTGGGCTTCACCGAAACGGAACTGCGCACCATGTTGGAGTATTACCGCGACCGGGGCGCACTGACGATGGGCGTGGAAGAAATGATCGCCGACATGAAGCCCTGGTACGACAACTACCACTTCTCCGAGGAATGCCTGAACGAAAGCATGTACAACTCCGATATGACGCTCTACTACATGAACAGTTGTCTGAAACTTGGCAAAAAGCCCAGAGAAATGGTGGACACCAACATCCGCACAGACTACAACAAGTTGCGCCACCTCATCCGGATAGACCACGAACTGGACGCCAACTTCTCCGTCATCCGCGAAATTGTGGAAAACGGACGGACATCAGGCACCATCAGCAGCGCCTTCTCCGTGGAGAAGATGGTGGACGAGAATAACTTCAAGTCATTGCTCTACTACTTCGGCCTACTCAGTATCCGGGGCGTGGAGGAAGGCGAAACTGTGCTTGCCATCCCTAACAACACCGTGCGCGAGCAGTTCTACAACTACCTGACGGAGGCTTACGCAGATGAAAACATCTTCAGCCTGAACATCTCCACCCTGGGTAAACTGGCAAAAGAAATGGCATACCGTGCCGACTGGCAACCCCTCTTCACCTACATCGCCACCGAACTGGAGAAGCAGAGCCGCATCCGCGAATTCATCGACGGTGAAGCGCACGTAAAGGGGTTTCTTCTTGCCTATCTCAATATGACGAACTTCTACCAGCTGATGCCCGAATATGAACTGGGAAAGGGCTACGCCGACTTCTACTTCCGCCCCAATCCGCAGATATCGGATATCCGCTACGCCTACCTGATGGAGGTGAAGTACCTGAAGCGCGATGAGCCCGAAAGCCGCATCGCCACGCTGAAGGAAGAAGCCCGGACGCAATTGCTGAAGTACGCTTCGGACGAGATTGTCGCACAGACTATCGGCGGAGCGCAACTTAAACTGATTACCATCGTTTTCCGTGGTTGGGAAATTGTAGGGATGGAGGAGACGGATAAATTATTCAACGAGAAACGCGACTCTTGACGATACTATTCTGTTGCGCCATATTTCAACTTAAAAAAGCGCCCCGCTGCATCATCATCGTGCAGCGGGGCGCTTTGCATTTACGAGAAACTGTATTTGGGGTTATCATATCCGTAATTTATCTACAAAGGAAATGCTACGTTTCCCCGACCTTTGCAGTACAAAAAAAGAAATATATGAAGAATAAATTCAAACTCAATTCAAGCACCCTACTTGTATTCATCCTCACAACCGGTGTATTCGGAATAATCAATACCGAAATGGGGGTGATTGGAATTTTGCCCCTGATAGCCGAGAACTTTCAAGTAACTGTTCCGGAAGCGGGTTGGACGGTCAGCATATTTGCACTGGTAGTAGCAATATCCGCTCCCATCACCCCCTTACTGTTCTCGGGTATCAACCGGAAAAAGGTGATGATACTGGCACTGGGATTATTTACATTAAGTAATATCATCTCCATGATGACCACTAATTTTACGGCATTGCTGATATCCCGTGCACTTCCGGCATTCCTTCATCCGGTATATGTATCTATGGCTTTCACGGTAGCGGCAGCATCTGTCAGTAAGGAAAAGGCACCAAAGGCGGTAGCAAAAGTATTCATCGGCGTATCAGCTGGTATGGTGCTGGGGGTGCCGGTGACAAGTTACATTGCAAGCGAAGTTTCATATTCAATGGGCATGTTATTCTTCACCGTTGTAAATGCATTGGTACTGGTTGCAACCATCCTGTTTGTACCTTCCATGCCGGTCAAAGAGAAACTGTCCTACGGTACACAACTCGGTGTATTAAAAAAGAAAGTAGTCTGGTACTCCATTCTTGCTATCACGCTGATTAACGGAGCCTTATTCGGGTTCTTCAGCTATATGTCTGATTACTTGAAGACAATCACCGGGGTTTCGTACACCGTAATCAGTACAATGCTACTGATTTATGGACTGGCCAATATTATAGGAAATGTAATAGCCGGAAAGCAACTGGCGGTCAATCCGGTACGTAGCATGATAATGATTCCTTTGACACTACTGGCCTTTTATATAGGAGTATTCGCTTTTGGGGAATGGCTGATGGCAATGGCAGTTATCATTCTGATCCTGGGAATTCTGGCGGGATATGGACAGAACACCATGCAATATATGATAACGCATGCCGCTCCCGAAGCACCGGATTTTGCCAACGGACTGTATTTGTTGTCTGCCAATCTCGGTACTACAGTAGGTGCAGCCGTCTGCGGATTGTTTATCACCTTCTTCAATACGCGTTATTCCGTCATCGGCTCTTTGATATTCCTTATTTTAAGCATTGTATTCGTCGTATTAAGAATACGTGCTACACAATCCGAAAGGCAAATCAGAATGGAAATGGCTGCATAAGAAATAAAGAAACAAAGCTCGTAGCTTGCACTATATAATCTGTAATCCGGGTTATTATGTCCGTAATCCGTCTACAAAGAGTATCCCATTTACGCCGTATTTTTGCAATATAGAAAAAAGATAATCAATCATTTAATAAACAACAAGCAAAAAACTTGAATAATGGAACTAATTAAAGACACTCATTACGAAGGTGAACGCCCTTTGTTCGCCACTCACAATCTTCATTTGGAAAACGTAACGATCCATACCGGCGAATCTGCCCTGAAAGAATGTAGTAATATCGAAGCTATAAATTGCCGTTTCGAAGGAAAATATCCTTTCTGGCATAACGATGGTTTCGTTGTGAAAAACTGCCTGTTTACGGAAGGAGCACGTGCCGCCCTCTGGTATTCCAATAATCTGCAAATGACAGACACTTTGGTAGAAGCACCGAAGATGTTCCGTGAAATGGATGGTATCCGGTTGGAAAACGTACAACTGCCCTATGCACTGGAAACCCTCTGGTTTTGCCGGAATGTAGAGTTGAAGAATGTAAAAGTAGACAAAGGTGATTACCTGTTTGTACACGGTGAAAATATCAGGATTGATGACTTTGAGATGAATGGTAACTACTCTTTCCAATACTGCAAAAACGTAGAAATCCGTAATGCGGTAATCAATTCAAAGGATGCTTTCTGGAATACGGAAAACGTGACGGTTTACGACTCTGTATTGAATGGGGAATATTTAGGCTGGCATTCCAGAAATCTGCGTCTGGTGAACTGCAAGATTTCAGGTACACAGCCGCTTTGCTATGCCCACGATCTGATTATGGAAAACTGCACGATGACAGAAGATGCAGACCTCGCTTTTGAATATAGCAGTGTACAGGCCACTATCCATAGTCCGGTTCACAGTGTAAAAAATCCACGTACAGGAAGTATCACTGCCGAAAGTTTCGGAGCTATAATCCTGGATGAGAATATAAAAGCACCGGGCAACTGTGAATTGAAATTATGGGACGACCAAACCTGTTTTGACTGATTAGGTATGAAATACAATTTTGATGAAATCATTCCACGCCGGGGTACGAACTCTTATAAATGGGATTCTGCCAATGATGCCGACATTTTGCCAATGTGGGTAGCCGATATGGATTTCCGTACAGCCCCAGCCGTGACAGAAGCGCTGAAAAAGCGGGTAGAACATGGTATCTTCGGTTATGTCCGCGTGCCTGACAGCTATTATCATGCGGTAATCCACTGGTTCGGCAGACGTCATAATTGGAAAATAGAGAGAGAATGGATAATCTATACAACCGGAGTAGTACCGGCTTTATCAGCAATCATAAAAGCCCTGACGAATCCTGGTGATAGAGTTCTGGTGCAGACTCCGGTGTATAATTGCTTCTTTTCTTCCATCCGTAATAATGATTGCGAAATGATTTCCAATCCATTGATCTATGATGATAACACCTATCGGATTGATTTTGACGATCTGGAGAAGAAAGCGGCAGACCCGAAAATAAAATTACTGTTATTGTGTAATCCGCATAATCCGGCCGGAAGAGTCTGGAGCAAACAGGAATTAATACGTATTGGTGAGATTTGCCTTCGAAATAATGTATGGGTGGTATCAGATGAAATACATTGTGAACTGGTCTTTCCGGGACATACTTATACACCTTTTGCATCTCTTTCAGAAGAGTTCCGGATGCACTCCGTCACTTGCACATCACCCAGCAAAGCTTTTAACCTGGCCGGGCTTCAGATTGCAAACATCATTTCCGCTGATGCAGATATACGCAGAAAAATAGATAAAGCCATTAATATCAATGAGGTTTGTGATGTGAACCCATTCGGTGTGGAGGCATTGATAGCCGCCTATAATGAAGGGGAAGAATGGCTGGAAGAACTTAAAAGTTATCTGTTTGCCAATTATCAGTATCTGAGAAACTATTTCAATGAACATCTACCGGATTTCCCCGTACTTAAATTGGAAGGTACTTATCTGGTATGGGTAGACTGTTCGGTGTTGAAGAAGTCATCAGAAGAAATCGTGACGGCTCTACTGGAAAAAGAAAAGGTCTGGGTCAATGAAGGCAGTATGTACGGGGAAGACGGAGACAATTTTATCCGTATCAATATTGCCTGTCCACGGCAACAGTTGGCTAAAGGTTTGGAGAGGCTGAAACATGCCTTCGGATAACTTTCTTAAAATCCTATAACTATATAAAAATGGACCTTCATAAAACCATATCATCATAAGCGTTTCCGTTTTTCCGGATAATTATAAAATAAATAGTCTTCATCTCAATCGTTCCAAGCTTTCATATATCCATCCCCGACTATTTATCAGTGCAAATTTATTCGGATTAAAACGGGAACGTTTTCTTTAATATTAGTAACTTCGCAAAAACATACTAAGGATTTGAAATATCATGGAATACAGAATATTAGGAAATACAGGCCTATCAGTTAGTGTCATCGCACTGGGCTGTGAAGGTTTCGTGGGAAAAACGGAAGAACAGGTACATTCGGAAATGGATTTCGCCATCAGTAAAGGAATCAACTTTATCGATATGTATGCCTCAAACCCCGATCTGCGCAGTAATATCGGCAAGGCATTGACCGGACGTCGGCAACAGTTTATCATTCAGGGACATCTATGTACTACCTGGGAAAACAATCAGTACCTGCGTACCCGTGATGTAGAAAAAACAATCGCTTCTTTTGAAGACCAGTTGACACGTCTTCATACGGATTACCTTGATATTGGTATGATTCACTACGTAGATAGCGAAGAAGATTTCCATGAAGTATTCAATGGTCCTGTCATTCGGCTGGCCCTGCGTCTGAAAGAAGAAGGTAAAATTCGCCATATCGGACTAAGTAGCCACAACCCTACTGTGGCAAGGTTGGCTGTAGAAAGTGGATTGATTGAAGTACTGATGTTCTCCATCAATCCCTGTTACGATTTGCAACCACCCAGCGAAAATGTAGATGATTTATGGGCCGACGAAAGCTATGCTCATTCCCTTGAAAATATAGATCCGGAACGTGAAAAGCTTTATGAACTCTGTGAGCAGAAAGGTATAGGTCTGGATGTAATGAAAGCCTATGGCGGCGGAGACTTATTGAGTGAAACGAACTCTCCCTTTGGCAAAGCTATGACACCGGTGCAGTGCATTGAATATGCGCTAACCCGTCCGGCTGTTGCTTCCGTAATGGTCGGTTGCAAAAGTTGCGATGAGATGCAAGCTGCCATCAACTGGTGCAATGCTACTAAAGAAGAAAAAGATTACACCCCAATTATGGCAGGTATGGAAAAGTTTAGCTGGCAGGGGCATTGCATGTATTGCGGACATTGCGCTCCTTGCTCGGTAGGAATTGATATAGCGAGTGTAAATAAGTACTATAACCTAACCATTGCCCAGAATGAAATACCCGAGACAGTACGCGAACACTACAAGACGCTCTCGCATCATGCCTCGGAGTGCATTCAGTGCGGACAATGTGAAACGAACTGTCCCTTTGGAGTAGCCATCATCGAACAGATGGAAAAGGCTGCGGAAAAGTTCGGATATTAGCAAAACGAACGTTGCTTTACTTTCCAGGCATAAAGCAACACCACGATAAACGAAAGCAACGGAACGATGAACGAGAAAGACATATTGGTCTGATCAGCCACATACCCCATCATGAGCGGTCCTACCGCTCCCCCGATGGGGGACATCATCAGATAAGAAGACGCACGCTTCGTATAGTTACCCAATCCCCTCAATGAAAGAGCGAAAATCGTGGGGAACATAATAGCTTCGAACGCATATCCCAGGAACAGGGCTATTAATGACAAAATGCCCAGATTAAGAACTACCAAAGACGTGCTGACCACCGTTCCTATTGCACAAACGAACAGCACTTTTTCCGCCCGGATATACCGCATAATCCAGCTACCGGCAAAACGTCCGCACATAAACAGTCCCAAACCACCAAACGAAAGTACTACAGATGCATCGCGGGCATTCATCCAGCCGTCATCCACCACATAATTGATAAAGAAGCTGTTGATTGAGATTTCAGCTATCTCGTAACAAAACAGGCTGATAATACCGAAGATAAACAGCTTGTGCGACCAAAGCCCGCGTGCACCGTTTTCTCCGACTTCTTCTTCATCAGCTTCATGAACAATCTCCGGCAGGCGTATCTTATAGAATACCAGAGCAACTCCCAATACAATGATCCCCATCAGTGTGTAAGGCAATGATATATTGCTTTCGCCCCCTTCCGAGAATAATAACAATCCCCCGATAAGCGGACCGCAAATACAGCCCAATCCATTGAACGACTGCGCCAGATTCAGGCGACTGGCAGCCGTTTCCCGGTCGCCTAATTCCGTCATGTAAGGATTAGCCGCTGTTTCCAGAAAAACCAAGCCACAGGCTATGACAAACAGGGAAAACAGAAAAAAGTTGAAAGACATCCAATATTCTCCGGGAATGAAAAGCAGGGAGCCTATGCCATAAAGCAACAGACCGAAAACTACTCCTTTCCGGTAACCGTACTTATTGATAAACAGTCCGGCAGGAATAGCCATCACGAAATAACCCAGGTAAAACATGACCTGTACCCATGCCGAATGGGCACGTGTAATAACCAGCACATCTTGAAAGTGTTTGTTTAGCACATCTAATATCGCATGTGCAAATCCCCATAAGAAGAATAGGGAAGTTACCAGAATAAAAGGAATCTTATACTCCTTCTTTACCAAATTTTGCATACAGAACTCTTTTATAAAGAAAGCCACTCAAGGTTTTCAGCGCGCAAAGATAGCCAAGAAGTTTCATAATACGGCAGTTTCCCTTAACTTTGTGCCCAAAATTCAAGATTATATAATGGAACACAGAAAACTGACAAGGTATCTGATATCGCTGGTGATGATCCTGATGATGGTCGGTTTAGCCGAATGGACCGATGAAAAGGAGATTCTGTTTCCGGAAATGACAGCGCTGATCATCGGCCTGTTGATTATCGATAAACGGGTATGGAATGTAAAACGTTGGCAAATCATCCTGCTTATGACTCTTGGAGCAGCAGTCGGTATCTGCATTGTTCGTTATTCACCCCTGCCCTATGTGGTCAATCTATGCGCTGCATTTGCTTTTGCAGGTGCTTCCCTTTTAATCAGTCGCGCTACACTGATTCCTTTGATATCAGCTTGCGTATTGCCTGTTTTGCTTCATACGGAAAGTATTGTTTATCCGATAGCAGTCTTTTCAATGTCAGTGTCAGTAGTGCTTGTACAAATCATTCTGGAAAAATGCGGAATACGTAACCGGATGCCTAAACCTGTCGACAGAAAACCCGGCAAGGAAGATATCATCAGATGGCTGATATTATTCTGTTTTGTAGGTGCTTTGGCCGAATTGTCCGTCGGCATGGATTATCCCTATCTCATATTGCCCCCACTCATGGTGACCTTTGTAGAAATGGTAAACTCCAAAGCAGGATTCAGGAATCGCCCAACACAAGTATTTCTCTTTCTGACTACCGCAGCCACTCTGGGTACTGTACTTCAAATTGTCGGTCACTACCATCTTCATCTACCGGAAAGTATCGTTGCTTTAACCATTGCGGCTATCCTATTCCTCATCTTCGAGTGGACAGGGAAATACTTTGCTCCTGCCGGAGCACTGGCGTTCATTCCTATGCTATTACCCAAAGAGAATCTGGGCTGGTTACCTTTAGAGGCTTCTATCGGAGCAGCCTTATTCATAACCATTGCCATGGTTGTCTTTCAAAAATGCTATAAATGGAATCGGGCACAACTCATCTTCTGTGCCACCCCAACCCTACTACGTGAATATATGAACCGTAAAAAGCGGAAAAAACAAATCGAATAAATTCAGAACAAGATGAATACATACATGGAAACCCCGCGCCTGATCCTACGTGATTGGAAAGAAGAAGACATCCCTGTCTTTGCCGGATTAAATAGCAACGATCAGGTAATGGAATTCTTTCTCAAAAAGCTATCTTATCAGGAAACTCTTGATTTCTACCACCGTATCCAACAAGAATTTGCAGCCAATGGATACGGGCTATACGCAGTAGAAAAGAAAGAAGATCATTCTTTTATCGGCTACGTAGGATTGCATACGGTTACATTCGATATAGATTTTGCTCCTGCCATAGAAATAGGCTGGCGACTAATTCCCGAAGTCTGGAACAAGGGATACGCCACTGAAGCCGCTTTAGCCTGCCTGGAGCATGCAAAGACCGTATTGAAACTCAAAGAATTATACTCCTTTACCTCACTCCCCAACAAGCGTTCGGAGCGTGTGATGCAGAAGATAGGTATGGTAAAAACTAAAGAATTTGATCATCCGCTCGTAGAAGCCAATCACCCTCTGCTCCGCCACGTCCTCTATAAGGTGGAGTTTTAAGCCCTCTAATGCTAATAAACAACAATTATCGCTTTTTTATTAATAAATTACGAATTAAAAGTTGCCATTCCCAACTATTGTATTACCTTTGTCGCGGTTTGAGTTACGAATCGTTATCGTATAGTTCTCCTTTTTATATCTTATTAAGCAGACCTCTCCTTTAATTATCCCCTCACTCTTACTTAATATTTATTTAATTAAAATTTCAAATGAACATTTACATTTCAGGTTTAAGCTATGGCATAAATGATGCTGACTTGAACGAATTATTCTCAGCGTATGGAGAGACCTCTTCAGCTAAAGTTATTATGGACAGAGAATCGGGAAGATCCAGAGGATTTGGTTTCGTCGAAATGACAAGCGATACAGATGGACAAAAGGCAATTAATGAACTTAACGGAGCAGAATACGATCAGAAAACTATTTCAGTAAGCGTTGCACGTCCTCGTGAAGAAAGACCCCGTAACAACGGTTATAATTCCAGACGTTATTAATGTCTACCCTACAACAAGAACAGGAGATCAGATCTTCTGTTCTTGCTTTTTTCAACTAAAACAGCAATACAAAGAAAAGAACATCGCTAAACGAATAGAATACCCGGAAGTATATTTATCCGCTTACAGTCTTATTACAATATCAGTTTTATGAAGCCATTTTTTATTGGAAATATAGAGATAAAAACACCTATCATACAAGGTGGAATGGGAGTCGGAATTTCATTGTCCGGCCTGGCATCAGCCGTAGCCAACGAAGGTGGCATTGGTGTTATTTCATGTGCAGGTTTAGGCCTGCTATACCCTAAAGGCAAAGGCGACTATACCGAAAAGTGCATTTGCGGACTCAAAGAGGAAATCAGAAAAGCCCGCCAAAAAACAAAAGGAATCATCGGAGTGAATATCATGGTGGCCCTTTCCAATTATGCAGAGATGGTACGCACTGCCATAAGCGAAAAAATCGACGTAGTCTTTGCCGGCGCAGGACTTCCGCTCGACTTACCCCTATACCTGACACCGGAAAGCAAAACGAAGTTGGTGCCCATTGTATCTTCTTCAAGAGCGGCCAAGATTATATGCGACAAATGGCAGAAGAACTTTGATTATTTACCCGATGCCATAGTAGTAGAAGGCCCTAAAGCCGGAGGACATTTGGGCTTTAAGAAAGAACAAATACAAGATGAGAAATACGCTTTGGAGTCCTTGATACCCGAAGTTGTAGCAATTGCAATGAGCTATAAGGAAAGAAAAGATATTCCTGTAATTGCCGCAGGTGGAATCTCTACAGGCGAAGATATTGCACGATTCATGCAATTGGGAGCTTCGGCCGTACAAATGGGAAGTATTTTTGTAACAACTCAAGAGTGCGATGCTTCACAAACCTTCAAAGAGGTTTATATTCACTCTAAACCTGAAGACGTTCTTATTATCGAAAGTCCCGTAGGAATGCCCGGACGAGCCATTGATGGAGAATTTATCCGTAATGTAGAGAAAGGACAGGAAAAGCCCAAATGTTGCTCGTTCCATTGCATCAAGACGTGTGACTATCAGAAAAGTCCTTACTGCATCATCAAAGCACTGTATAATGCGGCCAAAGGAAATATGAAAAGAGGATATGCATTTGCAGGCAGCAATGCTTTTCTCTCCGAAAAAATACGCAGCGTAAAAGAAGTGATAACCACATTGAACAATGAGTTCCTTTTAGCAACCTGCCAATTAGCCCCAGCGAAAATGAAAACTTAAAAACAATTCAATATGATGAAAAAGAGTATTGTCCGACCAGAGACCAATCAGTTAGCAGAAAACGCTCTTAAAGAGCATAAGAAAAAAGTTGGAGAAGTTATTCTTGTAGCAATTACTCCACGAACAACAATTGAGCTTCCGGCCAATCTATCTCAAGCTGAAATAGCCGAACGTGTAGAACTCTATAAAAAACTGCACAGTTCCAAAATATAATTCAGTTGATTTTTCATCAGTTGACAAAATACAAAAGCCCTGAAGTTTCGCATTTCAGGGCTTTTTAAATCATTCTCCTATCAACAGCCTACTTATTGCAGCATTATTCATAGCCCATTCATAGGTGTAAGCCTTATAGGCTTCAAGAGTATCCATCATCCGGCATCACTGGTACGTTTCATGAAAAGTAAATTTCGTTCGGGCAGTCAGTTGTACACTGAGGATATCTAAAGGGAGTCCGGATCCGGATATGCCTATCCCCCTACTCCCGTCACTGTCTTCAGCAAATAACCTATCAGAAAACTGATTCCGGCCACGGAGAAGCTCAACACCGCCATCTCCGTGAAACGGCGTTTAAAGCTTTCATTACGGGCAATGGCATAATAATAGTTGAAAAAGGCAATAATCAGCAATGCCATCACCAGCATGATGCATAAAGCCAAAACAGGACTTGACAATAAGATAAACGGACCTACCAAAGCCACTACGGTTATGATATAAGCTATCCCCGTATAAATAGCTGCCTTAACCGGACGCTTATTATGAGTCTTTTCTGATTTAGTGGAAAGGTATTCGGAAGAAGCCATAGAAAGTGCCGCTGCAATCCCTGTAATGCTGCCGGTCAGCGCAATCAGTTTCGTATCATTCAGCGCCAGCGTGAAACCTGCCAATGCTCCGGTAAACTCCACCAAGGCATCATTCAGCCCTAGGACCACCGAACCCATATATTGCAAGCGCTCCTCATCTATCATTTCAATAAGCTTTTCTTCATGGTGCTGCTCATCCCGCGCCATCTCGGCAAAGTGTTCCATACTCGGGTATTGGGAATATACCCCACTCGTTTCTTTCTCTCCCAGTTCCAGACGACGAACGGCAAACGTAACACCCAGCAGACGCACTAACCATACATAAAAGCAGATTTCAAAACGATTAGGACTGACATCCTGATGAGTATAGCCTCGTAGTGTGGCGTAGTGCCTACTTTCATCCTCTGCAATACGTTGCAATATCTCCCGGTTATGAATATCCTTTTCCTTTGCCGCTAACTTCCGGTATATAATACTCGACGTTATTTCCTCTTTCTGAAAGCCAATCATCTTTTTGATCAATTCTTGCTCAGTCTCTTTCTCCATGCTCTTTATTTTAAGGATACACTAAATTATAAGTTATTTATCAGGTACAACAATCCAAGCAATAATTGTTTCCGGTCAGAATGATTTTTTAATAAAACATAGAAAGCTGATCGGTACGCAGACTCTTCATTTCCCGTTCTTTAATCACTGCGTCCTTATCCACTTCTCCTATTAGCATCGGAGAATCCTTATCGTGTTTACTCCGGTTAAATTTCGCCGTATTATAATTACCTTTAATAGCATAGCAATAAATGCAGCCATTGAGGCAGCTTTCATAAGTGCCGATGTCAATACTTTCCACACAACGACAAATGTCCCGCTGATTCTTATCTTTACGGGCAATAATAGGATATCCGACAATTCGTTCAATCAACCTATTGTCAACGCACACTCCACCCGAAATACCCAAATGAGATAAGTCGACCTTCATTGTACAAGTATCCAACTCCATCGAACATTCATCCGCAGTCTTCTTAAATGAAATGGCCATGGCATCGATATCTTCCTTTATCAACGGCTCGATATGAAATTCACGGAGAAAGGAACGCACATGCGGATAATGATCAATAAAGCCCAGCATACACTTTTCAGTATAGTCATGCAAAGCAAATGCCATTTCTGCAAATTTGTCTTGGTGGAAAGTAACCGTGTATTGTTCATTCGTAAGAATAGGATCATATCGCCACACCACTTTCTCCCTTCCTATCTTATCAGAAAGGCGTTTAAATGTATCTATACGCTTTTGAAGTGGTGGCAGTTTACTTTCAAGTTCCGTTCCGTACGGATTCAGTGTAAACTGGAAATAGTATTTATAGTCCTGCAATCTGTCCAGTTTATCAATCATCGGTGCAGGATTCTTCGTCCAAAAGACAATGCAATCAATGACAGCAGGGTCCAGACTGACCCTACTGATCATATTAGGATTATACGGATTAGGTACCAAAACATACCTTTCTTTTATCCGGTTGAGAAACCACTCCGAATAAAAAGCAGGTATATCCGTCCTGCGACTGGCACTGATAATCATCTTCCTACTTCGCTATTCGTCGGAAGATGGGACCACGTAATCTTCTTTAATGAATTCGTCATATACCCTCTTGGGATGGTCAAAATGAGCCACACCTGTACGATCTTCATTAAAGTTCTCGCGTCGGAATTTTTTCAGTTTCAAATTGTCTTCAGCATACTCTCTGAGTTTCCTCTTTTCACTCCCGTACAAAGAGCTATCCAACACCTCTGACTCCAACAAACCTTCCCTGGGAGTGATGGTAGGCAATAGATTTTGTTCCAACAGTCCGCGATAAGCACCATTGTACTCACACCAAACATTATCGCCCAAAACAAACAAGCGATACGTGTAGTTTGACCATGCCGTCTTGATGGTAATCTCGCGGGCATAGATTTCTACTGTCGCCTCCGAATTGTAATTCGGATCACGGATGACAACCAACTTTCTGCCTGAAATATCCTCTTTTACTAAAGTTGTCCATCTCTCACAATTCAGGATCTCTTCAATAATTTCAGGTAGTTTTTCTCTAATCTCAAAATGTATTCTCATATTCTTTGCCTGTGGGTCAGGACTTTTTTACTACCCCCCAATTGATATATGCCCCTAAAGATAACAAGTATTTGTCAGAAAAACAATAAAAAATCCGTTATCTATTTGCCATGCGATAGATATTTTCCATATCATCGCGATGTAAAACCTTCAAATTTCCGGTTGTTGTACTACCACCGGAGCTGCATTTATCTGCCATGAGTTTAATTTCTTCGTCAGTGGCCTGCCGTCCTATCAGCTCGCAAATACTAACCGGCATCCCAATTGCGCGATAGAAATCTTCCATGGCTTCAATGCCTGCCAAAGCGGTATGTTCGGGTGATTTGAAATCATTTGTTACACCCATCACATTCACGGCAAACTGAGCGAAACGGGTTACATTTTCTTTGTAGACATACCGTGCCCAGCTTCCCCAAAGAGCTGCCAGACCTGCACCATGTGCTACATCGAATAGTGCACTCAGTTCATGTTCAAGCTGGTGTGTTGCCCAGTCACCAGTTGTTCCACATCCCGTCAAATCATTGTGTGCCAAGCTACCTGCCCACATAATTTGGGCACGATGTACATAATTCTCCGGTTCTTTCAGTACTTCAAAAACACTATCTTTTACCGTACGGAGAATACTCTCAGCAATGGCATCAGTCACCGTCATATCGTCATCATGAGAGAAATAACGTTCCATAGTATGCATCATAATGTCCGTTACACCACAAGCTGTCTGATAGTTGGGCAATGTATAAGTCCGTTCCGGATTCATCACAGCAAATTTGCAACGGCACAGATTATTGGAATAACCTTTTTTCAAATCACCGTCCTCATTGGTTATCACGGTACTGTTACTCATTTCACTTCCCGCAGCAGGAATTGTCAGCACGGTAGCAACCGGCAGACAAGCTTCCGCATGGGCTCGTCCCATATAAAAATCCCAGACTTCACCCTCATAAGGTACACCGAAAGCAATCGCCTTCGCAGAATCAATCACACTACCGCCACCTACGGCAAGAATGAAATCAACCTTTTCTTTTCGGCACAGTTCAATGCCCTCGTGCACTTTCGACAAACGTGGATTAGGAACCACCCCACCCAGTTTTACGTAAGCAATACCTTCCGCCTCCAATGCCCGGCATATTTTATCCAGCAAACCGGAACGCTCCGCACTCTGTCCGCCATAATGTACCAGGACTTTAGCGCCGCCATATTGCTTCACCAATTTCCCTGTTTTATCTTCCGATAATGCTCCAAACACAACCTGTGTGGGTGCATAGTAAATAAAGTCTTTCATCGTCAATTTCGTTTTTCTATTCTGATACAAAGATAAGCATATTGAGGGTAGAAAGGTTCATAGAAACTATAACTTTTCATTATCTTTGCACCGTAATTACCGACTAACTAATCCGAGAATAAATATTATGGCATTTACCAACAACATTATGATTGTCCGCCACAGATTGCTGACAGAGCTGGTAAAACTGTGGAGGGATAACGAACTTGTAGAGAAAATAGACCGTCTTCCCATTGAATTGAGTCCGAGAAGGTCAAAGCATGCAGGACGCTGCTGCGTACATAAAGAACGCGCCGTGTGGAAATACAAATCACTGCCGTTACTGGGACTGGATATGGAAGATGAAAAAGATGAATTAACCCCATTATCAGAGTATGCAGTACATGCACTGGACCGTGCAGAAAACGGAACGCCGAAAGATAACATCATGTGTGTGATTGACGAAGCATGTTCCGCCTGCGTACAAATCAATTACGAAATCACCAACCTTTGCCGCGGATGTACCGCCCGTAGCTGCCAGACCAACTGTCCGAAGAAAGCTGTCCATGTAAAGGAAAGCGGACAGGCATGGATAGACCATGATGAATGCATCAGTTGTGGTATTTGCCACAAGAGCTGCCCCTATCATGCTATTGTCTATATCCCAGTACCTTGCGAAGAGGCTTGTCCGGTGAAAGCTATCAGCAAGGATAAGAAAGGTATCGAACACATCGACGAAAGTAAATGTATCTATTGCGGAAAGTGTCTCAACGCTTGTCCGTTTGGAGCAATTTTCGAAGTGTCACAGGTATTCGATATCCTGCACAAGATACGCAAAGGAGAAAAAATAGTGGCCATTGTGGCACCGTCTATCCTGGGACAATTCAAGACTACTATTGAACAGGTATATGGCGCACTCAAAGCTATAGGATTCACTGATGTCATCGAAGTGGCTCAAGGAGCTATGGATACGGTCAGCAACGAAGCACATGAATTGATAGAGAAGTTGGAAGAAGGACAGAAGTTTATGACTACTTCCTGTTGCCCTTCCTACATAGAACTCGTAAATAAACATATTCCAGGCATGAAACCTTATGTTTCAGGCACAGGTTCACCGATGTATTATGCAGCACGCATTGCCAAAGAGAAACATCCGGATGCTAAAGTCGTTTTTATCGGCCCGTGTGTAGCCAAACGTAAAGAGGCCCAGCGTGATGAAGCTGTAGATTTTGTTATGACTTTCGAAGAAGTGGCATCTGTATTGGACGGACTGAATATTCAGTTGGAGCAATCGCAACCTTATGCCATGTCGTTTGCATCCGTGCGCGAGGCACATGGATTTGCCCAGGCTGGTGGCGTAATGGGAGCAGTAAAAGCCTATCTGAAAGAAGAAGCTGACAAAATCAATGCCATCCAAGTAGCTAATCTGGATAAGAAAACCATCGGTTCATTGCGGGCGTATGCCAAATCAGGCAAAGCACCGGGGCAATTTATAGAAGTGATGGCATGTGAAGGTGGCTGTATCACCGGACCTTGTACGCACAATGAGATTGCCGCAGGTAAACGTCAGTTTGTACAAGAATTAGCTAAACAGGAAAAGACGTATTAAAACCAGCGTAGCGCTGGAGCAAGGCTTCCTTTCGGCGTATAGACTATTTTTCATCCGCAGATAACACGGATTACGCTGCTCTTAAGGCTGCGCCATGCTTCTATAGTATACAACGAGCACGGAGAGAAAAAATCCGTGTGATCCGTGTCATCTGCGGATGAAAAATAAATAGCATGAAGAACTTGATTGATCAATTACATAACAAGCAGACCCTAAGTGCTGAAGAATATAAAGCACTACTCCTTTGCCAAGACGCTGATACTTTAAAGTATCTGCAGGAGCAGGCACGGGAGGTGTCACTTGAGCAGTTTAGCAATCGGGTATTTATTCGTGGGCTGATTGAGATTACCAACCACTGCCGTAACAATTGCTATTATTGCGGTATACGAAAAGGAAATCAATCTGTTCTCCGTTATGAGTTGACACGGGAGGATATTCTGGAATGTTGTCGTGAAGGATATACCCTCGGTTTCCGGACTTTCGTCTTGCAAGGTGGTGAAACATCCTCTGTAAAAGATGATTTTATCCTTGAAACTGTTACTGCTATACATCGTGAGTTTCCGGATTGCGCCATCACACTATCATTAGGCGAAAAGTCCCGTGAGACTTACGAGCATTTCTTCCGGGCGGGTGCCAATCGATATTTGCTTCGCCACGAAACGCATAATGAAGAGCATTACCATCATCTGCACCCCGATAAGATGTCTATCAGACAACGCCTGCAATGTTTGGCATGGCTGAAAGAAATAGGATATCAGACAGGAACAGGTATTATGGTAGGCAGTCCGGGACAGAACACCGATCATCTGGTGGAAGATCTCCTTTTTATAGAGCAATTTCATCCTGAAATGATAGGAATCGGTCCTTTTATTCCGCACCACGATACCCCGTTTGCAGCATGCCCGCCGGGAAGCATAGAGATGACTCTGAAACTTCTTTCCATCTTCCGGTTAATGCATCCGAAGGTGTTATTACCCTCTACCACAGCATTAGCAACGCTCGCACCGGATGGACGAGAACGCGGAATACTGGCAGGAGCCAACGTAGTAATGCCAAACCTTTCTCCCCCGGAACAACGGAACAAATACTCACTTTATGATAACAAAGCCTCTTTGGGAGCCGAAGCTGCAGAAGGCTTACAACAATTAGAAGAAAAACTGACGGTTATCGGATACCGGATATCAAAAGAAAGAGGAGACTACTAATCACTAATCACTCACCCCTAATCACTAAAAAACGTGTATAATGTAAGTTCAAAGCAGGCAGAAGAGTTCATCGATCACCAGGAGATACTGGATACGCTGGACTATGCCCATACCAATAAAGACAACCGTGCCCTCATTGAGAGTCTGCTCGAAAAGGCAGCCTCATGCAAAGGTTTGTCCCATCGTGAAGCCGCTCTACTGTTAGAATGCGACCAGCCCGACCTGACGGAACGTATCTTCCATCTGGCACGAGAAATTAAGCAAAAACTATATGGCAATCGCATCGTAATGTTCGCCCCATTATACCTTTCCAATTATTGTGTGAACGGATGCGTTTACTGCCCCTATCATGCAAAGAACCGCACTATCGCCCGCAAGAAATTATCACAGGAAGAAATACGCCGGGAAGTGGTTGCCTTGCAGGATATGGGACACAAACGTCTGGCACTGGAAGCCGGCGAAGACCCGCTACGCAACCCCATCGATTATATCCTGGAATCTATTCAGACCATCTATGGTATTCATCATAAGAATGGTGCTATCCGGCGGGTAAACGTGAATATTGCCGCTACAACGGTAGAGAACTATCGTCGGCTGAGAGATGCAGGTATCGGTACTTACATTCTTTTCCAGGAAACCTATCACAAGGGGAATTACGAGACCCTGCACCCCACAGGCCCTAAAAGCAAGTATTCCTATCACACCGAAGCTATGGACCGTGCCATGGAAGGTGGTATCAACGATGTAGGTATAGGTGTATTATTCGGGTTGAATACCTATCGATACGATTTCGTAGGATTATTGATGCATGCCGAACATCTGGAAGCGGCATTCGGTGTCGGACCGCATACAATCAGTGTACCCCGTATCTGCCCGGCGGATGATATTGAAACAAAAGATTTCCCCAATGCCATTTCTGATGAAATGTTCTGCCGCCTCGTTGCGGTAATCCGCATTGCAGTGCCTTACACCGGAATGATCATTTCCACCCGTGAATCGGAAGCTGTACGACGTAAGGTATTGGAATTAGGTATTTCACAAATCAGTGGCGGCTCACGTACCAGCGTAGGCGGATATGCTGTACCGGAAACGAAAGAAGAGAACTCGGCCCAATTCGATATCAGCGACCGCCGCACACTGGATGAAGTTGTAAACTGGCTGCTCGATCTGGGACATATCCCCAGTTTCTGTACGGCTTGTTATCGTGAAGGTCGGACAGGTGACCGTTTCATGTCTCTTGTCAAACGGGGACAGATAGCAAATTGCTGTCAGCCCAATGCCTTGATGACTCTGAAAGAATATCTGGAAGATTACGCTTCACCCGAAACCCGAGAGAAAGGTATCCGCCTCATTCATGAAGAGATGGAACGCATCCCGAATCCAAAAATCCGGGAAATAGCTCTGCGAAACCTGCATGAGATAGAGGAAGGGAAAAGAGATTTCAGATTTTAGGCACGGATTACGCGGATGAACGCGGATTTTTTATAGCGCAGCCTTTAATCCGTGAAATCCGCGTAATCCGCGCCTAAAATGATCAAATCCCCATTTATTAACCCCTTAATATTGAGACTAATGAATCAGACTCCTAATGCCAACCGCCTACACATCGCCCTCTTCGGACGGCGAAACAGTGGAAAATCCAGTCTTGTCAATGCCTTGACAGGGCAAGATACCGTTATAGTCTCCCCCACTCCCGGCACTACTACTGATCCTGTGACAAAAGCAATGGAAATTCATCCACTCGGTCCGTGTCTGCTTATTGACACTCCGGGCTTCGATGACGAAGGCGAGCTGGGAGAAATGCGCGTAGAACGCACCTTGAAAATAATTGGAAAAACCGACATCGCCCTATTGCTTTGTGAAACCGGAGACGCACAGGAACAGGAATGGCTTCAACGATTGAAAGAACGAGGCATCCCTGTCATATTGCTTCTGAACAAAGCTGACGCACGCCCCAATACGACAGAGCTGGCAGAACAGATAAAAGCGAATTGCGGACAGCCTCCCATCATCGTCAGTGCCAAAGACAGCACAGGTATCGAAGCCATCCACCGCGCCATTCTGGAAAAGTTGCCTGCCGATTTCGGAGAACAAACCATCACCGGGAACCTCGTAGCAGAAGGTGATGTAATAGTGTTAGTCATGCCCCAGGACCTTCAGGCACCTAAAGGACGACTTATCCTTCCTCAAGTACAGACAATCCGCGAACTTCTGGACAAGAAATGTCTGATCATGAGTTGTACCACAGATAAGCTGAAAGACACATTATGCGCACTTGCTAATCCCCCCCAATTAATTATCACAGATTCGCAAGTATTCCACACCGTATACGAACAAAAACCAGCTGAAAGCCGGCTCACTTCCTTCTCCGTGCTCTTTGCCGGATACAAGGGAGATATACACTATTATGTAGAAAGTGCATTCGCCATCGACCGACTAACGGAACAATCCCGCGTATTGATAGCCGAGGCCTGTACCCATGCTCCACTGACAGAAGATATAGGCAGAGTAAAAATCCCCCACCTGCTGCGTAAGCGAACAGGTGAAGGATTGCAGATAGATATTGTTTCCGGAAATGATTTTCCAGAAGATTTATCCCCATACAATTTGATTATCCACTGTGGCGCCTGTATGTTCAATAGAAAGTATGTACTGAGTCGCATTGAACAGGCACGTGCGCAACAAGTACCCATGACAAACTACGGAGTAGCCATTGCCCACCTCAACGGCATACTGAACAAGATCGTGTACTAAGGGAAGACCTCCCACCCCACTAAGGAGAGACCTCCTGGCTCCCTAAGGGAAGAGTTTATATACCGTCTGATATAATAAATTATACCGGGTGGTATATCTTTTTATACCGAGCGATATAAATAAATATATCGAGTGGTATAAATTAATATATCGGACGGTATAAATTAAAATATCGGGCGGTATAACTGCTTATACTGCCCGATATATGAACCCTCTCCTTAGGCTATCGCTAACTGCTTCCTTAGGCTATCGGCAACTGCTTCCTTATAACCGAAGCTACTCCAGTTCCTCCAGCACCTTCTTCACATCCACAGCCTGAAGCCTCCCGTACACCTTCTCTCCAATCATCACTACGGGTGCCAGTCCGCACGCTCCTACGCAACGCAGACAATCAAGTGAAAACTTCCCGTCCGGTGTCGTCTCTCCGACTTCGATGCCCAGCACGCGCTTGAATTCTTCAAGCAATTTCTCCGAACCACGTACGTAGCACGCCGTTCCCATACACACCGAAATAGGATGTTTACCTTTAGGAGTCATCGTAAAGAAAGTATAGAATGTTACCACACCATACACACGCGACACCGGAACATTCAGCTTTGCAGCAATCAGGCGCTGCATCTCTTCCGGCAGATAGCCGTGCAGATGCTGCGCTTCATGAAGTATATTGATAAGTTCGCCCGGCTGGTTGCCATGCTTGTCACAAATAGCACGCACTTGTTCGACAACGTCACAGGCTAATTTGATATCTGACATAGTTTCTCCGTTTTAATAAGTTAATCAATCGCCTTATTGAAATAATGCGTATGCAGCAACCGCTCCGCAGTCTCACTCAGCGGTTTACCCAGATATTCCTCATACAGAGTCTTGATGTACGGATTCTCGTGCGATTTACGCAAAGGCTTCTGTGCATCTTCCCGATACAGTGCATTGGCACGTGCATACAGCACCTCCGAGTTGCCATGATGCAACGGTTGTCCACCTCCACCGATACAGCCACCCGGACATGCCATAATCTCAATCACATGATACTCATTCCGTCCATGGCGAATATCTTCCAACAATTGACGCGCATTACCCAGACCATGAGCAATACCCACCTTCAGTTCAAAACCATCCAGATCAATCGTCGCACGGCGCACACCGGCCAGACCACGCACCTGCTCAAAGTTTACATTCTCCAATGTCCGCCCGGTATAAATCTCATAAACCGAACGCAATGCCGCTTCCATCACACCACCGGTCGTTCCGAAGATGACACCGGCACCTGTTGAAGCTCCCATCGGATAATCAAATTCCTTATCCGTCAGTAGCGTAAAACCTACGTTAGCACGTCTGATTAGTCGTGCCAGCTCACGGGTGGAAATAGAATAATCCACGTCCGGACTGCCATCTGTCTTAAACTCATTGCGGTCGCACTCATACTTCTTCGCCAGACAAGGCATAATAGATACCACTACCAGCTTTTCACGCGAAATACCCATCTTCTCCGCCCAGAATGTCTTGGCAATGCTACCGAACATCTGCTGTGGCGAGCGTGCCGTAGAAGGAATATCAAGCATATCGGGGAAATGATGTTCAAAGAAATTCACCCATGCCGGACAACAGGAAGTCAGGATAGGCAGGCGAACCGATTTATCCCCATTCATATAACGTGTCAGGCGATTCAATATCTCGGCACCTTCTTCCATGATGGTAAGGTCGGCGGCAAAGTCTGTATCAAATACATAATCAAAACCCAATTCACGAAGGGCGTACACCATCTTTCCCGTTACTAACGTCCCGGCAGGCAGTCCGAATTCTTCTCCCAGAGCCGCACGAACGGCCGGAGCTGTCTGTACAATAACTACCTTATCCGGATTTTCCAGATCCAGCAACAAGCGGTTAGTATGATCGCGTTCCGTCAATGCCCCTACCGGACAAACAGCTACACATTGTCCGCAATAAGTACATTCACTATCGCTCATCATCTTATCGAAAGCCGGAGCAATCGTAGTATTGAAACCACGGCGAATGGCTCCCAAGGCGCCTACCGTCTGCACTTCATTGCATACACTCTCGCAACGTCTGCAGAATATACACTTATCCATATTCCGCACAATGGACGAAGTGACTTCACGCTTACGAGGCGAAAGTTCCCCACCATTATAAGGCATCCGCCGGATATTAAAACGTAATGCCAAAGTCTGCAACTCACAGTTGCCGCACTTCGGACAGGTAAGGCAATCATTCGGATGATCCGAAAGTATCAGTTCAGCCACCACCTTGCGGGCATTCATCACACGCAGGGTACTGGTACGCACCACCATTCCTTCTGTACAACGGGTGGCGCAGGCGGGAGCCAGATTACGGCGTCCTTCCACCTCCACGACACAGATACGGCACGAAGCCGGATTATTCTTAACGCAAGTCCCCTTCAAATCAATATGGCAAAGGGTAGGTATATCTATACCGATTTTCCGCGCGGCTTCCAGGATAGTCGAGCCTTCGGGCACGGTAATATAATGGCGGTCTATTTGCAGGGTTATTTGTTTTTCTTCCATAGCAGTAGTTTTTAGCAGACATTGATTGCTTTGAATTTACAGCGTGCCATGCACATGCCGCACTTAATGCACTTATCCGGATTGATGACATGCGGTTTGCGCACATCACCCAGAATGGCATCAGCCGGACAATGTTTAAAGCAAAGATGGCAACCGATACATAGTTCCGGATTAATGGTATAAGTCAGCAATGCTTTGCACTGCTTCGCCCGGCAGGTTTTATCCCTCACATGCTCTACGTATTCATCATAAAAGTTATTGAGCGTAGACAGTACCGGATTGGGTGAAGTCTGTCCCAACCCGCACAAGGCGGTATCCTTTATCACCTTTCCCAATGTAGAGAGTGCATCCAGATCTTTCATCGTGCCTCGTCCTTCGGTTATCTTGTTCAACATTTCCAGCAGACGCTTGTTACCAATACGGCAGGGTGTACATTTTCCACATGATTCTTCCACCGTAAAATCAAGATAGAAACGTGATACAGAAACCATGCAATCATCTTCATCCATTACAATCATACCACCGGATCCCATCATCGATCCTTCCGCCAGCAAGTTGTCAAAGTCAATCGGTGTATCCAGGTGCTTTTCTGTCAGGCATCCCCCCGAAGGTCCGCCCGTCTGCACCGCCTTGAATTTCTTTCCTCCCTTAATGCCACCGCCAATTTCATAAATCACCTCGCGCAGTGTCGTACCCATTGGCACTTCTATCAAGCCGACGTTGTTAATCTTACCGGCCAGGGCAAATACTTTAGTCCCCTTCGAACGTTCCGTACCGATAGAAGAGAACCACTCCGCTCCCTTTGTCAGGATAATAGGAATATTGGCAAGCGTCTCCACATTATTCACATTGGTCGGCTTGCCCAGATAACCAGCTTCGGCAGGGAAAGGAGGCTTCAAGGTAGGTTCACCGCGCTTTCCTTCCATAGAGTGGATAAGCGCAGTTTCCTCACCGCATACGAATGCTCCCGCTCCGTAACGTATCTCAATATCAAAACTGAAATCCGTACCGAATATATTCTTTCCCAGCAACCCGTATTCACGTGCCTGGGCAATAGCAATTTTCAATCTTTGTATGGCCAGCGGATATTCTGCCCGGATATAAACCAATCCTTTCGGAGAACCAATGGAATAACCGCAAACTGCCATAGCCTCAACAATGGAGTGCGGATCACCTTCCATGATGGAGCGGTCCATAAAAGCACCGGGATCCCCTTCATCGGCATTACACACCACATATTTCATGTCGGCTTTCTGCTTATTGGCAAACTCCCACTTCAGTCCGGTAGGGAAACCACCACCGCCGCGCCCGCGAAGTCCGGAACGTTTTATCACGTCAATCACTTCCTCCGGCTTTTTATGGAGCAGACTATCTGCCAATGCCATATAGCCATCCAGCGCAATATATTCCTCAATGTTTTCGGGATCGATAAAACCACAGTTACGCAAAGCGATGCGCATCTGCTTCCGATAGAAATCCATGTGCTTGGAGTCACTGACGGTCTTCTCCGTCTTCGGATCGATGTAGAGCAGCCGTTCTATCTTCCGTCCCCCGATAATATGCTCTCTGACTATCTCGTCGGCAACATCAGGAACCACCTGGGTATAGAAAGTGTTATCAGGGATAATCTTTACGATAGGTCCCTTTTCACAAAAGCCGAAACAACCGGTAGTGATAATGTCCACCTTGTCGGCAATATTATTTCTCTCGAGTGCTTGCTGAAGACGTTCAGCAATAATGTGGCTGTCGGATGCCTTGCAACCTGTACCGCCACAGATCAGAATTTGCAGATGCTCGGTTCCCAATGCCAACCCACAGCATTGCGCCGCAACCGTCTCATTGCTTTCTTCGCGTAGCAAGAGCGTGCCTTCTGCCCTTTTCTTGATAATTTTCAGATCATGGATAGTTAGTACTTTCATTTTGTAATAGATTTGGGGTCGGGAACAAAGATACAAAAAGACTTGATATTACAAAAGGAAAGCAATAAAGATTGCAGGAGGGAGAATACGAGGTTATAGATTACAATATGATATAATTCACAAATAACAATATATAAGTATTCACGAAAAGGATATTCACTATTTATAGGTATTGCCCCATCGCCTCATTTGTGCGACCTTTGCAGCAAACAAAAATCAGCTTATGGAAGAAATACTGAAGCGGACAACAAACGGTTTTATCTCCTTTTGTACTAAGTGCCACGCCTACCATGTAGAGTTCGGCAATCTTTTCTTCACCTTCACGGAAGATGAATTTGAACATTTCTGCCAATATATCAACTCTATCGACGGCGAATATTATCAAGAATTGAACAAGGAGATGAAGAACGCCCGCAAGATATTTCTCCGGATGCCGGTAAAAGGCTTTTATTGCGCCCTCTATCCGGATGAACTGAAGGAGTTGAGACGCCTGATCGACTTCTCCCTGACAGACGACGCCATTGAAAGCGCATTATCCCTGGAAAACTATTGTTTAAATTAAGAAGATAATTATGAAAATTGAAAAGATTGTAGCCCGCGAGATACTCGATTCACGCGGTAACCCCACGGTAGAAGTGGACGTAGTTTTGGAATGTGGTGTTATGGGACGTGCAGCCGTACCATCAGGCGCCTCAACCGGTGAACATGAAGCACTGGAATTACGCGATAAAGATCCGAAACGCTACGGTGGTAAAGGAACTTTGAAAGCCGTAGAAAACGTAAATACTGTCATCGCTCCGGCCCTCATCGGCTGGTCGGCATTGGAACAACGTGCCATTGACAAGAAGATGCTGGAACTGGACGGTACTCCTACTAAATCAAAATTGGGTGCCAATGCCATTCTGGGCGTTTCTTTGGCTGTAGCCAAGGCTGCTGCAAATTACCTCGACATACCTTTATACAGATATATCGGCGGAGTAAATACTTACGTTATGCCTGTCCCCATGATGAATATCATCAATGGTGGTTCACATAGCGACGCTCCCATTGCTTTCCAGGAATTCATGATCCGCCCTGTAGGTGCACCTTCTTTCCGTGAAGGCCTGCGCATGGGTACTGAAGTATTCCACGCCTTGAAGAAAGTATTACACGACCGCGGCCTGAGCACTGCCGTAGGAGATGAAGGAGGTTTTGCCCCTGCATTGGACGGTACTGAAGATGCACTGGATTCCATCATGGCAGCTATCAAAGCAGCAGGCTACGAACCGGGTAAAGATGTAAAAATCGGTATGGACTGTGCATCCTCTGAATTCTATAAGAATGGAGTGTACGACTACACTATCTTCGAAGGTGAGAAAGGTAAGAAGCGTACTGCGGATGAGCAGATTGATTACATGGAATATTTGATTAATAAATACCCGATTGACTCTATTGAGGACGGAATGAGCGAAAACGACTGGGACGGCTGGAAGAAGCTGACCGAACGTATCGGCGATCGTTGCCAGCTGGTAGGAGACGACTTGTTTGTAACAAACGTAGAGTTCCTTGCCAAAGGCATTGCTATGGGCTGTGCCAATTCTATCCTCATTAAAGTCAACCAGATCGGCTCGCTCAGCGAAACGCTGGATGCTATTGAAATGGCTCACCGCCACGGCTATACCACGGTTACTTCCCACCGCTCCGGCGAAACGGAAGACGCCACTATTGCCGACATCGCCGTAGCAACCAACAGCGGGCAGATCAAGACCGGTTCGTTAAGCCGCTCCGATCGCATGGCTAAGTACAACCAACTGTTGCGCATCGAAGAAGAACTAAACGAACTTCCAGCATATGGCTACAAAAGAATAAAATAATGCTTTGTAGTGAATAAGTCATAAAAGCAAATGCGGGTGCCTGTGAAGGTACCCGCATTCGCTTTATAGATATTTGCTCCCCCTCCCACAGTTCGAGTTGTAAACTTCGAACTACTTTTATGTTTCTACATGATATTCATAAAAAGAAGAATATCTTAAACCCGGTACTAAAGAATTCTCATATTGAAAAATTATATATTTTTGCACCCGCTTTCGGAAAAAGGTCCGAAAAAACTATCAATATTCAATATAACATTTTACAAAAAACATGAATCACTCTTACAAAAAAATCATTGTTCCCGCCTTGCTGGGAACGTTGTTTTTAGGCGCCTGCTCAGATGACGCATCGTTTGAGGGAGAAGGCAAACAACAAACTTATTCATTAGTAGTGAAAGGAATTACGACTTCCGGTTCAGATTCTTCTGAGGAATTACGGGATGTGTCAGTTTTCCAGTTCAGCGATGGCAACTTGTACAAGACGCAACAATTAACCCCCGAATCCAATGGCCAGTCCAGTATTTCTGCACTCAGTGGATCACGGCTATACTTCCTCACCGGAGTGACACTTCCAGTTCAGGAAGAAGGTATTACCGAAGAAGAATTCCGCAATATGACCATCGGCGAAGAACTGCACAATAATTCAGCTCCTGACTTTATGGCTGCAATTGTTGAATTGGAAAGTACTCCCCAAACACGCAGCAATCAGGAAATTAACGTTGGCATGAAACGCGGTGTAGCCCGTATAGACCTGAATACTACAGCAGACAGCAAAACATTAATCAAAGAAATAATCGTAAAGGATGCTCCGGCTGAAACATATCCGTTCATTGAAAACGCTTCCGCATCAGATAAAACAGTAAGTTACTTAAAAAAATTTGATCCAGCTTTCGGTGGAGAACAACAGGGAATCTTCCGCATTTTCGAAAGCAAACGTCCTGTTAATATCATCCTGCGTGGTACATACAATGAAATTCCCATCAGTCTCAAGATGCAATTGCCAAGTATAGAGCGTAATAAGGTTTACGAACTATCAGTACTCAACGTAGGTGCCACAGTAGAAGGAATCTTCGAAATCAAACCCTGGGAAGAAGGCGAAACAATTATCGGGAAACCTGATACAGAGCATCGTATCCTGCTTAATGCTTCCCAATCCAAAATCCCGGAAGGCGTAACTGTGGATTATGAGAATAATATAGTAGAGGTACCCGCCACAGGAGTCAGTGACATGAAACTGGCATTTGTTTCCGACACCCGAATTGATATATCAGCCACTGAAGGCACTGACAGTGGCGTGAATCTCAGTGAGATGTCGGTATCTGAAGAGACAGAAGGCATAGTATCAGCATTCAATGTATCAGTGGCCGCACAAGGTAGTGGCCGACTGGGCTATACAATTCTGGTACATTTAAAAAATGCTTTGCTAAGCGGCTCTTATGATTATGTAGAGATTCGTGTGGCTCCGAGCGACAAGCAGATCGAGACCGTTGAAATGGGTGGCAGCATTTGGATGGCATTCAATGCACGCAGCCGGGATCTGGAAGACCAAGTATATCCCTTAGACGGTGCTACCGTTGAAGAGATGTACCGTAATGGCTGGGTCAGCAGTATCGGTGGTTTGTTCCAGTATGGACGGAAGTATATGTACACCCCCTGGCAAGGATATAACCCCTCAAACAATCTGGGCAATCAAACAGCCGACATACCTTGGCAAAACGATACCCATATGCCTTGTCCGGAAGGTTACCGTGTGCCAACCCGCAGCGAACTAAACTCTCTTCTCCCCAAAAATCAGGAAATTCCCGGCACTTATATAGCAGGAAACGGAGAAAAAATAACCGCTACACTCCACGTTGGCGAAGGAACCCTGACTACTCCAACCGGTGTAACAGGAACGCAACACTATGTGAAATTTACTTCTGAAGATACCGGACGTTACCTTATTATCCCTTTGGCAGGTGGAAAAGGTGACAAGTCTACAACCAATAATCCGTCTTTCGGAAAAAGAGCCGTGTTATGGACAAGCGAACGCAACGGCTGTCCCGGTGGTTATGCATGGACTTACTGGTTACCGTTTGAAGGCAAGGAAACAACTGCTATTGCCGAGAGACAATTGCAGATGGAAGCATTTGCATCCTTACGTTGTGTAAAAAAATAAAGGAGGAATTCTATGAAGATTGCAAAAATCATACTATTATTTCTAGCATTGCTACTGACCAACTGTTCAGGCGAACTTGAGCAGGAATACGGGCTCATGCCGCCTGCCCCCGGTCAGGTAACATTTCTTCTTGGATTGCAGGAAGATGACACTTCTGCCATACAGACACGCAACGGTGAACCTGAACAGATCGCCCGCATGTGGTATGCCATTGCCAATGATCGGGGAGAAATGCTCAAACCACTGTATCAAAAGCTGGAGGCCGACTTCTCCAAACTGACCATTGAAGGATTGGGATACGGTGACTATACGGTTGTATTCCTAGCCACCACGAATCCGGAATCAAATGCGACTATCAAAGAACCCGAGCAATTGTCAGATATCTGGTTATTGAATCAGGTTGCAAAAGCCCCTCTTGATGACGTTTATTTCTATAAAAAAATAGAAGTACACATTGGCAAAGAGCAAACTGCGGAGTCGCAGACTGTGACATTGGAGAGATGCGTAGGCAAAGTTGATATAGACCTGCACGTCTCGTCCGATTATATGTGGCGCTTTATACGCAAAATCGACATCACATTTGACGATGCCGAAGGAATATATGCCGGTCTCAGTGCAAATGGTGAATACTCCGGTACGGAAAGCATTGAATCTTATGACATCACGGAAAATCGTTCATTTTACTCATTGCCAAGTAAAGAGGCACTTTCCGGATTCGTAACGATCGAGTCAAACCGCAGTGATGGTACATCGTTTGTACACAAATACCGCTTCAGCAACTGCAAAATCGAAGCAGGTCGTATCTCCCACATCAGTATTGATTACCGGCACCCGGAAAGCCTGGACGGGTTGCTTTATATCCGTGAAGAAGATTTCTCCCGCTTCCGTACCGACACAATGTTTTTAGCCAACGAGCCACGAGACATCTTCTATAATAGTAAGCACCGTTCCTTTTATGTAAACGCACCGTTGCAAGTGTCCATCTCGGATGAACATCAATTACTGGTTAAATTCTTCTCACCTGTTGCTATTCATGATGTGACGATTTTATGTCGATTCAATAAAATCAGTACCGAATTCCTTGAATTGGCACATTTCGATCTGATTTATCCTTTCATGGAAGCCACTTTCCCGTTGCCCGTCGTAAGCTCTGACCGAACATTCACCACCAGTAGCGGCAAAAAGATAGTAATACCTGCACAACCGGAACTTTCCGGTGACGATGTTACGCTTGTTATCCGGACGGAAGATCCATACATGAAGAAGATAGAGCAGATAGACAGTCGATGGTTCATTCGTTTCTCAGCTTATTCAGCCGACAACGGACACGCTTATTGGCGGCACATGAATCCATTATTATGTCGTCACGGGGTAGCATTGGCCACCAATATGGCTTTCATGTTCTCTTCAGAAGAGTTTAACACAGAAATGAATAAATACGAAGGCAAACTGAAGGACAACGGAGGAAATGCCATCAACCTGGATGCATTACGCCAGAGAATCCGCAGTCATGGAGGCCTCGTATTAGGTCGCGTATCAGGTGTTGGTGGTCTGGGAGGAGGTACCACCTACGGATTGGCAGACTATTGTTACACCGGAGTCTATTTTGACGCAACACCGCTGGGATCTAATCCGCACAACTATGCGCGGCAAGCTATGTTCCATGAATATGGACATTGTTTAGGTTATAACCACAGCAGTACCATGACTTATGGCGACCAATGGACAGTACTCTGCGCCACAGTATTCGTAAATATGGGGCAAGAGGATAAATTACCCGTAAGTTCAAAAGACGTAATCGCCAATTTACCGATGTAAAAAACACAAAAGTAAATAAAAGCAAAAAGGGAGGAAGCAGATATGAGTAAATCAAATTTCTGCCCCTCCCCTTTTAATATGATATTAATAAAGACCTATTACTTCTGAACCTCTCCTTTTTCATTGAAAAGAACTGGATTCTCCGTACCGGATGCATCCACCAACGTTACCTTGTAAGTCTTGGTTCCATCCTCAGCCACTTCAACGGCTGCCTCTTTGATGGTGGCTTCCGAGTAGTTTTCTTTGATGGCATCCTGAACGGCCTGTGGGAGTTCTTTTACATCAATCGGTTTAAACTCGTTGATCATCGTTGCAATTTCAACGTCTGATACCATGTTGTTAGCAAATGCCACTGAAGTACCCAATCCCATTACCAATGCTACTGCTAAAAATAACTTTTTCATAATTCTAATTGTTTAAGTTAAACATTTCTTGTTAGCTCTCACATAATATAATGCAAGACGTATGCCAAAGCTATTACTAAAGTTATATTTAGCTATATATCAATTATTTGAGTAAGAAATAGTATAAAAAGTATTTTCCTGTTTTGAGTATTTTTTCCACAATTATGTGGAAATCGATTCACAGTTAAAACAGACTCAAACATTATACTTTAGGAACACATTTCACTATCTATAAGAAAAACCACCATCCGAATAGTTTCTGAATACTTATAATCTTTAATTTCCGTAGTTATTATACCTTCAACTGAAGCATCTTATATTACAAAATAATACTGTATAGCATCTACATAATCAAAAAATCAATCCGCAAGATTCCATAACCACTTTCTACAACAGCCTTTTTATTTGTTCCACAATATAGATAGATCAATCTTCATCCTCTTTATTTAAGCATCAAATCAGTGTTTTTATGATAATTGATGTAATTCGAAATATTTATTAATAAAACAGATATACAGTAGGCTTAGCAACAGAACCGTACCAAACAAATACCAATAACCATAATTCAAGCACATTATATAGCCTACAATTACAACTGTTTGTACTACCATATAAATAAATGAAACCATTACATGAGACATTTTCAATTCATTCGCCATCAATTGATACATATGTTTACGATGGGGTAAACCAATATTCTCATGAAGTATCAAGCGATGGATAATGGTCAGAACAGTATCGACACCATAAACGGATAATAGGATTATCCAACTGAAATCTTCTGTTTTAATTATGAGCCTTCCTATCAAAAACAGAAGAATAAAAGCGATACTTACAGAACCGACATCACCCGCAAAACACTTCGCCTTCTTACGAAAATTGAAGAAGCAAAAGACCAGGACAGAACATAAAACAGTATTAATCAAAGCAGGTTCAGTAAATGGTACTATTTTAGCATTGATATAAGCCAAAGTAACTAAAATAACCAAGGAGTAACCGCCAGTAATTCCATTGATGCCATCCATGAAATTATAAGCATTAATAATACCTGTACAAATAATTAATGCTACAATTATCCACCACCAGGAAAGAGAAAATAAATCCCACTGGTAGAACATCAAGACCATAGCAGCAAAATGGAATACCAACCTCAGACTTTGAGAAGTGGAACGAATATCATCTACAAAGCTGATAAATGTTATCAGAGTTAATGCTACTATAAACCAGGGATATTCCCAATGATTAGCTAAAAAATAAACCAATGCACCGAAATAAAAGATAATCCCACCACCACGCAAAGTAACCTTTCTATGTGAACTACGCTCATTAGGCTTATCGATGATATTAAACTTATTAGCTAGCTTAAAATAAAAAAGTTCTGTTAAAAATAGCAGAACTAAAACTATTATATAATACATTATTCGTTCTTATTAATCCAATGAAACCATATTTGAATACAGGCAAATAAAGAGACAGGAACACCAATCACAAATAATATTATCCCCAAGCACATAATTATTCTATCCGAAAGTTTTCCAATACATTCATCGGTTTCCATCCCAATTCACGTATAGCCTTCTCATTACTGAAAGTTAACGATTTTGTTATCTTATCAAGCTTTAGTGAATTTATTGGTGCCTTCTTGCCTAAACAATCCCCTATCAAAGCCACAACTTTAGCCAACCAATAAGGGATTGATAAAGGCTGTGGTTTATCCACTTGCTTACAAATGAGCGTTTCCAATTCTCTAAATGTAGGCTGATAACTATCACATACATTATAAATACCGCCTTTTCTAACAAGCAAAGGAATTAAATGAGCAATATCCTGTACCATCAACACACTTTTACTAGCTCTACCACCTGCAATACTGAAATACCTTCCTTTACGAATCCCGGTTATCATCGTTTCTAAATTCCCCGGAGGATTAGGACCAACAATCAAAGAAGGACGAATAATACCTAATACCACATTATGTTCTAAACACCATTTCTGTAGATATTCTTCTGCCAAACGCTTACTTATTGCATAAGGAGTGATTCCATTTAATGAATGTTCTTCCGTAATATTCTCCCCATAATCACAACCATATACTGCTACAGTAGAAATGAAAACAAAAGCTCTCGGCATTCCAACTTTCTCTAATGCGGTGCAAAGATTTTTTGTTCCTTGCAGATTTACATCGAAAAAGACTTGCCGTTCTGCTTCCGTTCGAGGAATAGAATGAGCCTTTCCGGCTGCATGCAATACGATATCATAATGTTCATACAACTTAGGAATGTCTTTTGCAATATTTACAGTATAATTATCCTGTGAAGCCAAGCCAACGGTAGTGACAGCATACATTTTCTCCAAAATAGGGCGTACGTTATTGCCTAAAAATCCGGAGGCTCCTGTGAATAAAAGTTTCATCTAAAAGCAATTTTAATATAGCAACAACTATTTTAATAAGGTATAATATCTTTCCAATATCTGATCTTTAGCGAATATTGTATCTGATACAGTTCTTGCATTATTTCTTATAGAAGACAGATTATTTCTATTATCATATATAAACTCAATCATATTCTTTAATGCATGTGGATCATTAGGAGACACAATCCACCCTAAGGTAAATTCTTTAATACATAAAGCTATTTCCGAGTTATCATCACCGATATATAATATAGGTTTACCAGCAGCCCATATATTATATGATTTGGAAGGCACTCCCAAACCATACATGCCGTCATTCAACGTAACAATTCCAATATCACATGCATTCAGGAAATCATTCTGCTGTGAACGGTCTTGAAAACCCAATAATGAAACATTCTTTTGTCCTCTATGACTAATAAACGAAGAAATTTCATCAAACTTCGCCCCTCCACCTATAAACAAAAAATGTATGTCTTCAACATCAATCTTTTCTATTGCAGCCAAAAGATTATCAATGCCTTGCGCATGGCCCAGATTACCAGCAAACTGAAAAACAAATTTCCCTTCTAGCTTTAATTTTTCATATAAATTTGTATCTCTTTTATCCAATGGATAAATGGCTCTATTCTCTGCCCATATTGGAATAAAGGAAATCTTAGCATTCGTACGAGTTTTAGATATTAAGATTTCAGTCATATCGCGTCCTATTGAAATGCAAATACGAGCTTTAGAATAAGCCTTATCATAAACTCGTTTTAAACATTTATAAGCAATCGAAGAAGATGACATTTTCTTTATTGCTACTAAATTCTCTGGAAAAATATCATGAACAAGAATTGTATAATTAATCTTTTTCTTCCATGCCACATAAGGCATCATCAGAATCAAAAATGCCGGATTAGTTACTACTAATAATTCATCACCTCTTTGTACCCAAAACAACACCTTTAAAAACAATTGAAAACTAGAAAAAAATAATCTTAAGGTTCTTTTAAAGAAATTATTTTTGTCGAGATTAGGAGGAAAAACTCGATGAATATTTACTCCTTTGTGGCACTCTTCTCTCAAAAGACTCATAGATTCTCCCTCATTATAGGTAGAACCGGTACATATCACATGAACATCAAGCCCCTTAGTTACCAGATATTCAGATATTTCAGTTAAATAATAGCCTGTCGAAGTCTTAATAGGATAATAGATTTCTGAAATAACCCATATTCTTTTAGAACACATATAGTAGATCAATATTTTCTCCAGACCATCTTATCCACTATCCCAGTATAACTCTGAATCAACTTCACGACCTTAACCGATACAATCTCATCCGTATAATCCGGAACAGGAATACCCAAAGCACCATTACGATTCATCTCCACAGCTACATCAACCGCTTGAAGAACCTGTTCCGTTGTGATGCCAGCCAGTATAAAATTACCTTTATCCAAAGCCTCCGGTCGTTCTGTACTCGTACGAATACAAACAGCTGGGAAAGGATGACCGATAGAGAGAAAATAACTACTCTCTTCAGGCAAAGTACCCGAATCTGAAACGACAGCAAAGGCATTCATCTGAAGATGATTGTAATCATGAAAGCCCAAAGGCTGGTGCTGAATAACCCGAGCGTCAAATACAAAACCGCGTTGTTCTATGAATTTCTTTGAACGCGGATGACATGAATAAAGAATAGGCATATCATATTTCTTAGCCAGTTCATTGACCGCATTCATCAGATTGAAGAAATTCTTCTCCGTATCAATGTTCTCTTCACGGTGGGCGGAAAGAAGGATATATCTGCACTTCTCTAGATTGAGCTGTTCCAGAATAGTACTAGCTTTGATCTGTTCCAGATTATTATGCAGGACTTCAGCCATAGGAGAGCCAACAACATAAGTACGCTCCTTTGGAGTACCCGCAGCATTCAGATAACGACGGGCATGTTCCGAATAACAAAGGTTTACGTCAGCTGTTACGTCAACAATCCGCCGGTTAGTTTCTTCAGGGAGGCATTCATCAAAGCAGCGGTTACCGGCTTCCATGTGGAAGATGGGGATATGAAGACGCTTAGCACCGATAACGGAAAGGCAGGAATTGGTATCTCCCAAAACCAGAACCGCATCAGGTCGCACTTCCACCATAAGTTGATAAGATTTAGCTATGATATTGCCAATAGTTTCACCCAAGTCCTTACCCACCGCATTCAGGTAGTAGTCAGGTTCACGAAGACCGAGGTCTTCAAAAAACACCTGATTCAGGGAGTAATCATAATTCTGACCGGTATGTACAAGTATCTGGTCAAAGTATTGGTCACAACACTTAATGGTGGCAGACAGGCGGATAATCTCCGGACGGGTGCCTATGATAGTCATTAACTTAAGCTTGCTCATTTCAATTTATAGTTTTCATTTTTATCACAAGGTTCAAAATAGGTATCGCCGTCAGAAGAATCATACCATTCATTGATCCAGAACTGAGTATAAAGGTCTTCATTTCCAACGTTGGTGATATTATGAGTATACCAGACGGGCATATCCACATAACAGGGATCTTTACCGTCCAGATAGAAGTTCAGGACTTCATCTGTATCAATTTTACGCAACTGGATCCGGGCTTTACCACGAATGACCGTGAAGCGTTCTATTTTACGGGTATGGTAATGATTACCACGAGTGATACCGGGAATGGTGGTAGAGAAAGAAACCTGACCACCGATACCCAGCTTAACAGTTTCTACAAACATACCACGGGGATCTTCATGCTTCACCAGTTTACGGGGATAGACGGAAGAGAAATCAATATAGCCACAAAAGGTATTGAAGAGATTCACTTCGTCCCTATCCTTCAGGACAGGAATGATGCCCTGTTCGAAGTAAAGAGACTTATAGTTTTCCAACAAAGCCAGAATCTCCGTTACTTTCTTCTCAAAGTCATAAGAGACTACATCACGTTCAACCATAGGAAGGGCATTCGAAGAAACTTCGCGTATCTTACCAATTATATGTTTGCAAAGGTTACCCACATAAATCAAACACACCTCACTGTCCTGTAAAACCTGTGGTATTTCTCCATGAGTCAGTTTATAGCAAAAAGTGGCAATGAAAGAATTATAGTTGGGGCGTCCAAAGGGACCGTACACATTAGGAACAACCATGCCGGTAAAACTGGCACGATTACGTCCCGCCCACTCTTCAAGCAGATTACGTCCTTCACGTTTGGAACGCCCATATTCGTTATCACGCTCCTCCTGGGTAGAAGAAGAAAACAGCACATGGGGGGTAACCTTTTCGGCTTCCATAGCGGATATCAGCTGGCTAACCAGACCGATATTTGTATCATAAAGAACTTGGGGATCCGGATGACGGTTCATGGCTGCCAGATGCACGATTACATCACATTCACGCACAAAGGAGCGCAATTTGTCCTCACTCTGAAAATAAAAATCTTCAAAGGGGATACGAAGGAATTCGTCAGGGGACAGACCAAGTACATTATAGAGATGAGTCCCTACAAAACCAGGCTGGCCCGTTATGCCAACTCGTATCATAAAATTATATGTTTCTTAAAATAAAAAGGAAAGATTAAAGGTGAAGATCTTCACGAATGAAGGAAAGTTTCAATAAAAGTTGTTTCATCCCTTCCACATCCAAGCGGTGAGTATTATGAGAGTGGTAGTCTTCTATACGAGAGACTTCCTCACTACCTTCAACAAAAAATTTGTCATAGTTCAGATCGCGAGTATCACAGGGAATACGGTAGTAATCCCCCATATCGATGGCTTTGGACATCTCTTCCCGGGTCACAAGCGTTTCATATAACTTTTCACCGTGACGAGTACCAATGACTTTCACCTCGGCATCACTATGATACAAATCTTTCAACGCAGTAGCCAGGACATCTAGCGTAGCAGCGGGAGCTTTTTGGACAAACAGGTCACCATTATGTCCATGTTGGAAAGCGTAAATAACCAGGTCAACGGCGTCATCTAAAGTCATCATGAAACGGGTCATGTTAGGATCTGTTATAGTCACCGGTTTATTATCTTTCATCTGCTCAACCCACAAAGGAATTACAGAACCACGGCTGGCCATGACATTACCGTAACGGGTACAACAAATCGTAGTAGAACCGGTTTCACCCAACTGACGCCCTTTGGCAATGGCAACTTTCTCCATCATAGCTTTACTGATTCCCATAGCATTGATGGGATAGGCTGCCTTATCGGTAGAAAGTACTACGACATTCTTCACACCATGTTCAATGGCCGAATCAAGCACATTCTCTGTTCCAAGCACATTAGTGCGTACAGCCTGTGTTGGAAAGAATTCACAGGAAGGTACTTGCTTCAATGCCGCAGCGTGGAAAATATAATCCACCCCATTCATGACACCATCAACGGAACGTTTGTCACGTACATCACCGATGTAGAATTTTACTTTAGGATTCTGCAAGTGATGGCGCATGTCATCCTGCTTTTTTTCATCACGACTAAAAATACGGATTTCTTTGATATCTGAATCTAAGAAACGGCGTAAGACAGCATTACCAAAGGAACCTGTGCCTCCGGTTATCAAAAGTACTCTATTTTCAAACATTACAATAACTTTTTATAAACTTTATACGACTCCTTTGTTATGTTATAAGTATGTATAGATGGCATTTTTTTAAAGGTAGAATGATCTTGGTGAATAACTTTCACTTGTGGAGTATATAATATTTCACCACCATTCGAATATACTTGATTTCCCAATAATGCTTCTTCACCCATCAAAAAAACACTTTCATCAAGTAATCCGAGTTTTTGTATATACCGAGGCAATATTATATAACATGCTCCAAAGCCCATTCTAATAATCTGTTCTTTATTATATCCAAACCTCGATTTTTCCCTTCTATTTCGCCCCAATATTTTCCCCAACGATGTTAATATGCAAGCCACAGGATAAGAAGAAAAATACAATTTATAGGCAAATCGGCGAAAAAAGGAAAGCCGGTTTATTACATGTGGATTCTGATGAATCCCTTGTGGAGTAATGATATCAGGAGAGATAACAAATGTTTTCTCATTAATTATTAGTGCCTTCAATGATTGTATAAAATCGGAAGGAAACAGAAGGTCATTATTTCCAACTACCAAAAAAAAATCATCACGACCATACAAATTCAATGAAACAATCCCTTTATTAAGGGCGGGAAAATAGCCCATATTTCTATCTAAAGAAATTAAATCAATATCTAAATTTACATTTTTAAGAATAAAACTTCTCAGAATTTCTTTATCTGATCCGTCAGAATTATTATCAACTACAACTATTTTTGAAAAACTTTCTTCTATAAGTTTTCCGGCAGAAAGAATACAATCAATAGTCACATTACAGTTATTGTAATTTACTATTACCAAATAGTATTTCATAAAATTTAATTTATTTGATAAGAATTTATTTTTGCCAAACAGAGATATAAAGGCCACATTAAATCAAAGGAACATAAAACTGGATTTGTAGCATCTGCAACCAGCATAAACAACAAACCTACTGCAAATGCTACCAAAGTAACATCCTTATTTCTTTTTGATAAGTAGAACGAATACCAAAGAGTAGATAAGAAGACAAACATAATCAAAGTAAATCCAACAATTCCAGTAGTTGCTAATTTCTGATGATATGACAATTCAAAATATGAAGAATAAATCATACGCCCTGGTAACGGCTCAAAAAAGATAGCACCAAAACCGTGTCCTAAAAAAGGTTTTTCAAAAATTGCATTAATAAACATTTTGGCCTGAGCAAACTTTATAGGTTCCTCAGAAGAATCAAAAGCCTTCAAAAAGACTTGGTAATAGCCTTCCCAAAATCCAGGATATGCATTCTCTACATAATATGCTCCAATAAATACTATAACGAGTAATACAAGCACAACTTTTCCCGTGGTTCTCCTTACCTCTTTTGAAAAACAACTAGAAAAAAGCAAAGGCATAATAAAGACTGATACACACATCAACATAACACTCCTACGACCCGAAAGTATCAGCAAGATAATTGTAAGAATGACATTAATAACCTGATATATTTTACTAATTCCGAATTTATACTGTGAAAAGAATAGGATAAATAAAATAGGTGTGGAGAATGTCAATGTATTCAGATTAATAAAAGTCATTCTAGTGGAATTCTCATATATACTAAATCCTGTCTCTGTCCCATAAAAAGGATTTGGTAATTTAATCCCATTAAATGCTGCCACGGCATAAAACAAATCAAATAAAACTATTACTGTATGAGAAATGAATAATACTTTTAAATATCGTTCCAATAAGATAGGAGAAGTTGAGAAATAGGAAATAAAAAACAGCCAGAAAATAGGCCAAAAGAAAAAAACACCTAGGAACTGAAATGGGTTGGGGTTTTGATAAATTATCCCCAAACCTGTTCCTAAAACTCCATAAACCAATATAAAAATAAAGTTCAACAAAACAAATTTTGAAACTCTTATCTTCTTAGACATCAATACACCTATAGCTATCATACATAATATTTTAACAATGTATAATTGTGCTATAAACACCATCATCAAAGACAATAGTAACAGAGTACTAAAAGAAAGGAGCGTTTTCTTCTGTATTGTCAAAAACATTACTATTTTAGTTTAAAGGCATCTTTTAGCCCTCGTATTGTATTAAACGTTTTTTCTTTTATGTTATCTTCTACCACCATCAACTTTATAACAGAACCACAAAACATAAAAGTTTTCTTTAAGACCCACATAGGATAATCTTTCCAATATCTTCTACAGATTAAAACATGATTCCGAGCCATATAATAACGACGAATAGCATTATGATTTGATGAACTTATTCCATATTTAATTACAGGTAAACCTAGTTCATGGTAAATTAAAGGCTCATTTACACGTAATACATGAAATTTCTTTTTAACACGCAATACAAAATCAAAGTCAACTGAATCAATAAACAACTGTTCATCATATAACCCCACTTCATCAAAGATAGTAACCGGATGAAGTGTTCCAGACGTTATTAGTGTTTTTTGCGAGCGATATGTAACATGAGATGGCATTATCGCTTTTTTTTCTGTAAAAGAAGTGCCTATAAGTCCTACATCAGAAACATGACGCAATACGTCTGCATAACAATTTAATATTTCTCGAATAGGTAAACTATCCTGATCAAAAGTAAGGAGATATAAGAAGCCGTGATTTTTCGCATATAAAACTCCTTGATTTAACCCCCAAGCTATTCCTCTATTTTGAGGAGATTTCACTATAATAAAATGCTTGTTCAATCCTTCAGGAATGTATTGAGACACATCTTGAACAGAGCCATTATCAACAATAATCGCCTTATCTGCAATCTCAACATATCTTTTAATCCTATCCCTAAATCCCCAATCCGGGTTATAGGTTATCACCACTATAATAGTGTTGAAATAATTAGGTAAACTATTCATTAGGATACAACTGCTCATTTATAGTAATCTACCGAATAATCAAACAGCCACTCGGTATCTTTCAATCTTAAATGCCTAGTATCTTTCTCACTAAGTATTATTTTATCAAATGGTATACGCCAGTCAATATCCAAATCTGGATCATCCCATGCCAAAGCACCTTCGCTTTGAGGAGAATAGAAATTATCACATTTATATTGAAAAATGACTTCCTCACTTAACACACTAAAACCATGAGCAAAGCCACGAGGTATGAAAAACTGACAACGATTGTCTTCTGTCAATTCTACAGCAACATGCTGCCCAAAAGTAGGCGAGCCTTTACGTATATCAACAGCAATATCTAACACTGCACCTTTCACAACACGCACCAATTTACTTTGAGCAAAAGGAGGTTTCTGAAAATGCAAACCACGAAGTACTCCAAAACAAGATTTACTCTCATTATCTTGAACAAAAAGAGTTTCACATACCTTCTCTTTAAATTCCTTTTGATTAAAAGATTCAAAAAAATATCCACGAGAATCTTTAAAAAGATCAGGTTCAATAATGACCACACCCTTTATCGACGTTTTTAAAACTTTCATATATCCTTATATTTTAAACTTTATGTATTTCATAGTAGTGAAATATGAGTTAGATCAATGTTTATATAAATACCTCAAAACAAATCTCCCACAACCAAACATAGATATAACTCTCAGACATAAAATCTTTGGCCCTTTTTCACGATAAAATCTACGTAAATAACGAGAAATTACATGTTGTTTATATTGCTTTTGTATACATAGCCTTACTACATACGAAAAATAACTTTGCTTTATATGATGATAAACACTTTTATTTAATCCAAAATAATCTGCGAAAAAGTATGCGATTTCAAAATAGTTCCTGCTAAATCTAATATTTCTTTTACATGAGCTCAAATGAGAGGCCGAATTTTCCAGCATTCGATATACCCCAATTACTTCATCTTCAAAAGCAACTTCATACTTCCCAAAAATATACAACCATAATGGATAATCCCCCATCTTCCACCCCTTTGTCTGAGAAAATTCTTGTCGGAATGCTACCGCTATTTCTCGCCGAAACATGGCTGTGAGAGTTGGAATCGCATTTCCTTTAAATATCATCTCATTCAAAGAAGCACGATATTCACCAAATAAATCATCTGCATATTTACATTTTGACTGCAAATAAACTCTGGCTTTCGCATAAACAAGTCCAATATTTTCATTACCTTCCAAAATATCAACCTGCTTTTGAAGCTTCAATGGATCAGTCCAATAATCATCTCCTTCACATATAGCAATATATTTTCCTGTACATCTAGGCAATTGTATACCACTAAATACCTTGTTCCCTAAAGACCATTGATTTACTTCCTGATAAATAGGTTTTATCAAATCAGGATATTCTCTTTCAAACTTACGAATAATATTAGCCGTATTATCAGTGGAAGCATCATCATGTACTAATATTTCATAACGAAAATTCACTTTTTGAGCAACAATACTTTGTAAACATTCGGAAATATATTGTTCATGATTATATGTTTGGCATAAAACGCTGACCATCATAAATTCATTTTCAATCATATCCTAGAGATTCTTATATATCCAAAATTAGCATTTGCCATTTCAATATTAGTACCAAATTCTATTGACAGGTTTTTAATTTCTTGAATGATTGATAAATCCGAAGTCAACACAGGAAGCCCCTTTAAACCTTTCCTTCCTTCAAGTATAATCTTTATTGGAAATAATCTTACTTCCAAGTATTCCAAATCACAACTAATACTAACCATTACACTTCTCCAAGCATCCGGTTGAGTACATAAACCTATTGTGTTATTTTTGCTCCGGTTATTCATTATCTCACTAACTCCGGTTACTTGCTCTCTTGTTTTACCATATTTCCAGTAAAATTCTTCAGGTAAGTAATCAACATCCTCATGTTGAAAAATAAAATTTCCTAATCCATAAAATATAACACCCGAATTATACACCTCTATTCCTCGTACAACATGAGGGCCATGACAAACAACGATAGTTGCTCCTGCATCTATACACTTACGAACAAATATTTTAATGAATTCTGGAGGATTTTTCTTACTTCCATCAGCAAATTGATGAGAATGTACACTCAGAATTACAATATCCGATTGACGCTTAGCATCTGCAATCGCAGCAATCGTCCGTTGCAAATCTTTCTCATTAGGGGAAGTATGAACCCTATTTTCTACTCCTTTTCTAAATTCATAAATTCCAAACTTTAAATTTTCACACCTAGGCAAATAACCTTCTTTTATAGCTTGCTCATGATAACTATTAATGCCAATACTTCTTGATACTTCCAACAATGCTTTATAATGATTTTCACTCAACTCATATACAGCTTGGTGCTTCAACGGAGCAACTCCAGGCCGCCCCTGCATATCTTGATTTTGCGGTCCGGCTGCATATGAGTCATGAAAAGAACTTGTTACTCCAAGCAATGCGATTCTGCCATTTGAAGTCTCAAAAAAAGCCGGTTTACTCGCTTCTGCTAAATTTCTGCCTGTTCCAGCAAAAGGAAGTTCTAAATCAGTCAAATATTTAATAGTTGCCAATAGCCCATTATGACCATAATCCATCGCATGATTATTTGCTGTATTAAATATATTCAATCCCATTCTTTTCAAATCACACAAACAAGCAGGATCAGCCATCGCATACCCACCTCCAGGAAAAGCTTCCGGGTATCCTTCTCTTTTATGAATAGTAGTTTCCAGATTGGCAAATCGACATTCATGTTTATGGAGAAATGTGTACAATTCATCAAAACCCGGATAGGACGAACCAGGTAAACGTTTGCTTATAAAAATGTCACCACATAAAGAGATGGTTATTAACGAGTTCTCATTTTTACCTATCATAATTCCGCACGTATCATTTCTTAATATCTCATGTAATTATCTATAGTTATCTCAATCTATGCATCGAGCCGGATTGCCAGCTACACAAGCATCTGCTTCCACATTTTTTGTTACTACGGCTCCAGCACCAACAATAGCTCCTCTGCCAATATAAGATACTTTACTAGAAATTATGGTTGCACCAGAACCAACAAAAGCATAATCACACATATGTACATTAGCACCCAATACTACATTACTAGCAACAAAGCAATGCTTTCCCATTCTACTTCCATGAGTAATTAAATCATTGGAAGATACTATACTGTCATCACCGATAATCACATCAGGTGAAACTACACTATTTGCGTGAACAACGATTCCATTACCTAACTGAGCATATTTAGAAACTATAGCAGAAGGATGAATAATAGTAGGGACAACACCTCCTTTATATAAAATTTTATTATAAAGCGAAGAACGGATTTTATTATCGCCGACACTAATTGCAAATTGCTTACCAGATAGGTCTAAAGAAAAAAGTTCCTCATTACTCCCTATAATTTTGTGACCGAAATAAATCTCCCCAGTTCGTCCTTCCTCATAATGATAAAGCCCAACTACTCGATACCCGCAACTTTCAACTAAATCAATATACACAACCGTATTACACCCGACTCCTAATATATAAATATCTTTCATTTAATCTCTTTATTACAAACCACACATTTTCGTTTTCCGGATCGCTGTACCGGAATTTCTTGTACATATTCGATAGAAATTTTAGCATCTAAACCAAAGTATTCTCTTAACTGAATAACGATCTCTTCCGAGCAACTCAACTTTGACAAATTTCGTAGAACTATTTTTAGACAATATGAATCTGATGTTTCCTGAATAAATTGCCACTGACTTATTTCTGAATAGTTTTTAAGTATTCTAGCCAATACCATTGGAAAAACAGGTTCATTTTTAGTATTATACACTAAATCTAATCTCCTACCATATAATTGTGCAATGTAAGGATGCTTCGTTTTCTCATCTAATTGCATAATGCAAGTATCGCCATTGTCATATCTAATCAGAGGAAATGCATAATTAAAAAAGTCTGTAATTACAATTCTGCCAAGTTCACCATATTCTGCCGGTTCGTCACTGTCGAATTTCAGCACTTCCAAAAAGTAGGAAGCTTCATTCAAATAGAAGCGACGAGAAGAATCTCCGACTTGTTGTTGAGCAAGAATCCCGTTTTCTTCATTCGCGTATTGAGATATAATCTTACATCCAATGTATTTTTCCACTAACTCACAAGTAGAATCATATAATGTCTCACTCGTAGCAATAGCGATCCTTAAATGAGGAAGTTTGTCTAAATGATACTTTTCAACAAATTTAGCTAGTAAATCAAAAGAAGAAGCATATCCTCGTACACATTTAGCCCGTGTACTCTTCAGAGTGTCATATAGTACCTGAAGATTATCCTCATTTAAATTTGAGATGTCATAAGGAACAATGTTTTCTTTAAAAGACTGTTTCTTAGTTTTGTTTTGCCATTTTGTCCAAATTCTCAGATGCACCAATTTATCATGTGACTTGAAACCAGCCAAACGTCCGAAATACTTTAATTCTGCAAGCCTTCGATTGCGCTTCCTTACATCTTGTGGTACAGCAAAAGGAGTTCCTGTCGAACCGGAAGTTCGTTGAATATGATACGCCCCCTTCTGCCAAGGAAGATATACTGGATCAACTCGTATATTATCATAATTATCAATTAATATTGTTTTAGTTACAATCGGAAAATTAGACAAAGATGACGGATTGATATGTTTGTAAAAGGTAGTATGCATAACAGCATGCCGCAAAATATCTGTAAGTAAACGCTTTCTCTCAATATTCCCTTGCTCAGGATGTTCTTGAATCAACCGAATATTTTTATAATGAGAAAAAATACAACCACCTTTCATTATATCTCGCATCCAAAAAGACATTCTTAAAAAAAATGCAAAAAGATCCTGTTTCATATCATTCATGTATTACACCCAAACAGAGCACTGCCTCACTAAAAAAATAACGATAATACTTCATTAGCAATTCTTTCAATATCCTCCTTTGCCAAACCATAGTACAAAGGCAAGCAAAGTATTCTTTTCGAAATATCCTCGGAAACAGGCATTTCTACATAAGGAAGTATCTGTGTAAAAGTATTCACTGAAGGATAGAAATAGCGTCTTGGATAAATGCCTTCAGCATTCAACTTCTTCTCAACAGAGAGAAGCGTTGCTTCCGAAGGAAATATCACTGGAAAATAACTATAGTTACAAACCTCATTGATACGCTGAAACTTCAATTCAGGACATTGAGAAAGTATCTCTTTATACAGCATATACTTTTCTTGACGATCAGCCAGGGCAGACGGCAGATAACGCAAATTGGCAATGCCGATAGCCGCATGAACTTCGGTCATTTTTCCATTAGTACCATCATCCACAACATCCTTACGATCATCAAAACCAAAGAAACGCAAACGCTTCAACTTTTCATGCAATTCATCGTCCAAGGCAAAGCAGGCACCTCCCTCAGCCGTATTCAACATCTTAGTGGCATGAAAGCTCGTTGTGGAAATATCACCGTACTCAAATATTGACCTGCCTTTATAATTCACCCCCACAGCATGCGCAGCATCATAAATCACCCTCAAGTTATGCTTCTTAGCTATAGCATCAATTTGCTCGACTTCGCAGGGATTACCGAAAACATGTACGGGAAGAATTGCACAAGTACGTTCAGTGATCTTTTCCTCAATCTTAGACGGGTCCATATTCAATGTCTCAGGATCAATATCAACAAAGACAGGCGTACAACCCTCCCAAATAATGGAGCTGATTGTAGCGATGAAAGTAAAAGGAGTAGTAATGATCTCGCCTTTAAGACCCAAGGCACGGATAGCCATATGAATGGCAATAGTACCATTGGTCACTGAAACAATATTACGCAAGTGAAGATAATCAGCAACTTCCTTCTCAAAACGTTGTACAAGGGGACCGTTATGCGTCATAATACCACGCTCCCAAATACCCTGCATAAGCTGAGTCACTTCTTCCAACGGTGCCAAAGTAGGCATCGTTACATAGATACTTTTATTTGCCATAACAATATTCTTTTATTTGCCCGATATACCGGGATTGATTCAAATTCTGTATATATTCACCCGAGAACTCTCCTGTATCCAAACTGTGAGCAATATGCGCCAGCATATTTGAGAAATGATCGTCAGCAGGTAAGAGAATCTCTTCGCAACGTCCATGCCTTTCCAAAATTACTTTCGGAGTAAAACCGGCAGGAGCAGTGAACGCACGGGTGGTAGTCAATTTACCAAGACTGCCCCAAATTTCATAGCCGCACTGATAATAATTATCAAAACCGAAAGCAAGCTCTGCAATGACACCTTGAGGACTGTCAAGGTACGCCCCACCATACAAATCAACCTCCATATCAGAAGGTTGGTATAAAGAAGCGGAACGCAAACTAAAACTACAATCAGGAAGTATAAACTGCATAGCTTTCAAGGTATAAGCTCCCGCATCAAGCAAAGACCCGCCGCCAAGAGATTTCGAATAGCGGATATTATTCCGATCCTCAAAAGGGGGGAAGCCGAAGGAACAGCGGAAACAACGGAGATCACCCAATTCATGCCTTTCCAAAAGTTCTTTTACCCAAACATGCTGGGAATGAAAACGAAACTGGAAGTTCTCGATCAGAAGCAAATGTTTGTCACAGGCAAGTTCAACAAGCTCCCGAACCTCATCATAAGTACACGACAGAGATTTCTCACTCATCACATGCTTTCCTTTTTCCAAAGCTTTATGGATCCACTCATAGTGTAAACCTGTCGGAAGCGGAATATATACCAATTCAATATCCTCATTATCCAGCAGCTCTTCATAGCTACCGTAAGCAACACAATGATAAGGGGCAGCTGCAAGTTGGGCTTTGTGAAAATCACGGCTGGCAATGCCAGCCAGTTCAAAGCGTTCAGATGATGAAAAGGCGGGAAGAAGGGAGCGGATCGCAATATGGGCACATCCAAGCACACCCACTTTATACTTTTTAATCATTTGGTATTTAAGATAAATAATTTAGAGCCGCTATCAAACTGCGGGACTGAATGTTCAGATAATTATTGAAACGCAAGAACTGATAGATTTGTCCTAAAGTCATCCAGCGATAACGTTCAGGGAGTTCGAGAGGAAAAGAATCATCCACCTCAACAAGCATGTTACGGTTTTGCTCATGATAGAAGCGCCCCCCTTCTTCAGATTGTAAAGTATCGTAAAGCACCTGAGATCCGGAAGACTCAAGCACAAGGTCAAGGAAAGGCGGACGGGCACTTCGGGAAGAAGGAATATTACCTGTCAGACATTGCACTGTAGGAGCCAATTCCATAACATCAAAGTTACCGCATTCAAGTTTTGCCTGTACCATAAAATGATAAACTCCATTTATCTTTTTGATGATAAAAGCACATATGCCTTGCTGCATCGGCTGAATCAACGGCTGGCACCACGAAGAGACCTCACGGTTAGATATGGTAACTTTCACACCAACCACTTTAAAGTATTTTCCATCCTCACGGGATATTTCACCGGCCAATACCCGCCAATCTGTCATTTTCCGGAGAGGAAAAGGATGTACCTTCAAATCATAACGGGACTTTAAAGAAGACAACCAGGAAAGATGCTCGGATATCGTAGAATGACAGTGATTCGTTACGGAAGAAAGAAGCAAGTCCTTACCAAAAACAGACAAACGACTCGTATCATCTGCAAGAGATAAATAGTCGCTGATTTTTAAACCGGAAAGAACGGTACGGGTATCCATATTGACCATATTATCATAACGCATCAACTCTTTTATCTGACCGAGCGTCATCCAGCGGAAATCATCATGCTCCTCAACATCCTCCTCCACTTTTATTATAATATTACGGTTTCTCTTACGAAGAAACCGTGCTCCCTGTTCGGATTGAAGTTGGTCAAGAATTATCTGGTCAGGGCTTGCATTTACAAAATAATCAAGGTACAGGGGTTGTTTCCCTTTATGAATCTGACTATAATTACTCTTAGTAGCCTGCAAGGTAGGAGAAATCTGCACGCAATTTACATTCCCGGGTTCGATCTTTGCTTGCATCAAAAAATAAAGGACACCATTAAATTCCTTGGTCAGAATCCCCAGATAGCCTACTTCCGGTTGGTTAATTATAGGCTGCGTCCAACTGGAAAGGGAGCCATAGTCTGTCTCTACACGAATCCCTTCAATCGAAAAAAAACGACCGGAACTATGTCTTAAAGTACCATCTTCATCCTGAGACCAGTGATCCAGGGAAGAAAAAGGAACAGGAGAGATTGAGACATGGATTGAACGATTACGATTCTCAATCCAAAGACGAATTTCATCCAAAGAATGTAAAGCCTCTTGAATTGTTAGTAAAGAACGAATAACCATAGTACTATTTTTTCTTAAATAAAGAAAACACTAACTGACGCACCTCTTGATATTCTTGTATAGGTAGTTTCTCTGAGATAAACCAATATAGCCCTATACCAACAATAATTTGAATTATCAAAATTATTATATATGACCATTCCGTAAATGAAATCAACCAAATACAAAAAGATACAATCAAAGAAATAATTAAAAAAGGAAATATATCACTAATCTGATTTTTGGTAGAATAATCAATCAAATCTGCCGAATAGTAACTATTCAAAAAAAAAGAAATAAATGAAACAAAAACTCCTCCCCAAAGCATACATTCAATACCCCAAAAAATCCCGATAAAAATAGTAATAACCGCTATTATCTTTTTTATAATCTCTAATTTCAGATATAAATCTGAGCGCCCCTTCACCTGAAGAATATTCAAATTAATAGCATGTAACGGATAAAGCATACCAGAAAAACAGATAATCTGAAGAAAAGGAACCGCAGGCAACCATTTCTCACCAATCAACAGGATTATTAAAGGTTTAGCTATTGCCGCTAACCCCAACATACAAGCAAATGTCACTATCATAGTTAATTTTATTACTCGTCGATATGCTTCTCTCAATCGTACAGGTTCACTTTGTATAGAACTCAAAACCGGATAACTGACACGTTGAACTACAGCAGTTAAATTGCTAGAAAATATTAATTTAAATTGTTCCGCCCGCGTATATTGCCCTAATTGATCCGGATCATAAAAACGTCCAATTACTATATAATAAATGTTTTTATAAATTGTATCCATCAAACCTGAAACTAACAATTTAGAGCCAAAACCGAACATTTCTTTGAAACTCTCAATTGAAAATTCCCAAGCAGGACGCCAACGACAATAAAACCACAGGAAAAATGTATTCAGTAATTGCCGAGAAAGCTGTTGACCAACCAAGCTCCAAACGCCTAATCCGAACAAAGCCATACTTATGCCAACAATTCCGCTCACAAGAGAAGATATCAAAGAAGCTTTTGTCTGAACCTTAAAATCTACATTTATAATAAAAATAGTTCGAGGAATTATTCCCAATGCGTTTATAATCAGTATCCAACTAATTACTCTTGTTACTTCGATTAACACCGGTTCTTTAAAAAAAGAACTGATAGCAGGAGAAAGTAAATAAAGAAATATATATAAAATACCACTTACTACCAGATTGAAATAAAAAACGGTGTCATAATCAATCTTCTTTACCTCATTCTTCCGAATTAGAGCATTAGAGAAACCACTGTCAATAATTGAAGTTGATATGGCAATAAAAATCGCGATCATTGCCATTACCCCATATTCTGCGGGAGTCAATAAACGGGCAAGAATAAGCCCGACTAAAAAAGTAATTCCAGAATTAGCTATATTATCTATTAAACTCCAAGTTACGCCACGAACTGTTTTATTTTTCAGTGATTCCGCCATCTGACAGATTTATTAACAACATTACCTTTTCTAATCCACTCGTTTGCGGAAAAAATCATAAGACATAAATATATAAAAAAGTTTTCTAAAGGCCTCCCAATTATGACCTCCATTTGGAAGAAGCGTAAAAAGATTATCGATACCATTTTCATTGAGAACATTACTATAATATCTTGGATGCGAGCCTGTTCCTGTATCAGCAGTACCATTACCAATAAAAGCAAAACCTCCATTATCTGTTCCCAAAACAAAATCCTCAGGTTTGGCTATCCATCCGTTAAATATTTTCCTCTCTTTACTAGTCAAAAGTTGATAATTAGGACTTATTCCAGCAACAAATTTAAAACGCTCTTTAAATAAGTAGCCATTATAAAGAGCTGTTGTTCCTCCAAGAGAAATACCTGCAATTGCACTATCCTCTTTCTTCACTGATACAACATTTGAATAAGTAGTATTTATATAGTCTATCAAATGTATCAAATGCTTAAAAAATCATAAAAATCGCGAACTTTTTTTTCCTCACATGTAGAGTCAGGAGACATTATTTGCGGAATAACCACTACCATTTCTGGTATCATTTTTTTAGACACCATATATCCTATAATCTTTCTAATGCGTCCCTTACTTAAATCAAGCCATTCTGTATTTTCACCTAGTCCATGATATAAATATAGTACAGGATACTTTTTATCTTCTTTTTCCTCAGGTAACAGAATAGAGCATTGCTTCATTACCTCTCCATCACCTTCGTATACAAAGTCTTCTCGAATTCCATAGTCTGTATAATTTGTAAAGTCTGAAGGTATATCACCATCATTAATAAAAACTTCTTTATTCTTTTCAATAATAAAATCTCTTACAGGTCGAATTTTGTTTACGCTTTCTTGACAAATATTCTTTATTGCTTCCCACTTAAATCCTGTAAGATTAAAATCATTTGAAGAACGAATATGACTTTTCACATAGTTCGAATAAAGGTAAACCGGATCTGTTTCATAACCTCTTATCAAACAGGTATCATCAGACAGAGATATCCCTAATGGAATATTTTCCAAAGTGTCTTTTTTTATAATACGAATCACCTTTTTATCGTCAATTAATGCATCCAAAACCTTTAAAGGAACTTCGTGACGTCGTGCTCCTTGAATCAAATAATAATGTTTATTTCCTTCACAAGTCACAAAACTCCCATTATCAATCTTTATAACTGTTTGTTTTTCATTTACAACCATAATTTTTAGTTTTATAAGTAAACACTATCATGTAATACGAATATTCAGACTTTTTCCAAGTTCAATTCGACTAATTCTATTTAGAGAACAACCTCATCACGGCTACCTGCCTACCACAAGAATAAAGCTATGCATCTGTGCACTAGGGGGGATAGCAGCAGTAACAATACTCACGGTTCATTATAAAATGTAATCACGAAGAATGGCTTCCACAAACTCTTTACTGAAAAAACTAGTTTCTCCAGTAATCAATACGGATTTATTATTAAACATTATAATGAAGATTTTTATCCGTCTATATATTCCCACGGATAAGGATTATCTACCATATTCTGAAACTCAGTAATAGCTTCCTGCTGATCAGAAGTAAGCGATACGGAATCCCAAGAAGCGATAATCGCACGACCTTCGTCTGCCAAAGACTCATCGAACACTTCACCATAGCAGGCAGTAAGCAGACGAAGTTTCAGCAACGAAGTAGGAAGAGCATCAAGAATATCCCAACAACGATCCAAGACTTCCTGGATATGCTTCTGCTTTTCACCGTGATCTACAAATGAGGCACTATAACCCATCAGAAGAGCAAGACAAACGTTCGCCTGTTCTTCGACTGTAGAACCTTTGATACCGGAATTATACAAAGCCGTAGTCAGGCGGTAAACTTCACCGTTGCGACGGGAAAGGTCGTCACTATAGACAGGACTACCGTCCATGCCCAAATACATCAGATCGTGCGCTGCACGCTGAAGAGCAAGTGTTTCTTCAGAAAGAG
>OGOU01000010.1_pt1:0-225000 | contig 226433 bp, 216 predicted proteins | sample 1552721 | NCBI WGS metagenome assembly OGOU01 (sample SAMEA2580176, study PRJEB22360) | human gut metagenome | biome: human gut; feature: human-associated habitat; material: faeces | place: Denmark | collected 2008/2010
CATTAATATAAACTAATTTAAATCATGTCTGAGAAAATTTCTTTGGACAGTAGTGTATTGTCTTCATATTTTATCTTGTTTAACCTTATTTTGTTATCAAAACTTATGCCAAAATGACAAATTGCAGAAAACTATTTTACTTTTTACTGACAGAATATCCTAATTTCTATTTAAAATCAGAAAACTTTATTTTTTTAACTTCCGAATGTTTACAAGGGGAAAGACGGAAAGCTGCTTCTCATCTGATTCTTTCGGATAGATCCCTGTCTCTTCAGCAAAGTGTTTACCCAAGTACGAATGTACTTTCGAATACTTCTTTCAAAAAGGGAAAAGGAAACGATTTCTCCCCCCTCTTTTCACAAAATCAAAAAATTTTTTTTTAGAAGCAAATTAAAATCTAATTAACGACAAAATTACGTAATAGGTTTGTATATTTGTGGCTAATTTGGAAAAATTAAACTTCGTTATTTAAATAATTAAACTATTTAATATAATTATAACATGTCCAAGGTAATCAAATTAAAAAAGGGCCTTGATATTAAGTTGAAGGGGGAAGCCGAAAAAGTGGTAAAAGCAGGAGGAAAATGTACTCTTTATGCGATGAAACCTACGGATTTTCGTGCACTTACTCCCAAACTGACAGTCAAGGTTGGCGACGTAGTGAAAGCGGGAGATGCTTTATTTACCGATAAGGCAAACCCCGGGATCAAATTTACGGCACCTGTCAGCGGCTGTATCGAAGCTATCAACCGCGGAGAAAGAAGAAAATTATTGGAGGTTGTCATTAAAGCGGATTCCGAAATCACCTATAGAGATTTCGGGAAAGCCGATGTAAACCAACTCAGTCGGGAAGAGATCATCACCCGCCTGCAGGACAGTGGCACATGGCCATTGATCATACAACGTCCTTACGGTATTTTAGCCAATCCGGAAATTACTCCCAAAGCAGTCTTTATCTCCACATTCGACACCGCTCCTTTAGCCCCCGACTTTGAATGGATATTAAAAGAAGAAGGGAAAAATTTACAGGCCGGTATCGATTGTATGCAAAAACTTTGCAATGGAAATGTAAATTTAGGAGTAAAAGAAGGTATCCCCCAGAATGCCGTTTTCAATCAGCTGAAAAACGTCAACATTACGTATTTTGAAGGTCCTCACCCGGCAGGAAATGTCGGTATCCAAATCAATCATATCTCTCCGATCAACAAAGGAGAACACGTTTGGACGGTTAATATACAAGATTTGGCAATCATCGGCCGCCTGTTTACAGAAGGGCATTATGACGCACGCAAAACCATTGCTTTAACCGGTTCGGAAGTAAAGGAAGCTGCTTATTATAAAACGATGATAGGTGCACAAATCTGTTGCTTTACGGCTGACAAATTGAAAAACGAAGTTCACCAGCGGATTATTTCGGGGAATGTACTGACCGGTACAAAAGTAAGCGACAAGGGGTTTCTCGGTTTTTATGCCAACCAGATTACCGTTATTCCGGAAGGGGATACTTATGAATTTTTAGGCTGGGCTACGCCGGGTTTCAACAAATTCTCTGCATCCCGGTTGTTCCCTTCTTTCCTCTGTCCGAATAAGCACTATACCTTAGATGCCAATTACCACGGAGAACGGCGGGCATTTGTCGTTTCCGGACAATATGATAAAGTGTTCCCTATGGATATCCTTCCGGTTTACTTGTTAAAAGCGATTCTGGCAGGAGATATCGATAAGATGGAACAACTCGGAATTTACGAGGTTTTACCGGAAGACATGGCGCTATGCGAATTTGTCTGTACTTCTAAAACCCCTGTCCAGAAAATCCTTGAAGATGGGATTGCTTTGATGATGAAAGAAACCAATTAATACAGTTAAAAGCGAACAAGCAGAGAAGCTTTATAACATTGAAATTTGAATGACATGAATTTTTTACGAAATTATTTAGATAAGCAAAAACCCAAGTTTGAAAAGGGAGGTAAACTGGAAAAATTCCGCTCCGTTTTCACTGGTTTTGAGTCTTTTCTTTTCGTGCCAAACCGCACGACGACTTCCGGTTCTCATATCCGGGATGCTGTAGATCTCAAAAGAACGATGATTATTGTCGTGATTGCTTTAGTTCCGGCATTGCTTTTCGGAATTTACAATGTAGGATACCAACATTTTAAAGCAATCGGCGTATTAGCAGAAACAGATTTTTTCCAAATGTTCTTCTTCGGATTATGGAAAGTACTTCCGATGATTATTGTTTCTTATGTTGTCGGATTAGGAATAGAATTTGCCGCTGCACAGATGAGAGGTCACGAGATTAATGAAGGATTTCTGGTTTCCGGTTTGTTGATTCCCATGATCATGCCGGTGGAAGCTCCTTTATGGATGATTGCTCTTTCCACAGCTTTTGCCGTGATCATCGGCAAGGAAATTTTCGGAGGTACAGGAATGAATATCTGGAATCCGGCTTTATTAGCCCGTGCCTTCTTTTTCTTTTCGTATCCTTCTATGATCTCCGGAGATGCTGTCTGGATTGCCGGTGATCCGACGACAACAGATGCTATTTCTCAGGCAACACCATTGGCTCAAATGGCTTTAGGCCAACCTTTGACTTACACCTCTGCAGATATGTTCTGGGGATTGATCCCGGGTTCTATCGGAGAAACCTCCACCTTCTGCGTTCTACTCGGAGCACTCCTGCTTCTGCTCACCAATGTGGCCAGCTGGCGGATCATGCTATCCGTATTTGTAGGAGGATTCCTCATGTCCCTGGCCTTCGAACCGGTTTCACATGTGGAAGCTTATCAACAGCTATTAATGGGCGGGTTTGCTTTTGGAGCTGTATTTATGGCTACCGATCCGGTCACTTCAGCACAGACCAATATCGGAAAATACATTTACGGTTTACTGATCGGAGCAATGGCTGTCATTATCCGTTGTATAAACCCCGGTTATCCGGAAGGTATGATGTTAGCGATATTATTGATGAACACCTTTGCCCCCTTGATCGACTGGTTTGTGGTACAATCCAATATCAAACACCGTCTGAAAAGAGCCAAAGTTAATGCTTAATAACAGAAAGAGATGAATAAACAAGGAAACACATATACATTTATCTATTCAGTCATTCTGGTCGTAGTAGTCGCAGCACTACTGTCCGTCATATCTCTTTCCCTGCAACCCCGTCAAAACGAGAACAGGCAAAATGAAAAGAGACAGAATATTCTGAGTGCTATACACATCAGTTCTACCGCTCAAAATTCCGCTGAATTGTTTAATAAATATATCAAAGAACAATTTATTGTGAATGATAAAGGCCAAAGAATAGAAGGGAACGCTTTCAATGTAGATATTAAAGAACAGTACAATGTAGCGGCAGACAAACGGGAATTTCCTGTATTTGTTGCAGATGTAGACGGAGCTACTAAATACATATTGCCGATTTACGGAGCCGGTTTGTGGGGCCCGATTTGGGGATATATTTCATTGGATGCAGATAAGTCGACCATTTACGGTACATTCTTCGACCACCAGGGAGAAACCCCGGGTTTAGGAGCCGAAATTACCACCCCCGCTTTTAACAATCAATTCCAAAACAAACAGATTTTCTCCGGGGAGGAGTTAGTCAGTATTTTGGTTATAAAAGGCGGAAATGCAACCGGCAAGAATGAAGTAGATGCCATTTCCGGTGGTACGATCACCTCCAAAGGAGTTGAAAACATGCTCCGAAATTATTTAACCTATTACGAACCGTTTTTAAAACAAAAATAAAATGAGCGCATTTTTTTCAGCGAAGACCCAGGAATATCTCCTTGGTCCTTTGAGCAAAAACAATCCGGTTATTGTACAGGTGCTGGGTATCTGTTCTGCTCTTGCCGTCACCGCCAAGCTGGAACCCGCCATCGTGATGGGACTCTCTGTAACGGCAGTAACCGCTTTTTCCAACGTCATTCTTTCTTTACTACGGAATACGATCCCTACGCGAATCCGTATCATCGTACAGCTCGTCGTAGTGGCTGCATTGGTAATCATTGTAGACCAAGTGTTGAAAGCTTACGCTTACGACGTAAGTAAACAGCTTTCCGTATATGTAGGTTTGATTATTACCAACTGTATCATCATGGGACGTATCGAAGCTTTCGCTTTGGCAAATAAACCCTGGCCTTCCTTACTGGACGGCATCGGAAACGGATTGGGTTACGGTATGATTCTCGTGATCGTGGCATTCTTCCGCGAATTGTTCGGTTCCGGCACCCTCTACGGTTTCCGCATCATCCCGCAATCTTTTTATATCCAAAACGGAGGCCACTATCTGAACAACGGTCTGATGATTATGCCAGCCATGGCCTTGATTCTTGTCGGATTGATTATTTGGGTTCACCGCTCCAGAAACAAGGATTTAATAGAAAAATAATTAAAGAAGAATTAGAAATATGGAAAATCTATTAAATATATTCGTCCGCTCGATCTTCATCGACAACATGATATTCGCATACTTCCTGGGTATGTGTTCTTATCTGGCCGTATCGAAGACGGTGAAGACCTCATTCGGTCTGGGCATAGCAGTTATATTTGTGTTATTCATCACCGTTCCGGTAAATTATCTGCTGGATAACTATGTTTTAAAGCCAGGAGCTTTACAATGGTTGCTGGGAGAAGAAGCCGCTACGATCGACTTAAGTTTCTTAAGCTTTATCCTGTTTATTGCAATCATCGCTGCTATGGTACAATTGGTGGAAATGATTGTAGAAAAATTTGCCCCGGCTCTGTATAACCAACTGGGTATTTTCTTGCCCTTGATTGCTGTAAACTGTGCTATCATGGGGGCTTCGTTGTTTATGCAACAACGGAATTATGCAAATGTAGCCGAAGCTACCACTTTCGGACTGGGTTCCGGAATCGGCTGGTTATTAGCTATTGTGTGTATTGCTGCTATCCGAGAAAAACTGAAATATTCAAATATTCCGGCTCCTCTGCGCGGGATCGGAATTACATTTATTGTAACCGGTTTAATGGCTATCTCTTTTATGAGTTTCCTGGGAATCGACCTCAATAAACTGAAAGCCCAGCCTGTCTCCACTGAAACAGTACAGGCATCACCGGCAATGCAAACCCATACTGCAACGGATGACGCAACGACAGAAGAAGGTATACAGCAAGCTCCGGGACAAACCGGACAAGCAGAAAATAAAACCAATGCCGATGCAGAGTAATTTAAAATTAAAATCTAAAATTTAAAATTAAATGATACTATTAGCAATAAATACAACAATCGTAACTGCCGGTATTGTCGTATTCCTGATTGTCACCCTGATTCTGGTAGGCATTCTTTTGTTTGCCAAAGCCAAACTGACAGCAAAAGGAAATGTAAAAATCAATATCAATGGCGGAGAACGAATTATTACGGCGGAACCAGGAAGTTCACTGCTGTCCACACTGGCCAACCAAAAAATATTTTTACCCTCAGCTTGTGGAGGAAAAGGTTCATGTGGAATGTGTAAATGCCAGGTATTATCCGGAGCAGGTAGTATTTTGCCGACAGAGACCGGATTTTTTTCCTATAAACAACAACACGACAATTGGCGCTTGGCTTGCCAAGTGAAAGTGAAGGAAAACATTGAAATGCGTATCCCGGAAGCCGTTTTAGGTATAAAGAAATGGGAATGTACAGTGGTTTCCAACCGCAATATTTCGACTTTCTTAAAAGAATTTGTCGTCAAACTACCGGAAGGGGAAAACCTGAAATTCAAATCCGGAGGATATATCCAAATCGATGTACCGGCCTTGGACGTAGACTTCAAAGATATGGATATAGATGAAAAGTACAAGGCCGACTGGGAACGCATGAAGATGTTCGACTTAAAAATGCATAATCCGGAACCGACTTATCGGGCCTATTCTATGGCAAACTCTCCGGCAGAAGGCAACATCATTATGCTGAATATCCGCATCGCCACTCCTCCTATCGACCGGGCTACCCGTACTTTTATGCCGGTTAATCCAGGTATTTGTTCTTCTTTCATTTTCTCCCGCAAACCGGGCGATAAGGTGACGATCTCCGGTCCTTATGGAGAATTCTTCCTCCGGGAAACAAACAATGAAATGATGTTTATCGGCGGAGGTGCCGGTATGGCTCCGATGCGTTCTCATATTTTCAACCTGTTCCATACGATGCATACCAAACGCAAAGTTACTTTCTGGTACGGTGCCCGTGCCTTGCAAGAAGCTCCTTATGTGGATGAGTTCAATAAAATACAGGAAGAAAATCCGAATTTCCACTGGACACTGGCTCTTGATAAACCCGATCCGGTAGCCGACGCCGCCGGCGTAGCTTATAAACCCGGATTCGTACATCAGGTGATTTTCGAAAATTACCTCAAGAATCATGAAAATCCGGAAGATATTGAATATTATCTTTGCGGACCTCCTATGATGATCGCAGCTGTCACCAAAATGCTTTACGACCTAGGAGTACCCGACGAAAATGTTATGTACGACAATTTCGGAGGATAAAACGACAGGGTATACAAACAGACTATAATTTCAGGGTTGATGCATCAGAAGGTATCAACCCTGAAAACTTTTCCTACCTTTGCAGACGTATGAATTCTGCAAAACATGTTAAAATTTATTTTTGCAATTCTCTTTTTCTGCCCTTTTCTGGCAGAAGCCCAATCTGTCATTATCGGACGGGTAATTACCCGAAACGGAGAAGCTGTAAGTGGAGTAAACATTTTTTGTCCGGAGATTCAGCAAGGCACCATAACGGATTCTACAGGCTATTTTAGTCTAAAAGCCGAGCTTCCCTGTCAACTGGAATTCTCTCATATCAATTATAAAAAAACCACTCATCTGGTAAAAGGAAATACCCCTTTTACAGTCATCCTCCGCAATAAATTCAACAACCTGCAAGAGGTCATTGTCAGCGGCCGTACCTCTCCAGGACGCCTCTACTCTTCCCGCAAAGGTATCGAAACAGTTCCGGCTATTTTAGGAGAACAGGATTTGTTAAAATACCTGGCTACTGTACCGGGAATCATCACGACCAATGCCCTCGATCCCGGAATTTATGTCAGAGGAGGCAATAGCTGGGAAAATAGTTTCCTCATCCACGATGTGGAAATTGCAGGCACAGACCATCTGACCGGTATATTAGCTACTTTCGATCCTTATATATTCAACAATTCCACCCTCTATAAAAGTGGCTTTCCAGCCGCCTATAACGGATCTCTTTCCTCTTATATCAATATGATTCCCGATCCCGGAAATAAACAAGAACTGGAAGGAGAACTCACCCTGGGGTTAGTATCCTCCGCTTTAAAAGCCAAAGGCCCCCTGAAAAAAAACCATACTTCCTTTGCAGCTTCCCTCCGGACCTCCTATTTACAAGCCATCTCTAAGCTGTATAACCGTTCCGTAAAAGGAAATAATACGGGGAATTTACTTCCGGAATATGCCTTTAACGACCTTAGTCTGAGCGTGGATTCCCGGCTTTCTTCCCAATGGAACCTCAGCGCTTTCGGTATTTTCTCTATGGACAATCTAACGATGAAATTACAAGAAAATGTTCGCTATGATTTTAATTGGAAAACATTCTCCGGAAACCTCAGAACACTTTACACCCCCAATGAAAAAAACCGGTTCCGGTTGAGCATCGGAGGCAAATCTTCTTTCAGTGAAGGGGACGCAAAAGGAAGTATTCCCATGGGAGGAGGCAACCGCCGCTATTCCCTCATCACTCAAATCAGTTATACCGGTCAACTTAACGATCAGCTTCAGTTCTTAACCGGTGGAAAATTTGAACATGCCCGCTTTGAAACCGCCGACAAACCGGATTATGCAGAAAACCTGCTGATTAAAAGTTCAGACAAGTATTTCAATTTATACGAAGCTTATGCAGAAGTGAATTACCGCCACGGGAATCATTTTTTACTCGTGGCCGGCCTGAATTATCAACATTATCGGGGAAACTCCCGGATTAATTCCCTGTCTCCCCGCGCCAAAATCAGTTACTTCACCGGTAAATTCACCCTTTGGCTAGACTATGCCCAAACAACCCAATATTTGAGTCTATATCCTTATTTTACCGTAAAGACGCCAATAGATATCTGGTATCCGCTGGATAAAGGGATGAAACCGGCCCTTTGCCGGCAAATATCCATAGGGGCAGAACAGGAAATCCCCATAGGACTTACTCTATATGCCGGTTTATTCTATAAAAATATGCAGCACCTGAAAGATTTCTCGGCAAACGCATCAACCCGATACAGCGGTCTTACCGACAATATGATCGAAGGGAAAGGCTACGCCAGAGGTTTCGAGCTGGATTTATCTTTCCAGCAAAGGAATCTGCACTTACGTTTTAACTATACCCTTTCAGAATCCAAAAGAAAATTCAAAGAAATCAACAACGGTCAAGCCTTTAATCCTCCTTATGACGTAAAACACAATATAGTTATCAACAGCTCCTTGTATTTCTCTTCCCGCTTTTCGCTCAATCTTTTGTGGACATTTTCCTCGGGAGTATATACGACCTTCCCGGTAGGAGTGGCCCTGGCCCACAACATCACCGACAGTGAAAATAAACCGATACTTATCCCCGTTTATACAGACCGCTATAATTACAAACTTCCGGACAATCACCGGCTCGATGCAAATCTCGATTATCTCTTTCCCTACAAACGGATCCGTTTAAAAATCAGTGCCGGAGCTTACAATGTCTACAATCATTCCAACCCTTCTTTCGTCTATTTTAACCCGGAAGAAAATGAAAACGGAAAAACGAAATTTATCCCGAAATCTAAAGTAATTCTCCCCTTTATTCCGTATATTTCGCTGCATTTAAATTGGTAAATCCATATGCCGGAAATAAAAAAAATCGGAACAATAAAGCGAAAATTTCTCTCTTTCTTGGGGGGAATAAGCTTGTTGTGCTTTTCCTGTATGCCGGAAGACAACCTTCCAATACGCGCTGTAGGAGAAACACCCGGCTATTTTATCGAATGCTACTGCCAACCCAACGAGATATTTTTACTTACGGCCTCTCAAGTACTTCCCATCTCCCAAGAATTGAAACTTACGCTTTCATCCGATTTGCAAATTCACATCCAGGCAGGCGAATTATTCCGCCTCTATCCTGTTTATTATATTTCCCCTCAAAGCGGTTTTGTATATAATTACGCCGCCAACCGTAAACTAAACCGAACGGAATCGGATACGCTTTACCTGTCGATTCTTACCCCTGAAAACAAAACTATTACGGCCCAAACCAGTGTACCGGACGAAGTAAAAATTCAAACATACGAAATAAAAGAGCAAGAAGTGACCATCCGGTTCTATACCTCCCCCGACCCGACTCAAAATTACTATATTTATACTGTGGAAACTTATAGTAAAGAACTTTTACTGGAGCGAAGTACTTGTTTACTGGAAAATCTTCCCCACATCCCTTACGAACAGACAGAAAAAACTCTTTCTTTCACCCCACATGAATCGATAGAAAAAATAATAATCAACCTGAAACACATTACAAAAGCAAATTACGATTATCAAGTGTCATTGAACCGGGCCAACGCCGCTAATCAAGGCAGCATTTCCACTCCCTTCCCCTTAAACGGGAATTTATCAGGGGCTCTCGGTATATTTACCTGCTATACAGAAGACAGCCGCATCGTCCAAATGCCTCTAGATCCCTTCCCTCATACCCCTAAATAACCAGCAGTAGTATGCCTCGATAAAAATTTATCGGAACGGATAGCAAAATTAAATATTAAAAATATTTAATTTTATAATTTACTCCGCTAAAAGGAAATACATTTGGCTATTCCTATTATCTTTGTTGAAATTGTAAATTGGTGTATGCTATGAAAAGACTTTTATTATTATTATTGTTATTGCCTCTCTCTCTTTTTTCCCAGGAAGTAGACAGTAAATATTTAGCCGGTGCAGTACCGGAAGTAGACGGAAAAGTCGTTTTTTCCCAGACGTTAAATATACCCAATATGTCCCAGAACAAGATATTCGCTAGTATGTTGGAATGGGCAAATAAGTACTTTCAACCGAACGACCAGACAAATTGCAAAGTTTTAAATGCAAACAAAGAAAAAGGAGAAATTGCCTGTTTCGGAGCAGAATATCTGATTCTGAATCCCGAAAGTATTTTGCTTAACAAAGCCTTGATTAACTATCATCTTATCCTTACTTGTACAGAAGGACAATGTAAAATTCAAATTTCCCATATTACTTATTATCATCAGGTATCTTCCTCCGACCAACCGGAAAAACATACCGCTGAAACCTGGATATCCGATGAATATGCGCTCAATAAAAATAAGGACAATTTACTCCGCCTTCCGAGCAGATTCCGTATCAGCACTATCGATATGGTAGATAAAATATTCTTCGAAACAGCAGAAATATTGAATGTGCCCATTGACAAGCCTCATAAAAGCAAAACCACTTCGACACCTTCCGGTAATAAAACTGTGGAAAACTATAAACAAATTGATCCGAAACAAATCCCCGGAAATATTATACAAATGCTTTCTGAAGACTGGATGCTGATCACTGTCGGAGACCGAACTTTCTTCAATATGGCTACGGCCAGTTGGGGCGGCTTAGGCTATGCATACAGCTTACCGGTAGCCTTTTCTTTTATTTATCCGCAGGGAGACATTGCTCCTTTGTTGGAAGAAAATAATACTTATACACTTTCTTTTTATTCTGAAAATTTCAAAGAGGCCCTCGAATATTGTAACAAAAATTCCGGTACTTCCCTTGAAAAAATAAAGGCAACCCGGCTTCATCCTTTCAGTCTTCCATCCGGAACACAGGCTTTTAAAGAAGCTTGGTTGATCATCGAATGCCGGACATTAGCCATTCCCGTTTTTAACCCGGACACCATTTATAATCCGGAAGTCAAAGCAGAATGGAAAAATAAACCTGTGCATAAACTCTATATCGGAGAGATACTGAATGTGTGGATGAAATAGGATGGGACCAAACCCCTCTTTTACTCTTACTGTAAGGAGAATAAAAGTAATAGAAATTATCCAAAAAGCCGACCGGAAAATACCTTTTCGGCCGGCTTTCGTTTTTCTTGAAAAAGAAACTGCAATTTACATCTTCTGCACTCTTTATACCTATTTCATATATTTTAAATTTATGGCATAGAGAATGATAAAAAGAAGTGCAAAAATGGCAGAGAAAATCAAACTTGTAATGGTAATCAAGGAAAAACCGATAAAAATCGGAGTAATGCCCAGCATCAATACCTGAGCAGCGGTATAAAAATAAAAGCCGATACGCTTCAACCGAAACATCAGGACTGCTCCGATTAAGCTGATCACGCTTAGGATCAAACCACAAACGGCAATTTGCGTTCGATACATCATACTAGCCTGAATCACTTCTTGAGAAGAACTCAATAAACCTGAAAGAAAAGAAGAAGAGACTCCGGAATCCGCCAACTGATCCATCGCTTGCGAATACTGTTCCATCTGTACACTCTGATTCATCATACCGGCAGTTATCAGAGAAAAGAGTTCGGACAATATGCCCCATCCGCTCCCAATAAAAGTAAGGATACACAATACGGTCAGAAATGTCGGCCGTTTCATTTGTTTTTCTTCAAAAGGATTTTCCATAGTTATTTCATTTTAGTATCTTACAAAAATAATAAAAACAAAAAAAAGAACGCCTTTTCCCATCCCATTTCTTTTCCCGGCTTTCTGCTGTTGAAATTATCAGGATTAAAATTCAAGTTTACACTGCCCTCTTTAGCTTATTCTCTAAAATTCAATCGTTTTCAGAATAATGTCGAAAAATTTGTTAAGTCCAAAGGAATCCTCTAAATTTGAAGAAAATTTTCTATAAACCAATAGAGTCATGAAAAGAGATACAGTAATATTCGATTTAATTGAAAAAGAATGTCAGCGTCAACAAGAAGGCATAGAATTAATTGCCTCTGAAAATTTTGTGAGCGAAGAAGTAATGCAGGCTATGGGTTCCTGTCTTACGAATAAATATGCGGAAGGTTATCCGGGAGCCCGTTATTACGGAGGTTGCCAGATTGTCGACCAGACAGAACAATTAGCGATAGACCGGGCTTGCAAATTGTTCGGAGCCGAATTTGCCAACGTACAGCCCCATTCCGGAGCTCAGGCAAATGCTGCCGTTTTCTTTGCCTGTATGAAACCGGGAGATACTTTCCTGGGTTTGGATTTAGCTCATGGAGGACACCTTTCTCATGGCTCACCCGTAAATCTTTCAGGTATTAATTACAACCCTATCCCTTACCACGTAAAAGAAGATACGGGTCTGGTAGACTACGACGAAATGGAAAAACTGGCATTGGAGCACCATCCGAAAATGATCGTGTGCGGTGCTTCCGCTTACTCCCGCGACTGGGATTATAAACGGATGCGCGAAATTGCCGACAAAGTGGGTGCCATGCTGATGTGCGATATGTCACACCCGGCAGGTTTAATTGCAAAAGGCTTATTAAACAATCCTTTTGAATACTGCCATATCGTAACCACTACAACTCACAAAACTTTACGCGGACCGCGTGGAGGTATGATTTTATTACCGAAAGATTTCCCGAATCCCTGGGGATTGAAAACACCGAAAGGCGAAATAAAAATGATGTCGCAGGTGATCAACTTTGCCGTTTTCCCGGGCCAACAAGGAGGACCGCTGGAACACGTTATTGCAGCAAAAGCAGTTGCTTTTGAAGAAGCCTTATCCGACTCTTATACTGAATACGCTGTCCAAATGCAAAAAAATGCCAAAGCAATGGCAAAAGCCTTTATGGACAAAGGATACAAAGTCGTATCCGGAGGTACCGACAACCACTGTATGCTGATTGACTTACGTACCAAATTCCCTGACCTGACAGGTAAAAAAGCAGAAAACACACTGGTACGTGCCGATATCACTATTAATAAAAATATGGTACCTTTCGATACCCGTACGCCGTTCTCTACTTCCGGTTTGCGCGTAGGAACTCCCGCTATCACCACCCGCGGACTGAAAGAAGCAGATATGCCGGTGATTGTAGATATGATCGATCGTATTCTTTCCAATATAGACGATGAAAACGTCATCGCACAGGTAAAGAAAGAAGTCAACGCAATGATGAAACCCAGACCCATGTTTGCCTGGTAAAAAGCTTTATAAAAACAATTGTCCCAAGAGAAATTTTGGGACAATTTTTTTATTTATCTATTCTCTTTCCGCTAAAATTTTAAAGGCAATATCCAAATACCCGTCCATATCCACCGTTTTTTCCCGCTCGTATAACTCACTCCTCTTGTGTCCGAAACGGACAACAATTGCATTTTTCTGAGGAATAGCAAATAGGTATTGCCCGCCTAAGCCACGGAAAGCAGGAAACTGCATTCCCCGGTAATGCATAATCCAGATTTGAAATCCATAATAATCGAGAGGTCCATCTCCGAATTCATTCTCCAAATAAGCTGCAGGCGACATCGCCTCTTGCAGATATGCTTCCGACACTAACTGCTTACCGTTCCAATTCCCTTTATGCAACATCAACCGGGCAAAACGGGCTATATCCCTGGCTGTCGAATTAAAACAGCAGTATGACTTTTCATCTCCCCCTTTTTTGTCCAAATTCCACAGAGCGTCATTGCAAGCCTGCATGGGTTTCCAGAGTTTCTCTTCAGCATACGCACTAATAGTCTGTCCCGTAGCTGCTTCAAGGACAAACGACAGAAGCTGGGTATCCCCACTTTTGTAAGAATATTTTTTACCTGCTTCCTCCACAGCCTCCAAACTCATCACCAGTTTCCGGATCTCATCTCCGTAATAAGCCTGAGTCGTTTTTGAAAATAAAGCTGTATAAGCTTCATCCCAATTTAATCCCGAACTCATTGTCAACAGATTCCGTATGGTAATTTTACTTTTTTTCCCTTTCTGAAATTCCGGCAAATATTTTCCCACCTTGTCGTCTAAACTACCGATATAGCCTTCGTCATAGGCAATCCCGATCAGAATCCCGACAATACTTTTAGTGGCTGAAAAGATATTCGACAAGGTCTGTGGCGTCCAATCTTCCCAATAAGCTTCGTATAAAATACTATCTTCCTGTATCACTAAGAAAGCGACAGTTCCCCACTCGGCCAAAAAAGCCCGGTCCGTGCTATCCAAAGCATAAGTATTATAATCCGGAGCAACCGGCCATTCCCAACAAGTGTCCGCTTTTGTCACAGCATGAGAATCAAACAGATAAGTATCCGAAATATCCGGATACCAATGTATCAATGCATTCCGCATATAAGTGGGAAGACATAAAAAAAAGAGAGTCACCAAAGCGATAATACCCCCGGCAACCCTTAATTTTTTTCCTTTTTTCATATATTTACCTATTACCTTTTTTCACATCTCCGAAGATCCTCTGTGTTTAAAGCTTCCGGTAAAAAGCGATCTACATTTCCTCCATTCATATATACATTCCGAACAATCGTCGAACTAATAAAGGTATGTTCTGTGGAAGTCAGAATAAACATTGTCTCTACCTCCGCATCCATAGCCCGGTTAGCTTGCCCTACAGCTCTTTCATATTCAAAATCCGCAGCCGTCCGTAAACCGCGAATAATGATGTTTGCTCCCATTTCTTTACAAAAATCAACCGTCAAACCCGAATAAGGCTCTATGATGACCCGGGAAGTATCCGCAAATACTTTCTGAATCAATTGGACCCGGCAATCCACGTCTAAAAATTCTCTTTTAAGAGCATTGATGCCCACCGCAATAATGATTTTATCAAATATCTTCAATCCCCTTCTTACAATCTCCTCGTGTCCGATAGTAAAAGGGTCAAAAGATCCCGGAAATACAGCTATTTTTTCCATCATATCAGCATCTTAAATTCAATTTCTAAATCCGAAATCAATCCGTCTTTTTTCTATTTCAAACGGCTCTAAAAACTTCGATTTCTCCTTTAAGTGTACAAACATAACTAAACAAACCTTATAAATGAAAAAAAAGTAAAAAAATATCGGACTCAACTTATAAATTATAATCATCCTCTATTCAAAAGAAATAAATAACGATTTTTTTCTATAATTTTCTTAGAAATTGATACGAAATATGATTTTTATTTAATAAGTTTGTACAACTTAAAAAGCAATCGTAAAACCAGCATAAAAAGGGGATACCGATACTTTAAATAAAATAAGATTCTATATTATACTTTAACTTACTTAAATTATAGCAGAAAATGGCACAAAAACTACTAATCAGAGATCTTACTCTCCGGGATGGACAACAGTCTTCTTTTGCTACGCGTATGACACAACAGCAAATTGACAGAGTGTTACCTTTTTATAAAGATGCAAATTTCTATGCAATGGAAGTATGGGGCGGAGCAGTTCCCGACTCCGTTATGCGTTATTTAAATGAAAATCCGTGGGATCGCTTAGAGAAAATCAAAGCTGCTGTAGGAAATGCCTCCAAACTAACTGCTTTATCCAGAGGCCGTAACTTATTTGGTTATGCTCCTTATACAGATGAAATTATAGATGGTTTCTGCCGCAATTCTATCGAATCCGGTTTAGGCATTATGCGTATTTTCGATGCTCTAAACGATGTCAACAATGTAAAATCGACTATTAAATATGTAAAAAAATACGGAGGTATCGCCGACTGTGCTGTTTGTTACACAATTGACCCGAAATATCCGAAACTCAGCATTATGGATAAACTGAAAGGGAAAAAGAATCCTGCTCCGGTTTTTACAAATGAATATTTTCTGGATAAAGCCAAACAAATGGCAGCTCTGGGAGCGGATATGATCACCATTAAAGACATGAGCGGATTGATTCAACCCTCCAGAATTGCAGAATTAGTTCCGTTATTTAAGAAAAATTTATCTATTCCTATCGATTTTCATACACATTGTACTCCTGGCTACGGTTTGGGTGCAGTATTGATGTCTATCATCAAAGGAATCGACGTAGTCGATACGAATATCTGGAATTTTGCCGGTGGAACCGGTGCTCCTGCTATCGAGTTAATCTATATTTTCTGTAAAAAATTAGGTGTGGAACTCGATATTAACATGGAAGCCGTAGCTAAAATCAACAAAGAATTGTATGATATCCGGAAAGAGCTGGCAGCTGTAGACGCCACCAAGCAATTCCCGAATCCGTTCAATCCGCTGACAGATACCCTACCTGCCGAAATTGACAAAGAATTCGACAAAGCAATTGAAGCAGCCAAAGCCAATGACGAAGAAGCCTTATTAAAGGCCTGCCATGCTATAGAAGCTTATTTCAATTTCCCGAAACCCAACGAATTGGTAAAGAAAGCTGAGGTTCCAGGCGGTATGTACAGTAATATGGTAGCTCAGTTGAAACAACTGAACTCTATGGATATTCTGGAAAAAGCCATGGAATTAATCCCGACAGTACGTCTGGCCGCAGGTCTTCCTCCTTTGGTAACCCCGACCAGTCAGATTGTAGGTGCCCAAGCTGTGAATTGTGCCCTCGATTTGAAAGCCGGTAAACCGATGTACAGTAACGTATCCAATCAATTTGTGAATCTGGTGAAAGGTGAATATGGTAAAACACCGGTACCCATCGATCCGGAATTCCGTTTGAAAATCGCCGGGACCCGGGAAGAAATTCCATATGATATGTCTAAATATCAGATGCAACCCAATCCGACTTTACCTGAAGCCGGTGGTGTAAAATTGGCAGAAAACGAAAAAGAAGTATTGTTACTGGAATTATTCCCGCAAGTAGCTAAAAACTTCCTGACCCGTCAAAAAGAAGCCAAATACCAAGCTTCGCATAAAGAGGAAGAAACAGAGAAAAAAGTAGTGGAAGAAAAACAGGAAGAACCTATTACGGGAAAAGTAGTGGAAGCTCCTATGCCGGGCAGCATTTTCAAAATCCAGGTTAAACCAGGAGATGAGGTAACCAAAGGCCAATCTGTCATTATTCTGGAAGCCATGAAAATGGAAAATAATATTGCCTCGGATTATGCCGGAAAAGTAAAACGGATCTTCGTAAAAGAAGGTACACCGGTTCAGGCAGGTGCTAAACTAATCGAAATAGAGGCTTGATAAACAAAAATATCCGAACTCCGCTTTTATTGGCAAATGTCAATCAGCTTTCGCTAGTAAGCATGAAATCACCTAATAAAAGCAGTTGTTCGGATATTTTTTATTATTTCCAAAGCTTGATCTTTTTAACATGAAAAAAAATTTTCCTGCTTCCCGTCATCCCGCCCCAAAAACTAAAATTTTGGAAGTTACAGAAGAAAATACGTTATTGAATTTTCTTTTCTCTTCTCTTTCCCATCAGAGTAAAACAAGTATAAAATCTTTATTGAAGCATCAGCAAATTGTTGTAAACGGCAAACCAACTACACAATTCGACATTCCCTTACACAAAGGGGACAAAATCGAAATCGGTTTTGGCAAAGCCAATAAACCCTTTTCCCATGCTCAGTTAAAAATTGTTTATGAAGATTCTTCTCTGCTTGTAGTAGAAAAAGCTGCAGGCTTATTGTCCATGGCCACAGAACGGATTCAGGAAAAAACAGCTTATCGTATTCTCAGCGATTACGTCAAGCAAAATAATCCGCACAATCGTATTTTTATCCTTCACCGCCTAGACCGGGATACTTCAGGTCTGATGATGTTCGCCAAAAACCAAGAAATACAGGAAAAATTACAAAGCGACTGGGGAAATGTCATCACGGAAAGGAAATACATTGCCGTTATAGAAGGCAATCTTCCCCTACAGCAAGGCAGCATCCGTTCTTATATAAATGAAAACAGTGCTTTTTTCGTCCACACCGCCACACCACAGGAAGGCAAACTCGCTATTACTCATTACAAAGTGATAAAGAAGAATGCTCGCTATGCCCTTGTGGAACTGGAATTAGAAACCGGACGCAAAAATCAGATCCGAGTCCATATGCAAGCTCAAGGATGCCCCGTCACCGGAGATAAAAAATACGGAGCACGTTACAATCCGCTTCACCGTCTCGCCCTTCATGCCTTTAAACTTTGTTTTATCCACCCCCAAACCGGAGAAAGGCTAAACTTTGAAACCCCTATTCCGAACCGATTTAATCTCCTGATCAAAGACAAAGAAACCTTAAATTAAAATAGGAAAACCGGTTTTTTCTCCCTCCTGATCGATGTAGGCCCGAATATCTTCGCAAGACTGTTCCCCGGATTCTGCCCGTAAGGCAACATTATTTACCCTTACAAACTGATGACTATTTCTAAAATCGTCATACCGCTCTTCTATCATCTCTTTAAACTGCTCCAATCGCGCCTCTGCTTCCATCTCCCCGAGTTCTGCTTCCGTTTCCTCCAAAAGATCCAGCATAAATTCCGCTGCCCAACTACCCAATTCTTTCTCTTTATTCCAGTCCGGCTGATATTCGCTTAATAAAGTAAATAGCTCTCTCAAATAAGGGGTTTCTCCCCATTCTTCATAGAGGAATATCATATCCTCATTTTCAGGATAAGATGCCAATATCTCTTTCCAATTCATCGCAGTATATTTCTAGAATGATTCAACAATCAAAATTAGTAAAAATTTACAATAAAGAAGATTCTCCGAACAGTTCTTGCAGAATAAACACATAATTCACGCTCTCGTATTTACTGAATGCGTTCTATAGAAACAGATAAAGATACTTCCGGAGAATATTATTTCCGAATCATCGAACCGCCCACAAGCCTTAAGGGAGCACAAACGGTTACCGAAGGGAAAAGGACGTTCTTTTATTCCCCAGCTTTGTTAAAGTTTTACAGTTATTAGGATTTAGAATTTTTTTTACCCATTTCAACTTTTTATATTTGTCCAAGTCTAATTCAATCCGTTCATGCACAAAATACTATTCTACTTTTTATGCTTGCTGCTAGTCTGTTCTTGCAGTTCCCAAAGAAAGCTCGCCCAAAAACAACATACTGCTTCTCACTTATCCTCAAAATTAGGCTTTCAGGTTTCACCGAAAGACCCCTTACAACTCTACCAAGAAGCTTCAGCCTGGCTGGGAGTGCCCTATCGTTATGGGGGAAATACAAAGAAAGGAGTGGATTGCTCCGGACTGGTGTGCAACATTTATAAAAATGTCTATCACCTCTCTCTAGAAAGAACGGTTATCGGCATGTATAAAAAAAATTGCCGGAAAATCTCCCGGAACAAATTAAAACCCGGGGATTTGGTTTTCTTCAATACGGCCACAAAACGTAAATCTATTAGTCATGTAGGTATTTATTTAAAAAAGAATACGTTTATTCACGCTACAACAGCCAGCGGTGTCCGCCTCAGTGAATTGAACGAACCTTATTACAAAAAAAGATGGATAAAAGGAGGACGGGTAAAAAAATAAACTCTTTTTAACTTTTATCAAAAAGATAACTTAATCGTATGCATTTACAGAAAAAAGAATTTTAAAAAATAATAGTCTATATATCAACTTCATACATTAAAAGTTTCGATTTTAGAACTACTAAATTCTGAATATTTATGAATTTCTTCGGAATGTATAAATAAAATTTAGAATGAAAATATTAAAAATATATTACTTTTGCAAATAAAGGTATAATAATTCATGAATGAGGCGGCTTATATTTTGAATTTATTAAAACAGGGAGAAAAAAAAGGCTTGCAATTGCTTTTCAAAAAGTACTATAGGCCTTTAGTGCTCTATGCTTTAAAATTTGTCCGTCGTCAGGATATTGCCGAAGACATCGTTCAGGAAGTTTTTATCAAATTCTGGGAGAAAAAGAGTTTTATAGCAGTAGACCAACATTTGCGTTCCTATTTATACCAGGCAGTACACAATCATTGTCTGAATTCTTTGGAAAAAAACGAAAACCGACGTATAACGAGTATTTCAGATTACGGCGAATGGGCAGAAGAAGAGCGCCTAGACGATTCGGAATGGAACCAGAAACTGGAAGAAATCTATCGGGAAATCCGTAAATTACCTCCCAGAACCCAAGAAATATTTCTAGCCGTTTTATTCAAAAATAAAAAATACAAAGAAGTGGCGGAAGAATTACATATTTCTGTCAACACCGTGAAAACAACCATCGCCCGGGCGATGATCACATTAAAAAATAATTTGAATAAGAAAACATATCTCTTCTTACTTTTTATTGCAAAAAATTTATAAAAAAGAAGAAAAAATTGTCACCCATTTTTGTTTTTCTCCTGTCATAGGAGAAAAAATAAAAAATGGAGAAAATTCCTTCTCATATTATCTGTCTGTTACTAAGTTCTCTGAAGGGACAATTAAATAATACCGACCAGAAACAATTACAAAACTGGCTGGAGGCTCATCCTGAGCATCATAAGGAAATAAAACAACTGGAAAATACTTTACAAAAAGTCATTCAGGTGGCTCATTTTAAACAGATTCAGCCGGAGAAAGCCTGGAAAAATATAGACACGCATACGAGCAAACGGCCGGGCTGGAAAAAGAAACCGATTCTGACTCGTTATAGCATTGCTGCAGGTTTGCTCATTCCGCTACTGATAGGGGGAATTCTATTGAGCCGCTTACTTCCGAAAGAAAAAAATACGCCCGCATTGTCTCTGGTTACAAAACCGGAACCCGTAAAACCGGGATCTACTAAAGCCGTATTGGAACTATCCAGCGGAGAAAAAATCGTATTGGAAGAAAGTGCTAACCAAAAAATCCGGAATACAAAAGGAGAAATTATCGGAGTAAATACGACCAATACGATTGCCTTTAATTCCTCCGCAAATTCCTGTAAAATAACGGAAAAACCCAATCATATCTATGTGCCCATCGGCGGAGAATACAATGTCATTCTCAGTGACGGCACTCAAATTTGGGTAAATTCCGATAGTCGTCTTTCCTTTCCCGATCATTTTTACGGAGCGGAACGAGTGGTGGAATTAAGCGGAGAAGCTTATTTTCAAGTAAAACACGATGGAAAACCCTTTATTGTAAAAACAAAGCATTCTGCTATCCGGGTGTTGGGAACAGCTTTTAATGTATGCTGTTATAAAGATGAGGCCTCTGAACAAATCACCTTAGTCAAAGGAGCGGTAAAAGTAAAAGTAGGAAAGAAGAATTATCCGCTACGTCCTGGAGAGCAATTAAGGTCGAATCCGGATTCCAACACCGTGGAAATCAGAAAAGTGAATACAGAACTTTATACTTCCTGGAAAGACAATTTATTTCGGTTTCAGGATATGCCGATAGAAGATATTGCCTTAAAACTCAAACGTTGGTACGATGTAAACTTTATATTCCAAAACGAAGAAAGCAAAAAATATCGTTTCACAGGAGCTGTTGAAAAAAATACCAGTTTGAATGAATTGCTTCGTCTGATAGAATCGACCAGTACAAATATAAAATTTGAAATAAAAGAGAAAGAAATAACGGTAACCAAAAAACAAGGAGTGCGCTAACACTCCCTATTTTAATAGTAAATCATGTCTGTCTGGTAAACAGACATAATAGTATTAATTTCAAAAACAAATGTATGGAAAAAATCCGAAAGCTAAAGGCTCTTTCCGAGAAAATTTCCGGAAAAGTATGGCATGTGTCTCAACTCATGTTCCTTCTGACAGTAGGCCTGACTTGTCAAGTGTCCGCAAATGTTTCTGCACAGGTCGTGCATCTCCAGGCACGGGAACATACCCTACAGGCTATTTTTAACGAAGTGGAAAAACAAGCCGGTTTACTTACTTTTTTCAGTAATAACGAACTGGATATGCGCCGCACCGTTCGTCTTCAAAAAAAAGATTTCACCATAAAGGAATTGTATCAGGTTATTTTAGAAGGGACTCAACTGCAGGCGGAGATTATAAACAACTATGTAGTGATTCGCCCCGCTCCCCCTGCCCTTCCGCAAACGCAACCGAAAGAACGGACTCTTACCGGGCAAGTCACCGATGACAAAGGAGAGCCTTTACCCGGGGTAACGATCATGGTGTTAGAAACGACTACCGGTACCTCAACGGATTTAGACGGAAAATACAGTTTAAAAGTAAAACCGGGAAGTACGTTAAAGTTCTCCTTTGTCGGGATGAAAGAACAAATCATACGGATCGGAGATAAAGATATCCTCAACGTCGTACTCAAACCGGATAGCGAAACGCTGGAAGAAGTAGTCGTAACCGGAATGGCCCAAATGGACAAACGACTTTTTACGGGAGCTACCGACCAGCTGAATGCCGGAGAAGTTATCGTACAAGGTATGCCTGACGTCAGCCGGGCCCTGGAAGGACGTTCCGCAGGAGTAACCGTACAAAATGTATCCGGAACATTCGGGACAGCCCCGAAAATCCGGGTCAGAGGAGCCACCTCCATCTACGGAAGCAGTCGCCCGCTTTGGGTGGTAGACGGAGTGGTTATGGAAGATGTGGTGGAATTGGGAGCAGACGATCTTTCCTCCGGAGATGCGGTGACCTTAATCAGTTCTGCAATTGCCGGGCTGAGTTCCGACGATATTGAAAGTTTTCAGATCCTCAAGGACGGTTCTGCCACTTCCATTTACGGAGCCAGAGCGATGGCCGGGGTTATCGTCGTCACAACCAAAAAAGGAAAAGCCGGAGTCAGCCACATCAATTATTCGGGAGAATTTACCGTAAGAATGGTACCGAGTTATACTACCTTCAACATTATGAATTCTCAGGATCAAATGAGGGTCTATAAAGAAATGCAGGAAAAAGGATGGCTGGGATTCGCCAAAACATACAGAGCTTCAGAAAGCGGGGTATACGGAAAAATGTATCAATTAATCAATACTTACGATCCCGTATCAGGTAGCTGGGAATTAGCCAATACTCCGGAAGCCTGCTATCAATATTTAGGAGAAGCCGAAAGAAGAAATACGAACTGGTTTAAAGAATTATTCAAAAATTCTCTGGCTCAGAACCATTCTATCAGCCTGAGTTCAGGCACAGAGAAAGCCCAATATTATACTTCGCTCAGCCTTTATCACGATCCGGGATGGTCGAAAGCCAGTTCCGTGAACCGATATACCGCAAATGTAAATGCTTCTTTCAACATCTTGCCGAACCTGAGCATCAATTTAATTTCCAACGGCTCCTACCGGAAACAAAAAGCCCCCGGAACCCTCAGTCAACAAATAGATGTGGTCAGCGGCGAAGTGAAACGGGATTTCGATATCAATCCCTATAGTTACGCCCTCAATACCTCCCGGGCCTTGGCCGCAAAAGACAAAAGCGGATATGTATATTATACCCGTAATTATGCTCCATTCAATATTCTGAACGAGCTGGATAACAATTATATCGATCTCAATATGGTGGATCTAAAATTTCAGGGGGAATTAAAATGGAAAATTTTAAGCGGCTTGGAAGCCAAAGTATTAGGAGCTGTAAAATACCAGAATTCTTCCCAAGAACACAACGTCAGGGATAATTCGAATCAGGCTTTAGCCTATCGGGCTATGGCAGACGCTACCATCCGGGACGCCAACCCTTTTCTTTATAAAGACCCGGACATTGCTTACAGTTTACCTATCAGCATACTACCGAAAGGAGGTATTTACAAACGGACCAATTATAAAATGTTCGGAATTGACTTCCGGGCGACTTTGAGTTATAATAAAATTTTCAGAGAAACTCATATTTTCAATTTTTTCGGCGGCATGGAAACCAGCTCGATTGAACGTCAAGAAACTTGGTTCAATGGTTTGGGTTACCAGTATGAAATGGGAGGAAATCCTTTTTTCGACTACAATGCATTTAAACAATTGGCGGAAGAAAACGGACAGTATTATGACAATGTCACCACTACCGCCCGGAATGTTGCATTTTTCGGTACCGCAACTTATTCTTTCCGGGGCAAATATACCCTCAATGGGACGCTACGTTATGAAGGATCAAACAAATTAGGAAAATCGAAAAGTTCCCGTTGGTTGCCTACCTGGAATACAGCCTTGGCCTGGAATGTGCACGAAGAATCTTTTTTTGAATCGTTGGAACCGGCTCTTTCTCACCTGACTCTCCGGGCTTCTTACAGCCTGACTGCAGACCGCGGACCGGCTTTCGTAAGTAACTCCCGGGCCATTTATACGAGTTACAGTCCCTACCGGCCCTCCTCCACGGTAAAAGAATCAGGTATACAGATCAGCTCCCTGGAAAACAGTGAATTGACCTACGAAAAAAAACACGAATTAAATTTAGGAGCAGACCTCGGATTTCTGGACAACCGGATCAATTTTACCCTGGATTACTATACGCGAAATAATTACGATCTGATCGGACTTACGAGCACCCAAGGCGCCGGAGGAGAAACCCAGAAATATGCCAATGTCGCCTCTATGAAATCCAGGGGAGTTGAATTTACCCTTTCTACGAAAAATATACAAACCAAAGATTTCAGCTGGAGCACAGATTTCATTTTTTCAAAAAATAAAAATGAAGTTACGAAACTGGATACCCGTTCCAGAGTCATCGACCTGATTACCGGAAATGGGTTTGCTCTGAAAAACTATCCGGTACGTTCTCTTTTTTCCATGCCGTTCAGAGGATTAAATAAGAATGGATTACCCCTGTTTTTGAACCATAAAGGGGATATTACCATAACGGACATTAATTTTCAGGAAATGGACAACCTGAGTTTTCTGAAATACGAAGGTCCCACAGAACCCACCATTACCGGAAGTTTCGGAAACATTTTCACCTATAAAAATTTCAGATTGAATATCTTCATTACCTATTCGTTTGGAAATGTAATCCGTTTGGACCCGGTATTCAGTAATTCCTATTCCGACCTGGATGCAATGCCCAAAGAGTTCAAAAACAGATGGATGCTTCCCGGAGACGAAGCTTTCACCAATATTCCCGTAATCGCCAGCAAACGACAAAATAAGGATATTCCCAATTTATCGTATGCTTATAACGCTTATAATTACTCAGATGCACGCATTGCCGACGGAGGGTTTATACGGATGAAAGAGATATCTCTCAGCTATAATTTTCCGGAAAAATGGATCAGTCGGCTGAAGCTCAATAACCTTCAATTAAAAGTACAAACAACCAATCCGTTTCTGATCTATGCTGATTCAAAACTAAACGGGCAAGATCCTGAATTCTTCCGTTCAGGTGGTGTTTCCGCCCCTGTACCCAAGCAATTTACGTTTACTTTAAAATTCGGATTCTAATACCTGAAAATATGAAAAATATCATTATTTCTCTGCTGATTACAGGGGCATGTCTGTTTACAGCCTGTAATGATTTCCTGGATAAAATGCCCGACAACCGGGCAGAATTGAATACGGAAGAAAAACTTACCAGTCTGCTGGTTTCGGCTTATCCTGCAGCTTCTTTCATTACTATGACGGAATTGATGTCGGATAATACAGCAGATAATGGTCCCCTCTATACTTATTATTCCTTAATGGTTCCCCAATGTTACAATTGGGAGGATGTCTCCGAAATCACACAAGACTCTCCCCAATATCTTTGGGATCAATGCTATATAGCTATCGCCTCTGCCAATCACGTTTTACAAACGATTAAAGAAATCGGGGAGGAAAATTGTACAGCACAAAAAGGAGAAGCCCTCTTATGCCGGGCCTATGCTCATTTCGTACTCGTCAATATTTTTTGCCAGCATTATAACGAACAAAACAGTACACAAGATATGGGCATCCCCTATGTAGAAGAACCTGAAACTGTAGTATTCAAAAATTACGACAGAGGTACTGTAGCGGAAGTCTATGAAAAAATAGCCCGGGATATCGAAGAAGGCCTTCCCTTAATCAATGACCAGCTTTACGACATTCCGAAATATCACTTTAACTACAAAGCGGCTTGCGCCTTTGCTGCCCGTTTTTATCTCTATTACAGAAAATTTGATCTCACTATCAAGTATGCGACACTGGCTCTGGGAGACGCCCCCAATGAAGTAATACGGGATTATCTGGGCGATGCCAAAACTTCCGACTTAGATTGGAGATTCAATCATTATATCAGTGCAGAATTAAATTGTAATTTACTGATATTACCGGCGAAATCCTATTGGCCGATCATTCACGGTCCTTATACAAACGGAGGAAAACGGTACGGGCATTCTCAGGAAATCGCCAAAGAAGGTACAATTTGGTCGCCCGGATTATGGGGAGAAAACCTGTCTGCCTATAATACCGTTTTCGGAGACGCTCAGAAATTATGTTATCCGAAATTAGGAGCATTTACAGAGTATACCGATAAGGTAGCGGGTATTGGTTATATAAACATTGTCTACCCGGCCTTCACCACCGACGAAACATTACTTTGCCGGGCAGAAGCCTATGTATATCAGGAAAATTATGCTCTGGCTTTGGCAGATATGAATCTGTGGTTAAAAGGACACACCAACAGCGGAGTGAATATATCTCCGGACATTATCCATAATTATTACACTCAAGAGGTACCCAGTAAAAAGGTCTTACACCCCAAATTTTCAATAAATCCGGGCACTCAGGAAAGTTTTATTCATTTTATCCTCCACTGTCGGAGAATTGAAACGATACACGACGGCCTGCGCTGGTTTGATATCAAACGATATGGAATAGAAGTCGTTCACAATCATTATGAAAGCAGTGATGATATTTTAACAGTGGACGATCCCAGACGCGCCATCCAATTACCGGCACAGGTAATCGGTGCAGGTTTACCTGCCAACCCCAGATAATAATCCTCACCTATAAACGAAATACAATGAAAACAATAGTAAGTTATTCACTGCTCCTTTTCTTCCTCAGCTTCTTTTCAACAGGATGTTCTGAAGATAAGCCGGAAGGTACAATTTTCGACCCTTCGGATATAAAACGCAATCAGTTCGATTTATGGTTACTGGATCATTATGTCAATAATTATAATATCGATTTGAAATACCGGATAGAGGATATGGAAATAGACCAATCCTATAATTTAGTACCAGCCACTATGGATAATTCAATCAAACTGGCAAAACTGATCAAACACCTCTGGCTGGAATCTTATGACGAAATTGCCGGCATTGATTTTATGAGAACTTATGTGCCGAAAGTAATTCATCTGATTGGTTCCCCTGCCATCAATGCCGAACAACAGACAGAAGTTTTAGGTACGGCAGAAGGAGGTTTGATGGTGACATTATACAAAGTAAACGAACTGAATCTGAATAGTATCGACTCCTTGAATTATTATTATTTCAAGACCATGCACCATGAATTTGCTCATATTTTGCATCAGACCAAGAACTATCCCAAGGATTTCGACAAGATATCCACTTCCGACTATTCTCCTTCCGGCTGGATGAACCGGAAAGAAGAAGAAGCGCTGCAAATGGGTTTTGTTTCTCCCTATGCCAGCAGCGAACCCCAGGAAGACTTTGTAGAGGTTATCGCCATTTACCTAATCCACTCCAATGCATACTGGGAAGAATTATTGGAAAAGGCCGGAACAGAAGGCAGCACAATTATACAAAAGAAATTTACTATCGTACGGAACTGGCTTAGAACGTCCTGGAATATCGATATTGATAAATTACGCAGTACCGTAGAACGCCGATCGAAGGAGATTCAAAATCTGGATTACAGCCTGGATCAGTAATAGAAAACCGGCATTTGCGTTTTTACTGAATAAGCAACATCCGAAGTCCTTGAAAATAGAATATTTTATTTATTAAATGAATCATTATGAGGAACACAATATATGTAGTAATTTTTCTCTTCTCGTTTTGCCTGCAAGCTTGTGTAGAAGATGAAAAAGACATTTTCGACAAACCCTCCACTGAACGTCTCTCAGAAGCTTTAAAACAATACCAGAAAATACTGACCGAGGTTCCGAACGGGTGGCTCATGGAATATTATCCGAAAGGCGATTGTGCCTACGGAGGATATATTATCCTGCTTTCTTTTACGGAAGAAGAAGTATTTATGAGTTCTGAAACCAATCCCACCCCTGTATCCAGCCTTTATTCTCTTAAAGGAGATACAGGGCCGGTACTCAGTTTTGACACTTACAATCAGGTATTTCATTTCTTTTCAGATCCGTCTGTACCGGGCCTGGAAGGTTTGGGATACGAGGGCGACTATGAATTTATAATCGTTGGTAAGGAAAAAGACGAACTGATTCTGGAAGGGAAGAAAACGGGTAATACGATCCGGATGAAACCTCTTCCCACCGGTCAAAGCTGGGAAGAAACACTAGCCTCCATCAAGCATATTATTCAGGTAACCACCCCTCCAGAAGGGTGTTGTTACCGGATGGAAGTAGACGGTAATCCGGTCTTGATTGAACGGAAAGGACGGGCCCTGTTGCCCGAAACAGGCGGAAGAACACTAGAACTGGATTACGTCAATGGGAGTGATACGCTAACCTTAACTGTACCTTTTATTTACACGACTACCGGTATAAAGTTCTATCAACCCGTCCAAATCGGTGGCAAGGAAATCCAGTACTTCGACTGGTCGGAAATCGAACGCAATCTGCAATGCACCGATAATAATGTAGATGCCCGGATTTCAACGATACCGATGTCGCCGAATAAAAAATACGCTTATAGTACTTTGAATTGGTACTTAACCCTGAAAGTTATAAGTTCTCCCTTCCTCACTCGCTGGCTAAATGCCAATCAAATTCTCAAAGATCAGCAAGGACTGTCTCTCTACAAGATATTTCTTTCCTATGATGCAGAATATGAAGGGCAGTTCCTGGAAGTAGATCTGACCGACGGCTATAATATATATGCCTGCTTATTATTAATGTATGTCAAACCTGTCAAATGGACAGAAGATGAAATAGATATTAGCTTTTCCGGTTTGGTAGATGACAATGGGAATGCATTTTATGGGAACGGCGGAAAAGAAATCGTCGAGATGATGAGCGGGAGATATTCGCTCACCGGCAATCCCTCCGACAACCCGACTTCTTTCTTTTTCCAGAAAACAGACGGAAGTGATGTATGGTTTGAGTTAAGTATTGAGTAATAAACGGCCTATAAACTTATGCATATGAAAACAGAAATAATGAAATACTTCGTCCTGTTATTTTGCTTCTCTTTGGCGGCATGTGACTCGGACGATAAAACGAAAAACGTACCCGACCTGAATATCGTCTCTTCCGGCTTGACGATAAAGGCTGCCGGAGGCACAGGTACCATAGAAGTAGAAACCCCGGGCAGCTGGCATGCCGAGAGTAATAAAGACTGGTGTACGCTGACAACTTCCGGGAATCAGATTACCGTCAGCGTACCGGAAAATCTGTCTCTTTCTTCAAGGACCGCCCAGATTACAATTACATCTCCCCAAAAAACAAAGACGATTCCGGTAAATCAGGAAGGGATTATTATTATCCTTTCCCAACCTGAATTGACATTAGGTTATAGCGGAGATCCTAAGAATTTGCTCGTAGAGAGTAATATCGGATGGAATGCCGCTGTAGAGGCCGGCTGGTGTCATCTGGAAAAAACAGGAGATACCCTGAAAATTTCCGCAGAACCTTATTCGGCCAATATAAACCGGGAAACTCAGATCACGTTAACCGCCGGTGATTACACCCAAACCGTCAAGGTGACCCAACGTTTTAAAGGAGCTTTCGTACTGGATCGCTGGTCGGATACCAACCTAGGAGCCACGCTTCCCGCTACGGAAGAAAATGTCAATAGCGCGAACTACCGGGATACCTGGGGAAATTTTTACCAGTGGGGAAGAAATGTCGGTTTTCCACATGGCGTCACTTATAAAGTAATCACCACTAATCCTTCCATCACGGCGGAGAGCGCACAAACGATGTCCGAATTTATCGGCTCTTCCGAAACTATGCCCATGGATTGGCTTATAGACGGCAGCCGGACCACTAAACCCGCCTCGGGAAACAGTTATACCTGGAAAGACAGGGCCGGTAGCGATCCTTCACCAGCCGGCTGGCATATTCCCCTAGACTACGAAGCCTCGCAAATTTTTCCGATCGACGAATTCGAAGGACGTTATTCCCGCGTAGACAGACTGGTTAATAAAGAAGTTCTGGAAGCCGACGGCACGGAATATACCTGCGTTTCTACCGGAGATGGGAACCGCACCCGATATGCCATAAAAAAATACGGCACGAACGAAGCCTACATACTGCGGTATGAATTTATCGAACCGGATGGTATAAACTCCTATTTAAAAATTACGGAAATCAAAGGAGACGCTTATACCGATTTTCAAGATGCCCTGGAAGCGGAAAAATTATTCGAAGCCGCTAAAGAATCGGCAGTCTTACTCTTCCCTTCCTGCGGTTATCTGTACACCAATACCGGAGGTCCCAACTCCGAAGGAGTCAGCGGAAGTTACTGGACAGCCTCTCCCGTAAACGAATATACGGTTTATGTATCCATAGGAAATTGGCAAACCCATATCGACGCCAATTATTGTCCGCGGGCATTAGGCTGTAGTATACGTTGTGTAAAAGATGAAGAATAAATTATACTCTAATATAAAAAACCTGATTATGAAAAAAACATTTAGCACCCCCACAAGAGGATTAAGCATATTCAGTACCCTGGTATTAATCCTTAGTTTAAGTTTATCCGGTTGTAAAGACGATAAGGATGAAGCACTGCCGACGTTAGAAATCAATAAACACTCTATCAGTCTGGCCCTGGAAGGAGGAAGCGAAGAAATCATTCTCTCTACTAATCAAAGTTGGTCCATTCATACAGAAAGCAGCTGGCTCACCCTCGATCCGGCCAGCGGAAAAGGAGACGCCAAAGTAAAAGTCAGTGCGAATAAAAATACCGATTATCAACTTCGGGAAACGACATTGACGATCACTGCCGGCTCTCTGATAGAAAAAGTTACGGTTTCTCAACCAGGCTTAGAACCGGTTCTATCGGTCAATCCCCAAGTGATGGAATTTGAAGTAGCAGGAGGCCATCAGACGTTAGCCATCACTTCCAACGTGAAATGGACAACCAGCTTCTCGGAAGAAACGGACTGGATCAGCCTACAAGTCTCGGCCGACAGTACCAGCATGGAAATCACCGCCAGCCCCAATACAACGACGGAAAGCCGGGAAGTAACCCTTACTTTCAACGGAGACCAGCATAAAACCGCAGCCCTCACCATTACCCAGGAAGAACCGGAACTGGCCACCATCGCAGAATTACGGAATTTAACGGTAAACACAAAAACAGACTATATTTGGGTAAAGGGATTGGTAACATCGGATAAGGAAGGCAAAAATATCGATGAGAAAAACATGATCATCCAGGATGCCAGCGGAAACGCTATTGCCTTGCAATTTACAACCAAACACGATATCGCTTTAGGAACACAGGTGAATGTATTACTGAACGGAGGAAGTAAAACGACAGTAAACGGCTTGAACGCGATCGGCAGTCTGAGCACAGCTCTTCTAAGCCCACAACCGACCCCGACTATTACCGTCAATCCGACAGTAAAAACCATAGCTAATATTTTAGCCGGAGAAGTGGCAGACGGTTTACTGATTCAATTAAACGAAGTGGAATTTAAAGATATCACGAAGACTTACGGAGATCAACCTATCCTATGGAACAGTAGCGAAGAATTAGTTCTTTCTACCCTGGAAACAGCCACTTTCGCCAAGGAGAAAGTCAGCGATAAAAATGGTTTTGTGACCGGACACCTCACCCAGAACGGAGGATGGAAACTTTTATTGAGAAATCTGGACGATGTCAAACACATGACCTCTCCCAGAAAGTATGATAAACCCCAATTAAAACTGGATGCAAATGCTCACACTTTCGATCAGCAAGGCGGCGAATTTGTGGTAAATGTAACGACCAACAGCAGTGTACGCTGGACAGTAAACGTATCTGCCAATGCCGATTGGTGTACGGTTCAGCCGAGCAGCGGGACGGGAAGCGCTTCCTTCACGGTTACAGTCGCAGCCTATGCAGGCACAGGAAACCGTACGGCGACACTTACGGTAACCGCAGACAAGGCAGATCCCGCTATCGTGGAAATTACCCAGACGACAATCGGTCAAAGAGAATATGCCCTTTCCAAATTAGCAGAAAGTAACTTAGGAGCCAAATTAGCTGCCACAGAAGAAAATATACTAGGTCCCAACTACAAAGAAACCTGGGGATTGTATTACCAATGGGGACGAAACGTGGGTTTCCCTCATACCGGCGCCACGGCAACTATACCGGCCAGTGAAGAGATCACTGCGGAAAAAGCTCAAACCATGACCGAATTCATTACCTCTTCAAACGGAGATTGGCTATTAAACCCGGGTTCAGCGACGACATGGGAAGCCCGTGCCGGCTCCTCACCTTGCCCCGCCGGTTACCATGTACCGACAAAAGATGATTTAATCCAATTCTTCCCTTCGAATGAAGCAAGCGGTACTTTCGCCACTACCCAAAGTAGGGTAATTTACGAAAAATTAGTCGACAGACCGGGAGTACCCGACAGGACCCTGTATGTAGGAGACGGAACTTCTAAAATTTACGCTATTAAAAAATTTGAAACAGCGGACGCTTATGCACTACGTTTTGAAATGTTGGGACAAATCGGCAAGAACTTATATCTCAAGATCACTGAATTTTTAGGAAATGAAGAAACCTATTTCGATAACGCAACAGATGCCGAAGCTTCATTTAATAAAGCGACAGCAACGGAAGTCAGAATTCTACCCTTGGCCGGAATGTTGAGTTTCCAAGACGGCGTAACGCTACAAGCTCCGGGGGCAGCTTCCTGGTACTGGCTGGACGCCAAAATGCGCTGTATCTATATGCTCAATACGACAAAAATATATGAAAACGGTGCCCAATGCGGTTATGCTCAACCGATACGCTGTGTGAAAGATTAAACAACCCTCTCCGGAAACAACCCCTGGAGAACCCTAAAGTCTGAATACAGTCTTTTTGTGATGAGCGTTCCTTTCAGGATCTGGCCGGTATCCGTTCGTTGACGGGCAAGACAAAAGTCTTCGATCGATTTCGATCCAGCAGCATAAAAAGCTGCCAACCGGAAGTCTGAAAGTCTTTACCGATCAGACTTGAAAGGCCGCTGATCTGTCCAAAAGGTTTTTGGGAGATTCTCCCTTATCCGGGACATATTTGGCTAAAATTTTAATACAAAACACATGAAACAACTGAACTATATTTTCCTGATCTTCACCCTAATCTTTGCAGGATGTGATTCGGACGACAAATTAATTCCCACGGAATTACCCTTGGAAATCTCGGAGATTTCGTTTGAAGCGACGGGCGGTACTCAAGAAATTGAACTCGGCTTAGGTAGCGACTGGCAGGTAACTTCCGATAAAGACTGGTGTACCGTAGCAAAATTCGGCAAATTCCTGATTGTAACGGCACCTTTAAATCCGACGATTGCCGTCCGTACAGCAACCGTAACCATCACCGAGGCAGGAAACTGCGGGTCGGTTAACATTACTCAAACCGGTTCCAAATTCGACACATTTCCTGAAAAAGTATATCTTTCTGCCTCCGGCAAAGCCCAGACTGTTGCCGTCGCAAGCAATATAAGATGGAAAGCGGAAAGCTCACAATCCTGGTGTCATTTGCTTGTACAGGGAGATACTCTGTTAGTATCTGCCGATCCGTATAAAAATGAAAAAATAGCCAGACAAGCGGAAATCAATATAGAAGTGGAAGGGGAAACCGTCCGTACCCTATTTGTAACGCAAATCCATTACAAAGATTTCAACCTGGAAAAATGGTCCGAAACCAATGTAGGGGCAACTCTCCCCGCTACAGCAGAGAATCTATCCGGCCGGCAGTTCAAGCAAACCTGGGGGAATTTTTATCAATGGGGGCGAAATGTAGGCTTTACTTATGGAGAGCCTATCCCTCTACGCGCATCCGATCCCTCTATAACAGCTGAAGAAGGACAACAAATTCCGGAATTTATTACCAATATAGACGATTGGCTAATTGACGGCAGCTTTACTACTAAGATATATTCAGAATCCAACCCTTATGGTTGGGTAGACAGAGCCGGCTATGACCCCTGCGAATTAGGCTATCGGCTACCCCTGGCTTACGAATGTGCCCGAATACTTACCCAAGCGAATTCCCTGGATTTCACGAATGTCACCCGGACAGCAGGAAAAGAAGTCCTGGATGCAATAGGTACGGAATATACGTATGTATTTATCGGTAACGGATCTCAAAAAGCCTATATGATTAAAATGTTCGGGACCGATGAGGCTTATGTCATGAGATATGAATTCCGGGGTACAGCCGGCTATAATGGATGGATGAAAATTACAGAAATAAAAGGAAATGCCCGAACGGATTTTCAAACTCCCGACCAAGCAGAAGAATTATTTACCCGTGCCGGAAAATCTGCGGAACGTTGCTTCCCTCTATTTGGTCTGCTCTGGGGAGAAAATGCCGATCTGGCGTCCCCTACCACAGGCACTTACTGGCTATCCACCCCCTCCCATCTCTATACGGGTACAGCCAATGGCTTTATGATGAGCGGAACGAACCTCGGTTTCGGAATTTCTTACCGAAAAGCTTTAGGATGTCCGATACGGGGAATAAAAAAATAACCGGCCGGTCGGTTATAACCTTTGGGTTGGGTGAAAAATACCGGATCATAGGCAAATAGTGTAAGCAACCATCCGAAAGAGGTGGTAAAATGAAGAAGCCGTTATCAAGGGATTGAACGGCTTCTTCCCGTTTACAAACTATAGATATTTTTCAATCACATTTTTCAACTGTATCGACTGCATAACCCCGCTTTGCCGCCATACCATCTCTCCCTTTTTAAAGATCATCAAAGTAGGGACGGATTGAATCTGATGACTCATGACAAACTGCCGGTTTGCTTCCCCGTCGACATCTATCGTAAGGACATGAATTTGATCTCCCATCTCTTTTTTCAGCTCCTCCAAAATAGGATGCATGGCCTTGCAAGGTCCGCACCAAGTGGCAAAAAAATCGACCAATACTGGTTTATCCCCTTTTATCAATTCTTCAAATTTTCCCATAGCTCTTTTTGTTTTTCGTTTTTATTCTTATACTCCGACAACCGGGGGATAGTTACAAAATATTTCTTCGCCTCTTAATTTTGTACAATATTACCAGAAGCATCTACCATCACATAGAGATCTTCCTCTCCTTTTTCCAATTCAAACAAGTATACTGCTACTCCGGCTGCCTGCTCTACATATTCGATATCGTCTATTTTATATCCGGCATATTGGCTCCGGATCGTCGCCATTACCGCTGCAGGTACATCTTTTTCCAATACCTCCCAACAGGTAGATATCCAAGCATCATCTTGTCCGAATTTGACTTCTTTATACCGATTTTCATGGAAAATATCCACTTCCGTCACATTCCGCTCCCTTTCATATTCAATGATCTTTGCCCCAGCATAATGAGTATTCAGGTAATCTTTGATTTTTTGAGGCAAGCTTTCTACAGGCCAATGATCCTCGTTTCCGTCTCTATCTTCCATTACTTTTACCAATGTTCCGTCTTCCACATAATACAAGTCTTTTTCGACATCTCCCTGTTCGACTTCAATAACATATACTTTTTCCATTTCTATCCGTTCCAATACGTCTACATCCTCCACTTTCCAGCTACTGTATTCACTATTGCGGAAAGCCGTCTTTATCTTTTCAGGTAAAGTTTCGAAAAAGATATCAGTCTCTGTCATATACCATTTTCCGTTTTTATCAAACCAGGCATCTTTTTCCTGATGCTCGTAATAAAAATCAGCGACAATATAATTTCCTACTGTTTTCCATTCCACCCTTTGTGCTAAGGGAAACATTTGATTGAAAGTACGCACGACCGGTTCAGCCGGAGTCCAGGTTGAATCATCGTCATCTTTACAGGCCATACCTAACAAGACCAGTAACATTCCTAAAATATACACATTCTTTTTCATAACTTACTGTTCCTAATATCTCTTTTCTTACTGTTTAAACAAGAGGAGGAATTATGTACTCAATCCTCATATCCGATAAAAAGCTGTTCCCGGTTAAATTTCAATTCCCGTCCATCCGATAGCTTCACCTCATATCCCTCCCGATCTTTTTCAATCGAAATAACCGAAAAACCCGGGAAATTTTTATTCAGGTAAACCGCCATTTTCTCCGGAATAACCGTAACAGGCAAAGCATTCCGGTGTCCGTCAATTTCTTTCCACTCTCCGTTTTTGTCAAAATCCAGGTCAAAACCGTTCGTCAGAATCACGTCATATTGATTTCCTTCCCAAAATTCCTTTTCAATCTTAATGTGAGAAATCCCTACTCCTGAAAAATGAGTGTTGATAAACTGACGAGCCGCAACAGGCAGCTGCAAAGTATCCGTGGTATAAATTTTTTTATCAGCAAAAGAAAACTGTACCGACAGGATACAACATACTAAAATAAAAAACGCTTTTTTCATATCATTCTTTTTATTGGTTATTATAAATTCTCCTATTTACGATACAAAAAAAGTATAGAATTTGGGAAAGATTTGGGAAAAGTCCCCCAGTGAAAAAAAGATTTAAAAATTTATTTTATAGAGGAAGTAGCGAATTCCCTATTCCTAAACGTTCCTAACTTCTAAAATATTTTTCCCTCTTCCCTTCAGGAAAGCATCGGATCATCCATCCGATCAAGCAAGTAGATCGAGAATTTCTGCAGGTTGGTAGACAATATGCACGGCTCCGTTTTCTTTCAATTCGTCACAAGGACGGAACCCCCAAGAAACGCCAACAGCGGTAACTCCGGCGTTTATAGCCGTTTGCATATCGACACAGGAATCCCCCACATATAAAACCGCCTCTTTCTCGAGTCCGACAATAGTCATAATCTCATTGACAATACTGGGATCCGGTTTTGTCGGCACAGTCTCTCTTTGTCCCAAAATCACTTCAAATGTACCGTTTTTAAAATAATGCCAGATTAATTCCCGGGTGGCTTCCTGGTATTTATTGGATGCAACGGCTAAAACCAATCCTTTTCGTTTTAATGTTTCCAATAATTCCGGTATACCCGGATAAGGCTTTGTCAAATCTGTCTTATGGGCAGAATAATAAGATACAAATTCGGCTCTTACATGCATAATTTGATCTTTTGTCCGCGCATCTTCCGGGAGGGCCCGCTCGATTAATTTAGTGATTCCATTTCCCACCATATAGCGGTATTCGTCCTGTTTATGTTCCGGATAACCAAATTTTTTCAATGCATAATTAGTGCTTGCAGCTAAATCCCCCAAAGTATTCAGTAAGGTACCGTCCAGATCAAATATGACTAATTTTTTCATAATTTTGAATTTGTAGCAAAAGTAATAATTATACTACCAGAAGCGACAGAAAGTTGCCGATTGAAGGAAATAAAATCACGCAAAGCTTTCCGGGAAAGGACAAAAACAGTTGAACCGGGGAACATTCGAACTTTTACACCTCAACATACAAAGTAAACTTTTATCTTTGCAGGAATTGAATCATTTTAGTCCGATATGCCTCATACTACGAAAATAGCATCCATAGCAGAATTAACAGAACACCTCCGATTATTACAAACGGAATATACCTATGAAAAAGAAAGTTATCTGGAAAAATCAAAGGCAGGAGGTATCCAACGGAAAATACAACAGGGATTCTGCTGGTATCCGGTACGAGCCGAACGGAATTATTACAACTCCCTGAATCTCCCTGTCATCGAGATGGTTTACAACGGAGAAGAAGAGGCAGAACATTTTTTTGAACACGGCCGGCCGGTTTGTTTTTTTACCTCCGACCTGAACCGGAAACAACGCTATTTCACTTTTACAGGCACAATCAGTTATATACGGGATAACCGTATGGTGGTCATCTTACCCCAGGCTTCTTTTGCGACTACTTTACAACAATGTACAGATCTTGGTATACAGCTTTATTTCGACGAAACTTCCTATCAAAGCATGTTTACAGCTTTACGGGAAACGATCGCAGCAAAGGGGAACCGATTAGCCGAACTCAGGGAAATCCTGTCGGGTGCCCATCCCTTCCGGGAGCGGAAACTCCCCCTGCTTCGCTTTCCCTGGCTGAATGATCAACAGGAAAAAGCTGTCAATCACGTGCTTCGCGCACAAGATATCGCAATCGTTCACGGCCCTCCCGGCACCGGCAAAACGACGACTTTGGTAGAAGCCATTTACGAGACTCTTCACAAAGAAAATCAAGTATTGGTTTGTGCCCAAAGCAATATGGCCGTCGACTGGATTTCTGAAAAACTGGTAGACCGGGGGATTCATGTACTCCGCATCGGTAACCCTACGCGCGTAAACGACAAAATGCTTTCCTTCACTTACGAACGTCGCTTCGAAGCACATCCCGATTACCCGGAACTCTGGAATATACGGAAAACCATCCGGGAACTGTCCCCAAAACTGCGGAAACGGGAAACAAGAGAAGCGGTTTACTCCCGCCTGCAACACCTCCGTCACAGAGCAACAGAATTAGAGATAAAAATAGAACAGGAGCTTTTCGGAGAAGCACGGGTGATCGCGTCTACTTTAGTAGGTTCTGCCAACAAAATTCTGGAAGGGAAGCGCTTCTCCACTCTCTTTATTGACGAAGCAGCCCAAGCTTTGGAAGCAGCCTGCTGGATTGCCATCCGCAAAACAGACCGCGTCATTTTAGCCGGCGATCACTGCCAACTCCCTCCGACCATAAAAAACAAAGAAGCAGCCCAACAAGGACTTGCCCGCACGCTTATGCAAAAAGTAGCCCAGCGGCAACCTCCCGCAGTCTCTTTGTTACAAATCCAATACCGGATGCACGAAGATATCATGCATTTTCCCTCCCGCTGGTTCTATCATAATTGCCTGCAAGCCGCCCCGGAAGTCAGGTTCCGGAATATTCTCGAATACGATAGTCCTATCGTCTGGTGCGATACCCAAGCATACGATTCCAGCGAGGAAACAGCCGGAGAAAGCCTCAGCCACCTCAACAGGACCGAAGCTCTTCTCCTCCTCCAACAACTACAGGAATACATCCAAAAAATCGGAGAAACCCGAATTTTAGACGAACAAATCGACTTCGGACTCATTTCGCCCTATAAAGCCCAAGTTCGCTATATACGACAGCTCATGCGGAAAAATCCTTTCTTCAAACCTTTTTCCCGTCTGATTTCGATCAATACGGTCGACGGTTTTCAAGGACAGGAAAGAGACGTTATTTTCATCAGTTTAGTCCGGGCAAACGAAGCCGGAAACATCGGTTTTTTACAAGACCTGCGCCGGATGAATGTAGCAATCACCCGGGCCCGCATGAAACTGATCCTCTTGGGAGATGCTTTAACCCTCCTCCATCATCCTTTTTATAAAGCCTTATTCGAATATATTCAAGAAAAAGGGGTGATCACGACTCTTACCCCTCCCCTTGCAACACCTGGGGACGGGGATAGGCGCTAATCCCCAAACAACCGTGTTTGAAACCGTAACCTTGCTTCGGGAGAGAGGAGGGGATTTTGTCGGGAAGCCGTACCTCAAAAAATGCAGGCTTGTCCACCGGCATCAGGCATAAGGAAGGTGGCTAAAAAGAGAAAGCCTCTACGCTTCAAGGAAGACTGACTTTACAAAATAGCGAACGGAACTCCAAACTCTTTTGCGAAACAAGGCAGAGGAATCCTAAGAAAAAGTAAAGAAGCGAATTAACCCCAGAGCTAAACGTACAAAAATTGAAGAGTTTATTTCCTCCAAAATCACTTTTCCAGAATCTTTCCCAAATATTTATTTAGCTTTGTAAAAACATAGCAAGAAAAATGAAAATTCTGATCATTGAAGACGAGGACAATCTGAGGAAAACTCTGGCAACCTCTCTGGAAAAGGAACGTTTTATCGTGGAACATGCTCCCGACTTTCAGACAGCTCTTTCTAAATTAAATGATTACGACTACGATTGTGTATTACTCGACATCATGTTGCCCGACGGAAACGGTTTGACATTGCTGCAGGAACTAAAAAAAATGCACAAAAAAGAAAGTGTTATCATTATATCTGCAAAAGATTCTCTGGAAGATAAAGTATACGGTTTAGATGTAGGAGCCGACGATTATCTGGCAAAACCTTTCCACTTGGCAGAATTACACGCCCGGGTAAAATCCGTGATCCGCAGGAAACAAAACGAGGGAGAATTGAAAATTGAAGTGGAAAATCTAAAGGTATATCCGGACCGGCACAGTGCCTTTGTGGGAGAACAGGAACTGACATTAAACCGGAAAGAATTTGATTTATTATATTATTTCGTTACCAATCCCGGCCGATTGATACATAAAGGGACGTTGGCCGAAGCTGTATGGGGCGATTGTATCGATCAGGCTGATAGTTACGATTTCATCTATTCCCAAGTAAAAAATTTACGGAAAAAAATGAAATTAGCCGGAGCATTACCCGAAATCCGGGCCGTCTATGGTTTCGGATATAAAATGTGTTACGGGAATAGCAGTACTGAAAACGAAAAATGAAAATGCGCAAAAAGTTTTATGTATACAAGAGGCGCTTAAAACAAGAAATCGTCTCTAGATATCCATAAAAAGAATTGATTTCTAATATTATCCATCAGATGAAACTGATCCATTATACAATTGGGAGATTATCCTGGGTACTCTTATTAACAATGGCATTCTGGACTCTATTTTTTTATTTCCAGCTATTGAATGAAGTCCGGGATGAAACAGACGACAGCCTCAGAAATTACAAAAAAATAATCATCAAACAAGCTTTAAGAGACAGCTCTTTACTCACTTCCCACGTGGATATTTTAACCCGTTACTATATCCGCGAAATCCCTGAAGAAGCAGGGAAACAGTACGAGGAACGTTTTGTTACCACAGAAGCCTTTAATGAATATGAAATGGACGAAGAACCGGTGCGGGTGCTCTATACTTCCTTCCGTACAGATAACGGGCGATACTACGAATTGACGATATTAACCTCTACACTGGAAGAAGACGATATGCTGGAGTCTATTTTATGGTCCATCATTTATCTTTATATTGCCATGTTAATCTGCATATTGGTCGTCACCCAACTGGTATTCCGAAAAAGCTTACGTCCCCTTTATAAATTAATTCACTGGTTAGATTCCTATACTTTGGGGAAGAAAAATAACCCTTTGGAAAATAAGACAAAAGTAAGTGAATTCAAACGTTTAAACCGGACCATTTCAGAGATGGCTATGCGGAATGAAAAAGTTTTCGGTCAGCAGAAACAATTTCTCGAAAATGCCTCCCATGAACTTCAAACCCCTCTGGCCATCTGTAGTAATAAATTGGAATTACTTTCCGAGAACCCTTGTTGTACCGAAGAATTATTGGATGAAATCGGAGAAATACATCAAACAATCGGACGTATCATCAAACTGAATAAATCCTTACTATTATTGTCGAGGATCGAAAACCGGCAATACGGAGATGAAAAAGATGTCAACTTCAATGCCCTGATTTCCCGGATAAACACAGATTTCAATCTGATTTACGCTCCTAAAGAGTTGTCGGTAGAAATAAAAGAAGAAGGTATATTTTCCTTCCGGATGAATGAAACGTTAAGCCAGGTACTCCTCACCAATCTCCTGAAAAATGCCCTGATTCACAGTCCGAATAAAGGAATTATCCAGATTAGTATACGAGCAAACGAAATTGTCTTTTCCAACACCGCTACGGACGCTCCCTTAAATACGGAAAAAATATTCCTGCGATTCTATCACGCAAGTGACAAAAAAACAGAATCAACCGGATTGGGTTTAGCCATTGTCAAATCAATCGTAGACAGCTATGATTTACAAATACACTATTTCTACGACGGTAAACACCATTTCAGTTTAAAGAAGATCAGGTAAAATGAAGCAACCCTCCTCTACCGGACGAATGCCCATTTAACAAACAAAACTACGATCCTGCTAAAAAGAGAATGATCAAAAACTTCTGTTCCGTTTATCTGTGAAATGTCAATCGGCCTTTTCAGAAATATTTATCCATTTTAAACGATTATACCTCTCACTTTCTACCTATACTTTTCTACCTTCTCTTCCAACTGTTCTTCCGACATTTCCCCACTTTGCCTCCATACCTGATCTCCCTGGTAAAAAAGTAAAAAGGTAGGAACAGACTGTATTCTATAATAATTCAGCAACTTTTCGTTCTCCGGAGCATCGATATCAAATCTTTCCACCTGCAAATACTCTTTATTTTCTTTTTCCACACGGTCTAAAATAGGACGCATTTTCTGGCAATGAGGACACCAGGTAGCAAAAAATTCGACCAATACCAGCTTATCTCCCTTTAATATTCCGTTCAATCTTACCATGATATTTCTAATTTAATTCAGTTTACGTTTTACCGATTTATATTTCTATTTCACCTTCATCAATCACTTCCCATTTTCCATTTATTTCTACAGAGACAGATACTGTATTTTCAGTCGTAAATTCAAGGCTGACACGGGTGATTCTTCCCGAACGGAAACTCAGTCTCCGATCGTCAATCACCAATTGGTTTAGCCGGTTTTCACCCTTCAATTTTATATCTACGAGAGCCGGGAAATTTTCATAAGTCGGAAAGGTATTCATACCCATCCAATACTCTCCGGGCCCGGCATAATTTAATTTTTCCGACTTATATACGAAAGTAGTATCCTGAAGTTCTTCTCCCAACTGAAAATTTTCAGTCGACACCGCCTCCTCAATTATAATCTTGCCGGCAATATGTTCCACGCGGAATTCCAAACCTGTTATCCATTCCGGAGGATTTACCACTTTCATTTCCAAACGGGAAACCAGCATTCTGAGTTGTACAGGTAGTTGTGAAGTAGTCCAGAGGTCGGCCGTACGAATAGCAGCCAAGTAAACAGCAGGCTCTCTGTTTTCCAATATCCGGAAAGTGGCCGTCAGTCCCTCCCCCGAAGTACTCTTCCAACTCATCGCTTTTTCATCCAAAAGATTAGCTACAAACAAAAATTGATATTTCCCTGGGGTCAATTTTATCGGAATAACAGGATGTTCCTTACAATAGGCGTAATCGAAACTAAAAGTCGTATCCCGTTGAGAATTCTGAAAAGCCAAAATATCCAAACGATCGGTCAACGTATAATAAGGCCTGTAGCCAATAGCTTCATTTCCTTCGAATAAATAAGCGACATCCTTCATCATAAAAGCAATCCCTTCCTCCGGTAAACAATCGCATTTTTCATCCATACAAGCCTCCAGTCCAAAGAGGAGGAAACACATCATTATTCCTACTTTATATCTCATCGCGGTAAAGGTTTTAACGGGAATTCCGGTAATACAATATTCGGCCAATCCCATACAAAAAAATAAACACATGAAAATTCGAAACTTACTAAAGCCCCGCAAGCTGAATTTATCTCTCCGGTCAGATACAGATACCGATCCGGCTCCAGTTGCAGGGGTATCCACTTCGTCCTTTTCTGCCCGTTTTTGGCCTGAAAAATCAATTCCAACCTGGAAGAATCCTGCGCAGAAGGGAAGGTATACAGATCAAACAATATGGTGTCCTGCACATAGACACTTTCATTTTTCATCTTAAATACTTCTTGTCTCGAATGAGTTATCCCCGAATACCTCCCATTCAGATGAATACGGGAAACCATATTTTTTATACTCATCCGTACCATATCTATTTGATAAGGAACACTATATAATTTCAGGAACACCCGGCTGACAACCCGGTGTAACTCTATCTGGACCACCGGATTGTCACTTTCCGCATTGACTTCCGCCTCTCCTAAAAAATAAGCCCAATACAGTCCGTCTTCCGGATAGGTGAAATAAAGGTCGAAAGGTTCTGAAACGCCTACCTGCAAAGATTTCCCCCCCTCTACCTGCCCATTTCCTATCACATATAAACGGTAATTTCCGACAGTAAGCTCTGCAGAAAATAATCTGGATTCTGTATAATTCTCACCGGGAGAAGGAGCCGTTTCTAGCTGACGTATAGCATCCCGATTCAATTCCGCCAATTTCCGATAAAATACATATTTCCCTTTTTCATTTTCCTTAAAAGCATATATGGTCAGCAGGCCGATAGAAGTCGGGAAATCGTTAATACTCTGAAAGGCCATACTGAAACGAACGACATTCGAGCCGGCAGTATACGGAGATAACGGATCCGAACATCCGATCATTCCGATACCACATAATAAAATGAAAACCAACTGCCTCATAGCGTAAGGTTTTATCTAAAAATTCTCTCCTCACATCCGAATACTCAAACTGTGGAATATCCGAACACTCAAACGAACTATCTATTTTTCTTTTGTCAGTATAAAATCCGGCATTTCCTGCCCCTTTGTCTCCGACAGAAAAATACCCGTATTTACCGGTGAAGAATCAAAACGACAACTGATCTGAATATCTTCAGATCCTCCCAACCGAAAAGATTCGGATTTTCCCTGATAAACAATTTCTCCCTGTACATTATAACAGAAAACTTCCAGAAAACTCTGCCCGCCTTCCGGATAAGAAGCCAGAGAGGTCAGATGTATTACGGGACTGCTATGCGGCACAACGGAAAGCTCCGACGAAATTGCAGGATGAGCAGCTTCGGGCAAATTTACCAGCGTCATATAAATACCCGCTACTGTATTCCGTAAATTTACTTTTACACGAGCAACTCCTGAAGGCACATTCCGAATCGTCAAAGCGATCCGGGCAGATAATATTATTATCCCTGCCCCAATCCGATTGGTTTCTCCCGCCTGAATATAATTTTGGGTAAAATACAAATCCGGAGGCTGTGTACCATCCGAATAATCAATAATACCATTTTCTACAGAAGGAATCCCTTCAAAGCGAATGTGCTCCATTTCTCCATTACCAATAAGAACCATCTGATAATAACCCGCCGGCAATTGAAAAGAATAAGTAGAAAAATCTTCTCTAGGTCCTTCTATTTCTACACGGCACACCAAGGTATCCCCCTTTTCCAGCTTCCTGAAAAAAAAGACCTGGGATTTCTCTATAGAAGGTACAGAGAAGGCAGGCAAACGAATTACAGTTGCCTCCTCCTCCGTCCCAGATAGTTCTTGAATAGCGTCCGTACAACCCGCCAGTACAAGACAACTTAAATAACCCCAGATAATCGGATTCTTCATCAAATTGTCACCCTGCTTTTTAGCTTTTAGCTAAATAATAATATTCGGTTCCTGATCGACATTCCACTCGACATCGGCAGAAATAGAAAGAGTCAATCTTACATTCCAAACCCCTCCGGACTGATCAGCATCAATAGTAGCAGTCAGTTTTGTAATTGTATTGGCTTTTAATACATAAGTATTCTGTAAAGGTATCGTTATCACCTGTCCGTTGTCGAGATAAAACAGTAAGGTAAAAGCCGATTGTTCCCCGGTAACAGTCGGTAAAGTAACCAAGGCAAGCGGTAAAGTACTCTGATCTTCGGTAAACTCATAGCGATTACTCTGAGTTACTGAAATGACCCGGTCACTTAAGAAATTACCCGTCATATTAAAAGCTCCGTATGTATTCTGCACCTCTACATCAATACGATCTACCGCTGCGGGAACATTTTGTAAGGTAAGGGCGAACATTGCTACTTTTCTGTAAAGCGTCAGAGAAGGAGCGACAGGCATAGCAGAACCCAATACAATCCGATCGGTCATTCCAAAGAATATCCGGGGAGAAGTGCTCCCTTCTGTAACCGAAGCAACGATTTCCTGCATCGTATTTCCCACATTTATAGCCGATAATGCCGCATTTTCCAATGCACCGCCAACGGAATCCCGCATATTCCCGACACCGACTATAATGTAATTTCCGATTGGTAAATTATCAAAATTGACGTTTCTGGCTTCTGTAAAACCAGCACTTACTTCCGTCGTTCCGCCGGCTAAAGCTTCCAACTGCGCTTTTGTGAAGGAAACACTTTCCCTCAATAGATAAATTCCGTTCGTATTTTCCCGGAACAACAACAGATCCAAAGATTTTACATACGCTGTCAGATCATCCCCGACATGAGTACCTACCCTACTGGTTACAGCCAGATTAATAACACCCGGACCTTCTCCGGGCTTACCGGTGGTCTCATCATGATCGTTATCGCTACAAGCCAAGCAAAAGAGGACGACCATAAGTGATAAAAAGAAAGCAAATTTTTTCATAACCTTCCGTATTATAATTACAGATAAGTTATACTTCCCTTTTCTTCACTTTGTTACATCAGAAAAGATTAAAAAGGCAAAAACAAATCGCAATACTCAGTTTTTATACCCGATCCAGGTCGCCTTCTTCCACCATCCTTCAAAAGGACCTTGTTTATGTGTTTTCATCCACCAACAAGCAAAACAATATTGCAATCCAAAAAGCAAAATACCCATCCCGAAACTCCAGGTGATTCCCAAATACCGGTGTAAAGCTATTCCCCAACCATAAAACAAACAAGAACCGACTATGGATTGAGTAATATAATCGGTTAAACTCATACGCCCGTATGGAATAATCTTACTCATCCATTTTTTGAGAGCAGTGGTATAAAAGAGCAGAATAATACCCGACACCATAAATACCATAAATCCCAAATTTGCCAAAGATTGAATAATTAACTTCAAAGGAACCAATGCGGCTTGACTTTCTACAAATTGCGGTAATAAGTTTCCCAAACCGTTCAAAGGGAAAAAAGCAATAATCCCGATCAAAAGAGCCTTGAACCAAAATTTCAGATTTTGTTCCGTATACAAAAATAAACCGGTCCTACCAATCAACATCCCCAACATAAATAAAGCTGCTGTCTGAAACATACGACCGTGTTCCCACGCCCAAGTCAAACTCGCCAATTGCCCTTCCCATAAATTCACCTTCAACACTTCCCAAAAAGAGGTTCCCTGCTGTGCTTCAAAGGCAATCCCAAAATAATAATTAGACAAATTCTGTCCGATCTCTTGTCCCGGATGTACCAAAGCCGAGAAAAATTCCCACCATGCCAGTGGCTGTAACATACAAATAATAGCCAATCCTAAAACGACCCTAGTACTCAAACGGCAAACCCCTATTAAAACAAACCCGATTATCGAATATAAAACCAGAATTTCTCCTGTAAAAAAAGCCGCATTTATATTCCCAAATAAAAATAACAAGACCAACCTCCAGGCAAATCTTCCCCGAAAATCTCTTCCTTGCTGTAGCTGACGATTATCCTGAATAAAAAAGCTAAATCCAAACAATAAAGCAAAAATCGCATAGGCCTTTCCCCCAAAAGTAAAAAACATTGCTTCCCAGATGACTTTATCCGTAAATTGCATCCAAGAAGCTGTAGTTTCCGGATAAGAATAAAAATTATAATGTTCCACACTGTGCAATACAATAATTCCCATAACGGCAAATCCCCTCAAAACATCCGCCACATCGATCCGGGAACTCCCTGGCAATTTCACTTCCATAGCTATTATTTTCCATTATTTTCATCACATAACCGACACGAAAATAATATAAATTTTTTGAAGAGAAACAAAACCGCAAAAATTGTCAGCAAACTTTTCCGTACCAAAACCCGTAAATTCTCCTTATATTTGCCATATTAGTAAAAAATTTAAATGCTTAAAACAGACAAGAATCTAAAAGTTCAGGAAGGATCCCCAGAGTGTAACTGACGAAATCTCATTGGCCTATCCGTAGCAAAGAAATCAAAAATGTGAATTTTGTCAGTCTACTTATCTGAAAAACATTTATTAAAACCAGTAACAGTTTTTTCGAACATTTTTACATGTAAATATCCGCTTATGATGATCATTCTTTCACCGGCGAAATCCATGGATATGAGTATAACTTCCCCTCTACCTCAGGGAACAGTTCCCCGTTTCCAAAAAGAGGCCGAATACATCGCCTCCCAAATACAGGACTACTCCCGGGATCAACTTCAGACATTACTACAAATCAGTAATAAACTGACTGATATAAATTACGAAAGGTATCAGGAATTCGACAGAGAAAACACTCCGGCCAAACCTGCCATTCTGGCTTATACGGGAAATGTTTTCCAGCATATACGTCCGGAAACCTTCACCCAGGAAGATTTTCAATATGCTCAGAAACATCTTCGGATCATTTCCACCTTATACGGTCTGCTGCGTCCCCTCGATCTTATCAAAGCTTATCGCATCGCTTTTAAAATCAAAATCCGGGGAATGCAAGAATCCAATCTCTACGAATACTGGCGTCCCAAACTTACGGAGCCTTTGATAAAGGAAGCAAACCAGGATGACAAAATAATCATAAATCTGGCAAGCCTCGACGTTTTGGCGGCTTTACAAATAGAAAAAATACAATCGCAAGTAAGAATGATCACCCCTGAATTTAAAGAACTTAGAAAAGGAAAATACGAAACGATCCGTACTTATGCTAAAATGGCCCGGGGAGAAATGACCCGTTATATTTTACTCAACCGCATTGAAAAACCGGAGAGAATACAAGAATTCGAATGGGACGGCTTCCGGTATTGCGCAGAACTTTCTGAAAAAGACAATTATGTCTGGACCCGATAAAGACCTGTGGGCATTCTCCCGGCAAAAGGAAAAGCAAAAAATTTTCGTAAAATCAACGGATAAGCCAAGGTGCGAATCTACTGAAATAATAAAAATCGATCTGCTGTCCGTTTTTGATAGCAGCTTTTTGTAACACAGCTTCCAGAGTAAATCCGGCATTCTTGATCCATAGCTTCCCTTTTGGTATAGGGATGCGGAAAATGATCCATTATATTGTTCCAGATTTTTATGTTATTCGCGTTTTCGGCCAGTGAATTACAATCGGGGAAACGCCATTCCCGAAGAGTGTACCCTTCCCCTTCCAACTGTACACTCGCTCTGTTTTTACCTCTTATTAAGAACTCGTTTCCCTTGCACAACGAACTGGGCAAATCGATTCTGCTCGTTTTCATGTCTGTCAGATTCTGCCGAATCTCTCCATCTTCTAAATTGTCTTCCGTTAAAACAGTACAAACACATACAGATTATCGATTCTGTGTACGGATACACTCAAAAATATTTCCGAATGTTTAAACCCCTCTTCTTTTCCTCATTCTTGGAGCAGAATACCCAAATTTTGTTTATAGGCCGTTTTTATGATTTCAGTAGCTTGTCCGTAAAGTTGCCGGATTTCTTCTACCTTCAATCCTTGTCGTTCCCACTCGGTCTGATAAGGAGCAAAAAGGGCAAATACAGCCTCTTCTGCAGGTTGCAGCACTTGCATAATACCGCTTCCTTGTGCATTGTAAAGCAAACTCCAATTCATATATTTTAAACCGTTTCCCCGCTTGACGGAAAAAACAAAATCCCTTAACTGAACAGCCACCTCACCCAAAGGAGCCTTTCCGGTTTGTGCAGAAGCCGCTAATAATGCCGGAATTTCCTCTCCCATCTTTACCCATACAGGCAAAGCTATGGACACAGGAGGATACCCTAATACGGCCCATAACGTCACTAATTCCGGATCCATACCCGGTTTGACCCCTTGAATGACAACCGAAGCGATACTTTCATAGCGGGGAATAAAGTCCTGCTCTACACAGAATCCACTTGCCCGGTTAGGACTGAAAGCCTCTTCCCGCAAATCAATTCCTAACAAAGAGTGACGAAACGAACGGGAACATCCGGCAAAGAGATGAGCCGCTGTAAAATCCTCTTTTTCAAACTGTCCGAATAATTCTTCCGCCGTATCATAACGAATGTATCCCTTCCCTTCATCCTTTCTTCCGTGAAAAGAGAAATTCGTATAGATCAAATACCCCCGGGGCGCCAACTCCTCATCATTTACATCCATTTTTACATAAGTATGATTGTTGGTTTCATAATAAGCAGCTCCCCCAAAAGCATCTATCACTCCAAAGTTTGCTTCTACCCCCATCGGCCGACTTAAGGTATCTAAAAAATATTCAAAATCTTTCATATCTTTACAAACCTCCAAAGCCCGCTTCATAAACCGCCCTTCTTTATCCATTTCTTCCACCTCATCATCCTTGAGGTTATAAGAAGCCGTATTCATAATAGCAAATCCCGCCTCGTTCATTCCTGTCCAAATCTCATCCGAAGGATTCTCACTGTTCACCAAACCGGTATAACAAAATCTCTCTCCCTTAAAATAAGCAATATGATTCCACCCCGCCCCAGAATCCCGATGTTTCCACATCAAGGGTCGTCCGTCTTTTGTCAGCTTCCCGGTAATAATAGCGGACGTACAAGCCCACACAGCAACAGTCGACATATTGAAGAATAACAATAAGCCGAGGAAAAATTTAAACTTCATAACATATTTTTTAATACCTACAAATGTAAAAAATTAAGGTTAATTTTCTACTCCTTCTAAAAGAATGTCTTTTGTAAAGGCCTTACCCCTCCCCCTTCAAAATCACCCTCCTACTATGCCATAAACGATTTCCATTCCCTCTCTTCAGGCAATTGTATTTCGTATCGCTTTAGCCCCTCCGTCTTCCCTCAAATACCTCTCCGTCCGACCAACTATATTTCCCTTCCCCAATCCGCCCTTTTCCTTCCCCTTCAGTCCTTATTCCTCACACTTTTCTTTCCTTCCGCATAAAATTTAATCCTTTAGAACTCTAACTTTTTATTTCTTACCGGACTAAACTTTTATTTCTATACAATTCACCCACAATTGTCTGCGATCGTAATAACACCGGAAAGTTTGACGGAGAAATGCGTCATCCCACTTCACTTTACGTTTAAATTTCAATTTCCCATTTACATATACTTTTACTTTTTTATTCATATCTACCATTTCGGGAGAAATATATAAACGAAACACGTCTACACAAGAAGTTTGTACACGGAATACATTCTTAGCATATTCAGCTTTTACAGCTCCGGAAGCGCGCGGAAAATCAAACGCTTTTTTATTCACTTGTTCACTTACTAACTCCTCTTTATCATTATACGCTAACCAGGTTGTTATAGGGAAATTATAAGTTTTATGCCAACTTGCACGAGAGGATAAAGTATCCAGCTCAGCGATCTCCAGCCAATCCGTCTGCCCGTATTTTACATCATCCGTTTCACGATAAATCTCACAGGGGAAAGGATTTCGCCTCCGTTTCCCCATCTCTTCAAAAATAATCCGGAAAGCCGCTTCTGAAGCGTCGAATTGCGGAAACCAATGCGGATACCCCTCGTAGCGATGATCCGAATAATCCAAGCCCAATTGCCGGGTCAATGTATCCAGCCTATCGTTTGCCTGAGGTGGATAATAATAATCCTGATCTGTAGAAAAATTAACAAAGAAACGATTTTTTCCATTCAATAGATAAGTACCTGCCTCCCATACTTTCGGATAAGTATTCAATCCGAAACAGCCGGCAAAAGGTGAGGGTTGCTTCATCCAGTAGGAAAAAGCACCCGTAGCTCCGTTACTGTGTCCGCAAACAAACACCCGATCGTCATCTACATGTAACGCCTGTTTCACTTCTTTCAAAATAGCCGGTACCATATAAAATCCATCATCCGGATACATCCAGTTAAACTGTTTATCCGCCAAGGGGAAAACCAAAATAACCCCGGCTTTTTCCGCTTCACTGACATAAAACCGGTTATGCCCTTCCATTATCCAATCTGCAACAAAATCTTCCAGTGCAGTATATCGTACGGCACCATGCAAACAAATCAGCAAGGGATAAGCTTTTGCCGGATTGTATTCTTTCGGCAGACGGACAAAATAAGAAGAGGCTAAGGTATCGGATACCGTAAACGAAATAGAATAATTCCGTTGCTGCTTGGGTAAATAATCTTTAGCAACCTGTAAAGCCTTATACAAGGCTTCCCCCTTTAGTCTTGCACTACCGGCAAAAATAGCTGCCGATTTTCCCTCCGAGGCACGCATAAAAAACTCGGTTCTCTGTGCTTTTAACGAACGATAAAAATCGGTTTTGTTTTTCCGTGCTTTTTCCACCAAGGTCTTCCAACGCGGATCCGAAGCCAACACGCCAAAAGCTTCATCCTGATATTCCCCAATGATAAAGATAAAGCCCGGTCCGTAACTACTTTCCGTATCTACAAGAGGATCTAAATAATGAAAAGCCCGGTCGGCCTCCCGAAGTTTGCAAGCCAACAATCCGGCTTCATAATACCCGCGTATACTCATACTATCCGGATAATCCGCATATAAATCCTCAAACAAGGCAAATACATTCCGATAAGCCACCGAATCTTCCTCCACTTCTGCAGCTGCTTCAATAGCCGACTGAAGTCGCCCGGCATAAGACAATGAGTCCGAAACCACCTGCCCAAAAGTTCCCAAAGTCAACGACCAAAAGAATAAAAATAAACTATATTTTCTCATCTCCGTTCATTTTTATAAACCTAAGGGAATCCCTACCCTCTGCTTCTAAAAGTTAATCAAATATTTTTAATATTTACAAATATAAGGAAAATCCTGAAAAATTCCGGTTTACATAAATATTAAACCGACTCACCTTTATAAGCTGTCAAAAATATACGGAAGGTTTCTCCGGAGATTCAGTGTCTATACCTCTTAAACTACTTTATACCCAATACTTCAATATTGAAATTTTTAGGTGATTCAAATAAACAAATTCATATCTGCTTTTTCCGCCTTCTCTAAATAATTTGCTACACCTCCGATTTGCACCCCTTCCATCAGCTCTTCCTTTTTTATACCCATTACGTCCATGGACATCTGGCAAGCAATAAACTCCACTCCTTTCTCCCGGGCCTGCAGAATCAAACTTTCCAGCGATTCAATTCCCTTACGTTTCATAATCTTCCGCATCATTCTGGCCCCCATTCCCCACATATTCATTTTTGATAAAGCCAGGTAGCGGCTTCCTTTCGGTAACATCCAATCAAACATTCTCCCCATCCGATCTTTCTTAACCTTACCCGAACGCTCTTTTTTAATTACGTTCAACCCCCAAAATGTAAAGAACATCGTCACTTTTCTCCCCATCGCTACTGCTCCGTTGGCAACCACAAAAGAAGCCAGTGCCTTATCCAAATCATCACTGAAAACAATTAACGTCTTGGCGTTTTCACTTCCTCTTTTACGTTCTTCCGTCACAGCCTTTCCCTTTTCAATAACAGCCGTAATCACACCTTTCTCTTCCCTTATTTCTCTCAAGGGATTTCCAGTTAACTCCGCCCAGGAAGTCACATCTCTTCGAAAAGCTGGGTCCGTCGCCTTAATAAGCATCCGGTCTCCCGCTTCCAGTTGATCGATACTTTCTTTCAACTTCATAACCGGCCCCGGACATTGTAATCCACAGGCATCAACTTCTAAACCGACAATCCTCCCCTGCTGCTCTAAAGGCTGTTCCACTTTAATTTCACGTTTTTCTTCTCCCCCTCTTTCCTCTTCCATGACAGCTTCATAAGTCCTCCATCCACCGGTCAAATTAAATACGTCAAATCCATTTTGCATCAAAATCCGACTGGCAATATACCCCCTTAATCCTACAGCACAATACACCACTACCGGTTTTTCCCGGGGTATTTCGTCCAAATGCTTCCGCATCTCATCCAATGGAATGTTCAGAGAACCGGGAATATGCCCGAGTTCACATTCTTCCGGAGTACACACATTGATCAAGGTGTATTTTTGAGATTCCCACTTTTTCAACTCCCTCCAGCTGATCGGATGTACCAACCCACTCAAAATATTATCCGCCACAAAACCAGCCATATTTACCGGATCCTTAGCCGAGGAATAAGGAGGTGCATAAGCTTGTTCCATCTCTGCTAAAGCATAAATATCTCCTCCAGCTTTCACTACTGCCGACAACATTTCCAAACGTTTATCCGCCCCCTCATATCCGACGACTTGCCCACCGAATAAACGCCCGTCTGTAGGAGAAAAATTAATCTTTATCGTCAACGGAACAGCCCCCGGGTAATAACCGGCATGGGAAGCCGCATGTATAATCACCTCCTGGTAAGGAATATTCAAACGATTCAATAAACGACCGGATAACCCCGTCGCCCCGACAGTCAGTTCAAAAATTTTCGCAATGGCTGTATTTACAGATCCTTCATAAACTTTACAATTCCCTTGTACCATATTGTCGGCACAGATGCGTCCTTGTTTATTGGCAGGACCGGCCAGAAAAGTCAAAGCAGGAACACCGCTTATAGGGTGGGGAAATTCAATGGCATCCCCTACGGCATAAATGTCCGGGCAAGAAGTTTGTAAATAAGCATTCACCCGGATTCCGCCAGCCTCTCCCACCTCCAAGCCAGCTTCTCTGGCCAAACGGGTATCCGGGCGCACGCCGATAGAAAGAAGAACCAGATCTGTTTCCAGTAAATTTCCCCCCTTCAATTCCACACCCAACCCCTTCTCCGTTTTCCGAAATGCCTTAACTGCTTCTTTCAATCTCAACTGAATACCATTTTCCTTTAAATGCCGATGTACCACAACAGCTATTTCATAATCGACAGGGGTCATCACCTGGTCTGCCATCTCGACAATTGTCACCTCTATTCCCCGGGCAGCCAAATTTTCCGCCATCTCCAAACCTATAAATCCAGCCCCCACCACAACGGCCTTCCGTACCTGCTTCTCTTTTATATAGGTATGAATACGATCGGTATCCCTGACGTTTCTCAACGAAAAAATTCCTTCTGTCCGGATTCCTTCCAAAGGAGGAAATATCGGCTCCGCTCCCACAGACAATACCAATTTATCAAATCCTTCTTCATACACTTCGCCACTCTTCAAATCTTTTACCTCTACTTTTTTCCGCTCCGGATCAATTCTCGTCACCTCCGAAAGCACTTTTACTCCTATGCCAAAACGACTGGCAAAACTTTCCGGGGTCTGAACAAACAACCGTTCCCGGTCTGAAATAACCCCACCGATATAATAAGGTAATCCACAATTGGCATAAGAAATATACTCTCCTTTTTCAAATAAGAGAATCTCCGCCCGTTCGTCTAACCGTCTTAAGCGAGCTGCCGTAGAAGCTCCCCCGGCAACTCCTCCGATAATAATGTATTTCATTTTCTCAATCTTTAATCCGATTCTTTTTTTTACTCACAACTGAAATCCTTATCCGTTCTGGATAAACTTCTCGATCGTTTCCTGCAATTGTGCAGCTCTTACTACTCCACTCTGCCTCCATACCATCTTCCCCTTCTGAAACAATAATAAAGTCGGTACAGATTGTATCTGATAAAAATAAACACTTTCGCGATTGGCCGGTACATCTACATCTATTTTCACGATTTTTACCTTATCCCCCATACGCTGTTTCAATTCTTCCAAAATAGGATGCATCATTTTACAAGGTCCACACCAAGTGGCAAAATAGTCTACTAAGGTGGGAACATTTCCCTGAATCATTTCTTCAAACTTTTCCATCATTTTTTACTTATTTTTCTGATTTACATTTCTCTGCCATACAAAAATTTTTTCCACTAAAAAAAGAACCGACCCATCCTCCCAAGGCCGCTCCCCATAGGGTAGACAAATACCAAGTCGACTGGATTACACAAGTCCCCGACTGACATCCTACATAGCGCCAATAGAAGAAACCTCCTATAGCTCCTATTATTCCGAACAGAATAATTCCCCAATTCGTTTGTATCCACTTTTTCATAAATTCAAATATTCAAATATACATTTATATTTAAGGGTTAAAAAAAAGCGCTTATTTCTCCCCATATTTTTCTCATTTGGACCTGCAATTCATCATACACCGCATGACATTTGTCACCCGCTCGTCTGTCAAACGATAGTAGGCATTCCGTCCGTCTCTCCGGATTTTCAAGATTCCTTTAGCCAACATATCTGTAAGGTGATGTGAAATTAATGCCTGACTGCAACCGGTCTCCTCACATATTTCCGATACGTTCAATTCCTCTTTCCGCGATAAAAGACAAATAATCCTCAAACGATTCGGATGGGCAACAGCCTTCAACATATAGGCAATCTGCTCCAATTCTTCCCCCGTAAAACACTCTGTTCCCATAATTTCCCTCTCTAAATTTAATTCGGCCTCTTATCCGGCCTCCTCTATTGTTTTTATTTCCGATACAAATATATAAACATATATTTATATATACAACTATTTCACACAAAAAATACGGTTAAAACGGAATATATTTTTAATTACACTCTTCAAGAGCCGATAATTATATCCTCCGGGAACCGCCTTCCCATCCCAAACCTCTCACCGTTCTTTCTACCCTCTTGTTTCCCTTTAAATTTTCCCCCCAAAGGGACGGACCTTTTTGGCGAAAAACAGAACTCCCTCCGCCCTCAATCATCTCCTCAGTTCCTTCTTCCTAAAATTACACATTAGGGACGTGCCCTAATGTGTAAAATGATAAGAAATTTTGCTTGGTCCGAGACTGCCACCTTCCCCTCTCCCCGGGGAATCATAAGAGTCTTTGACCGTTAATGACCAATTCAAAACGTATTTTCAAATATTCGGCAGCTTTCCGGCTCAGCATCATCCGGCCGAGAAAAATTTCGAAATAATCCATCACGGCAGAAATAGTTGTATCGATTTTAAGTTCCAATACAATCGCTGTCCGATCGTCATTAAAATAGATTTTCGACTCTTCTACAGCATAGTTCACCCGGTCGTGTATATCGAAATTAGCAAAATCCCGATTCCTTACCCGGCTACGGCGCACATCGGTTTTATCGGCCAGAATCAAAGCTGCCGCAATAGGGTTTACAGCAGCGGCTGTACTTTCGTCATGGTTACCGATGGCACTGACCACCTGAGCAATTTCATTGGGTTCCATTCCCATTTTTTCCAACAGGTGAAAAGCCAGTATAGCTCCGCTTTGGGCATGATCAATACGGTTGACAATATTGCCTATATCGTGTATATAACCCGCAATTTTTGCCAATTCCGCTTCCCGTTCCGGATATCCCAAAGTCAGCAGTATTTTCTCAGCCGCCTCAGCTGCTTTCACCACATGAGCAAAGGAATGTTCCGTATATCCCATCGCACACAAAGCCTTATCTGCCTGTGCTATATAACATTTTATCTCTTCGTTCGCACGTACTTCTTCAAAAGTCACCTTTTTCTTCACTTCTTCCATATTCATCTTTTTAAACAACCCGATTTAAAGCCTGCCTTTAAATCCTTCACTTATACTTTTCCCTTCCCCGAAAGTTTCATTTCTTTTCTCTTTCCGCTCCGTCTTTCAGCTTTTATCCTAATCCGGTTGCAAAGATAGGGCAAATTGAACACACGATCAAATTTAATTAAATACTGCTGAAATTTGCCTATCTACATCAAAGGTAAATAAGTTGTCTTTATCGTTATCTGCCCCTATGAAAAAATACCTGCTTTAATAAATTGAAACATATCACAAAAAAGCCCTACGGACAAGTAACTGTTTTAGCGATACAAAACATACTGTCTACGACACAATCATCAATTAACTTTACACATATTTTTGTATTCGGTACAACACAATCACATGTATCAAACTCCGTCATAAGGCATTTAACTAGGTCTTTCCAATAAAAAATACACTTTCCACTCCCGCACTCAACTTCAAAAAGAGCTATACAATCCGATGTATTTCCTATTGAGTCTCCCCCTAAAACACGAGCTATCTTTTTATCACTTTTTTCTTTTATCCTAACTTTTTCATCAGTTATTTATTAGTATTATACAGCAATCTCTATTTTACAATTATTATCTGTCCGTACTATAATTTGACAAGCTTTCTCAACGGTCTTACAATAAAGAGTATCCTTATTAAAACAATTATCCCCACATGTTTCACACGTCATCTCCTGGGAATAAGGTTTACAATATCCTGAACAACATCCAGCCCCGTTATGTGTCACAGGAGCACAAGCCCCTATTGTATTACGTCCGGTCAGAAAATCCCCACCTAAAACATTAGCCATCGCATCATTTGTTAAGGAAGCAATCACTTCTTTTTTCAATTCTAATTTTTTCGATTTCATAGTTCTTACATTTTATTTATTAAACGCTAATCAAACAACTAATTATTTTATCAAAAATTCCGACATATTTCATAAAATCAGACATTATTAATCTACTCGAATCGTTATTTAAAATCAGATATTCCTCTTTTCAATTTTCATCAGCATCTGAATTTAACGAACAAAACCATTCAATTTATAATACTCACTCAGCTATATATCTATGACAATCATTCTCGCCTGTTATCATACAAGTCTTAACGGTCAAACATGCCCTCGTTTCTTCTATAACACAAATACATGTCTTAACCTCTGACAGAGGGCATTTAAAAGGATCTTGCGTATAAGGAATACAGTTTCCACTCCCACATCCACCTCCCTGGGAGGGAGCGATACAACCATTCGTATTTCCGACCAGATCTCCTCCCCATACATTAGCCATAGCGTCATTCGTCAGGGAAGCAATCACTTCTTTTTTTAATTCTAATTTTTTCGATTTCATAACATATCATTTTTAATCCTTAAATAATAAAACTGAAGCAAACATAAAAATATGCCGGAATGGATTCTGGGTAAAATAAAACTTTTTATAAAGTTTAAATTTTTCACTTCTACTGATTTCTTTTTTATTAAACTTACTCCATTACAGTTTATTTCCGTAGTAGGAATATCAGACAAATTGAAACTATTCTGTTTTTTATGAGGAGAGTACCTTCCCTTTTCGTTCTAACTTTTTCCTCTCTTATTCCTAAAAAGAAATACAGACAATGACAATTAAACTTACCAATATTATTTTTTAAATTTATACCCCACCTTATAATTGGGCTTTACAAACATTTTCTATTTTAACAAAAGTCTGTAAGTTTACATCGAATGTTCATTGATGTACAATTCTCCTGCATAGTTTGACAATGTGACTCGGTTTTTGGTAAACAGGGATTGCATATAGAAGCCTGATCTTCCGTTCCACAGTCTATATCTCTTGATACCAAACAACGTAAAGTATTACATAACAAATTTCCTGCTGAAACACAAGTATCAATTGTTACACCTTCCAAACCACCCCACAGCCCTGACATTTTGCTTTTATTTAAAGTAGCAATCACTTCCTTCTTTAATTCTAATTTTTTTGCTTTCATATGAATAAAAATAAAGGGTTTTTATTCAAAAATTACGGTTCTCGGAGCAAAAAAGGTGAAATTCCGCGTTTTGAACTGAGTCATAACGCATTAAACAGAAAACCTCAGAAATAGTAACGATGGCAATTTAGCAAAGAAACGCAAGGTAATGAAATAGAACGGTTGCCAAGTCATTACCCGATAATGCAGTAAAGTTTTTCTTTGTGTCGTCACGTTTCATCGTTCTGCGTCAGTTTGCATATCAATGTATAACTCGCTGATAACTAATTTTGTAACCAAAAAAAAAGATTAGATTATGCGAAGTACATTTAAGGTGCTGTTCTACGTGAACGGGAGCAAAGAGAAAAACGGTATTGTCCCTATTATGGGACGAGTGACAATCAACGGTTCTGTGGCTCAATTCAGTTGCAAGCAGAGCATCCACAAAGACCTATGGGATGTGAAAGGAAACCGCGCAAAGGGCAAAAGCAAGGAATCGCGAGACATCAATTTGGCCTTGGATAATATCAAGGCTCAAATCATCAAACACTATCAACGCATTTCGGATAGAGAAGCGTTTGTAACAGCAGAAATGGTACGAAATGCCTATCAGGGTATCGGAACGGAATATGAGACCCTGCTCCGAGCATTCGACAAAGAGAACGAAGCCTTTGCCAAACGAGTTGGCAAGGATCGTTCTCTGAGTACATATCAAAAGTATCTCACCGTAAGAAAATATCTTGCGGAGTTTATCAAGGTAAACTATAAGCGTTCCGATATTGCGATGAATGAACTTACAGAGGATTTCATTCGTGATTATTGCTTGTATCTGAGAAATGAGGTCGGATTGGCTCAATCATCAGTGTGGATATACTCCATTCCATTGAAGCACATTGTAACCACTGCTCACTATAATGGCAAGATTGCACGCAACCCATTTGCCCAGTACAAGGTTGACCCCGACCACAAAGAACGAGGTTTTCTGACCGAAGATGAGTTGCAAGCCTTTACAACGATTGAATTGAACAATCCCGATTTGGAATTGGCAAGAGATTTATTCGTGTTCGGTTGTTGGACGGGAATATCATTCATAGATATTAAGAACTTGACAACGGAGAATATTACAATGTTGGGCGGTTCTCCTTGGATAGTATCGAAGCGACAAAAGACGGGTGTACCGTTCCAAATCAAGTTGATGGATATTCCTATGCAGATTATCAAGCGATACGAACCATATAGAATAAGTAGCAATCTATTCAACATCGGCAGCCACGACACTATAAATAAACGCATAAAAGAGGTTGCTAAATTGTGCGGTATAGAGAAGCGAACTTCGTTCCATCTTAGCCGTCATACATTTGCAGTGTTAGCCTTGAACTATGGAATGCCGATAGAGAGTGTGAGCAAGATTCTCGGACATACGAATATTACCACAACGCAGATTTACGCAAAGGTAACAAACACCAAACTCGAACACGATATATCAATGTTTGAGAGTAGAGTTTGTGAAAGATTTGCAATATAGTAGGTATGAAACGAGCAATAATAACAATCAGCGAAAGCGGCAATGTAAATATTCCAAGCGGTAATGTTTGGATGTCGTTCTCGGAGCTTGTAGTGCTGTTCGATGTGGCAGCACCCACATTAAAGGCTACAATCCGAGCCATACATAAAAGCGGAGTTATAGCGGAGCACACCCAACATTGCGAAGTGATGCCATATACCTATTGGGCTACCCTATATAATATGGATATGATTGTCGCCCTTGCTTTTCGTATCAACTCATACGGTGCAGAAAAGATACGGACAGAGGTATTAAAGAGGATATGCGGACGAGAAGAGAAAGTATGTTATCTCTTTTCGCTTGCCAATTGTTCAAAGGCTATCTCATAGATTGGATAAATAGCAGGTACGCAATGAATACCTGCTATTTATCATTTATCGCTTCTGCTCCTCTATAAATACATCTATCTCTCCTAAATAACCTATTTCTTTAGGAAGTACAAACATATTGTTTGGATTTACATATTTTCTAAAATGGTCTTCAATATCGGATATTTCCAAATCTTCAATGCTTGTATGGGTATTGAATCCCACAGGTTGGATATGACACAATTTCCAATCAGACAAAGCATAACTACCTAATGGCTTAGTATATTTAGCTTTTGCCTTAATATCCTTTGTTGCCATAAATACCACTGGTAACTCCTTCTGGCTCAAAAGTTCTTTAATTTGAGATAAGGTAAACACCGTTCCTTTTAATACATTACTATACGCCCAAATAGCTACGGTATTATCTGAAACGATAATCTCTCTTCCACAGGGATGCACAAATGATTGACCTCGTTTGTTTGTTTCTTTACGAATAATCAATGGCATATCTTTGTCTGCAATCCATTCCTCTATCAGATTACTCCAATTTTCAAGTACTTCAACATCTATCTGAGGGTTATTAGGAGAATTACGCCACAAAGTTCCTATCTCCTTAATTTTCATTCGGATTTTCTCTCCTACCAAATCTTTTGTGGGCATACATTTTTCGGACTTCTTATATGGCGTGGGTTGTCCCGATATTAGAAACTGCATAGCTCGTTTGGGAGGATATTTACAACTATACAATCTGCCCTCTTGATAGCTCTTGGTTTCAATGACATTTGAAAAGACACGATAGAAATCAGCTTTTGTAAACTTGAATGTTCCATCTGAAGTATGAACAATAAATGAATCATTATCATTCAAAGGCTCAATCAAATCAGCCTTGAAACATAATCTACTACTTGTATATTCTACCATATGCTAACTATTCAAACAAATTATACCACAAAGGTACTCGAAATAAACCAAATGAGAGAATTTCTGCCGTTTATAATTGCCTTGAGTTTATAGCACCCCTCAAATTCCAATCCCCATAGTACTTTATTCACTATTCTGCTATAATTTGCGTAGCAACTTATCCGTCAATCACTTATATTTTTGTAGCTGACATTTTTTGAACCTAAAAGCATTTGAAAATGGAAGCTAACAAAGTAACAACGAGCCATAAACCGCCATCAGATGGTGGTATGGCAAGAGAAGAATTTATCCGAGTGGGAACAACGCTCTACAAGATTGTGGAGCAACCGAGACTGAGCGGTGGATATGTGAAAAAGCGTATCCCTTGGAACAATGAAACACTTCGCCAAGACTATGGCAAGGACTATATCGGCAGCGTTCCCAAGTATGACGGATTTTGTACCGTCCCCGAACACATCGGCTATCGCCCTGTAATCGGTAAGTTCCTAAATCTCTATGAGCCGATAGACCACCAACCGCATGAGGGAGATTTCCCCTCTGTCCGCTCATTGGTGGAGCATATCTTCGGTGAGCAATACGAGTTGGGTATGGACTATCTGCAACTGCTCTACCTGCAACCCGTTCAGAAGTTACCAATCCTGCTATTGGTATCGGAGGAACGCAATACAGGCAAGAGTACATTTCTGAATTTTCTGAAAGCTCTCTTTCAGAACAATGTAACATTCAACACCAATGAGGATTTCCGCAGTCAATTCAATTCCGATTGGGCAGGCAAACTCCTTATCGTGGTTGATGAGGTGTTACTCAACCGCAGGGAGGACAGCGAAAGGTTGAAGAATCTAAGCACCACACTATCCTACAAAGTGGAAGCCAAAGGCAAAGACCGTGATGAGATAGCGTTCTTCGCCAAATTCGTGCTATGCTCCAACAACGAGTATCTGCCCGTAATCATTGATGCAGGGGAAACACGCTATTGGGTACGCAAGATAAACCGCTTGCAGTCCGATGACACCAATTTCCTGCAACGCTTGAAAGCGGAGATACCCGCATTTCTCCATTTCCTCACTAATCGAGAGTTATCCACCGAGAGGGAGAGCCGAATGTGGTTCAATCCCTCATTGTTGCATACCGAAGCGTTACAGAGGATAATCCGCAGTAACCGCAATCGATTGGAGATAGAGATGTCGGAGCTGTTGCTCGATATTATGGCAACAATGAATATCGATAGCGTTTCATTCTGCCTTAACGACCTTATTGTGCTGTTGATGCACTCGCAGGTAAAGGTAGAGAAACATCAAGTGCGTAAGGTGGTACAGGAGTGTTGGAAACTGACACCTGCTCCCAATGGGCTTACCTATACCACCTATCAAGGCAACTACAACCAGAGTTGCCACTATGAGCCTATAAGGAGAGTGGGACGCTTCTACACCATCACAAGGGAGCAACTCGAATCCTTGTAACACTATCATTTTTCTGTTGAATTGTTGAATATGAGTATAAACACACTGATAATAAACAATATACGCTCTCAACAAAATCTCAACAAGCCAAAAGAGAAGTTGAGATACAGCGCACTCTCGTTTGTAGATTTCTCTTTTGGTGAGTGGTTTGTTGAGAATATGTTGAGCTGTTAAAAGTCTGTATATAAACATATTACATCAACAATTCATCAAATCAACAAATTTTCATCAACCTTAAAACCGTATGTAATATGACAATCCAAGACGCAAAACAAATTAAGTTGGCAGACTATCTGCAAAGTTTGGGTTATACACCCGTAAAGCAACAAGGCAGGAGCCTATGGTATAAATCACCGCTGAGGAACGAAACCGATGCTTCGTTCAAGGTAAACACCGAGTTAAATCAATGGTACGACTTCGGTATCGGCAAGGGTGGCAACATCATCGCATTGGCAGCGGAGCTCTACCATAGCGAGAATGTAGCCTATCTATTGGAACGCATAGCGGAGCGAACACCTTACATTCGCCCGGCATCCTTTTCTTTTGATGAGCAGAAAGCACATAACAGCAACTTTCAAGGCGTACAGGTTGGCGAGTTATCTTCTCCAGCCCTTATCGACTATCTGCGAGGACGAGGAATAAACATCGAACTCGCCAAAAGAGAATGTAAGGAGTTGCGATACGAGTATGAAGGAAAAACCTACTTCGTTGTCGGTTTTCCGAATATCTCCGGTGGCTATGAACTCCGCAACCGCTACTTCAAAGGTGGTCTTGCTCCAAAAGATATTACCCATATCCGACAGCAGGGCGAGCAGCGAGATGCGTGCTACCTCTTCGAGGGCTTTATGGATTACCTCTCGTTCCTTACAATCCGAGTGAACAATAATCCCGAAGAGCCACGCACAGGCGAACAAGATTATATGGTGCTGAACTCCGTTACAAACCTCTCAAAAGCCGAGCAACTTCTACGCCCATACACGCGAATAGGTAGTTTTCTCGACAACGACCAAGCAGGACAAAGAGCGTATGAGAATCTGAAAAAGATGTTCGGGAATAGACTTCAAAATATGTCGCATCACTACGCAGGACATAAGGATTTGAATGACTATTTATGCCACAAAAACCAAACAAAACAAGTAGAGAAAAAGTCGCAAGTCCAATCCGCAAGGCGGATGCCACAACCGCAGCCGAAGAAGAAACGAGGCTTCAGGTTATAGCCCACTATAACTACACGCTTCGCTTAAAGTAGTTGTGGGCTCTACCGAGGGTGCAGAGTGACCTCTCTGCACTCCGCTTATGGGCTTCGCCCCTAAGAACCCTCTTGCAAGCGAGAGCAGAGGCAAGCTCGCTTGAACTATGCCGAGCGCAGCGGAGGGTCGCAACGGCAACCCCGACAGCGGAAGCAAGCAAACAAACGACCTAATTGTAACCAATAAAGCAAATAACTATGGCAGTAAAAAGCAGCATACATATCAAGCCTTGCAACATATCATCGAGCGAGGCTCACAACCTAAGAACTCCCGAATATATGCGTAACATCGGAGAGTCGAAAATCTATCTAATACCCCAACTTGTTGCCGACAATGAGCATTGGATAAATCCATGCCTCGGAGACTATGATTTGCAGACGCATTACGAAAAAATCAAGCAGATGGTAAAGACTAAGACAGGGCGAGCGATGCAGGAAAAGGAACGAGAACGCAAAACCAAGAGTGGCAAGATTATCAAGGTGACAGGATGCTCACCCATTCGTGAGGGTGTACTACTCATCAAGCCCGAAACCACATTAGAGGATGTTCGCAGATTTGGCGAAGAGTGCCAACAGCGTTGGAGTATCACACCGCTACAAATATTCTTGCATAAAGACGAGGGGCATTGGCTCGGTGGAGAGCCAGCCCCTGACGATAAAGAGAGTTTTCAAATCGGTGGCAAATGGTTTAAGCCCAACTATCACGCACATATAGTATTCGATTGGATGGATCACGATACGGGCAAGAGCCGTAAACTCAACGATGATGATATGATGCAGATGCAGACATTGGCATCCGAGATCCTATCAATGGAGCGAGGACAGTCCAAAACAGAGACAGGCAAGGAGCATTTGGAACGAAACGACTTTATCATTGAGAAGCAGCGTGCCGAGCTTGAACGCATAGAGGCTGAACGACAACACAAGGAACACCAGATAGATCTTGCCGAGCAAGAACTCAAACAAGTGAAATCGGAGATACGCACCGACAAACTCAAAAGCGTTGCCACTGATGCAGCCACAGCCCTTGCAAGCGGGGTGAGTTCTCTTTTCGGCAGTGGTAAGATGAAATCGTTGGAACGCAAGAACGAGGATTTGAGGGACGAGATAGCAATCCGAGATGAGACCATCGAGCAACTGCAATCCAACATCAAGCAAATGGAGGTAGAACACCAAAAGCAGATACAGGAGGTCAAGCAATCATACGAAGCGGAGAATCGCAAGCTGTCGGAGTACATTGACAAGATTTTGCGTTACTTCCCGTATGTAGAGAAACTGATGCCGATGATTAAATATCTCAGCGAAAAGATGGGGTTCAATGACAACCTTATCAAAGCATTATGCACTTTCAAGGAAATCCCCGTAAAAGGTAAGCTCTATTCAACGATGTTTAACCAATCGTTTTCAGCCGATGGTGCGGTCTGCTCCCTCAAGGAAGATAAAGAGGGGCGATTTGACCTTAGAATCGATGGTGTTTCGCATCACTCTTGGTTCAGACGCAAGAAAGATGAGTTTATGGAAGCGTTAGGATTACCTACAAGCAGAAGACATAATCGAGGGTTGAAACTCTAAAATGCATATCAAGTCGTAATAATTTGCCCGTACAAGGCTTATTATTACGACTTTTTTGTAAATTTGCAGTTGGTTGGGGGCAACTCTATCCAAGACATAAGAGAAAAAGAAGAAGCGTTATGCTTATCTTGTACTTGAAAACGTAGGAAATTTTCAATTAGATGCAAGGATAGCATAGTGGTTCTCACGCGTATAGCGTGGGCTACTATTGTTACATCTGCATCTATGGTTTCCTACGACCTTCAAGTAAGAGTGTGGCTTTGTAGTTCACGCTTTTTCGTAGGTTGGACTAAAATGTTTATTAAATATAATACAACAAATTATGAAGAAGCTGATTGTATCATTCGCATTTGTTTTAATTGCTTTGACATCGTATGCTCAAAGGGGTTCCGAGCATCTTACCTTTAAGGGGATTCCCATCGAGGGAAGTATGACCGAATTTTGTCAAAAGTTAAAAGCTAAAGGATTCACATCTATTGGTAGTGAAAACAATCTTGCATTGTTTATGGGAGACTTTACAGGTCGTAATGCAACTATAGGGGTAACAGCTACAGATGATGGAAAAAGTGTATTTGCCGTAGCTGTGTTGTTTGACCCAAGTGGTGAATGGAATACGCTTGTTAATACTTATAACTATTATAAAGATTTATACACTCGAAAATATGGCAATCCGACTATTTCAAAAGAGAAGAACCCTGCCCATTCGGATTCCAATACAGCTTTAATGGCAGAAGTTCATCAAGGAACTGTTGTTTGGGGTAGTGCTTGGGAGGTAACAGGAGGAGACATTGAATTATCGATAGAAAAGACTTCTGGTATTTATGAGGGTATGGTAATGATTCGTTATCGTGATTCTCAAAATGTAGAAACCAAAATTCAAAAAGATTTAGAGGATATTTAGTATCCAATGTATGCGACTTATTTAAAATGTGTCTGGTACATGACTAAGAAATACAATCCGCTAATTGTCAAATAATAACATAACAGAATTATGAAAAAGCTTTTCTTATTATTCGCTTTAATGGTTATAGCTTCTACATCATATGCTCAAGTCTATAAAATGTATAAGACTCGGAACTATCATAATCAACTTCGCTTAAATACAATGACAGGCGAAGTACAACAAATTCAAGATGATGGTCAGTCTTGGGAGATTTGTAGTGCGAGAGAAATTTTAGGAGATAAAGAAGGACGATTTCGCCTTTATGAAACACAGAATATGTGGACATTCATAATGCTTGATACATATACAGGTAAGAATTGGCAAGTCCAGTTTAGTGTCAAGGGTGAGGATTACATGTTTGCAAATCCAATCAACATATTTTCTCTTGCATATCCTGAGAAGTCGTCAAATTGGACTAATAGATTTCAGATGTTTGCCACTGAAAACATGTGGACATTTATATTGTTGGACTCATATAATGGACGACTATGGCAAGTTCAATATAGTACACAAGATTTAGACAACCTATTTTGTATTCCTATAAATAAATACGAATTAGTAGAAAATAACGAAAGGTGTATATTCTCTATTCAGCCACTGACAAGTATGTATCAATACTATCTTATAAACGATAATACAGGTGATATGTGGAAATTTCAGTGGAGTACTAAGGGGGATGATTATAGATGGATTGAAAGATTCAGATAAATATTACTTCCAATATGCAGCCATTGTTTATTTTGGTAATTTGTATAATTGCTATTTCGGTTATTGTAATAGCAATGCTGAGGACACGCCTAAAAAACAAATCCAAAGAGCTTGCAAAAAAGCTAAACCATATATCTGCATATAGCGAGAAATCAAATTATGAGCAAGCAAGAGAGAGATTATCGGCTCTTAATGAGGGGGCGTTTATAGATATTCCCTCAGACTTGAATAATGGCTTTTATGGCAGGGTAATCTCCGCAACGCAAGAAAAAGATTTCATCAATCATTATAAGGCACATTTCCAAGAGGCATATTCACTTCTGAAGAAGCTTGAAGCCTTTAACATCACTCCATCAGAAACTATATCCAAATTCATTAACGACTTTGGAAGAATCAACAAACTTGTAAAACAACATAATGATGGTGTTATAACCTTTCTACTTGACACTCACAGGGACTTTTTCGACCATTGTCTAAAATACCCATTAGACAAGCAACAAAGACGCTCTATTGTTTCAGAAGAGGATAATTGTTTGGTAGTCAGTAGTGCAGGTAGCGGTAAAACCTCTTCTATTGTTGGCAAAGTAAAATACCTCACTGAAATCAAGGGAGTAGCACCCGAAAGGATTTTGCTTATCAGTTATACCAATAAGGCTGCTGCCGAACTTACCGAAAGAATGGCGACCAATGGATTGAGAGGTTACACATTTCATAAGTTAGCCATTGATATTATCGGCAAAACAACAGGTGCAAAACCATCTATTTGCGACAATACAGATTCATTGTTTGTAGATATATATCACAAATTGTTGGATAAATCGTCTTTCAAGAAAAGTATTGTGGAATACTTTGTTGATTACCAAACGAATGAAGCAGATTGGGAACAACGCAAGAATGAAAGACGAGAGCAATTATCAGAGCAAAAGAATGTGCAGCTAAAGGCGATGTTCCCCGATATGGACGGCAGAGCCATATATGTGAGAAGCGAGCAAGAACAAAAAATATGTTTTGCTTTGTCCTCGCTTGGAGTGAAATTCAGATATGAAGAACCATACGAGCATCAATTAGCAGATGAGATGCACTCACAATATCGTCCCGACTTCTCAATATATTTTGAGCAAGGAGGAGTAACCAAACGCATCTATCTTGAACATTTTGGAGTTGATGAACACGGGCTTGTTCCTGCTTGGTTCGCAAAAGAAAAGGGTATAACCTACGAAGAAGCCAATCAGAAATACAATGATGGTATAACTTGGAAGAAAGCGGCTCACGAGAAATTTGGTACACAACTATTAGTGACATCAAGTGCAGATTTCCATTATTCCGATATTAGGGATAAACTCCGTAAACTATTAGATGATGCAGGTGTACCAATTCAAGAAAAGACCGATGAGGAGTTATACGATTTAGTACTACCCAAAGGTAGCAAGCAGGAAAAGGCATTTATACGACTTGTCGTCACTTTCGTTACATTGGTGAAGTCAAGTTGCAAATCAATCAAAGAGGTTCTGAAACAAGCCAAAAATGCAGATGATGAACGAAGTGTATTTATCATCAAGAACATATTTCAACCTGTATATGAACGCTACATAAATGCGTTAAGCGATAGTAACCAAATTGATTTTACCGATGCTATTCTTCAAGCCACTGAGATATGTCGTACTTCACACCCTGTTGAGTATGATTATATCATAGTGGATGAGTTTCAAGATATTTCAGTTGACCGTTACAACTTCTTGAAAGTATTGCGAGAGGGTAATCCTCCTGCAAAGTTGTATTGTGTGGGTGATGATTGGCAGTCTATCTATCGCTTTTCGGGAAGTGATATGGCTCTATTCAATCAATTTTCCGAATATTTTGGAGCTACAGAGATAAACAAGATTGAAACGACATACAGATTTGGAGAACCTTTGGTTTCTTTGTCCTCGAACTTTATACAACGCAATAAAGCCCAAATACAAAAGAATATCCATTCGTTCAGTTCTGAAATGAGAACAGAGTTGGAATTCTATGCTTATGATAGACGAGATTACTGCAATACGATAGGGCAAATTGTGGCTTCTATTCCATCGGATAAATCAATATTCCTATTGGGGCGTTACTCTTTTGATGATTATTACCTCTCCTTTATGTTCCAATCAATTAAAGAGGGTAATAGATTCTACTATGTGATAGGAGGACGAAAAATAGAGTTTTTAACCGTACATAAGTCAAAAGGTCTTGAAGCGGATTATGTAATACTCTTACAATGCAATAAAGATACATACGGTTTCCCATCACAGGTGAGTGACGACCCTGTGCTTAACTATGTACTCACTAAAAGCGACCAATTCCCATACGGAGAAGAAAGAAGATTATTCTATGTTGCAATAACAAGGGCTAAGATAAAAACGCTTGTATTATACGATAAGCGTTTCTCGTCTGTATTTGTGGATGAGTTCTTGCACCCCGAAAAGGTTTCCGAAGAAAGCTATGTAAAACACCCCAACGCTAATAAAAGATGGACGAGAGGTGCAGACCAATTCCTATTGAAGTTACACAGCGAGGGAAAGAGTGTGAAATACATTGCTGCTAAAATGGGCAGAAGCCAAACATCTATCGTTATGCGATTGAATAAGCTTAAACAATAACTGCCATTGTTTTTTATGGTATGACATTGCTTGTGTCGAATAAATCTATTACCTTTGTAGCATCAAGAGTTATCACATTGGAGCATAACAATGAAGAACTCAGAAATACGAACGGTTGCTATCTCGTTACCTAATTTTCAAGCAATCCGAATAACCGTTTAATTCTAAGATAATTGCAAATTCTGCGATTTTTTCAACAAAAAGAGAAAGTCCGATTTTGTAAAAATTGAGGCTCACTTTCCAGAATTGGAAACAATTCCTGAAAAGTTCTAAAGCTAAATTAGCGAAGCATCTTTCTTCTTTAAAAACATCCAAAATCTCATTATGGGATTTTAAAACTTCTAATCAAAAGAGAGAATAACGAAAATTTCAAAAATCTAAAACATCAACCTAACGCTATTAATTAGCAGGCATCCGTGAATTTACAAGGAAACTCTGTCGTCTTAATAAGTGTACATTCCTGTAAGGTATCACATGCATCTGAGAGTTTACATGGATAGTCAGTCACTTTACTACAATCAAATCCTAAGGTATGACAGGGAGATTTTTCAGAAATCATACATATACATTTGGAAGGAGCATTAGTCGGTCCTAAGGGGTCTCCGCCCCTTACTTCAGCCATCATGCTTCTATTTAAAGAAGCAATCACTTCTTTCTTTAATTCTAATTTTTTTGCTTTCATAACTTTTTCAATTTTAATTATTAAATTTTTCGACAGAAAATTTTATATAGGGAGTTAATGCTCCACATCTAATTGTAAAACAAAGTTTAATCAGATTCGAATCCATGGAAAACTCTACATTTTATTATTCGATAACACATCCACCTTAAACCCAAAAACGGAATAGGCACAACCAGCTATTTCACAAGGATGACTTCTATTATTTCTACAATTTCCAGAGGGCGTCGAATAATTCTAATGATCACGGTTTTACTTCCAGTCCATCGTGTTTTAATTCAACGTAACCATAACGTCCTCTTTCAATTTTCATTTTTTATAAATTAATCCATAAATTCGGCTCCAGCTCTATCGAACTTTTCTCCACCCTTATTCAAACTTTACATAATACAAACCTGTACAGATTCACATTTATATTCCGTAGCGGGTATACAAGCATAACAAATAGAAGGATCGGTTTTAACCGCACAAAGTTGGGTCAACTTACACAAATCAGTGTCTCCACAAGTATTTGTCTTACATAAGTTAATTCCTTGCGAAGGACAGTCGTCGGTGAAAGGTTCTATTCCGATACCCCCTCTTAATTCGGCCATTGTATTTTGATTCAACGTAACAATGACTTCTTTTTTTAATTCTAGCTTTCTCTTTTTCATATTTATATGGATTTAGTGAATAAAAAAGAATACTACTATTCCCGCTTTAAAAACTACTTATAAAATGATCGTTTACAGTCAGCGATACTGATATAATTCCTTAACCTTTTAAACGACAGAATTAAAAAAATATTTTCCCGACAAAAAGACAAGTATACTATTATCAAAATAGTAACGCTATCAACCTATAGCGTGGAGCAAATACAAAATATAAAAGTCTAAAGACATCTAAAAAATACCTCTCCGAAGAACGAAAGCAATATACGAAAAAAATTAATATAAAAAAATAAAAAGTAAAATATATGAAATAAAAATTATATTATTATTTACCTATATATAAATAAACATAATATATTCTTTTTTAAAGGAAAGATAAATTAAAAAACAAAGAAGAAGAAATTTCTATTTTCCAACAAATTTTTTACAAAGGTGACTTTCTGATAAGAAACAGTTCTTTTCCGGATTCGGATCTCCCGTAAAGCATTATTTCTCCCGCTCTCTTATTTTCCTATACCGCAGCAATGCTTCTACAAAATAGTAATCTGCATAAGTTAAAGGAACATCTACTTCTATATCTTTCATAAAATGCCCCACACTGTGCTTTAAAATAAAGTTAGCATTTTCTCCGGAGGAAGCCAGATAGGCAGGAGAACAAAGCGTTTTCAGTTGTATTTCTGCCACTTTTCTATACTCGGCCGCTTTGTCCGGATCTACATATCCGCTTAATTCCAATAAAGCAGAACAAATAATAGCTCCTGCAGACGCATCCCGCAAAGCTTCGGGAATATCCGGAGCATTAAAATCCCAATAAGGAATTTTATCTTCCGGTAAATTCGGATGATGGATAATAAAGTCTGCCACAGCTTTTGCCTGCTGTAAATACAAACTATTTTTCGTTTCCCGGAACATCATTGTATATCCGTATAATCCCCATGCTTGTCCCCGTGCCCAAGCCGATTCATCGCTATATCCCTGCGAAGTTTGCCGGGCTTCTGCTTGACCTGTAAGAGTATCATAAGATACCACATGATAACTGCTATAATCCGGACGAAAATGATTTTTCAGCGTAGTATTTGCATGCGTAAGCGCTACCTTATTAAAATAAGGCTGCTGAAATTTCTTTGCACTCCAAACCAACATCTCCAGATTCATCATATTATCAATAATCACCGGAAACTGCCATTGTTTTGTAGCTGCATTTGTATTCCAAGAACGGGTACACCCAACTACCGGATTAAAACGGGTACACAAAGATTCAGAAGCCTGACGGATAGGCTCTAGCCAAACAGAATCACCGGTGATCCGATAAGCATTTCCAAAACTGCAAAAAATCATAAAACCTACGTCATGATTATCGGTCCGGTATTGTTCCTTTTCCACCCTAAGGGTATAATTCTCTGCCCATTTTTTGTATACCGGATTCCCGGAATATTCATATAAATACCAAAGCGTCCCCGGGAAAAAACCACTGGTCCACCAAGCAGAACTGGAAGTTTCTAACTTACCTTTATAAATACTCTTTGGTAAACGTTCCGGCTGAGATTCTAATAACTCCGCCATTCGTAAACTCTGTTCCAATGCGATATCCAAAGCAATCTTTGTATCTGCCAATAAATGTTCCTGCCGGCTTTTTTCACAAGACGTCCCTATAATAGCCAATATTATCCAAAATATCCAGATTTGTCTCTTCATGGTATCCGCTGATTTTCAGTATTTCTCCCTTTTCCCTTTACGGCCTTTTCTTTTTGAAATAAGGGAACAAATATAGACATTATTTTTTAAAGAATCAACATACTTATTTATTTTTTTTAACTTTAAAAGCTCTCTTATCTTGTAAAGCTGTATTTTTGTTAAAATATATAAAAGAAATGTATAGCTTTAATTTATATACAATATTTTTTAAAGTAGAATGGACATTTTTTAAAAACAAAATAAAATTATGCTGATAAACGAAACGGATAAGAAAAGAGAGCTGAATTAGGACGGAAAATCCCTTTCTTTAAAATCAGAGGACAGGTATCGTATGCCTCAAAACAAAGGTATGCGATCGATTGGTTTATAAAAAAAATCTGTATCCGATTTTTTTCAGCTGTTTTCTTTCGGTAACCGTAAAATTCCCAGACAAAGAGCAATTTCTTCCGGGTTTCCGGTATGTTTTCCTTTCGCATCGGAAAGTTTCACTGTAGGTATAAAAAACGGACATTTTTGAGGTCGGCATTCAAACAATTTAATCACCATATTCAAAGGTTTTACTCCTACGTCGTTAGTCAGATAAGTTCCGATGCCGTAGACGTCGTGCACTCGTCCCTTTACAAATTCCCGGATTTTTTTTACCCCTTCCAGATCGAGGGCATCGCTATAGACAATTGTTTTAGTACGGGGGTCTACCCGGTGCAAACGATAATGACGTATCGCCTGCTCTGTAAATTCAAAAGGATCTCCGCTATCCCAGCGTAATCCATCGAACAACTTTGCGTATTTGGTCGTAAAACTTCCGAAAAAATTAGTCGACGTATACGTATCTGTCAAAGCTATACCGAGATAACCATCGTATACATCCACCCAATTTGCCAAAGCCAATTCGTTCGCAGCCCGATAACCGTAATGGGCTCCATGATACATAAACCATTCATGCGGATGAGTTCCCATAGGAGTCAAATTGTGTTTCAGGGCCAGATACACATTACTGGTTCCGTTCAGCAGTGATCCCATATATTGTTTTAATATTCCGACCACCCGATCCTGCACTTCAAAGGAAAATCGTCTACGGGTTCCGAATTCAGAAAGTTCTGCCCCCAAATCGACAAAAGCCTGGGCTTTCTTTATTGCTTTTTCCGCTATTCCCTGAGGGGTTTGAGCCGTCATTTGAAAATAAAGTTCAGAGATAATAGCCATTAAAGGTACTTCCCACAACACCGTACGGTACCATAGACCACGAATTTCTACTTTTAGTTCTCCGCCTTCCTGTTGAATGTCCACTTCCTTGGGATCGAAACGAAAGCCTTTCAATAAATCAAAAAATACAGCATCAAAATAATAACATCTTCGCCTCATAAACCGCTCTGCCTCTTCTGATAAAGAAAGCGAGGCCATGGCCTCTACTTCCTGCCTTAACCTCTCGGCGAACCCTATAGGGAAAAGAGTCTCTCCCCGGTTGATAAAACGATAAGCCACTTCTGCCTCCGGAAATTTTTTCTGGATAGCATTCATAGTCGTAAACTTGTATAGATCGTTATCTATAAAATCCTGTATAATCATTTTCTCTTGGTTTTACCTCTTCCTTGCCGCAGTTCTACTGAAGTCGTAAAATGGGCTCCCATCGCCCGGGCCTTTTGAAATACAGCTTCGGCCTGCGGATAGTTGCCGGGTACATCGCTCATACAATCCTTCAGAATTACAATTTTCTGCATAATCGCAGGAAAATCCAGTAATTGCCGGATCGTAGCCGCCACACAATGGGTACGGGCTTCTCCTGCCATCCAAATACTATCATAAGTATTCAATTCCTGCAACAAAGGCAGGTTAAACCAAGTAGAGGGAGCATCTTCAACGATTACTTCAGCCCTGAAAGCACCGTATTGTTCGGCAAAAGGATAAGCTCCCTTCTCTACGATATGTATAAAATGTCCCCGGGCAGCCCATGCCCGTACTTCCCTCATGACTCTTGAAACAACGGCAGCACCTTCACTACCGACAATACAATGTTCCAACCAGACTACATGAAACTCCTTTGTTTCTTTTTCGAAATGCCGTAGATAATTTAAAACTCTTTCCTTTTCCGTAAAAGGTATCCATTCTCCTTTCTCCACCTCCTCCGCTTTAATGGGAGTTCCCGGTTTCGGATGCCGTCCCCCTAAATCAGTCCAAAAAACCGTATGCGTGATATTCATCACCTGATGAATATCCTGTGCCAGAATAATCCCGTCGATATCCTTTGCGCAACCGGCAATCAAACGGGCAATCCGGCCGGCATCAATTTCCGCATCCGGTATATATAAATTACTATAAGGGCGGCAAAAATCATTCTGCATATCTATAATAAACAAACACGTTTTCATCTTTCTACAGCATTCCTAGTTCTCTGAACATATTTTTATATATTTCTGCTTTTTCCGTTAAAGGTTTAGGATAGGCTCTGGAAGAAGAAGGCATCCGATAAATACGGAGTTGCCGATTGCCCATTTTATATACTGAAAATTGCCCTACCCGGGGTTCTTCCGCTTGCAAAAGCATGAGAAGCGTATCTGTAGCTTTTTGTCCCGTCGTGACCACAGCCTGACAATCCGGCAATTGTTCCAGAATCTCCTTTACATCTGCAGTCTTTACAATTTCCAAAAAACGATCGGAAGCATTTCCCTTTTGACGAATGATCTCCCGGGCTGTATCCGACAAAGCAATTCTCTTTTCTTCCAAAAATTGCCGAATCCGGACTTCACAAAATGATTTCCGGTCCTCTGTCAAAAAATAATCTTTATCATCAAAAAATACACAACCAAAAATTCGCCACATATCGTTTTGAAAATTCGGATAATAAAAATTCATTTTCCATCGGTTTGCCGCCGGGGGAAAGCTACCTAGCATCAACATTCTGGCTCCTTCCGGAAAAAAAGGTTCCAACGGATGTAGTTCTGTTTTTATTTCATTTGTCATATCCTAAATTCTATTTCAATAACACACACACAATTTTAAACCGAATTTTTCGACATTTCATTCTTTAAAATTATTATTTATATAATCCATTAAATCCAACTTTTTTTTCAGTTCCGCTTTTCCCAGAAAAAAAATTTCCGTATTCATGATTAAAGCCTGTTTTTGTCGGATGAACTTTTCCAGAAAAATTTCAATTTCCCCTCTATTTTCCTCCAGGGGGATACTCGCTATTTCATGCCCTGCATTTAAATATATACAAAAATAATGAGGTCTATTCATATGGGTCAATTGCCTGGCAATATAATTCGCACCGAAAAAACCACCTCGTTCATCTCCGGCTTTATAAAAAGGAACCCGCTCGTCAGCATCCCCATGAAATAAAAGCATAGGTACAGGGGGTCGTTTCCATTGTAAATCCGGCTGAGTATCCAAAATTGCACCGGCAAAAGCGACAATTCCAGCATAATTAAACCCTTTAGGCAATATAGAATTAACATTCCCCCGGTTACAAATCTCATATTCTCCTTGAAGAACAGTAATTGCCCCCGCACTGGAACCACTTGCAATGATTTTCTTCCGGTCAATTTTCCACTCTTTAGCATGCGTATATACATAATCCGTAGCAGCATATAAATCTTCGACAGCCATCTGGACAGCTCCTGCCAAAACAGAGAGAAATTGTTCCGGATTTACTTTTTTCCCCTCAGCCACAGCCTTTAATCCCAACCGATAATCGATAGAAACGACCACATATCCCCTCTCAGCCCAATAGTGGAAGTAAGGGATATAACGAACATCGTCTCTTTCCCCTTTGACAAATCCTCCTCCAAATAAAAATAACATACAAGGTTTCATACCTTGTTCATCCTCCCGTTCGTATTTATCCAAATACAAATGATCGGATCCTTTTACTGCATATAAATATGTCTGTTTTTTCACCTTTTGTAAATTATGAGCTTTTACACCCAAACATAAAAATAAAAAAAATACTCCTATTACTCCCCAAATTCTCATTCTCTCTCTCATTTCCTCTCTTGCGAACTTTTATTTCTCCGGGTAAAAAATAATTCCCGGAAATCTTCCCTTAAAGAATACGTAATATCTGGCCCTTGTGTTCAAAGATTCCCCTCTATTTTAATTCTGTAAATTTCTCTTTTTTTGTTACAGTTTCACAATAGTCTTTTAAAAAAATTCACCTTTTATCTTTCTTTTGGGTTTTACAGTTGCTCTCTCTTTTAAATCCAAATAAAAAATCCTTCTTCCTCCTCTCCGGAGTATTGAACCACTGAACCCTTGAACAGGAAAAGATTCAACCTTTTAGGCTTCTCTGTTACTCATAGAAAAAATTTATAACTTAACCCAATTCTTCAATTCTTTTTTATTGGAGATTTTAATTAGTTTTGTAGCTTTCCTAAAAAAGGTAAAAAAACAGGTGGTGATCTTATTTTTTAATATAAACATCAAATTTTGAAATTATTAACATGAGTACGACAGCAAAACCAAAAGAAAAAATCCGGTTCAGTAAAGCATTTTGGGTAGCGAACACGGTAGAATTATTGGAAAGGGCTGCCTATTACGGAGTCTTCATCGTCATTACCCTTTATTTAAGTCGCATTTTAGGATTCAACGACCTTCAGGCAGCAGCCATTGCAGGAACTTTCTCTGCTTTTCTTTATTTACTGCCTACTTTTGCAGGGGCAATTGCTGATAAAATCGGTTTCCGACGGTCTATGCTATTAGCGTTTAGTCTTCTGACCATTGGTTATAGTGGACTGGCATTATTCCCGACCTATCTGGAAAGTGCAGGTTTAGTGGAATATGGAAAAACAACCATTTTTAAAGGACTGACCGATAGTGGATTACGTTATGGAATTATTCCAATCATGGCTCTTATTATCCTGGGAGGTGCTTTTATTAAAAGTGTTATTTCGGCCACAGTAGCACGGGAAACTACAGCATCCACCCGGGCAAAAGGTTTTGCTATTTTTTATGGCATGGTCAACATCGGAGCTTTTTCCGGAAAAACGATCGTAAAGCCTTTACGGGAAGCTATGGGGAATGAAGGTCTAATCAATCTGAATTATTTTTCAGCCTCCATGACTTTACTCGCTTTAATTGCGATCTGGTTTTTTTATAAAAGCAGTCATCACAGCGGAGAAGGTAAAACCTTCCGTCAGATCTGGCACGCCCTTCTAAAAGTTTGTACCAATGGACGGCTGATCACCTTAATCGTCATTATCACCGGTTTCTGGATGGTGCAACACCAATTGTATGCCACTATGCCTAAATATGTATTGCGTCTTGCAGGAGAGGGGGCTTCTCCTTCCTGGTATGCCAATGTAAATCCTTTGGTGGTAGTACTTACTGTAAATCTCGTCACCCAAATCATGCGGAAAAGAACAGCCTTAACTTCCATGACAGTCGGTATGTTTATTATGCCAGTTTCCGCACTGTGTATGGCATACGGTAATATGCTGAATCCTCAGAGCACGATTTTAACGATGCATCCCGTCGCTTTTATGATGGTCGTCGGCATTGTGTTCCAGGGAATAGCAGAAACTTTTATTTCTCCCCGTTTCCTGGAATATTTTTCTTTACAAGCTCCCAAAGGAGAAGAGGGACTTTATTTAGGCTTCAGCCATCTTCACTCTTTTCTCTCTTCCATCGTAGGTTTCGGACTATCCGGCTATCTGTTGAGCAAATATTGCCCGGAGCCCACACTTTTCTCTACACGGGAAGAGTGGCTAGCCGCCAGTAGTCATGCGCATTATATCTGGTATTACTTTGCAGGAATAGCTCTTCTATCAGCTATCGCTCTTATCATTTACGGACAGATTGTCAAACGACAGGATGCCCGCAAACAAATCGCTTAATTCAGCCTTGATGTGCGGGAAGAAGAGCAATCTTTCCCCAAAACAATTCTGACAACAAGCCAACGCTTCGCTGTTTCATGAAACCCCAGTTTGCAAGTCAATCTGATTCTCCAAAACAAAAGGTTCATTCAGCAGCGAAGCGTCATATAAACTATTATCCGGCACAAAGCGTCGTTCTTTCTCAACGTCTTTCAACTGATTACAGTAGCAACAACCGTCCGCCGACCGCCGAAACGTCTGAACTCACACAAATAGATGCCTTGCCAGATCCCCAGATTTAACTTGCCGTCTTTAAGTGGTAAAGTAAGACTTACTCCTGTCAATACTGTTTTGGCATGAGCGGGCATATCGTCATCTCCTTCTGCCGTATGACGGTAATAAGTCTCCCTTTCTTTTACCAAACGATCGAAGATAGCCTCCATATCCAGCCTTACATCCGGGTCGGCATTTTCATTTATGGCCAATGCTGCGGAAGTATGTTTTAAAAAAAGATGTACCATTCCTGCTCCCGTTATAGCAGGCAAATGACGTGCAATTTCCTCGGTAACTAAATATATCCCCTTGGAACGTGGTTTCAGCGTAAATTCGATTTGTTCAACCATTTTCATTTTAAATTCATACAACGAATATACGGAATTTTGAAAAAACAAGAAACTATTGTTCCTTCCAACCGCAAAGTTTACTGGAATAGAGAGAGATTGCCTCAAAACTTCAACCGGCTACAAAAAATTTTACTTTACTCTCCTTAAACCGAGCCGGAGTACAAAAAAAACAAATCCGTTACTTTGTATTCCGGTCCGCAGGAAAAACCACCCCCAATTGCCGGCGGATTTCGTCGGTAATCTCTAAAGTCATCAAAGAATGTAAATGAGAATTGATATCCGACTCTAATCTTCCACGCTGGATCAAACCTATAAATTCAGCTATTTCGTAATAATATTCATCCTTATCCGTAAAGAAACTCAAATTCTGCCGGGTAGAAAGATTACCCCTTCCGGAAGTAGCAGGCCCATGAGGTATCCATACCACCTCCGAGATTTGCTGTATCTTATCCAAAATTAACGTTCCGTCCTCTCCCTGTATTTCCGAGGGCAAATAAGAATCGGCTATTTTAGAATACAATACGGTCGCATTCATCCCTTCATACAACAAATGTACCGCCGCCTGTCCGTCAACGCCGGTTTCCAATATTTCTCCGCAGGCTTGTATAGCCAAAGGACGCCCGAACAGCACAACCAACGGATAAATCGTATAAACACCCAAATCCATCGTAGCCCCATTGGAAAACTCCGGTTTAAAGGCATTCAACACCCTTCCTTCCTTCAACTGATCATAGCGGGAAGAATACTGACAAAAAGAAGCAAAATAACGCCTGACCTTCCCCAAGTGTTTTAACTGCCTCCGGACTACACCAAAATTAGGTGTCAAAGTCGGTTTCATCGCCTCCATCAATGCCACCCCATACCGTTTCGAGGTTTCAATCATTGTTCTCGCTTCCGCCACATTGGAAGCCAGCGGTTTTTCACACAACACATGCTTCCCTTCTCTCATACACAGTATACTCTGGGAAGCATGCATAAAATTAGGAGAAGCTATATATACAGCATCCACACAAGAACTACCGGCCATTTCTTCCACAGTAGTAAAAACATACGGAATCCCATACTTCCGGGCAAACTCCTTTCCCCTGATTTCCGAACGGGAACACACGGCTGTCAACTCAAAGCGGGCATCTTGCCGGGCACCCGCAATCACCCAGTCCGTAATAAAATTAGTCCCGACCACTCCAAAACGTACTTTCTCCATTTTTTCCTTCCATTTTTACACATTAGGGACGTGCCCTTTTGTGTTATTTCACCATATTCCCTTTTTCTTTCCCTTATTTCCGGTAATCAATCCCGGCCCGGCGGGCCTGAGAATGCTGAAATTCCCGCCGAATCCGATACAGCTTTCCATCTTTCAGCAAACGGGCTCCTGTCTGATGAAAACCAAATGGCACCTCCTTTTCCACACATTGCCGCCGTATATCCAGCACCCAGTCGTAATTACAGGTTCTTGCTTCCAAACCGGACTCCCCCCCGACAGAGACCTCCTCTATAGAAGCATCCAAATAAGCAGTTAAGTCCAGACTCCCCAATAAAGGAGCACATATAATAATCTTATGCCGGATTGGTAATTCCTTATAAATAGGCAAACGATAATCCGCCATCGTCTGATTTTCCACTGTACAAGCGATAGCCACGTGTTCATACCCTTCTCCCCAATCTTCCGGCAAAGCTACCCGAAAACGATCGATTCGCTTTGTAATCATAAAAAACCTCAAATCCGGTCTTTCTTTGATCATTGCCCAAGCCTCAGTTCTCCATTCATCTGCACCCGGTACAAAAAAGTCGGAAGTAAAACAGGTATAAACCATTTCTCCGGCAGGTACTTTATAGGTTTTATCCCGTTTGCGTCTGACCGGTAAATTAAACAGGGCCGTACGGGTGACAAGACTGCTATCTTTCCCATGCATTTCATCTTGCCGATATACATAACAATATCGGCAGCCTTCACTTATCTTCTGGCATCCATGCCATAAATTCCACGTTACCGCCATACCCCATTTTTATTCTTTCCTTTCATAAAAACATACTTCTTTCCGCCGAAACATTCTTTGCAAAAATAAAGAACAAACGGTTAAAACCGTCCGGAAAAACAAAATAATCCGATTTATTTCTCCTTTTTGCCTCCTTAAATTTCATCCTTTTTCTCAAATAATTATATCTTAGCAGTTCCGAAACTGAAAAGTTATTCCCATCTCCTTTCAGGCTCCGGAGTTTATTCTATTTCTAACGATTATATCTCCAAAGATATGAATATCATAAGCAATTGGGTTCAAAAATTATTGGAATACTCAGGGGTTAGTGAAAACCTAAGTGGCCTTCTCAATCACCTTGTCATCCTCCTCATCATTCTCCTCATCGCCTACTTAGCTGACCTGATCTGCCGGCAGGGACTCCTCCGTCTCATTCGTCAAGTGACGCAACGCACCAAAGCGACATGGGACGATTTACTGTTTAACGACAAGGTTATGAATAACTTTTGCCATCTTATTCCCCCTGTCATTATTTATGCCTGTCTTCCCTTAGCATTTCCAGAAACTACGGATCTATTCATTTTCCTTCGTAAACTGTGTATGATTTATATTATTGCCGTTTCCATCCGGTTTACAAACATCTTTCTGGGTACTTTATTCGAATTAATCAACCAGAAAGAAGCCTTCCGGGAACGTCCTTTAAAAGGAATATTCCAGATCATTCAGGTTGCCTTGTTTTTTGTAGGAAGTATACTGATTATCAGTGTTCTGATCGGAAAATCGCCGGCACATCTTTTAGCCGGACTGGGAGCTTCTGCAGCAATATTAATGTTAGTATTCAAGGATAGCATCATGGGTTTGGTATCGGGAGTACAACTTTCAGCCAATGATATGCTCCGGCCGGGAGACTGGATCACTATGCCCAAATACAATGCAGACGGAGTCGTGATAGAAGTTACGCTTAATACAGTTAAAGTCCGCAACTTTGACAACACCATTACGACCATTCCCCCTTATGCCTTAGTGAGCGATTCTTTTCAAAACTGGAGAGGAATGAGCGAATCGGAAGGCCGGAGAATCAAACGTTCTATCAACATTGATATGAATACCGTACATTTTTGCACACCTGAAATGCTGGAAAAATTCAAAAAGATTACGATTCTCAAAAATTACATTGAAAAAACGGAAGAACGGGCCCAAGAATATAACCAAAAACATCACATAAACGATTGTCTGTTAATCAACGGATTACATCAAACCAACCTAGGGGTTTTCCGGGCCTATCTGGAGAATTATCTTCGAAATCTGCCGGTTACTAGTAAAAATCTCACCCACATGGTACGTCAGCTTCAATCCACCGAAAAAGGTATTCCTTTAGAAATCTACTTCTTTTCTTCAGAAAAAAACTGGGTTCCTTACGAAAATATACAATCCGATATCTTCGATCACATACTAGCTATCATACCGGAATTCGGCCTGAGAGTTTTCCAAAATCCGTCCTCTGCAGACATCCGGGAAGTCTTGGCTCTGAGCATGAAAGGTTCAAATATTTAATATCTGAAAAATCACTTTTTTCTTTTTACCCTCCGGAAATACTTTTTCCGGATACCCGAAAATTCAGTATAATAAAAGTCATCCTATTCTGCTCTGCAATTTTCTCACAGCTTTTATATTTAAATTTTTTTGTTGTCTATTTTTTACATATTTTTGTAAATATAAAATTACGCATGACGTTTGAAGATATTATTTCTACTTCCCACTTAAAAAGATTATTTTATTCTCACCTTCATTCTTCCGGGGTGAGGGGAAATGATTCCGTTCTTCCTACGGCTTTCGAGTCTCGGCTTGAAGAAGAAATAAATATCATTCAAACCAAAACCCGTATACAGACTTATACTTTTACTTACTACCGGGAGAAATTAATTTCCAAGGGAGCCAAACATTTTCCCCGTGTACTTTCAATTCCCACGGTGAGAGACCGCTTATTGCTATTGGCTTTAAAAGAGTATCTCCACCTCATATTTCCTGAATGCATTAACCGAGATCTACCGAACAAAAAAATTGCCGATCTATACAAATATATGCAACAGCATTCCGATTCGGCTTATTTAAAAACGGATATAAAAGGATTTTACGATCACATCGACCATACTATCCTATTCGGACTATTAAAAGAAAAAATCGAAGACGAACGGATTCTTTCTCTGCTTTGGAAAGCCATTCACAATCCGACAGTTCCTTTCCCTTGCACCGCTCAGAGGAGACAGAAAGAAAAACCGGCAATCGGAATCCCCCAGGGTCTATCCATCTCTAACATTTTGTCTGAGATATACATGTCTGATTTTGACCTTATGATGAAAAACCGTTTTCCCTTCTACAGTCGTTATGTAGACGATATGCTATTTTTTACCAACGGGCCACTAAAAACAGGCAGACAAGAAATCAGAGACAACCTTAAACGAAAAAAACTTCATTGGAATTTGTCAAAAACAAGTTCAGGAAAAAAAGTTCAGGAAATTGTCTACTTAGGTTATCTTATTTCCCCGCAAAAAATAACTGTTCCCGAAGAAAAAATTTCCCGTTTTATCAGGCGGATTGCGGGGGTTTTCACCGAATTCAAAAAACAATACCAACAACCTGAATACTGTCCGGTTCATTATAAAAACAGGCCTGAAGCGCTGAAAGCTTATTTTTTAGAAGAATTGAATAAAAAAATAGCAGGGGTAAAATCAGGAAAGAAAAGATACGGCTGGATTTGTTATTATTCGCAACTCACGGATATAATCTTACTAAATCGTATTGATCATATTATTATAAGTTTTTTCCGTCAATCGGAAATTTTTGATTATCAAAAACCGGAATCGTTAAAATCCGTAACACGCGCCTATTACGAACTTAAAAAAGGAAAAAACTCCTATTTGTACGATTACGACACCCTCAATACGCCTGAAAAAAAAAGGGCAGAACTCATCCGGCACAATTTGATCCGGGAGGAACATTCTTATTCGCCGGAGACAATTGAACGTCTTTACAACAGATTTTTAGTGAGGAGCCTATACAGTTTTGAAAAAGACAGTGGCATAATAAACGGAAAAAACAGTGGTTAAATATGGATATACTTATTGAAAACTTAGAAAAGAAAATCTGGAAAACCCGAGGAGCCAGATTTAATGCATACAGAAGAATGCGGTTAAACAATCTCTACTCTACTTTATCCGTAACCTTTCTGACAGTATCCATCATTGCCATGAATTTATGTATTTTCTTACCGGAAAATCAGGCGAAAGGAACGTTAGTCACTATACTCACCATCGGTTTATCCGTTTTTGTCTTAGCAATTTCTCAGGTCATTGCGACCCGGGAATACGGATTGAGGGCGATTAATTTTCATAAATGCGGCTGTGAACTCTCTGCTTTATTAGATGAATTAAATATCCTGAAAATAAGAAAAACAGTCTCGGAGGATAAATTAAAACAACTATACGAAAAATACGAAAATATTTTAATGAAATACGATAATAATCATTCTGAAATAGATGTCAAACGTTTTAAAAGTCAATATCCTGAATATCCTTTATCCCGCTTACAAAAATTTTCCATTTGCTTTCAGTGGATTTTTCAAGTTTATCTTATTTATTTTGTGCTGGGGATCGGGATTCCTTTTATAGGGTTTTACCTGATATTTAAATAGACTTATTACCCAATATCTGACTTATGAAAATCCGTATTATCGAAAGCTTTATTCCCCTATTAGCTAAATTAAACAAAAAAACAGCTTTTTATCTGATCCCTCAGAAGTGGAATGATTATAGTTATACGACTACTTATGAATTATATGCCAATCAGACCATTAAAGAACCCTTAGATTCTTATCTGATCGGTACCGTAAAAATTATGAGATCCGGTTTAAAGAAACAAACTTATCCTCTGGCGCTAGACACTGAGTTTGAAAAATTAGATGAGCATTTTTGTTCTATTGGACAATCGGCAGAATATTACAAAAATCTGAACCGGATTTCCCCCCTCTATAAAAATACATTATTAGAAGCCCTGCGGGATATTGTAGCTTATCCCGAATTGACAGCTTTATATGACGATGAAGATGTATTTTGTCTCTCTTTGATGAGGGACTTTCACGAAAATAAACAGCTTTTAAATGAGATAAATCATCTATATCAGCAAGGAAAACCATAAAGTCCGCCTTCGGCCTCAGCCGAGATCTGTTTGAATACAGGTATTTGTAATCCTTTTTCTCCCTAAGAGAACTCTTCCTTAGCCTACTAAGGAATAAACCGTAAACCTATGGGCGGCTTTATGTTTCCTTCCCTCAAAAGAAAAAAGTTTTAACTTTTCTCATTCGATATTCGCCCTGTTATCTCATTGACCAACCTTTATTTTCCGTTATCCCTTTCCAAACAATTCTTTTCCTGATAAGTGAATTTCTTCCTTCCCATTTTCAACTTTTACCTGAAAACCTTACATTTGTAAAAAAGCAAATTATGATCGACGAATCTATCATTTGTGCTATCTCCACAGCCCCCGGAACCGGAGCAATAGCTATCATAAGGCTATCCGGAAAAGGTTGTATCGATTTAGCAGACGCCTTATTCGTTTCTCCTTCCGGGAAAAAACTAAGAGCAAGTGCTTCCCATACCGTACATTTCGGATCTATTTACGAAGATCAGCAATTGATAGACGAAGTTTTAATCACTCTTTTCCGGGCACCCCATTCTTTTACAGGAGAAGATTCTGTAGAGATTTCCTGCCACGGATCCACATACATCCAACAGCGTCTTTTACAATTGCTGATAAATACAGGAGCACGTTTAGCTCTGCCGGGCGAATTTACTCAACGCGCTTTTTTAAACGGAAAAATGGACCTTTCACAAGCCGAAGCCGTTGCCGATCTGATTGTTTCCTCCTCAGCAGCTTCCCACAAAATGGCAATGACTCAAATGAAAGGAGGTTTCTCCGGAGAATTGATAAAATTACGGACGGCTTTATTACACATTACTTCCCTGCTGGAATTAGAACTCGATTTTTCAGAAGAAGATGTGGAATTTGCCGATCGTACCGAATTACGGCGTATCGCGAGTAATATCGAAACGCTTTTAAATCGGCTATGTCGTTCCTTTTCTTTGGGAAACGTGATCAAAAACGGTGTTCCCGTCGCTATCGTGGGCAATACCAATGTAGGAAAAAGTACGTTATTGAATGCCCTTTTAAGAGAAGACAAAGCCATTGTTTCAGACATTGCCGGCACAACGCGCGACGCCATTGAAGACACCATCAATTTAAACGGTGTCCTATTCCGTTTCATCGATACAGCGGGCATTCGCAAAACAGAAGATACCGTAGAAAACATCGGAATCGAACGTACTTTTGCCAAAATCGCCCAAGCCAGTGTAGTGCTCTTATTAACAGACTTAAGCCGGGGAACCGATACCTTCGAAAACTATTACCGCCAGGTCAAGGAACATCTTTACCCGGAAGCCCGACTTTTAATTATTCTAAACAAAACGGACCAAGTAGAAGATCCTTTGACTACCCTGGAAACCATCAAACTCTGCACTTGCGGTGAAAAACTCATCGCCATTTCGGCCAAAACCGGCCAAAACCTCGAGCTACTGATAGATGAACTTCTCAGCACGGTCAATCTAAACAACCTTAACTCCGGAGACGTCATCGTCAGCAACATACGCCACTACGAAGCTCTCTCCCATGCCTTCACGGCCATTCAGCGTGTCATTTCCGGACTCGATTCCCCCATTAGCGGCGAATTCATCTCCCAAGACATCCGCGAATGCCTCCACTACCTCGGCGAAATCACCGGCGAAATCACCACCGACGAAGTATTGGGAAATATATTCAAAAACTTTTGCATCGGCAAATAAGTGGTGATTACCAACGATTAGCATATATCCTCAACTATTTACTAAGGCGTTCAAAATGAACGTCTTTCTATTTAGCCTTACAAGCGATAGTTATCGTTTATAGGGGTTTTTCAGCTCATTTTTGTACCGCATTTGTTGCTCGCTTGTTGATGCTTTGTTTCTCACCAACAAGATAGTAGAGATTTGCGACACAGTGAGACATGGTGAGACGCACTGAAACAAAATAGAAGAAATAAATGGAGAAAAAATGAGCAGTAACATTGAAATCCAGAAGAGATGGCATACTAACTGTTATTCTCCCAGATGTTAACGGTGGATACGATTATATGCTTGAACCAAAAACATGTTGCCAATCTGGATGCACACTGTGGCACACTAATAAACTTTTCAAAATTCTGCGTATGAATATGTTCAATCAAAAAGAAAAGACTAGTCATAATTGTAATTTAGGAAATAACATCTATTCTGATTATGTGAGTTATATGCATATGATTAGATGAGATAACTTTATCAATAATATCAATTTTTGGATAAACGAAATCAAAAGGATTCAAGACAACAAAAATGCCTATGACATACATATTAACGTATAATAAAAGCATAGCTTAATATCAATATAGGGATGTATTTCATGAATATCTAAACGACGATAACATAGAAAAACGTAAACGAGCCAAATTGTGGAGAACTTCCATAGGCCTACAGGCGGTCGATAATCTCACTGTTTCTAATTTTCTCATCGAAACTGCACGTAAACATATTGAGGGGGAAATATCAATAGATAAAGCCTGTAAATTGATTGATGAGCATTATAAGAAGATGTAAAAAGTCTAGTATCCCTATCCTGCACATTTTCAATATCAAAAGGATTTATATATAACAGAAACAGAATCTATGCAAATCACAGATTCTGTTTCAATCCATTCAGGCTATTCCATGGATTCCCGAATAATCCGCCGAGTTTCTTTCTTATATTCCTTGCGGTCATATTTAAATCCTCTGCACATCATGCAGCTACACGGAGTACCCGTAGTTTTGTAAACTTGCGCCCATTTCTCTTTAGCCAATTCAAACCAATGAGGATGTTCATAGTAACTCCCATCCTTACGGAAGATACAATGCCCATAAGCGACATAAAGAATCATACGAGCTTTAAACACACGCGCCATTTGTTGGCGTCTCCACAATTTGTTTCTTTTGTCCATCGTCTCTTTCTATTAAAGTTAGGATGAACAATGATGTTACTTTTTTGAGATTTAATGTATCCATAGTATAATGCTTTATAAATATTATTCAGTCATAGACAGTAATATTTTGAACAGATAAATATATTGCGTATGTTTTACTATTCAAAATTTTACTGTTTTATAGTTTTCTGTGAAAGTCTACCAAGCCGTTCTCTTAATAATTCAACATACTTTTCTTTTAGTTCAATATTTAGAAAAGAGTTTTGAATGGCGGCTTCTAAATTAGGCAATAGTTTGATATACTTATTAATCAGACGTTCTATAACCACCCTCTCAATACCAAGATTTTCGGCTGATTTAATAAAATCCGCTCTTTGTAATTTCTTTTTCTGTCCATTCAGAGTCAAAGCCAACTCTTCATCATCTTTAGGATTGATGATAGCCGCATTCAGCAAGTCGTAAGCCGGAGTCAAACGTATTGTGTTATCCGACGCTTCGTATAAAGAGAAATTTTTCAAGTGCATATCGTTGTTCCCTGTCAACCAAGAGAAAAGCACCAACTCAAAAAAATTGGTCACATCCATTTTGGGCAAAGACGAGTATTTCAAAACCGCCTTACCAATACGCTCATAACTACTCTTATACTTATGCTCCGTTTGTCTTTCGGTCAGCTGACACATATCTTCCATCGCAATCTTCTCTCCGGTAGGAGTCCTGTCTATTCGACGGGTAAGATAGCAAAGCGTATCATCCGCCATCCGCATCAACGTGTGAGGAACCACATCAATACGTGCCACCTCTGCAAGATGCATGGTCAAATCCTCTATCTCAGGCATCATTTCATATTGCGAGGTCTGCGGCTTACAAATGTAACTACCCCAAAGTCCGACAATAGTCAATCGCTTGCTGCCCTCATGTTCATTCAAATGCAACGATAGCTTTGGCTGCACACCTGTTAAAGATGTTTGGTCTTGAATGATTTGCAGGGCAAGTTGGTCAAGTTGCTCTGTCGTATAATCAAGAACAGGCAATGTCGTTGTTCCAAAGAACTTTTTGATACAAGCTCGGTGCATATCCTTTTCTCCCTTTAAGAGCGGACGATAGCAATATAAACAGTTACACATGGTTTTCCTCCTTTTCTTCAATAGGGACAACACTTACTGCACCTATACAATCCTTGCAACAGGTCAGCAACAAAGATATTCGATCGAGTATGCTGATGTCTGTATTCCGCAATACCACATCCAGCAACCATCCTTCAGGAATCAGACCATCGAAAAAAGGAAACAACACAGGACTTGTATATGCTTCTTCTTGCAAAGGTAATGTCAAACTAACAGCCTTTGCCGTTTCCATAGAAAGATACTCCAAAAAATAGCGGAACTCATACCCAGTATCGTTCTCAGTCAGAATCCCGGCCAATTGGTCTTTGTAAAATATATGGGCTTGTCTCATTGATTATTTGTTTTCGAAGTGGCAATCATTTCATAATTAAAGAAATCAAGAAGCTGATTCACCTTATCAAGGCGCAATGTTTCTTTTCCTTGTTCAAGGTCACGAACAAAGCGAAGCCCCACACCGGACTTCAACGAAAGTTCTTCTTGCGTCAAATTATACTGCTTTCGCAACCTCTTGACTGTAGCGGACAAATTATTCATAAGCCTTCTTATTATATCATTTCGGGTACAAAGTTAATACAAAAATCAAATATTATATCAGAAAAGGTATAATTTATCTGATTTAGATAGAATTATATCAAATAGGGTATAATATAAGAAGATTCTGAGCCCTAAAGTAGTGCAATTCCAATAAAAACACTACTTTTGTATTCATCAAGCGTTCTGTAACATCCATGCGGAAATGTCCTATCATTCAATATATTGTATCTGATAGCGGACATTCCACAAAACGGCTGAAAGAAAGTGGTACAACACGTATATGCAAAACAGTGAAATACAACAATTTGCATTTGTCGCTAAATTCTGTGTATTTGTAAAAACAGAGGTTGTATTGATTAAAATGAATTGTCACTGATAATCAGTAATGTAAATATGCTGTATCGAAAAATAGGTATTGATTACCAACGATTAGCATATATCCTCAACTATCTTTTCGAATTCTGAGTAGATTGGAATTCTGGATTGTGAGAGCACTAACGCTAGTCATAATTCACCGACCTGTACAAGACTTTTCTTGGAGAAATTATCAATCTCTTTATTACCTACGATGCAGCCAATGATTGGAAATTTTGAACAAATAACAACATCCCCTCTTTTATCTCATCATTAATTTCATCAAAGAATCCGAGTCAACGATAATTCTCCCCTATAAAATACGTTGCCACCTCACAGTCAGAGTCTTTATTCATGTCATGTATAAACCGCCATAAGTTTCTAATCTTTTCAACAGGGATATGTTTGCCATTAATATTGAAGAACTGAATTATGTTCCCGTAATCCGACGCATTTCTATCTTTGACTACTGAAACACTTAATGGTGAATCGAGACCAAAATTAATCTTTTCAAAATGATAAACTACACACATATTGGATTACCATTTTCTGCATTACAGAGTCAAACAGATCTCTGCTGCCGAAGAATCTGTCGTATTGTCCAGTATTGCAGAAATACTCAAAAACTTGAGTGACTGTGTTGTGACGAATGTGGAATCCAACGACAAGAAAGAATTGTAATTAAAAGGACAAAAGAACATAGGAAGAAAATATTCTGCAAATTGGCAATGACTGGCATGCTCGCCGTATGTGCCGCTACGGTTCAAGCACAAGAGAATAAACTGTTGGAAATCACAGCAGCAAGTCCAATTACTGCAATTAAACAACGGCGCGAAAATGCCTCAGTTCGGTCTGGGACTATTTATAATACCTGACGGTAAGGTGATATACAATTCGGTGCGTGTCGCCTTGCGTAGCGGCTACCGGCACTTCTACCCGGCCTACGCCTATCGGAACGAGCGTAGTGTGGGGAAAGCCATCAGGGAAAGCGAAGTTCCCCGGAAAAAGAGCTGGATCACCTCGAAGTTATGGCCAAACGAATACGGCAAAGGCAAAATACTGGCCGCCATTGACCGGATGCTCGAACGTTTCGGTTTAGATTACCTCGACAAGGTGTACCTCCACCAGCCTGTAGGCGATTACGCGGGTATATGGAAAGAGTTGGAGAAAGCCGTGGAAAAAGGAAAGGTGTGTGCCATTGGCATCAGCAATTTCGATTACAAGGATGAACTGTCTGATTCGTTTATTGCAACCATGCGACAGAAGCCCGATGCAATGCAGATAGAGTGTCATCCCTATGCCCAGCGTACCCATTGGCAGGAAAAGCTGAAAGAACTGGGAATCGTATTGGAATGCTGGTATCCGCTCGGTGGCAGGGCAAGCAACGGAGAATTGTTGCGTGATCCGATCATCAACCGTATCGCCAAAGCTCACGGCAAGACAGCTGCCCAGATCATTATCCGCTGGCAAATGAGAGATAAAACATCTTTAAAAAGTCGGTTCTTGTTGCTGGGAAAAACTGTCAACCAAATACCCGCTGAACGGGCGAACCGAAAGGTCCGGCAAAGTATAGGCCGATAATATATTTGTACAAAGGCAGATACAACGTATGCAACAGTTTGAATGATTGAAAGATAATAAAACGTAATTTTGGTAAATCAATCCGTAATCTGTATACCTCTTAACCCAATGCATCTTGGTATTTTTGCAGTAACAAAATACATATAAAAGTAACAGTATGAAAATAAGTTTGGCTTTAACAACAGCATTAACTTTTATGACAATGAATAATACTTTTGCACAGGACAACAGCGATCGTATCCCTGCCAAAGGATTCGCCGTTTTTGAAGAGAAAGGGCATTTTCAGCCCTACACTTTCAGCCGTCACGCGGTTGGTGACAACGATATTCAGATTAAAATCCTTTATGCGGGAATCTGCCACAGTGACCTGCACCATGTATTTGCCGACTGGGGGGCGGAGGAGTATCCCATGGTTCCCGGACACGAAATTGCAGGACGTGTGATTGCCGTCGGTAAGAACGTCACGAAATTCAAGTTAGGTGACTCTGCCGGTATCGGCTGCATGATCGGTTCGTGCCGCCACTGTGATGCTTGTGAACACGACTTGGAACAGTATTGCGAGAAGGGGGCTATAATGACCTATCACGGCATTGATTACTTCAATGGCAACGAACACACACAGGGAGGATATTCCGACACCTATGTTGTAGCTGAAGATTTCGCTATAAAAGTACCCGAAAATGCAGACATCACCAAAGTAGCACCGTTGCTTTGTGCCGGAATCACCTCCTACTCACCTATCATGCAGGCCGGGGTGAAACAAGGCGACAAGGTCGGCATTGCCGGTTTCGGCGGATTGGGACACATGGGCGTTCAGTATGCCGTATCACTGAGGGCAGAGGTAACGGTGTTCGATATTACCGAGGATAAGCGGGAGGATGCAATTCGTTTGGGAGCAGCCCGTTATGTCAATGTGAACAATTCGGATGAATTGAAAGAACTTGACAGACATTTCGATTTCATTCTTTCCACTATTCCTGCCCGATACATACCTGTTATGTATCTGAAGATGCTGAAACTCGATGGTCAATTAGGGATTGTCGGACTTCCGGCATTTCACAACATGCCCTCTCTGAGCGTTTCTGATTTGGTATTGCCCGGAGCAAGACGCAAGGTCTTTGGTTCGCAAATTGGCGGCATCAAAGAGACACAGGAAATGTTGGACTATTCTGTGAAACACAATATTTACCCGGAAGTAGAGGTGATCAAGGCCAATGGAGAGGAAATCGATAAAGCTTATCGGAACGTACTGGACGGAAAGGTAAAGTTCCGTTACGTCATTGATATGGGGACCATAAAATAAACTGCAGGCCGAGTACAGAGGTCGAACTTGTCCGAGACTATACCGAGGCGCAGCGTTTATTGTAACCAATAGTTTAAAATAAAAAACTTCGCAAATATATAATGAAATGAAAACAATCGCATTGATCATCGGGGCATTGCTGATAAGTTTGTGCCCAATGACGTATGCTCAGAGCAACAATAAAATAAAAAAGAATATGGAGAATAAAAAAGTATTGGTGGCTTTCTTTTCGAGAGCCGATGAGAATTATAATGTAGGTCATATCGAGAAAGGGAACACGCACATCGTGGCGGAAATGATTGCCCAAAAGACCAGTGGCGAACTCTTCCACATCGTCACGGTAAAACCTTATCCGGCAGAATACACGCCATGCGTGAAACAGGCAAAGCAGGAAAAGGAATCCGGCGCACGTCCTGAAATAAAGGGCGATGTAAAAGTTGAAGAATATGATGTAGTGTACCTCGGTTATCCCAATTGGTGGGGCGACATGCCGATGGCTGTTTACACCTTCATTGAGAAACACGACTGGAAAGGCAAGACCGTTATTCCCTTTTGCACCCATGAAGGCAGCGGGTTGAGCGGTACCGAGGAAAAAATCCGTCAGGCGTGTAAAGGGGCTACGGTAGAAAAAGGGCTGGCTATCAAAGGATCTGTCGCACAAAATTCCCGGGACAAGGCAGAACAATCTGTAGACATCTGGCTTGGAGTATCTAAGAAACGGTAATATTAATAAGACAATCCGCAATATGTATAAAAACAGATGTCGGGCGGACCTTTACCTTTGCAATACTCTGGATAATCTAATTATAAGCATACAGATAGCAATTATGAGGAAAGAAATTAGGATCGATTGTTCCAATCAAAATACACAAGATTTGGAGCGGGCGAAAGAACAGGCCAAACTGATTTTTCGCTTCAATCACACCATGCCGATGACGGAAGAACAGGATGAATACTAAAATCCTTATCGGAGGAGTAGCGGCTTTTTTAATGCTTCATTTCTCATGGCTCGGGAATACAAAAATACTAGCAAAACTTTGATTGTCTGTTTTTCCTACACAGCAGGAAATACGAAACGGATCGCTGAAAAAATACAGCAGACCATCGGCGGTGGTTTAGTTTGCCTGGAGCCGGTGAAATCTTACTCCAAGAATGACAACGAGGTGGTCAACCAGGGGCAGGAAGAGGTAAAACGCGGTTGTAAACCGGAATTGAAGCCGCTCGGTGTCGAGGTAAAGGAGTTAAATGAATGGATTAACCTATTGAGAACTAAATTATAAAATAGTATGTTGCGTAAAATCAGACAAACACTTGCCGTCCTCTTTTTTACGGCCATCACCTTACTGTTCCTTGACTTCACCGGAACAGTCCATTGGTGGCTTGGATGGACGGCTAAAATTCAATTCCTGCCAGCGGTGCTGGCTCTGAATGTAGGGGTAATTCTCCTGCTTGTGGTATTGACGTTCCTCTTTGGACGCATCTACTGCTCTGTTATTTGTCCGTTGGGGGTAATGCAGGACATTGTGTCTCGGATAAGCGGAACGCAAAAGAAAAAAAAATTCCGTTTCTCCTATTCACCAGAAAAGAAAGTGTTGCGCTATGGTGTGCTCGTAGTGTTCGTCCTTGCAATAGTCGCGGGAATCGGCTCATTAGTCGCCTTACTGTCACCATACAGCTCATACGGACGCATCGTGCAGAACCTTTTTGCCCCAATCTACCAAGGGGGGAACAACGGACTGGCTTATCTGGCGGAACGTGCGGATAGCTATGCTTTCTACGAAACTGAGGTATGGATGCGCAGCTTGCCTACATTTGTCATTGCGGCAATTACCTTCATTATCATAGCTGTATTAGCCTGGAGGAACGGTAGGACATATTGCAATACCATCTGCCCGGTAGGCACGGTGCTCGGTTTCCTTTCGCGTTTTTCTTTAATGAAACCGGTCATCGATACGGAGAAATGCAAGAATTGCAGCTTATGTACCCGAAAATGTAAGGCGGCGTGCATTGACTATTCGAATCACAGGATAGACTACAGCCGTTGCGTCGCCTGTATGGATTGCATAGACGTATGCAAACACGGAGCGATTCGCTACCGGATGTGCAGCAAGAAAAAAGCAGCTTCTCTCTCTGAAAGACCGCAGAATCCCGATCAAAAACAGATTGATGCTGCCCGCCGTTCCTTTCTATCCGCAACGGCTTTGATCGTAGGTACCGCCGCATTGAAAGCGCAGGAGAAGAAAGTGGATGGGGGACTGGCGGTAATCGAGGACAAGAAGATCCCTGACCGTAAGACTGCCATTGTGCCCCCGGGTGCCCAAAGTGCACGCAACTTCGCACAACATTGTACGGCCTGCCAGCTTTGTGTGTCGGTCTGCCCTAATAGTGTATTACGCCCGTCAACGGATTTGATGAAACTGATGCAACCTGAGATGAGCTATGAACGTGGTTATTGCCGCCCGGAATGCAATAAGTGTGCAAGTGTCTGCCCGACGGGAGCCATCAGTCCCCTTACTATTGCCGACAAATCTGCCATACAGATAGGCCATGCCGTATGGGTACGCAAAAACTGCATCCCGCTGACCAATGGAGTAGAGTGCGGTAATTGTGCCCGCCATTGTCCTACGGGAGCTATACAGATGGTGGTTTCGGATGCTGCCAATCCCGACTCTCCTCAGATTCCAGTGGTAGACACTGAACGCTGCATCGGCTGCGGAGCTTGTGAAAACCTGTGTCCGGCACGTCCGTTCAGTGCCATCTACGTGGAAGGTCATGAAGCGCATCGTACTGTATAAATCAAACAACGTATTCAAGATATGGAACATCATACGAAAAAAGAAATATCCCGCCGCGACTTCTTCAAAATAGCAGGAAGCGCGGGACTGGTTACTGCCGGGCTGACCACTTGCAACGACCGGAAAGTATCCGAGGGCACAGCAACGCAAACAACCTTAGGCGAAATGACTTATCGTACAAATCCTACGACCGGCGACAAGGTATCCCTCCTCGGCTATGGCTGTATGCGCTGGCCAACCCTTCCCGGAGGTGACGAGTCGATGGATCAGGAAACAATCAATGCTTTGGTCGACCATGCACTGGCACACGGCGTGAACTATTTCGATACCTCCCCCGCCTATTGTAAGGGACGTTCGGAACGTGCCACAGGAACAGCTCTCGCACGCCATCCCCGCAACCATTATTTCATAGCCACGAAATTGTCTAACTTCGCGCCCTCCACCTGGAGCCGCGATGCATCTATCGCCATGTACCGTAATTCGTTCAAGGAATTGCAAACAGACTACCTCGACTATCTGCTGCTGCACGGTGTGGGTATGGGCGATGACGGAATGGCCGCGCTTCATTCCCGCTACATCGACAACGGAGTGCTGGATTTTCTGTTGGAGGAACGCCGTGCAGGACGCATACGTAACCTCGGTTTTTCCTATCATGGAGACATCCAGGTTTTTGATTACCTACTTTCCAAACAGGACGAATATAAATGGGATTTCGTACAGATTCAAATGAATTACCTGGACTGGCGGCACGCTAAAGAAACCAATCCCCGTAACACAAACGCAGAATACCTCTACGGTGAATTGGCCAAACGGAACATTCCGGCCATTATCATGGAACCCCTATTAGGAGGAAGGCTTTCCAAGGTGCACGACCATATCGTAGCCCGCTTGAAACAACGTGAGCCGGACAGGAGTGTCGCCTCATGGGCATTCCGTTTTGCCGGAACCTTTCCGAATGTACTTACCGTACTGAGCGGCATGACCTATATGGAACACCTAGAGGACAACCTGCACAGCTTCTGTCCTTTACAACCTCTTACGGATGAGGAGACTCAATTCCTTTACGACACGGCAGACCTGATGATGCAGTATCCTACCATTCCCTGTAACGACTGTAAGTATTGCATGCCATGTCCCTACGGTATAGACATTCCATCTATACTGCTGCATTACAACAAATGTGTTAATGAAGGCAATATGCCAGAAGACCGCCAGGCAGAAAACTATCGTCAGGCTCGGAGAGCATTCCTTGTGGGATACGACCGCAGCGTGCCACGCCTCCGTCAGGCAAACCATTGCATCGGTTGCAGCCAATGTGTGCATCATTGCCCTCAAAATATCGACATACCGGGCGAACTACACCGGATAGACAGGTTTGTGGAACATTTGAAACAAGGCTCTTTGTGATATGAATAAAATTATCGAATTATTACATGCAGAACAGTGCTCCTGTGTGATTTCCAAAGGAGAAGAAACTCGTGTTTTCAATCAAAAAGGCATAGCCGACCTATACAACCTGGTATGCAGATGTCCGCATTTTTTAGAAGGTGCAACTGTAGCGGACAAGGTAGTGGGGAAAGCTGCTGCCGCCTTAATGATAAAAGGCGGGATCAAACAGCTACATGCCGATGTCATCAGTCTTTCTGCCCTGTCTCTGCTTCAAAAACATCATCTTATGACAGCGTTCGGAACACTTGTCCCCCATATTAAAAACAGAAGCGGCATGGACTGGTGTCCGTTGGAAAAACGGTGTAACAAAGAAGAGTCCGTGGAGGGCATATTCGCGTTGATTCAAGATTTTGTAAAATACAATTTGCCCTGTACCCCAAAAGAATAAGTGCTACCTCAAAATCAGTTATACATTTCAAAAATGTAATAAGTTAAAAATCAATGAGTTTACAAAATTGATAAATACGTCGGGAAACTTCATCATATTAAATTATTATCAGGATGAAAAAAATATATCTTACAATAACCGCTGTTTTCGCCCTTATGGGTTTTAACCTGCTTTTCGCACATACGGCAGTTGGAGAACAGGACAAGGAAACCCACTCAGGAGTAGAAACATCTGCAAAAGCAAAAAGTAAAATACTGGTTACTTATTTTACATGGCCTGAACCGGATGGCGTGGATGCGTCTTCCGGTGCCAGTCGGGTTATAGCAAACGGCAAGTTATACGGAAATACGGAATATATCGCGCATATAATCAGCACCACAACGGGAGGCGACTTATTTGCCATCCAAACCGAACGCACCTATCCTTCGCCCCATAAAGCACTAATAGATGCGGCCAAGAAAGAAGCCGAAGCCAAGGAGTATCCCAAACTGAAAACACATATCGGGAATCTGTCGGAATATGATGTCGTATTTGTCGGTTATCCAAACTGGTGGTATGACATGCCGATGGCCATTTATACATTCTTTGACGAATACGATTTCAGCGGTAAGACGGTCATACCTTTTGTGACACATGGCGGCAGTCGTTTTTCCCAGTCTGTGGAAACCATCCGGGAAATGGAGAAGCAGGCAACAGTCATTCAAGGCCCTTCTGTTTCTGCCCGCAATGTGCCAGATGCAGAAAAGAGTATCAAGGCATGGCTGCAAAATCAAGGATTGATATCGGACAAATGAGAGTAAACGATCTGAGGAATAATGCATCTAAACTTCTAAAAACACTTATTATAATGGAAACAACGACTTTAAAACTTTATTCGCTGGAGTATAAGGAAGCGAAAACTTATTTGATGGCCGCACTTTTCATTGCAGGAAACATAGTATTCCCGCAACTCTGTCATACGGTCAACATGGGCGGTCCAACTTGGTTGCCTATTTACCTTTTTACTTTGGTTGGAGCCTATAAGTATGGCTGGCGTGTAGGACTGCTTACAGCTGTCGCCTCTCCGTTCATCAATTCGGCTTGGTTTGGAATGCCGGTTATACCGCACATCGCTTTCAGAAAGTATCCATTGTTTTGATGCTGGCAGTGGTAGTGGGATATCAGCTGACCGGCACATTGGGAGAATGGCTTCTGAAAGGTGATTTTTACCTTGCTGTACAGGATTTTCGTATCGGTATTCCCGGAATGCTGTTGCAAATTTTCGGGGGATATCTGTTGGTCAAATATTTAATACGCAAATAACAAATGATGACACCCTTATTTATCGGCGGTATCGGCATGCAGGAAGTGCTGCTGATCGCACTCGTAGTATTACTGTTTTTCGGAGGCAAAAAAATTCCAGAACTGATGAAAGGTCTTGGCAAAGGAGTACATTCATTCAAAGAGGGAATGAACGAAATGAAACAAGAGATAGAGACCGAACCAGAAAAAAAGGAGTGACCGATGACGGTAACAAACAAGCAATCCTTTTGGGAACATCTCGACGTGTTGCGGGTAGCGATTGTAAAGATCGCCCTCGTAACCGTAGTGTTCGGCGTAGCAGCATTCTTTTTCAAGGAAGAACTCTTTTCAGTCGTACTCGCACCTAAAAGCGACGAATTCATCACCTATCGCCTTTTCAACCGGATTGCGGCATGGAGCGGAGGTTTATCCGAATCTTTCTCTGTACAGCTCATCAATACGAAACTGGCACAGCAGTTCATCATCCACCTGAAGACTGCACTATGTGCGGGCGTATTATGTGCATCGCCGTATATCCTTTATCAACTGTTCCGGTTCGTATCGCCTGCCCTCTATGAAAATGAACGGCAGTACGTCACAAAAATAGTCGGAGGAGGCTATGTAATGTTCGGCTTGGGAGTATTGATCAGCTATTTCCTGATTTTTCCTTTGACATTCCGCTTTTTAGGGACTTATCAGGTCAGCAGTGATGTGAATAATCTCATTACCCTCGATTCGTATATTTCTACGCTGGTGATGATGTGCCTTGCCATAGGACTCGTTTTTGAAATTCCGATACTCTCGTGGCTCTTCGCCAAGTTAGGCTTCCTCTCAGCCGGTTTTATGCGTCGCTATCGCAAACATGCCATTGTAATCATTCTCGTCGTAGCGGCAATCATTACTCCGACCTCGGATGTCTTCACATTATCACTAGTCGCTCTGCCAATGTGGATGCTTTATGAAGTAAGCATATGGATTGTAAAAGGAACGGTTATATGTAAATGATTCAGATAAAGGGCGAAATTTTTACTGCAATATAAGATTCTTTTCGGCTATACTCCTAATGATAATAATCGGTTGCACGACAGCCGTTTTATTTCCTGAACGTCACCGGATACGGGAAATAGAGGAGGATGCCCATGCCATCCGCTTGGTAAACCATGACGTCAATACCATCCATCACCAGGAAATTACCGACAATCTATTGCTCCACCACCTGCCTGTCGAAACGAAACACATAACTGATGAGGAGTAACCGAACAACAGTTTACCCTTACTGAGCAACGGGCAGAACGAATTGTAAAAGAATGGACCAAAAATATTTATCCGATAGCACAGCATGAACGACATGGTGAACCTCTACCCGCTCGACCCAAACTATGTATCGAACCGGATCTGTAAAAATCCGATCCCGAAAATACAGGGCGACAATCATTAAAAACGATTTAAAGCATCCGCCCCTGCTGCATCCCCCTTGTATTTGCTACGAGCAGAGTTAAAATAGTATCGCACAGTGAATGAGAGGGCACGGTTGTCAAAATGATACAGATTTTTCAAATCTGTTTGAGGCATCATTATTTCATTAACAGCTCTATTTTGATTAAAAATATCCGAAATCGCCAATTTTACTTGCAGGGATTTGTCAAAAAAACTTTTGGATATACTACAATCTACCAAAAAGCTGTCCTTGTAGATATAGGAAGTACTTAAATGACCTTTGCTGTTGTATGCTGCGTCAAGATTAATCATAAAATTGCCGGAGAGATCAAAAGTATTGTTGAATGAGCCAAAAAAGGAAGGCTTATCCAGTCTTACATTTATACCATAAGACGTTAGGTCAAGCCACTGCTTATGTATGCCGCAACTTAGCTGGGGTTTCCATATCCCGAATGTCGGAGCAATTGCTATCATGGCCGCTAATTTCGGTAATTCATGGAGGTTACGACTGGTAAGCACAGAAACTTTCGGATCACTTTCAAAACGATCTATCCATGTAACTATAGCATTTTTTTGGTGAACATATCTCACCGATGCCTGGACGATTTTCCATACAATCATAAGCGACAAATCTTGTCTGACAGTTGGTTTGAGAAAGGGATATCCCGTTTCTATCATAAAGCGGTTTCCATAGGCCAGATTGCCACTTAACTCTCGGTATGAGGGACGTACCACTTTAGAGGTATAACTCAACTGCAATTCTACTTTATCTATCTTTGTCGCATAAGAAGCATTTGGAAACCATTGTCGGTAATGCCGGCTCTTATCATCTGCTACCTCGTCGTCTACCAGGTAATCATAATTAGCGTCCTCGTAACGTAATCCGATACTAAAGTTGCCAATATTTGTCAATACCTTGTACTCTGTAAACAAAGCAAGATTCGTTTCGTCGACATTAACTTTCGATGTAAAACCAGGTAGATCTTTATTGCTATACTCATCGTTACGAGAAATATCTACATATTCACTACCCACAGATAACTTACCCTTCCCTATCCGATAGGCCAATTGCAATTTTCCTGCCAATAATGAGTTGTCAATATGGCTAGTGCTGTAAAGTGTTCTCTCTCCAAATTCCTCGCTCATTTCAACATGCATACCTTCGGTATCCGTACCTCCACAATAATAATCTGCATTAAAATCTACACTAAGATTGCCTAGCTGACCTGCATAGTAGAGATTTACCTGAGATACCGGCCTGCTTGCCGTACGTTTTAGTTCTCGATTTTTCCATTTGTCATACAACACTCCATCGGCATAGATATCACTTGTCAGGTAGATATCTTTTGTATTTTTTTGAGGTGAAGTTTTAATATCGTATCTAAGTCCGATATAATGATTTTCGTTTATTTCGTAATTGACCCCCACTGTTCCATTTAAGGTATTACTCCGCATCCCGCCATTCGTATAGCTATTCTGACACCACAATGTATCAACATCTATTATTTGTGAAATATCGCCTTTCAGCAAAGAGGAGATATTCGAATAATAGAGATTCGCAAACACGTCAAGCCCCTCTTTGCGATAGTTTGTACTTATTTGGTTGATATAGTCATTATTTTCCCCTGTATAAAAACTCGAACGGGCATTAAAACTAAATCCCTCTCCCGGCTTTTGAGCCGTTTGGATATTGATAACAGCAGCTACAGTAGCATCATAACGGGCACCGGGATCAGAGATAACCTCTACCCTCTCGATATCAGCAGAATTGAGTTTGTCAAGTTCCGAAGGATCGCGTACTTCACGGTTATTAATGTATACTCTTGCATCACCTCTTCCAAAAACTTTAAACCGGCCATTATCACCGGTAATCATAGGTATCCGCTTAAGTACATCATTGCCTGTACCTATTCCGCTCAATACCGTATTGGCTACGTTGATTTGCACCCCACCGGATATGAGCTTGGATATGGGGCGAGTTCCCTTCACTACTACTTCATCAATCGAGACAACATCTTGCTCAAGGACAATAGTCTGATCCGTTGTAGCCGGCAAATAGCGAGTTTTATACCCAATAGAGGAAACTTGCAATAGAAGCTGTTTACTTTCCACTGCCGTAAGTTTAAACTGTCCTTCTCTATTGGTGATGGCACCACTTACGTATGTTGTGTCAGGAAGTGAGTATAAAACCACGGTTGCATAACTTATAGGGCTATTGGCCGTATCTTTAACTACTCCCGTAATTGTTTGTGCCCAACTCATTTGCCCTATAAACAGGAGGATCGTACTTACTATAATATTTCTCATTTTTAGTTTCTTAAAAAATTAAAATTTAAAAAAGGCCAGTCTTTGTCAGTAAGTAGGAACAAAATTAAAAATTTAATTGGTATGATAAGGACATTCACACAGACTTCGCCAAATTACTGAATCGATTGGGCAGATTAAACGAACTGTATAGGGGGGAAAAACAAAATTTTTGTGAAATTGTAATAGAGAAGACCGTAAGATTTAGCGACTAAAACAATTCCACCGCAGAACGTTCCGTATAGGTAGCTTCCAGATATTGAAGATGAGAAAGATAAGCCGGATCGGTCAAGCGTTTAGCGTGTACCGGACAAGCTTTAATGCAGGCATTGCATTTAATACAGATACCGGTAATCCGGCTAACATCATCCGGATCGATAGAGCCCAAAGGACACACAGCGACACAACGTTTACAATGAATGCAATCTGCTGTCGTAATAGGTTTTACTTTCAGTATAGTGACAGGTTTACCTTCCTCTCCTAAAGGTTGGTAATAACCTCCGTAATCAGGCGCCCCTCTTCCCGGAACATTTACCGGGGTACAAGAATTCCCTTCCTGTATCGTTTCTATTCGCTCTAAAATAGTTTTCACAAAGCGGTCGGCTAATGCCAGATCGGCTGCATCCGGACGACCTTTGGCCAATTGTCCGGAAAACGAATGTTGTCCGACAAAAGCAGCCGCAGCCAAGGTGTTAAAACCAGTCTCTTCCAACAAATCCCGAAGCTCGATAAGTGCATTTCCGTAGGATCGGTTACCAAACAAAACGACGGGTACAGCTATGGCTCCCTGCCCCCTAAGAGAAAAAAGGTATTTTAACATCAGATTCGGTAAACGCCCGGCATACACAGGTAAACCTAAAATAAATAAGTCCGAAATTCCCGGCCCAGGAACCTGCGCGCGCTGTTCCGGCAAGGTAAAATCCCAGTATTCCACTGCCGACTTCAATTTATCGGCAATCCCTTTTGCCAAGTAAGTAACCATAGTACGGGTTGTACCCGTGGGACTGAAATATGCTGCATATATCCGGTTTACCTTCATAAAATAAGACTTATACCGGACAAAAGTAAGTAAAATATTCTTCCAAATTTTAACACAGCCGTTTATAAATGATTTTTTCAAGGAACATATGCCCTGTCTAAACCTATAATTCCCTATTTACCCTTAAAACAACGAAAGTTGATCGTTTCGGAGGCTTTTCACTTTCCGTTCCTTTATCGTCTGCCCCTCATTTATTTCCCCTATCATCAAAGGAGAGTGGGGATTATGCTTCCCGACAAGGGTTTTAACTGTGGGACTATTCCCTTTGATGGCATAGCAGTAAAGACATCCATTCAGACAGCTGTCATAAGCACCAATATCAATACTCTCTATACAGTTACAGACCCCGCGCTGATTTTTATCTTTCCCAGCAATGATCGAATAACCTGTAATCCGTTCCACCAACTCTTTATCTATACACTGCCCGCTGGGTATTCCCCAATGCCTCAAATCCACTTTAACCGTGCAAGTGTTTATTTTAAGAGTGGGATAACGTTCTGCCGTCGTTTTAAACGAAACCGCCATTTCTTCCATTTCTTCCTGAAGTAAAGGTTTGATTTCATTTTTTCTCATTACCTTCCGGATATGCGGATAAGAATCGATAAAACCGAGCATACACTTTTCGGTATAATTCTGCAATTTTTCAGCAATTTGTGCAAAAGCCTCCCGATGAAACGCTATATTATATTTCGCGTTTATAAAAACAGGATCATATCTCCATATTACTTTTTCTTTGCCAATCCGCTCGGAAAGCCGTTTAAACAAATCTATTCTTTGGGATAAGCCAGGCAGGTTATGCTCAATCTCCCGGCCGTAAGGATTAACCGTAAATTGGAAATAATATTTATAATGCTTCAGCAAATCCAGTTTATCCATCATAGGAGCCGGATTTTTGGTCCAGAAGACGATGCAATCCACCACTTCTGGATCCAGTTCCACCCGGCTAAGCATTTTCGGGTTAAAAGGATTCGATACCAAAACATATCCTTCTTTTATCCGATTAAAAAACCAACTGGAGTAAAAAGAAGGTATATCCGTTCTTCTGCTTGCACTAATGATCATGAATTGTATTTTTATTCCTCCCGGAATCCCATTTCTCCCAGAAGGATAAAATTTCGACGGAGGCTTCAAAGGTACCCTATTTTTTCTGAATAAAAAATCAGGAAAGGTTTCTGAAAAATGCATTATTCCCTATTCAAACGAACCATAGCAGCCAAAAGGAACGAAATGCCTTTGCTCTACAGCCAAGAGAAAAAGCAGGAGCTCAAAAGCAATGCGTATGAAAAAATTCGTTTATATAAAACACAAGGCCGACAAAAGTTATGTTTTCTGGGAAAAAGATTTAAAAAAAGCCCCCGGAAATAAGCATCTCACTTCCGGGGGCATTTACTATTCCGTAATTTTTCTTTTTCAGCAGCAAATTATTGCTTTATACAACGAACCAAAAGTCCGCTGCCTTTAGGCAAATGAGAATAGAAAATTGAATTACTGGCTAAATACAACCGACCTCCGTTTGACAGGCTTTCACTCTGTTCATTCCGAGTCCAATACATCCCCAAAGCTCCGCAATAATTCAAAACGCCACCTTTTACTTGCAGAAAGCCCGACAAAGGATAAAAATCATTGGAGCCTGCAGTCCAGTAGCGTCCATTATCGGTAAAAGTACCCCAATCATTTTTTATTGTCGGACGATCCCACCCTTCAGAAGGAGCTACCATATAACCAGCCGGACAAGGATCAAAAATTGTCTTTTCCTGAGGATCAGCTCCCCACAAAGCAGTTTCGATTTCTGTAGTTACAAACCAATTTTCAAAAGAAGAACTGGTTAAAAAATCAGTAGGCCTTCTGACAGCATACTCCATATTTCCGGGAGCTTCCATGACATTCCGCATCGGGTGATTATAATTCCACTGAGCGGATCCGTCCCCTACCTCATTATTATAGCGATTGGCGGCAGCAATATTATCAAACTCCGTTACCATATAAGCAGCTCTGGAAGGCAAGAAAGGATCTTTCCTTCCCCACTGATAAAGCAGTCCCCTATTATTGATATCTCCGGGAGTATTATTCAGAGCTCCTAAATTACGGTCCATCCAAATAAGTCCCCCTCCTTCTTTACTATTTATTTCTTCATCTACGACCCAAATATGCCAACTCCACAGTATCGTTCCATAGGCATCTTTCACTGCTATCACAGCATTTCCCTGAACCGAACCCGTAGAAAAATGAATTTCTCCATCCCGATAAACGGGTTGTCCACAAATAATATCCCGACTTATATTTTTATCCGCATCGTAAGTTGCTTCCCACAGTAAATCAGCATAAACAGCATGCTGAATTTCTAATCCATACTGACTGATATATTTACTTTTACCATCTGTCCCTCCATTTCCTTTGACATCTGCCCGGAAACTATAGTTACCACCGGTTTTGACGATATAACAATTAGCGGTTTCTGTTTCAGACAAATGAATCGTTCCAAGAGCAGATTGTACTACGGCAATCGAATCTTTCGCCATAGTTCCTCCATCACTAACGGAAAGGATGATCTGAGAAATTCTTTGTTGTGAATCCGGATTAGCATCAGCAATAATCGTCAATTGATTCTCTTCTTCCGTGACGGTTAACCAACTGGCATTCTCAATCCTTACATTTTCCCGGTTAGCCACCATAGCTACAACAGCTGTTCCTCCCTCCCCCGGGAAAGACACATTCCATGCAGAAAGCGTAATTCTAGGTTCATTCAGGATGCCTGTGTTGTCTTCCCCATCGGAACAACTGCCAACGAGCAACGATAGACAGGCTATCATATATAATAACTTTTTCATTTTTTACTATTTTTCAAATTAATAAAGAACTATTTCCATGCAGCCGGAATTAACTCATAGTCACTTAAACCTGTACAGTTAAAGAAACATTTAGTCTTGGTTGAGGGCGTTTTAAATCCATTCTCAGTACTCCGTTCGTATAAATGAACTTTTACTCCCTCCACCAGCGTATAAGGAGATTCTCCCGTTAAAGCCGTACATCCGTTAAAAGCATTAGCAAAACTGTTTACTTTTTTACATTCATCAAAAAGACCTACTGGCACACTCGCTAAACTCGTACATCCACTAAACAAAGTTGCAAAGCCAGTGGCCTCCGTAAACGAATCCAGTAAACCTTCCGGTACTGATTTCAAATTTGTACAATTCTGGAATAGACTGGCCGAATTGTTTGCCTTAGAAACACCCGGGCAATTAAAGATATCTCCCGGAACGGTCTCGAGCTGTGCACAACCATTGAATACCCGACCAATATTGTTAACCAAGGGACTGTTTTTAAATAAACCGGCTGGAACTGTTTTCAAAGTAGCACAATTTTGGAAAGCCCCCGAAAAATTAGTACTCTTTGTAAAGGGATCAAACAAGCCTTCCGGTATAGCAGTAAGAGATGCACAACCGTTGAATATCATAGAAGTACTGGTTACTTCCGTCATCGGAGTAAATAAACCGGCCGGAATTGTTGTTATCAATTCACAATTTGAAAACAGATAGTTACAATTTGTTACTGCCGTCAATCCTTCAAACAACCCTTGCGGAATACTCTTCAATTGCTTACAATTCTGGAATAAATAACTCAAATCCGTCACTTTTGTACATCCTTGTATCAGAGAGGAAGGTATCTGAACCAGAGAAGTATAAGCAAAAGCACTGGTTAAGGTCTCTATTTCGGTACAATTGGCAAACAACTTAACCGGTACTGTAGTAATTCCGGACTGATAGAAGACGTAGCTAAAATCTTTGGCTTTTTTTGTTCTGTCAAATAATCCTTCCGGAACGACAGAAATGGCCGTACTTCCCCAGAACATTCCGCAAAAATCTTCCCCATTGATACAATTGTCGAATAAACCAGCCGGAATTTCCTTCAACACGGTTTTGTCACCACTGACAGAAGCAAAAATATATCTGAAATTGGTAGACTTAGAAGCATTCACCAATAAATTAGCCGGAATTTCTTTTAAAGAAATACATTTATTGAAAGCTGATTTAAAAGTTGTTACTTCAGAGAATGATTGGAAATCGTCTCCGGGGATAGAAATCAGATTAACACAGCCCTCCATAGCTCCCTCCATACTGATCAAACCCGTACGTCCCCAATTTATTACCCGGGTTAACAATTTAGCACTTGCATTCAGATCTGTATTACTGAGCGCCGTTACAGTACCGGAAATCTTTACTTCATAAACACCTGCTTGGGTATACTGGTGGATAGGTTTGACGGCAGTCACTTCTTGCGTCGTTCCATCGCCCCAATCAATCGTACAATTTACTGTCCCCTGAAGAGGCAGAGTAATAGGCGTATTAGCCGAAGTTGTAGTATATTCCAACACCAATAAATCATCTTCTTTACTCCATTGTATCACATCGATATAAGCCGTCGTCGTATTTTCATTGCTTCCACAGATAACCGGAATCCGACAACTACGTTGATTATCGCCGGTATTTTTTTCTACAGTCACTGTAATTTCATCCTTTCCGGCTACCGCTTTTACCCATGCCTCTGTAATCTCCCCTAACTGCCAAGCCTGATTAGCAGCTACCAGTACAGTTTCCGTCCCTCCGGCATTCATAAAAATCAATTTATCCGGCTGGAACAAAATCACCGGAATCGCTTCGTTAATAACCACCAATTCCTCCGTAGCTGCCAGCTTTCCATATCCCGCTGTTATTTTTATGATGAGAGTATCGTTCATAACCGTAGCATTCGGATCGGGAGTCAATACTAAGGTATTGTCAGCTTCCTTTTCGATTAGCAGCCAAAAACTGGGAGTTTCTGTTTTGAAAGTCCAATCTTCTCCGTTGGAATTCACCTTCACTTTACGAGGTTCAAGATTTTTAGGAGTAAAAACAATTTTATTTTGGTCTAAACTAAGCTCTGGGTCCCCGGAAGCCCGTTGATTTACATCTAAAACAGCTTTTACGGTATTTTCACCACTTCCGGCCGTAATGGTAACACTTGTATTTAAAGCTTGCTCCCCACTATTTACATCCACCGAAAGAGTAAGCCCTGTTTCGTCCTGCTCTATCTTTAACCACTGATTCCCAGGATTGTCAACAATCCAAACTCGCTGATTGGTTTCCACTGCAATACGGGATTGTCCGCCTGCAGTCTTGAAAACAACAGTTCCTTTTAAACCGTCGTTCTCTATTTGTACATTCGTATCTGTTGAGGAAATGGAAAGTGAAACAGCCTGCCCCGTAATTTCAGCCAGCTTGTCCCCTTCGTTATCACACCCTACAAACAGCAAAGCGAATATCGAAATGATAATGTATGTTAACTTATTCATATTCTAATTATTGATAAATTCATATAACTCCTTTTCGAGGAAATTAATGCACGGAAAAAACTGAAGTCATTTCTCCTGATAGAGAAGCTGATTGTCCGGAAATTCTTTTCTTTACCGGAATGACAAAGTAACGGTCCATGGCTTTGTTTCCTGCAGGTTGTTTCTTAAAAGTAATTTCACTCCCAGCTGCATAATAAAGATCACTGAAACTAGCTAAACTACTCCCGTCTTTTCCGATAATACCTAAACCAAAACCAGCTTCGAATCCCTTCAGGGTAATGGTGTTGTAATCCTCGGAAATTGTCCCCGTAACCATGGTAGATTTAACGCTACCGGTTGTCATATTCGTTGCACAAAGATAGCAGGCGTATAAGCCGTTCGTACTCATCCCCACAAAACCACCCAAAGGGATATTCATACTACCGTCTTCCGGGTTATAATAAACTTCTAACTCCATTCCGTTTAAAATCAGATCCCGAATCACATAAGTATCTTTTACAACTCCTTCCTGAATTGTAAAACTAACATAGGATCCAGCAGCTATATTCTGACCGCCAAGTACCCACTGATTGGAATAAAGATCCCAATTTCCCACCATAGCTAAATAAGGATTTTCAGCAACAGTATATTGAGTAAGAGTAAAGGTTACAGTTTTTACATTATCTTCCAGTCCTGCTGATACAGTAATGCGGGCTGTTCGTTTATCCCCATTATTTTCACCTGCACTTAAGGTGAAAGTATTTGTTTCTTTATGGATAACTAACTCACACCAATCAGCATCTGAATCGACTGTCCAAGGATAATTAGAGGAAACACTCAACGTAAGAGAACCTCCATAAGAATCGAATCCAAACGCCTCGTCCGAAGGAATCAACGCTAATGTTGTCTCCAGACCACTTTCCTGAATAATGTCAATAGTCGCGTTTACCTCACCCTTAATCTCGACAGTAGTCTTTTTTACGGACAAGTCTGTGTTTCGAGGAGCATGGATTAAAATACCATCGACTTTCTTCGTAACGGTAAACCATTCTGCATCGCCGCCCTGAACCAGAATATCCCAGTCAAAACCGCTTGCAACAACCGAAATCGTTTGGTCACCGCCCGAAGCACCAAAGGTACAACTTGTTGAAGAGAGCTGAAGACGTAAATCGTCTTCATCAGAACAAGCTGAAAACAAGACAAATGCGACAAAAAACCACCCTGCCGCCAACTGTTTAAGTGCTTTCATAAATAAGATTTTTGATATTTGTAAATATTAATTGAAATCTCAAAAATAAATAAATTATAGGTAAGAAATTCTTTTTTTAAGATTTTTTTGAGATTTTTGATGACATTATTTAACATTATTTCAAATGTTTATCTAAGTAAATTTACATAAATTAATTTAATAATCTCTTTTCCAATTTCATTTGTTCCTTGATTAATATCCTTTTATCCTTCATTTAATTAACAAAAATCTCCACTTCTCTTTTTATTTACGTGTAAAAAATGTACGATGAATTACCTTCCGTATATATTCTCAAAAAGGATACCCAGCAGAAAAGTAGAAAAATAGTAAATTTCATCCCTCCTTACGCTTCTTTCTTAATTTTAGACTTTTTTAATTAATCCCCTTAAACTAATGGCCTATTTTTTGCGTATATGAGCATAAATTAATAAACAGAAGAATATCCAGCCGGGCAGGCCCCGGATATAAAAAATTTAATAACTAATAAACTTACCATTATGAAAAAATTATTTTTTCTTTTACTTATGGGAATTCTTATGATGCCAGCTACAGAAATTTTGGCACAGACGCAAACACAAACCCATACCCAAGAACTGACCAAAAAACAAATTCGTCAGATAAAACGGGATCAAAGGCGCCACGCCAGACAAGTCGCCAATCAACAAGCTTTTAATGCAGCCGTTGAAGCGTTGAAAGATAACAATTGGGTATTGATGGCCAATACTTTATACGGTCCTCGGGGAAATTCAATTCCTGTATCGGATAATACCAATTTTATCCAATTCAAAGACAATAAAGTATATCTACAATTGGCATTTACAGGCATAGCCGGACCGAATGGCTTGGGAGGAATTACGGTAGAAGGAACTCCTTCGAATATCAGTTCGCAAACGGATAAGCACGGAAATATTACCTATTCTTTCAATGTAATGGGAACAGCTATTACAGCACAAGTCATTATAAATTTATCCTACGGCGACAATTATGCACAAGCTACCGTATATCCCATGATGAATAATAATAATCTGACATTCTCGGGGATTTTAGTGCCGACCGATCAATCCAGCATTTTCAAAAGCGGATTTATCAGCTATTGATGTGAAGGTTTTGACAAGTTGAAAAGAAATTACCCCCTTCCTTGTAGGACAGAAGAACAGCTTTTCAAACCGAATCAGCAAGATCGTTTTATCTTTTGATAAGCGGAAATGCCGTTCAAAGCCATCAAAAACAATCAGGGTTTTACCCTATAAATTAAGGAAAGCGCTAATCTGTTCCGGAAAAGAATACAATCTCCCCAGAGGCAATATTTCACCTTTGGGGAGAATTTTTTAACGGGCTAAGATTATACGTACTTCCCCATAGGAATCTGCATCTCCATCGCTCTGCACTCTCGCCCGTATATAGCATTCATTATTTCCGGTTGCTCCTTCAGGAATTTGAAAGTAAAAAAAGTTATCCCGGTTCACGTCTCCGGTTGTCCCGTTTTGCACGACTTTACACACCTCTTTCCCATCAGCGACCAGAGTGACTTCACTGATATCCAATTTACGGGCACCCCGGACATATTCAAACAATATCCCTCGTAAAACAGGCAATTTCTCTGCCGGAATATTATAAATCACGTCTTTCCATGTGGTAGAAACATCCGAAGGCGTCCAATAACCGATAACAGTTTCCTCTTCCTTGAAAGTCTCTACCTCTTTCGCTTTTTGTATCCACCGGATAGCCGCCTCTACCGGATCAGCATAAGGAGTCATCGGACTTACCCCTTTTTTCTGCGTTACCCAGTCGCTCTCCCAGGAAGCTAAATCGTACTTACTCCCCGTTTCTTTACAGCGAAAGTATTCCCGCCAACGAGGTAAATAATAATCCCGGATTAAACCAGACCAAAGCTTACAAGCATAGTCACTGACAGGAGGCCCCCAAATTGTAACGATCCTGCGGGCATTCATCTCGTAGTAATCTTTCAATTTTTCTGTATCTCCGTGTTTTCGGGCAAAATCAATCCACCGCTGCAAACGGTATACCGGATGAGATTCTAATAAAGAATCCAGTCCTTCCCCTAATTCTTCAAATTGCTGCTGCATTTTCAATGCATCTGCGGTATTTCCATACAGATAAGACTTTCCTATAGCACTGGCCAAAGCCTCCATTTTTCCTCCTAAATAAAAAGCGGTCATTTCCAAGAAATCGGCCTTAAACAACGGACTTTCCGTCATTTTCGGAGCACATTCTGCCATTTTTTCTACAGCCCAGTAAAAATTAGAATCTGTATTAACCGTCCCTTTACCGGAACGTCCCGGCCGCAACTGCCAAAGGAAACGCGGATGATCGGTAAACGTACCGTAAACCGATTTACATAATCCCTCCCACACCTCATCCATTTCCGGACAAGTCTTTCCATACCGGCATAAAGAATAATCCTTCAACCACTGCTTTACATCTATTTCTGAAGAACTCCAACCGGCATCGCAAATCATTTCATAGACGACTTCATTGTTTTCCGTCCCTTCCGGAGCCATTCCAAAGCCAAACAAACGTCCGCGGTTGGGAGAATTCAATGCCTCCAGATGCCCGTTTGCATAAAAGGAAAGGATACCGGTAGCACCCGTTTTTCCACCCATATTCGGAATGACACTATACACCCACAATTTATTGAAAAAACCTTTGTAAAACTCCCAGTTCATTCCATTTCCCCATACATTTTTATTGTAATCCGCCGCTAAATCCAAAAGCATCATTTTATCATCCGGGACCTTACTTACTAAAGCCTGCAAGGTTTCATAATCCCAAATATCTCTTTGATAACCAAACATCCATCCTTGCATCACCCACACGGCATCCGGATTACCGGCTTTAATACCTTTGTATACCTGCTCTCCGTAAAATGCCAACATATCGTATCTTTCTTTCGTTCCGATAGGAGGAAAAGGCACATCCATTTCATTAAAGCTATCCGCCAAATAAAAATCATTTTTACCGAATTCCTTTTCCCACTCTTCGATAAACAATTGTCCGATTCGGGTAAATAATTCCTCTTCCGGCGAAAGCATCCAATTGTGGAAACCGGCCCAAGTGGTTTCGATAATCTTTACATCCGGATAAAGTCTTTTCAAGGCCAAAGGTACAAATCCGGCAAAAGCAGGACAAATGGGCTTCATACCCAACAATTTCATCCGTTTTAAAATCTTATGCTGTAACTCAACCTGATCGGAATGCCATTCTACAGGCATCGGTCCGTCAATCTGAGAAATATTTCCCATCCGCATCCAAGGTAAATGAGCCGGTCCTACAAAATAAGACTGGATTTCCTCCTCTGTCAATCCCAGTCTTTTCCAAACCCTTGCCGTAATTGCTTCATTTGCCACCAAAGCCAAAGGCATATCCACCCCATGCAAAGCCATCCAGTCTATTTCTTCCTCCCAACGCTGCCAATCCCAATAAGGAAGAGTATAACCATAAGTGACCACATTGTAATAATAATGACGCGGGAAAGGAGAAACGACCCGTTTCTCCATATTTTCCGGTAAAGAAGCCGGAAAAATACAGCGATTTCCAGACCATGCCGAAATACCGGCATGATTGGACTTGATAAAATCGTAAAATCCCCGACAAAGTGCTACGCCACTACTTCCCCGGATTTCCAGTTCACCATTGCGGACTTTTGTTTCGAAAACATCACAATTATTCTCTTTGTCAATAAAAGAGAGTTTTAACTTCGCCGGAAACTCTCCAGCAAATCGATGAATCACTTCCCGGGCTTCCCGTATAGAATTTTGTGCATACAAGCACGAAGAAGAAGCTAAAATAACGGATAATAGAAAAATACGTAACATATTGGAAAAAGATTTAATTTTTCCAAAGATACTAAAAAATGGGAAGTGTATTCTTCTTCCCCTTATTTTTAAGAGGAAGAAGAACGGTACAAGGATGTGCCTGCTTCAAGAAAAGTTTTTATTGAGCCGGTTCCAGTTCTACCGTAAAATGACGCATAATCGGGAATTCTTTTGTAATGACATATCCCCTGTCTATCTGTTCTCTTCTGTCGAACACATTTTTCAGGGCAGCTGCGATAACATCCATATGATTATTGGTATAAGTACGTCTGGGAATAGCCAAACGCAACAATTCCAATTTCGGATAACGATTTTCACGGGTTACCGGATCCCGGTCAGCTAAAATAGATCCGATTTCTACACCCCGGATTCCAGCTTCCAGATACAGCTCTATTCCCAAAGTCTGAGCAATAAATTCTTCTTTAGGAACATGCGTCAATACTTTTTTAGCGTCTACAAAAATGGCATGTCCCCCCGCAGGCCGTTGATAAGGGATACCATATTCATCCAATTTTGCTCCTAAATATTCCACCTGACGAATACGGGTTTCCAGATATTCAAATTCTGTACCTTCATCCAAGCCCTGAGCCAAAGCATTCATATCCCGGCCTGACATTCCTCCATACGTAATGAATCCTTCGTTCATGATGCAAAACATCTGACATTTTTTCCACAATTCCTCGTTTTTAAAAGCCACAAAACCACCCATATTGACGATGGCGTCTTTTTTAGAAGACATCGTCATAATATCGGCGTAAGAGAACATTTCCTTCACAATTTCTTTGATCGTCTTATGCTCATAGCCTTTTTCACGCGTCTTGATAAAATAAGCATTTTCAGCAAAACGGGCAGAATCAATCTGTAAATTAACTCCATATTTTTTGCAAAGCGCAGAAACCTCCCGGATGTTTTGCATAGAAACCGGTTGTCCGCCGGCCGTATTATTCGTCACCGTCAATACTACTGCCGGTATTTTTTCTTTGGGATATTTTTTCAGAACAGCCTCCAATTTAGCCGGATCCATATTGCCTTTAAAAGGAATTTCCAACTGAGTGTCGGCAGCTTCATCTATCGTACAATCCAAAGCAATAGCTTTCCGGAATTCGATATGTCCTTTCGTCGTATCGAAATGAGAATTACCCGGTAAAATATCTCCTTCTTTGATAAGGGTAGAATACAACACATTTTCAGCAGCCCGTCCCTGATGGGTCGGCAAAAAATAATCAAAGCCCAATATTTCCCGGATTGTATTCTTCATTTTATAATAAGAACGGGCTCCGGCATAACTTTCATCTCCGAGCATCAGTTCAGCCCATTGTTTATCACTCATAGCCCCTGTACCCGAATCTGTCAGTAAATCGATAAAAACCTGATCACTTTTCAGATTAAAGAGATTATATTTAGCCTCTTTTATCCATTTTTCCCGTTCTTCACGGGTACTCTTGCGGATGGTCTCCACCATCTTGATTCGAAATGATTCTGCAAATGGTAATTCCATAATAATATTGTTTTAGGTTATAAATCTTAGTCTTTAAAATCGATAAATATCGTACAAAAGGTTATGCTGAACATTCCTCCTGCACAAATAAACAAGTAAATGATTACAGATGAGTTTCAGATGATAAACTCATCCCGCTTTTTGATGTTTAAAAAAAGCCTGTTTGAAAGTATAATCCTCAATCGATGCATACGATTGCAAATATATAAAAATAAAAAAGGAAATCTAAATTACCGATTTCCTTTTTTAATTTTCAAAACGATGATTTTTTCTTTTTTTCCGGACTCTTACTATTTTTGGCAGAGCGGGCATGGAAGGCTCCCCCTCCTTTGGGCCGACCTTTTTGATAAATAATATTAGCCGTCTGTATCTTTTCTTCATCCAGCAAGACATCCGAAATTTCCAGTCTTTCCGGCAAAGCTTGTAACTCGATTTTTTGGCCAATCAGTTGCTCTATCATTTCGATTCGTTCTTCTTCCTTGGGAGATACCAGGCTGATCGCCACCCCTTCTTTACCAGCACGGGCTGTACGTCCGATCCGGTGTACATATTCTTCCGGCAAAGCCGGTATATCAAAATTGACGACATGTGACACGTCCTGTATGTCAATTCCCCGGGCAGCTACATCCGAAGCGATCATAATCCGGGATCTTCCTTCCCGAAAAGCTCTCAAAGCATTCAAGCGGGTATTTTGAGCTTTATTCGAATGAATGACACTCAGTTCGTCTTTCCAGTAATCCGCTAATTTATCTGTGATCCGATCGGCATTTTTCTTACTTTCCGTAAACACCATCACCCGGCTATATTCTTCTTTATCCGCCAAAAGCAACTTTAAAAGATTGATTTTCGTCATAATATTCGGAACATCATAACGCAACTGCAACACAGTATCAACAGGAGTTGCCTGGGGAGCGACTTCCACTTTCACCGGGGCAACCATAAATTCAGAAGCCAAGGCCGTGACCGCAGTTGAAAAGGTAGCCGAAAACAATAACGTCTGATGTTTTTCCGGAATGACTTCCAGAATACTCCGTAATTGCGGCATAAATCCCAAATCCATCAAACGGTCGGCCTCGTCTACCACAACTGTTTTTACCAAAGGCGTACGAAGCATACCATTCATATAAATATCCATAAACCGACCGGGAGTGGCAACCAATAAATCTACCCCCTCATACACCGCATTTTGCTGAGTCCGGATATTTGTACCCCCATATATCCCCACACAACGGATATCCATATATTCTGTCAACAATTCTACACTTTCGCATACCTGTACGACCAGTTCCCGCGTCGGAACAATCACGATGGCACGGGGATATTTTCCCTGTGCATAGTGCAATTTCATCAGAATGGGGATCAGATAAGCCAATGTTTTGCCCGTACCTGTACGAGCAATTCCGATCATATCTTTTCCCGAACGAATCACCGGAAAAGCTTCTCTTTGTATAGGAGTAGGTTCTTCAAATCCAGCCTCTGCCAAAGCATCCAATATCTGTTTACTTATATTCAAATCTGTAAAAGCCATAAAAATAACGATTTATAATTTAGTCCTAAAACGGCTATAAATTTGTCAGCCTGTTCAAAAGCCAGCCTATTCAAGTACCCCGTTAGTAGATCCTCATACATTTTTCACTACTAAACTTTTGAGCGCATATCATTCTACCAAACTTCCGGTATTTCATGGGGCAAAGATAGGAAAAAAAACACCACACAAAAATTCAATTCTATTAACAAAGAAAAACATCAAATTAAAAGATTATAAATCAAAACCTTATTCTGGACTTTCCAGAGAATTGCATTTTTTAGATGAGAGCGCAAACGTTTTATTTGGTTTTCTCAGAATTAAGTTATACATTTATTCCACTGAATAACCATTAAACTAGTAAAAATATGACAACAATGACATTCAATGAATTGAGGAGAATCAAAGATCAATTACCCTCAGGTAGCATGCAACGGATTGCAGATGAATTAGGCATTGATGTTGAAACGGTTCGTAACTATTTCGGTGGAGATAATTATGACGACGGAAAAGCAGTCGGCCTGCATTACGAAAAAGGCCCGGAAGGGGGAATTGTCCAAATCGATGATACAACCATTCTAGAAAAAGCAAAAGAAATGCTTGCAAATTAATTTAATCCGGGAGCTTCACTGACAAAAGCTCCCGGATCTTTTTTATGACAAAGAGAGGGTTCTTTTGTCCCACCTTTTTCCTCTCCCTGAAAGCTTGTTATTCGGGTTCTCTTTTCTTCCTGTGCGTAAATCGATTTTTTTATCTATTTTTGCAGCCAACAAATATCTATGGGATGAACAGCATTACATTAAAAAATGGAAAAGACAAATCCATCTTTAGATACCATCCCTGGATCTTTTCAGGAGCTATCGATCGGATAGAAGGAAAAATTCAGGAAGGGGACCTCGTCAAAGTATATAATGCAGAAAAAAAATTTCTAGCCATCGGGCATTATCAGATCGGCTCTATCGCTATCCGTATCCTCAGCTTTAAAGATGAAGAAATAAATGATGCGTTCTGGACAAACCGGCTTTACAAAGCCTATCAAATGCGATGCGCCTTGGGACTCTGTAATTCAGCGGATAATAATGTATACCGTTTGGTACACGGCGAAGGAGATGATTTGCCGGGACTAGTGATAGACATGTACGCCGGAGTAGCCGTCATCCAATTTCACTCTGTCGGTATGTACCTTCAAAGGGAAACCATTGCCCGGGCTTTAGTCGAAATCATGGGAAATAAAATTACCGCTATTTACGATAAATCAGAAGCCACTCTCCCTTATAAAGCAGCCATTGAACCGGAAAACGGTTATTTATATGGAAAAACTGAAAACTTCATAGCACAGGAAAACGGATTAAAATTTCATGTGGACTGGCTGGAAGGACAAAAAACCGGCTTTTTCATCGACCAACGGGAGAACCGGAGGTTACTCGAAAAGTATGCAAAAAATAAATCGGTTTTAAATATGTTTTGCTATACCGGAGGTTTTTCTTTTTATGCTATGCGGGGCGGAGCCAAACAAGTACATTCGGTAGACGTATCTGCAAGAGCCATCGAATTAGCAAACCGGAATGTAGAACTGAATTTTCCCAAAGACACACGGCACGAAGCCTTTGCAGAAGAAGCATTCAAATTTCTGGAACATTCTTCCAACCAATACGATGTAATTATTCTGGATCCTCCGGCCTTTGCCAAACACCAAAATGTCCTGAATAATGCCATCCAGGGATATAAAAAACTAAACCGGAAAGGTATTGAAGTAATCAAACCGGGAGGAATTCTCTTCACTTTTTCCTGCTCCCAGGTAATGACCAAAGATCTATTCAGACAAACGGTATTTACAGCCGCAGCCAATACCGGCCGGAAAGTTAAAATTCTTCATCAGTTGACTCAACCGGCTGATCATCCGATCAGTATTTATCATCCGGAAGGAGAATATTTAAAAGGACTGGTATTATACGTAGAATAAATAAGGTCCGGCACTTGACGCGACCGGACCCGACTTTATAATATGCTTGAAAAATCAACAAAGTTGTTTTGCCGCTTCTATTACTTCTTCTGCCAAAGCATTGGCTGCCGCTTCATCTTTTGCTTCCGAATAAATCCGAATAATCGGTTCGGTATTGGATTTACGAAGATGTACCCATCCCCTTTCGAAATCGATTTTCACTCCGTCGATATCCGTCACTTTTTCCCGGGCATATTTTACCTTTAACCCCTCCAGGATTTTATCCACATTTATTGCAGGTGAAAGCGTAATCTTATTTTTTGAAATAAAATACTGGGGGTAATCTTTTTTCAATTCCGTCATCTTTTTGCCTTCTGCTACATAATGGGATAAGAATAATCCTACTCCGACCAAAGCATCTCGTCCGTAATGACTCTCGGGATAGATCACACCACCGTTTCCTTCCCCTCCGATGACAGTATGGGTTTCTTTCATCTTCGCCACGACATTAACTTCTCCCACAGCCGCTGCGTTGTATTGCTGACCATATCTTTCCGCAATGTCTTTCAACGCCCGGGACGAAGACAAATTGGAAACGGTATTTCCGGGAGTGTGTTTCAATACATAATCAGCTACCGCTACCAAGGTATATTCTTCTCCGAACATTTCTCCGTTTTCACATACCAAAGCCAGGCGATCGACGTCCGGATCGACAACGATTCCCAGATCCGCATGACATTCCTTCAGCTTTGCCGAGATTTCCGTCAGATTTTCGGGGATAGGCTCCGGATTATGCTGGAACTTCCCTGTCGGTTCGCAATTCAATTCTATAATCTCTTGGACACCTAAAGCCTTTAGTAAACGTGGAATAACAATCCCTCCTACGGAATTGACAGCATCTACCACGACTTTCAGATTAGCCTTAGCAATAGCCTCCCGATTTACTAACTTCAAATCCAACACATGCTGAATGTGATAATCTGTATAATCCTTCTCCGTCACCACACCTAAATCATCCACTTCGGCATATTCGAAATTTTCTTTTTCCGCCAATTCCAGAACCTGGGCTCCGTCAGCAGCAGTAAGAAATTCTCCTCTATTATTCAATAATTTTAAAGCGTTCCATTGCTTGGGATTATGACTGGCTGTCAGAATTATACCGCCATCCGCATGTTCTGCTGTAACCGCAATTTCTGTAGTAGGGGTCGTAGCCAGACCGATATTTACCACGTCATGCCCCAATCCACTTAAAGTTGCCGATACCAATTTAGCATACATATCTCCCGAAATCCGGGCATCCCTTCCCATTACAATTTTAGCTCTTTTCTTGCCTGCTCCTTCCTTTAACCAAGTCGCATATGCAGAAACAAATTTAACAATATCCAGCGGAGTCAGATTATCCCCGGGAAAGCCACCGACCGTCCCACGAATACCTGAAATAGATTTAATTAGAGTCATTGGATTTCAGATTTTAAATTAAAAACGGAGAATCACCCCTTGCTATATAAAATTCACAGAGAAATACTCCTCCCCTCCTTTTGCCTTCAGTACAAGGCTAAAAAAAGCTGCACATTCCTTCGAAAGTACAGCTTTATATCTATCAGATTATGGCCTTATAACCTTCAGCATCCAGTAAATTATCCAATTCTGAAGGATCACTTATCTTAATTCGGATAATCCAACCTTTTCCATAAGGGTCTTTGTTGACTAATTCCGGTTCTCCTTCCAGGTCAGGATTGAATTCCAGAATTTCACCACTTACCGGTAAATACAAGTCAGAAACCGTCTTCACAGCTTCAACAGTACCGAAAGTATCTCCTTCTGCAAGGGTCTCTCCTTCTGTATCGCATTCTACGAAAACGATATCGCCCAATTGACTCTGAGCATAGTCTGTAATACCAATTACAGCTTCCTCACCTTCAACACGAATCCATTCATGTTCTTTAGTGTACTTTAATTCTGCGGGTACGTTCATTATCTTAAAAATTTTTTAATTTAGTAATAATTGTGACCTCAAAGTTAAATAAAAAATTTAATAAGCAATTTAACACACCATATATTTTTCAGCACTTCTTTATGAAAAGACTGAGGAGCTTGCTATCAAGAGATTAGAAACATTCGAAAAAAACAGAAAAACAGAAAACATTCTCCGAATACTATCTTGGATCAAAAAATTCACATTTTTCCCCTTATTTTATTTGCTATTTCAAAAAATCGTCCTACATTTGCACCGCTGTAAGGAAATACAATTTCCACAAATTGGTGCGGTAGTTCAGCTGGTTAGAATACAGGCCTGTCACGCCTGGGGTCGCGGGTTCGAGTCCCGTCCGCACCGCTGAAAGTTCTTCAAATTTTTATGATTATTTTGGTGCGGTAGTTCAGCTGGTTAGAATACAGGCCTGTCACGCCTGGGGTCGCGGGTTCGAGTCCCGTCCGCACCGCCATAATACTCGAAAGCCCTTGAAAGTCAATCCCTTTCAAGGGCTTTTTCTTTTGGGGTCTCAACGGGGAGACCAATCCGATGACACACCTTTTGAAACACTATCCGGATACGCAGGAGGACAAACACCATACTCACCGCCAAGAACAGCAGGGAGCCTACAACGGAATAGCGCGTATCGAAAAAAGTGATGAATACTCCACAGACAGCCGCTCCGACCGTCGTACCCAGATTGGCGGACAACAGGTATAATCCATTGGCGAAATCCGGGGCTTCGGGCGCCGCATCCGTAATCATATATTGCATAGTGTTCTGGCTGTACCCGGCCAGCACTCCAAGTAGAAAGATAATAACCGTCATAATTACAAGCCCTCCACCCCATATAAATATGCATAGGTATAACACAATCAGCACCCATGGAGCTGCCAACATACTACGCAGCGGATTAGCCGATAGCTGTTTCCCGGCAATGATATTACCGATGATATTTGCCAGCCCGTAAATCAATAACAATATACTGATGATGCGATAAGGAACTTCAGTAACCGTTTTCAGGTAATCCGACAAATAACTGAAGAATCCGAATAACGCACCGTTGATGAGTGTAACGGCTGCAATGGAATACCACGTTATCTTCCTTTTCAGCACATGAAGCTGCTCACCGTAAGACAATTTTTCTTTCACAGGCATAGAAGGTACGAAAAAGAGTGTGGCAATCAATACCAGCGCATTGATAAACGCGAAAAATGCCATACCGACTGTAAAGGAAACTTCGCTGGCGATAAAGCTTGTTACCGGAACTCCCAGTACCATACCGGCGGAAACACCGATAAAAACCTTTGCCACCGCTTTCGGGGCTTTCTCTTTGCTGACAGAGGCCGCCGCCACAGTAAAAGCCATCGAAACATACACCGGATGCATGAATGCCGGGAGTGCCCTTGCTAACAATAAAACCGTAAAATTAGAGGTGATCATCGAAATAATATTGCTCAACAGGAAAATTCCCAGAGCTAGCAACATCACCTTTTTCCGGTTTATCCCTGAAAATAACAACGGCATGACCGGAGCGGACAAAGCCACCACCAATGCAAAGACACTTACCGTCCAACCAGCTTCGGGAACTGTTACGTGAAAAGTTTCGGCAATCAAAGGCAAAATACCGATTACGCCCATTTCTGTATTGATGATCCCAAACACACCCGTCGTCAGGATAAACACAAGCAATGTACTTGATTTGAATTTACCCGTTTTTTCCATAAGTATCAGATTAACTCAAATGTAACACTTACATTTCCCGAACCGAGGGAAGCCGCCAGTTCCGACGGATTATCGAGACTTCCGAGACGCGTATAGCTATACGACGTCTGAAACGTTTCATAAAAGAGCACAACACAATCCGAACCGTAGAGCATCAGATCGCCAACTTGAATCATTCCGGGATTCGAAGCCGTAGTCGGCAAGTTATCCGGTAAATAATAATACTTCTCGTTGCCGTTCATCTCCCGCATCGAAACCGTCATCGGCAGCAATGCTTTGAAAGCCGTTGCCGTAGCATTATCGGCCAAGGTTCCCGTAAAAGAAACAGAGCCAATTGTAATCCGCAATTTATTGTCGGGAACAGGATCAAGGTCCGGATCAGGCGTGGGCGTTTCCGTTTCGGATATCACCGGATCAGCATCCGGACTGCAGCCAAGCATAAGCATAGTCAACCCAGATAATAGCAAAAACATAAACAATTGTTTTTTCATGACCGGACTATTTTATGACCAACTTCAGTTTTTGTACCCACTCCCGGACAACTTCTCCCAAAGATGTTGTATTGCTCCCGCGTACGGGAAGCCCCTCCAAAACCGTCGCTTTCGGACAGAGTTTGCGGATATCCGATTCGGTATGCCCCATACGACTGCCTTCGCGCGTCTTAAACGGCACGATTGTCTTATCCAAAAAATCATACGATGCCAAGAAGGTTGTAAAGGGAGACGCAATTGTCGCCCAACAGCAGGGTGAACCGACAAGAATTACGTCATAGGCTACCCGTATCTTTTTCGGACTATTAGTCTGTGCCCCAGCATCAAGACCGGTACAGAAAAACAATATGCACAATTGTGCTACAATTCTTAAACTTTTCATATCTCTTCCTTCAAGATTAAATTTATATTGCAAATATCGGAGAAAGAAGGCAAACCGTTTGTAGATGAATTACAGACATCATAACCTTAATTACAGGTGTTCTGTTTGGGGTTAAGGGAGATAAACTATCGGTGAAAGAGCAGGTTTTGTACATTATTTATTATACATACAGACCGGGCCTATTTATTCATGCAGTCAAGTTTAAACTCGGCCTATGTGCCGATAGTCGTTTTGATCGGAAAAATGTAAAACAGTAATAATGGTTGAATTATCTGTAATTTATACACAAACTGATTGCAGAATCGACCGTACCTTTGCCACAACAAAGATGATTTTTCAGCAGTTACCAGGAAACAGCTAAAAACAAGTTATATGAAAGCAATAAATAAACTAACGGCAGCAACTCTCTTACTGGTAGCTGCCTGTCCTCTCACTAATGCACAAGAGAAAATGGAAAATGTATTGAATCAACGACAACAGAACATCATTGCCATCGCATGCCTGGAGGCAAAAGGTGATCTGGAAAATCTTTCCGGAGCTATCCATATAGGTCTGGACGAGGGGCTGTCGGTCAATGAAATTAAAGAAGCTCTTTCACATCTTTATGCTTATACCGGTTTTCCCCGCAGTTTGAATGGATTAGGCGTCCTTCAACAGGTTCTTGCCGAACGCAAAGCAAAAGGGATTACCGATCAGGAAGGTAAGGATGCCGATGCACTGCCCAAAGGGTTCGACGCTTTAAAAGAAGGTACAGCCATACAGACAAAGCTTTCCGGTGCTCCCTTCGATTATACTTTTGCGCCGGCAACCGATTATTATCTGAAAGCCCATCTTTTCGGCGATATTTTCGCACGGAATATCCTAACTTTCCCTGAACGGGAACTGGTAACAGTCAGTGCCCTATCCGGTATCAAAGGCGTAGAGCCTCAATTGAAATCACATGTGCGCGGAGCAAAGAATATGGGACTAACGGATGCAGAAATACATTCTATTCCGGACGTACTACTTCAAAAAATAGGGGAAACGGAAGCTTATCGTGCAAGGAAAGCGATTGCAGAGGTTTATGGCGAAGAATTCAAAGAAGGCGCCCCCGTAGAGAACCGTATATTTCCAAAAGGCGAACTGAATACAGCCTATGCCAAATATTTCATCGGAAACAGCTATCTGGCAGAATTAGCAAATGGTGAAGGGAAATTGCATGTGTCCAATGTCACCTTCGAACCACGTTGCCGTAACAATTGGCATATCCATCACAAAGGCGGACAGATTCTTATCTGTGTAGGCGGCAGAGGCTGGTACCAGGAATGGGGCAAACAGGCTCGGGAATTACATCCCGGCGACGTCGTCGACATTCCTGCGGAAACGAAACATTGGCATGGAGCCGCAGCAGACAGTTGGTTTCAGCACATCGCCATCGGTGTTCCGGCTGAAGGGGCAAGCGCTGAATGGCTTGAACCGGTGACCGACGTGGCATATGACAAACTGAAATAATCCGTCCTTTAAAGGGGCAACCAGCAAGTAAGGGCAATGAAAAAAAGTTGTATCCCGATTACAGATAGTATAACCTCAATTACGGATTTCACGGAATGCATGAAATCCGTATGCTTTTTATCGTTATCTTTGCTACAATTCAAACAATTACGTCTATGAATCAACTTGTAAAATTAGAGAATGTAGACCAGTACAACAAGCTATACGGACTTGAAACACGACATCCTTTGATAAGTGTCATCGACCTTACCAAAGCGACCCAAACAGTTAATCATGTCCAGATGAATTACGGGCTTTACGCACTCTTTCTGAAACAGACCAAAAGTTGTAATATCAAATACGGACGGACATCGTACGATTATGAAGCAGGAACAATAGTCTGTTTTGCTCCGGGACAGACAGCTGCTGTAGAATTGATAGAGGATGAGGTGGCTCCCAAGGTGTATGGGATCCTATTCCACCCCGATCTGATCCGGGGAACTTCCCTGGGGAAAAGTATCAAGACTTATACGTTCTTCTCCTATGCCGTCAACGAGGCATTACATCTTTCGGAACAGGAAAGGGGGATTGTGATGGATTGTCTGGCGAAAATCAATATCGAGTTGGAACATGCCATAGACAAACATAGTAAGATCCTGATCGCCATGAATATTGAGCTATTACTTAACTATTATATGCGTTTTTATGAACGCCAGTTCATCAGCCGGAGTGATGCGAATCAAAACGCCCTCACCAAATTCGAGCAACTATTGGACGATTATTTCCAAAGCGAGTTGCCGATACAGGAAGGGTTACCTTCCGTTAAATATTTTGCAGACAAAATATGCCTTTCTTCCAATTATTTCGGGGATATGATCAAAAAAGAAACCGGAAAAACGCCACAAGAACATATCCAGGACAAAGTGATCGAACTGGCAAAAGAACATATTGCAGACACAGAGGAGACAGTAAGTGAAATTGCTTATACCTTGGGATTCCAATATCCGCAACATTTCTGCCGCTTATTCAAGAAACGTATCGGTTGTACGCCTAATGAATACAGACTGCAATATGGACAGGCTTTTCAATAATTTTAACTAATGTATTAGAAATATGGATGAAATAATAAAAATTGATACGATAGACCAGTACAATAAGTTGTATGGATTAGAAACCGTACACCCGCTGGTAGGAGTTGTGGATTTGACAAAAGCGACTATCCACCCCAACCACATCCGTATGAATATGGGGATCTATTCGCTTTTTTTGAAGCATACCAAATGCGGTGACCTAAAATACGGGAAGAAATTATACGATTATCAAGAAGGGACAATTGTCAGTTTTGCCCCCGGACAGATAATCGGAATCGAACTGAAGGGAAATGCCAAGCCTTCGTCGGTCGGTATCGTTTTCCATCCCGATTTAATACGAGGGACATCGCTCGGGGAAAATATCCAGCAATACTCTTTCTTTTCCTACGAAGTGAACGAGGCACTCCACCTATCCGAAGAAGAAAAACAAATCATCACGGACTGTTTCGATAAAATCCGAATAGAATTGAGCCATGCCATCGACAAGCATAGCAAAATACTGATAGCCAAAAATATTGAGTTATTACTGGATTATTGCATGCGTTTTTACGAAAGGCAATTCCATACCCGCAGTAAAGTAAATAAAGATATTTTAGTACAATTCGAAAATTTGTTGGATGATTATTTTCAGGGAAAGAATGCGGAAAATAAGGGTTATCCCACCGTCAAATATTTTGCAGACAAGGTATTCCTTTCTCCCAACTACTTCGGCGATCTCATCAAAAAGGAAACCGGTCAGACGGCCCAACAGCATATCTTATTCAAACTTATAAGCATGGCCAAAGACCGGATCGTAAATACAAACCAATCCGTATCCGAGATCGCTTACGGATTAGGATTCCAATATGCACAGCATTTTTCACGCCTGTTCAAGAAAAATGTAGGTTGTTCGCCTAATGAGTATAAGAAACTGAATGGTTCAACCTTTTGACAGCGGCAGCGTAGAGCGCAGCAAAAGCAACTGTATCCAGATGGCACAGGAGCAGTTGCTTTGCATGGAAACAACATATCGGCTTGGTCGGCAGATTACAGGTATCATCCCCCCATTACAGATAGGCAAGGAAAAGGGAAATAAGTATAGTTAAACATACTATCTTCCTCCCGAAATAAGTTATATAAATGAAAGAGAACATATTAAATATAGAAACCATACACGAGTGCAACTGTTGTTTGGGATACAAAACATTGCACCCCCTTGTCAGTGTCATTGATCTGGAGCAAGCCAATCTGGAGCAGTGTACCATCAAATTTGATTTCTACACCATTATCATGATACAAGGGGAAGTAGAAGATTTCTTATACGGACGTAAGTATTATGACTACTCCAATGCATCGCTTCTGTTTCTTACTCCGGGCGAATCGATTAAAATAGATCCTAACAAACTACTCCGCCGGAAAGGCTGGTTGCTGGCCTTTCATCCCGATTTACTTTGCCGTACTTCGCTGGGTGGGCATATAAAGGATTATACCTTTTTCTTCTATAAACCGGATGAAGCCCTCCACTTGTCCTTGCGCGAAAAAAGTAAAATCGTAGACTGCCTGCACAATATCGGAGATGAATTAGAACACTCCATAGACTGCCATAGCAAAACATTGATTTCGAGACATATCGAACTCTTGCTCGATTATTGCACCCGCTTTTACGAGCGCCAATTCATTACACGCTGCGAAGCAAACAAATCTATTATCCTTCAGACTAATATATTGCTGGACGAGTATATTCAATCCGGGAAGTTGAAGGAAGGAGTTTTACCCTCGGTTGAATATTGCGCCGGCAAACTCCATTTATCCTCTCGTTATTTCAGTGATTTATTATATTTTGAAACGGGGCAAAACATCCAGGAGTATTTCCAGCTTAAACGCCTGGAAGCTTCCAGGCGAATGCTGCTCGAACCGGGTAATACAGCGGGTATGGTAGCAGAAAAGCTGGGCTATGCCAGCGTGCAATATTTCAGCCGGTTTTTTAAAAAGATCACAGGGATAGCTCCCAGCGATTATAGGTTGGCACAAAACTAAAATTTACCCCTACCCTTCTCCCGTTCTTATCTTCCGGTTAGTTCTCGCTAGTCAGCCGGATAATTTCCGAAACAGGGTTAAGAGCAGGCCTCGTCAGCACAAAGTCAAAGCCGGGTGCTCGACAACTTATCCTTCTGTACTCCGGCAAGCGGAAACGAGCCGCTATTGCCGGAGTTTGACTTCCTCTTCTTTATCAGATTTTCGCTATCTTTTTTGATTTCATTTCAGATACTCCTTGAAAAATGTTTCCAATTTGTCGAAAGGAATGATGTTCATACGGTCGTATAGATCTACGTGGCTCGCACCGGGAATAATCAGCAGTTCTTTGTTATCGCCTTTCAATTTTTTGAAGGCATCTTCGCTGAAATAGCGGGAGTGAGCTTTTTCTCCGTGAATTAGGAGCACGGCACTGCGGATTTCATCGCTATAAGAAAGGATGGGCATATTGATGAACGACAAAGCGGAAGTTTTGTTCCAGCCGTCGTTTGAGTTGAGGGAACGGGGATGGTAACCGCGCGTGGTCTTGTAATAGGCATGATAATCTTTCAGGAATTGCGGTGCATCGTCGGGCAGCGGATCGATAACACCGCCTGCGAGCGCATACGTACCGTTCTTCGCATCCTCCGTCCGCTGGGCGTTGAGTTGTTTGCGCAGTTCGTAACGCGCATCGGTATCCATCGCGTCGAAATAGCCGTTGGCATTTACACGGCTCATGTCGTACATCGTTGCAGCGGCCGTCGCCTTGATACGGGTGTCAATCGCTGCAGCATTGAGGGCCATACCACCCCAGCCACAAATGCCGATGATGCCGATACGCGCAGCGTCCACATCATCGCGTGTCGAGAGGTAATCGACGGCAGCGCAAAAATCTTCGGTATTGATGTCGGGCGATGCTACGTAACGGGGTTCACCACCGCTCTCACCCGTATAGGAAGGGTCGAATGCAAGGGTCAGGAAGCCACGCTCGGCCATTGTCTGCGCATACAAGCCCGATGATTGTTCTTTTACGGCTCCGAAAGGACCGCAGACGGCGATAGCAGGCAGCTTGCCGGCGGCATTTTTCGGTACATACAAATCGGCTGCAAGAGTGATGCCGTAGCGGTTGCGGAAAGTCACCTTACTGTGATTTACCTGGTCGCTCTGCGGGAATACTTTGTCCCACTGTTGAGTTAAAATCAGATTTTCGTTCATGGTCATATCGGATTTAAAATGATTCTCGTTTGCCCCGGCCGCATGTATCGGTCCGGTAGCCTGCTGTTTGCCTTTCCCATAACAGGAAATGGAAAAGGCAATAATTGTCAAGGTAGTTAAAAACAAATTTCTCTTCATACGACTGATTTATTATTTATATGACAAAAATAGGAAATAAGTAGCTGTCGTCTTATACCCAAATTAAGGAAAGGTTAACCCTAATTACAGATTTTCAGACGCATATCCGAAGCCGAGTAAGATAAAAACGCAATCTTTGTTCGGGATAAGAGCCAATGTTCCGGATATAAATGAGGTTCCTTTCTAAAAATAGGTATAACCGAGCAATATCCTAATCTGTTCGATCCCGAGACTTACCCTCTGGATGCCGGTTTTATTAAATAAATGTTCCCTTTTTTGTAGTTTATTATAGGACATCAAGATACAACTGATGCTTATCCCCCCGTTTTTTCGATTCAAACGATAGTTTGTCTGAAAATTAAAACGCCCCACTTCCCCCTAGATAGGGCAAATAGGGGCAATCCGATTCCTGTTTGTTATCCGGTTATTTTTCACTTCACTAAGCCGATCAACCACTTTACTATTTCCGGATCATCATGCGAGAAGAACAAGCTTTTTTTCCGGTCGAGTCCAGTTATTTCCTGCATATCTTCATCCGTCAAGGCAAAATCGAAAACCTCAAAGTTTTCAATCATACGTTCTTTGCGGGTAGATTTCGGAATGACAATCACTCCGCGTTGAATAAGGAAGCGCAAAGCTGTTTGCGCTACAGACTTGCCATATTTTTTGCCGATTGCTTGCAAGGTTGCATTGGCAAAGAAGTCGTTCCGTCCTTCGGCAAACGGCCCCCACGACATGATACGCGTACCGTAACGCTCCATGATTTTCTGTGGTTCCGTCTGTTGATTGAATACATGTGTTTCTACCTGGTTTACCATCGGTTTGATTTCGCAGCACTCAGCCAAATCTACAAAACGGTCGGGATAGAAATTACTCAGGCCGATAGCACGCGCCTTACCTGCTTTATAAGCTTCTTCCATAGCCCGATAAGTGCCGTAGTAGTCGTTAAAAGGCTGGTGAATCAACAGCAAATCCACATAGTCACTTTGCAGCTTACGCAAGGATTCGTCGATAGAAACTTTCGCCCGTTCATAACCGGCATTGGAAATCCAGACTTTGGTGGTAATGAAAACTTCTTCACGGGCAATGCCGCTTTTCTTCACGGCATTGCCTACACCTTCTTCATTGGCATAAGCCTGTGCTGTATCGATAGAACGGTAACCTACACTCAAAGCATCTGCAACGCAGCGTTCACACTCCTCGGGTGTTACCTGATAAACGCCGTAACCCAACACCGGCATTTCGACCCCATTATTCAATTTTACTGTATCCATCATTTTATGTTTTCGTTCGGTACAAAATTAGCGGATTCTCTGTAAAGCTTCCTTACACGGATTACGGATTTACGTACCATTTTTACCGGTCCCCTCTGAATATTCCGCATTCACCGCACAATGCGGTTATCTGCAGATTAAATGTTTGATGAACAAATACCCCCCGACGATTTGCAAAGCCATACCCGGAAGACCGATACGGAAATCCTGCACGGCAGTGTAAAAACTGCCTTTCATAGCCCATTCTCCCAAGGTACCGACGATTTAATAGGCCATGACGACAGCCAATAAAACAGGCAGTGAAACGCGTTGGAAGCGGCGTGCGGCCAACCCGGCAGCAAGGGCGAGCCCTACGGACTTCAATAGGATAGCAGGCAGAGCAGCAACCGGCGGCATCCCAAAAAGCCAAGAGTTGACGAGAGGCGAAGCGATGGCTGTCAGTAGCCCTACCTTCCAACCATATTTGTACGCACCGATCAAGGTAAAGAAATAGATCGGCAGCCAGGTCTGTCCGCCCTGAGGCACAAGATGGAACACCTGTGGCAAGGCGACGTTGCCTACAACGAATAAGGAAGCCGTCAGATAGGTTTTTGCATTGCTGTAGTCCAGCGAATAAAGTTTTACAGTTGTTGTTTCCATTTATTTTTCCTTTAAAATGATGAGAGGATGATTTTTAAAAATGGAATTTGAAGCCGCCCATCCCTGTAAATCCCGGCATTTCATACCCCCGGTTGATGGTATAGGCAGCATTGGTGATATTATCCAATCTGGCAAACAGTTCCAAGACACGGATTACTTTGTAAGAGAGCTTCATATTAAGCAATGTATAGTTTTCATTGTCCATACCGCTGGCAATATACAGGCCGCCAACACCCTTCAATTCAGCATCCACCCGAAGCTTCGGCAGTGCCTGCCAGCCGATCCCCAAGAAATACTGGTTTTTCGGTGCTGCCGTCAAATCCGCTGAAGTGTGGAGATAACTGTAAGTAGCCCTCAGCGACAGCTTAGCGAGGGGCTGACTGTTGGCTGTCACTTCTATCCCTTTGTTGATAAAACGACCTGTGTTTACGTTCTTTCCGCTCACCGTCTGAATCAGATTGTCGCCCTTGCTGTAATAACCGGTTACGTCAATACCGAAATAAGGGGAGAAGTTTTTACCCACCGTCACCTCATAGTTCATCATATTTTCCGGGTCGAGATCGGGATTAGCGGGGCCGTAGAGGTACATCTCGCGGAAAGACGGATTGCGGTAGCCTTTTGCGAGAGATCCTTTCAGCAGCCAGCCTTCGGCGGGATGAACAACGAAACCTCCCTGCGGAATCCATTGGGTATCAAATCGATCACTGTTCGCCATGCGAAGTCCGGCATTCAGAATCAGCACGCCTCCGAACAGATTCTGAGAAAAGGTAAGGTAAGGAGAATACTCCGTAATGCTTTTGCGACCGATAGTCTGCATCTGTGCAGCAGTACTGCCGTCTCCGTGTGTATGTCCACCAGACATCGGAATCCTGCCGGTGTAAGTGTCAAAGTCGAAACCGAATGTAGCGGCTGCATTTTTCCAGGGATTAAAATTCTGATAAGCGAGGATACCGAAACGGTCGTCCAAGCTATGAAAATGGTTGGGATCATCGATATAATGATTGCCGTAGCTGTAATATACCCGTACACCACCGCTGGTATTGCCATAATAGTTGTTCAGTGACAAAGACGCTTCACCCCGGGTGACGTTCTGGTGATAAATATCGGTAGATTCCGGATTGCTCAATGTCGGATAGATGGGATCGTTGCCGACGAAATTCATCAGCGAGTAATCCGCCCGCGCTTGCCAGGAATCACTGAAATCATATCCCAGTTTAGTATACAGGTTGCCTTGCCTGAAATCGAAATTATCCCTTAGTCCGTCTGTACGGTCGTAACTAAGTGACACAAGCGAGGAGAATTTCCCGAAGCGGGTGGTGTTGGTAAGCGAAGACAGCCATGTATTGTAAGAACCGTATTGTGAAGTGAGTGTGGTATGTACTCCGTCCTTACCGGCATTCTTCGTAATGACATTGATGACACCGCCCATAGCATTGGAACCGTAGAGCACAGAACCGGGCCCGCGAAGCACTTCCACCCGCTCCACGTATTCCGTCCCGTAGAAGTCTGCTATAGGATGGGAATAAATTCCGGTAAACTGGGGTTGTCCGTCCACCATCATCAAAACGGAATTGGTAGGTGAACCGCCTACACCGCGGATTTTAATGCCGCCCGAGCCACCGTTGCTGACACCGAATCCGAAAATATTGCGTTCGGATATGAACAAACTCGGCACCTGAACGGAAATAGCGGAAAGCAACTGGGTCTGTCCGCTAGCTTCCAACTGGGAATTCCCGATAACGGAAACGGTATAAGGAAGCAAATTCCGCCCGGTTGCATGATTACTGCCCGTCACCACCACCTCGTCAAGGCGATAGATCCGGTTGGTATCCACGACCGCTTGGGCAGATACGCCCGTCATGCCAAATAAAGCCGTACAGAAAACTATTCCTCCGGCTAATCGTTGTAAACAGTGTTTGTTCTTTTTCATTTCTGTTCGCTATTTGATGATTTATTCTGTTCAATCAAAGGCCACAATTCCTTTTCAATATCCAAATCTTTCCGTCGCCCTCTGCATGTGTCCGCGAATATCGACCCCGAAAGGGCAGTTCTTTTCACAACTACCGCAACGGATGCACTCGGAAGCATGGTGCGAAAGAGCTTTATAATGCTCTCGCACGGTTTCAGGTACAAATCCTTCGGCTACGGTCAGATTGTAGTATTTATTGACACTGGCCACATCAATTCCAACCACACAAGGGGCGCAGTGTCCGCAATACATACAATGTCCTTTCCACGAGAAACGGTCCATACCCTGCATAACCGAAGTGTAGTCCTTTTCTTCCTTCGTCGCGCTGCACCAATCCACTGCCCTCTGTACTTCCTCACAACTGCGGCAACCGACCATGACGGATGCCACACCCGGACGTGTCAATGCATATTCCAGACACTGTACCGAGGTGAAGGCTTTCCCGAAAGGAGAGTTGGCTTCACTCAGCAAATCCCCTCCCCCATACACCTTCATCACGTCGATACCTATGCCTTTCTGCTCACAGAGTTCGTACAACAGTTCACGCTCCGGATCGATATTGTGCAGCTCACGTTCATAATTTTCATCCTTCCACAAATCTTCCACCTCTTCACTGGCAGGTTGCAAATCATAACAGGGGTTGATGGAGAACATCAACACATCCACCAATCCGCTTTCCACAGCCTTTATCGCCACCCGAGGGTTGTGACTGCTCATACCGATATGGCGGATTCGTCCTTCCTGCTTCAAGCGAAGGGCAAGCCGGATAATAGGCCCTTCAAATACACAACGGAAATCCTTTTCATCGTCTACATAATGTATCATACCGATGTCCAGATAGTCCGTCCGCAACAAACGGAGCTGCTCCTCGAAAGCGGCCAGCGTTTTATCCACGTCACGGGTACGTAAATACTGGCCGTTCTCCCAGGTGGCACACAAATGTCCCTGTATTACAAACTGCGGCCGATAGCCCACTAAAGCCTTGCCTATATTCGTACGTAAGCCGGGATTGGAAGAGTACATGTCCATAAAATTGATGCCTTGTGCAATGGCAAAGTCCATCTGTCGGCGCGTATCCTCTTCCGACAGGCCGATAAATCCTTCACAGCCCAGTCCGATAGCACTGACGGACAAGCCGGTTCTTCCTAATTTCCGATACTCCATCTCATTTTTTGTCTAAATCAACCAACTCATATTTTTGACTACCTACACCGATGGCCTCTGCATATTCCAGCGTATGAATGCCATGGCGCGACTCCATGCGCTCTATCAGATGTACTTTCCCCGGGTCCGAAGATGAATAGACCAGGTCCACACAAGCCTTATCGAGGGCCACCGGATCCAGCGAAGCAAGTATACCGATGTCCCCCATCTGGGGAGCCGCCGGATGAGAGTCACAATCACAATCCACCGACAGATTATTCATCACACTGATGTAAAGAATTTTTTCACCGCAATGGTCGATGACCCCTTTTGCGGCTTCTGCCATAGATTCCAAGAAATCATCCTGTGCAGGATTTCCCCAGCTCGTAGTACTCTCTCCTGCAGAATGTATCAGGCGCTTTCCGTTGGAAGAAGCTATGCCGATAGAGATATTCTTGATAGCCCCTCCGAAACCTCCCATGGCGTGCCCTTTGAAATGCGAAAGTACCACGGTAAAATCATAATTGAGGTAGTGAGAACCGACAATATCTTCGGTCAAATGTTTACCACCGGCCACGGGAAGGCGGCTTTCACCTTCCGCATCCATGATATCGACCGGAGCAATGGCGGTAAAGCCGTGGTCTTCGGCAGCTTTCAGGTGTGCTTCTGTATTAGAACGTCCACCGCCGTATGCTGTGTTACACTCCACAATGATACCGTTTACTTCTTTCACCAAGTCGGCAATTAATGCCGGTTTCAGAAAGTTATTCCCTCCGGGTTCTCCCGTACTTAACTTGACGGCAACCTTTCCGGTGGCAGCGCGTCCCAACGCCTTATAAACACGCATCAGCGCTTCAGGAGTAATTTCCCTGGTGAAATAAACTACGGAGGCTTTTCCGCCTTCAGGCGTCTCCTTTTCCGGTTGTTCCTGTCTGTTCTTATTCTTGTCTGCTGCTGAAGAAGGGGTGCAACCATACATCGTAAGAGACGTAAATGTCATGGCCAAAAATACGATACCATACTTTTTCATAAGTTCACTATTTAATTTATACGAATTCTCAGACGGTCACGATAGAAAAGCAGCCTCCGATGCCGTACTTGCTATCTTACTCCGCCGAACGGTTTTATTTTAAATCGTCAATCCACTGTTCCAGTTCTTCCACAGGGGTAACCATACGGTCAAAATGCTTTTCGTCAGAACTGAATTTGAAGGCATGGGCATGTTCTACCTTTGCCCCATTCCCCTCTGCCAGGGAAACCATATCCGTTATCACACTACCGGGCCATCCGGCATTGGTCATAAAAGGTACTACCACTTTTCCTCTGAAATCATTGCTGGATAAAAATGACAATACAACGGGCGCCATGCGGTACCACCAAGTGGGAGTACCTACGATGATGCGGTCATAATTTTTCAGGTCGACGCCAAGTGATTTCAACTCGGGCTTATATCCACCCTCCACTTCTTCCCTGCCCTGTTTCACCACTTTCTCATAGTCATCGGAATAAGGTTTCACCGGTTCCAAACTCACTAAATCGCCACCTATGGCCTTCTGCACTTTCTCGGCTATACGCTTTGTATTGCTGGCTGTGTAGGAAAAATAAACGATCAATGTTTTCATTTCACTCTTGGGTTTTATTATTGCATTCTCTTGAGGGATATTCGCCCTGCAGCCTGGACAAACTGCCCATAAAAAGCCCGCATACACCAGACCAAGAGCCAGAATCCCGAATATTTTCTTCATGTTATACCGTATTATTTATCAGAATCACCTTCACAGACTATTCTTTTTGCAAAAATACAGTGTTTCAAACAAACAGAAAGTAGATAAATTACAGTTATTCTAACCCATATTACTGTTTATCATCATTTATTCTATGGTAAGTGAATGTCTGGACGCAAGAATATTTCCTCCTGCTTTTACATTCCTAAATACTCGATATTTATTTCATTGTACTCATACCAAAGCCTTACCGGAACTTCACTTTACCATCCCTATGTTCCGATAAACGTCCCCTCTTGCAAATGCATCCGCTTTGATACTTTCTACTTCAGAATACATATTATGAGAAAACTTAACAAAAAGCCTTCTGCTATTTCCCGTGTCAAAAATAATTCAGTCTGAAATTCAGTCGGTGACACTCCCGTATGTTTCTTGATGTAATTACCGAAAAAAGCAACTTTCTCCAGGCTTGGAACAAAAACAATTTCGGCAATAGAAAAAGTAGTGTATGGCAACCGCTATACGTCCTTTTGTAAATCCATGTTTTCTAGTAAGATCATCTTGATTCTAAAAAATTATACATAAAAGATTTATATCCGGTTTCCTGGTTCTATGCCTCTCTTTCCATATCGTTTTGCAGGATCTCCCTAAATATAATCATAATATATGAGATTATAATTGTGTATATGTATTTTATATTAAAAAAACATATATATTTGTAAAAAATAATTACTATGAAAAAAATAGTTTTAATTTTCATCACCTTTGCACTAATAGTCATGGGTTGTGAGCACAAAGATGTGTATCAGACGAAAAAGGTGGACTTTGATAATATTGTTCCCTTTGCTGCGTATGAGGTTCCTTTGAAGGAAGGAATGGTATCGATCGTAATTTATGGTGAGGACACTTTGGCCATTACCGGAATTCCGATGAATATAAATGTTCCTAAAGAAGCTGTAAAGAATTTGACGAAAAGCACAGCTCCGATAAGAGTGGTTTATAGTAACGAACCTAAATTCGAAGGTTATAAAGATTGCGGTACGATACAAACAGATTGTGTTCTTCTGTTTGAGGATACCCGAAGTGGTGATAACGATTATAATGATTTGATTATCTGGGCAAAAAAGAAAGAGACAAGAACATACTGGCCTGATTATATCGTTTCTTGTGAATTCACCATTCATCCAATTGCCTTGGGAGCCATAAAGAATTTCAAACTGGGAGTTGTAAATGAACAGGGTACAGAATTTATTCTGGCTGAAAATTGCCGTGAAGAGTTATTTAAGGGGGAGAAAGGATTTATCAATACGGAAACAAATGTTGCTCCGAAAACATATCCCAGCAAAATGATTAAAACCAAAGAATGGAAGTATAATCCGAACGTAGGGAATACGACAATAAACTGGTTTATAGAGACAGCCGATGAAAGGATGTATATTGCAGAAACCAATAAAGCCGTCAATCAATCCAACTTAGAGCAATTCGGAAATGAGAAAGGGAGACCTTATGGAATAGCATTCCCGACAACCGGAGCGAATATTTTCAAATTCGGGGGACCTTTTTATGCAACGGAATGTACTCCTATCCAACAGATTTATAACAACTTCGAAGGATGGATCCAAGGGGAAGGGAATATAAACGACAAAGGAGTAAATAACACAGATCCTCAAATCTGTTACAATTTCTCCAATCCGCATTGACAAAGAATTATTTCCGTCATTTTACACATTAGGGACGTGCCCTAATGTGTAAAATGACAAGAAATTTAGCTATTCAAACACACTTATTTATAGGACAGATCCGATCTTAAAACTTAAAATAGCAGAAAAGGTTCATTTCCCCTAAGTTATTTTTCATCTGTCACCTCTAAAGAGGAGAGTATTCTTTGGGCCATCAATATCCGTTGGGAAAGAAAATTGTGAACTTCTTTCCACCGATAATAAGGAAAGCGGTCAGTCGCTAGCGGAAGTGCAGCTTCTTGCTCGTTTAAGAGAATTTTAATCCATATATTTTGCTCTTTATCCCGATAAAAAATCCATTGTACGTTAGCGGCCATAGGTGCAATCTCATAATCTTTCCAGTATAATGCGACAGAATCGGGATTAGCTATAGAGCTGTCCGTTTTTTCTATACCCATTAAAGCGACAAAAGGTATAACCGTTTCCGCATGAGCAAAACGAAAATTTGCCTGCTTATTTGATTGGCCGTTTATCACCTCTTCGGTGGTACGAATAAATTCGGAAAGCAAAGGCCACGCAATTGCAACCGGCAACATCTTTCCGATAGGCGCAGCGCTTTTACTCAGGTATTGCCGCAAATTCTGAGTCTGCCAATAATCAAACCATTCTTCAGTTGTAAAAAAATTCCCCAAATTTAAGGAAATATCGGTATCGGGAAGTATGGCCGCAATAGCAAATAATGCCCTGACAAATTTCCTGGCTTCCTCGTCTGTCTCTTGTTCCGGATTGAGAAAAAGCCTCTTCATAACAGGGGCGGGAGAAATTTTTTTCTCCAAAAAGGCCTCATATACAGGAATCCATCCCCCGTTTTTTTTATAACAGACATAGGACTTATTTAAGTCGAAAAAACGAAGGAGGGTATCGTACTGTCTTCCTTCACTTCTCTCTATATACAGAGCTGAATTGTGTTGTTTTATCACGGAAAGGAATGCATCCATACTATTTATACAACGGGGAACATAGGTAGCAATTGCTTCTATCCGAGCTGCACCGGTAAACAACAGAGGATAATGCTCTATCATACGTCCGGCAATTCCTTTTTGCTCCTGCTCTCCTAATTTTGATAATTTTCCCCACTGATTCTTAAAGAGCCCAGCCAGATAACGCACAGTGGAAAGTAATTCCACACCTTCCGCCGTCAGGCTATTTTCGCATTCAGCAAACGTCAGTACCTCTATGACCTTATTCAAATCCTTTCCCGAAGTAGGAAACCTTGCTCCATGCCTTCCCAAATGATTTATGTAGAAAGGGATCATACCGTCTGAAGAAAAGGTAGATGAATTTTCTATAAAAGGATAAGGCATAGCAGTTCCTGCATATTGCTGAACACTAGCTTGTCCCCATGCAAAAGAAAAATAAATAAACAGACAGAGTACAAACATTATTATTTTCTTCATACCGCCATTTGTTTTATTCATTAGTTATACAACAATGAGTAAAACGATGTTTGCGTAAAATCTTATTTTATGATTTTTTTTCACCACAGCAGTATCTTACCCCCACCGATCCCGGGATTTTCTCCCTACAATGCGATAAATAAGGAACAAAGGGACGATTCCTTTGTCATTTCTTCTCCCATAACTTAAAATTATCTCACCCCAAACACCAGCCCAAACTTAAAAGCAATTTTTCCCTCGAAATCGATTCACCATTCAGGAAACGCCCTATATTCCCACCCCAATTGAGTTCTAAAAGCATTCTCTTTTTGTAAACCCTCCTCAATCTCCAATAAGGAAAAAAAACATAAGATTTTGAACGGCCTTCGCGATATCCTTTCCAGACAGGATCAAAATAATATACACAATCTACAGCCAGAAAATTTGCACTATTTCCATAAGTATTTTTTCCCATCTTGGCCCGTCTTTTCCTATCATCATAATAACGAGGCAGAACACCTATTAAAGGTGAAATAGCGTAATAAGTATTATGATCTCCCAAAGCCATAGTCGTGGATTTTACACCCATACGTCCCCCGGTGCAAAAGTATTTGTATAGGCATCTCACAACCGACACTCCCTCCTAACGTCTCTAAAACAATGGAAATCGAACGTTGTAATTGTGGGTTATTTTCCTCTCCTTTTACGACTGAACCTAGGACAGAGAATACAACTCTCAACAAATTCCTACAAAACATTTTTTCCTAATAATCCAGATGAAGCTCCTCACTTGCTGCTTTTATTCCAGAACTTTTCAAGGTGAATACGAATCATTTTCCTTGTTCTGTATTCTGCTCGCCACACTTATAGAAAGTGTAATATAACAATTTTTCCATAAAATGAAAAACAAAATGCCGGTCATCATGCCCAAATAAATCCCCCTTTTTTCACTCTGCCAAACTTTTGTATACGAAGTGAATTTAATACAAATTTGAACTATTTTACAGCAATATTTTTATTCCTTCTACCTGAACGTCGCTTAAAAGCCCCCAATTATTAAGTGAAAAATACCATTTTTGTTTTCATTTACTCATTTAAATCATTCATTTTATGGCAACAGTTCATGTAAAATTGCGTTCATCTGTCGTAGAGGGTAAACCAGGTACCCTCTTTTTTGTTTTATCTCATCGGGGAAATACCAAACAAATTAAAACAATCCACAAACTATTTCCTCCCGAATGGGATCCCGTATCCCAGCATCCCCTTATTCCGGACAACGAAAGGAGTATGTATGTACAGCAGGTAAAAACGTCCCTGCAAGAATCGCTGATCCAACTTCGTTCCCTCATTCACTCTTATCCTCCCGGAGAACCCGACATCCTTCAGCAAATAGTAAACCGTTTCAACGGTAAATCCCCCTCTCTTCGGTTGTTCTCCTTTATTGATAAATTACAAAAACAATTGGAACAAAACGGTCAAATCAAAACAGCTATGTCCTATCATTATGCCATGAGGAGTTTTAAAACCTTCCGGGAGGGACGAGACATCGAATTAGCCGCTATCGATTCCGTCGTTATGTCAGAATACGAATATTGGTTAAAAAGAAAAAACGTCACTCTCAATTCCATTTCCTTTTATATGCGGATTCTTCGGGCAATCTACAACAAAGCCGTGGTCCAGGAATTAATTATTCAACGCGATCCTTTCAAAAATGTATATACCGGAATAGAAAAAACCCGAAAAAGAGCGGTAGATGAAAATATCATTCTAAAATTAAAAAAGTTGGATCTTAAACAGCCGAACCTCACTTTTACCCGAGATCTTTTTTTACTTAGTTTTTATACCCGGGGCATGTCTTTTGTCGACATGGCCTATTTGCGCAAAAAAGATATCCGGGATGGAATCATTTACTACAAACGCCGCAAAACGGGTCAGCGACTTTCTGTCAAACTGGAACCCTGTATGCAGCGCATAATAGACAAATATGCCCCTCATGTCCCGAAAGAATTGGATTACGTACTCCCGATCATTAGCAGTACCGATCCGCTAACTGCTTTCAAACAATACCGGAATGCTCTCTCTTATTACAACCGCCTGCTCAAAAAACTGTCTCACCTCCTGGGTCTGCATCAAAGCCTTTCTTCTTACGTCTCCCGGCACAGCTGGGCCACCATCGCCTACAAAAGACATATACCTCTTTCCATCATCAGCGAAGGTATGGGGCACTATTCGGAAATGACTACTAAAATCTACCTGGCCTCCCTCGACCAAACCCTCCTCGACCGGGCCAACCGGACAGTGTTGAAGGGACTGTAAAAACAATCTTTTCTAAACAAAAAAAGAGACTGACCGAAAATTTTACTTTTCGGTCAGTCTCTTTCTAGATGTAGTTAATAATTTACTGTCCAACTTTTGGGGTTCACTTCAAAGTTGGACAACCTCTATACAACCATTTATTCATTTATAAAAACATAGTTTCAGACAAAAAAATCTGAAGAACACAATGCTTATTTTAAATAAGCTTCCCTTTAAAATTCGAAGTCTAAAAACATGCTTCGCAAATTATTTTTCTATACTCACTTCCTTCCCATCTACCAATTTCCGCATCGTCTGATACAAATAAGAACTTTTACGCCGAAGTTCTGAAGCACCTCGTCTCCGTTCTATACAATGAGGATACTTACGGATATACCATCTGAGCAATAAAGTTGGAATACAAGTCACACACATCCCCAACACAACAATCAAGCCGAATTGTAAATATTGCGGCCATCCCGTAATTAATAAAGCGACAATGACAAGCGTTAAGGTGGCTAACACTTCCAGCATAGTCGTTTTTGCATGACTAAATCCAAAACCTAAAATAATATGATGTAAATGTGTCTTATCAGGAGAAAAAGGAGAATGTCCTTTCAAAATCCGAATAACCATAACCCGCATCGTATCGAAAATAGGAATAGCAAAAACAGCCACCATAAAGGTAATTGGAGAACTTGTTATCTCAAGAGAAGCCGGTTCATTGATAAAAAGAGTTATAAGCGTAGCAAATAATATTCCCAATATTAAAGAACCAGCATCTCCGATATACATTTTGTTCCTTTTCCCAAATACATTATACAAGAAAAAAGGAAGTAAAGCCCCTAAAGTCGCAAAACAAAGAATCGTATAAATAATATCTCCCATAAGAAAAAATGAGATACCGAATATAAAAGAAACCAACATTCCAAAACCAGATGCCAACCCATCTACCCCATCAATTAAATTAATCGCATTTAAAATTCCTACACTATAAAAAATAGTCAAAGCAATTCCCAGAACAAACGGTATTTCTTTAATCCCAAACAAGCCTTGAAAACATTCCAAGCGAATTTTCCCCACAATAACAATAATACAAACGGCCAAAATTTGATATATCAATTTCCGCATAGCCCGCATATCTGTAATATCGTCACACACCCCTATATATAACATCAATAACATCGCTATAAACAGATAAAAAATTTGTTTCGCTTCGAAACTGAATACGAACAGAGAAGTAGCCATAGTTATTCCTAAAAATACGCTCACTCCACCCAAAATAGGTACTGGCACTTTATTGAGTTTCCGATAATTCGGATTATCCACAATATTGTGTTGCTTGGCTATTTTAACCAACTTCGGAATAGAAGAAACTACTATCCCAGCAGATAAAATAGCTGCTAAAATAATACTTAATAACGGAGACATAAATAATTTTTTACTGTTGAGAAATAAAATTGCAAGCTCTTTATTCGTCAAGAGCATTCGTTTGAAAAGAATGAAAAAAGGCCTATGGTGTCAGGGATACCAGAAAATTCACATTCCTTACAGAAGGGGATTTCTGAATCCTCAAAATCAAAAGCAGCGAAAGGATAATTGTCGTTTTACGAATCTCGTGTCAATGAATAATTCGTTATTCCACCAAGGAGCAAGGATATGATACATGTATAATGCAGTGCAAATCGAAAGAAAAATCAAAAACAGGTTTTACTGTAATTGAATGAAATGCACGGTTTCCCGTATATTTTTTTCCTGAGAAGCTCCGAAAACAACACTCTGAATAGGTAAATCATTAATAAATTCATAAGCCTCCTTAGCAGGAACAGCGCCTGATGCTAAAGTAGACATGGCCATAATCTGGTACTTCTCTACATCATTATTCCGGATACACTCTACATAAGCTTCCACATCAGGGGACATCAAATATCCAATTTTATTAATGGAACTACATATAATTACTTCTGAAATCCCCCACTCTTTCAGTCTCGCTTTTAAAAATGGTAAATTCTGAGTGATCAGTCCCGGAATAATTTTATACTTTTTCCGCACAAATTCACAATATTCATAAAAAATATCCTTCATTTCATAACCTAATAATAAATCCGTGATGATATTTTGTAAAAACAATGCTTTTACATTCAGCCCTTTATAAATCCGGAATTCAGCATCCACCAACATCTGCATCAACTTAATAGCATCTTTTCCCAAAACAGCCATTCCTCCTTTTGCTACCATACCCAATACCCCCATGGCGGAATTATTACTAAAAAGCACCTCATTTATGGCAGAAAAAATGCCTTTTTCTGCCACCAGATTAGCATATTTATGGGGATAAGGCACAGAAGGATACCAACTTATATGAGCATATTGGGATTTATGATCCCGAAAATAATTACATATCTCCTTGGCCCGGTTATTACTATTAAGCATAACGGCATTTATCCCATTATTAAAGGCGATATCGTACACTTTATAAATATTCCGTATATCATAAAATTTTTCAGCTAATTGCTGGGCTTTCTCCTGTGACATATGATTAATGCCAAAGAATTGATTATCCCCGAATACTATTTTATCTATTCTTTCCATCCTCATTTATTATTATCAAAATCATCAAAAATTTTATGCATTATCGTTTGAGCATCGCTCCCAGCCCCAAATGAACACAGGGAACCGTCCTGTTTCCCCAAAATTGAATCGGCAAAATAATAGAGCTGACGGGTAAACTCATTTCCTCTCACATAAAAAGGAACCGGAGTAAAAACATCCGTAATATAAATCGTATTCCAACCCTTTCTATAATCATATCCCTGTCTTTCTTCGTTCAGAAATAATTTCATCCCATGCTGATCCGCCAATAGCTTCCCGTTTGTTCCAAAAACCACCAACTTATTGCTCGGTTTCCGATAACTGGAATCGCACCAATTTACATATACCGTTCCCGAACGGCCATCTTTATAAAACAAAGTGGTAGAAACAATATCCTCCACATGCTTTGAATATACCTGATTCATACTCGTCCCTGCAACCTTATCTGGTGTTCCGATCAAATAGTCGACTAAATCCAATGCATGGGAAGCCATCTCATAAGTAGCTCCCCCACCATTTTCCCTTTTCGAACGCCATCCGTCTCCCGACTCAGGTTTAGAAATCGTACAACTGAACATCTCTGAGTTAAACCGGATAACGTCTCCGATCAACCCATTTTGAATATATTTACGAGCTGTCATAAATATGTCATTAAAACGATTTACATATCCGACTTGATTTACCAATCTTTTGTCAGCAAACATCTCAGCTAATTCTTTCGCCTGCTTGGGATTGGTAGTAAAAGGTTTTTCACAAAACACATGAATTCCCTTTCCACAAGCATACTTACAAATTTCATAATGTAAATTAGGAGGAGTACAGATAATTAGTCCATCTAGAGATGATTTATCAATCATCTCCTTATAGTCTGTAAATACCTGTAAACTTTTCACGTATTTCGACAAGACCTCCAACACCATCTTCGAAGTATCGGAAACGGATACAATTTCTACTTGCGGATGACTATTCATTATCGAAAAATGCGTAATCCCCATACGTCCCATTCCGATAATTCCGATTTTAATTTTTTGCATATATCAATATTTAAAGATCAGATTAATCGATAGAAATAAATTATTAAAATAAAAAACACCTGTAAAGCCTCAATGAAGAGTAAAAAGGAACTAATTAAAACAGAAAATTTTTTCCTTTCAAAGATAAGTGTCTCTCTCTGCAATAAATTGGTTTACCGCTGATTGGCGAACCTGCGGTTCTATTAAACAAATAGGCAGCAGAGGCTTTCATTCCATTCATCAGAAATCAGAAAAACTTTACTGATCCATTTGAAAAGTCGCTTATCTACTCAAAAAGAACTTTTAAAATATTATCGAAAATAAAAAATCAAACGTTTTAAATCGCTTTCATCTTTTGAGTAAATTGTATATAATAATAAATCATACTTCCGCAAAACACGACAGAACTCAAAATACGACTTAATATTGCTCCTCCGATTCCCCATAAAAAAACAAACCCGAAACTACCAATTAATAAAATAGCCCCACTCATAAAGGCTCCGTTCCGAAGATATTTCCCCTGTCCATGAGCACCTAAAAAACGATTTACCATATCCCCCAATCCATGAATAGAAGTTCCAATCGCCAAAAAAGAAGCATAATAAGCTACAGGAGAATAAGACTCATCATAAAGTATCCGAACCACCGGATTTATAATCATGACAAAAACAACACAACTCACTATTGTCAAGATGATTGTACCTAACATAATCTTGTTACTAATCTGATTCGAAACGGCAAAACGTTTAAAATAAGTTGTTCCAATAATTGAAGGTAGCATCGAAAGGGGGGTAGCGACCGTAAGAGCCAATGTATAAAATCCGACGTCCACATTATCCGCATTATAAATTCCTAAAGTAATTCCTGCCAGATAGCTTAAGGAAACATTGGAAATAGATCCCCAATAAACCGGTCGCCCATATCTTTTATTTTCTCTGTTCAAACGCTTAAAAGAAGCCTTTAAATAACCAAAAGAAGGACGAGTCGACCAAATAATACAAGAGAAAACAAAAATCGCTATTCCATTTTGTAACAATAACATTTTAGTGGATGTAGCTCCCCAATAACGATAAACCAAATACCCCACAATCAAATAAACAAAAGAAGGGAATAGACGGGCTGCAGCAATCCGGCCGATATGATTATCTCCCTGTGCCGTAGTATTGATATAATTTAACATCAAAGGAGTAGCACAGACAGGAACAGCATATAAAATAAGAGAGACAATTTCTTTATTAAACCAAACATATTCCACAACAGCACCAACCAGTAATAAAAACATGGTGACAAGGACCGTAATTCCCAGAATAACCACCATAATTCCCCGAATACTTTGACTGTTCAGTTTACTCTTAGAGATAGCAAGTAATCGGCTTCCAGAAACGAAATATCCAAAAAGCAAGAAACTAGAAATAAAATTAAAAAGATTAGTGACATAACGCACATCTCCATAAGAAGAAGGGCCCAAATTTCTAGTATTCAATACAGAAACAAAAATCCCCAATACTACTCCAAGTAAAGTAGAGGAATAAAGTTGTATTATTTGCTTTCTTTGCTTATTGAATTTCATTCAAGCGATCCTTTCCACAACTTTTGGTAACAGAAATAAAAATATACCCTATGTTTGTATTATTTTCGTTCCTTCAGTTCATTTGTCAGAATGAAAAAGAAGAAAAGAATGAAGCGAGTCTTTTCCCTTGACTAAGACAATTAAAAGAATCCTGCGCTATTTTCTTCCCGGCTTCGGCAATTTTCCGACTTTCTTCGGGATTTGAAAAAGCCTGAATAATTTTCTCTGCAATAAGTCGGGGATTATGAGGCTCTACAATATAAGCACTTTCTCCGTCTTTTAGATAATAATTTGCCTCTCCGACCGTTGTCGTAATGACCGGTGTCCCACTCCACAATATTTCTCCCAGTTTCGTAGAAAAACCATATCGATTCTGAATGTTATCATTTTTATTCACAACAGTCAGAAAAGCCCCCTTCTGATATTTTATGACTTCTGAAGGTTTCAAATTACCTAAAAAAATAACTCGATTTTCTATCTTATGCTCATACAATAAACCTTCTATCTCTTTCTTATGGGGAGAAACAGGGCCTGCCAAAAGATATTTAACAGGTATTTTTATTTCATTAACGGCTATAATAAAAGCTTTAAGCGTACTTATTACTGCATCTTTATATTCGGTAAGCGTTCCTGCATGAAATAAATAAGGAACTCCCACGTTGACTTTTTCAGTACCTTCTTCAAACCGAGATTCATTTACCAAGATAGGAACCTTAATGATTCGGGCTTTCTCCGATTTGTATTTTTCTGCAACTTTTTTTAATGCCTCCGAAATAACAATAAAACCATCAAACTTCTTAAATATCCTTTTTAGCGTTTTATCACTGCATTCCCTCTTACCACCATAGGGATATTCACACAATTCACGTATAACTTTTACCTTATTACGATGAGCTGCATTCAAAATGAACCAATTCAATCGATCTTCCCGTAAATAATTTAAAATAACATCAGAAGATTCTGTCCCCGTCTGGCAAAATTTCCATATACGAAAAACATCTAGCCAATCCGATATAACCCTGCAAAAACGACTTTTACTTCGCTGAGTGTGTCCTCCAATATAACGAAAAGGTATATTCTGATAGGATCCCTGTGCATGGAGATTTAAAATCGGCTTTCCATATACTTCCGTTCTCCTCACCACAATCACCTCACAGGGAATTCCATTTGCAATCAGTCCTTTTGCATAACAAATTACCCTATTCGTTGCCGCCATGCCATAAGGAAATCCATCGCGGACCATAATATACACTTTCATATACTTTTCGCCATATTATTCATTCCATACTACTCTTCTTATATAATCAGTATAAGAAATAATAATTCGGACTATTTTATCCGAGACATTCGGCATAGAATAATCATAAACCGGACGGAAATTACGCTGTTCCAGATGTTGATTCTGAAGTTCAGCCAATCCCTGCATCACTCGTTTCGGATTCAAACCCACCATCATTACACTCGCTTCTTCCATCGCCTCCGGACGTTCGTGCGCCTCTCGTATATTCAAAGCCCTGAAATTCAAAATAGATGACTCCTCACTAATCGTACCGCTGTCAGAAAGAACAGCATTTGCATTCAATTGAAGCTGATTATAATCACTCAACCCCATCGGTTTCATTAGACGAATCAGCGGATTAAATTCAATTCTTTTCTGCTCTATCATCTTTCGCGTACGGGGATGACATGATACAATCACCGGATAAGCATACGTCTCAGCCACACAATTCAAGACCTTGACCAAATTGAAAAAATGCGCCTCATTAGCAATATTTTCTTCCCGATGGGCCGATACGACAAAGTATTTTCCTCGCTCTAATCTTAAAGTTTCCAATATCCTAGAAGCTCTGATTTTAGGTAAATACGCATTCAATACTTCATACATCGGACTGCCCGTCTTGATAATACGATCGGCAGGTAAACCTTCCCTCAAAAGATATTCCCGGGCTATTGAACTATAAGTAAGGTTAATATCACTGATATGATCTACGATCTTCCGGTTGCTTTCTTCCGGGACGCGCTGATCGAAACAACGGTTTCCTGCTTCCATGTGAAAAATAGGAATATGACGTTTCTTGGCTGCTATCGCGCAAAGACAAGAATTCGTATCTCCCAGTACAAGAAAAGCATCGGGTTTCTCTTCCTCCAAAACGGAATCTATATTGATCAGAATTTGACCGGCAGTAATCGTTGCATTTCCTCCGGCGGCATTCAGAAAATGATCCGGACGACGTAAGCCTAAATCTTCAAAAAAGACTTCATTCAATTCATAATCATAGTTCTGACCAGTATGTACTAATATATGTTCAAGAGCCGGACTGGCATCCAGCTTCTGTAATACACAAGCTAAACGAATGATCTCAGGGCGTGTTCCGACTACTGTCAATACTTTCAGTTTCTTCATCTCTTATTTTAAAAATTTATGTCCCGCCTTTTAATAGAGCTTTACGGACGTTTTTATTTTACTTTATAGTTTTCGTTTCTATCGCAAGGGGCAAAATAAGTATCCCCATCTCCCGGATCATACCATTCACTAATCCAGAACTGAGTATATAATTCCTCCTTTCCTGTATTGGTTATATTATGTGTATACCAGATCGGCATATCTACATAAGAAGGTAGTGAGCCATCCAAATCAAAATTGTACACCTTATCTGTTCCGATCTTACGCAATTGAATCCGGGCTTTCCCTCTAATGACTGTAAAACGTTCAATTTTCCGGGTATGATAATGGTTCCCCCGCGTAACACCAGGTACTGTCGTCGAAAAAGAAACCTGCCCCCCTACGCCTAATTTGATCGTTTCCACAAACACGCCACGCGGATCCGCATGTGCTTCCAGTTTTACAGGAAAATACTTTGCTACATCTATATAACAACGAAAGGTATTAAACAAATTCACCTCATTACGATCTTTCAGAAAAGGAATAAAACCCCGCTCAAAATAAAGGGATTTATAGGTTTCGAATAAAGACAGAATTTCCGTCACTGTTTTCTCAAAATCATAAGGGACTTCATCCCGTTCAACCCTCGGTTCCTTCAACTCCGCAACTTCATTAATCTTACTGATTATATGTTCCGCCAAGCTTCCTACATATATCAGTCTGACTTTACTATCCTGTAAAACCTGCGGTTTTTCCCCATGAGTTAGTTTATAACAAAATGTGGCGATAAAAGAATTATAATTCGGTCGACCAAAAGGACCGTACACATTTGGAACCACCATACCGGTAAAGCTGGTCCCATTCCGCTGAGCCCATTCCTCTAGTAATTGACGTCCTTCCCGCTTACTCTTACCATACTCATTATCCCGTTCTTCCTGCGTCGAGGAGGAAAAAAGGACATGAGGAGTAACCTTTTCCGCTTCCATAGCAGCAATCAACAAGCGAACCAAACGAAGATTGGTTGCATAAATCACCTGTGGGTCCGGATGTCGGTTCATTGCTGCCAAATGGACAATTACATCACACTGACGAACAAAAGAACGCAGCTTCACTTCGTCCGAAAAAAATATATCCTCAAAAGGAATACGTTCGTACTTATCCAGATTTAATCCCAGTGCGTTATACAGATATGTCCCGACAAAACCGGGTTGTCCTGTAATACCTATACGTAACCTCATAATCGGTTTTTTAATATTTATCCCAATTTACCCACAATTTTTTATCATACCGCCAGCTATCTTTCAATGCTTCCTGAAGAATTTTCCCCGAATAGACCAAAAGTATGGAACCGGATTCCTGTGCTTTCAGGCAATTTGCATATCCTTCCGGAACACAAATAATTTCACTTTTCTGATCGGAAAGCTGAAAAATTTCCGGTAGCAAAGAAGGACTCGGATTCTCCCAGTTATCAATTTTCACCAACGCCAGTGTAAATGCTCCTTTAACGCAATAAAACCATTTCTTTTCATACTGATGCCCGTGCCATCCCCTTACAACATTTACATCCGGGTGATAAATAAAATAAAAACGTTCTACACCCTTAAAACGGAATTCATTCAATGAACTAATTTGTCCCCGGTCATCCCGAAATATTTCTCCTTCTATAACTCGAATTTCCGACATATTCTTATTTATTTAAATCTTCCCGTATAAACTGTAATTTTAACAACAATTCCTTCATACCTTCTACGTCCAGACGCCGCGTATTATGGGAATGGTAATCTTCAATTTGAGATACCTTCTGTTGCCCTTCTATAAAAAATTTATCGTAATTCAAATCTCGTGTGTCACATGGAATTCTGTAATAATTTCCCATATCCTCAGCTTTGGCCATTTCTTCCCGACTCACTAAGGTTTCATATAATTTTTCCCCATGCCGGGTACCAATTGTCCGGACTTCCGTCTTAGAACGGTAAAGTTCTTTCAAAGCTGTAGCCAAAGTGGACAGAGTAGCTGCCGGAGCCTTCTGTACAAATAAATCTCCATTATGTGCGTGCTGGAAAGCATAGATCACCAAATCCACGGCATCGTCTAATGTCATCATAAAACGGGTCATATTGGGATCTGTAATCGTAATCGGTTTTCCCTCCTTCATTTGCTCCACCCAAAGCGGAATAACAGATCCCCGGCTAGCCATGACATTTCCATAACGAGTACAGCAAATTGTGGTCGACCCATTCTCTCCTAATTGACGTCCTTTTGCTATCGCAACTTTTTCCATCATCGCTTTGGAAATTCCCATCGCATTAATAGGATAGCAAGCCTTATCTGTAGAAAGTACTACGACTTTTTTCACGCCATGTTCTATAGCAGAATCCAACACATTTTCTGTACCCAAAACATTGGTACGGACAGCTTGCACGGGAAAAAATTCACAGGATGGAACTTGCTTCAGAGCAGCAGCATGAAAGATATAGTCTACCCCATTCATGGCATCATCCACAGAACGCTTATCCCGCACATTACCAATATAAAATTTCACTTTAGAATTTTGAAGCATATGACGCATATCATCCTGCTTCTTTTCGTCCCGGCTGAAGATCCGAATTTCTTTAATATCGGAATTTAAAAAACGTCTCAGTACGGCATTACCGAACGATCCTGTACCGCCAGTAATTAATAATACCTTGTTTTTAAACATATTTAATGGTCTGTTAATGAATATCCAAATAAAGAATGAAGAAAAATCTGTTCCTTATGACCGGTCCTTTTCAAAAACAATTCGTTTAGAGAAAAGATGACCAAAAAACAACTTTAAAAAAGGGAAGTAATAAGTAGTAATTCGTCCGCCATAATTCCGGGGATTTTGCAAAATCCGGCAAACGCCTTCCAATCCTATATTTCTAAGCCACTTGGGTGCTCTCGATACTTTTTCCCCTTTCACATCGAAAGCTCCCCCAACTCCATATAAGCAACCTACCGGAAGAATGGGCTTGTATTTCATAATAAAAAGTTCCTTTTGCGGAGTAGGTAATCCTAAAAACAAATAATCGGGAGATAAATCAGAAATCTCTTTTACAATTTTTCCTTCTTCCTCTGCTGTATAAAAACCATTATGAGACCCCACAATTTGAATGAAAGGATATTCTTGCTTTATTTTCAAAAGCATCTTTCTCAATACCTTCTCTTCAGCTCCTAAAAAGTATATACGCTGTCGTCTCTTATTAGCTTCAACCAATAATAACTCAAAAACATCCGGAGTCGCAGCTCTCTCAGGAATTTCACATCCATTTAATCGTAAAGTCAATACCACCAGCATATTATCGATATTAACCATATCCGAATCACGGATAGCCTCCCTTAAAAACAAATTGGTCTGAGCCTGTACCACACCTTCTGGATTTACGCCTGTAATATGGATTCCTTTTCTTCCTTCCGCCAACCATTCTTGTACGTGTGATACAATCTCATTTTTTCGCAAAGGATTAAATTTTATATTCCAGATATAAATAGTTTTCATAAAAAAGGGGTAAAAAATTTCTAGCCCAGGATATGCTCGTAAACAAATTTCAATTCATTGCATATGACACGGGGCTCAAAACGAGTTTTGCTCAAATAAATCGCATTTTTCGATAAATTCAGTCTTAACGAAGTATCCGCCATAATTCTCTCTAAAGCAATGGACAGTTCTTCAATATTTCCGGGATGAAATACTAAACAATTTTCCCCATCCCGGATAACATCCGGTAAACCTCCGACCGGAGTACATATAACCGGTAAGCCGTATGCCCAAGCCTCTAAAACGACCATCGGAAATCCTTCCGCATAACTTGGCAAACAAAGGGCAGATGCCTTACTGAAAACTTCATTTTTCTGTTCACCTGTAATCCAACCAATAAATTTTACTTTCCCCCCTATATTTAAAACTTCAGCTAGTTTTTTTCCTTCGTCGATTTCTCCTTTACCGGCAAACACCAATTTCCATTGCTCGTATTTATTTGATATACACGCAAAACTTTTTAGTAAATCCCGATACCCCTTATTTGCATCCAAATAACCGGCAAACAAAATATATTTCTCCCAGCTAGTTTTTTTCTCCTGTACCTCCTTACAGGGATTATATAAAACCCGAATATTATTCTTCGTTGGAAATGTCCTTTTTATATATTCTGCCGTTGCATTTGAAAGCACAATTACACAATCGGCGTATTTCATTATATACCTAAAACGTTTCGAATTACCCAATAATTCGATCTGATTTCCGATATGCATGTGAACAATCGTCTTTTTCCCCGCTAATCTGGCTATCCTGAAAAGTATCGCTTTCCGAATTAAAGAAGGTCCTGAAGCCACATGGAAATGAATAATATCATAAAAAGGCAAATAAAAAAAGAAAAGCAGAAAAGCCTTAAAAAAATAAATCATTTTCAGGAACGCATTTTTCTCAACATAGGTGCCAAGCCATCTGCATCTAAAACGATCCCACTGTTCCCCCTGTCGTAAAATTTTAATGACAGAAGTTATTCCCCCCTTTGCTCTCAGAGAAGGAGCAACAATTAATACGCTAGGATTTTTTTTGCTCATATTGCTCCCTTTGCTTTAATAACTCTTCTCTATCTAATCTTACCCCTAAAGGATATAGCTTGATTTCATGTTCTATTATCTCATCAACAGTAAAACGAAATCTTATTATTTTTACAGGGACACCTCCAACAATAGAGTAAGGAGGAATACTTTTATTCACCACAGATCCGGCAGCAACCACACATCCCCGACCAATCGTCACCCCACTTAAGATCGTCACATTCGCCCCTATCCATACGTCATCACCAACTGTTATGTCCCTATCATTTTCGGGTAATTTCTCTTTTACATCTTTAATAAATTTTCCAACGACATCTATCCGGTGATTGCCTCCAACAATAGTAACCCGACGTCCCAACATCACTTTATTTCCTATATGCAATTTACTTTTCGTACAAAGTATCGTTGCATACTTAGGTATACTGACGTCATTCCCTATCGAAATATTTTCCAAACCGACGATTACACTGGTACTGGGTTTCAATACAACTTGATACCCACAATGTTCCATTCGCTTTTTATAAAAAAAAGCTAAAAATCTATCCCAACATCCTTGAAAAGCATGTTGTATGAATATAATACATTCAGCTATTGCTTTCATGCCCTATCAAATTCTCATACTCCTTGATATAAGACTTTAAACTCTGTTCAGAAGTAAATTTTGCCATGACAAATGAGTATCCCCATTCCCCCATCTGTTTTCGTGCATCCGGATCATCTATTAACGATGTGATTTTTTGAGCCAAAAGTTCTGGCGCCGAAGCGGGTAACAAATATCCATTCTTTCCATCTTTTACAATCTCAGCAGTACCTCCGACTCCTGTAGCAATTACAGGCTTTTTATGAATCATATATTCCAGAATGGAATTGGATAAACCTTCACTAAAACTACACAATAATCCAATATCACAAGCATAAATTAAGGAATCCACATCTTCTCTATGCCCTAAAAAACGGATGTATATTTTTTCTTCCTCTTGAAGTTGATTCCGGTAATATTCAAGCAAAGTTCCTTTACCTGCAGATACAAAAGTAATGTCCTTCCGTTCGGATAAAATTATTCTGGCTGCCTCTAAAAAAGATTTATAATCTTTATGTTTATACACAGTCGCAGCCATAAAAACAAGATAAGGTGTCTGAATATTCAATGACTGACGTACAACCTTCGGTTTTTCAATCTGCCGAAAACGAGAAAAATCGAAACCATTATATATTACACAACTTTTAAAAACGGGAGCTTTATAAGCAATTAAACCTGCCTGCGAATTTCCGACAATCCGGTCTGCTTTCCAATAAATCAATTTATGATAAAACTTCTCTCCTAATCCTTGCATACCAAAAGAATCTGCAATATGGGACGAGATAAATTTATACTTAAAAAACAGACGAAATACTGAAAAATAAAAAGCACTCTTTACTGACCAGCATTGAACAATGTCCGGATGAATTTCTTGTAATAACTTCCGATATAAAAAATAAAGCTTAATGTTATTAGCAGGCGGCAAAATATGAATCATCACATTTGTTTGCTCGATATCCCGATACATAATCGCATCCCTGTTCAACACCAGATGTAATTCAATTTCGGGATATTGAACCGTTAAACTCTTAGCTAACTGGACCAAGCGACGCTCTTTTCCTCCTGCTCTCAGCTGTTCTATAACAAATAGAAGTGTCATGATTGAGATTTAAATACACAGAAATTTTCGTTCTAAAAATGTATTTTTTATAAAAATAAGGTAATAAGTAAAACGCAAAAAACAGAGGACTAATAATGATACCAAATCCAATAGAAATAAAAATAACTAATAAAAACCAGATGTGTTTAAAACGATATTTATCCCCCCATTCATACAAATAAGTATTCGACTTAAGGAGTAAGATTACCCAACAAATGAATCCAAATAACCCATAACGGGCTAAAATCCCCCCAATCCCACTCACTGGGGAAACATAAGCTCCTTCTTGCAAAAACCATTGAAGGTTAACGTTCCCTCCGTATCCCCATAAAGGCCTCTCTATAAAATCTTTCCAAGCAATTTCAAACGACAAGAAACGCCCCGGAGCCATTAATTTATCGGACTCTCGGGTTCGGTCTATAATATCAGACAATTGATCTTTTTGCTCGTATTCCTTTTTAATTTTTTCACTTAAATAAGATATTTCCGTAAAAGCAAAGTATAATCCAATTATTAATATAGGGACTAAAAATACTAAACCTTTATAATAAGCCTTACTATTCACAAAAGCCCAAATAATTATTAACATAAAAATAGACAAGCCTGTCGTGGATTGAGTCGTCAATAACGTAATAAACAATACCCAAAATATTCTATTATGAGCAAACTTGAATTTATTCCTTATCAGATTAAAAAGTATACCGAGAATAATAAAACAAGAAAAAGGACCTGGTTCCCAACAAAAACCAGCATTCCGAATAACAGCATCCGGATTCCATTGATTAACCGTATATACTAAAATACTATAATACGTCCCTATAGACCTTTCATTTTCACTTATATCAAATGCCGCCAGCAACTGATAAAGTAAACTGGGAGAAATTATTTGCCATAAGAAAAAAAACAGACTTATACAGGAAAGATAATATATAAATTTTTCATAATATAATATTATCCTGTTCCCTAAAAGTGCTATTACAATATAACTAGACAAAATATATGTAGGTATAATAATCATAAATAAAGGGTGAAAAGAACCTATCGCAACAGTTGATATTCCATAATAAACAAACCATACGAAAAGTATTTTCAATAATGTCTTATTTACAGATATACGTTTAAAAAACATTATAAAAACTGTTATAATAAATAACACAACTACCCCTACATCACTCCGGAAAAATTGAATTGCATTTCCGGATATAATTATCAAATACAAAAAATATGTTAAAGGAAGAAAATTTCTCATTTGTTACCTTTTTTTATACGATCCTAAATCTCATATCGCTTTTTTAGGGAAGAGTTTTCGAACAAAAAAATAAATTCTCCGATTCCTGGTAACATTATTGTTTCTTAAATCACAATCTTCCATCAATCTTTTCCTGAGGTAAAAATCCTTTCACATCAAATAGGATATGTTTTTCTTTTAGTAAATTTTCTATTTTTACTTCAGAAAAAATGGAATGAGCTACGGCTAAAACAGCCGCATCGAATTTTTCTTCTGGTAGTTTATTGACGATATTTACTCCATATTCTTTTAAAGTATGATGGATGTCTGCCCAAGGATCATAAACAGAAATGGTAACATTATATTCCTTTAAAGCTTTATAAATATCAATTACTTTGGTGTTGCGCACATCCGGGCAATTTTCCTTAAAGGTAAATCCCAGAATCAGAATCTTTGAATCCACTACCTGTATGCCTTTTTTCAACATCAATTTAATAATCTGATTTGCGACATATTCTCCCATACCGTCATTCATACGGCGACCCGCCAGAATGATTTCCGGATTATAACCATGCCGTTGCGCACATTGAGCCAAATAATATGGGTCAACCCCTATACAGTGTCCACCGACTAATCCTGGTTTGAACGGCAAAAAATTCCATTTTGTAGAAGCAGCTTCCAAAACATCCTGGGTATCAATGTCCATTTTATGGAAAATCTTGGATAACTCATTTACAAAAGCGATATTGATATCCCGTTGGGAATTCTCAATGACTTTAGCCGCTTCTGCTACTTTTATAGAAGGGGCCAGATGAGTTCCGGCCGTAATTACGGAAGCATATATTTCATTTATTTTCTTCCCGATTTCAAAGGTAGAACCGGAAACCACTTTTTTTATCTTTTCTACCGTATGTAGTTTATCCCCCGGATTGATACGTTCCGGAGAATAACCGGCAAAGAAATCTTGATTAAATTTTAACCCGGATACTTTCTCCACTACTGGGATGCATTCATCTTCCGTTACTCCGGGATAAACCGTAGATTCGTAAACAACAATATCCCCTTTGGAAATGACTTTACCGATTGTAGTACTCGCTCCATAAAGAGGAGTAAGGTCAGGATTGTTATTTTCATCAACCGGTGTAGGGACAGCCACCACATAAAAATTACAACTCCGGATATCCTCAATATTGCTCGTACACGTAAACCCATTTTTCAATGCGCTTTGTAAAAGTTCGTCACTAACTTCCAGGGTTGCATCATGTCCTGCCATCAGGGCTTCCACACGTGCCTGATTCATATCATAACCAATCGTTTTATATTTTGTGGAAAATAAACGGGCCAAAGGTAAACCGACATAACCCAGCCCAATCACACAGATCTCAATATCTTGCATAATATTTTATATTTCTTAATCAGTACAGATGATTTACAAGTTTTCCCGATACCACTTTACGGCTTCTCTCAATCCCTCTTTCATTTTGAACTGAGGATCATATCCCAATAATGTTTTGGCTTTATCGATACAAGCCAGCGAATGAGGAATATCCCCTGCCCGGTTAGGACCATACAATACCTCTATATCCCGAATATAAGAATCATATTCTCCGAGAAATTCTTTTAAATATTCCACCAATTGGTTCAGCGTGGTACATTCACCACAAGCAGTATTATACACTTGATTAACAGCCTCCGGATTTTCAGTCGTAAGAGCTAACATATTCATCTGAACTACATTATCAATATAGGTAAAATCCCGGCTATATTCCCCGTCACCATTAACCACAGGACTTTCATGAGCCATCAATTTTTTTACAAACAAAGGAATAACGGCTGCATAAGCTCCGTGAGGATCCTGACGGCGTCCAAAAACGTTAAAGTAGCGCAATCCTATCGTCTCAACACCGTAAGTACGGGCAAAAACATCAGCGTATAATTCATCGACATATTTAGTAATGGCATAAGGAGAAAGCGGACGACCGATATGCTCCTCTACCTTAGGCAAAGTTTTACTGTCTCCATAAGTAGAACTGCTGGCAGCATATACAAAACGCTTAATTCCAACATCCCGGGCAGCTAATAACATATTTAAAAAACCTGAAATATTCGTATTATTCGTCGTGATGGGATCTTTAATACTGCGCGGAACAGAACCCAAAGCCGCTTCGTGTAATACATAATCTATCCCTTCAACAGCTTTACGACAATCTTCCAAATTTCGGATATCCCCAACCATCAAAGAAAAAGATTCCGAATACTGTTCTATTAAGGGAAGAAGGTTTTCTATATGTCCTGTTACAAAATTATCCAGGCACTTTACCTGATGCCCTGCTTTCAATAAATATTCACATAAATTAGAGCCGATAAAACCAGCCCCTCCCGTTACTAAAACTTTCATCATATTTTCGATTTATAGAAGGAAAACGTATTTACTTTCAAAAATTTACGTCACAAAAAATAATAAATTATATCGTATTTTTCATCGAAGAAATTTTTACTAAATTATTTCTAGCTATACGCACGCTGACCGATAAAAATGTACCTACACGTAATGTAAACTCTTTTTTCCCCTCGCATTCCGTCAAAATTCCTTCCATTCCGGCTAAAGGGCCACTTTTAATCATGACCCGATCCCCCGCAGCATAACAATTCGGATTTACTCTTATTTTATCCCCCATTTCTGTTGTGAGCCGCATGAAGTCTTCCATTTGCCTCTCTGGAATAATCAGAATCCGACGGTCTTTTTGCCGTATATAACTGATTTTATTCTTATGAGTAAATAAAAATTCAAAAGCGTTTTTCCAATTCGTCTTCAGAAATATTAAATTCGGAATAAGCGGCCTCTCTCCTTCCTTCACACCATTAGACTGTTTTATTATTTTGGGAACAGTAGGGATAAAATATAGAATATTATTTTTTATAAGACAATCTCTCAATAAGATCTCTTGGTTACATCGTGTCCGTGCACAAATCCAACTTTCCTTATTATCAATCATTTATATTTTTTAAAATCTAAAAAAAGCCCAAACCATTCCTACTTGTCCCCTATTTTATAAAAGACAACCATAAAGATTTTTCTCTCTTTATCTCCTTTCGAATGGAATAACTTTTCAACAAAATTTCATTTTGCTATTCTTCCTCTATCAAAGAGGAAGATCACATACTTCCTCTAGACTTATCTTACTATTTTTCTTCCTCTATCAAAGAGGAAGATCACACACTTCCTCAGAACTTATCTTGTTATTTACCTTCCTCTATCAAAGAGGTAAACATATTTTATCGGAAAATATTATCTGTTGTATATATTAATATTTGTAACCTTTACAGCGGATTTATCGTTTTTAGAAAAGGATTTTTAAAAAGAAAAATTAAAAAACAAGAAAAAACATAATACTTAAATCTTATAAGATGTGAATTGTATAAACAATTATAAAACAAGCATTTAAAATATATTATGATAAATATAAAAAGTGAAGAATTATTTATTAAAAATTGTATTATATACTCATAAAGTACAGTACATTTTATTGGAACTGATAGAATTGCAATACCTTGTAAAACAACGCCTACATTCTTACATAGATAATTTATTTGACATTTATTTGCATCCTAAATTATATATTCATATTTTTGTCCGACGAAATTTTGTTATGTACCTCTTTGATAGAGGAAAGAATAACAAAATGAGTTTAATAGAAATTAGCGTTGTGGCGGACAATGCGTAGAAGGTTAAACGATTTACCGGATGCTTTTGATCGAAAAAAGAGAGCAAAAAGTAAAATTTTTTCTATCAAGGATCTTATCGGAATAAAAGCTGGAAAATAAAAAGATCGCATTTCAGCACAGTTAACTACGATCGGGATTTTTCAACTAACCTTAAAACGTTAATGACTGATGAAATCAAAATTATTAAACAAGATTATCAACGCTAAATATTTGAGCTACTGGATTATTTTAGCTGTCGACCTCATTATTTCCGTTAGTTGTACTTTTTTAGCCTGCTTATTAGCCCGGCATTTCACCCAATTAGAAATGTCCGGAAGTAATATGACTGTTTACAACTTGATCAATGACAAAGCAGGGCATTTTACCAACCCGGAAATGTCGATTGAAGTCATCCTGAAAATTATGGTTTTATCTTTAATCTGCAGTGCTATCTCTTTTTATATTTTTAAAGCTTACCGCAATATTATACGGCATTCTACTTTAAAAGAATTATGGAGACTGGGTTGTGCCACGCTGGGTAAAATCATTTTAATCTATATCACTCTCTCTTTTTATAAAATAATTAGTGATAAACAACTATTAATCGGATCGTTATTCGATTTGATGCTGACAGGAATCTCCTTAATTGCTGTCCGGATTGCCATGATCCTGATGTATGATATTCTAACCAGTAAATTTTCCAAACAAAACAGTAAAATTCTGATTTATGGGATCAATGACAAAAGTGTATCCCTGGAAACTCGTTTGCGAAATAGCAAACATTATCATATAGCAGGATTTTATGTGTTTGGACAAAATTACAAATCTTATCGATTAGCCGATCTGCCGGTATATTATTTCAATAATGAAGATGATTTTATATACATCACAAACCGCTACAATGTAGAAGGGATACTTTTTCCCAATTATATTACAGCCCAGGAAGAGAAAGAACGACTGATCCGTTATTGTGAAAAAAACAAAATAAAGGTATTGATTGCTCCTCCGGTAGATGAGGTAAGTGGAGATAAACTGTTGCGCGCCAATATTCGGGAAATACGGATCGAAGATCTACTGGGACGAGAAGAAATCAAGATAAACATGAACGAGATTATCGCCAATTTCAAAGATAAAACTATTCTGGTAACCGGAGCTGCCGGTTCTATCGGAAGCGAACTTTGCAGACAACTGGCGACATTCGGTGTGAAACAACTTATTCTATTCGACTCTGCCGAAACTCCGATGCATAACATCCGGCTCGAATTAGAAGAACGATTCCCGAAAATGGAATTCGTACCTGTTATCGGAGACGTTCGGATTGCACAACGCGTAAACATGGTATTCGAGCGTTATAAACCTCAATTTATTTTCCATGCTGCCGCTTATAAACACGTGCCTTTAATGGAAGAAAATCCCTGTGAGGCGGTATTGGCAAATGTGTATGGCACACAAAACGTCGCAGACCTAGCGGTCCGTTATAATGTAGAAAAAATGGTTATGATTTCTACAGACAAAGCCGTAAATCCGACAAACGTCATGGGAGCTTCCAAGCGTCTGGCCGAAATTTATGTACAAAGTTTGGGAATGGCTATTGCCAAAGGAGAGATTGAAGGAAGAACCAAATTTGTTACGACTCGTTTCGGAAATGTATTGGGAAGCAATGGAAGTGTCATCCCCCGTTTCAGAAAACAAATCGAAAAAGGTGGACCTGTAACTGTTACTCACCCGGACATCACCCGATTTTTCATGACCATACCGGAAGCTTGCCGTTTAGTAATGGAAGCTGCAACAATGTGTAACGGAAATGAAATTTTCGTATTTGAAATGGGAGAATCTGTAAAAATTGCAGATCTGGCGAAAAGAATGATAGAACTGGCCGGTTATGAACCCGACAAAGAGATTAAGATTAAATATACGGGTTTACGTCCCGGAGAAAAGCTTTACGAGGAAGTTCTGAGTAATGAAGAAAATACCCTTCCGACTACCCATCAGAAAATCAAGGTAGCAAAAGTACGAGAATATAAGTATGCAAACATCGTACCTGAACTGGAGCATTTGGCTTTGGCCGCTCGGCAAATTCAAATCCTGGAGACCGTACGATTGATGAAACAGATTATACCGGAATTCAAATCGAAAAATTCCTGCTTCGAAGAGTTGGATAAGCAGAAAGAAAGTGCCCTATCCCAATCAAACTTGTAAGATTTAATACAAAACTACAGGAAAATGAGATAAGAAAACTAACAATGTGAGCTGAATATGGAATTACTCCCTTCTTGGTATGCTGTTTATACAACTTCCCGCAGTGAAAAGAAAGTAAAAGCCCGCTTAGACGAAGCAAAAGTGGACAATTATTTACCGCTTCGCACCGAATATCGCATGTGGAGCGACCGGAAGAAAAAAGTATCTTTCCCTTTAATCCCCGGTTATATTTTCGTCCATATCCCGATTCAGGACACCTTAAAAGTTTTAAATATACCCGGAATTGTCACCTTTCTCAAAGAAAAAGCGGTCCCCGTCCCTATCCCGGATAAACAAATAGATCGTCTCCGTCTGATGGTAGAGCATGCCTTTGACGAAGTCGAATTTACCACTTCGCCAGTAGCCGTTGGAGATACCATTTTAGTCAAGCAGGGTAGTTTTCAGGGTTTGGTCGGAGAACTCATCGAAATGCGGGGCAAATACAAAATCGCCATCCGCATCGAATATTTCGGCTGTGCCCTCACCACTGTCCCCCTCGGCTGGGTAGAAAAAGTAAAGACTCCCACCCTTTAACACAGGAAGAAGGTTCATTTGCCACCCAATTCTGCATAAAACCACAAAAAAGGTCGGTTCCCCGGTATAAATTTATTGAGAACTCTTACAATAACATCATATTCAGAGAGTGGAATGACGGCAAACTACACAAAAGTGACCTCAAATCTGCGCTTTATTTTACTGTCTTAAGTGCATAATGTAAAGCCTGCTTCCTAGGAGACATTATGACAATTTCTTTATCAGTGTCTCCAAGATAAGTTTTTTATAGTATTTTCAAAAGCCTCAATCTTTGATTTTAATGTATTATCAAATAGAACATCAATAACATAGTTACCATCATAATTTGGCACATTATGGTATCCACTAATACTTTCAGCTATAATATCACTCATTTTACAAAACTCATATTTATAACATAGATTAATCTAAAAGATCTTTATTTTTGCAAGTCTATCATTTTATCAAATGAACTCTTTATCAGATTGATTGTAGATAACTCATTATTAGAATTTGCCACTTGATTTGCAAACGCCATATAAACCTTATATCGAATTACATTATACTTACTAATTATATTTGATATATTGGCGCTATTGCATAGCTCAATATCAGAAATTAACTCCATCATAAGATTGAAATCAAGTTTTTTAATTTCACTGAGAGTCTTGTGTGTAATCTGTGTATATATATTTTCGTTTGTTTCCGAATACTGAGTTAGTATTCTCATTCGATAATATAATTGATAAGTTTGAGCTTCGTACTCACTCATACACTGCCTCAATATTTCAACTCTTGGATCTGCATATTTATTGATAGAATATATTTGTTCATTCATATCCAGCTTTTCCAAAACTTGAACATTGTGATTTAATTCATATGTGCGAACATTGCTCAAATATGCTTGATTTCCACTCTGAATACGCAATTCTTTATATATGTTGGATATATAATGTATACAACTGTTGTTGTTTATAAAATCTAGACTTTCTTTTAATTCTTCTAATGTCATTAATGGATCCAAAGAGATATACCCCAATTCATATTCAATAGACAATTCATCGAGAATTTTTTTTGCATTTAGAAATTCCAACAGTTTAAATCCTTTGTTATATCTCTTTAGTTGGGATTCAGACCCTGACTCAAATCCTAGAAAGATTTTTACCAATCCAGATTTTTTAAGTTGTTTTAGTAACTGAATTTTATTGTTCCTATTTACTATATTATCTTTTAGCCTAAAAATTGAATGCACACGAGCATTTATACGATATTGAATACGTATCTGTTTATCAATTAATTCCTCTGCAATCTGCAATGCGTGAGATGCACCTAATATGTCATCCCCAATAAAATCTTCATCTGAAAATGTCACCTCTTTAATGCCTAATATCTCTAGTTCTGACAGTTCATTTAAAATTTTTGAGACAGGCTTTGGCCTCCATTTATTTATAGCTTGATGTGAACCAAGAAATAATCGACATTCACATATTGAGCAACAGCAGTAAGCACAACCACGAGATCCTTCAATATATACTTCCCCTCCTTTGGTATAATATAAATCAGAGTATCTTCTATCTGCAATTGGAATTTCAATAGTTGGTAAATATTCTCTATCAGTACAAATTATCTTTCCTTTCTTGCGGTAGCCAATATTTCGTATTTTGTCAACAGGAATTTTCCCTTTTACATACTTTATTAAATCGCCAAAACTAACCTCCCCTTCTCCAAATGAGATTAATATATTGTCATAATTATTTAATAGATAATCACTATTGAAATGAGCTGTAGAATTCCCTAAGATAACTAATGGGTTGTACGAAGAAATATTGTTTTTTATAAGATTATAGAATGTATCCCAATTATTCAGAGTCTGCATTTTTACCGAAAACCCTATAATTTCAGGACGTTTACTTTTTATCTCACTCAATATCTCCTCATTAGAGTTAATTTGCTGATCAAATAAATATGTTTCAACTATTCCGAAATATTTCTCATTTAAATATCCGGAAATCGCACATATCCCATGGGACTCTCCAATGAATGGAAATTTTTCATTCGAGAAAAGTGCAATAAGAAAAATCTTAATCAATGTTACTGAATAGGCTTTTTATATTCTTGGAAACGGGTAATGAATTTATCTAAATTAGGGCAAATACCTTCAAAATCATTCATAGAGCAATATGTACAGGGGTGATCAAAATCCTTAAAATCCTTGTTAGTCTTTAAGTCATCTAATAGAGTCCGGGCAAAACCTCCAAAACAAGGAATAGGAAAGATTTGAAAATTCTCAATCTCTTTCGCGACCTCGTATTCATTTCGTGTATTTTCAGACCCCCCAATAATTACCATACAATCTTTCCCTTCCAAATAAATCTTACGGAATGATATTAGCATTTTATTCCATACATCATTATTGATATTTAATTTTCTAAGAACCTTATTGGTTCTATTATCAAATTTGTATAAACCTGCTATTTCATAAAAGTCACGTCCTTTTTTTAAAGCACATTGAGCAACTATCTCACCAATATGAGTTACAGAAGGATATGATGATAAATGAAAGCCACTATCTAATAACTTGTTGGATAAATTAGAAACAAAATTCTCTAATTGCCCTATTTTTTGGGAATCTTTATCGGTATAGCTTCCTACGAAATAAATGTTTTTTATAAGCGCTGCATGAATTACATTATTAATTAGCTGCTGACTAATAAAACTATCTTCCCAGTTTATTGTATTAATCCCCAACTTATGATGACCGTTAAAGATGTGATCTATCATAATCATAACATTGGCATATTTGGATAAATCTATCATTTGAATTTCATTTCTTATAACTAGGTGGAAATCAACACCACTTGTTCCGATGGGAATAATTCTTTTTTTATGCGCCGTTGCTAATCCTAATTCATAATTCACCCATCTATTTTCAACGGAATTTGGCGTTAAAAGAACAAGACAACAGTCACACATCTCCATTGCCTCACTTATACCATTTTTCCAGTTATCTGATCCATATTTAAATTCATGTAAACTTTTAGGTGAATAAAATACTTTGTAATTACCACGTAAACAGTCAAATGATTGTATAAAATGTGTAATAAGTGTGTAAACGGCTTCTGCAAGAACTACATCTTTTGTTGAGTGACTTAAAAATATGGTCTTCATATATAATTAATTAAATTAATAATACTTCTTCTTTTTGCTGTTTATATTGATTCCGCAAATCTTTTTTATCTTGGATGTTGACATAATTTTTATTCTGGATGAATCTTTAGGTAGATAGACGACCTCACAACGCTCTTTCAAAAATCAGACTTTCTTTTCTCATCTTCACCCATTACGTATGTATCAATATTGTATAAACGTAAATCTCGGATCTTATCATCGCCATGTGATTGAGGAATAACGAGATTAATATATCGCAATGCTTCTAACATATATTTTCGCTCTTCATATGAGAAATAACAACGTTTTTTGCTATATCCTTTATCAGCTATGCTTACGATAAATAATCACCCATATTGCGAGCTTTACACAAGAAATCGATATGACCAAAGTGCAGAATATTAAAAGTTCCGTATGCTATAATCCTTTTTATTATTAATTATAATTGATGTTGTCAATCTTGTCTATAATTGTTTCAGTATTGGAAATATATAATTGCTTGGGATATCAAACATATTAGCATCTAAAATTGTATAATAAATATTGAATTGAGAAATAGCTATATCTATTGCAGCCTTTATACTTTCCTCTTTATAGAAAATGACATTACATCTTTTTTCGTTAAAAATGAAGTTTCATGGTTCATCAATATATAATGGCATTAATACCCCATAATGCTCTGTTAATGTATCTATCAGAGATGTGTAGTTATAAGGATCTAAAATGAAAGAAATTTTACCTATCAGTAAAATACTTCATCCCATACATCTCGCAATAGTTCTTGAATCTTATATAATTAATCATATTCCATTGGTCATAGAGAAGCATCGCCCAATCACAAAGATACCGTATGGCACCCCCCTCAGATACTCTCATAATATCCCCAATATACTTATATCTATCCACCTATGATGTTTGTAATAAATCATCTAGGCTTATTAGTTCATATGCGCAATCTTTAGACCCCAAAATAATTGCGCCGGTTTCCAGAGCTTTACTGTTATGCCATGCGCCTATAGAAATGACAAAAAAGGGACAGAACTCTTAGACTGTACAATAAAGGTTTCAATAAATATCCCCTCATCGTCATAGAAGTTTTGACACAGAGCCACACACTACTACTGTTTCAGATAATTTTCTGTGTCGATGGATTGTTACCACAGTTGTTGGTTCTAATACATTTAACATACGTTGCGACATATCATCTGCCGAATTGCGCAAATCATAATTCATGCGTAATCGAGGCGATAGCTTCACTTGTTCAGAAAGAGAACTTAATAAATTATCATCTATTATTATATAATACACTTTTTACTACTTCAACACATTTCTTTGTACCCACTGACTTTGTCAGATTCTCAAGTACAAATTGACGAGATGCATTACCCATTGCCAAAGATTGTTCAGGAGATTTGGCTAGATGTTCAATAGCATTTACAAACTCATCCAAGTTTCCGGCCTTGGTGAAAACGCCACAGTTGTTCTTTTCTATAATGTCTTTCAAATCTCCTTCATCAAAGTTGGCAAGTACAGCACGTCCACTTGACATTATTGACCAAGTCTTGCTTGGCATGGCAGAGCCTCCTAATCCGGGTTTGCATGATACAATGCAGGCATCTCCTAAACCATATACATAAGATACTCGTTCATACGGTTGAAGTGGGAATAATTCCACATTGCTAAGACTTTCTTGACGAATACGCTTGCGAATATTCGGCTCTAAACCTCCTGTTCCGAAAACAACAAATTGTATATTGGTGTTGGATTTCAGTTCTTTTGCAGCATCAATAATTATTTCAATATTTTGCGCATTGCCTAAATTTCCGGCATAGATTACAGTGAATTTATGTCTGTCTATTCCGAATTCTTCAAACAAAGGGTTATCATCTTTGGATATAGGAACAACAGCATTTTCATCAACCCAATTGTAAATTACCTCGATTTTTTCCTCGGGAACACCTTTTGCCATTATATTCCGCTTGAAGTCCTCCGATATGACAATGATTTTATCCACATTGCGATATGTGAAGTTTTCAATCTTTCTACCTATCTTCCAAAACAATCCTCCTTTTTTCGCCAGTCCCGTCCCAACCAATGAGTCCGGGAAAATATCTTGCAGATTATAAACAATAGGAATTTTATTGAACCTCTTTATTAATGCGGCCATTGCCCCTTGAATAGGAGGCGTACTGCCAATAAACATCACATCACAACTTCTAGCTTCTTTTGAAATACTCCAATAAAAATGCTTAAAACATTGGAGGACGTAACGAAATGCACGAATTAAAGGGTTTGATTTTTCTCGAATTAAGTTAAAACGATGAATTATCATTCGTCCATCATACAGAGTTTCTCTTCTTTTGTTTCTTCGATACGACTCTCGAACATCAACAGTAACACCACGTGTTGGCATAGGGGTATATACCAACACATCATATCCGGATTCAACAAAAGCCTGACACCGATGGTTACCTAAATGTAAACTTGCGAACTGTTCCGGTTCGAAATAGGATGGGAGTAGGAGTATTTTCATTTTATACTTTATAAATCAATCACATATGCAAGTCAAGTGGATTTTTGCCAATTAGCCGCTTTGCTGGATTACCAGTATATACTGAATAAGTATCCTCTGGTGATTTAATCAAATTTGCTCCACTTCCTATCAATGTATAATCCGGAATTATTAAGCTATTTTTTATTGTGCTATGTAGACCAATAAAGCAATGATTTCCTACTTTCGCATTGCCTCCAAGAACTGCATTTGTCGACAGAAAATTAAAATTACCAATAATGTTATCGTGAGAAAGAGCGCACGATGATTCAAAAAATGTACATACTCCTATCTTACATCTAGGTCCCACTAAAACATTCGGAAGGATTATGGAACCATCGCCTATTTCCGAAGTGTAGACGATTGCATTATTTGAAATATAACTGCCAACCCTATATCCTAAAGATATACACCTATTGTATAGTAATGACCGCAAATTGTTCATCTGTGTATACCCAATTCCAAGGATGATTTCAAAAGAGTCCTTGTCGAAATATATATCCAACTCATCGAGAGGCAATATAGGAATTCCATCAATAGAGGTTCTGATAATACGCTCTTTATCCAAGGTAAATGCAACCAAGTTATCCTGCTTTTCTTCTCTAATATATATGGAAATTCTTTCTGCAAACGGAGAATCACCAAAAACAACCAGATTTCTCATCACTAGTAAACAGCCCTTAATGTGTATTAATATTTTTGTGCAATAAAACGGATTTTACAGTTTGGAAAAATATTTTCATATCCATAACAAACGACAGATTATCAACATAATAGCAGTTATACTTAAGTTTGTCTGTCGCAGATATTGAATTTCTGTAATATGCTTGAACGTACCCTGTCACTCCAGGACGTACAGATAATCTCTTTTTCTGCAATTCATCCATGTCAGCATAATCTACAGTTGGTACAGTCGGTCTTGGCCCAATCAAACTCATATCTCCTAGTAAAACATTTAGGAACTGAGGAAACTCGTCTAAACTTGTCTTGCGGAGAATTTTGCCTATTTTGGTAACGCGTGGATCATCATCGGAATTAAATGTAGAACCATCTTCATTTCTAATATCCGGTGTATTCACATACATAGACCTTAATTTAAACATCTTAAACTTACGTCCATACCGTCCAACTCTAGTCGCATTATAAAAAATAGGTCCAAGATCACATGTGTATATTATCGGAGCCAATATCAATATTTCCAACAATATAAAAGGTAAGATTAATAAAGAAAATATTATATCAATTACCCGTTTGAAAAAAATAGCGTACATATCGTTTTTTATTCTGTTTCTATAATAATCTGCGCCTGTGCCTTCTCGCAAATTGTAACAGCTTCTTCCACAGTTTCCCCTTGTGCGATAACATAGCCTATTCTCTTGGTTCCATTTTCCAATTCACCAAGGATTTGGCCTACTTCACATTGGATGTCCACTAACTTAATACCCGGAATCGTCTCGGCATACTCTTTACCAGAAATGGAAATAATCTTTCCCTTAGGGGGAATAATAAATCTGATAGCCGAACCAAATTTACAAGTACTATCAATATTAGGCTTTTCTCCTAGAGCTACCTGTATAGTAGCTTTTGTCATATCAATTCCTGTAGAAAGTGGAACTAAGTGAGTTGTAATACATCCGCCTCCCATACGAGCACCTATTTCCACAACCTTAGGCCCGTCTTTTGTCAGAATGATTTCAGCATGTCCCGCTCCGTCTACTATACCTACAGCCAACGCTGCTCGTTTTGCCAAATCGCGTATTTTAACCAAATCATTCTCTGAAATCTTAGAAGGCTGTGAGTGCCCTATTTCCACAAAATGAGGGGCGCCTGTGGTCAGTTTGTCAGTAACTTGTAGAACATTGGGAACTCCATCTATTACCATTAATTCCACGCTGACCTCAGGCCCTTGCATAAATTCCTGCACGATAACATCACCGGAACGACCGTCATTTGAACTATATGCAAGAGCATTTTCCAACTCGTCCAGAGAGTTAACTTTCATAATTCCACGGCTACCGGAATTATCGGTAGGTTTTGTTATTAATGGAAATGAAAAGGCATTTTGATCAAATTTCTCAAAATTTCCGGAAGGCAAAACCTGATAAACCGGATGTTCAACGCCATTTTTAGCGAAAGCGTCAATCATAACCCCCTTATCTGTAGCTCGCACGGCAGAATCTATATCTAAGCCTTTCAAACCTAACTTCTCACACGCATAGGCTATTGCTCGCATGGGCATATCTGTACATAATGTCACAATACCGTCTGCAACAAATTCTTTTGCAGCTTGATATATACCCTCGGCATCTATTGTGCTAACATTAAAAAACTCGTCTGCATACGGAATTCCAACAGCATTAGAATTAAAGTCTGCAACTCCTACATAAAGTCCCATTTCCTTAGCTTTGATAATTGCCGGCAATTGGAAATCAGAAGCGCCAACTATTAGTATTCTTTTCATAAGTACCAGAATGTTACTTGGTAATTATATCCACGAAATTTGTAATTACATATTCTATTTCATCGTCAGATAAACGGGTATGAAGCGGCAACGTCACCTCATTCTTATAGAGATTATACGCGTTAGGATAGTCGGCAATGTCAAATCCGAGATTTTTGTATGCTGTCATCATTGGTAGCGGCTTATAATGGACATTGCAAGCAATTCCACGCTCTGCCATTTTTTTAATTACCTCATTACGTTCCTCTACATCCTTGTCTAGCATATGAACAAGATAAAGATGTCCGCTTGATGAATGGTCATTACCATAATGATCCAAAAGCTTTACATGGCAATCTTTCAACTCCTCATTGTAACGTTCTATAATCTGGCGGCGACGACATAACATTTCCGGATAGCGTTTCAACTGAGCCAAACCAATGCCTGCCATGATGTCGGTCATGTTACATTTATAATAAGGAGCAATAATATCATATTCCCAAGCTCCTAATTTTGTTTTGGCAAGTGCATCTTTATTTTGACCGTGAAGCGATAGCAATTGATATTGTTTGTATAACATTTCATTATCCACACCGTCAACAGTGCGCCAAGTGAGCGCACCGCCCTCTGCTGTAGTAAGATTCTTCACAGCATGGAATGAGAATGAAGTAATGTCTGCTATTTCTCCACACATTTTGCCGTACCATTTTGCACCAAACGCATGAGCGGCATCAGCCATTACAACCACGCGTCCATATGCTTTCTGAATATCATTTGCGGGCTTGAAAAGGTTCTTTTTTCTCTCCACTGCGGCGAAAATCTTGTCATAATCGCATACCACGCCACCCAAGTCGACAGCAATTACAAACTTAGTACGTTCTGTAATAGTATCTGCCAGTTTATCGTAATCCATCTCCACGTTATCGGTCTGACTATCCACCATCACAGGGATTGCACCAACATGACACACCACGCTCGCTGTAGCGGTATATGTGTATGCAGGTACAATCACCTCGTCGCCCGGGCCTACGCCCAGTACACGAAGAGCCAGTTCCATACATGTCGTGGCAGAGTTAAGACATACACTTTTATCTGTTTGGCAACACATTGAAATCAGTTTCTCAAATTCTTTTGTCTTGGGGCCGGTAGTAATCCATCCGGAATAAAGAGTATCACTTACTTCAAGAATCTCAGCCTCGGACATATCAGGAGGAGAGAAAGGAATATTATACAATTTCATAAGATAATATTTATATTGCTTTAAAATTTTCTCCAAACCATTTTATTTACCACACCGGTGTAGCTTTGGATAAGTTTCACTACTTTAGTACTGACATTCTCATCTGTATAGTCGGGTACAGGAATACCGTGATCGTAATCCTTATTGAATTCTACTGCAGTGTCGACAGCTTGCAAGAGGGATTTTTCATCAATGCCGGCAAGTACAAAACAAGCTTTATCGAGTGCTTCGGGACGCTCTGTAGAAGTTCTAATGCACACTGCAGGGAATGGATGTCCGACACTGGTAAAAAAAGAGCTCTCTTCTGGCAGCGTACCGCTATCTGAAACCACCGCAAAAGCATTCATCTGCAAGCAGTTGTAGTCGTGGAAACCAAGCGGCTCATGCTGAATGACTCTCTTATCCAATTGGAAGCCACTTGCAGCAAGTCTGTTTTTACTTCTCGGGTGGCAGCTGTAGAGAATCGGCATATCATACTTCTCGGCAATAGCGTTGATGGCATTGAAGAGTGATAGGAAGTTCTTCTCGGTATCAATGTTCTCTTCGCGGTGAGCCGAAAGCAAGATGTACTTGCCCTTCTCCAAACTGAGACGTCTGTGAATATCACTTGCCTCAATCTCTGCAAGGTTTTCATGAAGCACCTCAGCCATAGGCGAGCCTGTAACATATGTACGCTCCTTAGGAAGCCCACACTCAGCAAGATAACGACGTGCGTGTTCTGAGTATGCAAGGTTCACGTCAGAGATAATGTCCACGATACGACGGTTTGTTTCTTCGGGCAAACATTCGTCTTTACAGCGGTTACCAGCCTCCATATGGAAGATCGGTATGTGCAAACGCTTTGCTGCAATTGCAGAAAGGCATGAGTTGGTATCGCCAAGAATGAGAAGCGCATCGGGCTTGACTTGTACCATCAACTTATATGAGCAGTTGATGATGTTGCCCACGGTTGCACCAAGGTCATCACCCACTGCATCCATATACACTTCTGGATCTTTTAATTTAAGATCCTTGAAGAAGACGCCATTGAGATTATAATCATAGTTCTGCCCGGTATGTGCTAGCAACGTATCAAAATACTTGCGACACTTCTCTATCACTGCTGCCAAGCGGATAATCTCCGGGCGTGTACCTACGATAATAAGTAGTTTCAGTTTGCCATTTTCTTGAAATTCAATATCTGAATAATCTGTTTTTATTTCCATTGTCTATTTGTTATTTCTTGTTACTAAACGACCTCAAAATAGGTATCGGGCTTATTAGGGTCAAACAATTCGTTCGCCCACATCACAGTTACAAGATTATCAGTATCTGAAAGATTGATAATGTTATGCGTATATCCAGGAAGCATATGAACCACTTCTATTTTATCACCACTTACTTCGAAATTGAGAACCTCATTTGTACCAATTTTGCGCTGCTGTATCAATCCATTACCAGCAACAACAATGAAGAACTCCCACTTGGTATTATGCCAATGTTGCCCCTTTGTGATACCAGGCTTAGAAATATTAATACTAACCTGTCCCTTGTCAATCGTACGGATTAACTCTGTAAAAGAACCACGACCGTCCATATTCATTTTTAAAGGGAACGATGCTTTTTCCCTAGGAAGATATGAGAGATAGGTAGAATAGAGAGCCTTAGCAAAAGAGCCATTAGGAATACTCGGAACAATTAGCGTTTCAGGTTGCTTTTTGAATTCATCAAGCAATGTTACGATTTCCCAAAGTGTCACTTTGTAGGTGGTCGGTACAGCGCAATAACGACCATTCTCAACTATTACCGTTTCTACATCATCAAACTCGCAATGGTGCTCTTCACCTTTGAGTGCTGCTATCATCTCGTCCACAAGATCATCTATGTAGAGTAGTTCAAGTTCTACACTTGGATCATTAACCTGAATAGGCAGGTCATTCGCATAATTGTTACAGAATGTTGCAACTACAGAATTATAATTAGGGCGACACCATTTGCCGAAAAGATTAGGAAAACGATAGACGAGCACTTTCGTTCCTGTTTCTTTGGCGTAGCCGAAGAAGAGGTCTTCACCGGCCTTTTTACTTCGCCCGTATTCACTATCTTCAAAGCGCCCCTGCAGAGTAGCTTGAATTGATGAAGATAGCATAATAGGACATTTATTTCCGTGCTTCTTCAATGTGTCCAACAATGTGGAAGCAAAACCGAAGTTGCCTTGCATAAATTCCTCGGGATTTTGTGGACGGTTGACACCTGCAAGGTTAAAAACAAAGTCAGCCTTGCGGCAGTATATATCTAAATCCTCAGAGGTCGAGTCAATGTCGTACTCAAACACCTCGCTTACCGTCACATTGCCGTAGCACTTTGCCTTTCCTTCTTTTATGTTGCATAATTGAGCAACAAGATTACGACCGACAAAGCCTTTGGCTCCGGTTACAAGTATTTTCATTATATATTTAGTTTGATCTATATTCCCGCTTTCGACTTTAGTGTGATCAGAAAAGGAAATCGATATGAATGCGGAACCTATCTGATGAGAATCAAAATACGTGTTTTATTTGGCGATATTACTCTCGCCTTTGAGCTCGTTCTGAATATATTCAAGAGAAGCTATCTTTGCAATAGTCTCCTCAAGAGTTAAGCGCTGTGTATTGTCTGAATTGAACTCGGTAAGTGTTATACGCTGATGATCCCCCTCAGAAAAGTACTTATCATAATTGAGGGTTCTATTATCGGCAGGAACACGATAGAAATTGCCTATGTCCTCAGCTTTTGCACATTCCTCATTGGTAAGTAGAGTTTCGTACATTTTCTCACCGTGACGGATACCGATAACCTTGATATCCTCTTTACGACCTCCAAACAACTTACATACAGCTTCTGCTTGAGTCTGCATTGTGCATGCCGGAGCTTTCTGTACAAGTATATCTCCATTTTCGCCGTTCTCGAAAGCAAACAGGACCAAGTCGATAGCTTCGTCAAGCGACATGATGAAACGTGTCATTCTAGGCTCTGTCAATGTGACAGGGTTTCCATTACAAATCTGCTCAATCCACAAAGGAATTACCGAGCCACGTGAACACATAACGTTTCCATAACGTGTGCAACATATTCTGGTCTTGCCAGAATAACGGCTCTTAGCAACGGCAACTTTTTCTTCAATGGCTTTGGTAATACCCATAGCATTGATAGGATAAGCAGCTTTATCGGTCGAGAGACATATTACACATTCGACACCATGTTCAATAGCTGCAGTAAGTACATTGTCAGTTCCGTTTACATTAGTTTTTACTGCCTCCATAGGGAAAAACTCGCACGAAGGAACTTGTTTCAATGCTGCTGCGTGGAAGATATAATCCACTCCGGGCATAGCATTTCGACAACTTTGTAACGAGCGAACATCGCCGATGTAGAATTTAATCTTATGTGCCACCTCTGGATATTTGGCTTGATACTCGTGACGCATATCATCCTGTTTTTTTTCATCACGCGAGAAGATACGAATTTCCTTGATATCAGTATCAAGGAATCTCTTAAGCACAGCGTTTCCAAAACTGCCTGTACCACCTGTTATCATCAGGGTTTTATCTTTAAACATAGACATATTGAACAATTTTACAAATCTAACCTTCTACCATAAATTCGCTTAATAGATTTAATTAATCCAGTACAAAACTTTGCACCAAACAACAATAGCCCCCAATAATAAATCTTAAAATACACAGATTTGTCAAATCCCAAATCTTTAAGTTTCCTGTAATGAGCATTGAAATACTTTAAGCTATGCTTTCTCTGTCCTGAAAGAAAATAGTATGAATATTTAGACAATTCTGTTAAGATATTGTCTACAGAATTAATACTATACTTTTCATCGACATACTTTGCAACTCTTAAATACTGTTTTGCAAAATTTACTTTAGAGTCGCTTTCTCCAAATTTCTCAGGAGTATATAATCCTTTTTCTGAGGCACTATTCCCAAAATATGAGATATCATCACTAATTAATTGAGCGCATGGTGTATTACAATAAGCTGCCGGATGTTTTAAACATACTTCAGCTACCCAATATAGTTGTTGCAAAAGACAACCATCCAGGTCTGACGTTTGAAATGGTAGGATACTCTCTCTCTTAATTGTAAATCCTGAAATGGATACACTTTTAAGGAATAATGTTTCATAGGTTTTTTGACCAGCCTCAAAAAATTTATCTTCAGAGAAGTATCTATAATAATCCACTTTCCCATCTACCGACTTAGTTATATAAGAACGAAGAATATATGCATATGTAGAATGAGCTTTTAGCCATTCAATATAAACATCTAAAGCCCCAGGAATAAAGCCATCATCATCTCCCATATAGATAAGAAACTCACCATCAGCATTAAGCATAAGCTGACGTAAATTCTTATCATATCCACAGTTTACTTCATTTTCAACATACTTAACATCATACTTTGTTATCTTTTTGAAGTCTTTTACAGTGGCTCTGATATCAGTTCTTGCTGGTGACAAATCTTCGCATATTACAATTTGAACCTCTCGATAACGCTTGCTATCTATTGTGTCCAAAAGGCGCTTTAAAGTTTTAGGACGATTGTAACTGGGAATACAAATTGATAAAAAATACTTGTTCTCCATATTCTTTTAAAATTTATTTCTTTCTACTTCCTTCTCGTAGAGCATTAATATATCCTTTACCATACATTAGATCTGGTTCCATATAATTTCCTTCCCCCCATTCATTCCATGATTGAATAAATACTATTTGATGTTCTTCAATCTTATTTTTGACAAGATTTGTTACATCACGAACACTTTGTTCAAATACCTCTGGAGTACTATTTGTATAAATGCTTGCATCTCTTCCGCTACGAGGACTCCTATCCCAGCATGGCATTATGGTCGGATATACATTTTCCCATTTATCCTCTTCAACAAACATGTGTTTGTTGATCTTTCGTTGATTATATTTTTTTGTCAGTTTAATTTTAAACAATTGGGCTAATCCAGTTCGAATAAATGCCCAATATCTACCGCTGACCTTAAATTCCGCTCTAGCATTGCCTCGCGCATTAACAGCATCAAAGCCCATATCCAACAGATTTTTATAATAACCAGCAGCATTATTTAGAGATGGTACTTGCACTAAGCCACGTCCTTGTTTGCCAATTTCACGAAATGATGTGTTAAACGACATTGCAACTATATGAATCCCAGGCAAACCATTTTCAATAGCTAACCCATGCCACAATTCAACAAACTCTCGCGGATTAGGTAAACTCAACGGCCGGTAAACATAAAACAGTGGTTTACCATCTACTGTAATATATCGTTTATCTTTAAATGCAGGAAGAAGTGTCTTAAAATGCTCTATATAATCTTCTGTGCTATACGTCTGTTCCAAAAGCAAATTGTCTTTTGTAAAAGGAGACTTATTAGTCCATGATTTAGAAGACCAAGATTCATTCGCCCATCCAAGGCAGAAAGGGAAAGCAGGTTTTCCGCTATTCAAGACTTCACGAAAAGGTCTATCCAAAATTCGTTTCCCATTTCCGAACCAATAATGCCAATAGCAAAAACCTTCGACTCCAGCTTCACGAGCAAGTTGAGCTTGTTGCTCACGCACTTCTGGTAGTCTTAAATCATAAAAACCCAAATCTGCAGGAATATGCGGCTGAGGATGTCTTCTAAATAAAGGCTTTGCCTTCGCGACATTGGTCCATTCAGTAAATCCTTTTCCCCACCATTCATCATTTTCTGGAGTAGGATGAAATTGAGGAAGATAAAATGCAATAAATCTTGGCATAAATATATTGTAGATTAAAAATTAATTATCATTGAGCCATATCATTAGTATATATAGTCCCTAACTAAAATTCATCAACACTATTCTCAACGCTGATTTATGATATAACATGAATTCAAAGCAATTTGCAATAAATCATATTGCAACTAACTATAGTCCAATTACATAACTGTCATTAATAATGTTTATACACAACTGACTAGTATATGAATTTATCGTCGTTACAATTCATTTTTTGACACTTTGAGTTGCTGTACTATAAATGAATCTAAGCAAACAATAAAAAAGTACTGAGCATATTATTTTGAGATTCCCACCAACAGTTTTATATGAAAAATAAAATAAGCCATTACAGCATAAACATGCCCAAAAAAAGATAGAGAATAATTTATATAAATGGATATTATTGCTTCTGGATCGTCTCTCATAAAAGAATCCTGCGACAATCAATATTAAAAAGAATACAACAAAGAAACCATAGTCAAAACATAAATCACCAATAAATGTATAGAAAGCTCCCTGTGGAGCTTTCATTTTTACTGCCCATTTAGCCTGTCTTTCAAATAAATTATCAGAAGACTCTAAACCTAACATCTTTCTAAAAATAGGACCAGTATTATCTCCATACTGACATACGTCTTCATCTAATACATAAGCATTGAAATTTAGCATTGGTTGACCGGCATACAATACCACAGATTCTAGTGGATCGTATAAAGAACCAGATCTTGTAAAACGACCTATTGTTAATATTGTAACTACTACTAGGAAGAATGACAACAAGCAGATCACAACTGTTTTAAAGAGTTTTTTAGTACTATTATTTAAAAAATTCTTAAAAAGAGCATATACAATTAAAACTTCAATAATCCAGTATGTCATACTAGTACGAGAGCCTAACATAAAGTTAATCAACAACGGATAAACAGACGAAAACAGAAGTAAGATTAGGATTAACTTATTTTTCTTTTTTAGAGTTAGATAAAATCCGGTATAAAAAATAATTATTTCTGAAAAAATACCACGAATTATTCCTATCACACTTCCTGATTGTCCATCTGATTGTATCATTTCCGCAGTATCATCATAAAGTGATGTAACTACGCTTATATTAACTATTGCTTCTCGAAAAGTCGTAACAAATTCAAAAAGAATATTTATAGTTGCTGGCACAAATAATAATACAAGAAAACTAGCTATAATATTAATATACACTGAAGAAAACGGTGTAATAGTACTTAATCGGGTATCATCGTATCTCAAAATTGGATTAAATGCAGAAAACAAAACCAAAAATAAATATATATATGGGAAAAGACCAATATTATTATTGCAATATCCGTATTTAGTATATGCAATAATTCCAAATATTGCAGAAATTAAGTACAATGCCAGAAGCAATATTCCAACATTATTCCGATTAGACTTACGAAAATAATATAAAAATGTGCCACTGTAAAGTAATGTGTTTATTACTGTAAATAGTAAAGATGAATCCATTAATGCTGGTCAATAAAATTGGTACAAAGCTGAGCAAAACAATCAGAAGCAATATTGTGCGCACTCATACAAGTAACATCACAATCTAATTGTTCCTTATCCATAATAATCGATAAGTCTTTTATAGCTTTTTCTATATTAAAGGAAGAAGTTCCTAAATTAGTAATATTAATTTGCCGCACTTCTTGATTAAGAATAGACAATAGACCAAACATTTTATGTTCATAGGAGAGCGAAATAAAAGATCGTGCATTATTAATAGCAAAGACAATTGAATGATAACGTGCTCCTATAACCAAAGATGCTTTAGATATGATTGTTTGCTGAGTATCTGAACCATAGCAATCTTCTAATACAACAATTTTATCTGAATATTTTGATTTTGATTGTAGATTCTTAAAGTAAATGTAATCTCGATAAGGAATTGCTCCATATAATTGAGGCATCATAACAATCTTTACATCAGCGAATTTACGAATGACATTTTCAATAATCGCCAAATAAAATTCTTCAATTTTGTCTTGAGATGCATTAATATATGCCGGATGCCATCTTAAGGAATTTGGCACAAAGACCACATACCTATCAGAATTAATAGAGTCGACTATTTCTTGCGGAATGCTTACATTAGGTCTCTCCAAAAAAGCAGTATCTATAGCAGAAACATATTTTAGATTCAACTCTTCTGCGATTGAAATAGTCTTATTGTCCCTAATTGACAAGAAATCACACGATTTAAGCATTTTAATGCTTAAATTGTTAAATATATCATCAACTGAATTTCTGACAGCAAAAGGGCCAAATGAGCGAGAATAATATGCCATCGGCTTCTTATAACTGTTGGCAACCACAAGCCATAACAAATGTATCCAGTTATAAAATGCTCCTAAGCATATACCGCCTGGTGCTGTAATAACAATGTCTGCAGATTTAATAAGCCTACCCATTTTACGAAACGGAGGATCTAAAGAAATTAGTGCTTTCCATACTGATTTAACTAAAGCAAATCTTGCTAGACGGATTATTCCTTTATGTGATTTTATTACAACATATTGTACATTGTCAGCATTAATGTTCATCTGTTGAACATCTTCTTCCTTATCCCCAAAGAAAGCAACCTTTATATTGTCATTTGGATATTTTTTTACGAGAGAACGCATTAAGGCTCTATGAGCAGATTCATCCCCTCTATTTCCTATGGGCTGATTAATAACTAAAATATTCATATTAAATAGTATTATTTACGTCAATAATTAATGTATTGATAGAACGGTATCTATTGACAGTCTTTTAGATTTAGCAATTACTGTTGGAGTCTTAGAATATTTTCCCACTAAAATCAGTACAGATATATCTTCATAATCTGGTATACTCGCTATCTTTTTTGTATTTTTATCTATAGAGTTAGTTTTTTGAGCCATCTTGAAACATGATCCAATGCCTTCATTGTGTAGTCCCAAAACCAAATTCATACAAAATAATCCAGAATCAAACATCGTTTGATTTCTTTCATAATAATCCCTAATATATGATTTATTAGCTGTAATTATGAATAATCCTTTAGCATTTAAACACCAATTAATATCAGATTTTTGCGCAAGTACAATTTTCTTAATTGTCTCTTGGTCAGAATAGTAGTGTGCGCGAACTGGTTGTCTATTACATGCTGAAGGCGCAGTCTGTGCATATTTAATAGCTTGTATTATTTCCTCATCCATAATAAGTTCATTTGAATATGAACGACAAGAATGCCTTTGCAGAAAAAAATCAAATAAAGCATCTATTCTTGTGTATTCTCCTGAATTACATAGTATTATGCCGCCTTTTTTATCTTCATCATTTACTGATACAATCTTAACAAAGTCGGAAAACCAAAACTTAATAGCATCCGATTTAAACGAATACGGATTTTGTAAATGAGACTCTATTACTCCTATTGTTATCTGCACTAATTCATCATAGCCAAACTTATTATAGTAGGCAGAAATAAGCGATTTAAGATTTCCTATTTTATCTTTTCCATATCCCGCTTTAAGGTCATTATATGTTTGAGCCTTTTCTAATTGATGATCCAATAATAATATTTTACATCTTATCATATCCTTTGATAATTTTTTATTCGTATGATAAGATATAGAATATTTAATATGATTCTTATAATCTATCAAATACTGAAAGAACGCTATAGTTCTAATTTTTATTAAATAAATAAAGTATTTCATATATTATTAATTATCTATTTTTCAATAATTTGGTTATACTCTTCCAACCAAAACAAATTGACTTAACCTGCATGAAAAAATATTCTCTAAAGGGTTTAATTATTAAGTTACCAAAAACACCAGTAAATGATAGAGTGATAAGAGTAGCCCAAGCTGAACCTACAATGCCATATCTCGGTATCAGTATATAATTTCCGACTACGCACATTACTAAACCAAAGACATTTCTTAAAACGGCCCATTTTTGTTTTCCATCAACAATTATCAATTGACCGCTAGAGTTCTGCAAAGCAGAAAGTATAGCCTTAAATGATAAGATTTGAAGCACAGGAATAGCACTAATATATTCTGAACCAAAAGTGTATCTTACTAAATAGAATGAAAAGATAGATGTAAATACAGATAAAAATATGGAAATCCAAGTAACTACATCAACATAGTATTGAGCTTTCTGCCTATAGTCTTCATAACTATTTTCTTTTGCAACGACTAATATTGGTGAAATAGTCTGGGCCATTATCATAGGAATAAATAATAGGAAATCCGCAAACTTGGTAGCCACTGAGAAATATCCTACAGCGGAATTGTCAAGCATGCTTTTTATTATTACTTGATCAATTCTCTGATAAATTACAACAGCAGCACCTGACAATAGAAGAGGGAATGCTTCTTTTAATAATGATTTAGCTATACTAAAATCATATCTCCATGTGAATTTTCCTATTTCATGCTTGTAAGAAGTTATATACCCACCGACAATAATAAGTCCATCAAAAACCAGAGCACAAATAAAAAATATCAAAGGAGCATCAACAAACAAAAGGACAACCTTTACTAATGCACCTATAATATTTCGAATAATGCCAGTAATGACAACATATTTATTTTTAACGATTGAGGTAAAATAATTTCTGATTAACTCAAATGCCGTAAAGAAGATGGTAGAGCCATATATTAAAATAAGAGTGGAGGTCTCCACATCAGCATTACTAAGCAGGACACTTACCAAAATAAGAATATAGGTTATTGTAGATAAGATAATCCTAGCTGTAAAGGAAGAACCAAGCAAAACGTCCCTTTCTTCAGGACATTTTGCTAACTCTCTGATTTCTATATTAGAGAGTCCAAATTCAGCAATTATATTAAATATGATAACATAGCTGATAACATAATTCATTAAGCCAAATTGTTCTGGGCCTAAATACCTAGCTACAAAAATTCCTACAATAAATTCTGTTAGAATCCTTGCGACCTTTCCTATGGTTGCCCAGATGACATTTGATATGGCTTTTTTCTTATTTCCACTCAGATTCTTAAAAATGCTTAACATAGGAAAATTGAAATATTTTCAGATAATTTAGACTCACTACTCATTGATTTGATAAAACTATCTTCCTTTGTACATTTCCTCATAATACTTCTGATAATCACCACTGGTCACATTCTCCATCCAGTCCTGATTATCCAAGTACCACCTAACAGTCTTTTCGATGCCTTCCTCAAACTGAAGGCTTGGTTCCCAACCAAGTTCTGTCTGAAGCTTTCTTGAGTCAATTGCATAGCGCATGTCATGACCAGCACGGTCTGTAACATATGTAATGAGATTCATGTCCTCGCCCTCTTCTCTTCCAAGAAGTCTGTCAACAGTATTGATTACAACTTTGATGATATCGATGTTCTTCCATTCATTGAAGCCGCCGATATTGTAAGTTTCTGCGACCTTACCTTTATGGAAAATCAAATCAATCGCTCTTGCATGGTCTTCAACATATAACCAGTCTCTCACATTCTCGCCTTTGCCATAAACAGGAAGAGGCTTTCTATTACGGATATTATTGATGAATAGTGGTATAAGCTTTTCAGGGAACTGATAAGGGCCATAGTTGTTCGAGCAATTTGTCACGATTATAGGCATTCCGTAAGTGTCGTGATATGCTCTTACGAAATGGTCACTACTTGCCTTTGCTGCAGAATACGGACTGTGAGGATTGTATTTGGTTGTTTCTACGAAGAAATCCTTACCGTATGCCTCATGATGTTTCCCGCTTGAAGCCTTAGTTGTGAACGGTGGCTCGATTCCTTCCGGATTTGTCATCTTCAATGCTCCGTAAACTTCATCAGTTGAGATATGATAGAACCTCTTGCCTTCATACTTCTCACTAAGGCTTTCCCAATAAAGTTTAGTAGCCTGAAGAAGAGAAAGAGTTCCCATTACATTTGTCTGGGCGAATGTAAACGGGTCCTTGATTGAACGGTCTACATGGCTTTCCGCTGCAAGATGAATAATACCTGTAACTTTTTCATCCTGCATAAGCTGATACATCTTCTCAAAGTCGCAGATGTCTGCTTTTACGAACTTGTAGTTTGGCATGTTCTCAATATCTTTGAGAGTTGTTAGATTACCAGCATAGGTAAGTTTGTCAATATTGATGATATTGTATTCAGGATACTTGCTAACGAAGAGTCTTACTACATGAGAGCCGATGAAACCAGCACCTCCTGTAATTATAATGGATCGTTTTGTATTCATTTTGAAGTTATTTAATGTTAGAAACAGATACTGAATTAAATTCAAGACGATATATAGAGTTATTTTTGCAAATTATTAACACATACTTTTAAGGAATTGGTCCAATATGGAATTCTTATTCCGAAAGTAGCTTTAATCTTGGTCTTGTCAAGAACTGAATATGAAGGACGAGTTACTGGCGAAGGAAATTCGTTGCTGTGACATGGCTGAATATCACACTCAGTATGTCCACTGTATTCGGCTATCATCTTAGTGAAATCATACCAAGAACATACTCCTTCGTTTGAGTAATGGTAAACACCTGTATTACCTTTGTACTTTCTGCTGTCAATAATATCAACAATTACTTTTGCCAAATCATATGCATATGTAGGTGTTCCTACTTGATCGAAGACTACTTTTAATCGTGGTTTGGTTGCAGTGAGGTTAAACATCGTTTTACAGAAATTCTTGCCAAATTCACTATATAGCCATGCTGTGCGAATAATTAGATATTCACAACCACTTGTGATAATATTTTGTTCACCATGAAGTTTTGTTAATCCGTAAATACCTGTAGGTGTACCTTTCTGATTTTCCTTACATGGAGTGTTATATGTCTCTTTTCCAAATACATAATCGGTAGAAACATGTACCAATACCCCATCCACTTTTTGCATCACAATTGCTAGATTTTTTGGTGCTTCAGCATTTAGCTTTTCTGACAATTCTTCATTTGTTTCGGCTGCATCTACATTTGTATATGCAGCACAATTGATGATACATTTGACATCTTCTTCTTTAACGATACTTCTTATCGCTTCGATATCGGTTATATCTAGAAATGTAGTTCCCTGTCCTTCAACCTGATTAATATCAGTGAAGAAATATCTATCTTTGGAGTCTTTTGATACTATACGGATTTCATTTCCTAATTGTCCGTTGGCTCCGGTCACAAGTATATTCATAGTAATTCTCCCTATTTTGCGTATAAATCTACATTGATATCAAACGGGCTATCACAATCCTTTAATGACGTATGGTTCAAGTCCTTAGCACTGAGTATGGCCTTTCCCATCGGAATCTGCCAATCAATACCCAAACTTTCATCTTGAATAGAGATTCCTCCATCCGCTTTTGGTGCATAGAAATTATCACACTTGTACTGAAAAACGGCAGTCTCACTAAGTACAGCAAAACCATGGGCAAATCCTCTTGGCACGAAAAACTGGCGATGATTCTCTTCTGTAAGTTCCACTGCAACATGCTGTCCATAAGTTGGTGAACCCTTACGGATATCAACAGCGACATCGAGAACTCTTCCTTTTACACAGCGAACAAGTTTACTTTGTGCATAAGGTGGCTTTTGGAAATGAAGACCACGCATTACACCATAAGAAGACATGCTTTCGTTATCTTGCACGAATTTTATAGGCCTTACTTTTTCTTCAAATTCTCTCTGTGAAAAGGATTCAAAAAAATAACCTCTATCATCCTTAAATACATGGGGCTCAATTATTACAACGCCATCAATGACTGTTTTAATTATTTCCATATTAGTCTAAATTATTTATAGACTCATCTGTATGTTTTACTTCATCAATTACTTTTAAGAGATACTGACCATACTGGTTCTTGATCATTGGTTGCGCTAACTGTCGCATTTTTTCTTCGTCTATCCAACCTTTACGATATGCGATACCTTCAAGACAAGCTATCTTTAAGCCCTGACGTTTCTCTATTACCTCCACAAAAGTAGATGCCTCTGCGAGAGAATCATGGGTACCAGTGTCAAGCCATGCAAAGCCACGTCCAAATACTTGAACTTTTAACTCTCCATCCTTGAGGAATTTCTGATTTACTGTACTTATTTCCAACTCACCACGAGCAGAAGGGTTAATGTTTTTAGCCACTCTAACCACTTTATTAGGATAAAGGTAAAGACCTACTATAGCATAGTTTGACTTAGGTTCTTTCGGTTTTTCTTCAATGCTTAAGCAATTACCTTCCTTATCAAACTCCGCTACGCCATATCTTTCAGGGTCATTTACCCAATAACCAAAGACCGTAGCTTTTGAATCTTCTTCTGCCGCTCTTACGGCTTCCTTTAGCATTCCGCTAAAACCAGCGCCATGGAAAATGTTATCACCAAGCACTAAACATGCACTATCATTTCCTATAAATTCTTCTCCGATGATGAATGCTTGTGCTAGTCCATCCGGCGAAGGCTGCTCAGCATATTCAAAATTAACTCCATAGTCAGAACCATCTCCGAGTAGCCTTTTAAATCCTGGAAGATCTTGAGGAGTTGAGATAATCAAGATTTCCTTGATTCCCGCCAACATCAAAACTGATATTGGATAGTACACCATAGGCTTATCATAAATAGGGAGCATCTGCTTGCTCACACCCTTCGTTATAGGGTAAAGTCTAGTGCCGGATCCACCGGCTAATACAATTCCTTTCATAGATATATATGTTAATTTACTTTATTAATCTCTTTCAAAAATATCCCTCGTATATCCTTCATAATTGACGTCGTCAAGACATAAATCGTAATGATTCGCTATGATAGTATGAGATTCTTTCTTCAACACACCGAGATTATTCTGTACTTGACTACCGAAGAAATTCGTAACGTTTTCAAGTGAATTAGTCAAGACTTAATCTGACAGTTATATATAAAAAGAATAATTTCGTAACAGAAAACAGTTTAGGTTATGACAACATTAGAAAAAGTCATCAAGAACAAACTGGGATTGCTTGAACTCTCCCAACAATTAGTAAACATATCACACGCCTGCAAGATTATGGGTTACCGTCGTGATAGTTTTTACCGCTTTAAAGAACTATACGAACAAGGTGGCGAAGGATTTCCTGCTACAAACCTGTCTTAAAGAACCGTGTAGAAGAGCACATCGAACAGGTTGTTGTACAAATGGCGATAGACAATCTCGTATTGCGTCAAGTCTATGTATCAAACGAACTGCGTAAGAAAGGTATTATTATTTCACCTAGCAGAGTACGCTCTATATAGTTACGACATGATATAGTGACCTTTCAGAAACATCTGAAAGCCCTGTCCGCCAAAGCTGAACAAGAAGGTATCATCCTCGACGAGAACCAAGTGGCAACATTGGAGAAGACAAAAGAGGGAAACAGGCTTATGGGGAGATTGAGACCTATTGTCCAGGTTTCCTTGTTGCCTAAGACACTTATTATGTCAGATATACTAAAAGTGTCAGGCATATCTATCAGCAGACAGTCATTGGCACTTATTCCAAGATTAAATTTGCAAAGCTATATGACAAGAAGAATGCGCTTGTTGCTGCCAATATGCTTAACGACAGGGTTGTTCCTTTTTTAAACAGCACGACTTGAAACTCATGTATATACTCACGAACAGAGACACGTATATTGCGGAAACAGAGAAAACCACGAATATGAACTATATCTGGCAGTGGAGGATATCGACCATTCCAAGATCAAAGCGAAAAGTCCGCAGACAAACGGTATATGCGAGAGATTCAATAGGACCATGCAGAATGAGTTCTATGCTATTACATCCAGAAAGAAAATATACACTTCCATTAAGCAACTGCAGGCAGACCTTGATGTATGGATGAACTCATACAACACGTAGAGAACACACTCTAGAAAGTATTGCTTCGGAAAAACACCCAAGCAGACTTTTATCGAAGGGGTTGCTGTGGCAACAAAATATCAATTGCAAAATGAAGATATAAAACAACCGAATGAAACAGATAGTAAACCAAATGTAAGAACAAGTCTTGACTATTACAACTGCCGTCACCTGATGATGTTGCGACAAAAGCGTTGCTATGCTAAGACCAACATATCCAGTACCTGCAACAGCAATCTTCAAACCTTTTGTATCCATTGTTGATTTATGTTAATGTTCAAAATTATTTTGGTTATATATCTAGAACCTCAAATCAAGGTGAGTTCTTGGATTTAAACTCCGGTACTACTTCTTTCCTTAAACTCATTTTATCTTCTTATTCTGTAGAAATCGTATTCTCTTTGCCACTCAAGACTTCTTCACAAAACTACTCGCCGGGACGTAACCCTGTAAACTCTATCTCAATATCTTCACCTAGACGATAACCTGCTAGTTCGATCATACGAGTAGCCAAGTCAACAATCTTCACGGACTTCCCCATCTCAAAAACAAAAGTCTCATTGCCTTCACCCATACTAGCAGCTTCCGCCACAGAAGACAAGCATCCGGAATAGTCATAAAGAAATGGATGATATCAAGATGAGTTACCGTAACAGGTCTACCATTCTCCATCAGTTCTTTAAAGTGGGGAATAATAGAGCCATTACTAACTAGCAGATTATAAAAACGGGTAGTGATAAATTTTGTATAGACTCTTACTTTTCCCTCATAGATGAAACATCCCAAACTCTGTACATAGATTTTTGCCAGACATTTCGAGCATCCTAATACATTAGTCAGATTTATAGCCTTATCGGTAGAAATCATGATCATCTTTTCAGCTCCGTACTCCACTGCCCGATTAGCAACCTGCCATCACCAAACCGTCAATGTCATAGTACAGGATTTTTATCTTCCTATAGTCTTTCGAATAGAAGATGAATGTTTTATCATAGTTATAGGGGCGTTTTATCACCTCTCGAATCATTTTTCTCAGACATTCACACTCTTTGCACATATTTGTCGGGGGGACGAAGTAATATAATATGTCGTTCTTGATTTAAAATTCAGCATAAACTAGAATATTTTTTCTAACAGCTCTGACGCTATATATAGATTATTGCTCTTGGTAATTATCTGATTGAAAATCTTAACTAAATATCTCTTTACAAAATTCTCAGCGGAGTATGATTTCGTTACGAATATAGTAAGTTACTTAAAAAATAAAAGAACCTATAATTAAGATTTTAAATTACTGTAGAGTAATTTAAGCATCATCATTTAAAGTGAGAAAACTGATTTATTTGAATTTAAATTTTCCTAGAAAAATGCTCGTTTTTTATGGAAAAATAAAGTTTGAATTTGAATGTTTATAAGGAAGAATCTAAATAAAATATATTGAGGTGTACGCTATAATTTACTAATTTCTCAAATTTGAGTTTTACACTAATATAGAATGGAAAAGGATATTTACATACTATATATGTTAACGATTGTAGAAATAATATACTCTAAATGGTTTTGAAATTTGTTTTTTATATTTAATTTTGCATCCAGAAATAGGTATAAAAACTATTCTGACTCACTAAAGGTGGGACTTACCGGGCGGAGCCATAAATAACAGCTTCAATTTTTAGATTCCGATAATTATATAAGTTAAATTTTTTCCCATAAAGCAAATGTTATTTGTGTTCGGGATGTAAAATTTATGTAAGCAAAATTCTAAACTATAAAAACGAGCGTTTTTTTAAGTTAAATTCTGAATAAAATATTTCTTTTTTTTCACTTTAAACAAAACAGGGCAAATAATTAACATTCTTTGAATTAAAGTGAATTTTCTTGCCTTTTTAAAATATAACTTCTTTTTATTTCTATTTAATCATTTCTGGTTTATATGGTAAACAGAATATTAGTTACTGGTGGAGCCGGCTTTATTGGTTCCAATTTATGCGAAGCTCTGTTAAAACAAGGACATTTCGTACGCTGTCTGGATAATTTTGCAACAGGTAAAATTACAAATCTCCTTTCTTTAATAGAACAATATCCTTCTTCCTTCCAATTAATCGTGGGAGACATCCGAAAGCTGGAAGATTGTCAAAAAGCTGTGGAAGGTATGGAATATGTATTACATGAAGCAGCTTTGGGTTCTGTTCCCCGGAGTATAAACGATCCCATCACAACCAATAGAGTCAACATTGATGGTTTTCTGAATATGCTGGTCGCTTCCCGGGATGCTGGAGTAAAGCGCTTTATTTTTGCAGCCAGTTCCTCTACCTATGGGGACAGTCCAACCCTTCCGAAAGTAGAAGATGTGATTGGCAAACCGCTTTCTCCTTATGCTATTACCAAATATGTAAATGAATTATATGCTGATGTTTTTGCCCGTACGTATGGTATGGAATACATCGGACTTCGGTATTTCAATGTATTTGGCCGCCGTCAGGACCCACACGGTGCCTATGCTGCCGTTATTCCGTTATTCGTAAAAAAGTTTATGGCATATACATCTCCTGTCATTAACGGAGATGGAGAATACAGCCGCGATTTTACCTATATCGACAACGTCATTCAAATGAATATGCTGTCTCTCTCGACTGAAAACCAAGCAGCCGTTAATCAAATCTACAATACGGCTTACGGAGAGCGGACTACCTTGAATCAATTGGTAGGTTATCTGCAAGAGTATCTGAGCGAATTTGATCCGAAGATTAAGAATGTAGAAGTCCTTCACGGACCTAACCGGACTGGGGATATTCCCCATTCGCTGGCTTGTATCGACAAGGCTAAAACACTGCTGGGATATAATCCCCTTTTCAATATACAAGAGGGACTGAAGGAAGCCGTGAAATGGTATTGGAAGAATCTATAAAACGCTAACCAAATATTAAATACAGACTGTTATGTCAGAAATTAAAATTTGCGTAATCGGACTCGGTTATGTAGGGCTTCCTTTAGCCCGTCTTTTTTCGACAAAATATAAAACGATTGGTTTTGATATGAACCAAAACCGGGTAAAAGCCTTGATGGGCGGACACGATGCGACGCTGGAAGTGAGTGATGAACTGTTGCAAAGCGCCATTAAAGGCGGATTTGTCTGTACCAGCAATATAGAAGACATCCGAAATTGTAATTTTTATGTGGTGGCTGTCCCTACACCGGTTGATGAAAATAATAATCCGGACCTTACTCCTCTTTATGGAGCCAGTACGACCGTGGGTAAGGTCATTTCTAAAGGGGACATTGTAGTATATGAATCCACAGTATATCCGGGCGTTACGGAAGACGAATGCATTCCGGTAGTAGAAAAGGTATCCGGACTGAAATTCAATCGGGATTTTTTTGCCGGCTATTCTCCGGAACGAATTAATCCAGGCGACAAACTCCATACTGTAGAGAAAATAAAGAAAGTAACTTCCGGTTCGACGCCAGAGACAGGGAAAAAAGTAAATGAAATCTATGCTTCGGTCATAACGGCTGGCACCCATCTGGCCCCTTCTATAAAAGTAGCAGAGGCTGCTAAAGTAATAGAAAATTCTCAGCGGGATATCAACATAGCTTTTGTGAATGAGCTGTCCAAGATCTTTAATAAAATGGGTATTGATACCCAGGAAGTGTTGGAAGCTGCTTCCACAAAATGGAATTTTCTTCCGTTTAAGCCTGGTTTGGTCGGTGGACACTGCATAGGAGTGGATCCCTATTATTTAGCACAATGTGCCCAGCGCCACGGCTACAATCCGGAGATTATTTTAGCTGGAAGGAGAATGAACGACGGAATGGGAGAATATGTGGCGAATGAGGTGATAAAATTGATGTTGAAGAAGGGAATCCAGGTACTGAGTTCGAATATTCTGATCTTAGGTTTTACTTTCAAGGAAAATTGTCCTGATGTTCGGAATACCAAAGTTATTGATATTTATAAAGCACTCAAGTCCTATAATCTTAATATTTCTGTTTATGACCCATGGGCAAATCCGGAAATTGCAAAACGAGAATATGGGATTGAAATTACCAATGAACTACCGGAAAGCAAATTCGATGCCTTGATTTTTGCCGTCGCTCACGATAAATTGAAAGAACTCGAAATAGATAAGTTATTGAATCAACGACATGTATTATACGACGTCAAAGGATGTCTTCAAAAAGAAATTATTGACGGTAGATTATAAACGAACATGCTGGATATTAATACATTTATCAAGGAATATATCACGAAGCGTCCTGTCAGTATGTTTGTTTCCGATATCCGCGCGAACCGGGAACAACTGACGCACGAAATTGAAGGGCAAAAGGTATTAGTTATCGGGGGAGCAGGTACGATCGGTTCTTCTTATATACGGGCACTCCTGCCTTTTAAACCCTCGAAATTAGTTGTGGTGGATATCAGTGAAAACGGATTGACAGAATTAACCCGGGATTTGCGTTCAACGGATGGGATGTATATTCCGGAAGACTATAGAACTTATCCGATCAGCTATGCGGATCCGGTTTTTGAAAAGATTTTCCGGAAGGAAAGAGGATTTGACATTGTAGCCAATTTCTCTGCCCATAAACATGTACGTAGTGAAAAAGATCAATATTCGGTCGAAGCACTGATTGAAAATAACGTTATAAAAGCCAGAAAATTATTGGATTTGCTGGCAGAATTCCCGCCCCGGCACTTTTTCTGTGTATCAACAGATAAAGCGGCCAACCCGGTCAATATTATGGGAGGCAGCAAAAGGATCATGGAAGACCTGATTATGGCTTATTCCGATAAATTTAAAGTTTCAACAGCCCGTTTTGCCAATGTCGCTTTTTCAAACGGTTCCTTACTGGCTGGATTTATCGAGCGCCTGATGAAACACCAGCCTCTCGCAGCTCCCAGTGATGTGAAGCGCTATTTTGTTTCCCCAGAAGAAAGTGGTCAAATCTGTATGCTAGCGTGTGTCTTAGGTAAAAACCGGGAAATTTTTTTCCCAAAATTAGGGGAAGAGCAGATGATGACTTTTTCGGTGATTTGCGATCATTTTTTACATACACTGGGGTATGAAATCTACTCTTGCAAGAGCGAAGAAGAAGCAAAAGAATTCGCTGTAAAAACAGACAAGAATTCAAAAAGATATCCGGTTTTTTATTTTAAAAGTGATACGACGGGAGAAAAAGATTTCGAAGAATTTTATGTTCCGGGAGAAAAATTGAACTGGGAGCGCTTTGCTTCTTTGGGCGTAATTGAAGATGTCAAAATCCGTCCAATCGAAGAATTGGATACCTTATTCGATGATCTAAATCAAGCATTTTCAAAATCGGATTTTACGAAGGAAGAGATTGTAAATATTCTGAAAGACTTCATCCCGAATTTCGAACACGAAGAAAAAGGAAAAAACCTGGACCAGAAAATGTAATTCACCTCCATAATATAACTATATCATGTATTCCAATATAGTTAAATTCATTCATGATTTATATAAAACAGAAGAGTTTGTTCCTTTACATGCTCCTTGTTTCGTAGGAAATGAGAAAAAATATCTCAATGAGTGTATCGATTCTACCTTTGTCTCCAGTGTAGGTAAATTTGTGGATCGTTTTGAAGAAGATATGGCCCGGTATTGTGGGGCAAAAAAGGCTGTTGTATGTGTGAACGGAACCAATGCTCTTCATATGGCATTGATGCTGGTCGGCGTAGAAGAAAACGATGAGGTACTGACACAGGCCTTAACTTTTATTGCGACCTGTAATGCGATCAGTTACATAGGTGCCTGTCCTGTCTTTTTAGATGTGGACCGTACAACTATGGGGTTATCTCCGCAGGCCGTCAAAGAATGGTTGGGAAAGAATAGTGAAATCCGGGGAAACAGCTGTTATAATAAAAACACCGGTCGGCGGATTAAAGCCTGTATCCCCATGCATACTTTCGGACATCCGGTAAAAATAGACGAATTGGCGGAAATATGCCGGGAGAATTATATTGAACTGGTGGAAGATGCTGCCGAAAGTATCGGTAGCCTTTATAAAGGACAACATACCGGCACATTCGGAAGGATTGGGGCGATCAGTTTTAACGGCAATAAAACCATTACGACCGGAGGTGGAGGCATGATGTTGTTTCAGGATGAAGAATTGGGGAAACTGGCCAAATACCTGACAACACAAGCGAAAGTTCCCCATCGTTGGGAATTTGTCCACGACCGGATTGGCTATAATTACCGCATGCCTAATATTAATGCCGCTTTAGGTTGTGCCCAACTGGAAAACTTAGATCGGTTTGTCCAGAATAAAAGGGAAACGGCAGCCTTGTACAAAGATTTTTTTTCCTCCATTCCAGAAATAGAATTTTGGGAAGAGCCAGAAAATTGCTATTCCAACTACTGGTTAAATGTAGTTTTGTTAAAAGATAAGGCGGCACAGCAAAGATTTCTGGAATATACTAACGATCATGGGATTATGACCCGTCCGGTATGGGAATTAATGAACAAGTTACCTATGTTTTGCCATTACGAGACAGATAAGCTGACCAATACTCAGTGGTTTGCTGAGCGGGTGGTAAATATTCCCAGCAGTGTAAGACTATAAGAAATGGATAGAAAAAATCTTGTCTTGGTTGGAGGAGGCGGACATTGCAAGTCTGTAATTGAGGTTGCGGAAAGTGCGGGATATTCTATTGCAGGGATACTGGATGTTCCGGAAGAAATCGGTAAAAAAGTATTGGCTTATACCGTGATCGGGAGCGATGAAGACATTCAGCGTTATGCTGACAGCGCCTTATTTCTTGTTACCGTCGGGCATATCAAAGATCCTGCTTTAAGAATCCGTTTACATGAAAAAATCAGGGCAACAGGAGGGCGGTTAGCCACCCTTATTGCACCTACAGCCCATGTATCCAAATATGCACGTATCGGATCCGGATCTGTCATTATGCATCAGGCAATGGTCAATGCTGATGCGCAAATCGGTCAGGGGTGTATCATCAATACATTTGCCAATATAGAACATGACGTTGTTATTGAAGATTACTGTCATGTCTCTACTGGAGCAATGGTAAATGGCAATTGCCTAGTGGGAGCAGGTACTTTTTTAGGCAGTCAGAGCGTCGTGGTCAATGGAGTCTCTGTTGAACAAGGATGTGTAATAGGTGCAGGCTCTCTAGTGAGAAAAAATATCCGGATAAAGGGTATTTATTCCGGCAATCCAGCTATACTAAAAATGAAATTGTAAAGAACAACAATGGATTACAAATATTTGGAAAGAATTATTGATTGCAACCAGACAATCATTCAGGCGCTGAAAAAAATGGATGAAAAACGTGTAAAATCATTGTTAGTAGTCGAGCAAGGGCATTTTTTATCCATGTTGACCATTGGGGATATTCAAAGGGCCATTATTAATAACGTTGATTTGAATCGGAAAATCGATAAAATTATCAATTCAAACAAAGAATATGCCTCTACTGCTGAAGATGTAAACACAATAAAAGAAAAAATGCTGGTTATGCGGGCGGAATGTATGCCCGTACTGGATGAAAAAGGGGAAATGGTAAAAGTTTACTTCTGGGAAGATTTTTTTTCCGATAAAGCAAAAGAAGAATTTAAAGAAAAAATTAATCTTCCGGTTGTCATTATGGCTGGGGGACAGGGTACCCGTCTGCGGCCCTTAACCAATGTCATTCCGAAACCCCTTATTCCTATTAGCGAAAAGACAATATTGGAAGTAATCATGGACCAGTTTGAAGGTATCGGTTGTAAAAAATTTTACATTTCCGTGAATTATAAGGCTGAAATCCTTGAATATTACTTCAATCATCTTGAACATAAATATGACATCGAATTTTTCAGAGAAGAAAAACCACTGGGAACGATTGGTAGCGTTTCACTCTTGAAAAACAAAATTAATACACCTTTTTTCGTTTCTAATTGCGACAATTTAATTGACCAGGACTTTAGAGACGTTTATGAATATCACCAAAATAACCAGAACGACATAACGATCATAACATCTGTAAAAAGCTACCAAATTCCTTATGGGGTGATCGAGACCGGTCCCAATGGGCTGTTGACAAATTTAACAGAAAAACCGGAAATGACTTATATGATCAATACCGGAGTATATATTCTACAACCGGAATTAATCAATGAAATCCCGAGTAATCATTTTTTTCATATTACCGATCTAATTATTCGGTTACGGGAGAAAAACGGGAAAATAGGCTGCTTCCCGGTTAGTGAAAAATCCTGGACCGATATCGGCGACTGGACTGAATACAATAAAATACTTTGTAAATATTAATTATATATGACAGGGCCTCTCGTTTCTATTATAACCATTACGCGGAACAGAGAAAAATTGATTCAACGGGCGATAAACAGTGTCCTCCGTCAAACATATTCCAATATTGAATATATCATTGTAGATGGAGCTTCCACTGACAATACAAGCCGTGTTGTTCATTCTATACCGGATGACAGAATCAAATTTATTGAGTTGAAAGAAAATTTGCCGATTGCCGAAACAATCAATATTGGCTTTAGAGAATCGCATGGAGAATATATCACCTTTTTAGATAGCGATGACGAATATTTACCGACAAAAATTGAGAAACAGGTCCGTCTCCTGAAATCTTTGCCAAGCGAGTATGGTTTTGTATATTGTTGGATGACTTATTTTAATGATATAAATAAAAAATTCATACGCCTTCATAATCCACAGTTAAAAGGATTTGTTCCTTATGAGGTTGTTGAAAAACCGACCATTTCAGGAACACCTACCTATATGTTCAGGCGACATGTATTTGAAGAATTAGGCGGTTGGCGCGACAATATAGGGATTATTTCCGATTGGGAACTGGCTGCCAGAGCCTGTCAGAAATATAAGATAGACTTTGTTCCGGAATCCTTAATCAATGTATATGTAAATCACGGAAGTCAAAGAATGAGCGATAGAAAATACTATAAAGCATTATATGGGAAAATGATTATCTTTCATCGTCATTTTTTAAAAGAATTCCAGGAGGTTTTTGAAAAATACCCCCAAAAATCCATACCGCATTTTTACGGATTATGCATTGCCTGCTTTAAATTAAAAAGGTGGAAGCAGGCTTTATTCTATTATAAAAAGATTTTATCATTAGGTATTTCTCCCAAAAATATATTAATCCCATTGAGAGTACTGTTTTTAAAATGAAAATTTGCCATATCAATTTAATCGGATATTCTGATGAAATGGAATATCACGATAATATATTGCCTAGAAAACATAAAGAATTAGGGTTTGACGTTTACAGAATAATACATGCTCATGGCTTAACCGTAAACGGTTTTATGAAAATTCGGGAATATGGAGAATATACCGATCGGGACAATATTCTGAATATTGTGCTGGAAGATGGAAAACCGACACCTTTACTAAAACTTCGTACTTATATCGGCTTATATGAAAATCTGGTAAAACTGCATCCCGATATTATCTTTGTACATTGTTGTCAGTTTTATAATATAAAAGATGTCATAAGATATAAAAAAACATTTCCACAAGTAAAATTGTTTGTTGATAATCACACAGACTATATCAATACGCCTGTCAATTCTATAAAGAGGAAACTATTCTATTATTTTATAATCGGACATTTTGCCCGCTCTGTAGCAAAATATGCAGATAAATTTTGGGGGGTAACGCCTTCTCGTGTGGATTATTTGAAAAAAGTATACAAAATTAAATCCAATAATCTGGATTTACTAGTGATGCCAGGTGATAACAATAAAATACACCCTGAAAAGAGAGAAGAATACCGGAATGATTTTTGTAAGCAATTCGACATTAAATACAATGATTTCATCGTAGTAACCGGAGGAAAAATTGATAAACGTAAAAATTTTCACTTGTTAATAGAGGCTTTTAAAGGATTACCTTATAACTGCAAATTGTTAATATTCGGCACGCCGGATAAGGAGATGAAACCTTATTTCAATTCTTTGCCTTTTAACGTAATTTATACTGGTTGGGTAACAGCTGAGCAAACTTATAAATATTTCGTTATGGCTGATCTGGGAGTATTTCCCGGGACCCATTCTGTCCTGTGGGAACAAGCTGTATCTTCCGGTTTACCTTGTATATTTAAATATTGGGAAGGAATGGACCATGTCAATACCAATGGAAATGCCAGGATGATGGATCTGGACGATGAACACGAAATTGTGACCTTCCTCAAAGAGAATATCATACGATTATCTGATAAAGGACAGGATTTTAAAAAGATGGACTCTATAGCTAAGACAAGAGGAATGCAACTTTTCTCTTATCCTTATATCGCCTATAAATCGATAGGAATTTCTCATGCATAAAATTTATTATTACTATTATAGAATTCTCTCTCTTTCACTCTACCATTTTTATCATTTCTGGGAGAATAAGCAAAGCATACTGAAAAACGGAGTAATCTTGATGTTTCATCATATTACGGATGAGGATGTAAACATCTCTCCTTCCTGCAAATGTACGATCAGTCAATTTACTTCTATATTAGATTGGTTGGAAAATAAACACATCCCCATAATTTCACTGGACGAATACCTGGCTCATACTCAAAGATATAAAAAAGGAGGTTTTGCAATTCTTACTTTTGACGATATAAGTGAAAATGTATACGAAATTGCTTATCCGATTCTGAAAAAGAGAAAATTACCCTTTACAGTCTATATTGCCACGAATTTCCTGGATAAGCCCGGATATATTAAAAAAGAACAACTTTTAAAATTAAATCAGGAAAGTCTGTGCACCATCGGCTCCCATAGCGTAACGCATTGTTATTTACGTCACAGTAAGGAGCTGAAAAAAGAATTAAATGAATCCAAAGAAATACTGGAAAAACTTACGGGTAAAAAAATATCACATTTCGCATATCCCTATGGGACCCCTTTTGCTGTAAGTTTGAAAACGATCTATACCGTTTGGAAAAGTTCATACTGTTCAGCAGTATCTGCTATACCTTCGACATTAAATAAACTGACAGCCAATATGAAATTTTATCTGCCTCGGATAGACAACGCAGAATTCCTTAAAAATATTACTAAATTACAATAGAATGTTTGTTTATTTACGCAAGTACAAACTTTATATTCAAAATTTAAGTTTATATTTTTTGGCCTCTCTTATTCCGATGTTTCTTCAGGTGATCAGTAACCCTTTCTTTGCGATGAATCTTTCTCCTGAAGATTATGCCATTATCGGTTACTATACTTCTTTAAATGTATTATTTGCTCCCTTAATTACCTTTTACCTGCTTCATTACTATATGAAGAGGTTCTTTGAAATCAGCGAAGAAGAACGTTTTCACTTGCGTTCAACGATTTTTAAAATGCTTCTTCTATTTTCTTTTGTACTTACACTGTTATCCATAATTATTATTTTTATATACATCACGTATTTTAACCGGCAGTCTCAAATAGCTTTTTTCCCTTATGCCATTTTAAGTGCACTATTGCCTTTTTTCAACGGTATATTTCAACTTCAGTTGGTGGATTACAAAATGCAGTACAATAGTAAATCTTATTTTAAAATCAGTATTCTGAGTCCGATCATATCGCTGGCAATGTCTTTGTTACTCGTTGTTGTCATTAAAGGAGGAGCAACGGGCAAAATGGCAGGTATACTCATAGGGCCCATTATTCTCTACATCTGGTGTATAAAAAATAATAAGAGTTATCTGGAGGGAAATTTCGATTGGCAGCTCTTTAAAAAGATTATTTTATTTTGCTGGCCTTTGACCATTGCAGCTATGCTTGGCTTTTTTTCCGGAGGCTATGATAAAGTATTTTTAGAAAGGACTGTAAGTATTCAGGAACTAGGGTATTATTCCGTCGGAGTCTCCATCGCATCTTATCTGAATATATTTTCAACGGCTATCAGCGATACCTTTGGCCCTGATGTTTATCAATCCGTAGCAAAAAGAAATATAAAAAAATGTTTTTACCTCGTATGCCTCAAGGTCACATTAATTTCTGTCGTCGTTCTCCTGTTTGTATTACTGGCACCTTATATTGTAACCGTATTAACCGCCGGTCGGTATATAGAATCCGTTAAGTATTGCACAATAGTCGCCCTCTCTTCCATTACTTCCGTAATCTATTATTCTCTTTCGCAAATAACGATAGCATTGGGTTATAATAAAATTCCATTGATTAACAGAATTATTGTAAGCATATGTTGTATATTGATGTATTCCGTCCTCATAGAAAAATACGGTGCCACAGGAGCTGCCTGGGGAATTGTCATCAGTTTTCTTCTCTTTTTCTTAGGTAACCTGATACTGATTCTGATATACAAATACAAACAAGTAAGACTATATGTGTGGAAACAATAAAATATTGAATCTGAAAAATTTTTGTACCGGCTGTGGAGCCTGTATGAACATCTGTAAACACAATTGCATTTCGATGAAAAATGACGAAGAAGGTTTTTTATATCCTTTTATCGATCAAGAGAAATGTATCCAATGTAGTCTTTGTGAAAAGATTTGTCCTATTCTTCAATCCCAGGAAGAAAATTCAATCCTGGAGAATTCGGAGAATTATATGTATAAAGCAGGTAACCTGAATATTCTCGAAAATAGTTCCTCCGGAGGTGCTTTTACATTACTGGCTAATCTCGTACTACAACAAAATGGAATCGTTTTTGCAAGTAAATACAACGGAAGCGAAGAACGTTTAGAATATAACGATACAGACCATTTTGAGTTGAATGAATTTCGAAAAAGTAAATATATTGAGTCCAATACCCTTCAGGTGTTCCGTCTGATAAAAAGAGAACTGCAGAAAGACAGGTGGACCTTATTTTGCGGAACACCTTGCCATGTCATGGGTTTGATTAATTTTCTTCAAAATACAAATACCAGTAAGTTAATTACAATAGATTTCGTATGTCATGGGGTTCCCAGCAATGAACATTTTACAACCTATAAGAAGACTTTAGAAAACCGCAGGAAAAAAATCACAAAAGTTGACTTTAGGTATAAAGATCTGGCCAAAAAAGAATTTGGGTGGCATAATTTCAATCTTCATGTTTCCTATTGCGACGGCACTCAAAAATTGATATCCCGGTATGAAAGCTATTATTACAAGGCCTTTGTAGATAACAATTCGTTAAGACGTTCTTGTTATACCTGCAATAGATTTAAAATTTCAAAGGCAGATTTTACAATTGCTGATTTCTGGGGCATCAATCATTATAAAAATAAACTGGATGACAACAGAGGAATCTCTTTGATTAGTATCCATACCCTTAAAGGTAAGGAATTCATTCAGTCCTCCATTAATCAAAATGAATTTGAGTTATTACCTTCTACAGCCATTGATTATCTGGTCACCCGAAAAGACCTTTCAGCCTATTGGGAAATACGGGAAAAAGTGATGACACAAATAAAGAGCCAAGGCTATATGCAAACCCTGAAAAACATGTACAGGAAAGAAATAATCCTCTATAAAACAAAGAAAGTGATAAAAAAAATACTGCATAAAAATGAATAAAAGAATCAGGATCTTTACTTTCATGCTCTATAATTATGGAGCGATATTGCAAGCTTATGCTTTACAACATTATCTGCGCACATTACATAAATACGATGTTCAAATCGTAAATTTTGAAACAAAAATCCAATCGGAATCTATTCGTATTTTTAGGAAATATTCTTCAAATTTTATCGTCAATTTTCTTATCCTCTGCTTATCTTTATGGAGATATCCCCAACTAAAGAGAAAACAAAAAAGAGTATTCAATTTTAAGAAGACCTGTTTATCGTTAACAAAAGAATTTTTTTCAACCGAAGAAGAGGTATTAAACAATCCTCCTCAAGCCGATATTTATATCAGCGGAAGCGATCAGGTATTCAATCCGAATAATAATTTATACTGGAGGGTATATTATTTGGGATTTCCCAAAAATAATTCATTAAAAATAGCTTATGCCCCCAGTTTCGGAATATCACAATTTACTTCCGAAATGGAAAAAAGAATAACTCCTTATATAAAGGATTTTGATCTGTTAAGTTGCCGCGAAAAGGAAGGAGCACAGTTTTTGTCTAAAATAACCCAAAGTGATGTTCCGGTTGTTATTGATCCTGTTTTTTTGCTTTCTTCCGGCGAATGGGAGAAAATAGCCGTATTACCAGATCAAAAAGGATATATCTTTATATACGATTTAAATGGAGGACAAAGCTTGGTCGATATTGCCCGGCAAATCAAACAGAAAACCGGTTTAAAAATTATTTGTCTTACCTTAAAAGTTCAGCGTTTTTATCAGGTTGATAAACAAATATACGATTGTGGCCCCAGAGAATTTATCGGGTATATCAGACAAGCAGAATATGTTGTTACCGACTCCTTTCATGGAACAGCTTTTTCGATAATCTTTAAAAAGAAATTTTATACTTATGTCGCTCTGAATCATATGTCTTCGCGTATTTATACCCTGCTCGAAAGTTTAAATTTAAAAGACAGAATCATTGAAAATAAAAAAGTTCAGGAATTCTGTTTTGAAGCCCAATCTTTACCGGACTATGCAAGAAAATTGAATGAAATTATTTCGGAGTCAAAAACTTTTTTACAAAAAATTTAATTCTATTAAATTACTCAAATGCATTTACGTTTAACATCCTTCATTCTCTATTTATTTTCTTTTTTACTGATTGTCTTCACTATTTCATATATCATTTCTCTGGGATCGGATGTTTTCGGATTTGATACAGGTAGTATACCGAATGGAACGACTACTTTATTAGAATTTTTAGGTATTCTATACATATTTATTAAATTAAAAACAATACAAAAAATACCTTATTTATTGGCATGGGTTATCGTTTGGTTCTTTTGGATGTGTTTTAATTCTCTTTTAACGACCGATTTACCATTGTATATACATTTAAGGGAAACATTATTCTGGCCCATACTGTTTATGTTTTCATTTTATTTGTGCACTTCTAAAGAGATGAATATTAGCCGACTCAAATATTGCTTTATCCTAATTATGTTGGTATCTACAGTTCTATTTTTTAAAATATCTACTGCCAGAACCGCTATGATTATAAGTAATCTTGAAGGTTATATTGCCTCTGTCAATTATATATATTTTCCACTTTTAACTTTACCATGGATATTTCTGGTAAAAAAAGAAGCCATCAGGAATTTTTTGCTTTTCGTTATTTTTTTGGCCGCTATCATTTCTGCTAAAAGATCAGCTATTCTGATTTGTATATTGATTGCAATAGTTTATATATGGTTTAATTATATAAAAAACAAAAAATCCCATGCTATCATTCGAATAGCAATTCCTATAATTTTTATTGTTTGTATTTATTTCTTTATCTCAAACGTAATGAGTTCCAGATCAGAATATGTATTCTCCAGATTTAGCAGTATCAGTGAAGATAAAGGATCTGGTCGGGATATTGTCTGGAGAAACGTTTTAGATACTTACTCAAAGAGTCCCGTTTTGGAAAAAATAATCGGACATGGCCACAATAGTGCAATAATTGTAAATAGAGGACATAACATAGATTTATCAGCCCATAATGATTTTCTGGAAGTATTATTTGATTACGGAATAATAGGCCTGATTCTTTATTTGTTACTTCATATCTACTTAATAAAACGCCTGTTCTTTTTAAAAAGAAACAAATCGGAACTTTTTCTTCCCTATTTAGCCTCCTATATCACGATGTTTATCATGTCAATGGTAAGCCATTTAATTTTATATCCCACATATTTTACATTCCTGGCAACTTTCTGGGGAGCGGTCGAAGGACAGCTCTACAAAAAAAGATTTGGAGTTTCCGGATAAAACGCCAGGGATCTCTGACAAAAATTCGAAACCTAAATAATTGGCAAAAAATTAATAATGATACTCTTAATTTCGCAATACAAATATCCTGAAGGAGACGCGGGAAGTGTAAGAATGCACAATTTAGCTCTTACTCTTAAACAAATGGGACAAGACGTATTTGTTATTGGATTAGGTAAAATACAAAAAGAAGTTGATTATTATAAAGGCATTCCCTATGTTTCTTTGCGAGTTAAAAATAAATATAACAGTAGATTTCTTTTTAATTATCGGCTCTATCGGCAAATATCTAAATTGAGGAAGAAATATACAATCAAAAACATCATATTGGGTACATCAAGTATAGATGTTACAATGTTTCTTAAATTTATTTGTTCCAAATACCAGATTCATTTGATCAAAGATGTAGTAGAATGGTATTCAGCCAGTCAGTTCCGCTACAGGAAATATGCTTTTCCCTATTTAGCAAAAGAGATAGAAAATAAAAGATTGATAACTAAAAAGATGGCAGTTATCTCCATCAGCTCTTTCCTACATGCCTATTTTACTCAAAAGGGAATTCAATCGGTCAGAATACCTGTCTATATGGATCAAAATGAGTTTCCTGATTATTCAAAGAATTACTCGAACAAGCTAGTTTTGATATATGCAGGTTCCCCCGGTAAAAAAGATTATCTGTCTGTCATGCTCAAAGCTCTGGCTCTCCTGCCCACTGATTTATTAAAAAAGATACAGTTTAATGTGATCGGACTAACTCCGGCACAGATCGAGCTGATTTTTCAAGATGATCTTTCCATTTTTTCAAAAATCAAAGATAATATAAAGGCATACGGTCGGCTACCCAGAGCAGCAGTAGTAGAAAAATTAAAAGAAGCTGATTTTTCCGTTTTATTGAGAAGTGAAAAAGAAAGATACGCAAAAGCAGGTTTTCCGACCAAAGTGATAGAAAGTATTTCTGTTTCAGTACCAGTCATCATGAATTTTACTTCAGATTTAGGTTTGTATTTTACAGATAGGAAAAATTGTATTCAAGTAGAAAATGATACCATTGGTAAATTCAGAGAGGCTTTAATTAAAGCAGTATCGCTATCCCCAGAAGATAAAAAGGAATTGGCACAAAATGCCAAATCCCTAGCGGAACGTTGTTTCAATACCACATCCTACGCAAAGGAACTGGAGCGTATTATCCAAAAATAAATGTTATCGTTTTAACTTTATGAAAGTTAAATCTAAAGTCTTGTTATTATCTCCGCTTCCTCCTCCATTCGGAGGGATTGCAAGTTGGAGTAAAAATCTGCTCTCTTACAGTAGTATGAAAAAGAAGGAATATCTTTTTCATTTAAATACGGCTATTAAAAGCAGAAGAATTACCGATTTATCCTATTTCAGTCGCCTTGTTTACGGATCGCTGGATACGGGCCGGATTTTCTTTTTATTTATGAAGAAAGTCATCGGTTTACGTCCCCGGGTTGTTCATGTAACAACATCGGCCTCAATGGGATTATTCCGGGACATTCTTTTTTTATGGATTACCAAAATAGTAGGAATAAAAAGCATATTTCATTTTCGTTTCGGGAGAATACCAGCTTTATCAGAAATCCGGAATTGGGAATGGAAGTTACTTCGATATTTGATCGTTCACGCCTCTAGTTCTATCGTAATCGATCGTCCCTCTTATCAAGCTTTATGTAAAGAAGGATTAACGACAAAAATTGTTTGTATCCCGAATCCATGCTCACAGGAAATAGAACAAATTGCTCATCAGGAAATTTCTGAAAAACAACCGGACCATTATGTATTTGTCGGCCATGTAATCGTGACAAAGGGAGTTTATGAATTAGTACGGGCTTTTGTTTTGATTGACGCTAATTTACAATTAACATTGATTGGCCCTTACGAAGAAACGATAAAAAAAGAGTTATCACAGATCGCCTCAGCTAAAGATAACGGACATTGGTTAAAGTTCGCAGGCTCACAGTCGAAGGAAGAAATTTTTAGTGTTTTGCAAACGGCTACGGCATTAGTTTTACCTACTTATACAGAGGGATTTCCGAATGTGGTATTGGAAGCGATGGCCTGCGGTTGCCCTGTATTGGCTTCTTCTGTTGCTGCAATTCCAGACATGCTCAATCAGCATGATTTATCTAAAGCTTGTGGCATTTGTTTTAAAAGCAAATCTGTGGAGGAGATCATACATGCAATGAATAAATTCCGTAGTGACCCATTGAAACATAAATTTTACGCAATAAACGGAAAAAATAAAGTATTAAGCGAATATACGATGGACATCGTTTTTCCATTATATGAAAAAATTTGGACTACTTAACGAATAAATGTATTATGTCAATTTTCAAAGACAAAATTCTGTTGATTACGGGAGGAACTGGTTCTTTTGGCAACGCAGTACTTCGACGCTTTCTGGATTCGGATATTAAAGAGATCCGTATCTTCAGCCGCGATGAGAAAAAGCAGGATGATATGCGTCATGCCCTGCAAAATCCGAAAGTAAAATTTTATATCGGTAATGTACGCAATAAAACTTCTGTGGATGTAGCCATGCGCGGGGTAGATTATGTGTTTAGTGCAGCTGCTCTGAAACAAGTACCCAGTTGTGAGTTTTTTCCGATGGAAGCCACCCGTACCAATGTTGAAGGAACAGAAAACGTTTTGCTTTCCGCCATTGAACATGGCGTAAAAAATGTTGTCGTACTTTCCACTGATAAGGCGGCCTATCCGATTAATGCTATGGGGATCTCAAAAGCTTTAATGGAGAAGGTGGCGATTGCAAAGGGCCGTGAACTGGGGGAAAACGCCCAGACTACGATTTGCTGCACCCGCTACGGGAATGTCATGGCGAGCCGCGGTTCCGTTATTCCGCTTTGGGTGGAACAAATGGAACAGGGAAAGCCTATCACGATTACGGATCCCGAAATGACCCGCTTCATGATGACGCTGGATGATGCAGTGGATCTGGTGATCTACGCCTTTACACACGGACACAATGGTGACCTTTTTGTACAAAAAGCACCGGCTGCGACTCTAGCAACATTGGCACAAGCACTTAAAGAAATATATGCCCAGATTCATCCCCGGTATCTGGATACGGAGGTAAAGGTCATCGGAACAAGACATGGGGAAAAATTATACGAGACTCTAGTTACCCGCGAGGAAATGGCTAAAGCCATCGATATGGGCGGTTATTACCGGATTCCTTGTGATAATCGGGATCTGAATTATGATAAGTTCTTTACGGAAGGAAATAAATGTGTATCCGAGATCGAGGATTATCATAGTCACAATACCACACGTTTAGACGTTGAGGGGATGAAGAAACTTTTATTGAAATTACGTTTTATCCGGGAGGATCTGGGGTTAGCGGAGCATTCAAAACCGAGAGAAATCCGGTCAGAATAATTATTTTCTTATCCGGAAAACTTTCTCTATCCCGGGTATCTTACTTTTATTCATTCTATTTTCAAAAAATCATGAACATACTTGTAACCGGAGCCAAAGGTTTTGTGGGTCGGAACCTAGTATCTCAACTGCATAATATACAAGCCGGAAAAGCAAAAAACGAAGTCCTTTCTGAGGACCTTAAAGTCTATGAATTCGATATTGACAGTGATCCGGCTGAATTAGAGATATATTGTAAAAATGCAGATTTCGTATTCAACCTGGCAGGGGTTAACCGCCCCAAAGAGCAGACAGAATTTATGGAAGGTAATTTCGGCTTTGCTTCCATTTTGCTGACTACGCTGAAAAAGTACAACAATACCTGCCCTGTAATGATTTCTTCTTCTATTCAGGCTACTCAGAATAACCCTTACGGAGAATCCAAAAGGGCAGGCGAAAACCTAATGTTTGAGTATTCCCGGGAAACAGGAGCCAAAGTCTTGGTTTACCGTTTTCCGAACATATTCGGAAAGTGGTGCAGACCTCATTACAACAGTGCAGTGGCTACTTTCTGCCATAATATAGCGCACGATCTGCCTATTCAGGTAAATGATCCGGCTGTAGTCCTGAATCTGGTATATGTAGACGATGTTGTAAAAGAACTCCTTGCAGCGCTATCAGGTAAGGAAAACAGAAAAGGAAATTACTGTGAAGTATCCACCGTTTATCCCGTTGCACTGGGAAGTATCGTTGAACTGCTTTATTCTTTCAAAGAAAGCCGCAACACCCTGAATGTACCCCATGTAGGAGATGACTTTACTAAAAAGTTATACTCGACCTATCTCTCTTATCTACCGAAAGATAAGTTCGGATATCCGTTGAAAATGAATGTAGACCCCAGGGGAAGTTTTACAGAAATCATCCGTACCCGGGACCGGGGACAGTTTTCAGTAAATGTTTCCAAACCGCATATTACGAAAGGGAATCACTGGCATCATACCAAAAATGAGAAATTTATGGTGGTAAGTGGTAAAGGAGTAATCCGCTTCCGCAATATGAATGAAGAGCAGGGCGAAGTGATTGAATATTATGTTTCCGGCGACCGGATGGAAGTGATAGATATTCCGACTGGCTATACACATCATATCGAGAATCTCGGTGATACGGATATGGTCACTTTCATGTGGTGTAACGAATGTTTTGATCCACAAAACCCGGATACCTTTTTTGAAAAAGTCTAAAAAAGAAGAGATGTCAAAATTAAAACTTATGACGATCATCGGCACTCGTCCGGAGATCATCCGTTTATCGGAAGTGATAAAAAAATGTGATACGTATTTTCATCAGATATTAGTGCATACCGGTCAAAATTACGACTATACTCTAAATCAAGTATTTTTTGACGAACTGGGACTTCGTGCACCTGATTATTATCTGGACGCTGTCGGTGCCGACTTGGGGGAAACAATCGGGAATATTATTGCTAAATCCTATAAGCTGATGACCGAGGAGCTGCCGGATGCCGTTTTGGTACTGGGTGACACAAATTCCTGCCTGTCTGTAATCGGTGCAAAACGTTTGCATATACCTATCTTTCACATGGAAGCCGGTAACCGTTGTTTCGATGAATGCCTGCCGGAAGAAACCAATCGCCGGATTGTGGATGTAACAGCTGATGTAAATATGTGCTATTCAGAGCATGCACGCCGGTATTTAAATGCAGCTGGTGTACCCAAAGAACGAACGTATGTGGTAGGATCACCCATGGCTGAAGTATTACACGAAAATCTCCCGAAAATTGAGGCCAGTGATGTGCATCAGCGCCTGGAATTGCAGAAGGGGCGTTATATACTGCTTTCTGCCCACCGAGAGGAGAATATAGATACTGAAAAAAACTTTTTAAGCTTGTTCAATGCGATCAATGCTTTAGCGGAGAAATACGACATGCCAATTTTGTACAGTTGTCATCCCCGGAGCAGAAAACGGTTGGAGTCAAGTGGTTTCCAGTTAGACAGACGTGTGATTCAGCATAAACCGCTGGGTTTCCATGATTACAATTGCTTGCAGATGAATGCGTATGCAGTCGTATCCGATTCCGGAACACTACCAGAAGAAAGCAGTTTCTTTACCAGTGTAGGACATCCCTTCCCCGCTGTTTGTATCCGTACCAGTACGGAACGTCCGGAGGCCCTGGACAAGGGGGTATTTGTATTGGCTGGTATCGACGGAAAATCGTTGTTGCAGGCGGTAGATACGGCAGTAGAGATGAATAACAACGGTGATCATGGATTACCTGTCCCCGACTATACGGATGAAAATGTAGCGGCCAAAGTGGTAAAAATCATCCAGAGTTATACGGGAGTGGTGAATAAAATGGTCTGGAGAAAGTATTAAAATAAGATGAACATCCTATTCTTAACTATCAGCAGAATCCAGGACATCGACTCTAGAGACATTTATACCGATCTGATACGGAAATTCCGTAATGAAGGACATCTCGTTTATGTTGTTACACCATACGAACGACAATTCGGTCTACAGACTGCTTTAACGGAATCCAAAGGGGTGTATATCCTAGGAGTACGCACCTTGAATCTTCAGAAGACAAATATTATTGAAAAGGGCATAGGAACAATTCTACTAGAAACACAGTTCAATAAAGCCATAAAAAAACATTTGAATTCGGTTACTTTTGATTTGATTCTTTATTCTACTCCACCAATTACATTTACGAATGTAGTAAAAAACTTAAAGAAAAAGAATCCTCAAGCCATCTCCTACCTTTTACTGAAAGACATTTTTCCTCAAAATGCTGTAGATCTTGGAATGTTTTCCCAAAACAGCCTTTTTTACTGGTATTTCAGAAAGAAAGAGACTCATTTATATCGGCATTCGGATTATATAGGATGCATGTCTCCTGCAAATGTGGAATTTGTAATCAGACATAATACATTCATTCCTCCGGAAAGAGTAGAAGTCGCTCCCAATAGCATAGAGTTGTCCCCTTCCCCCTTTTCTTCCGATAAAACAAAGATCCGAAAGAAATATCATCTTCCGAAAGACAAATTGATATTCATTTATGGTGGCAATCTAGGGAAACCTCAAGGCATTTCTTTTTTGATTCAATGTTTAAATGTAAATAAACAAAGAAATGATTGTCATTTTTTAATAGTAGGAAACGGGACAGAATACCCGAAATTAAAGAGTTGGTTTGATAATACTAAGCCACAAAATATTTCCTTATTTTCAGGATTACCAAAAGAAGAATACGATGAGTTAGTACAATCATGTGATATCGGCTTAATATTCTTAGACTATAGATTTCAAATTCCCAATTATCCTTCTCGACTGCTTTCCTATTTAAAATACAAAATGCCCATTATAGCCGCTACGGATGTTAACACGGATATTGGAACAATTGCAGAAAAAAACGGTTATGGTTATTGGTGTGAAAGTAATAACACAGCTCATTTCACTGAATGTATAAATAAATTTATTCAGCACCCTGAGTCTATCAAAAAGATGGGAGAAAAAGGTTATCAATTTTTATTAAACAACTATCTGATAGAAAATACATATCAAAAGATTATTGCACACATAAAGGTATAAAATATATGTATAAATTTCTATTTAAACGCATAATCGATTTTCTTTTTGCCTTTTTAGTTTTATTATTTATTTGGCCTATTTTTTTATTGATAATCATTTGGCTGCATTTTTCCAATAAAGGTTCGGGTGTTTTCTTTTTACAAAGACGACCGGGGAAAAAAGGGAAAATATTTGAGGTTATTAAATTTAAAACTATGACTGACGAGCGGGATGTTAACGGTAATTTGCTACCCGACATCGATCGTCTCACCAAAGTCGGTAAATTCATCCGATCAACGTCATTAGATGAACTTCCTCAATTAATTAACGTTTTAAAAGGAGATATGGCTTTGGTCGGCCCACGTCCATTGCTCCCTCAATATCTCCCCCTGTATTCTCCTCAACAAGCCAGAAGACATGAAGTGCGGCCCGGAATCACAGGTTGGGCTCAAGTAAATGGCCGAAATGCTATTTCTTGGCAACAAAAATTTGAATATGATGTGTGGTATGTAGATCATCTCTCCTTTTTAGTGGATATCAAAATCTTATTTTTTACTCTAAAAAAAGTCTTTAAAAGAGAAGGCATTAATTCTGCATCCAGTGTTACGATGGAACCTTTTACAGGAAACTAAACAATTAATATGAAAGATATTGCAATTTTCGGAGCAGGCGGCTTCGGACGCGAAGTAGCTGCATTAATCCACAGACGAAACGAAGTAAAACCAGAATGGAATATTATCGGCTTTTTAGATGATGGCGTCCCTTTAGGAACTATAAGAGATTCCTATCCAGTCATAGGAGGATTAGAATATGTCAATCAATATAAATCTGATTTAAATGTTGTAATTGCTATCGGGAATGTAAAAAATCTTAAAAAAATAGCTGAAAGCATTATCAATCCGCGTATTTGCTTTCCTAATATAATAGATATTACAACAACCATAGACCCTTCTGTCAAGATGGGTAAAGGAAACATTATTGCTTTTTCCAATTATCTTTTTACAAATGTAAAGATAGGAAATTTCAATATATTCAATACCCGTTGCGGTGTAGGCCATGATACACAAGTAGGTTCCTATAACGTATTCAATCCAAATGTTCAATTATCTGGCTGCGTAAATGTTGGGAATGAAAATTTCTGGGGACTGAATGCTTCGGTTGTACAAGGAATAAAAGTAGGAGACCGAAACGTTATTGGTGCTTGTTCTTTGATTTTAAAATCAATAGAAGATGACTCTTTTTATCTCGGAATACCTGCCAAAAAAAGAGAATGAATTATATATTTTAAAAGCCTATAGCATGAAACAAAGAATTTACCTTTCTCTCGCCCACATGGGAGGACGGGAACAGGAATTTATTAAGGAAGCATTTGATACGAATTGGGTAGTTCCGCTGGGACCGAATGTGAATGCATTTGAACAGGAGCTGGCTGCCTATGTGGGGCAAGACCGGCATGTGGTGGCTTTGAGCGCAGGGACAGCAGCGATTCATTTGGGACTAGTGCAGTTGGGGGTAAAAGCCGGTGACGAAGTGATTTGTCAGTCGTTTACTTTCGCAGCTTCCGCTAATCCAGTGACTTATCTGGGAGCAACACCTGTGTTTGTAGATAGCGAAAAGGATACCTGGAATATGGCGCCCGAATTTTTGGAAAAAGCAATTCTGGACCGGAAAGAAAAAACCGGGAAATTTCCTAAAGCAATTATTCCAGTACATCTGTACGGCATGCCTGCTAAACTGGACGAAATCAGGACAATTGCCCAAAAATACGGCATTCCTCTGCTGGAAGACGCCGCAGAGGCATTGGGGTCAGAATATAAAGGACGAAAATGCGGAACATTCGGAGAATTTGGTGCATTGAGCTTTAATGGAAATAAAATTATTACCACTTCCGGAGGAGGTGCATTGATCTGCCGGACAGAAGAAGAAGCAAAACAGACAATGTTTTATGCCACTCAAGCCCGGGAAAACCGCCCCTATTATCACCACGAACACGTAGGGTATAACTACCGGATGAGTAATATATGTGCCGGAATCGGCCGCGGACAAATGTTAGTGCTCCAGAAACATGTGGAAAGACGAAGAGCCATTCATCAATTATATACTGAGCTACTGGAAGGAATCGCAGGTATTGAAGTAAAACAAGCCCCTCATCAGGACTTTAATTCTAATTATTGGCTGACTTGTATCACCGTCGATCCAACTTTAGCTGGAGTCACGGCCGATGAAATTCGGATCTATTTGGAGCAGGAAAATATTGAATCGCGCCTGTTATGGAAACCGATGCACTTGCAACCGGTATTTTCAGAAAATCCTTTCTACGGTGACGGAACTGCCGAGACCATTTTTAATCAGGGGCTGTGTCTGCCTTCCGGTTCCATGCTGGAGGATAAAGATATTCACATGGTAGTAAGCAAAATCAAAGAAAAACTCAAAGCATAGTTTCAATCTCTCAAGAAACGCAACGGAGAAAAAAGACTCCCGAAAGCGTTAGAGAAGTGCACCCCAAAAGTTCTACGTCCAACTTTCGGGGTGTTTTTTTAAATATAAACTTTATCTAAAAAAAAACGTATATATTCAGGAAAAGACAAAAATATCTTTTAAAATATTATTTTTGCTTTGGAAAAACAGAATAAAAAACTAAAACTTGTTGTTATGAAAAAGTACATCTGCACCGTATGTGAATACATTTACGATCCGGCAAAAGGAGATCCGGATAGTGGAATAGAACCGGGAACGGCATTCGAAGATCTTCCGGACGATTGGGTTTGCCCGCTTTGCGGAGTAGGCAAAGAAGATTTTGAACCGGTCGAAGAATAAATAGCAAAGAGGGACGGACCTTTTTTGCAAAAAACAGGTGGCAAAAGAACCGTCCCCTCTCAAGCTTCTTTGTATTTTCGCCGGTCGTCGTCGGTAACCTCGCGGATAACTTTACAAGGATTACCGGCAGCAAGGACGCCGGCAGGAATGTTTTTGCTTACTACACTACCGGCCCCGATAACGGAATTATCCCCGATACTCACCCCGGGTAATACAACTACATGCCCTCCTATCCATACATTATTTCCCACTTTTATCGGAAAAGCATACTCCAATCCCCGATTTCTTTGTTCCAGGTCGAAAGGGTGTCCCGCTGTGTAAAAACTACAATCCGGAGCAACAAATACATTCTCTCCAAAAGTTACTTTGGCTGCATCCAGGATCGTACAATGAGTGTTGGCATAGAAATTTTCCCCTACCTCAATATTATAACCGTAATCGCATAAGAAAGGCTGTTCTATCAGCAGATTCTTACCGGTTTTTCCCAGTAGTTTTTTGAGGAGTTTCTCTCTTTCCTCCAATAAGGAAGGATGTAAACGATTGTACTCATAGAGAATTCCTTTACAAAAAAGGCGCTCTTCTATTAAATTGCGATCGTAATTGGCATCATATAATAAACCCTGAGCAGCTTTCTCTTTTTCTGTCATCTCATTTCCTTTCAAATTCCAGCAAAGAGGGACGGACCTTTTTTCCGAAAAAGCTGACAAAAGAACCGTTTCCCTATCATCCAAACAAAAAGCCTGCTTTAAGCAGGCTGATAAAGAGCTGTTAGTGAGATTTGAACTCACGACCTCTTCCTTACCAAGGAAGTGCTCTACCCCTGAGCTATAACAGCAGATAAAAACTTTCTCCAACACAAACCTCCCCCTCTTTGAGTAAAAAAGCAGATGAACTTTGTTTATCCGCTTTCCTTTCTGGAGTTTCTTGTCGGATGGATTTACATCGATCCGTCTCAGATTCTCTCTTTGAGCCTCTTGTCGGATTCGAACCAACGACCCCGAGATTACAAATCACGTGCTCTGGCCAACTGAGCTAAAGAGGCAAGCGGGTAAGCGGACTATGTCGCACCGCTACAACCATCTACCCTTGCTGCCTTCCGACCCTGGGGGAGTTCGACAGGAGCTGGTCGCATAGGACTTACCCGGGCACAAAAGTACAAAATTATCACTACCTACCAAATTTTTCAACTCTTTTTTATCATAAAAAAGTTTGTACTTCCTCTTCTATTTAAACTTTACAAACCTTTTTTCTTATAAAGAATTTAAAAGTAGTTGCAACCTCATATAATTCAATAATTTAAAAGTTAAAAAGCTCCTTTCATGCAACCCATCTCTACGGGATACGGTATAAGTTGTAACAATTGTGTATATTTTATTAAAATGAATAACATATTTAACATTTCAATTTATGCAGACAGATTGGAGAAATGAGGAGAGGAATTACAATTCTGATATAAAGTTTTTAACCAGATTAAATATTACCCTGACATCGGACCACGATTACCGGTCGAATTTAGATAATGCCTTAAAAATGATTGGAACATATTGTCAAAATGACAGAGTTCACATCATCAAAATATATCCCGATATGACTTTTACCCTATTACATGAATGGCATAAACCTTCACTACCTTCTATAAAAAACAAAATCAAAAAGCAAAAATGTTTTTTTGAACAGGAACTGGAAGATCAGTTGAATACCCACAATTATATTTACATATGCCGTGCCTCGGATTTAAATTGTAAGGAATTAAAATGTTTCCTGAAAGATTGTAATATAGAAGAATCACTTCTATTTCCCTTATTTTCCGGTTATCTTTTTTCCTTCCTTTCTTTTTCTCACTGTACTTGTCAAAACAGTTGGAATAAAGATGATATCGAGCTATTTACAGCATTTTCCGCTATTATAGCAGCCAATTTGGAGAAAAATTTCATCTTTAAAAAAATGAATTACAAGTTAAAACAAGCTAATCAGCTCACAGCTCAATTAACCGCTAACAGACTTTAAGTCACCTCTTATGCATTTCAACAGTAAAAAATACCGTTTATTACTTATTTGCCCCCTTCTTCCTATGCAGAAAAGGATAAGCAGTATCTTGAAAAAAGCACAGTATCGCGTTGAATGTATACAGGAGGAAGACAAAGCTATTTTGCAAATAAAAGAATCACAACCGGACTTGATTTTGTTGGCTCCCGCCGGTTCAACACCGGCCGAATGTAAAATCATTTCCCAATTACGGAATAAAGTCACCACCCGTACGACACCTATCATTTTTATATCTTCTATAAAAGATGATTCTATTATAGCCGAATGCCTGAATTTCGATTATACGGATTTTATTACCAAACCGCTTCGGGAGAAAGAATTACTGTTACGGGTAAAACATCAATTATTACTGTTGGAAGCTACCCGAACCATCCGGCGTCAAAATGAACGTTTACAAGAAACCATAGAAGCCCGGGACAAATTATATTCTGTCATTGCCCACGACTTAAGAGCTCCTATTGGAACCATCAAAATGATCAATTCTATCATCGAAAGTCAAAAAGACAAAATCCGGAACGCAGGGATCCGGAAAAAATTTGAAATGATTAATGAAACGACCGAACAAGCTTTTAACCTACTGGAAAATTTGTTACGCTGGAGTCGGAATTTAAACGGGAAAACCAAAGTGGTCCGGAGTAATTTTGATCTGGCCATCAGTATCAGAGAAGTCCTCTCCCTTTTTACAGCTATAGCTAAATCTAAAAACATCAATTTAGTTAATTCTGTCAAAAAACCGGTTTTCGTTTATGCAGATGAAGACATGATTAAAACGGTACTGAGGAACCTGATTTCCAACGCCATCAAATTTACTTATCCCGGAGGAGAGGTCTCTATTATGCTTACAGAATATAAAGAACAAGTCTCTGTAGCTGTAAAAGATAACGGACAAGGGATAAAAAAAGAGAACCAGTCCAAACTTTTAAAAGACGGTCAGTTGTGCAGTACGTATGGCACGAAGAATGAAAAAGGCTGTGGTTTAGGCTTATTGCTAAGCCGCGACTTTATCAAGCTAAACAAAGGTAAACTTCGCTTTAAATCGAAAGAAGGAGAAGGAACGATCTTTTATTTTACAATCCCCAGCAGTACCGATTTTCCCGGCAAACCCCTTATCGATTCATTAATTCCTCATACATCCGTAGAGCTCCCCAGGCATCCGTAGCGGCATATTTTATCTGAGAAGAATTTAATACAGGAGCATCCCAATTAGAAACCCGCTGCCGTTTCGATATTTTTACCTGAAAAATAATAGCCATAAGCTTGGAAAAGGATTTCTCTTCAATGCCATAAGGGACGACAAATTCCTGCAAATCGATAAAAGAAGCCGGTTGAAAATTTCCCAATTTTCTCAAAGCCCGGATATCGTCCCGTATGCCTACTCCTATTTTCGCAATTCGTTTTTCTGCCAATAAATTACGTAGCGCCATTGAAAATCCACACTTATTCAATCGAAAGAGATACACTTTTTCCGGCGCCGCTAATTGTAAAAGACTGACGGGATGAGTCTCTCCCTTGTGAAAAGCAGGCCGTGTTTCAGTATCGAAACCTAAACATGTATGAGCAGCAAGATAACGAACAGCCCCCTCGACGTTCTTTGCTTCTTCTACGACAATCACTTCTCCCTCATAAGAAAAAGCAGGTAATTCCTGCATTTCCTTTGTATCAATATTTTCTCTGTATCTCACTTTACTTTACATTTTTCTTTCGTCATCAGCCAAGCGATACACCGCCTGATGAACAGCCCGCAGAACTCCTGCACAGGCTTTTCCCCAATATAATTCAAAATTATTATTCAACATCCACAAAGCCTCTCCGATAATTTCCGGAATCCCGCAACGAAAAGTTGTAATAAAGTTTTTCAAATCCTGGTATATATCGCATACTTTCTCCGAAATCGAATGTACTACCGGAGCTTCACTGTATTGCATACTCTCATCGAAAACCTCGAGGTATTCATCATATTCCCCGAAAAGACGATGCAATTCCCCGAAAAGATAATTGTATTGCTCTTCTGTAACAGTATCCTCAGCCAATCCTTCCTCTTCACATTCACAAGCGGGCAACAAGCTTCCTTTCAAGTAAATTAAAGGAATAAATTTCTGCAACCGCTGCAATACATCTTTTCGTTCCATCGTAGGTATCGTCTCGACAAAATCACAAAATTCTTTCGCTACGGCAATGAATTCTATTACTTCTTTACTATATCCTACGTGTTGAAAATCTTCCATACTCTTTTTATTTAGGACAAAGGTACAAAAAGTGTAGCAATGTCGGCCGATGAAAAAGAATATTTTAAAAAAGGGGAAAAGCATCAGCAGACAATTTTTTCACCTATAACGTTTCCGTTTTTTGATAAAACCCATTTTTTGATTTACATCAAGACAGAAAGCGAAGGATAAACTTACTTTTGCGGCAAAAGAAAAACGATGCAGCAAAAATCACTTCGCAAACAATTGTTTGATTTAAGCGGCCCTATTTTTATAGAAACATTACTGATTATTCTCTTAGGGACTGTAGACATTGTCATGCTCAGTCGCCATTCTGACGATACTGTAGCTGCAGTCGGGGTAGTCAATCAGCTTTTAAATATGGTATTTATTGTTTTCGGCGTAACTACTTTAGGAACTTCCGTGCTCTGTTCCCAATATTTAGGAGCCGGACAAAAGAAAAATGTAGTACAAACCATAGGAGTTTCTTTACTTTTTAATGCTATTATCGGGATTATAATCAGTGCATTCCTTTTCTTTTATGGACAGGAATTACTTCAACTTATGGATTTAGCCCCTGCCTTAATTGACGAAGGTTTACCTTATATGCGCATTGTCGGCGGATTTGCTTTTGTTCAAGCCATTGCTTTAACCTTATCTGCCATTTTACGTAGCCATAATATGGCTTATTACCCCATGCGTGTCACCTTACTCATCAATATTGTCAATATTATCGGAAATTATACTTTAATTTTCGGAAAGTTCGGCGCGCCTCCCCTAGGCGTAAGCGGAGCAGCTATTTCAACCTCCGTATGCCGTTTTATAGCGATGTCCTTGTTGCTCTTCCTTCTCTTCAGAAAGGTAGAACGAAAATTTCCTATTGTCTGGTTCCGGCCTTTCCCGATCGATAAACTCAAAAACTTACTTACAGTAGGCTTACCGGCAGCCGGAGAACAGGTTTCTTACAATCTGTCGCAAGTCGTCGTAACGTATTTCACCATCCTGATCGGAACTACTGCGCTGACTACCCGCACCTATGCAATGAATATCGTAATGTTCACCTATCTCTTTGCCTTGGCTATCGGTCAGGGAGGAGCAATCTGCATCGGACATCTGGTAGGAGGGGAAAAACAAAAGGCAGCCTATATTTTACAGCGTTATTGTATGAAATGGTCTATCATGATCTCCCTGGGTATGGCAATTGTAACAGCAGTCCTAGGTTATACTATTTTCCATTTTCTTACTCCCAATCCCGATATTATCCGACTGGGTGTTATCATTCTATGTATTGATATCCTCCTGGAAGTAGGACGTGCTGTCAATATCCTGTCTGTCAATGTCCTGAATGCTGTAGGAGATGTGACTTATCCCTTTATTACCGGTCTGATTGTCATGTGGGGAGTAGCCACCTTATTAAGTTATATTTTCGGAATCTCACTGGGTTGGGGATTAGCGGGCATGTGGTTCGCTTTTTTGTTGGACGAATGTATACGAGCGATTATTTTCGTACGCCGATGGAGGAGTAAAAAATGGGAAGGCAAAAGCTTCACCCGTATTAAAAAAATTCCGTTTTCACAAAAGTCCCGCCCTAACGCGGCTTAATGTCTCCGGACTCATCCCCAAATGAGAAGCGATATGAATCAAAGGGGCTCTTTTCACCACTTCCGGATGCTCCTGCAATAAACGATGATAGCGTTCTCCTGCCGTCTCAAAGCGACAGGCATCTGCTTTTTGCTGAGATAGAATCAGACAATTTTCCAGAATCTTGCAATAAAAATGTTCGATTTCCGGTTCGGTTTCCATCAACCCGTGCAACTTTTCATATCCTAAACCATAGACAACGGTAGGTTCCAAAGCCTCAATAATCAGACGACTTGGAATTTGCCGGAAAAAACTTTCCAAAGAAAGGAATATCCCTCCTTCATAGGCAAAATGCTCGGTTAAATCCTTTCCCCGCTTATTATAAAAAAGCCGGATCATTCCTTGGTCTACAAACCAAATGTATTTACAGACTTGCCCTTCTCTCAATAACAAATCATTCTTAGCCCATTCAAAACGTTCCAGACAAGCACTCAATTTTTCCCGGTTCTTTTCTGTGAGAGCAAGGGTCTGAGCTGCTATCCGATCTATTACTTTCCGATACATCGTATTCATAAAGCAAAAATAGAGAATAATTAGAAAGTTGAAAAATCATCCTTCTGAAAAAGTCAAAATAGTGAAATCTGTATCTTTACTAAAAAATGCTTATCTTCGTAGTCTAAAACGAAAGAAGAGATGAGATTTAACGAAATGAAGCTGGAAGAACCTGTATTGCAGGGATTAGAAGCGATGAACTTTCAGGAAGCTACACCTGTACAGGAAAAAACAATTCCTGTAATTTTAGAAGGAAGAGATATTATAGGTTGCGCACAAACCGGAACCGGTAAAACTGCAGCTTATATTTTGCCGGTTCTCAATCAATTGATAAAAGCAAAGCATCCGGATGATTATATCAACGCAATCATTATGGCGCCAACCCGGGAGTTAGCACAGCAAATCGACATGCAATTTGAAGGTTTTTCTTATTTTGTCCCGGTATCGACTTTAGCCATTTACGGAGGAGGGGACGGAGCGACCTGGGACCAGCAAAAACAAGGATTACAACTGGGGGTAGATGTTATTATAGCCACTCCGGGACGACTTATTACACATTTAGATATATATAATATTGACCTTTCACACGTCAAATATTTTATTTTGGATGAAGCCGACCGGATGTTGGATATGGGATTCTCGGACGATATTATGAAAATTGTTAAAAAATTACCGGAAAAAAGGCAGACCATAATGTTTTCAGCCACGATGCCTCCCAAAATACAACAATTGGCCAAAACCATACTGCACGATCCGGTAGAAGTAAAAATAGCTGTTTCTAAACCCAACGAAGCTATTACACAAGCGGCTTATATTTGTACAGAGGCCCAAAAAATGGGACTTATCCGCGAGCTATTCGGCAAACCTGTCAAATCGAAAAGTATAATTTTTTCTTCTTCCAAACAGAAAGTTAAAGAATTAGCTCATATTCTGAAACGAATGAAATTCAACGTAGCTGCCATGCACTCGGACCTGGAACAGGCTGAACGGGAAAAAGTAATGCTCGATTTTAAAAACAACAAGATTAAAGTGTTAGTGGCAACCGACATTGTCGCCAGAGGCATCGATATTGAAGATATCGGAATGGTATTGAATTACGACGTTCCCCATGATCCGGAAGATTACATACATCGTATCGGCCGCACAGCTCGGGCCAATGCAGAAGGATTGGCTATAACCTTTGTATCGGAAAAAGAACAAGGAAAATTCTATCGGATTGAAAAATTTTTAGAAAAAGAAATTTACAAAATTCCTCTTTCTCCTGCTTTAGGAGAAGCACCTCCTTATACTCCACAAGCCTTTGCCCGTAAAAACGGACAATGGAATAAAGGAGGAAAAAGTCGCGGTAAAAACCACCGCTTTTCCAAGCCGAAAAAAGAGGCATAAAAAAGATCACAACTTTTCGATCAGTCCTTCTATAGCATCCTCTAATAGATCCAATACCAACTCGAAACCGTCCGGACCTTCATAATAAGGGTCCGGAACCTCACGATAAACTGTATTTGTACGGCAAAAATCTACCATAGCATAAATTTTAGCTCTCTCTTCAGTTGTCTCCGATAATCTTCTCAAATCGGCTATATTTTGACGGTCCATTCCAATAATCATATCAAATTCGGCAAAATCAGCCGAAGCATAAAAATGCCTTGCCCGGTGTTCCAACTCATATCCCCTCAAGGCAGCGTGTTTTCTCATTCGGGCATCCGGCAGTGCACCGGAATGTCCACCGTACGTACCGGCCGAATCCACATAAAACGCTTCCTCCTTCCCTACTTTTTTTAATTTAGCTTTCATAACAGCCTCTGCGGCCGGAGAACGACAGATATTTCCTAAACAGACAAAAAGAATTTTTTTCATTACAAAGAGTCAATTAAATTCAACAGAAAGCTCTCTTAAAATTTAATTCAGAGCTCTTTCCAAATCAGCCGAAAGTATATATTATTATCGGGAACCAAAGAATAAGCTATAGTTAGCAACTTTTTTCTGAGATAATCGCATTTTCAAATTTGTATCCGGAATGGGCTCCTCAAACGGGTATGTTTTTACTTATTCCGATTGATCAACTCATTACAATGATAAAAAGCTTATTCTTTGATACTTAAAAATAAATGGATCGGAGGAGAGGTACTGAATTTGCAATAATTACACATTAGGGACGTGCCCTAATGTGTAATCGGAAGATTTAAGGAAAGGGAGACTATCATCAAAGGGGCTCAATTAAAAAGAGAATCCACAAATTCTTCCCGATCGAATATTTGTAAATCTTCCATTTTCTCTCCTACTCCAATATATTTCACCGGAATTTTAAACTGATCGGAAATACCGATTACGACCCCGCCTTTAGCCGTTCCATCCAGTTTAGTAATAGCTAAAGCATTCACTTCCGTAGCCAAGGTAAATTGTTTTGCTTGTTCATAAGCATTTTGTCCGGTAGAACCATCCAATACCAACAAAATTTCATGAGGAGCATTCGGGATCACTTTTTTCATCACATTTTTGATCTTTGTCAGCTCATTCATTAAATTAATTTTATTGTGTAAACGCCCCGCGGTATCGATAATTACCACATCCGCTCCATCCGCTTTCGCTTTACTTAAGGTATCATAAGCCACGGAAGCCGGATCCGCACCCATACCCTGTTTCACAATAGGCACTCCTACCCGTTCTGCCCATATAACTAACTGATCGACGGCAGCAGCCCTGAAAGTATCCGCAGCTCCTAAAATAACAGTCTTTCCTGCTTCTTTAAATTTATTAGCCAATTTGCCGATCGTCGTCGTTTTCCCCACACCATTTACTCCAACCACCATAATTACATAAGGTTCTCCATTATCGGGCAATTGAAAAGAAGCTGTATCATTTGCATTATTTTCTTTTAATAACGCAACAATTTCCTCCCGCAATACCCGGTTTAATTCGTCCACCCCCATATATTTTTCCCGTTGTACCCGGGCTTCAATCCGTTCAATAATCCGAAGAGTCGTTTCCACGCCTACATCTGAAGAAATCAACACTTCTTCCAAATTATCCAATACTTCGTCATCCACTTTAGACTTCCCTACGACAGCCCGGGCCAACTTCTTAAATACACTTTCCTTCGTCTTCTCCAGGCCTTTGTCAAGGCTCTCTTTTTTACCTTTTCCGAATAATCCGAATAATGCCATTTCCTAATAATTAGAGTTCATTTTAGAGGGTACTAAAATAAGAATTTTAAACTAAATTCGAAAACTTTTTCCAGGGTATAAAAAGAGCCGCATAGAAACGAATAAATAGCAAAATTACACAGTAGGGACGTGCCCTATTGTGTAAATCTGGTTAGGATTGTTTGCTTTGACACTTACAAAAATAATCATGGATAAGATGTTCCAATTTTCGGAATACTCTATAGTGAAGCAAAAATTACACAGTAGGGCACGTCCCTATTGTGTAAATCCAATTAGGATTGTTCACTTTAACACTTACAAAAATAATTATGGATAAGAGTTACCAATTTTCAGAAAACTCTATATTGAAGTAAAAATTACACAATAGGGCACGTCCCTAATGGGTAAAATAATAGAAAATTTTACCTGAAAACAAAAGCAGTCCTGACCCTCCACCACCCGAACACAATAAAAAAACCCTGACAACTCTCGTCGTCAGGGTTCCTAAATTCGGCGCCTACCTACTCTCCCACCTTTAGGCAGTACCATCGGCGTGAAAGGGCTTAACTTCTCTGTTCGGAATGGGAAGAGGTGGATCCCCTTTGCTATAGACACCTGTTAATTTCTTAGATTGTTTGACATCTTACCGGAAAGTTAAAAAATATATAATTCACTATAATGAAGCTATCGGGTGATTAGTATTGCTCAGCTGTGCCGTCACCGACTATACACCTGCAACCTATCAACGTCTTCGTCTTAAACGACCCTTAAAAGAATATCTCATCTTGAAGTTGGCTTCGCGCTTAGATGCTTTCAGCGCTTATCCTTTCCGCACGTAGTTACTCAGCAATGCAATTGAC